>Ga0256838_1000023_pt1 | contig 131002 bp, 137 predicted proteins | sample 4571419metaG_FD_185978 | JGI IMG/M metagenome (GOLD analysis project Ga0256838, IMG submission 185978) | Hydrothermal vent microbial communities from Guaymas Basin, Mexico - 4571-419 | ecosystem: Environmental > Aquatic > Marine > Hydrothermal vents | place: Mexico: Guaymas Basin | collected... | reverse complement strand
AATTATACTCCAAAAACCCCAAATTTTCTTAAAATTTCCCATTACTTTTAGCTTTGTTAAAAAGTTCATTGAGAGGTGGTTATGGCTGAAGAGAGGATTTTGGAACAGAGGAAGGAGAAGGTTGAAAAGTTAAAGGAGCTTGGCTATGAACCTTACGCCTATAAGTACGAGGTAAACGCTAAGGCTGGGGAGCTCATAGGTAAGTTTGGAAAGGTTAAGGAAGGAGAGGAGAGGGAGAAGGAGGAGCTCCCGAAGGATGAGTTCTCCCTTGCCGGAAGAATTATGTCTATGAGGGTTATGGGTAAGGCTGCCTTCTTCCACATTCAGGATGAGAGCGGAAGGATCCAGTGCTACATAAGGAGGGACGTTGTAGGAGAGGAGTTCTACAACAAAGTGTTTAAGAAGCTAATTGATATTGGAGACATAGTCGGGGTTAAGGGAACCCTCTTTAGAACCCGCACGGGAGAGCTTACCTTAGAGGTTAAGGAGCTCACTCCCCTTACAAAGTCCTTAAGGCCTCTACCTGAGAAGTGGCACGGCTTAAAGGACACAGAGAAGCGCTACCGCCAGCGCTACCTTGACCTGATAGTTAACCCCGAAGTTAGGGAAGTTTTCAGGACGAGGACTAAAGTAATCAAGGCCGTAAGGGAATTCCTTGACAGCAGGGGCTTTTTAGAGGTTGAAACTCCGGTTCTTCAGCCCATCGCTTCAGGTGCTGCGGCTAAACCCTTCATAACCCACTACAACGCCCTTGACATTGACGTTTACCTGAGGATTGCACCGGAGCTCTATCTTAAGAGGTTAATTGTCGGCGGTTTTGAGAGGGTTTACGAGCTTGGCAAGAACTTCAGGAACGAGGGGATAAGTACCCGCCACAACCCCGAATTCACTATGGTTGAGTGGTACATGGCCTACGCCGACTACAACGACCTTATGGAGATGACCGAAGAGTTCTTTGAGTTCCTCCTTGAAAGGCTGTACGGGAAAGGCGTTAAAGAGATTGAGTACCAGGGAACAAAAATTTCCTTTGAGAGGCCCTTCAGGAGGATTTCATACCTCGGGGAACTCTCCAAGAAGACCGGTTTAACAGAGGAGGAGCTCCTTCACGATGAGGAGAAGGTTCTTGCAAAGGCCAAGGAGCTCGGAATAGAGAGAGCAGAGGAGCTCAGCCACTTTAAGAGAGTTCAGGAGCTCTTTGAGAAACTGGTTGAGCCTGAGCTAATTCAGCCCACCTTCGTCGTTGACTTCCCCAAGGCAATCTCTCCCCTTGCTAAAGAAAAGAGGGGCAACCCAGAGCTGGTTGAGAGGTTTGAGCTCTTCATCTACGGCAGGGAAGTTGCAAACGCCTATACCGAGCTCAACAACCCCAAAGAGCAGGAGGATAGGTTTAAACAGCAGCTTGAGGAGAGGGCCAAGGGAGACGAAGAGGCAATGGAGTACGACGCCGACTTCATCACTGCCCTTGAGTACGGGATGCCCCCCACTGCCGGTGAGGGGATAGGAATAGACAGACTGGTAATGCTCTTCACCAATAAGGACTCAATCAGGGAAGTCCTCCTCTTCCCGCAGCTCAGACCCGAGAGGAAGTGCGGAGAGGAAATTTGCGAGGTAGAGTAGGTTGATAAGCCCCCTACTGCGGTGGCTTGCCTTCAGAACGGTTAAGGCAAAGGGCTACTCGTCCTTTGCCTTCTTCATTGCCGTTGTCGGAGTCGTTGTCGGAGTTGCAGCCTTAATAGTCGTTAACTCAGTTATGACCGGCTTTCAGGACGCCATAAAGGAGAGGCTCCTCTCTGCAAATGCCGACATTATCGTTTTAAAGAAGGGGGGGAAGCCCTTTTACAGGTACGATTACGCCCTCAGGAAAATTGAAGAAATTCCTCACGTTGTCGGTGCAGAGCCCTTTATCTACGTTCCTGTAATGGCCGTTGGCTCTTCCTCTGCGGCCTCCTCAAGCGCCTCGGTAAGGGGATGCGACCCCTCCTTGGAGCCGAAAGTTACTGCAATTCCCGAGCATATGGTTTTGGGGGATTGGGAACTCTTTAAAAACGCCAAAAAAGGCGTCGTAATCGGGAGAATCCTTGCCGACAACCTGGGGATAACCCTCGGGGATACCCTTAAGCTAATCTCCCCCATGGGTAAAAAAACCCCCTTCGGAGTAATCCCCAGAACGGCAGAGTTCAGGGTTGTGGGAATTTTTGAGGTCGGAATGTACCAGTTTGACTCCTCCCTTATCCTCGCCCACATTGACGACGCAAGAAAGGCCTTCGGTTTGGGAGACTCTGTTACCGGAATAATGGTAAATGTTGACCGGCTTGAGAGCGTTCCTCTGGTAAAGAAGAGGATAGAGGCTGTTTTGGGTGATGAGTACTCGGTTCAGGACTGGATTTCCCTAAACAAGAGCCTCTTTTCCGCCCTAAAACTTGAGAAGCTGGCAATGTTTTTGATTTTAACCCTCGTAGTCCTCGTGGCATCCTTTAACATTTCAAGCCTCTTGATGATGAACGTTAACAACAGGGCGAGGGAGATAGCAATCCTCAAGGCCGTGGGCGCCCTTGATTCCTTTATTCTTAAAGTCTTCGTCCTTCAGGGGCTCTTTATAGGAGTTATCGGAACTTTAATCGGCGAGGTTTTAGGGATATCAATCGCCCTTTTGGGGGAGAAGTATAAGCTCATTCCCCTCCCTCCCGACGTTTACTACATAGACCATCTTCCCTTTAAGCTTCACCCCCTTGACTGCATCGTCGCTGCCGTTGCGGCTATATTAATAAGCGTCCTGGCAACAATTTACCCCTCTTTAAGGGCGGCCAGAACGGAGCCGGTTAAAGTTTTGAGAATGGGAGAGAGCTAATTGGAAGGAAAGGTAAGGAAGGCAAGAATTACCGATGCAGAGAGGATACAGTTTCTCATAAACGAGTACGCCAAGCTCGGCCTTATGCTCCCCCGCTCTATCCAGAGTATTTACGAGAACATAAGGGACTTCTGGGTTTACGAGGAGAAGGGAGAGGTTCTCGGGGTCTGTGCCCTTACGATTTTCTGGGGAGACTTGGCGGAAATCCGCTCCCTTGCAGTTGACTCAAAACACACCGGCAGGGGAATAGGAACCGCCCTCGTTAAGAGGGCCCTTGAGGAGGCCCGGGAGTTCGGAATTCCGAGGGTTTTTACCCTTACCTATCAGGTTAAGTTCTTTGAAAAGTTGGGTTTTAAGGTTATAGATAAGGAGAAGCTCCCTCACAAAATCTGGAGGGACTGTATAAACTGCGTTAAGTTTCCCAACTGCGACGAGACCGCAATGGAGATAAACCTTGAGGAGGAAGTGAAATGACGCCCGAGGAGCAGTTAAAGGTTATAAAGAGGGGAACGGCCGAGATAATCGGAGAGGAGGAGCTCCTTGAAAAGCTAAAGAGCGGAAAGAAGTTAAGAATAAAGGCCGGCTTTGACCCCACCGCTCCGGACCTCCACCTCGGCCATACAGTTCTGCTGTGGAAGTTAAGGGACTTTCAGGAGCTCGGCCATGAGGTTTACTTCCTCATAGGCGACTTTACGGCGATGATTGGCGACCCTACTGGAAAGAGCGAAACCCGTCCTCCCCTGACGAGGGAGGAAGTTTTAAAGAACGCCGAAACTTACGCCCAACAGGTCTTTAAAATTTTGGACCCGGAGAAAACCGTTGTGGTCTTTAACAGCGAGTGGCTCGGAAGCATGAGCGCTGCCGACTTGATAAAGCTCTCCTCAAAGTACACCGTCGCCAGAATGCTTGAGAGGGACGACTTTGAGAAGAGGTTTAAGGAGGGTCGCCCCATTCACATTCACGAGTTCATCTATCCCCTCCTTCAGGGCTACGACTCGGTAGTTTTAAAGGCCGATGTGGAGCTCGGGGGAACCGACCAGAAGTTCAACCTCCTGATGGGAAGGCACCTTCAGAGGGAGTACGGTCAGGAGGAACAGGTCTGCATAATGATGCCCATCTTGGAGGGGCTTGACGGCGTTCAGAAGATGAGTAAGAGCCTGGGGAACTACATCGGAATTCTTGAGCCCCCCGAGGAGCAGTTCGGCAAGGTGATGAGGATTTCTGACGAGCTTATGTGGCGCTACTACCGGCTCGTTACGAGGGTTCCCGAGGAGGAGATAGAGGAGATGGAGAGGGCCGTTAAGGAGGGGCGGCTCCACCCGATGGAGGTTAAAAAACGCCTTGCAGAGACAATAGTTAAGACTTTCCACGGCGTGGAGGCGGCAAAGAGGGCAAGGGAGCACTTTGAAAGGGTCTTCTCAAGGAGGGAGCTCCCCGAAGAAATCCCCGAGCCGGTAATAACCGTTCCCGAGAACCCCGTCTGGCTCCCGAGACTCTTAAAGGAGGCGGGTCTCGTTAAGTCAACCAGCGAAGGTAGGAGGAGCATAAAAGGAGGCGGAGTAAGGATTGACGGCCAAAAGGTTTTGGACGAAAACGCAAAAGTTGATGTCTTAAGCCGGGAGCTCGTCCTTCAGGTAGGTAAGAGGCGCTTTGCGAGAATAAAGCCGGAGAACGTGAGAGTTGAGCAGGGCTAACGGTGAGGTTGAAAAGGTTATAAACCGGGTAGCTGAGGTGTTAAAGAGGCACTTAAGCTCCCCTTTCCGTCTTATTCTCTTTGGCTCTTTTGCCCGGGGTGATGGAACTCCCTTTTCTGACGTTGACCTCGCCGTTGAGGTAGAAGGGGGAGTTGACCCAAAAGTGTGGAACAGGATTCTCTTTGAGCTTGAGGAGCTTCCTACTCTGCGGAAAATAGACTTGATTGATTTAAAGAGAGCTCCGGAGTCCCTTAAAAAAGTAATAGAAAAGGAAGGAGTACCGGTTTATGGCCCTTGAAGATAGGTTGGCTCAGCTTAGAAAGTGTCTTGAGAGGTTGAGAGAAGTTTTGGGTGAGGAGAAAAACCCTATAGTTCGGGATAGCGCCATAAAGAGGTTTGAGCTCTGTTTTGAGGTTCTGTGGAAGAGCCTGAAAGATTACTTAGAGAGGGAGGGAATACTCTGCCGCTCTCCGAGAGGCTGTTTAAAAGAGGCCTTCTCCTTGGGGCTTATAGACGACCAAGATGAGTGGCTTTCAATTCTAAATGATAGGAATTTAAGCGTTCACGTTTACCTTGAGGAGCTTGCAGAGGAAATATTTGAAAGACTTCCTTCTCACCTAAAGGCAATGGAGACTCTGCTTGCTAAACTTGAAAAGGAGCTCTTTTAAGGCTATCTTTTAGATGGCACGGGGCGTGGCGCAGCCTGGTCAGCGCGCTTGGTTCGGGACCAAGAGGCCGGGGGTTCAAATCCCCCCGCCCCGACCACTTCAGGTAATTCCTGTCGCTTTCCCTCCTGTAAACTTATTCTGTAATAACTCGCTATTTCCCTTCACGGAGCGAAAAATTGCAGAAAATCCTCATTTTTCAGACCGCTTTCCTCGGAGACCTTATCCTTACCTCTCCTCTCATAAAATCTGTAAAAAAGAGCTTTCCCGGTAGCAAGGTTCACCTCGTCGTCAGAAAAGGGCTTGAAGGGGTTTTTGAGGGCTTTGGCTACTTGGACAAGGTTATCCCATTTGACAAGAAAGGCCTTTTGGGTTTTGCAAAGAGGTTAAGGAAAGAGGGCTACTCCCTCGTCCTCTCCCCCCACCGCTCCCACAGAACAAGTCTAATCCTCTTCCTTGCGGGAATTCCCAGGAGAATCGGCTACGATAGGGCCGGTTTCTCTTTCTTCTATACCGATAAGGTTAGACACGAGTTCAGGGAAGGGCTTCACGAGGTTGAGAGGCTCTTGAGCCTGTTAAAGCCCCTTGAGGAGTACGGGATTGTTTACGATAGAGATGTAGAGCTCCCCCTTGAAGAGCCCTTCTACCGTAAAACCCTCTCCCGCTTCTCTCTCAAAGAGAGAGCCTATACGGTAATAGCTCCCGGCTCCGTATGGCCTACGAAAGCTTGGCTTCCGGAGTACTTTGCCGAGGTCGGGAAGTTCCTTACAGGCAGAGGGTTTAAAGTTGTGATAGTCGGCTCAAAGGCCGATAAGTCCTACTGTGATAAGGTTTACAGCTACATGGAAGGAAATGCCGTTAACCTTTGCGGGAAAACCTCTCTCAAAGAGTTCTTCTCTGTTATCAAAGGAGCAAGACTTCTGGTTTCAAACGATTCCTCCCCCGTTCACGTTGCCGCCGCCTTTAAGACTCCGGTTGTTGAGGTTTACGGGGCAACCGTCCCCCGATTCGGTTTCTTCCCCTACGGGCCCGGGAAATTCGTTGAGGTTGAGGGGCTCAAGTGTCGCCCTTGCGGCCTCCACGGAGGTAAAAAATGTCCCGAAGGCCACTTCAAGTGTATGGTTGAGCTCAAACCCGAAAGAGTGGTTGAAGTTGTTGAGGAGCTCCTAAATTGCTGATAATATTCAGGTGCACTAAACCCCGTTAGTAGAAGGAGGCCGGTAAATGAACATAAAGGTCACCCCCCTTGACACCACCCCCGTTTACAGGCAGGAGATTGAAATCGTTGAGAGAAAGGGTCTCGGTCACCCCGACACGATCTGCGACGCACTTGCCGAAAAGCTTTCGGCAGAGCTGTGTAAGTTCTACTACGAGAAGTTCGGCTTTGTCCTCCACCACAACGTTGACAAAAATCTCCTTGTAGGCGGAAGTGCCGTTCCCAAATTCGGCGGGGGAGAAGTCCTTGAGCCCATAGAAATCTTCCTCTCCGGCAGGGCAATTAAGGAGTACAAGGGAGTAAAAATCCCCGTTGACGAAATTGCCGTTGAGAGCGCGAAGGAGTGGCTCAGGGATAACATCCACGCGATAGACCCCGAAAAACACGTAAGGATTCATACATACATAAGGCCCGGCTCAGTTGACCTCGTTGACATCTACATGAGGCAGCTTAAAGAGGGAGTTCCCCTTTCAAACGATACCTCCTTCGGCGTAGGCTATGCCCCCTTTGACGACCTTGAGAACGTCGTTTATCACATTGAGAAGAGGTTAAACGACAAGGAGCTCAAGAAGGTCCACCCCGAAATCGGCGAAGACGTAAAAGTAATGGGCGTAAGGGTCGGGGAGAAGATAACCATAACGATAGCCTGTGCCTTTGTTGACAGGTTCGTTAAAGACGTTGACGACTACGCACAGAAAAGGGAGAACGTAAGGAAAATAGCCTACGAGGTGGCAAGGAAGTTTACAGATAGGGAAGTTGAGATAGAGATAAATACCGGCGACGACCTTGAGAGCGGAAACGTTTACATCACCGTTACCGGGACGAGCGCCGAAGCCGGAGACGACGGAGAGGTCGGAAGGGGCAACAGGGTTAACGGTCTGATTACTCCTTACAGGCCTATGAGCCTTGAGGCGGCTGCAGGAAAGAACCCGATTACCCACGTCGGAAAGCTCTACAACATCACCTCAAACGAGATTGCAAAGAGGGTTGTTAAAGAGATTCCGGAGGTTGAGGAGGCTTACGTTTACATGGTGAGCCAGATTGGTAAGCCGGTTAATCAGCCTTTGGCCGTTGACGTTAAGGTCAGAACTGACGAGAACCCTCAGGCCTTCCAGCCCAAAGTTGAGGTAGTCGTAAGGGAGTGCCTCGCCGACATGAAGAACACCTGGAAGAGGCTCGTCAGCGGAGAGATTACCGTTTATTAGTGGAGTTTTCGGGGAGGGGAGCTCCTTCCCCGTTTTTCCTATATTTAGTTTCAAAAGAGGGATAACACCTACCAACTTTTTAAGATTTTTCTCTCAAACCTCAGCTGAGTTAAGAGTTGGGGAAACAGGTTCATCGTAGTTCTAAAAAGAGATTCTCTTCTTGAGAAGATAACTCCTGAAAATCTGCATTCTGAAGTTGACCGGGGAAGGAGTGAAGGAAAAGAGGAGTGGTAGGTATGTTCCTGGTAGGGGAGAGCTTGTGTGGTTGAAATAGGAATTTTTCCTAATATATCCTACCTGTCGGCCATTGTGAAGGTCCTTCCGTCGTAGGACTCAAAGGTGTAGTACTCTCCCTCCTTTTTAAACCTCTGAGGTAGCATCGGAACTTTTCCGTAGCCTCCGGGGCCGTCAACTGCGTAGTAGGGAATTGCAAGGGGGGAAATCCTCCTAAAGAGCTCCCTGACAATCTCAAGTCCCTTTGTTATCGGCGTTGAGAAGTGCATCACCCCCCTAACCGGGTCGCAGTGAAAAAGGTAGTAGGGGCGAACCTTTATCTTCTGAAGGCTCCTGAAGAGCTCCTCTAAGGTTTCAACTGAGTCGTTTACCCCTTTCAGGAGAACCGTCTGGTTGTTTACGGGAGCTCCTGCTTTAAGTAGCGCCAAACAGGCCTCTCTCGCCTCGGCAGTTACCTCGTCGGGGTGATTGAAGTGGGTGTTTATCCAGACCTTCTCGGCCTTTTCAATAATCTCAAGGAGCTCCCTCCTTAAAACCTTCTGGGGCTCAACTACGGGAAGCCTCGTTCCTATTCTTACCACCTCAACGGTTTCAATTCTCTTTAAACCCGTTAAGAGCCTTTCAAGTTTTTCGAGCGGAAGGAATAGGGGCTCTCCTCCCGAGATTAAGACGTCTCTTATTCGGGGGTTATTCCTTATGTACGAGAGGGCGCTCTCTATCTCCTCGTCGGGTATAACGAAGGTCCCTTTCTTCCAGTTCCTCTTCCTCATACAGTAGCGGCACAGGACTGGGCAGTAGTTTGTCGTTACGATTAAGACCCTGTCGGGGTATCGGTGGGTAAGGAAGGGGGTTTTTTTATCCCCCTCTTCGTTCAGGGGGTCGTCAAGCCCACCTTTCTGAACCTCTCCGTCAATTTCTTTTAAGGAGGGGAGGAGCATCTTCCTGACTGGAGAGCTCCCCACGGCCAGCTTCAGGTAGTAGAGGGTTGAGGAGAAGGGATAGACGGGAACGACCTCTTTAAAGGCCTTCTCCTCCTCCGGAGTTAGGTGCAGGAGCTCCCTTACCCTCTCAAGCTCCCTTACAATCAACTGAAACTCCACCCGCAGGCATCAAGCTCTTGGTAAATGGAGTCTCTCTGGCCGAACCTTACGAACTTAACAGTATTTCCCTCAAGCTTGAGGTAGATTGCCCTGTACTCCCCGTAGGGAGAAGTTACCCTAATTCTGTAGACGTCGTGCTTTCCGTCCCTCTTAAGGAGCTTTGAGGTTGAGTCAATCCTCTCAAGAGCCGAGATAAAGCTGTTAAAGAGGAAGGGTCGGGTGGCTACCTCCTTAACCATATCCTTCCTGAACCTCTTTGAGAAGAGAACCTTTACCTTGCTCTTTCCCGCCGCAAGCTCAGAGACCGAGTTTAGGGCTACTTCAATGAAGAGCTCCACTTTGGCCTTGGGAACTTCCTGAGCTTTGAGGTTCTCTATCTGGGTCTCCTTCTCCTTGAGCTCCCCCTTTAGCCTTGCTACTTCGCTCTGAAGGTCTTTTATCCGCTCTTTAAACTGGTCAATCTGCTTTAGCTCTTCCTCTTTCCTTTTAATCTCCTTTTCCCTCTTTTTGTAGCCCTCCAACTTCTCCTGCAGAACGGCAATCTCCTTAAAGAGCTCCTTAATCTTTCTGTCCTTCCCCTTTAGCTTCTCAGAGAGGTTCTTTATCCTCGTTATCAGCTCCTCTCTGCTCTCACCCTTAGGGGCTCTCCTCTTTTTCGGGGGAAGGGAGGAACTCTTTCTTATCTCCTTTTCGGCCTGTAAGAAGTACTCTTCTATGTCCTTAAATCCCTTTTCCATTGTAATCTCCCCTTTAGTTGATAAATTGAATTCCATGACACTCCGAATAGAAAATTTAGGTCATTCAACTTTCTCGGTAAAGATTGGGAGTTTGGAAATCCTAACAGACCCTTTCCTTTCAAGTTCCGCCGGCGGGATAAAGAGGGTTATTCCCCCTGCTAAAAGGCCCGAGGAGCTCTCCCCTTCAATAGTCCTCATTTCCCACGGCCACTACGACCACCTTGACCTTAAAACCCTAAAGAGGCTGAAGGGGGACTTTCCCGTAATAACCCCAGAGAACTGTAAGAAGGTTATTAAGAGCGATAGAGTTGTTGAGCTCAGGGACTTTGAGACCTTTACCTATAAAGGGGTAAAAATCACGAAAATCCCGGTCTTCCACAACCGGGGAAGAAACCTCCTCTACCCCGATACCGGCGTAGGGGGCTTTGTCTTTGAAGTTGAGGGGCTAAAGTTCCTCTTTGCCGGTGATACTGCCTTTTCGGGGAGCCTCTACCACCTCTGGGCTGAAAAGTTCGGGAGAATAGACTTCGCCCTTCTTCCGATAGGGGGCTTTATGCCCTTTTTCAGGAAGCTTCACCAGACCCCCGAAGAGGCTTTAAAGGGCTTTAGGATTCTGAGAGCCCGCTACCTGATTCCGATTCACTACGGAACTTGGCACGTTATCCCCTACTACACTAAAGGCGAAAAGGCACTTGAAAGGTTGCTTGCCTACAGTTTCGTCTGCGGCGTGAGGGAGAGAATTAAGGAGATTAATCCCGGGAGCTCCGCCACCTTGAGGCTGTTTGAAAAATCCACCACAAACTTTCCCTCACCTTGATGTGAGGCTTAAAAGTTCCGGCAAAGGCTTATTCTGTAAGACCTTCAGGGCTGATTATCCTCTCTCCGGCCTTAACTTCTGAAGCATAACTATGCTGTGGAAAGGCAGTCAGGATAAACCTCACGGTAGTTTTTGGTCTTTCCCTTAGGGTAATAGAGCCTGTCCTCTCCGGTACATGTAGTTTTGTGTGAGTTTGAGTACTTGTTGGAAGTTTAGTCTTTTCACTTTCATACGGAGAGGATAGGCTTTTTTATGGAGTTAGCGACTTTTAAACCCTCTCTTTTAAAAGTTCCTTGAATTCCAATCTTTTTATCTATAATTTCCTCTTAAATCCCCCTTTTAGGAGTTTGCCCATGGCACAGGTAAAAAAAGAGGAGTTCCTCCCCAAATGGATAGCTTGGGAGATTACAAGGCGCTGCAACCTTGAGTGTATCCACTGCCGCTCGGCATCAACAATAGAGTCGGAGCAGGGAGACTTCTCAACGGAAGACGGAAAAAAGCTCCTTGACGACATAGCAAAGCTCTCAAAACCGACCGTAGTCCTAACCGGAGGGGAGCCCCTTTTAAGGGAGGACATCTGGGAGCTTGCCGAGTACGGGACAAAGCTCGGCTTCAGAATGTGTATAGCGACAAACGGAACGCTGGTTGACGACGAAGTGTGTAAGAAGATGAAAGAAGTGGGGATAAGGATGGTCTCCCTCTCCCTTGACGGCTCAACCCCCGAAATCCACGACGACTTCAGGAAGCAGCCGGGAGCCTACGAGGGGGTTATAAGGGCAGCGGAGCTCTTTAACAAGCACGGAATTCCCTTCCTTATAAACTCATCCTTTACTAAAAGGAACGCCCACGACATTCCGAACGTTTACAAAAAGGCGAGGGAGCTGGGGGCAAAGGCTTGGTACATGTTTATCGTTCTGCCGGTAGGAAGGGGAGAGGAGGCAAATGCGGAGCTCCTTGATGCAAAAGAGGCCGAGTACTGGCTAAACTGGCACTACGAGCTTGAGAAGGAGCTGATTTTAAAGGGAGACAACTCCATCCTTGTAAGGCCTACCTGCGCCCCCCACTACTACCGCATCTTCTACCAGAACGCCAAAAGAGACGGCCTTGATTTAAAGAGGAGAAACCTTGTCTTCGGAACCGGCGGCGGTAAGGGCTGTGTCGCAGGCCAGTCAATTGCCTACATAGACTGCCACGGGTGGCTAAGGCCGTGCAGCTACTTCCCGATTTCAGACGCAAACGTCTTTGAAATCCCCTTCCACAGGGCGTGGTTTGAGTCAAAAATCATGCAGGACATGAGGAAGATTGAGGAGTACAAGGGAAGGTGCGGCGTCTGTGAGTACGTCAAAATCTGCAACGGCTGTAGAGTTAGGGCCTACTGGGAGCACGGCGACTACATGCACGAAGATCCGATTTGCACCTATATCCCCGTCAAAATGAGAGTAGGGGTCAAGAATAGGAATCTCTTACCTGAAATAAAGAAAGACTAAAAGACTAAAGGAGAGGTAAAGAGAAAATGAACATCAAAGAGCACCCGATTTTGAAGGCGGCAAGGGGAGAGAAGACTCCCTACACCCCAATCTGGATTATGAGGCAGGCAGGAAGGTACTCCGAAAGGTACAGGAAAATAAGGGAAAAGGCCGGGAGCTTTATGGACCTGTGCAGAAATCCGGAGCTTGCGGCAGAGGTTACTTTGATTCCGATTGAGGAAATCGGAGTTGACGCAGCAATTCTCTTCTCGGACATCTTAGTTCCCGTTGAGAAGATGGGAATAGGGGTAAAGTTCGTTGAGGGTAAAGGTCCCGTTTTGGAGCCTAAGGTTGAAACGGTTGAGGACGCACAAAGGCTAAGGGTTCCGGAGCCGGAGGAGGACTTACCATACGTTCTTGAGACGATAAGGCTGATTAAGGAGAGGTTAACAGACAGGCCTCTAATCGGCTTTTCGGGAGCTCCCTTCACCCTGGCAAGCTACATCTTAGAGGGCGGGAGCTCCAAAAACTACATAGCCGCCAAGTCAACGATGTGGAATAGGCCAGAGCTTTGGGAAACCCTTATGGAAAAGCTCACCCAAACCGTTATTGAGTACCTCTCGGCTCAAATTAAGGCCGGAGCGGACTTAGTTCAGATTTTTGACTCCTGGATGGGGGTTCTGTCAAAAGAGGACTACGAAAGGTACGCCTTTCCCTACACCGAGAAAATCGTTAACGAGTTAAAGAGGAGACATCTCGAGACTCCGATAATCCACTTCGGAGTAAACGCCCAGCACCTTTTAGAGGTAAACAACCGCCTAAACGTTGACGTAATCGGCCTTGACTGGAAGACTGAAATCCCTCAAGCCCTTGCTAAAATTGACAAGTCAATTCAGGGAAACCTTGACCCCGTAGCCCTTTTTGCCGACGAAGAGACCATTGAGAGGAAGGTAAGGAAGATTTTGGAAGAGGGGATAAAAGCAAAGGGACACATCTTTAACTTGGGACACGGAATCTTACCTCCAACCGACCCGAAGAAGGCAAAGTTCTTGGTTGATACCGTCCACAGGATAAGCAGGGAGCTGAGAAGTTAAGGATGGGAACCAGAGGAAAAGCACTTCTGGCGGCTCTCCTCTTTGTGGGAGCCGTTATTTCAAGCTACTTTGCGGCGGAGGCTTACGCAAACCACGTCTTAAAAGAGAAGTTTGACAGGAGGCTCTCTAAACTCCCTTTCTCTACCGCCTACAAGAGCTTTCACTACAACCTCATTAAAAACGATATTGAAATTAAAGGGCTCACCTTTAAAAAGGGGGAGCTTTACCTGACAGTGGGAGAGCTCTACATAGACCTACCCTACACCCTCAGGAAGAAGGAATTCCCGCCTTACTTCTCGGTAAGGGCAACGGAGGTTGAAATTCCCAGCTACGCCCCCTTCTTAGGGGAGCTCTTAAAGTTCACCGGCTATAGAAAACCCTACATAACCGTTGATTTCTCCTCAAGCTACGCCTTTAAGGAGGGCGGCCTTGAGGTTTTCCTGACGGCAGTTGCAAGAGGATTGGGAGGGCTTAAGACAAAAGTTGAACTGGGAGAAATAGATAGAGAGCTTGCCCGGAAAATTTTTGAGGGTAGAGTTCCGGTAAGAGTTATTGAAAAAAGGGGTACGCTGAAGGAATTATTCTTAACCTACAAGGATTACGGCCTCTTCAAGATGTTCCTCAACTTCATAAGCTCTCAGGAGGGGGAGAACCCGGAAAAGGTAAGGGAGGAGTTGAAGAGAACGGTATATCAGGCAATGAAAGAGAGAAAAGAGGTTGCCAAAAGGCTTGCCCTACCTCTTCTTGAGTTTATTGACAACCCAAACTGCCTCAAGCTGACGGTTAAACCTCAACCGCCCCTAAAGATTTCACAGCTAATTAAGTGGGCCTCGGAAAAGCCCGACATAGAGGAGAGCCTGAGGATGTTAAACCTGCAGCTTAAAAACTGCCACTAACCCCTTGAAGCCTTATACTTCTTAACTCTTATCTTCATCTCTTCAAGGGGTATCGGCTTTGCAACTATGCTCTTTGCCGGGCATATATTCCCGCAGTGGCCGCAGCCGCTGCAGATTTCGGGAAATTCGGTGATAACCCTCCCTTCCTCGTCAACCCCCCGGGTTTCACAGAGGTTTAAACATCTCCCACAGTTCTCACACCTGCTGTGGTCTATAAACTCAAGGTAGGTTGGGGTGTAGAGTATTCCTCCGAGGGTGAGGTAAGCGTAGTTTCCGTTTTCGTCACTTAAGAGCTCCTCTTCGTTAATCTCAATTTCCTCCGAACTGGAGGAGCAGTTAATACCTCAGAGGAAGGCGTCCTCGGGACAGACGATTTTGCAGAAGCCGTCGCCTATGCAAAGCTCCGGTTTCGTTATTACTGCTACTTTTTTACCTTTAACCTCTTTCAGCTCTATACACTTCTGGGGGCAGATTTCAACACACTCACCGCAGCCGGTACACTTTTCAACGTTAATCCCCCCCGGGTACTGGGGAACGAAGGGCGAGCCGTCCTGACACAGGATAACTTGCTTCCTTAAACTCTTAAGTTCACCCATGATTAAACCTTAACAATAGATAGTGTATTCTATTTTATCGTATTTAAATAAATTCCAGAAGACCAATTTATGTTTGACTTTTATCAATCAGAGCTCTATCCCCAGCTCCCTTATCTTCCTTCTGAGAGTGTTCCTGTGAATCCCGAGGATTTTGGCGGCTTTAACCTGATTAAAGTTACACCTCTTCAAAACTTCTGTTATCAGAATCCTCTCGGCACTCCTAACGACGAGCTGGTAGAGGTTGTTCTCCTCCTTCTGCTCCACGGTAAAGACCTTCTGGATAAAGGAGCGAATGGCCTCCTCAAAGGTGGGAGCTCCTGGTGCGGAAGAGATGGAGGGCTTAAGGTCAGAGGCCGTAATGCAACCTGTAGAGGAAAGAACCATAGCCCTTAAAATCATGTTCTCAAGCTCCCTCACGTTGCCGGGAAAGGAGTAAGAAAGAAGGAAATTAACGGCATCTTCCGAGAGCTCCTTTAAGGGAAGCTTAAACTCCCTCGCAAACTTCCTTATAAAGTGGTGGGCAAGGGATATCACATCATCCCTCCTCTCCCTTAAAGGAGGGAGTTCTATCTTTACCACGTTCAGCCTGAAGTAGAGGTCTTCCCTGAAGCTACCCCTTTTAACCTCCTCCTCAAGGTTCCTGTTTGTGGCAGCAATTATCCTCACGTCAACTTTTCTGCTCTTTTCTGAGCCTATTCTCCTTACCTCTTTATCCTGAAGGACTCTGAGGAGTTTTGCCTGGAGCTCTAAGGGGAGCTCCCCAATTTCGTCAAGGAAAATCGTTCCCCCGTCGGCCTGCTCAAAAAGACCTCTCTTTGAGGAGACAGCCCCGGTAAAGGCTCCCTTCTCGTAGCCGAAGAGCTCGGCCTCAAGGAGGTTGGGCGGAAGGGCAGCACAGTTAACCGTTATAAAGGGTCTATCTTTCCTATCGGAATACTTGTGAATAGCCCTCGCAACAACTTCCTTTCCGGTTCCGCTCTCTCCGGTTATTAAAACGGTTATGGAGCTCCTTGCCACTTTCCCTATTAGCTTAAAGACCTCCTGCATCTTCTTGGAGCTCCCTATAACCTCACCTTCGGGAACGGCGGAGCTCTCATCCCCCTTTTCCTTCTTCAGGAACTTTTCAAGGAGGGAGGAAATCTCATCAAAGGAGAAGGGCTTAGTGATGTAGTCAACAGCGCCGCTCTCAATAGCCCTTACGGTGTAATCCATGGTACCGTAAGCGGTCAGAATAACTACGGGAACCCCTTCAACCCTCTCAAGGAGTTCAAGGCCCGAGAGCTTCGGCATCTTAATGTCAACAAAAGCAAGGTCAACATCCCCCTCCTTCAAGATAGAGAGGGCCTCCTCCCCGTTCTCGGCCTCAACAACCTGATGACCCTTACTCTGAAGGTACTTTTTTAAAACCAGCCTTATGCTCCTTTCGTCGTCAGCCACAAGGATTTTTGCCATCTCTCCTCTTCATCGGAATCAGTAGGGTTATCTCAGTTCCCTCTCCCGGCTTACTCTTAACCCTAATCTCCCCTCCGTGCCCCTTAACAATCTCCCTGACTATAAAGGAGCCTATTCCCGTCCCCTTCTCCTTGGTAGTGAAGAAGGGAAGGAAGAGGTTCTTAAGCTCCTCTTCGTCCATTCCGACGCCCGTATCCTTAAACTTAATAAAGACAAAGTCAGCAGGCCTTATGGCGTAGCCGGTCTCAACTGTAAGCTCCTTTAACTTAGCATCTTCCATAGCCTCAAGGGCGTTCTTAACGATGTTTACAAAGGCCTGAGTAAGCTTATCGGGGTCAACGGGAATTTCCGGAAGAGAAGGGTCAAAGAGGTAGTTTACCTTAACTCCCATCACAGAGATTTTGTGGGAAAAGAGGTTTACAGTCTTCTGGATAACTTTGTGAATGTTCTCACACCTAAAGGAGGGCTTAGAGAAATCGTAGCTACCGGTTACATCGTTCAATAACCTTTCAATCCTTTCTACCTCGGAGATAATAACTTCAACGAGCTCCTCGTCGTAAACTTTCAGCTCCTTAAAGAGCTTTGCCGCCCCTTTTATTCCGCCCAACGGGTTCCTGATTTCGTGGGAAAGACCTTTAAGGAAGAGGAGAAAGTCTCCGGTGAAGGGGTTTTCAGGGACAGGCTCAAAAATGACGAGAACCCCCTTCTTCACCGAGGAGACGAAGAAGGGGGAGAAGTGGACATAGCTCTCTCTGAAGCGGTAGCCTATTATCTCCATCTCCTCCCGGAAGGAGCGCTCAACCTGACCCTCAATCTCCCGGGAGGAGAGGAGAGAGCTCAACTTTTTACCCTTTAAGAACTTCTCCGAGCGGTTAAGGAAGAGCTCAAACTTCTGATTAACCTTTTCAATCTCACCCCTTTCGTTAACTATCACGAGGGGGAAGGGGTGGGAGAAGAGGAGGTCTTCAAGCTCCAAAACTCTCCCTCAATTAAGTTATAAGTCCGCCTCCCTTATTACCCCCCTTGGGGAACTCTTTGAGCTTTGAGACGTCTATTGCGCCGGTGGAGGGGAGCTCTATCCCTGCTGCCGCAGCCTTAAACTGCTGGTGAAACTCCTTTAACCTTGAGCGCTCTCCGACGGGAACAACTGCAACAATTTGGCTCTTCAGGATGTAGGCCTCAACCGGCTCGTTTGCGGTGGGGTCAAGAGGCATTATGGTTGCCTGAGCCCCTTTTGTGGTAGGAAGTAGGGCAAAAACTCCGGCCTCCTTGAGCTTTAGATGTTCGGGAGTTATCTCCTCAACTATACCGATAATTCCGGAAGTGGGAACGATTCCCTCTCCTCCTGCAGTCTGAACGAAGACCAGCTTTCCCTTTAGCTCTTCCATCTCTCTCCTCCGTTTAATCTAACTTTTGAGGATTTAATATATACCTCTCCTTAAAAAGGGAGTAGAGAGAAATTGCAACGGCGTTTGAGACGTTTAGGGAGTTAACGTGCCCTCCCATCTCTATCTCAACGAGCTGGTCAAGGAGCTTGAGGGTACTGCGCGAAAGCCCCCTCCCTTCAGAGCCGGCAACCAGCCCCAACGGAAATGGAAAGGAGACTTTTGAGAGGGATTTACCTCCGGCCTCAAGGCCGAAGAGCCAACCTCCGGCCTCCTTGAATTCCCTCAGGGCCGTTGAGAAGCTGTTAACAACGGCAAAGGGAACGTAGAAAACGGCCCCGGTAGAGGCCTTAACGACGGTTTCGGTTATGGTTGCACTTCTATCCTTCGGCAGAACTATACCGCTCACTTTAAAGGCGTCAGCAGAGCGGAAGATTGCCCCGAGGTTGTGGGGGTCCTCAATTCTGTCAAGAAAGAGAAGGTAGCCGTTCTCCTCAATAGTTTTAACCACGAGCTCACCGTAATCTACAGGCTCAACGGGAGAGACGAGGGCTACTATCCCTTGATGTTTTTGAGTTTTTGATATTTCGGCCAGCTTCTTCTTTGAGGCCTTAACCACCTTTACGCCCAGCTTTTTCGCAAGGGGTAATATTCTCTCCCTGTCCCTGAAGTTCTCCTCAACGTAAATCTTTAAAATCGGGTAGCCCGCCCTTAGTGCCTCGGCTACGGGATTTATGCCGTAGATAACCATTACTGGCTCACCTTTAAGTCGTCTTCGGTTCCCTCCTCTCCGTCGGGGCCGGGGGAGACGAGGGTAAAGTGTTTCCCGTCAGAAACATAAATGAAGTCGTTGCCCCAGGCATCTTTGGGGACTTTATCAAGGTAGGGACCCTTCCAGTTTTTGGGAACGGGCTCGGTCTCGGGCTTTTCAACGAGCGCCTTTAACCCTTGCTCTGTTGTAGGATAGAAAGAGTTGTGAAGTTTATAAAGCTTAAGTGCCTGCTCAATGTTTTTCATCTGGACTTTTGTAGTCGTTACCTTCGCCTCCTCACCGCTCTTTAAGAACTTGGGGGCAACAAGGGCCGCAAGGAGGCCGAGGATAACTATGACCACCATAAGCTCAATGAGGGTGAAACCTCTTCTCCTACTCTTTCCACCAGTCATCGCCTACCTCTCTAACAAATTCAAATTTACTGACAAACCCGCCTTCCTTCAGGTACTCAACGGCCTTCATGGCCTCCTCGTAAAAGTCGGGGGCCACCCAGAGCTCTATCAGCCCCTCTTTGGAGCTCCTGGTTCTGACCGTGGCAATCTCGTGGTACCACTCAAATACTGCGTTAATAAAAGCTATCTCTTTCGGGTTTACCCTGTAAAGCAGATTTCTCCCCTTTATGAGCTCTTTCATAGCTCCATACCCTCTATGTAAGCTCTTTCAAAATCCTTATTCATAGCAAGCTCAACAGCCTCGGTTTCCCCCTTTATCTCCCCTATTCTCTCCCTCTCACCTCTCTTACCGAGCATAAGGGAAGCTCCCCTTAGAGCGAGGTTCCCAACAGCTTTAGGCGGGGGAAAGCCTTCGGGAATGAGCTTTACTCCTTTAACGCTTCTGGGCTCAACGTGGCTGCCGAAGGCTCCCGAGAAGTAGAGCTCCCCGGGCTCCCTATCCCTTCCTAAAACTTTAAGAGCACCGTAAACGGCCCCCTTGGCAAGGAGGAACTTCCTTACGTCGCTCTGGGTCAGGGCAACAACCGTCTCACCGTCGTCGTAGAGGACGAAGGCCTTTTCTCCGTTAATCTCTTTAACGTAGCGGAGAATCAGGGGAGGAGGGCTATCGGTGAAAGTCCCCTCTCTGTTTAGTACCCTAAAGCTCTTTAGAAGGTAAATCAGGTCAAAGTAGGCACTTGCACACATCCCACGGGGCTTTTCTCCTCCGATTGTTAAAAACCTAAAAGCCCTGCCGTCAAAGAAGACCTTGTAGATTGCACCGGGGGAGGCAGCCATTCCCGAGAAGAGACCCACCCCCTCAAAGGCCGGACCTGCCGGCACCGAGGTAGCGACTTTCCTATCCCTGCCGTAATATCCGATTTCTGCGTTTGTCCCGAGGTCTGCAACTACAAAGTCTTCACTCTCCTTCTCAAGGACGAGGAGGTTTGAGAGGAAGTCTGAGCCCACAAAATTCTTCAGGGGAGGCGGGAAGTAGAAGAGGGTATCGGAGAAGGAGTCAAGGGAGAGTTCCCTGCCGGTGGCATAAACCTCTTCATCAACCTCAAGTTTAAAGGGGTAGCGCTCAAACCCTTTAACCGGCAGACCCAGAAAGAAGTGGTGAATTACCGGGTTTGAGACGGCAACAACCAAGGAGGGCTTCTCCTTAAACTGCTTTAAAAGGAGCTCAACGGTTTCAAGGAGGAGCTCCCTCAGCCTCCCGTAATTCTCCCGGGCCTGCTCAATCCTCGTAACCACGTCGGCGCCAAAGGAGGTCTGAAGGTTAACGGTTTTATAGCTCTCAACGAAGAGGCCCCTTGAGAGCTCAAAGAGGGCGGCCTCAACGCCGGTAGTCCCGACGTCAAGGGCTACGCCGAACCCTTTTAAGCCTTCATCTACCGGTATGGGGGGGAGCTCCTCACCTTTTCTAACAAGCTCCCTCTCAGGTAGCTCAACCTCCCCCTTAAAGGGGCCGAAGAGGAGGCAGGCCAGCTCCTCTTTCCCCTCCACCTTAACTACACACTTACCGCATATTCCCCTTCCGCCGCAGTAGGCAGAGCGGATTAAACCTCTATCCCTTAAAACCCGGTAGAGGCTCTCTCCCGAAGGAACTTCAACGAAAAGCCTCATCTATACCCTAATAGATTGGAGTAAGCCAGTGGGAGTACTTCTCGTTCTCACCCTTAACTACCTTAAAGTAGACCTGCTGGAGCTCTCTCGTAATCTCCCCAATCTCTCCGTTTCCGATTACAACGTGGTCAACCTGAACAACCGGAGCGACCTGAGCTGCAGTTCCGGTGTAGAAGACCTCGTCTGCAACGTAGAGCTCGCTCCTCAGAATCGGCCTCTCCTCAACGGTAAGGCCGAGCTCCTCCCTTGCGAGGGTTATTACGGCGTTCCTCGTTATTCCCTCAAGGATGTTTGCAGAGGGAGGCGTAGTAATGAGCTTACCGCCCCTTACTATAAAAACGTTCTCTCCGCTACCCTCTGCAACGGTTCCGTCGGGGTTGAGCATTATGGCCTCGTCGTAGCCGTTTAAGAGGGCTTCGGTCTTGGCAAAGGCGCTGTTAACGTAAGCCCCCGCAACCTTACAGCGGGCGGGTATCATTGTGTCGTTAATCCTGTGCCACGAGGAAGTTTTTGCCTTCAAGCCCCTTGAGAGGTCAAGGTAGTCTCCCAGGGGAACGGTGTAGATTGCAATCTCCGTCCTGTAGCCTATTAGCTTGGGGGAAATTTTCAAGTCTGCAAAGTAGGCTATGGGGCGGATATAGACGTCCTCCTTATGGCCGCACTTTTTGAGGAGCTCCACAGTAATCTCGGTAAGCTCCTCGGCGCTCTTATCCACCTTAAGGTTGAGAATCTTACAGTTTGCAAGCATTCTCTCGTAGTGCTCCTTAACGAAGAGGCCGAAGAGCTGCCCCTTCTCATCGTTCCAGTAAGCCCTTATCCCTTCAAAAACCGCCGTTCCGTAGTGGAAAGAGTTTGTCTGAACATTTATGTTCGCCTCCTCAATGGGAACGAACTTTCCCTCAAAGTAGGCATACCTCTTCATACTTCCTCCGACTCTTTTCTCTTTCTGTACCAGAGAATAGTTAAACCTGCCAGGAGCATTATAATACTAATAACTTGATTGTTGCTCAGGAAACCAAAAACCTCCTTAGGCGTAGCCCTAAGGAACTCAATAAAAAACCTGAAGAGGCCGTAGAGAACGAGGTAGAGGCCGAAGACCTGGCCGGGGAAACGTCTCCTGCGGTAAACGAGGTAGAGAATAGCGGCTATCAGAAAGTTTGCCGCAGAAGAGATTGGCTGGGTGGGGCAGAGGGGAACCCCGAGGGGAGCTGCAGAGTGGGGGTCTTTAAAGACAATCGCAAAGGGGGCGTGACAGACCTTCCCGTAGCAGCAGCCGGCCATCGTACACCCTATCCTTCCGAACCCCAATCCCACCGAGAGGGCTATTGAGGTAATGTCGGCAAACTTCCACATAGGGATTCGCCTCTTTCTTATAAAGTAGAGGACGGTAAGAGCTCCGAAGAGAACACCTCCGTACCAGACAAGCCCCCCTTCCCAGATAAAGAGAACCCTGTAAAGGGGCTTTGCGTACTGGGGGTTATAGAGGAAGAAAAAGAGCCTTGCCCCGACTAAACCGGCGATTACGCTCCAGAAGGCCGTATCAACTACGTCCTCCCTCCTTATTCCCTCCCTCTCTGCGAGCTTTACGAGGATTAAAGAGCCGAAGAAAATCCCCAACGCAACCATAACCCCGTATGTGTAAACCGTAAAAGGGCCGATTTTGAAGAGTATCGGGTGCATCTAAACCTCCTTATTTAAAAGGGCAGAAAGAACCCTATCTTTGGTAAGGTAAAGTGTAAAGAAGTAAACTGCTGCGGCCGAAAAAACGGTACCGACTAAGACGGTAAGTTTATAGATAAAAGAGGGGTAAAGGAAGTAGAGGGAGCTCCCCAGGGCAGCGACAACACCGACTGGAAGGGAGAGGAGTAGGTACTTAAAACCCAAACTCCAAATCGGCTTTAGGAGAGGGAACCGTAAACGCCTTGAGAGGAAAAGGGCAAGAAAGGAGAAGTTAAGAAGGGATGTAAGACTCGTCCCGAGGGCAAGTCCGGCAGCCCCGAGCCCTAAAGGGAAGCACAAAATCAGGTCGGCAATCAAGTTAAACAGGAGGGTTGAAGCGGAGACGATAACCGGCAGTTTAAACTCTTCAAAGGAGTAGAAGGCGTTAGTCAGGATTTTCTCAATGGCAAAGAAGAAAAGGCCGACCGAGTAGCCCACGAGAACCCAGTAAGTTCCCAGTAAGGCCTCGGTAGTAAACTTCCCGTGGTTAAAGACTGCGTCAATTATGGGCTTACCGAAGAAGAGAAGGCCTACTGCAGAAGGGACTATAACGGCAGAGCACAAGGTTATCCCGTCTAAGAGCTCCCCCTTCAAATCTCCCTTTTCCCTCCTTGAGAACCTCGGCAGTAAAACCTGAGAAAGCCCTACTGCAAACATTCCCAAGGGTAGCTGAACAAAGCGGTTTGCGTAGTAGAGGTAAGAGATTGCTCCGCTAACGAGGAAGGAGGCAATAACCGTGTCAATCAACATTGATACCTGCCTAACGGCAAAGCCGAAGACTCCAGGAACGGTATTCCTGAGGGTTCTGATAACTTCAGATGTTATTTTCAGAAGGGGCTTCAGGGGAAATGAGAGCCTCTCTAAGAAGTAGAGCTGCAGGAGAAGTTGAAGAAAACCTCCGATAAGGACTCCAATAGAAAGGCTCTCTATTGAAAGGTAGGGAGAGAGGAGAAGGGCGGAGAAAATGAGGGAAAGGTTAAAGAGGGTAGTTGAGAAAGCCGGGGCAAAGAAGTGGTTCAAGCTGTTTAATATCCCCCCCATAAAGGCGACGAGACTCACGAAGAAGATGTAGGGAAGGAGCTCCCTCAGAAGCTTAACGGCAAGGTTAAAGTCCTCCCCTTTAAAGCCGGGGGCTATGAGCTTTACCACAAAAGGGGCAAGGAGCTCCCCGACGAGGAGAACAGAAAGTAAAAGTACGAGAAGGAGGGTAAAGAAACTTCCGGCAAACTCAACGGCCTCCTTAAAGGAGCTCCTTAACTTCTTAGTAAAAGCAGGAACGAAGGCGGAGCTGAAAGCCCCCTCGGCAAAAATTCTCCTCAAAAGATTGGGAATCCTAAAGGCGACAAAGAAGATGTCGGTCAGAGAGCCTGCACCGAAAAGGGCGGCTATAACAACATCTCTTGCAAGGCCTAAAACCCTACTTGAGAAAATTGAAAGTGATACAATAGCTGCCGATTTCAATATAGCTTTCATAGTGGGGAATTATAAGTGAAAGTGTGCATTATAGGTGCAGGGGTCGTCGGAAGTTTCCTCGCCAAGAGATTGAGCCGGGAGGGATACGAGATAGCCGTAGTTGACACCGACCCCTCAAAACTTGAGCAACTCTCCCTAAGCGCCGACGTTTTAACGGTTAACTGCAACGCTCTTGAGGCAAACTGTTTAAAGAACTTAAGCGACTTTGAACTCTTCGTGGTAGTTACCGAGAGCGACGAGAAGAACGTTGCAGTAACGACCCTCCTAAAGGGGCTTTTTAAAAAGGAGAAAGTCCTCTTCAGAGTAAGCAACAATGCCTTCTCCTCCCCTCCGGTTAAGAAGTTTTTAAAGGCGGAGCCGGTAAACATCCTATCGGAGACGGTTCAGAAGGTACTCCTTGCCGTCAAGTACCCCTTTGCCAAGGAGGCCATAAGGCTTGAGGGTGAGAACTTAGTGATTCTGAAAATTGAAGTAAAGGTTGAAAGCCCCCTTGCGGGTAGGCAGGTTGCGGAGCTTTCCCCCTTCAGGAAGGAGCTCCCCTTTACTATAGTTGCAATTGAGAGGGAAGGGAGGGTAATAATCCCCAAGGGCGGAGACTTCATCTTTCAGGGAGACGTAATCTACGTTGCCGTTAAGGAGGAGAACGCCACAAAACTGGCAGAGGTCCTTAAAATCCCCTACAGCCCCGTCAAGCTCGTCTTTGTAATCGGCTACTCAAACTTTACCCAGGAGCTCCTTGCAAAACTCTCTGAGCTGAAAGGGGTAAAGGTTAAGTTTGTCTCAAGGAATAAAGAGAAGTGTGAGGAGATTTCGGGCAGGTACCCGGGAATAGATGTCTTCTTCGGAGAGCCGACAGATGCGGAGCTCCTAAAGGAAGAGGGAATAGAGAGGGCTGACTTGGTGGTCTCAATAACCGAGGACGAAGAGGCCAACATACTCTCGGCAATCCTCTCAAAGAGGTTGGGGGCCAAGAGGGCGTGTGCCCTGATAACCCACCCGGAGTACGAGGAAATCGTTGAGTCAATAGGAGTTGACATACCAATAGCACCGAGGAAAGTACTTGCGGCAAAGGTTTACAGACAGCTTAGTAAGAAGAGGTTCCTTGAAATCGTTGAGCTTGCAGAAAACCTTGACGTTGTTGAGACAGTAGTTGAAAGCCAAACTCTCGTTAAAGACTCAAACAAGTGCGGACTCATAATTGCAGTGAAAAGAGACGGGGAAACGGAAATTGCAACAGGCTCAACCCTTTTAAAGCCGGGAGACAGGCTAATCTGCGTAGTTGAAAGGAAGTAAGATGAGACTCTCCCTCGTCTTTAAGTACGTCGTAATAATCCTATTCCTCCTATCAACCTCCTTCCTGCTGCCGGCGGTTTACTCATTCTTTGTTAAAGACGGGCTTACCGAAGATTTTCTCTTCCCGCCAATTTTGATGGGAGCTCTTCTCCTGATAGCCCTTCAGGTAAAGGAGAAGGTCTCGGACATAAACGTTAAAGAGGCACTTTTGGTGGTTGTTCTGGTCTGGTTTCTCTTCCCGGCACTCTCGGCACTGTGCTACATGGAGACCGGAGCCATTCCCCGCTTTCCTGACGCTTACTTTGAGTCGGTCTCGGGCTTCACAACAACCGGAGCTTCAATACTAACCGACATAGAAATCCTTCCTAAAAGCGTTCTCCTGTGGCGCTCAACTACTCACTGGATTGGAGGAATCGGCTTTGTTGTCTTTTCCCTCTCGCTCCTTCCCCTCTTGGGAACGGGAGGAGCCCAGCTAATGAGGATAGAGGCGGCAAAGGCGGTAGAGGAAAGAGTTCTCCCCAGAGTGAAGGAGGTGGCAAAGGCAATCCTACTCGTTTACCTCGTCCTGACAGTTGTAGAAACTATTCTCCTGAAACTTGCGGGCCTCCCACTCTACGAGGCAGTAAACCACGCCTTTGCCACAATCGCAACGGGAGGTTTTTCAACCAAAAACAGTAGCGTTGCGGCCTTTCACTCCTTTGCCGTTGAGATGATAATAGCGGTTTTTATGGTGCTGGGAGCTCTCAACCTCTCCCTCTACTACAGAGCCTTCAAGGAGAGGAGCCTTAAAACCTTCTTTTCGTACTACGAGGTAAAAAGCTTTCTTCTGATAGTCCTTTTAACAACCCTTATAACTACAGCAATCCTCTACACCGAGCACTACTACCACGACCCCATTACGGCATTCAGGTACGCCTTCTTTCAAATCGCAACTGCGGCCTCAACAACCGGCTTTGCCTCAACCGACTACTCAAACTGGCCTCCCTTTATTCTGGCACTCCTCATGATATTGGCCCTAATAGGGGCCTCTTCCGGCTCAACGGCGGGAGGGATAAAACAGTTCAGGTTTTTAGTTATGCTCAAAACTGTCCTGAAGGAGCTCAAGAAGACCGCCCACCCGCGGCTGGTTTACCGCATCTCCTTAGGGAACAGAGCCCTTGACGTCTCCCTCCTCAATACAATCTGGGCTTTTATTTCAATTTACTTTTCAACGGCAGTCCTCTTCGGCCTGATAATAGCCCTCTCAGGCTACGACCTCATAACATCCTTCTCGGCATCAATAGCCTGTATAACCAGCTTGGGGCCCGGACTCGGAAAGGTAGGGCCTGCCGACAACTTCAGCTTCTTCTCAAGTTTTGATAAACTCCTCTTATCAGTTGAGATGCTCCTGGGAAGACTTGAAGTCTTCCCCATACTGGCACTTTTAGTACCCGAGTTCTGGAAAGAGATTTAAAAACAGTGTAGAATTAGAAACCATCAGCGAAACCTTCAGCCAATAACAAGAAAAGCGGGAAAAGCCGGAGGAAATTTGGAAAGAGAGAGAGAGTTTTCTACTCCTTATCAGGACGACGAGATAGACCTTTACGAGCTCTGGCTAACGCTCAAAAAGAGGAAAAAAACGGTAATACTTACTACACTTTTATTTTTGACAGCATCCTTAGCCTACGCATTTCTCTCAAAACCGGTCTACAAAACAGAGGCAACCCTCGTCCCCTTGGGAGGTAAGAGCGGCGGAATGAGCTCTCTCCTATCTGCACTGCCGATTCCTCTGCCCACACAGGAGGGTTTAAGCGTTAAAGCAGTCCTTGAAAGCAGAACTCTGAGAGAAAGGGTAATAAACGAACTCAACCTGATGCCGATTCTCTTTCCCGATAGGTGGAACAATACCGAAACCAAAAAGCCGACCCTACTTGACGGAGAAAAAGCATTGAAAAAGCTCATCTCTACTTCGGAAAACAAAAATACTGGGGTGATTACTTTCTCAGTTACGTTCCCCGAAAAACCGGAAGTTGCTTACAAAATAGCCCAAACATCCCTTAAAGTAGCTTCACAAATTCTAAACGAAAAGAGCGCAAAACTTGCCCACAGCTACACTCTATACGTAAAAAGCCAGCTTGATAAGGCAAAGGAGAAGTACAAGCTCCTTGAAAGGGTTTACCAGGACTTCCTGAAAGGAAAAATTAAGGAAGTTCCTTTCATCTTTGACGAAGAAGATGTCAAGCTGATAAAGAGGTTTAAGGGGAACACAAACCTTCCTTCAACCTTTGTAAACCTTCCCCAGTACAGGTTTAACATGGAGAAGCTAAAGCTACAGATGGAGATAGCCTCACAGCTCCTTGCGACCCTAACCCAGCAATACGAGTTAGCAAAAGCGCAGGAGCAGAAAGAGAAAGTTTCCTTTCAGGTTATAGACCCTCCCTACGTTCCTGACCCGGACAAGCCCTACAAACCCAAAAAGAAACTCATAGCGGCAGTAGGCCTTGTCTCAGGTCTGTTTATGGGTATCTTCCTTGCATTCTTCAGGGAGTGGCTTGAAAACGCAAAGAAAAGAGGAGAGGGGAATGGTAAAGAGCTCCAAGCTTAAAATAGCTCTCGTTTTATCACTTATCACTTCCGGAGCAAACGCTCAAACCCAGAGCGTGCCAGTTCAGGCCCAAAGTCAGACGGCGACCGGCACGGTAGTTCAACAACAAGCCGCACAACAAACCCAAGTTGAAGTTCAAACCGATACGTCCTCCCTTTTCGGTGAGGGAAGCTCCCAGACCCGGACGGAAGCTCAAAGTGAAAGCGGCAGCGAAAACCTCCTCAAAGAGGTTGAATCGGAGGTTGCAGTAGAAAAGGTTTTAAGTCAGAAGGGAGCCTTCTCCCAAACATCCTACATTGAAAAGAGCTTCAACATTAGATTAAAAGGAGTTAAAACGAAGCTCCGCCAGTTCGGGTACGACTTCTTCAGGGGTTATAAAAAGCTACCCTCAGCAATTCCGGTAGGAAAAGAGTACATACTCGGGCCGGGTGATGAGATTTTAATCTACATAATAGGGAGCTCTCCCGTTAAAACGCCCGGAGTGCTTAAACTCCCTGTAGATAGAGAGGGAAAAGTCTTCATACCCGGAGCCGGTGTAATTTACGTTTGGGGAATGAGCGTCGGCGAGGCAGAGAGGGTAGTTTCAAAGGCGGTCGGAGCCCCCGTAAAAATTACTGTGGGAAGGCTGAGAACTTTCCCCGTTTACGTTTCGGGAGAGGTTAAGAGGCCTGGAGCCATAGTAGTAACGGGAGTAAACACCCTTATAGACGCCCTTAACCTCGCAGGAGGGGTAAAGAAGACTGGAACTCTCAGAGACATAGTTATTACAAGGAAGACCCCGAAAGGTACAAAAGAAATTCACGTTGACCTATACCAGCTCCTCCTTTACGGGAAACCCGTTGACTTTAGGCTCCAAGACGGAGACGTAATATTCGTTAAACCCATTAGAAAGGTGGCCGGAATAGCAGGAAAGGTTAAAAGGCCGGCCATCTACGAATTAAAAGGAAACGAGACGGTCAAAGACTTAATTAACATAGCCGGAGGCCTGCTCCCCTCAAGCTACAAGTATAAGGCAGTAATTCAGCGGTACCACAAAAACCAATATCTTGAGCTCGTAGAGGGGAATCTTGACGATAAAAAGTTCGTAAACCAAAAGGTTCACGACGGAGACATACTCCTCATAAAACAGGTACTTTCTATACCTCTGAACGCTGTCCTCGTTGAGGGCTACACGGCATATCCGGGGCTCTATCAGTATAAGCCCGGAATGAAACTCTCAGAGCTCCTCAGCCCCGACCTCTTCTTCATAGACACGAGCATGGACTTTGCCCTGATAACCAGACAGTTCCCCCCGGGAACACCTCCCCAGTATATAACCTTTGCTCCCAGAGACGTCTTTAAGAATACTTACGACATTGAGCTCAAACCGGCAGATAAGATAACCTTCTTCAAGGTAGGAAACGTAAAGGCGGTTAACTTCAACAGCATAAAGGACGTGGTAGTCCTTGAAGGAAAAATTAAGTACCCGGGAGTTTACGCCTACAGGAAAGGGTTAAAGCTCTCCCAGATTTTAACATCCGACAGAATTACGGAGAACACGAACCTCTACTACGGAGAGATTGAGCGGAGAGACCCAGAAACCCTTGACATAGTGAAAATCATAAGGTTTGCTCCTATTGACATAGTGAAGGGCAAAAAGGACATAACTCTCCATAAACTTGATACCGTAAGGTTCTATCCCAAATACCTCTATAAACCGATTCTCGTTTCAGGAGAAGTTAAAAGGTCCTACTACGTACCTTACCATCCGGAAATAACCCTCGCGGAAGCCCTTACCTCAGCACAGTTTACTGATAGCATAAAGAACTTGAAGGTGATAGTTCTCAGGAAGGAGAAGGAAAGTTCTCAGCCTCTCTCTTCAAAGGAGAAAAAAGAGAAAACAAAAGCCAGCTTTTTCCTTTACGACATCTTGGTTAAGAAAACTCCCGAAACCCAGTTTACCCTCAAACCGGGGGACAGACTGGTAGTAGTAAAAGTTAAACCCGAAGAGGCCGTAGAGAAGGTTCAGATATCAGGCTATGTAAAACACCCGGGAGTTTACAAGATAGGAGACAAAACAACCCTTTACGATATCCTCAAACAAGCCGGTGGTTTCCTCCCCAATGCTTACCCTGAGGGAATTGTTATCCTGAGGAAGTCCGTTGAAGAGATGCAGAGAGAAAAGCTGGCCCAGGCAATCAACCTCATGAGGCAACAGCTTGAGAAGGAAGAGGCTGGAGTAATGCAGTCCGACCTTACAAGCGAAGAGCTCAGAGCCCGCCAGGCGGCCTACGAGGCCAAGAGAAAACTCCTTGAGGAGATTGAAAAGAGCCAAGTTACCGGAAGGATAGCCGGAGTTATAGTTCCTCACAACCTTGAAGAGCTCAAGAACTCTCCCTACAACATACTCCTTGAAGACGGCGACAGGATATACATTCCTAAGAAACCCCAAAGCATTCTCGTCTTCGGAGAGGTCTACAACCCCTCTGCCTTTGTCCATCAGAAAGGTCTAACGGTTAGGGAGGCCATAAGCCTCGCAGGAGGCCTTACAAGAGATGCCGACAAGGAGAACATATTTGTAATTAAAGCAAACGGAACAACCGTTTCCTCGGGAGAAGGTGGCCACCTGATAAAGTGGGATAGTAAAAAGAAGCGGTTTGTCTGGGGCAACTCCGAGAACTCCATACTTGACTACAAACTTCAACCGGGAGATGCGGTTATAGTCCCGACAGAGATAAAAGTACCGATAATGTGGAGACCGTTGATAAAGGACGTAGTACAGATAATCTACCAGTCGGCATTGACCATTTACACAATTTCAAATCTCTGATAATATATTTAAACGCGTAAAGCAATGGAGGAGGAGAGATGAAAAAGCTACTGGGAGCACTCATAGCTATGAGCCTCTGCCTTTCACCGGCAGCCTTTTCGGCAACAGAAGCAGCTGTAGGAGCGGGTGCTGCAGGAAGTAGTGCTGGTGCAGGTGCTGCTGCTGGAGCCGCAGGAGCCGGTGTAGGAGCAGGGGCGGCCGCAGCAGGAGCTGCAGTAGGAGCAGCCGCAGCAGGAGCCGCAACAACGGCAGCTCTTGTTGCAGCAGGAGCTGTAGTGGCAGCTTCGGTTGTGGCAGCAACGGCCACTTCTGATTCTGACAACGGTACTACGCCTGCCCACGCAACGCCTGCCCACCACTAACAAAGTACCTCCCCCTTCTGGGGGGGGTTTAACTGGAGACAGGATTGGGGGTAAAGAAAAAAGTTCTCGGTTTACTAACAGCGTCAATTTTAGCAACCCTTTTAATATCTGATAAGGCCTTCCCTGACGAAATTACTTCAAACTTCGGCAGAACCGGCCTGTTAATAAACCCGACTGCTTACACCGTCCAAGACGGCCACTTAAAGTTCGGTTCTTCATACAGTTACCCCTACTTAAGGGTTTACGGAAACGTCGGTTTCTTTCCCGGCCTTGAGCTGGGAGGAGTAATTACAGAAATAAGGAACATACACCTTTCAAAAGGAATCTGGTCCGGCTACGGCTCCTATAAGGACAAAGCCTTTTTTGCCAAATACCAAATTCTTCCGGAAAACGAAAAGTTTCCGGCAATAGCGGTCGGGTGGGACGACTTCCACGGAACGAAATTATTTGAAACAAAGTACCTCGTCATAACCAAGTACATAGACTCCCTGCTTCCCCAAAACGTCACAGTGGGCTACGCAGACGGAGTAATTGACGGCTTCTTCTTCGGAACCGAGGTGCTCCTACACCCGAAGCTTTCGTTTATAACCGAGTACTCACCGATAAAGCCGGAGAAGTTAAAGGGAATAGACAGCGTTAAAAGTAAATGGAACTTCGGATTAAAGTGGCAACCCCTCTCCTGGCTTCAACTGGTGGGCTCATTCCAGAGGGGTGAGGAGCTTTCCCTCAACGTTAACTTTAATATGCCCATGGGAAAGCTCTGGCTTCCCCACAAGCCCAGGTACTTTATACTCTCTAAAGAGGACTTAAAGTTAATACGTTCCAATAAACAGACCCTCTTTTTTGAAAAGGCCTTAAAAAGACTCGGTTTCAGTTATCCAGAGGTTTACCTGACGGGCTCTACCTTGGTGATAGAGTACTCTAACGATACCTACTTTTATGAATCAGTAGCTCTGAAGAAAATCCTGTCAATATTTAGGGTAGTCTACATTCCCGGCGTTTACAGAGTAAAGTTTATCCTTAAAAAGGATAACATTCCCGTAACTGAAATAACCGTTCCCGCCAAAGTTATAAATGACTACCTAAAAGGAGAGTTGACCTTTGAAGAGTTCCTTTCAAACGCCACATATAGAATAGCCCCTCCCTTTACTCCGAGAGAAGAAATAACGGTTGCCAAACCCAAATACTGGGGAGCAATCAAGCTCAGGACATTCCTTAACGACCCCTCAGGAGCCTTCAAATACAAGCTCAGCTACGACGTAGGAATCAAGGAATACCTCTTTAACAACTTCTACCTTTCGGCATCTGCAATACTCCCCATAAGGAATAACATCTCTTCGGTAATTCCGCCCCTAATGGAAAAGCCGGTCAGAAGTGACATAGACAAATACCTCAACAACAAACACCCGGACATATCAACCCTTGCAATTACCTACATCAGCCCCGTTGCAGATAGAACCTTCGTAGGTATATCGGCAGGCTACAACGAACTAATGTACGCCGGGGTAGGCGGAGACATTATCCACTTCTTGAGAGACGGAAGAACAGCACTCCTAATCGGAGGAGACTGGGTAAGAAAGAGGGACTCGGAAGACCCGTTTAAACTAAGAAACTACGGTTTTCACGACCTCTACGCCGGGATAAACTACGTAACAAAATATCCGGAAATGCACATCTCAGTAAAGGCAGGAAGGTTCTTAGCAGGCGATAAAGGAGTAAGGTTCCAAATCTCAAGAGTTGTTAAAGGGTTTGAAGTCGGCTTCTGGTACACTTACTCCGATACGTCAGACTTCTCTTCATTTAACAAAAACTACAGGGACAAAGGCGTCTTCGTAGCCGTTCCCCTGAGAATGTTCAGCACAAAGGATACTAAACAGGTAGGCTACTACTCTCTCTCTCCGTGGACGAGAGACGTAGGCCAGCTTGCTGGAAGACCTATTAACGCTTACAGATTCCTCCTTTCAAAAATGCCCTTCTACCTAAAAGACAAAGCAGAAGAAGAAGAATAAATTTCAGCTTAATCCCCTCTTATTAAGGAGGAGCAATGCTCAAAGCTGACAAAGTCTCAAAGTACCTATCCAAATTAATAGGAAAAGATAAAGTCAAAGATTCCACGGGCTGGAGGCTTTCTTACGCTTACGACGGAACGCCGACGGGGTATAAGGGAGTCCCCGACGTAGTAGTTTTCCCGGAAACGCCGGAAGACGTGTCAAAAATCCTCTCGTTCGCAAATGAAGAGAGGATACCGGTTTACCCCCGGGGAGCGGGCTCGGGGCTAACGGGAGGGGCTGCTCCGCTGGAAGGGGGAATTGTTATCTCTACCGAGAAGATGAACAGAATCATTGAAATTGACGAGGATAACCTTGCGGTTCTGACAGAGCCGGGAGTGGTAACTTACGAGCTTCAGAAGGAGGTAGAGAAGAGGGGGCTCTTCTACCCGCCCGACCCTTCAAGCTACAAGTACTCAACAATCGGGGGGAATATTGCCGAGAACGCCGGCGGGCCGAAATGTGTAAAGTACGGAGTAACAAAAGACTACGTAATGCAGCTTGAGGTGGTTTTCGCCGACGGAACAGTTACCAAGGTCGGCTCAAAGGCGGTTAAGTCGGTAGCAGGATACAACCTTAAAGACCTAATTGTCGGTTCTGAAGGGACACTGGCCTTTATAACAAAGGCATACCTGAAGCTGATACCCTCACCGGAAGCGGTAAGAACGGCAATGGCCGTCTTCCCCAAAGTAGAGCAGGCGGCCCAAGCCGTCGCCGACATGTTCAGGAACAAAGTTATCCCCACCGCTTGTGAGTTCCTTGACAAGAACTCAATAGTCGCAGTTGAGAACTTTGCAAAGATAGGGCTACCGACTTATGCCGAGGGATTACTCGTAATTGAGGTTGACGGCTATGAGGCCGTAGTTGACGAGCTGATAAACAGGGTAATTAAGGTGTGCAAAAAGGCCGGAGCAGAGGAGATAAGAAAAGCAACCACCCCCGAAGAAAGGGAAGCCATATGGCAGGCGAGGAGGGCGGTTTCACCGGCAATTGTTCAACTGAAGCCTAAAAAGATAAATGAGGACGTGGTAGTACCCAGAAACAGAATCCCGGAGCTGATTAAAAAGGTCTACGAAATAGCCGATAAGTATAACCTGATGGTAGTTAACTTTGGCCACGCCGGGGACGGCAACATACACGTTAACTTTATGTACGAGCCTAACGAAGAGGAGAAGGTGGAGAAAGCCGTAAGGGAAGTTTTTGAGCTTACCCTCTCCCTTGAGGGCTCAATTTCGGGTGAGCACGGGATAGGCTGGATGAAAAAGGAATTTCTACCGCTGGAGGTGGGAGAAGCCCTTGAGAAGATGAAGGCGGTTAAGAGGGCTCTTGACCCCAATAACATACTGAACCCGGGGAAGGTTTTTGACCTTTAGGGTCGTCCTTCCCCTCTATTTGAACAGTGAATCATTGATACAACAGCATAGGTGGTGAAGATATGGACATAGCCACCCTGATAGGTATAAGCGGTGCGTTCCTTCTCATTATTGCCTCTATAGTCATCGGAGGCAGCCCGGGAGCCTTTATTAACATTCCTTCTCTGCTTATTACGGTGGGAGGCGGAATTACCGCCGGAATGGCCGGCTTCCCGATGGGGGAGTTTATAAACGGCCTGAAGGCAGTTCTTAAAGCCCTAAACCCCGGACTTCCCAACCCAATTGAGGTAATTGACTTCCTGACAGACATAGCCAAAAAGGCAAGGAAGGAGGGGATTTTGGCCCTTGAGGCAGATATTGATAACTTTTACGCCAGGGACCCCTTCTTCGGCGGAATAATGAGAATGTTAATTGACGGCCTTGAGATTGAGGAAATTAAGAGTACGGCCGAAGCCTCAATGGCACAGATAGAGCAGAAGCTCTCAACAGAGGTTGCGGTTTGGGAGAGTTTGGGAGACCTCTTCCCGGCCTTCGGAATGATTGGAACGCTAATCGGTCTGATTCAGATGCTTCAGAACCTCTCCGACCCCTCGGCACTGGGTCCTGGAATGGCTGTAGCTATGATTACAACCCTCTACGGAGCAATACTGGCAAACGCTCTCTGCATACCCGTTTCAAAGAAACTCAAGTACTACAAAGATTTAAGAATGCTCTTCCTTGAGGCTTACCTCTTAACGGCAGAAGCGATAGAGAAAGGGGTAAACCCCAACATACTGAGGCAGAAACTTGCCGGTCTTTTCGGAGTGGAAGTGGAAGAGGGTTAAGTAAATGGCAAGGAAGAAGAAGGAGGAGTGTAAAGCTCCTCCGGCCTGGCTTACAAGTTTCGGCGACCTGATGTCCCTCCTCCTCACCTTCTTCATTCTCCTCTACTCAATGTCAACGATTTCCTTAGAGAAGTTCTATCAGGCGATTAAGGGAATAATTGAGGCCTTCGGAGGCCACTACGTCGTTTACGAGGAGAGGGTAATCAGGGGAAAAAATATTCCCGTTCAGATGCCCAACATGTACCCGAAGATGAGGAGCAGAAAGGCCATAGAGGAGAAGCTCCACGAGATTAGGGAGAGTTTGAGGAGAATGGGAGTTCCATCAGAGATAGCAAAGTACGGTCAGAGCATCAGACTCAGAATTAATACCGATAAACTCTTTCCTCCCGGAAGCGATAAACCTTACCCCGAGACAATTCCCCTGATTATGGAGCTGTGCAAGAAGTTAAAAGAGTTTGATTTACCGATAACCATTGAGGGACATACGGATAACACCCCCATAAGGAGCGGCCGTTTCCCCTCAAACTGGGAGCTCTCGGCCGCACGAGCAACGGCAGTTTTGAGGCTCTTTCTCCAGTGCGGCTACAACCCGAAGAAACTTTCGGCTGCAGGCTGCGGTCAGTACCACCCGATAGCTCCTAATACAACCCTGGAGGGAAGAGCAAAGAACAGACGGATTGAAATAGTAATTCACCTGCCCATGTAGGAGAGGTATGGCAAGGAGAAAGAAGGAAGAGTGTAAAACGGCACCGGCGTGGCTGACGAGCTTCAGCGACCTGATGTCCCTTCTCCTCACTTTCTTTATTCTCCTCTACTCAATGTCAACCCTTGACATAACAAAGGCTATAAAGTTCCTCTCCTATTTTCAAGGAGAGAAGGCGAAGAGTTTTGAGCAGATTTCAATCGTAAAGCCCATTCAAATCTACACTGAGGACATTGCAAAGAAGATTAAGAAGCTGATTAAGAGACTACTTCCGGTTTACGGATACCAGATAGTTGTCACCCAACAGTACGTTATGGTCAGGCTCTTTAACAAGGTTCTCTTCAAGAAGAACTCGGTAGAGCTTACGCCCGAGGCAAAGAGAGCTCTTGACCAAATTGCTCAAGTTATAAAAGAGTTAAAGGGGAACTACAGGGTTAGGATTGAGGGACACACCAGTAAGGACGAGCCGACCGTCCCTATTAAGGGGATAAACGACAGTTGGGACTTATCAATCCTAAGGGCGACTACGGTTGCAAAGTACCTGATTTCTAAAGGGGTTGACCCGAGAAAGGTTGTAGCCGTAGGGTATGATGCGGTAAGGCCTCTTTATACTTGGAATAACCCCATTCTTCAGGCAAGAAACAGAAGGGTTGAAATCTACCTTGAGGTTGCGGTTCCCAAAGAGGAAAAAGAGGAGAAGGTTTTAATAAAGAAGAGGGAGGAGCTCTCCTCCCGAAAGAAGGAAAGAGGGGAGGAGCAAAAAGGGGTTAGTTCAGAAAAACGTTAAGTTTCTTCCTCATGGCGTACTCTCTCATCTTCTTCTTGGCCCTCGTCTCAAGCTGGCGAACCCTCTCACGGCTTATGCCGAGCTTCTCGCCGATTTCCCTCAGGGTTTTCGGCTCGTTTCCGTCAAGGCCGAAACGCATAATGATTATTTTCTTCTCTTGAGGGGTTAACTGCTCAAGCATCTCCTGAATACTCTGCTTGAGTTCCTCCTGAACTACTTTCTCTTCAACTTCTGCCGTTCCCTCACCCTTTAAGAAGTCCTTAAAAGTAGTATCTTCTTCGTCTCCTATCGGAGTATCAAGGGAGAGAGGAACCTGGCAAATTGAGAGGAGCCTCTCAACCTCCTTGGGCTCCATTCCTACGTGCTCTGCAAGCTCCTCAATGGTCGGCTCCCTGCCGAGCTTTTTCAGGAGCTCCCCGTAGGAGCGGGTAATCTTATTTACTAAAACCGCCTGCTTTACCGGTATCTTTACGGCTCCCGTCTGCTGGGCAAGTGCCTGCATTATAGACTGTCTAATCCACCAAACGGCGTAGGAGATAAACTTAACCCCTTTATCCGGGTCAAACCTCCTTGCGGCCTCAATTAAGCCTAAAATCCCCTCCGCTATGAGGTCGTGAAGAGGAAGGCCGCAACCGAGGTACTTCTTCGCAACGCTTACGACAAACCTTAGGTTTGACTCAACAAGCTTCTTTAAAGCCTCCTTATCACCGGCCTTTGCCCTTTTGGCAAGCTCTATCTCCTCTTCCCTGGTGAGGAGAGGAATCTTGGAGATAGACTTTAAAAAGGCATCAAGGGAGTCCTTATCAGGAACAAAGGACTCAATTAAGGAAGGGTCTATCTCCTGCTCAAAGAGGGAGAGGGAAGACTCCTCCCCCTGAACGTCAATATTGTCAATGTCTATGTTCTCCTCATCTTCAAAGAGGAACTCTTTCTCTTCCATTCTACCTCTCCTACTCTTCAGGATTTAAAACTGCATAGAAGACTCCTTCACCCCTAACAACCTTTAAGAGAACTCCCGAGTCTCCGGCCTTTCTAACCACCTCAAGGAGGTCGTCAACATCTTTCACAGGTTTCAAATCCTTCGGAGTTATACCTGCATGGACGATAATGTCGCCCTCCCTGAGGCCGGCATCGTCGGCTACAGAGCCGGGCTTAACCTCGGTAACCACGAGGCCGTGTTTAATCCACTTGGGAGCTCCGAGCTTGCTCTTTAGCTCTGGGGTCAGGGGCTGAACGGAAAAACCAAATTTAGACATTAAATCAATAGAAGCAAGGTTTTCACTGCCGGGCATCTGACCGATTTTAACGGTTAAAGTCTTCCTCTCACCGTCCCTGATAACGGTAATCCTTACTTTCTCACCGGGCTTGGTGTTTATAACCTTAAGCTGAAGGTCTGCAACGTTCTTAATGGGTTCACCGTTAAACTCAACAATAATGTCTCCGCTCTTTAGTCCTCCTTTCTCGGCAGGGCTGCCGGGCATAACCTTAGTAATCAACACTCCCTCTTTAACTCCGAACTTCTTGGCCAAAGAGGGAGAGATATCCTCAATGTAAACTCCCAACCAGCCCCTTACGACCTTACCGTACTTGAGAAGGTCGTTCATAACCTTTTTGGCAATGTTTATGGGAACTGCAAAACCGAGACCCTGAGCATTCCTGACAATAGCCGTATTTATGCCGATAACCCTTCCGTAGATATCACACAGGGGACCGCCGCTGTTTCCGGGGTTGATTGCAGCATCGGTCTGGATAAAGTTCTCAATCGGATTGAGACCCAAACCGTGCCTGCCCTTGGCTGAGACAATCCCGTGAGTCACGGTCCAGTTAAGACCGTAAGGGTTCCCGATTGCTATAACGAACTCCCCTACTTTGATTTTGCTTGAATCTCCCAGCTCAACTGTAGGAACTTTTTTGTTCCCCACTTTAATCTTGATTAGAGCAACATCGGTCTTAGGGTCCTTTCCCACTACCTCGGCCCTGTAAACTGAGCCGTCGCTCAGTTTGACCTTTATTTTCTTGGCCTTCGCAACTACGTGGTTGTTGGTAAGGATGTAAGCCCAGCCGTCCTCAACTTTAACAATGAAACCCGAACCAAGGGAGCGGGTTTTAAACTCCCGGGGGAAATCAGGAAAAGGAAAGCCGAAGTCGTGGAAGAAGTCCTTAAACTGAGGAGGAATCGGAGGGTGGCTAAACTTAATCTCCGAAACGGTACTGATGTTGACAACGGCAGGTTTAACTTTCTCAGCAACGGCCTCAAATACCCTCTGAAGGGACTCTGCAACTCTGTAGTCCTGAGGAGTAGCCTCCTGAGAAAGGGCGGACTGAGAGGTAAAGAGCCCTGCAGTAAAAATTACAGCGGCTGCACTCCTTAGAAGCTGTCTGGTGTTCATCGCACTACCTCCGTTCTTATTCGGTCTTGCTACCCATTGCGTAGAGTATTTTCTTTACCCTCTTTTCGCTTAAGACCCTTTTTGCACCGATGAACCTTCTCCTGAAGTATTTGTCGCTCAAGGAGGAAATGGCGAGACCGTGGAACATTGAGGAGAAGTGGATAAACTTTCCGTTCCCTATGTAGATACCCACATGGGAGGGATAGCGGGCATAAGTCCTGAAGAAAACCAAATCTCCCACTTTCAGGTTCTTGATGTCAACGGGAACTCCTATGTTAAACTGAGCTCTTGCCGTTCTGGGAAGGTTAATTCCTAACTTCCTGTAGACGTACATGGTAAATGAAGAACAGTCAAGGCCGAAACGAGGGTTGTTCCCGCCGAAAACATAAGGGGTGTTCTTTAAGTTCTTAAAGATTTCTGCAAGGAGTTTGAAGAGAGCTCCCTTATACTCAGGGTCGTTGAGGATAGAGAGGCTCCAGTTGTCGTACTTAACGTTCAAAGGAGTTGAAAGAACCTGAGCAAGCTCCTCCGCCTCCCTATAGACAATCTCGGTTAAGGGGTTAATCTCGCTCTCAACAATCTGGGAGCTCAGAACCTGCTCCGACTTTCTCTCAAGGAAAGCAATCGTCTCACTACTCTTCCTCGGCTTAAACTTCCTGTACCAGGAGGGAGTGTGTCTCGTGCCGGGGATAATCAATTTCTGACCGACCCTTATCCTGTTGCTCCTTAAACCGTTTAACCTCTTTATTTTCGCAACGGTTGTGTGAAATTTCCTCGCAATCTTATAGAGGGAATCTCCGGGCCTTACCCGGTAAACGTCGGCCTGAGCGGGAAGAGCAAAAGCAAAGACGAGCGTAAGGGAAACCAGTAATCTCCTCAAGTTCTCCTCCTCCAGTACCCCCGTTAATTATACCTGATGGAGGGCAGAAGCCCCTTCCCTTTCAGCCTCAACTTGCTCTTTTACGTACCTGTAGTAGTTAAAGAGGGAGTCAACAACGCCGTTCTCTATGTTGGAAATCAGGTCTTCAAAGAGGAGGAAGGCCTCTTTCTTAAACTCAACAACCGGGTCTCTCTGGCCGTAGCCCCTCCAACCGATGCTCTCCTTGATGTGGTCAAGGGCCCTCAGGTGCTCCCGCCAGTAGTGGTCAAGGCGGTCAAGCATCACCATTCTCTCAATTTCCCTCAGCTGTCCCTCTCCTACTAACTTCTCAAGCTCTTGATACTTCTCAACGAGAGTATCGTAGATGAGTTTGGCAAGTTTCTCCCTGTCGTCAAAGGCACCCTCAACTTGAAGGCTCACAAGCTGGTTGTAGTTTTCTGGTATCGGGAACTCAAAACCGAAACGGGCTTCAAGGGTCTTTTTAAGGTCTCTCAGGTTCCACTCGTCGGGAAGGACGTTTTCGGGGGCAAAGAGGTCAACAAGCTCCCAGGCTATGTCTTCAAAAAAGCCTAAGATTTCCTCCCTAAAGTTCTCTCCCTCAAGGATCTTGTTCCTCTGCTCGTAGATAACCTTTCTCTGAACGTTGTAGACCTCGTCGTACTCAAGGAGCCTCTTCCTAATCTGGAAGTTCTGCTCCTCAACCCTCCTCTGGGCGTTCTCAAGGGCCTTGCTAACCATCTTATGGGTTATGGGCTCATCTTCGGGTACGTTCATTATCTCCATCATCTTCTTTATCCTGTCTGAGCCAAAGAGCCTTAAGAGGTTATCTTCTAACGAGAGGAAGAATCTTGATTCTCCGGGGTCTCCCTGTCTTCCTGCACGACCCCTGAGCTGGTTGTCAATCCTCCTTGACTCATTCCTCTCGGTTCCGATTATGTAAAGACCGCCGAGCTCCTTAACCTTCTCCTTCTCTTTTTCGGTAATCTCCTTGTACTTTTTTAAAGTCTCCCTGTAAATCTCCTCGTACTTTTCCTGTCCCACCTTTTCAGGGGTTATTCCTTTTTCCTTAAGCTCCCTTTTCGCAAGGAACTCCGGGTTTCCGCCCAGGAGAATATCGGTTCCCCTACCGGCCATGTTGGTAGCTATCGTAACTGCGCCGAGCCTTCCGGCCTGAGCAACTATTTCGGCCTCCTTCTCGTGGTACTTGGCGTTTAGAACTTGATGGGGAATTCCCCTCTTCTTTAAGAGCCTTGAGAGGTACTCCGAGTCCTCAATTGAGTTGGTTCCGACCAGAACGGGGCGGCCGATTTTGTAGTTCTTCTCAATCTCCCTTATTACGGCTTCAAACTTGGCCTTCTTGGTCTTAAAAATCAGGTCAGGATGGTCTTTCCTTATTACGGGCTTATTTGTCGGAATTACGACAACGTCAAGGCCGTAAATCTCTTTGAGCTCAGCAACTTCTGTCTCGGCAGTTCCTGTCATACCGGCAAGCTTTTTGTAGAGCCTGAAGTAGTTCTGGAGGGTTATCGTTGCAAGGGTCTGGTTCTCGGCCTCAATCTTTACCCCCTCTTTTGCCTCTACTGCCTGATGAAGACCGTCGCTCCAGCGCCTTCCCGGCATTATTCTTCCGGTAAACTCGTCAACGATTATTACTTTTCCGTCTTTAACTACGTAGTCAACGTCTCTCTTAAAGAGGTGGTGGGCCCGGAGGGACTGGATTATTGCATGGAGGAGATCGGAGAACTTGGGGTCGTAGAGGTTAAACTCCTTCATTCCCGTCATTTTTTTAACTATCTCTTCAACCCTCCTGATTCCCTCGTCAGTTAGAACGGCAGTCTTTGTCTTCTCCTCTACCTTAAAGTCCCTCTCCTTTTGGAGCTGGCGGACTATCGCGTCGGCAATGTAGTAGACGTCAACGCTCTCCTCAGATGGCCCCGAAATAATCAGAGGGGTTCTGGCCTCGTCAATGAGGATTGAGTCGGCCTCGTCAACTATTGCGTAGAAAAGCTCCCTCTGGACTTTATCCTCTTTAGAGAAAACCATGTTATCCCGCAGGTAGTCAAAGCCGAACTCGGAGTTTGTTCCGTAGGTGATGTCCCTTGAGTACATCTCCTTGCGCTCTTCCTTCTCCATCTGGTTCTGGAGATAGCCAACTGTAAGGCCGAGGTAGTTGTAAACGGGCCTCATCCACTCGGCGTCCCTCTTTGCAAGGTAGTCGTTAACGGTAACTACGTGGACGCCTTTACCTGCAAGAGCGTTAAGGTAAGAAGGAAGGGTTGCCACTAAGGTCTTACCCTCACCGGTCTTCATCTCGGCAATTTTCCCCTGATGGAGGACTATTCCGCCGATTAGCTGAACGTCGTAGTGGCGCATTCCGAGGGTTCTCTTTGCGGCTTCCCTTACAGCGGCAAAGGCCTCGGGGAGAATCTTGTCCATGTAGCTAAACTTCTCCTCGGCTGTTGGAAGTTTTTCAATCTCGGAGCGCCACTTTGCTGTTAGAGACTGGAGCTCTTCTTTGCTCTTCTTCTCAAACTCCTTCTCAAGGGAGTTAATCTTCTCAACTATGGGCTTTAATTTCTTTATTATCCTTTCGTTCCTGCTTCCAAAAATTTTGGTTAAAACGGCATTAATCATCTTTCTCCTCCAGCAGACAGTTTTAGTTAGGAAAAAGAACCGGGAGTAAAACCGGAGGAGTTTAGGGTGAAGCCCTCGGAGGGGATGAGTAGAAGCGGTGGTCAATCTTTACTAAAAATGAATAAATCAGGGGGGTTGAGCTCCCCTCACCTCTCCTCTCAAGCTCCTGCTCAGAAAGTGATTCTTCATGAACTTTCTTTAAAGTAATCTCAACCTTCGGGGAGCTCTCAAAGGAAAAGGAGTACCCCGCAGGCGTGTAGCCACAAGTAAAGACCGTTAAAAAAACAAGACCGACGATTAGCTTCTTAAACCTCATAGCCCATTAATAATATTGTATTCAGAAGGCTGTGTCAAAGGTAGCGGGAGGGTTCTCTCCGATCAACTTCCAACAAGTACTCAAACTCATACAAAACTACATACACCGGAGAAGACAAACTCTGTCACCAAAAGAAGACCCAAAAACTACCATATAAGGAAACCCTCTGTTAGTCCTGAGGAATCAAGAACTATTACCTACTCCTTCTGTCTGCCTGTAGGGAAGGATTAGTGCAAAGTTTATCTTAAAAATTGCCCAACAACTCTCATAGAGGAGCAGGAAGCGGCAAAAATCCTAAAGTAGGAGGGAATAGACTACCTTCAGGGCTACTTCATCTCAAAGCCGAAAACCACAGAGGAGATAATTAACAACCTATAACCCTGCTAACCCTGCTATAATTTCTTCAACTTTTAACCAGGAGCAGGGTTATGAAGATTGTTAACCTCAGGAAAGATGGATGGGAGAGGGAGCCGGAGCTCATCAGAATCAAAAACAGAGGTCAGGGCTTAGAGAGCAAGTTTGCCCAGTCAGTCCTTGAAATAATTGAAAACGTAAGGAAGTACGGAGACAGCGCAGTCTTCTCCTACGCAAAGAAGTTTGATAGAGTAGAGCTCACCCCCGAAAACGTTAAGATCTCGGAAGAGGAAATTAGCGAGGCCTTCAAAAAAGTCCCTCCAGAAGTTTTAGAAGCTTTAAAGTTTGCCGTAGAAAGGGTTAAGAAGTTTCACGAGCACCAGAAGGAGAACTCTTACTTTACTACCGAGCCGGGAATAATTCTCGGTCAGAAGGTAACTCCACTTGAAAAAGTTGGGGTTTACGTTCCCGGAGGTAAGGCCTCCTACCCATCGTCGGTGGTTATGAACGTCGTTCCGGCAAAGGTTGCCGGAGTTGAGAAAATCGTAATGATTACCCCGGCAGTTGGAACCCTTGAGATTAACCCCTACACCCTCGTTGCCGCAAAACTCTCAGGAGTTGACGAAATATACAGGGTAGGCGGAGCCCACGGAGTTGCAGCAATAGCCTTCGGAACCGAGAGCCTGCCCAAAGTTGACAAGATTGTGGGGCCGGGGAACATCTTCGTAGCTCTTGCAAAGAAGTTCCTCTTCGGAACCGTTGACATTGACATGGTTGCAGGCCCCAGCGAAATCCTCGTAATAGCAGACGAAACTGCAAACCCCGACTGGGTTGCAACAGACCTCCTCTCTCAGGCCGAGCACGACGAGCTTGCAGGGGCCTTCCTCGTAACCCACGACGACAAGATAGCTCAGGAAACGGTAGAGGCCGTAAAGGAAAAGCTCTCAAAACTCAAAAGGAGAGAGATTGCCGAAAAGTCCATTGAGAACTTCGGAACGGTCTTCCTCACGAGAGACATCTACCACTCCTGCCAGGTTGCAAACGAGATTGCTCCAGAGCACCTTGAAGTTGCGACGAAGGAGCCCTTTGCCCTCCTTGACCACATAAAGCACGCAGGGGCAATCTTTCTGGGCCACCATACCTGCGAGAGTTTGGGAGACTACGTTTTAGGCCCCAACCACGTTCTACCTACCGGAGGAAGTGCGAGGTTCTTCTCCCCCTTAGGGGTTTACGACTTTATAAAGCGCTCCTCAATCCTCTACGTAAGCCCCGAAGGGTTTAAGGGAGTTTCAAAGGCGGCAAGGGAGCTTGCAGAGTGTGAAGGCCTTGAAGCCCATAGGCTCGCAGTTGAAGTAAGGGAAGCAATAAAGCTGGTTGCAAAAACCCTTGAGAGGGCTTAGATGAAAAATCTCCTCTCGGCAGGGCAGATTACAAGGGAGCTCTTTAAAGAGATTTACTCCTCAGCACTCTCGGTAAGGAAAGCTCTCAGGGAGGGAAGGAAAAAGTTCTCAGCCCTGAGGGGTAAGTGCGTAGTAAACCTCTTCTTTGAGCCCTCAACGAGAACCCGCTCATCCTTTGAAAAGGCGGGGAAGTTCCTCTCTGCAGACGTAATAAACATCTCAACTTCCGTCAGCTCTGTAAAGAAGGGAGAGAGCTTAGTAGATACTGTAAAGAACCTTGACATGATGCACCCCGACGTAATAGTTCTGAGGCACCCCTGTGAGGGAGCTCCCCACTTTGCCCAGAAGTTCGTAAGGGCGGCAGTGGTTAACGCTGGAGACGGAAGGCACCAGCACCCCACTCAGGCACTCCTTGACTGTGCAACTTTAACCGAGCACTTCGGAAGTTTAGAGGGTAAGAGGATAACGATTTTAGGGGACATAGCAAACAGCAGGGTCGCCCGTTCGGACGCAATTCTCTTAAAGGAGCTGGGAGCTGAGGTCTTCATCTACGGCCCCTCACCGATGATGCCCAGAGTTCCGGAAGCCTTAGGCGTAAAGAAGCTAAACTCCTTTGAGGAGGTAAGGGAGGTTTCCGACGCCGTTATCCTCCTGAGAATTCAACTTGAAAGGCAAAACGCAAAGAAGACTTTCCCCTCAATAAGGGAGTATGCGGAGCTCTTCGGAATTAACAGGAAGAGGTTAAAGGAGCTCCGCCCCGAAACAGTAATTCTCCACCCAGGCCCCTTCAACAGAGGGGTTGAGATAACAGGGGAGGTGGCCTACGGGGATAGGTCTTTAATCTTCCCGCAGGTTGAGATGGGGCTTGCGGTTAGAATGGTAGTTCTCTCCCTCCTGTGCGGAAGGCTGGAAAAACTGAAGGAGGAGATACAATGAAAAGGGTAGCCCTTTTGGGGGCTCTGGCCACCGCCCTCCTTGTAGGCTGCTTTAAGGGAGGTGTTTTAAACAGGGACTTGGTCTTTAAGAATAAACAGGGAGACGTGGTCTTCAGCCACGTTTACCACGTAAAGGCAAAAAAGCAACACTGCTCCTACTGCCACCCCAAGCTCTTTAAGAAGCAGTTCGGAGCAGATAAGTTTACGATGAAGGATATCTGGGAAGGTAATTACTGCGGGGCGTGCCACAACGGAACCAAAGCATTCAGCGCAAAGGACCCCAAGAACTGTTCAAGGTGCCACAAACAAAAGAGCGGAGAGGCTAAATGAGGCTCTTAATAAGGGGAGCTCTTGTAGTTGACCCCTCTCAGAAAGTAGAGGGAAAGAGGGAAGTTCTGATTGAAAACGGCAGAGTAGTTAAGCTCGCCGAGAGGATAGACAAAACCGAAGCCTCTGAGGTAATTGACGCCGACGGCCTCGTCTTAACTCCCGGCTTCATAGACCTCCACTCTCACCTTAGGGAGCCCGGTCAGGAGTGGAAAGAGGACATTGAGAGCGGCTCAAACGCGGCGGTTGCAGGAGGGATAACCTCCGTCTGCTGTATGGCAAACACCGAGCCGGTAAACGATAACCCCTCAATAACCCGCTACATAATTGAGAGGGCGCAAGAGGTAGGGCTGTGTGATGTCTTTCCCGTCGGGGCAATTACAAAAGGCCTAAAAGGGGAAGAGCTCGCCGAGATAGGCTTAATGGTAAAGGCTGGGATAGTTGCAATCTCCGACGACGGAGAGACCCCCAAAGACAGCAAAGTCCTAAGAAATGCAATGGACTACGCAAGAAGCCTCGGGATTCCGGTCTTTACCCACTCGGAGGACAAAACCCTCTCGGCCGGCGGCCACATGAACGAGGGCTACCTCTCAAGCCTCTTGGGAATACCCGGAATGCCGAAAGAGGCCGAAGAAATCGGAACAATCAGGGATTTGGTAATCGCCAAGCTAACCGGAGCCCACATTCACGTCTGCCACGTCTCAACGAAGGGAGCTCTAAAGGCGATTGAGGAGGCCAAAAGGGCCGGAGTAAGAGCAACTTGCGAGATTACCCCCCACCACTTCACCCTCACAGAGGAGGCGGTAAGGGACTTTAACACGAATGCAAAGATGTGCCCTCCCCTGAGAGACGAGGAGGACCTGAAGGCCTGCAAAGAAGCTTTAAAAAGCGGCCTTGCCGACGCAATCGCAACAGACCACGCTCCCCACTCGGAGGATGAAAAGAGCGTTGAGTTCTGCGGAGCTCCCTTCGGAATAATAGGCTTCCAGACCCTCCTTCCCCTTTCCCTCAACTTAGTCAGGGATGGCTACTTAACCCTCTCCCAGATGGTAGAAAAGCTGAGCACCAACCCGGCGAGGATAATCGGAAAAAGAGATATTGGAACTCTAAAAGAGGGAGCAAGGGCAAACATAACCCTCTTTGACCCCGACGAGGAGTACACCCTAACTCCCGAGCTAATCCTCTCAAAGAGCAAGAACACCCCCTTTCTCGGCCGAAAACTCCAGGGGAGAGTGAAATTCACAATTTACAATGGTAAAATTGTTTATAAATCCTAACTGGAGCTGTATATGGCCCAACCTGCACCTGCACCGGGAATCAGCTTCTTTGACATCTTCTGGCTTCTCATAATCTTCTTCTCCCTCTGGCCCCTCTTCCAGCAGAAGAACCTTGAGTGGGCAAGACTAAGGTTAATCAGGGAGATTGAAAAGAAGAGGAAATCAAGAGTAATAACGATGATTCACCGGCAGGAGCGCCTTGCCTTCATGGGCTTCCCCTTAGTAAGGTTTATAACGATTGAGGACTCAGAAAGAGTTTTAAGAGCAATCAGAATGACCCCTGACAACATGCCCATCGACTTCATAATTCACACCCCTGGAGGGCTCGCCCTTGCGGCGACCCAGATAGCTTCGGCACTGGCAAAACACAAAGCCCCGGTAAGGGTAATAGTCCCCCACTACGCAATGAGCGGGGGAACGCTGATTGCCCTTGCGGCAGACGAGATAGTAATGGACGAAAACGCCGTTTTGGGACCCCTTGACCCTCAGCTGGGACAGTTCCCGGCACCCTCAATAATAAAGGCAGTTAAGGAGAAGTTTCAGGAGGATAAGGGTAGCGTAAAGGACGAAACCCTTATTCTGGCAGACGTTGCAGAGAAAGCCCTTGCACAGATGAAGAATACGATAGTCAAGATTCTTATCCAAAAAGGCCACGAGAGGGAAAAGGCCGAAAGGGTGGCCGAGCTCCTTACTTCAGGCTACTGGACCCACGACTACCCCCTCACGGTTGACATTATAAAGGAGCTGGGGTTAAAGGTCTCAACGGAAGTTCCCAAAGAGGTTTACGACCTGATGGAGCTCTACTACCAGCCCTCGGGTCAGACCTCTGTCCAGTACATTCCAATCCCCTACGGTGAGCCCAAGAAAGGGGAGGTGCCAGTCAGAAAACCCCATTAGGAGTTGTAATGTTCAAGATAGGAGATAAGGTAGCCTATCCGCCCCACGGAGTAGGAGTGATAGAGGGGAAGGAGGAGAGGGAAATAGGGGGAAAGAAGGTCGTTTACTACAGAATTAACCTAATCGGGAAGAACATGTCAATTCTCGTTCCCGAGATGGGAATTGAGGGCTCCGGAATAAGGCCCGTCCTCTCAGAGGAGGAGATTGAAGAAATCTTCAAGTATCTATCGGAAGTTCCCAAAAACATAAGTGAGAAGTGGACTGTAAGGCACAGGCTTAACGTTGACAGGCTAAAGACCGGAGACATTAAAGAGCTGGCAACGGTAGTGAGGAACCTCTCCTACCGCTCTAAGGATAAGGAGCTCTCATATTCAGAAAAGAGAATGTTAGAGGAGGCCTTCAACAAACTCTCTGAGGAGATTGCACTCTCCCTCGGGGAACCGGTAAAGAAAGTTAAGCAGAAAATCAGGAAAATCCTCAGAGAGGTTAAGAAGTCGTGAGTAAGCTCTTGGGGGGCTTTTTCCTCGCCCTCATAGTTATCTCCCTGATTATCTTCAAGAACTACGGCTTCACCCTAACCCAATCGCTGATTTTGGGAATCTTCATAACCGCTGCTGCCTTCCTTTTCTATCAGTTCATCCTCAGGAAAAAAATTACCGTTAAGTTGATACTTCTATTTTCAGCCGGCTTCTTCTTAGGGCTGTGGCTCGCAAAGGGAATTACCCTTTCATTCTACTCCCTCTTTACAAACTTTCCTTACCTTCAGGAAATCCTCTTCATAACGCTCCCCTACCTCTTCGGCTTCCTCGCCGTTGAGATAGGCAGGAAAAAGCCCTTAACCGAAATCTTAAAGGAGGAGAGCTCCCTCTACTGCACTTCCAAAGTAGTTGACACCAGCGCAATAATTGACGGAAGGATCTACGAGATTGCGAAGCTGGGCTTTATTGAGGGAAAAATCATAATTCCGAGGTTCGTCCTTGAGGAACTCCAGAACCTTGCCGACTCAACAGACCCCCTGACCAGAACGAAGGGAAAGAAAGGCCTTGAGATAGTTGCAAAAATCAGAACCCTTGAAAGGCCTCCGGTTGAGATATACGAAAGGGACTTCCCCTGGATTAAAGAGGTTGACGCAAAGTTGGTTGAGCTGTGCAGGAAGTTAAAGGCAAAGCTGATAACTACCGACTACAACCTCAACAGGGTTGCAACAATTAAGGGAGTTGAAATCCTCAACATAAACGACCTTGCAAACGCCCTTAAACCGGTAGTAGCAGTAGGGGAGGAGCTGGTAATCTTCTTGGTGAAAGAGGGTAAAGAGAAAAATCAGGCGGTAGGCTACCTTGACGACGGAACGATGGTGGTAGTTGACAACGCCAAACACCTCATAGGCCACAAGGTTAAGGTGGCGGTAAACAACATTCTCCAGACCTCGGCGGGGAAGATAATCTTCGGAAGGTTAAAAGAGGTAGTAAAGTGAGGGTTGCCGTAATTCCGGCCGCCGGAATAGGAAGGCGCTTCGGAGGAAAGAAGCAGTTTTTCAAGATAGGCGGAAGGGAAATTATTGAGTTCCCCTTAAGGGTTTTTAACAAGAGCGAGCTTATTGACGGGATAGTCCTCGTCCTGCCCGAAGAGGACTTAAGGAGGGGAGAGGAGTTAAAGGGGAAGTTCCCCAAGCTCTTGAAGGTAGTTCCCGGAGGAAAAGAGAGACAGAGCTCGGTTTATAAAGGGTTAACAGCGGCCAAAGAGCTCTCCCCAAAAGAGGTAATAGTCCACGACGGGGTAAGGCCGGTAGTAGAGCTGGCAACAGTCAACGACATGGTCATAGCCCTTTCCGACTACGGAGCAGACGGGGTAATCTTAGGGGTAAAGCCAAAGGAGACCGTTAAGGAGGTGGGAGCCCCCTTAGAGCCGGGGGACTTCTTCGTAGAGAGAACTCTCAACAGGGATAAGCTCATTCTCGTCCAGACTCCTCAGCTCTTCAAGTTTGAAGTCTTGCTTGAGTGCCACGAGAGAGCTTTAAGGGAGGAGCTCTTTGTAACCGACGACTCGGCACTTCTTGAAAGGTACGGCTACACCGTGGTCTCAATTCCGGGAGACTACAGGAACGTAAAGATAACTACCCCCGAAGACCTGAAAGTTGCGGAGCTCTTTCTAAAGGAAATCGGAACCCTCCCCGAGCCTTAAAAATTCCCTCAAAACCCCCGAGAATTGAAAGAAAAAGGAGGGAAAATGGAATTCCTAAGGGAAATTCCCCTATTCTCGGAGCTCAATCAGAAACAACTTGAGGAGATTGCTTTAATCTCGGTAGTAAAGAGGTACTCCAAAAACAACATAATCTTTACACCATCTCAAAAGGGAGAGTACTTCTTCATACTAAAACGGGGAAAAGTCAAAGTCTATAAAACCTCAAAAGGGAAAGAGCAGATAATAAGGATTTTTGATAAGCCTACCCTCTTCGGAGAGGCAGCAAGCTTCACCGGGAAGAACTTCCCCGCCTGGGCAGAGGCAATAGAGGAGTCGGAAATTGTCTTAATCCCGAGAAAAGGATTCATTGAACTTATGAAGAGAGACCCGGAAATTGGAATGAAGTTTATGTCTGTTATGGCACAGAGGTTAATGTACCTGACGAGCGTAATAGAGAGCCTCTCCTTAAAGAGCGCCCTTTCAAAGATTGCCTCCTACATCCTAAGGAAATTTGAGGAGGGAAGAGATGAGGTAGAGTTTAGCACAAACATTGCGGCCATGGAGCTGGGGCTTACGAAAGAGACAGTCTCAAGAATGCTCGGGAAGTTAAAGGAGCTGGGGATTATTGAGAAGAGCAGAAATAAGGTGAAGGTAAAGAACCCGCAAGCTCTAAGAGAGCTATCTTCTTAAGAAGGCGAGCTTATCTTTAAGCTCGTGGAAAAGCCAGCCAAAGGGGTCGTAGATTAAAAGGCGCGGGCCGCTGAACCTCATAACTTCCTTTACCTTTTCCCTCATTGAGGGGGCGTAGCAGTGAACGGGGCACTTCTTACAGGTCGGCTTCTCCTCACCGAAAGGGCACAGTTCAAGCCGTCTATAGGCGTAGTTTAAGAGGGATTGGCACTCGGAGCAGAGCTCCCCCTTTCTTCTGCCGTGCCTCTTCCAGCAGTAAATCTCAACCATTCTCCTTATCGTCTCTTTCTCCCTCTCTACGGCAGACACGCCACCTCCTGTTAGTTCAAATATAAAAAACCCCTCCCACCGGGGGAGGGGTACACTCACTGGGAGGGAGGAGATGAAGAAACGGGCTATATTCCGAGGAGTTCTCTCTTCTTCACTATGTGCTCTTCAATTCCGTCGGCGGCCTGAACGGGGTCGTCGCCTACTGCAATCTTTCCGCCTGTGAGCCCCTCAACCTCTTCGGTTAAAAGCTTAACTACCTTGTCTGAACCGGTGACCGGAGGAACGGGTGAGATGTGGGTGTAAAGACCCATTGCAACGGCGGAGAAACCGTCAATAACGGCCTTCTGCTCCATGTACTCGGGAGCAGTAACAGCAACGGGAAGCTGTGATGGGTCAACGCCGAGAGCGTTGGCTATTGCAACAACGGTCATAATAATCCTTCCGGTGTCGGTACAGGTACCGAAGGAGAGGACGGGAGGAATTCCGAGTGCCTTACAGACTCCCGCAAGCTTGGGACCTGCGTACTTGTCAACCGCCTCAAGGGTCTCAAGGCCCGCCTTCTGAAGACCTGCGTTTCCGCAACCTGCACCGATAACGAGGATATCCCTCTTAATGAGCTCCTTGGCAATCTGAACGGTCATGCTGTCCTGAGGACCGTTTCCGAGGGAGGTACAGTTAACGAGGGCAACAACTCCCTTAATGTCCCCGCTCTTAATTACCTCAAGGAGGGGGTCTAAACTTCCGCCGAGGGCGTTCACAATCGCCTCAGCAGAGAAGCCGACAATTGCCTTCTGCTTAAACCTGCTGACGTCCTCCTTCTGCTTGTTTCTCCTCTCTTTAAAGTTCTCAACGGCCAGCTTAATAATCTCCTCGGCAACCTTTGTTTCATTTCCGGGCTCGTACTCAAGCCTTATTGAGCCGGGGACTCCTATTATGTTTGAAACGGCAATGAGCTTAAAGGTGTACTTGTCTGCGTACTCCTTAAGGTTTGCAAGGGAGCAGTTCATGTCCATAACAAAAGCATCAACGGCACCGGTTGAGAGGAAGTACTCAATTGAAATCCAGTTTGAGGTAAGGCCGGCAAAGACCTCATCACAGTTGAGGCGTGCCATCATCTCCTGACCGGTCTCAATTGAGCCGACAATCCTTAAACCCTTCGCTCCGGCCTCCCTTGCCATCTGCTGGAACTTCTCGTCCTGAGCGAGCTTAACAAGTGCCATTCCGACGAAGGGCTCGTGGCCGTTAGGGAGAATGTTTACGTAGTCGGGGTCAAGAACTCCGAAGTCAACGGTACACTCGTGAGGAGTAGGAGTTCCGTAGAGGGCGTCCTGAATCGTCTCAAGGGGAACGAGAGCTCCGAAAGCAGAGGCAACGCCGTTCCTCAGTGCTGCAAGAGCAAGAGTAATGTAATCTCCGTCAATGTTGGTCATTGAACGGGCAACGGAATCAACAAGTTCATTCATAGGCCCCTTGGGCATTATTCCGAGCTTCCTGAAGACCTCTTTCCTGCTCTCGGGAGCAAGCTTTTCAACGAAGACGGAAGTGTTGTTCTCGGAGAGGCTCCTTAAAACTCCCTCTGCAACAGCCTCGGCCTTCTTGTCAAGGGGAAGGGAGGTGTCAACTCCGAGAACCTGAGCAAGGGCGTCTATCTTTGAAGGGTCTTTAATCTCGTAAACCGTGTTCCCCTTCGCAGTCTCAAGGAGGGTAAGGGCAGCTTCCCTACAGTGGTAGGTATAGGCCGCAAGTCCCATGTTGGCCTTTATGAGCATATTCCTCATCACGATTCCGTGGGCGTCAATTCCGCAGACCCCCCTGGGAGTCTTTGAGGTTATACGGCAGGGACCCATTGAACAGAGCTGACAGGAGACTCCCTCCTTACAGAACTTACACCTTACCTGCTCCATTGCCTTGTAGCGGTCTGCAACGTTTGAAAGGCCCGCCTCTTTAACTTTCTTATACATGTAGTTGACGCTCTCGTGGAATGAAGGCATTTTAATATCTACACCCTTTGAAAGGTCCAAGCTTTCGGGGTGTTTTTCGTTGCCCCCGCCCTTTTTGAAGAACCCAAACATTCTTACCTCCTTAAATTTTCTATTTGTACTTTTAGTTTAGCTAAAGGTAGCCAGAACATCCTTGACCTAAATCAAAGAAGGAGCAATATTTGAATAAGGACTAAATTGGAATTTAAGAATTAAATCAGGAGGTAAAGATGAGAGTAGCGGTACCCGTCCTTGAGACCGAAGTAAACGGCAGGAAACTGGTAAACGCCCACTTCGGAAAGTCAAACCTCTTCGCAATCGTTGACACCGAAACGGGGAAGGTTGAACTGGCTGAAAACCCGGCACTCCACCTTCAGAGGGGGAGAGGAATTTACATAGCTCAGATGTTTAAAGAGAAAGGAGTTGAAGCTGTTTTAGTTAAGGAGATGGGGCCGGGAGCCTTTGATAAGATAAGAAACGCTCTGGGAATTAAAGTTTACCTGATTCCGACAAGAGTTAAGTTCCTTGATGAGGCTGTAGAGCTCTTTAAAGAGGGGAAACTAACAGAGCTCCTTGAACCCAACGAGGATGAGCACGAACACCAATAAAAAAAGCCCCCACGCTCGGGGGCAGCCCAAGTTTAGAGGAGGGAGAGATGGAGCATCTGGGTAGGGAATAATATACCAGCAACCCTCAGGTGGCAAGTCTTTCATTAAAATTTTTTAAACTCTCACAGAGCTCTAAAGGAGATTTAATGAGGAGCTCCCCCCTCTCTAAATTAAGAGAAAGCCTGAAGCCGAAAAACTCTACCCCCTCAGAGAGGGCTCTCCTAAAAGTCCTTCCGAACTCCGGGTCTGTCTTAAAGTTGGGAAGAAAGCAGGAGCAGTCCCTAAAGGCCAAGAAGAGAACCCCGGCCCTGTAGCCCCTCTTATTAAGCTCAAGGAGCTCCTCAAGGTGCTTCCTGCCCCTTTCGGTCGGGGCGTCGGGGAAGAGGCAGGTACCGTTAACCGCCAAGTTGCACCCTTTCACTTCAAGGTAGAAGTTTCCGTCAATTAAGAAGTCTATCCTACTTCCCCCTACCTTCACTTCCCTTAAAACCGACTCAGGCCTAAAGCCCAAATACCCCTTTTCTATCAAACTCTGAGCAACCCTTGAGTGAACCTGAGTGTTTATAAGAACCCACTCGCTCCCCTTCTTAACGGCAACAACCTTGTAGTCAAGTTTCCCATGGGGATTGGGAGCAAGGAGAAGGGGAGAAGAGGGGGTTAGGAGCTCTTTTAACCTTCCGGTATCGGAAAGGTGGGCTCTCCTAATCTCCCCCTCAACCCGGGCAAGAACGACGAAGCGGTTTACCCTATCAATAAACTGAGCCGGTACGAGGCGGCCGAAGTACTCCTTCAGGTTAAAGAGACCTTTGAACTTCAAAATCTATCTCTTTTCCTAAGTGCCCCGTTGCGTTTGCAACGTGAACAATAACCTTCCCGCTCTCGGGCTCGTACTCAAGAACAGTAATTCCGCAGTTTGCCTGTTTGAATGCCCAGAACTTGTCAAGGTCTGTTCCGAGGAGGTGACACATTAGAACTTTATTTGTTGCGTCGTGGCCGACGATTACAATTAGGTCTTCGTCGGAGTGGCTTCTTACAACATCCTCAAAGGCCTTTACCGCCCTGTCGTAAACGTCCTTCAGGCTCTCACCCTCGGGCATCTTTACCTGACTGGGCTTCTCTCTCCAGAGCTTAAGGAGCTCCGGGTACTCCCTCTCAACCTCACTTGCAAGCATTCCTTCCCAGCGGCCGTGGTCAATCTCCTTAAAGCCCTCCTTAACCTGAACCTCTAAACCGTGATGCTTCGCAATTTCCTGAGCAGTATCCCTGCACCTTGAAAGGGGGCTTGAGTAAACCGCCTTAACGGGGAAACCCTTTAAAGCCTCTCCAACTTTCCTTGCCTGCTCTCTCCCCTCCTCGTTAAGGGGAATGTCCATCTTACCCTGATAGCGGCCTTCGGCGTTCCAGACTGTCTTACCGTGCCTTACGAGAATCACCTTGGGCATCTCACCTCTCCTTTAATTTTCTGGAGAGGGAATTATAGCCCCTGAGTAAGGTACTTGTGGATTGACTTGGCCGCCCTTCTACCGTCTCCCATTGCAACGATAACCGTTGAGCCTCCCCTTATTGCATCCCCTCCGGCAAATACGCCGGGAAGGTCGGTCATGAGGGTTTCGGGGTCAACAATAATCTCCCCCTTCTTGCCCCTCTTAATCTCCTTAACTCCGTCAACGACAACGGGATTGGGGCCCTGACCTATCGCAATAACAACAGAATCAACTTCAAGGATAAACTCGCTCCCGGGAATTGGAACCGGCCGTCCCCTTCCCGACTCGTCGGGCTCTGAGAGCTCCATCTTTATACACTCAATTCCCGTAATCCAGCCGTTTTCCCCGACAAACCTTACCGGAGAGGTAAGAGTTTTAAAGATTACCCCCTCCTCTTTAGCGTGGCGAACCTCCTCAACCCTTGCGGGCATCTCTTTCTCGCTTCTCCTGTAAACGACATAAACCTCTTCTGTATCCGGGAGCCTGAGGGCCGTTCTGGCAACGTCCATAGCCGTATTACCGCCGCCGATTACGGCAAGCCTCTTACCGGTAAAGACGGGAGTGTCGTACTCGGGGAACCGGTAAGCCCTCATAAGGTTTACTCTCGTAAGGAACTCGTTGGCCGAGTAAACCCCGTTAAGGTTAAGCCCTTCAATGTCTAAAAGGTAGGGAAGCCCCGCTCCGGAGCTTATAAAGACCGCGTCAAACTCCTCAAGGAGCTCGTAAATCGTGGCCGTCTTGCCCACCACAAAGTTTAGCCTGATTTCGGCACCCATCTCTTTTAAAAACTCAAGCTCCCTCTTAACAGTCTCGTTGGGAAGACGGAACTCCGGAATTCCGTAGATTAGAACGCCTCCCGGCTCGTGGAGGGCTTCAAAGATAACGACCTCGTGGCCGTACCTTAAAAGGTCTGCCGCACAGGAAATCCCAGCAGGGCCGGAGCCCACAATCGCAACTCTCTTACCGCTCTTCTCTTTAACCTCAAACTTCTCGTATCCCATGCTTGCCTCGTGGTCGCCGGCAAAGGCCTCAAGGGCGCCTATCGCAACGGGCTCGCCTACCTTACCGACGACACAAGCACCCTCACACTGAATCTCCTGAGGGCAGACCCTTCCGCACACCGAGGGCATTATGTTCTCTTCCTTAATCTTCCTCGCCGCCTCAACAAACTTACCCTCGGCTATGAGCTTTATAAACTGAGGTATCGGAACGCTCACCGGACAGGCATCAACGCAGGGAGAGTGGGGACACTGAAGGCACCTCTTTGCCTCCTCAACTGCAAGCTGAGGACTGTAGCCAAGCTTAACCTCCTTAAAGTCCCTTATCCTGACCGATGGCTCCCTCTCGGGAACGGGAACTCTCTCCTTCCTTATCTCCCTCTTTCCCATTACTCCCTCCTGCTACAACCGCAGTGCTTTTCCTGAAATCTCCTCATCGCAAGGCTCTCCTGCTCCTTAAACATCCTGAGCCTGTTCATAAGCTCGTCAAAGTCAACCTTATGGGCGTCAAACTCGGGCCCGTCAACGCAGGCAAACTTAACCTCACCCCCTACAGTAACCCTACAGGCACCGCACATTCCGGTTCCGTCAACCATTATGGGGTTTAAGGAGGCAACCGTGTAAATTCCGTAGGGTCTCGTAAGCTCTGCAACGGCCTTCATCATAGGAACCGGGCCGGCACAGATTACGGCGTTAACCTCATCCTCCTCAATAACTTCTTTGAGGGCGTCGGTAACGAGTCCCTTTTTGCCGTAGGAGCCGTCGTTTGTCGTTATAATCAGCCTGTCTGCAATTATCTTCATCCTGTCTTCCCAGAAGATTAAGTCTTTACTCCTAAAGCCCATTATTACCGTAAGCCGGTTGCCCGCCTCCTTTATCCCCTTACAGATGTGGTGAATCGGAGCAAGGCCGAGACCTCCTCCGACCGCAACAACGTGCCCCCACTTCTTTATCTCGGTAGGCTTTCCCAAGGGACCGACTAAATCCCTTATTGAATTTCCCTCCTCAAAGCAGGAAAGGTGATATGTACTCTTACCAACCCTTTGAACCATAAGAGTAATAGTTCCGGATTCGGGGTCGGCGTCTGCAACGGTAAGGGGTATTCTCTCCCCCCTGGCGACAACTCTGACGATTACGAACTGTCCCGGCTTTGCCCTCCTCGCTATCTCGGGGGCCTCAATAACGAACTCGTCCACTCCCTTTGCCAGCTCCCTCTTCTCAACTATCCTGTACATCTTTATAACCCCAGACATTTTTCAGTTATTTTAACATTCAATTGGTTTAATTCTAAAAATACGAGTTTTTAACGGGTTTTTTACAAGTTTTTAACAAATTTGTAAAATTTCACTAACAAACCCAAGGGAGGATGGTAATGAAGAAGAAGCTTGACAGGTGGATGGATAGAATGCCAATGCCGGTTCTCCCTCCGGACGTTAGGAAGAGGGTCTTTAACGAGTACGTCTTAGGTTACGGCCACACGGCGGCAAAGGATGAGTCTTTAAGGTGTCTGCTGTGTAAAACCCCCACCTGTATGGACTCCTGCCCGGTAAACAGCAGGATTCCCGACTGGATTGAGACGATTCAGAAGGAGGGGGTAAGGGAAGGTTACAAAATTCTCAGAGAGAGGAACCCCTTCAGCTCTGTTTGTGGAAGGGTCTGCCCACAGGAGAGGCTCTGCGAGAGCACCTGTATTCTTTTAAGGAGGAGAGACGGGGAGTCGGTTGCAATCGGAGGCCTTGAAAGGTTTATAGCCGACAACGTCAGGATGTGCGGAGTCCAGTGGGTTGACGAGAAGGAGAAGGAGGATACGGGGAAGAAGGTCGCAATTATCGGAGGAGGTCCTGCAGGCCTTTCGGCGGCCTACTTCCTCGCAAAGAAGGGGCACAGGGTAACGATTTTTGAAGCTCTGCCTTACCTGGGCGGAGTTATGAGGTACGGAATTCCCGAGCCGAGGCTCCCAAGGGAAGCCCTTGATTGGGACATAAATTTGATTCTTAACCTCGGAGTTGAAGTAAAGACGAATACTGTCGTTGGAGAGGACATCACCTCAGAGGAAATCAGAAAGGAGTTTGACGCGGTCTTCATAGCCGTAGGTTCGGGAAGGGGTAAGAAGATGAACATTCCCGGGGCCGACCTAAAAGGGTGCTACTCTGCAATCGGCTTTTTAATGAAGGTTAACACCGGAGAGATTCACCCGCTCCTTGCACCCGAAAGGGAGATAGAGCTCCCCCAGAACAAAAGGGTAGTCGTAGTAGGAGGAGGCTTTACCGCAGTTGACTGCGCCCTCGTTGCAGTAAGGCTCGGAAACGAAGTTGAGGTGGTCTACAGGAGAACAAAGGACTCCTCCTCTGCAAGGGAAGACGAGTGGGAAATGCTTGAAGAGGAAGGAGTTAAGATGAACTGGCTTACTCAACCCGTTGAGGTAATCGGAAACGAGGAGGGCAGGGTTAAGGCGATTAAGTGCATCAAGATGAAGTTAATTCCTCAGGAGGGCAAAAGACCAAAGGTTGAGCCCATTGAGGGAAGCGAGTTTGAAATCCTCTGTGACGTCGTAATCTTCGCCGTAGGTCAGGGCGACAACCCCGTTGCCTACAAAGACCTTGAAGGCCTCAAGATTGACAAGTGGAACAACCTCTCAACCGTTGACGAGGAGTTCAGGACAAATGTAGAGGGAGTCTGGGCAGGCGGAGACGTCGTTAACGGCGGAGACCTCGTCGTAACCGCGATTAAGCACGCCCAGATTGCTGCAAAGTCAATCCACAAGTACCTTACAACGGGAAAGTGGGAGTACAAGGGTAAAGAGGAGTAATCCTTTCGGGGTCTTTGCCCCCTTATCTTCCTAAGAGCCTATCAAGAATTATTGCAGCGGCCGAGCGTACAGAGAGGTGGTTGTAGTCGGTAGGTCCGAAAATCGGCTCCAAGACGTAGTCTGCACTCTCCATAAACTCCTCGGTCAATCCCCAGCCGGTTCCGAAGCAGATTATTAAATCCTCACCCTCTTCAATTTTACGGCGGAGCTCGTTGTAAGAGACCGCCCCTTCTCTCATCTTTGCCGAGGTTACGACAATTTTAGGCTTTACCCCGTCCCTCTCCTCAATGTCCTTTAGGACATCTTCAAAGTAGGGAACGGCCTTAACTATCCTTAAAGCCTCCCACCTTTTGGGGTTGTACTCCCTGCCGTGGCCTCCCTGCCAGAAGGAGAGGAGTTTGTTGGCAAGCCACAGGTGGTTCTCAATGGGCTGAACGATGTAGTAGCGCTTTACCCCGTAAGTCCGCGAAGCCCTTGCTATATCGTGAATGTCAAGGGTGGTAAGTGAGGTTGCAACTACTTTGCCGCTCTTGTTGTAAACCGGGTAGTGAAGAATTGCTGTGTAAACGGCCATTACTTTCTCTCCGAAGGTTTTGGGAAATTATATAGCTACCGGCGGGAAAGTCTTTCTGCAACCAGTACGGCGGGAAGGTAGAAGGGCATCAGTTTGGGGGCAAAAACGAGAACGACGGAAAAGCCCAAAAGGGCCATTCCCCAAAAGAGCTCCCTGTAGCTCTGCTTCTCGTACTTAACGGAGCTCCTTAAAAGGGAGGGAATCTCCTCAACCAGCTGGGCGTAGTCCATTGAAAGGGAGATTGTCTTCCTCTTTGCAAAGGAGAGGGCAAACTTCGGGGCCATTTTCCTCAGGTAGGGCTTTAGGAGGGGAGGGAGGCGGAAGTCTGGGTAAATCAGTCGGGCTATTGACTCGGTGTGGGCTATAGTCTTCATGAGAACCACGAGCTCTTCGGGGAGGACGATTTTAAACTTCCTCGCCGTTGAAAGTTCCTCGTAAAAGAGTTTCTCTGCATCTATCTGAGAGAGAGGCTTGTTGTAGTATTTGTCAAGGAAAATCAGGATTTCCCTCTTTAGGAGCTTCTCGTTTACCCCCTCCGGGAGAGCTCCTATTCTCCTCAAGGAGTCAACAATCAGCTCAACGTCCCTATTCATAACGCCGAGGGAGAAGAGAAAGAACTCGTGGAGGGTGTCGGGAGAGAGCCTTCCCACTATCCCGAAGTCAACGAAGGCAAAACGGCCGTCCTCAAGAAGGAAGATGTTTCCCGGATGAAGGTCGCCGTGGAAGACCCCGAGCTCAAAAATCGTCCTGTGGACTATGTGGACGAACCTCTCCGCAAGCTCCTTCCTCTTCTCAAGGGGAGCCCTCAGCTTACTTATCTTCTCTCCCCTGATAAACTCCGAGACGAGATAGCGGGTTGAGGTGAACTCCCAGAAGACCTCAGGAACGTAAAAGGAGGGCTCTTTCTCAGAGAACTTCCTGAAGAGCTCCATGTAGGCAGCCTCCCTGCTTAAGTCAAGCTCGTCAAGGAGCATTCTTTCAATCTCCTCAACGACCTGAGGGAGGCGAAAATCCTTTAATGGAGGGTATAAGAGAGAGGAGAGGGCAACGAGGAATTTCAGAATTGAAATATCCTGCCTTATCAACCTCTCTGCCTGAGGCCTTATAACCTTAAGGGCGACCTCCCTGCCGCTTTTAAGTATAGCCCTGTGAACCTGAGCAACCGAGCCCGAGCCAATAGGTTCGGGCTCTACGTAGGAGAAGAAATTTTTCAGCTGAGGGTAGCTCTTAAGGAGCTCCTCCAAAGGTTGGGGAGGAACTCTATCCTGAAGCTTCTCAAGCTCCCTGACAAAGTCGGAAGGGAGAATGTCAACCCTTGTTGAGAGAAGCTGGCCAATCTTGACGAAAGCCCCTCCGAGACTCTCAAGGGCAACCCTAAGCCTCACGGGCGGAGGGTAGGATAGGAGCTCCCTCCTACCCCAAAAAGGAATAGACAGGAGAAAGACAACCGGAGGGGTAAGGTAGCGGGAGAGCTCCTCGTAAAAGCAGAAGTAGAAGGAGGCTATAACCTCCCAGAGCCTTTTAAGGCCCTTCATCTTCGCCTTTGGACTTGATGAGAGCTCTGAGGGTTTCAATCTCGGCCCTTAAGCTCTCTACCTCCTTCTTGAGCTCCTCAAACTCCTCCCTCGTAACAAAGTTCATCTCCTTTAAAATCCGCTCAACCTCTTTCGCAACCTCCTCCTTTTTCCTCGTAAGGTTATCCTTGAGCTCCTCAAGGAACCTTCTCCCCTCTTCTTCAGAGAGCTTTCCTCTCTCCTCAAGCTCCCTTATGAGCTCCTCAACCTTCTCCGAAACCAGGGAGATAAACCCTATCTGGAGCAACGCTAACTTCTTCACGATTTCCGTCGGCCCTTTCATCTAAACTCTCCTCCAATTGGTTTTCCAGTTTAAAATTAATCTACAAAACTGAAAAGGGGTAAAGGAATTTGAGAAAACTCCTTCTTGCTCTGCTCCTCCTGAGTGCCCCGGTCTACGGAGGGAAAGTTCCCGTAGTCATTACGGCAAAAGTAGTTGAGGGAGACGTCAACTCGGTAGTAAAAGCCAGGGGAAGGGTTTTAATAAAGTACGAGAACGTGATAATTGAAGGGGACAACGGCCTCTACGACAGGGAAAGGGAAGTAATAAGGGTTTGGGGGAACGTTGTTATAAAGGAGGGAGAGGCAGAGCTCCACTGCCAAAACCTCATTTACAACTTAAACACAAAAAGGGCACTACTTGAAAAGGTTGAAGGTTGGCTCTCAAAAACCGACAGGATAAAGGCAGACAGAATTGAAAGAATCTCGGAAAAGGAGTGGATAGCCTACGACGGGGAGTATACCCCCTGCTCCCACACCTGCCCCGACTGGTCGGTTTCGGCAAAGAGGTTCAAAATCCTCTTGGGGGAATCTTTCTCCGGAAAGTGGGTAGCCTTCAGGGTGAAGGAGATTCCGGTTCTCGTTTCTCCCTACCTCTCCGGCCCCATTCAAAGGGAGAGAAAGAGCGGGCTTCTCTTTCCAAGGTTCGGCTACATAAGTGAGGACGGCCTCATCTACCGGCAGCCCCTCTACATAGTACTGGGAAGGAGCGCAGACCTAACCCTAACTTACGAAAAGAGGAGCATTAACGGAGAGGGCGGACAGGCTCAGCTGAGGTACGTTCTCGGAGAGAGGAACAGAGGGGAGCTCAACTACTACCAGCTAAACAAGAAAGAGAGGAAGGATTGGAAATTTAACTTTGAGCACACTTACGAGCCATCAGAGTACCTCTACGGAAAGGCAAAGGCCGAAATCGTAAGTAGCAGAGAATACTACAAAAGCTCCTCAAACCTTGATACCGTTGAGCAGTCTCAGGTCTATACTAAATCTGACATAACCGCAAGCAAACTGTGGGAGCACGCCGTTTTAAACGCAAACGCCGTTTACCTTAGGTACCTTGACGGAAGGGCAGATACGATTTACCAGAAGCTCCCCTCACTCTCGTTCTACCTCCTTGACACCCCCATTCCCCAAAGCCCTCTCACCTTTAACCTCTACTCAAAGGCCACCTACTTCTACAGGAAGGCTGGGGGGAGCTCCTACAGGGTTAACCTTGAGCCCTCGGTAAAGCTGAGCAGGTGGCTGGGGAGGGTTAAGAACACAAGCGAGCTTACCTACCTCTACACCTACTACCAAACGGCAGGGGCGAGGAAACTCTGGAGCTTCAAGAACTCAACGAAGGTAAACAAGTTCTACCCCTTAGGGAAGTACGGCCTCTCCGTTAACCCGGAGCTTACGTTCCGATACGTTGAGAGTAAGGAGCAGGAAGAGTACCCCTTCTACGACATAACCGACCGCGTGAAGGGGGAGAGGAGGCTGACTCCAGCGGTGGAGCTCTACCTCTACGGGAAGGAGGGCAGAGTTGCAAGGCTCTCGGCAGAGGCCGACTACCTCTTCGGCCGGGACGAGTGGAAAGAGGTAAAGGGAGACCTTGAGCTCACTCCTGCAGAGTGGATTACACTGAAGGAAACTGCCGACTTCTCTCCTCAAAAGGGAGGGCTCAACTTCCTAAACTCTTACGCTCAGGTAAGGCTGAAGGGAGTTGACCTGTGGCTAAATCACTACGACGGCAAAGAGATGGACATTGAGTACCTAAAGTGGGGCTTTACACTTCCCCTATCCCCCTTTCTATCCCTCAGGTACTTTCAGAGGTACGACCTTAAGAGCTCAACAGACAGGGAGAGAGGGTATACTTTGACGGCAAACAGGGGTTGCTGGAGCGGGGAGCTCTCCTACAGGTGGGTAAAGAACTACGACAACACGATAGACTACCAGATTATCCTGACGGTTAACCTCGTGAAGTTAGGGAGCTACGGCTACAAGCTCACCGGGAAGAAGTATTAACCGGCCTTAAATTGCTGGTAGTCCAGACTGTACAGCTCTTCTTATCAACGAAAAATTCCCCACCGTAGGGGTCTTGGGGAATTTCTGAGATAAAGCCCCTCTCAACGAGCTCCCTCAAGGAGGCCGGACACCTGCCGTAAACCTTCCTGTACCTTTCAAGGGCAAAGTTTAAATCCCTTAAAGCTATCAGCGCCTTTAACCTCTTCTCAAGCTGCTTCTTCAAGACCTCGTTCTTTGCCCTCTTTAGCTCCTGTGCCGTCTCAATAACCGCAAGCTGGTACTTACCCGACTGAGCGTAGAGGCGGGGGACGAGGAGTTTAAGGTAGTAAGGAGCTCCCTCCATGTCGGCGGCCTTCTTAAGATAGCGAGCTCCCTTCACCTTATCGTCCATAAAGTAGAAGTAGTTAAACCCTATGAAGAAGGGAAGCCTCCAGTCTTCAACGTAATTCATCCCGCTCTTTAAAACGTTGTTAATTTCCTCTAAGAACTCCCTGTCGTCCTTAACCTTCCAGGGAATGTAGGAACCAACAAAGTAGTAGGGGTCAAAGTAGTAGGGGTCAAGCCTCGTCATAACCTTAACGTTGTGGAGGATAGTCTTCCACTCTTTTCTGCTGAACTTCCTCTCCTTCCACCGGTTAAAGACGTCATTTCCGGTCAGGTAGCAGGTCTGCATGTAGAGGAGGTCGGAAATAAGAGGCTTGAGGGTAGGGAAGGTCAAAATCAACCGCTCGTAAGAGTAAGGATAGACCTCAGAGTTCCCTTCAGCCTTAGGTTTAAGGGAAGTTGCCTTTTCCATAACCGGGTAGGAAAGGGCTATAAGGAAAAGCGCCAAAATCAGCCTCTTCACTACAGCTCTCTCCTGTTAAAGAGCCAAGTGGAGATTAAAAGTACCGCACAGGAGTAGAGAAGTGTATAGAGGACAATCAGGGCGAAGTAGAGGGATGAAACGGAGAGCTGAAGGTGGACGGCATAGGCCTTGAGGTCGTAGAGGGAGAAGTTGGGGAAGAAGTAGTAGAGGACTTTTATTAAAAGCTTGTTAAAGGGACTTACGTAATCAGAAGAAAGGGCAAGCTCCTTAACAGAGGCAAGCTCAAGACCCGAGAGGAAGAGGAGAAAGCCGACAACGGTGGCGAGGGTCTGGCTCGTAAAGAGAATTGAGAAAAAGGTTGAAAAGGCCGACAGGAGAGCCCCCATAAGAAAGAGGGAGAGAGTTAGGAGAAAAATTCTCTCAACCACAATAACATGAGGAACGTACAACCTTGCAAAGTGGCTTATGCCTAAAACTCCCACAGAAACTATGAAGAAGGATGCAAAGAGGAAGAGGGCAAGGGCCATAAGGGAGCCGAAGTACTTGCCAGCAAGGTAGCTTTCCCTCTTAATGGGTTTGGAGAGTATCAGGTAAACGAACTTATCGGAGATATCACGAAATAGGGTTGAGACGGGAACCATAACGGCAAAGAGGGCTGTAAGGAAGAAGTAGAAGACAAGGGCAAAGTCCATGCCCACCTTCACGCTGTCTCCGGCGGCAAGCTCGGAGAGGTAGTAGCTGAGGAAGAGGAGGAGAACCTCAACAAGGAGCATCCCGATAAAGAAACGCTCTTTAACGCTCTCCTTAAAGGTGAGCTTTGCAACCGGCCAGAAACTCACACCGTCCCTCCGGAGCCTTTAATAAAGGAGACGAGAATGTCCTCAAGGGAGAGGCTCTTTGGCTCAACCTCCACTATTTCGTAGCCCTCTTTTCTCAACTTCTCAAGGAAAGGCCAGAGCTCCTGCCTGTTTACTTCCTTTGAGAGGAGGGAGCTCTCACCGACCTTCCTGTAAACCACCGTATAACCGGTGATGAACTTACTTATAAGAGAGGAGACCGAGTCAACCAGCTTTATCTCTCCGCCGACTATAATGGCAACCCTATCAGAAAGCCTCTCAACGTCCTGAATTATGTGGGAGCTGTAGAAGACGGCTTTACCCTCCTCCTTCAGCTTCCTTATAACAGAAGCGATTATGCTCCGCCCGACGGGGTCTAAACCGCTCATGGGCTCGTCAAGAATCAGGAGCTCGGGCTCATTTAAAAGGGTTGCCGCAAAGAGTAGGCGCTGAACCATACCTTTAGAGTAAGAGGAGAGCTTCCTCTCCTCAACGCCGACGAGCTCAACGAGCTCAAGGAGTTTTAAGTACTTCTTCCTCCTTTCGTAGTAGGGAATGCCGTAAACGTCGGCACAGAAGTCAAGGTACTCCTTTCCGGTTATTGAGAGGGGGACGTAAGGCCTTTCGGGAAGGAAACCTACTTTTCTCTTTACAGAAACGTCCGTATTTAACTTTCCGAAAACTCTAATCTCCCCATGGTCGGGGAAGATAAAGCCCATAATTGCTTTTATTGTGGTCGTCTTACCCGCACCATTGGGGCCTATAAACCCAAAAATTTCATTAAAAACGCTAAAAGAAACAGACTTTAGAATCTCTTTCTTTCTCTTTACTAAAAAACCTAAAGAATACGCCTTTCTTAGCTTTGATACTTCAAGTACCTTTCCCATTATAAGACTTAAATATCTCCTATACTTCCTTTAATTTTTGGATACCTCAAATCTGTAGTGCAAAAATAACCCAATCTTCCATCACCATCAAGGTCACCTTTCGCTATTACAGTTATATCAGCATTTTTAGTTACCGCAACTTCACCATGAGAGGGGTTTGCCCCAGCAGGATTAGAAGATTGGTCACCTGCAGCCACACCGTAGCTATAGTAAACCCGCCCAGAAGGTTGAAAACCAATTTCTTTAAAATTCCCTGAGTTATCAGGATTCCAGATTCGCGCAGATGTACCTGGACTACCATCAGGATAATATCTTTCTGTCAAATACTTATCTGCATCCGCAGCGTAGCTATCCTCACAGATAATTATTGCTCCTATATTCACTTTCGCCTCGGTAGTTCTGGCAGTGAGCATAAATCTCTTATAACCCGGAAGAGCAAGCGCAACTAAAATAGTAACTATCCCCAATACTATCAATAGCTCCAGTAAGGTAACCCCCTTTCTTCTTTTCACTCCTAACCTCTACACATCATCTTAATGAGTTATTTTAAACAAAAAGGGCGGCAATCGCCGCCCCTTTAAGAAGAGAAAATAAAGTTCTTCTTAGAAATGTCCCGGATTTTTATCAAGAATTTTGGGATTCTCATCTGTAGCCATAAAGGCACTATTATTGCCAAGGCTTGATGGGTCAGGAGAATCTCCTGCATCACCATCCCCATCAAGGTCTCCTACAGCCCAAATATGAATATCATCATTGGTAGAAACAGCAACCTGAACTCCGTCTAAACTGTCATTAGCATCTGTTGCATCAGCAGCTGTCTTTTCACTGGTGTCAGTAACTGCATAGCTAAAGTAAACCTTCCCTGCAGGCTCAAAGCCAAGATAGGAAAAACCATTTGTAGTGGTTGCGGAAAAATCTGCTGGAGAGGTACCCGGAATGGTAGAAGGTTCCCACTTAGTAAGCACATAATAATCGTTTTCGGCCGCATAGGCCTCTTCAGAAGTTCTGATTGCACCGATATTCATCTTCGCCTCGGCAGTTTTAGCCTTTAACTGGTAGTTTTTGTACTGAGGAATGGCGATTGCCGCAAGGATGGCGATAATCGCGACAACCACCATCAGCTCAATGAGAGTGAAACCTTTACGGAAGTCTGACAGCTTCCTCATGTTTACCTCCTGATAAAGTTTTTTGTTCACCCTTTTTATAAGCAGGTAAGATGCCAATCTTCAGAGGAAGAAAAAGAGGGGTTTTAAACTAAATATTGACAAATTTTGTCCGGAAGGGGTGACAATTTTTGTCAAAAGGAGAGGCTCTCGTAGAGTGAGGGCATAAAAGGAGTGATTGAGAGCTCCCTCTCAACCTCCTCCTTAAAAACCTCCTGAACCTTCCTCTCTCCGTGAACGAGAACCACTTTTGTGTTGTGGCCGACCGCCTCCTTGAGCCACGAAAGGAGCTGGGGCTTATCGGCGTGGGAGGAGAAGCCGTTAATCGTATAGACTTTAGCGTTTACCTTAACAATCTCGTTAAAGACCTTTACCTTCCTTGTCCCCTCAACAATCTTCCTTCCCAAAGTCCCCTCGGCCTGATAGCCCACAAAGATTATTGAGTTCCTCTCATCCCAAATCCTGTGCTTTATGTGGTGGAGGATTCTTCCGCCCGTACACATGCCGTTTCCGGCAATTATTATCGCCCTTCCCCTGTAGTCGTTAATCTTCTTTGACTCCTCAACGCTCCGAGTAAACCGGAGGTAGGGAAAGGAAAAGAGGTCTCCCCTCCTCCTTAGCTCCTCAAGAACCCTCTCCTCAAGGCACTCTGGGTGGCGGTTAAAGGTCTTCGTAATTGAGATTGCAAGGGGGGAGTCAAGGAAAACCTTGCAGGGAGGGAGCTCCCCCCTCTCGTACATCTCCTTAAGTATGTAGAGGATATCCTGAGCCCTCTCAAGGGCGAAGGTAGGGATTAAAACGACCCCGCCCCTCTTAAAGGTTGAGAGGACGGCCTCCTTAAACTCCTCAACCGACTCTTTAAAGCTCTTGTGCTTCCTGTTTCCGTAGGTCGTCTCTATTAAAACAAGGTCGGCCTTGGGAGGGAGCTCCGGGTCTCTGATTAAGGGTTTCCCGCTGTTTCCGATATCCCCGCTGAAAACCACCCTTCTCCCCTCAACCACAAGCTCAACAAACTCCGAGCAGAGGATGTGGCCCGCATCGTGGAACCGGAACTTAACTCCTCCCACCTGATACCACCTCTTAAAGTCGCAGGCCTTAAAGTGGCCGAAGGTGTCAAAAACGTCATCTATGGTGTAGAGGAGTTCTTTAGGCTTTTTACCCTCCCTCAGCCGCCGCCTGTTCTCGGTTTTAAGGTTCTCCTCCTGAACTTGGGCGGCGTCCATAAGGATTAGCCTTGATATGTCAATGGTTCCGGCAGTTGCGTAAATCTTCCCCCTGAATCCCCTTTTAATTAAGTAAGGAAGCCTTCCGCAGTGGTCAAGGTGGCCGTGGGAGAGGATTACGAAGTCAATCTCCGAAGGCTCAAAGGTAAACTTGGGGTTTAACTCCTCAAGCTCCTCGCTTCCCTGAAAGAGTCCGCAGTCAAGGAGGAACTTAACCCCTCCCGCCTCAAAGAGGTGGCAGCTGCCGGTTACAACGCCGGCCGCTCCGTTAAAGGTTATCCTCACTTCAGCTTCTCCCTTAAAGTACCCTCACTTACTGGGCCGAGCAGTACCTCCTTAATCCTACCACTCTCAACTACAACCATTGAAGGGGTTGCGAGAATTCCGATTTCCCTTGCAGCCTGAGGGTTTTCGGCAACGTTTACCTTTACAAAGTGAACTCCCTTAAGCTCCTTGGAGAGCTTTCTGTAAACCGGCTCAACCATCTGACAGGGACGGCAGTTGGGGGCGTAGAAGTAGATTAAGCCCTTACCCTTCTTTAACTTCGGAGTGAGAAGGCTTTCGGGAAGGGGCTTACCGCTGAGCCTCCTTGCCTTCCACCTCCAGTAAAGCCTGAGGCCGAAAATAAAGAGAAAAGAGAAGACAATCAAAACAAAGATGACGTCAAAGAAGACTGCCGCAACCTTTAAAAGGGGCTCGGGAATGGACATGGGAAAACCTCCCGGCTAAAATTGAGCCTAATTATATTATCCGTCTGAAGTACAAGGGCTACGGAGGAGAAGAGAGATGAAATTTTCGCCTAAAGAGATAGAGGAGAAGTGGCAGAAGAGGTGGGAAGAGGAGAAGGTCTTTGAGAGTAAACCCGACGGTAGGAAAAAGTACTACGTCCTTGAGATGTTCCCCTACCCTTCTGGAAAGATTCACATGGGACACGTAAGGAACTACTCAATAGGGGACGTTATAGCAAGGTTTAAGAGAATGGCCGGCTACAACGTACTTCACCCGATGGGTTGGGACGCTTTCGGCCTTCCTGCAGAGAACGCCGCAATTAAGAGCGGAGTCCACCCGAGGGAGTGGACCCTCTCAAACATCGCAAACATGAAGGAGGAGCTCAAAAAACTCGGCTTCTCCTACGACTGGAATAGGGAGATTGCCACCTGCCAGCCCGACTACTACAGGTGGAACCAGTGGATTTTCTTAAAGATGCTTGAGAAGGGAATCGCCTACCGCTCAAAAGCTCCGGTTAACTGGTGTCCCTCGTGTCAGACAGTTCTCGCAAACGAGCAGGTTGACGACGAGGGAAGGTGCTGGAGGTGCGGCACTATTGTTGAAACGAGGGAGATAGACAGCTGGTTTTTAAAGATTACCGACTACGCGGAGGAGCTCCTAAAAGACCTTGAGCTCCTCAAAGGCCACTGGCCCGAGCCAGTCATAACGATGCAGAAGAACTGGATAGGAAAGAGCGTAGGAGCAGAGGTTGAGTTTGAAGTACCGGAGAAGGGCGAGAAAATAAGGGTTTTCACGACCCGACCTGACACCCTCTTCGGGGTAACCTACGTGGTACTCGCCCCAGAGCACCCCTTAACCCTCAAGCTGGCAGAGGGAACTCCTCAGGAAGAAGAGGTAAAGGCCTTCGTTGAGAAGATGAGGAGAACTGAGAAGAGGAAGAGAAGCACGGGGGAGCTCCCCAAAGAGGGGGTCTTCACCGGAGTTTACGCCGTCCACCCCTTAACCGGTGAGAGGATTCCCGTCTACACCGCAAACTTCGTTTTAATGGACTACGGAACGGGAGCCGTAATGTCCGTTCCCGCCCACGACCAGCGGGATTTTGAGTTTGCAAAGAAGTACGGCCTGCCGGTTAAAGAAGTGATAACCCCCGAAGGGGAGGAGCTGAAGGCCGAGGAGATGGAGGAGGCCTACACCCAGCCGGGAGTTCTGGTAAACAGCGGAAAGTTCACCGGTCTAAAAAGTGAAAAGGCAAAAGAAGAAATCACGAAAGAGCTTGAGAGGTTGGGTAAGGGAAGAAAGAGCGTCCAGTACAGGCTGAGGGACTGGAACATCTCAAGGCAGCGCTACTGGGGAACTCCCATTCCGGTAATCCACTGCCCCAAGTGCGGGATAGTTCCGGTTCCCGAAGAGGAGCTCCCGGTTAAGCTCCCCGAAAACGCTCCCCTAACGGGAGAGGGACGCTCACCCCTTGCAAGGGTTCCCGAATTTGTAAACGTTAAGTGCCCCAAATGCGGAGGTGAAGCCGAGAGGGATACCGACACAATGGACACTTTCTTTGACTCCTCATGGTACTTCCTCCGATACTGCTCGCCGAAGGAAGAGAGCCTACCCTTTAAACCCGAAGAGGCCTCCTACTACATGGTGGTTGACCAGTACATCGGAGGAATTGAGCACGCAGTCCTCCACCTCCTATACTCAAGGTTCTTCACAAAGGTCTTGAGGGACTTGGGGCTCTTTAAAGAGCCCGAAGACGGCCACCAGAGGGAGTTCTTTAAGAGGGGAGAGCCCTTCCAGAACCTCTTAACTCAGGGGATGGTAAACAAGAGGTGGATTAGCGTTAAGAACTTGCTTAAAGCCCTCGGGCTAACTGAAGAGAGCACGGTAGGTGAGCTCATCAAAGCCCTTACAGGGAAAGAGGTTAAGGAAGAGGAGACTATCGGCTCCCTAATGAGGAAACACCACATAACCGTAGGTGATAACGCAATTCTCCTTATCTCAACAGAGGAGGTAAGGAAGTTTATTGAGGGAGCTCCCGAAGAGGTCTTAAAGCCCTATGAAGAGAAGTTCGGTGAAGTCTCAAAGATGAGTAAGAGCAAGCTCAACATAGTCAACCCCAGTGAGATGGTTGAGAAGTACGGTGCGGACGCAACCAGGCTCTACGTTCTCTTTGCGGCTCCTCCCGAGGCGGAGTTTGAGTGGAAGACCGAGGGAATTGAGGGAGCCTATAGGTTTTTAAGGAGGGTCTTCCAGTTTGCCACAGAAAACCTTGAGAGCCTGAAGGGAGAGCACTCAGGGGAACTCTCCAAAGAGGGTAAAGAGCTCAGGAGAAAGACCCACCAGACCCTCAAAAAGGTGGGAGAGGAGCTCAGCGAGAGGTTCAAGTTCAACACCGCAATTGCCGCAATAATGGAGCTCTTCAACCAGATAACCTCCTTTAAGCCAAAAACAGAAGGGGATAGAGGAGCCCTAAAAGAGGCAGTAGAGAAGCTGATAGTAATGCTCTACCCCTTTGCTCCCCATACTGCAGAGGAGCTGTGGGAGTTAACCGGTCACGGGGAGCTCCTGACAAAAACTCCCTGGCCTGAGGTTGACGAGGAAGCCCTAAAGAAGGAGGAGGTTGAAATACCCGTTCAAGTTAACGGGAAAGTAAGGGCGGTAATCTCAGTTCCCGCAGGCGCAACCGAGGAGGATGTTAGGGAGATTGCCCTAAGGGAGCCAAAAGTCCAAAAGGCCGTAGAGGGCAAGGAAATCGTTAAGTTTATCTACAGGCCCGGAAGAATAGTTAACCTTGTTGTGAGGTAAAAGTTGAGAGCTCTCTTCCTCTTCATACTCCTTTTCCTGGGTGGTTGTGCGACGACGGAGCAACTCCAGAAGCCCCAGAGGATTGAGCACGTTTACCTTGAGCCGGTAACAAACAGGACGAGCGAGGAGGAGCTTGACGTTATCTTCTCAAGGGTTGCAGACGAAGTTTTCTATTCAGACCCCCGCTTTAAAGTTGACCTAAAGCCGGTTCCCGATAAGACCCTAATAGTTAAGCCTACGGTTCTCTCAATCTCAACTACGGCGGTGGGCTACGACGAGAGGGACGTTGCAAGGCAGTACATGATGAAAATAAGAGCTGAAATAAAACTTATTAAGTACGGCTTCAAAAAGGCTGTTCATACCTTCACCATAGAAAGGTACGACTTCTACGATACCTACGGAACGGCCTCCGAGATTGAGGAGAAGAGGAAGGAGTGCATAGAGAGAATCGGAAGGCAGATTTTCAGAGAAGTAGGAGAGAGGTTGCTCGTTGAAGGTTCTAAGGAGATTAGAGAGCAGTAGGTATACGGTAGTGGTTGCCAGGTGGGAAGGGGAGCTCTTCCTCTACCTCAAAGACCGAAAAGAGGAGACAGAAAGCCTCGGAGTTATAAAAGAGAAAGAGCTAAAGAGGGTGGATGAGCTGTGGGAGAGACACTTAAAGGAGGATGACTTCTGCCTCCCCTGTGAGCTCTTACTAATACCCGAGCTAAAGGTACTCAAGGGAGAAAACGCCGTAGCAGAAATCGGACTAACCCTTGAAAGACTTGAGAAGTTCAAAAAGGAGGTCGGAGATGAAAGAGGTTAACTGCAGGGGACTTGCCTGCCCGGTTCCCGTTTTAAAGACGAAAGAAGCCCTTGAGAGCATTGAGAGTGGAGAAATAGTCGTAATAGTTGACAATAAGGCCTCTAAGGAAAACGTAAAGAGGTTTGCCCAGAAGATGGGGTGTAAGGTAAGAGTTGAAGAGAGAGACGGAGAGTTCCACATTTACATCGTTAAGGGAAAAGGAGAAGTAAAGAGGGAAGGAGAAAAGAGCCCTTCAGAAGAGAAGACGGGCAAGGAGGCGGCAGTCCTCATAGCCTCAAGTTTCGTTGGAGAGGACGAGGAGCTTGGGAAAATCCTGATTAAGGGCTTCATAAAAACTTTTCTAAACGCAGACCCCATGCCTAAAAGAATCATCCTCATAAATACGGCAGTAAAACTGGCCTGCAAGGGGGCAGACCCGGAAATCCTCGGCGCTCTTAAGGAGCTCTCAGAGAAGGGAGTAGAGATTATCTGCTGCGGAACGTGCCTTGACTACTTTAAACTCCTTGACGAGCTTGAGGTAGGAGTAGCCTCAAACGCCTACGACGTAGTTCAGGCCTTGGTTAACTCTGACTCTGTGATTCGTCTATAGATGTTATAAAGTAGCTCCTTGCGGCCGCCCCTCCGAAGAAGATGTTTGAGAAGTAGAGGAAAGCCGCCCCGAAGGGAAAGAAGACTACCGTAATAAGGAGGAGAACTCCGACAAGGAGAAAAACTGCCCCCAGTATGCCCGTAACGGTTATAAAGATAAAGTACTTAAAGGAGAGAGTTCTCTTCCAGAGGGAGGGGGTGAAGATTTTGAAGAACTCCAAGAAGGCCTCTCCGAAGCCCTCCTTTCCCATAGCGTAGCCCAGCGCCAGCGGATAGACGTAAACGTACCAGGAGACGATCAAAAGAATAAAGAGAAATAGGGCAAAGAACTTTAAGAGAATAGAGGCAGTTTCGGGGCTTGAGATACATTCAACAAAGGGAACTCCCGACAGGAAAACGACAACAACGATAACGAGGGCAAAAATCAGATTCGTCAAAAAGGAGGCAAGGAAAATTCCGGCCGAGACCTCAAACCTCTCGGTAAAGACCTTTTTAACCGTAGAGCTCTCAAGGAAGGAGTAGAGCTCCTCCTTTGAAACCTCCTTCAAAAGAGGAGAGCCGTAGTAAACCATTACCTGAGTCGTCATAAGCTGAAGGAGGAAGTTGGCTATAACCGAAATCGGGTGAACGACGTAAAGGAGAGTCAGGATAACAAGAAAAAGGGCATAGAGTAAAAGAGCTCTCCAGTTTTTTACAACGGCCTGAAAGGAGTAGTCAAGAAGAAGGGCAAGGTGGTTCATCCTCCTCCCTTAAGGTGGTGCTGGCGGGGGGACTTGAACCCCCGACCTGGGCATTACGAGTGCCCCGCTCTGCCGACTGAGCTACGCCAGCCTACCACAGGTAATATTGGAAGTTGTGGCTTAACAGTCAAGGGTTACTGCTGTTTCTCTTTTTCACAGTACTTCTCAAGAAGTGAAGGAACCCCGAGCTTGTGAATCAGAATAGATGAGGGGCAAAGCCCGGTAACTGCGTAGAACATCAGCATAAAGCCTACAAAGGCAGTAAAGTAGAAGAAGTACTTATTCCCGGTTATGAGGCCGAGAACCACACTTGCAAATACGAAAAAGCCTGCAAGGAAAGAGGTTATCCTTTCAACGTACCAGCTGTCGGTTTTAGCTCTGTAAATCGCCATCGCTCCCCTCCTTCTGGTAGATAATTTTACAGGTTCGGGGGACCTGATTGTAGAGCTCTCCGGCATCTATAAACTCTCCGCCGAAACACACGCCGGCAAACTCTCCCGCAAGGTCAAAGACGAAGCCGTTCCTGTCGCACTTACCCGACTCAAAAGGCAGAGTCAGAGGCCTTCCGCCAGAGAAGGTAAGGAGAGCTCCGTAATCCTCCACCCTTCCCCTTGAAACCTCCGGAGGGAAGAGTCCCCTAACAGGAACCTCAACAATTATGAGCCCCTGATTACAGAGGTAGACCCTTTCAGGAAAGAAATTACCGTAGCCTCCGAGCTCAACCTTGACAAAGGGCCACTCCATAGGGTAGTAGGTTAAAAGATAGAGTTTAACGCCCTCATCCTTAGGTTCAACTTTAAAAACCAGTGCCGGCCTCCTCTCAAGGCCTCCCTTAAGGTAAACGAGGTAGTTGGTCAGAACGCTCCTGAGCTCCTTAACTCTTTCCTCAACTTCCGGCGGAGCTCCCTCCCGACTTACCTGAGTCTCAATCTCGGGAGGAGAAATCCCGCCCGTCTCGGGAGTTCCCTGAGCTTCAACTCTCTCTTTTTCGGGGCCCTTTTTGAAGTGCTCGGTAACCACAGAAGGATTGTAGAAGATAAAGATAACTGCCAAAGAGACGAGGATAATCAGAGAAAAAAGAACGATTAAAAAGTTAAGGAGCTTGTCTTTCAATTTCCTCAAGCCTCCTTCTGGCCTTTGCGGCAAGCTCGCTGGTCGGCTTTATCTGAATGCACTTCCTCAGGTACTTAACTCCGTTTAAGGTGTCCCCCTCAGAGAGGAAGAGCTCCCCGAGCCTGCAGTAGGGCTCCTGAAGGTTAGGGTAGAGGTAGATTAGCCTGAAGTAGATGTCCTTTGCCTGGCCTACTTTTCCATCCTCCTCAATGAGTTTTGCAAGCTCAATGTAAGCAGGGGCAAAGTCCTGGTTGTTCCTGATTGCCATTATGAGGTATCTCTTTGCTTGCTCCCTGCTGCCCTCCTTAAGCTCAATGAGGGCAAGCCTGTAGTAGGCGGCCTCGGGAGTAAGGTAGAGGGGGTTTTCAAGGGCTTTCAGGTAGCACTCCTTGGCCTTCTTAAGGTTGCCCCTCTCCTCGTTAAGAATTCCGAGGTTGAGCCAGGCCTCCGAGAAGTCGGGCTTTAAGGAGAGGGCCTTCTTCAGGTACTCCTCGGCCCTTCCGTAGTCTCCCCTCCTTATAAAAGCAAGACCTATGGCGTTGTAGATTTTCGGGTCTTCGGGGTTTAACTTTTTGGCTTTCATAAGGTAGTTTAGGGCAAGGGGAATCTCCCCCATCTGAAGGTAGGCCACCCCAATCTGGTAGTAGCCCTCTGCCTTCTCTTTGGGCGAGGGCTTCTTAACCTCCTCAACAGGCGGAGGCTGGGGTGCCCTCTTCTTCTCCTTCTTGCTCCCCCACAGGGAAGCGCAGGAGGTCAAGAGGGGAAAGAGAAGAGTAAGAGCAATAAGCCTCCTCATTGCCTTCCCTTTATGAGAAAGAGGGCTTCCATTCTGGTGGGCTCCTTTCTCATTACTCCCTTAACCGCACTGGTAACGGTGTAAGAGCCCGGCTTTTTGACTCCCCTCATTATCATACAAAGGTGTTGCGCCTCCACTACTACCATAACTCCCTTAGCCTTCAGCTTCTCCATTATCGCATCTGCAATCTGCTCGGTCATTCTCTCTTGAAGCTGAAGCCTCTTGGCGTAAACGTCAACAATCCTTGCAAGTTTAGAAAGGCCCGTTACTTTGCTGTCTCCGGGAATGTAGGCAACGTGGGCCTTTCCGAAGAAGGGGAGCATGTGGTGCTCGCACATTGAGTAAATCGGAATGTCCTTAACAATTATCATCTCGTCGTACTTCTCAGTAAAGAGGACGAGGTGGTTCTCCGGGCTGTCGTTATATCCCGAGAGAACCTCTTCATACATTTTGGCAACTCTCTTGGGAGTATCCCTTAACCCCTCCCTGTCGGGGTCCTCGCCGATTGCTATTAGGATTTCCCTTACGGCCTTCTCTATCCTTTCTTTGTCAAAAGCCAACCTCTAAGCCTCCAGCTGGGGATTGAGTCCGAAGCCCCCTATCTCCTTTTTCCCCTCTCTCTTCTCGCTCCCCCCTTTGGAGCTCCCCGAGGCTGGGGGCTCGTTGTCACTTCCTGAGAGCTCCCCGTTTATTGCCTTATCTATCTCCTCTCCGGTCAGGGTCTCTCTCTCTAAAAGCGCCTTTGCGAGATTTTCAAGCTTATCCATGTTCTGAGAAAGGAGCTCCTTTGTCCTTGCGTAAGTTTCGTTGAGAATTCTCTTAACCTCCTTGTCTATCAGGCGGCGGAGCTCCTCACTTACCAGTTCAACGGGCTCGCCGAACTGCTCCCTTATTTTAACCGCAACGGGGCCTATTTTCTCGCTCATTCCCCACTCAGCAACCATCCTGCGGGCAAGCTCGGTAGCCCTCTCTATATCATTTCCGGCTCCTGTTGAAATCGTCCCGAGGGCGAGCTCCTCAGCAACCCTTCCCCCAAAGAGAACTGCGAGCCTATCAAGGAGGTACTCTTTCGTATAGGTGTAGCGGTCCTCTTCGGGAAGCTGCTGGGTTATGCCGAGGGCCTTACCGCGGGGAATAATCGTAACCTTGTGGACTTTATCGGCGTTGGGAAGGAGTTTTGCCACCAAAGCGTGGCCGGCCTCGTGGTAGGCGGTTGTAATCTTCTCCTGCTCGGAAAGAACCATACTCTTGCGCTCAATTCCCATTGTGACTTTGTCTTTCGCCTCCTCAAAGTCCTCCATCGTGATTTTCCCGTGGTTCTTGCGTGCGGCGATTAAGGCCGCCTCGTTAACTATGTTTGCAAGGTCTGCACCGCTAAATCCGGGAGTTGAGCGGGCAATTACCTCAAGGTCAACGTCTTCGGCCAAGGGCTTGTTTCGGGTGTGGATTTTTAAAATCTCAAGCCTTCCTTTAACGTCGGGGAGGGGAACGAAGATTTGCCTGTCAAACCTTCCTGGCCTTAAGAGGGCAGGGTCTAAGATGTCAGGGCGGTTTGTTGCGGCAATTACGATTATCCCGTCGCTACTCTCAAAGCCGTCCATCTCCACGAGGAGCTGGTTAAGGGTCTGCTCCCTCTCATCGTGGCCGCCGCTGATTCCCGCTCCCCTCTTCCTTCCGACTGCGTCTATCTCGTCAATGAAGACTATACAGGGGGCGTGCTTCTTTGCCTGCTCAAAGAGGTCGCGAACCCTTGAAGCTCCAACACCCACAAACATCTCAACGAATTCAGAACCGCTGACAGAGAGGAAGGGAACGTTGGCCTCTCCGGCAATTGCCTTTGCAAGGAGGGTCTTACCGGTTCCGGGAGCTCCGGCCAGAAGGACTCCCTTCGGAATTCTTCCGCCGAGCTGCTGGTACTTTTTGGGGTTCTTGAGGAAGTCAACGATTTCGGCAACCTCCTCCTTAACCTCGTCTATTCCGGCAACGTCCTTAAAGGTCACCTTGGGCTTGTTGTCTATGAAGATTTTTGCCCTGCTCTTTGCAAACGAGAGGGCTTTGCTACTTCCTGCACTCATCTGCCTCATCATGCTCAGCCACAAGAGAATGAGGAAAATCATCGGGAGCCAAGAGACCAGAACCGTTATGTACCAAGGACTCCCCTCCTCAGGCTTAACCTCAATCTCAACGTTCTTCTCTGTCAGCTTCTTAATTACGTCGTTGTAGCCGGGAGGAAAGTAGGTCTCAAAGCTTTTGCCGTCCTTAGTAAGGCCTACAACTTTCTGCCCCTGAATCAATACCTTCTTTACTTCTCCCTTCTCAACCTGCTGAACGAAAACGGAGAAGGGCTCAACGGGAGTCCTCATCTGATTTGAGTTGAAGAAGTTAAAGGCCAGAATAATCATCAGGGCTATTCCCAGCCAGAGGGCTAAACTCTTAAAAACCTCTTTCACTTTGTCCATCTCCTCTACTCCTTTAAATAGGCTACATAGGGGAGCTCTCTGAATTTCTCATCTAAATCTAATCCATAACCGACGACAAAGTAGTCGGGGACTTTAAACCCAACAAAGTCGGGCTTTAAAGACGTCCCCTTCTCAACCTCTTTATCAAGGAGAACGCACGTTCTAACCTCCTCAGCTCCCCTCTCCCTGAGCCACCTTACCGCAAACTCTAAGCTCTCACCCGTATCAAAGATGTCGTCAACCAGAAGGATTTTCCTGCCGGCAACGGGGAGCTCGGGCTCCAAAGTTATAGCGGTCTCTCCCCTCCTCTTCCCCCGATAGCTCTTGAGCCTCATAAAGTCAACTTCAACTCCCTCCAAATTTCTGACAAGGTCGGAGGTGAAGACAAACGCTCCCTTAAGGAGTGAGATAACCGTAAAGGGAGGGGGAAAGGAGCTCTTAATTTCTCCGGCAAGCTCCTTAACTCTCCTCTCTATTTTTTCCTTTCCTATCAGAACCTTCAGCTCTTTGCTCAAACTCAACCCCGACAAAATCGCCATCTATCGCAGGATATCTCCTATAAAGGCCGGGAATGTAGAGGATTTCGCCTTCGGACTCAACAACGGGGAGCTCCCACCTTACCGTAGCAGGAACCCTCTTCTCAATGAGGAACTTTTTGAGGCTCTTTGAAAAACCCTTAAAGGAGAGCCTGTCTCCCGGCTTTCGGCTCCTGACAATTATACCGGCTCTCCTAAAGAGGGAAAGGGGGGCAATCGGCAGACCTTCGTTAAGTTTAAAAGTTAAACTCCCCGAAGGGGTCTCAACCCGAGACGGGAGCTCCCTTACCTCAAATGAGAACTCTATCCTCTCCCTCTCAGGTGCAATTATCAGGTAGTCCTGCTCCCTGTAAACGGCGTAGCCCTCGTCGGGCTTAAAGCTCTTAAAGCCTTTTCTATTTAAAAGGGAAACTATCTCCCTAATCTTCCTGTGGGAGAGGCTCTTACCCGAAACCCTCCTGTAGGCCTCAAGGAGAAGCTGTGAAAGGAGGAAGGGGTGAATTTCCTGTAGTTCTTTAATCGGGGCTCTAAAAATGCCGCCTCTGAGGTATTTTCTTAGGAGTTCCTCAACCTGAGAGGAGAGGAAATCCTCAAGCTCCCTTAAAATCTCAGAGCTCCTTAAAAAGGCCTCTTCAAGGGAGGGGTTAATCTCCCTCAGGTGGGGAACCACCTTCAGCCTGATAAGGTTCCGCTCGTAGTCGGTCTTCAGGTTTGAGCTGTCAACGACAAAGGGTATTCCCTTTTCCTTTAAGTACTCCTCAACCTCGCTCCTCTTAACCTCAAAGAGGGGTCTAACGAAAACCTCCCTCTTGGGCAAAAAGCCCCTTAAACCCTTCAATCCCGCTCCCTTTGTAAGGTTTAAAAGAACCGTCTCAACAAGGTCTGAAGCGGTATGCCCCAAGGCCACGAGGTCGGCCTTTCTCTCCCTTAAAACCTCCCTGAAGACGCCGTAGCGGAGCTCCCTTGCTACGGCCTCAACGTTCTTCCCCCTGGAAACGGCGGGAACGTTTACCCTCTTAACCGTAAGGGGAACTTTTAGGCGGCTGCAGAGCTCCCTTACAAACTCCTCGTCCCTCTCAGACTCCTCACCCCTCAACATGTGGTTAACGTGAAGGGCTTCAAGGGAAATTTTGAGCTCATCTTTAAGCTCAAGGAGGACATTGAGGAGGGCAACAGAGTCGGGACCTCCCGAAAGGGCAACGATAACCTTTGAGCTCTCGGGGATGAGATTAAACTTGCGGATAGTTTGAAGGACTTTTTCCTTTATCATCGGGGAGGGAATAAAAAAAATTGGTGGCGACGGGTGGAGTCGAACCACCGACCTGGCGGGTATGAGCCGCCCGCTCTAACCACCTGAGCCACGTCGCCACTTGCAGGGAGAAATATAGCCCTCCGAAGGGGCAGTGTCAACAAAAGCGTTGTATATCGGCGGAATTTTTCCTAAAATTCCGCAAGTTAAAAAGGCAAGGAGGAGATTGTGGGAAAGAGAGTAGTTCTTGCCTACTCCGGCGGACTTGACACCTCCGTAATAGTAAGGTGGCTGGCAGACAGGGGTTTTGAAGTTATAACCTACACTGCCGACGTGGGTCAGGGAGAGGAGCTTGACGAAATTCCGGCAAAAGCCAAGGCTTCAGGTGCAGTTGAGGCAATAGTTGACGACATCAAGGAGGAGTTCGCAAGGGAGTACTGTATGCCGCTGATGAGGGCGGGAGCTCTCTACGAGGGCAAGTACCCTCTCATTTCGGCACTCTCAAGGCCCTTAATAGCCAAAAAGCTGGTTGAAGTTGCCCACAGGGTCGGTGCAGACTTTGTTGCCCACGGCTCAACGGGTAAAGGGAACGACCAGGTAAGGTTTGAGGCGTCGGTCTGGGCCCTTGACCCCGACATTGAGGTTTTAGCCCCGGTAAGGGAGTGGGAGTTTAAGTCAAGGGAAGAGGAGATTGAGTACGCAAAGAAGCACGGAATTCCGGTAGTCGCCACAAAGGAAAAGCCCTACTCCTACGACAGGAACCTGTGGGGAGTTGCAATTGAGGCCGGCCCCCTTGAGGACCCCTACACCGAGCCCCCCGAGGACGCCTTTGTAATAACCGTAAGCCCGGAGAGAGCTCCCGACGAGCCTGAGTACGTTGAAATAGAGTTTGAAAACGGAACTCCGGTAGCAATTAACGATAAGAGGTACAGCGAGCTCTGGAAGTTAATCTGGGACTTAAACGAGATTGCCGGGAAACACGGCTACGGCCGCATTGACATGGTTGAGAACAGGCTCGTAGGAATTAAGTCAAGGGAGGTTTACGAGGCCCCGGCGGCACTTCTCTTAATAAGGGCCTACGACGAGCTTGAGAGCTTAGTCCTTGACAGGTTCACCTACCACTACAAGCAGAGCCACGTTAAACACCCCTACGCCGAGGTCGTTTACGAAGCCCTCTGGTTTACACCATTAAGGGAGGCCTTAGACGCCTTCAATGCTCAGATTGCACCGCTCGTCAGCGGAACCGTAAGGTTTAAGCTCTTTAAGGGCAATGCTCAGGTTGTTGGAAGGAAGTCTCCAAACTCCCTCTACATTGAAGACCTCGCAACTTACAGCCCCAAAGATGCCTTTGACCATAAAGCAGGAGCCGCCTTTACAAAAGTGTGGAGCTTACCTCTAAAGGTAATGGGAAGAGTAAGAAAGGCTAAAGGAGGAGACAGATGAAATACGAGCTTGAGAAGAGAGGAGACGTAATCTACGGCCTCAAAATCGTTGCAGAGCCCGAGGAGCTCAAGAAAGAAGTTGACCTGATTGCAAGGGAAATCGGCAAAAACGCCAAGGTTCCGGGCTTCAGACCCGGCAAAGCACCCGTCCACATAATAAAGAAGTACTACCAGGAGGAAATCAGGGACGCCCTTCTAAGGACTTTCGTCCCCAGAAAGCTGGCAGAGGTTATTGAGAAAGAGGGACTGAAGCTCCTTACAGACCCGGCCGTTGAGGATATCAACCTTGACCTCAAGAACAACACCTTTGAAGTCTCACTTGTCCTTGAGGTTAAGCCCGAGGTAAACATTACAAAGGAAGACTACACCGGAATTAAGGTTAAGAAGACCACCAGAGAAATAGGCGACGAGGACGTTGAGAAGGTGGTTGAAGGCCTGAGGAACCAGCTTGCCCAGTGGAAGGAGGTTGACAGGGAAGCAAAAGAGGGCGACCTCGTTGAGGTTGAGTACGAGACCCAAGTTGAGGGAGATGAAGGAGTTCACAGGGGCTCCGTTTCGGTAGTTTTAGGACAGAAACAGCTCTGGCCCGAGGTTGAGAAGGAGGTAATCGGGAAGAAGGCCGGAGAGGAAGGAGAGGTTGAGTTTACAGCCGGCGAGGATAAGGAGGTTTACGGAGAGGTAGCCGGCAAGAAGGTTAAGGTGAAGTTTAAGGTTAAGGCGGTTAAGGAGAGGGAGCTCCCCGAGGTAAACGACGAGTTTGCCAAGAAGCTCGGCTTTGAAAGCGTAGAGGAGATGAAGAAGAAAATCAGGGAAGACCTTGAGGTTGCCGAGAAGACGAGGGAACAGGAGGAGATTGAAGACCAGATTATTGAGGAACTCCTTAAGAAAGTTGAAGTTCCCGTTCCCCCCTCAATGCTTGAGCTTGAGGTTAGGGCACAGGCCGAGAACCAGCTGGCGCGCCTTGCCCAGATGGGAGTAAACGTTCAGCAGCTATCTCCTCAAGCGGTAATTGAGATGGTAAGGCCTACCGCTGAGAAGACAGTTAAAGTGAAGCTCCTCCTTGAGAAGGTTGCAGAGCTTGAGGGAATTGAGGTAAGCGACGAGGAGCTTGAAGAGGAGATTCAAAAACTTGCAGACAACCTCTTCGGAGGGGACTACGTTAAGGCAAGGCAGTCCTTGGAGGAGAGGGGACTTCTGCCGATGATTAAGGAGGACATCAGGAGGCAAAAGGCCCTTGATAGACTCATTGAGCTTGCAGAGATAGAGGAAACTCAGGAAGAGGAGAAGAAAGAGTAATAGCTAACTTTCCGCCTCCCCTTTCTCGGGGAGGTGTTTACTCAGCCTATACCTGAACTCCCTCAGAGTTAAACCGAGGAGCTGGGCGGCCTTCGTCTTAACCCCGCCGGTCTTTTCAAGGGCGGCAAGGATGTACTCCCTCTCAACCCGGTTTAAAATCTCCTTCAGGTTAACTCCCTCATCGGGAATTACAATCTCTTTTACGGGCAGTTTCCCCTTTCCGCTGTAGCCCGCACCCAAAATTCCGTCTTCAAGGAGGATTACCTCCCTTTCAACTATGTTCCTCAGCTCCCTGACGTTTCCCTCAAGGGGGAGCTCCATCAGGTAGTTTATAAACCCCGAAGAAATCCTCTTAATCTCTTTACCGTACTTATTTGCAAACTCCCTTGCAAAGTACTCAACCAGAAGGGGTATGTCTTCTCTCCTCTCCCTCAGGGGAGGAATTTCAATAACAATAGTTGCCAGCCTGTAGTAGAGATCTTCTCTGAAGTTGCCCTTCTTAATCTCCTCCTTCAAGTTCTTGTTTGTGGCAGCAATAACCCTTACGTCAACTTCCTTCTCGGCGGTTGAGCCCAGAGGAATAAAGCGCTTCGTCTCAAGAAACCTAAGGAGCTTTGCCTGTAAAGGCAGGGGCATATCCCCGATTTCATCTAAAAAGAGGGTTCCTCCGTCGGCCTTCTCAATTAAACCTTTCTTATCCGCAACTGCACCGGTAAAGGCGCCCTTCTTGTAGCCGAAGAGCTCGCTCTCAAGGAGCTCGGGCGGGAGGGCTGCACAGTTTATAGCGACGAAGGGCTTATTTTTCCTGCCGCTGAGCTGGTGAATAGCCTTTGCAACAACTTCCTTACCCGTTCCGCTCTCCCCCAAAATCAAAACGTTGACGTCATAAGGAGCAACCTTTTTGATGTTCTCCTTTAACTTTTCAACGGCCTTACTCTTACCGATAAAACCGGGAATCTCCTCCGACGAGTACCTCTTCTTAAGGGAAATTTTGTCCGAAACGTTCCTAATCAGGAGCTTCAGGTCATTTATGTTGAAAGGTTTTTCAACGTAGTCATAAACTCCGAGCTCAAAGGCCTCCTTTACCGTCTCCGTTGAGGCGTAGGCGGTAATTATTATTACTTCCGTTTCGGGGCTCCTCCTCTTAATCTCCCTTACAAGCTCCATTCCGGAGCCGTCGGGAAGGCGAAGGTCAACGAGAGCAAGGTCAAACTCTTCCTCGTTTAACTTCTCTCTGGCCTCCTTTAAACTCCCGGCCTCCTCAACTTCGTAGCCGAAATCCTCAAGGATTAAGGCCAAAATGTCCCTCAAAGAGGCTTCGTCTTCAAGTACTAAAACTCTCATCTTCCTCCCTGTAAAGGGGCAGTTTCATAATAAATTTAGCTCCTCCTAAAGAGCTCCTATCAACTATAACAAAGCCCCCCATGTCAAGGACAAACTTCTTAACTATTGCAAGCCCCAGCCCCGAGCCGTCGCTCCTCTTTGAGAAGAAGGGCTCAAAGATGCGGCTTCTCTCCTCTTCAGGAACGCCGGGGCCGTCGTCCTCAACGAATAGGCTCGCCCAATCGCCGTCGGCCATAAGAGTTATCCTGACCCTGTCCCTTGACCACTGAAGGGCGTTCCTCACAAGGTTGTCAACGGCCGAGCGTATAGCCCGGGGGTCTGCAAGGACGAAGAGCTCCTCTTCTCCCCCCACCAGCTCAATCCTCTTGCCGTAAGGGTCTACCGAGGAGAGAATGTCCTTAACAACGCTCGTAAGGGAAACGGGAACTTTCGTCTCGGAAAAGGGGCGGGCAAGGTTGAGGAAGTCCTTAATTATTGAGTCAAGTCTCTCACTCTCCCTCTTTACAATCTTAAGGAGCCTGTCGCTCCTCTTTCCCTCAAGCATGAGTTCCACAGCCCCCTTGATTGAGGCCAGCGGGTTTTTGAGCTCGTGGGCAAGGTCGGCACTGATTTCGTAGAGCCTCTTGTAGAGCTCCGCATCCTCCCTCTCCTTCTCAAGGGCCCTTATGTACCTCTCCTGGGATTCAAACCTGTGCTTTAGCTTCTTTGAGGCGAGCATCATTAAAACCAGGGCACTGCCGTTGAGGACGAACTGAATAAGGGAGGAGAAGCCGAAGCCTCCGTAAACAACGATAAAGTAGAGGAACTGGAGGAAAATCCCGACCAGAGCGCTAAGGTACCCGTAATACCCTCCCAAAAAGAGCTCCGAGAAGAAGACAGGAAAGAAGAGGAAAATTGAGAAGAAGGTGTAGGAGAAGGCCCCCTTTAAAACCAGCAGGAAGAGGAAGAGCTCGTCAAGGAGGAACTCAAACAGGTGCGGCCGCTTTGAGAAGAGGAAGATAAAGAGGCTTACAACCGAGTAAATGCCGAGAACGGCCAACGAGAACTTGTCAAAGAAGACCTTTGAGATTGAGGAGATTGAAAGGAGAAGGACGAGGAGGCCGACCGAGAAGGCCAGCCTCCCTACCCTGTAGATAAGGTAAAACCTGTCTGAAATAAAGGAGCTCTCACTCACCTATAAGCTTCTTCTCCAATGCCGTTTTGTAGAGCTCTTTAGCCTCTTTCACGCTCAAGTTAACAAGCTCTCTGCCCCTATGTTTTATAACTCCTCTCTCTCCGCCTACCCTTCCTATTACCTTTGCAGGAACGGTCTTCTTATTAAAGAAGTCCAAAATCTCCTCTACCTTCTCGGGGGAAGCCGAAATAACAATTCTGCTGGGCTCCTCTCCAAAGAGGAGGAAGTCGCTCCTTAAATCATCGTCAAGCTCAACGGTAAAGCCCAGCTCCCTCGGGAAGGCCGACTCAAAGAGGTTTACCGCCAGACCTCCCTCGCTTATATCGTGGGCATGCTTTACCAGACCCTTTGAAATTGCCTCAATCAGGGCCTCCTGTAAGGTCTTCTCAAACCTGAGGTCTATACTCTGCCCCCTTCCCTTAACCCGGCCTGTTCTGAGCTTCTGGTACTCAGAGCCCGAAATGTTTCCGATATTCTCGCCGAGGAGAATTATGTAATCACCTTCCTCCTTAAACTCTGCAGTCATCCTTTTCTCTATGTCGTCAATAACGCCGACGCAGACTACGGTAGGGGTGGGGTAAATCGCCCTCTTACCCTCCTCGGTCTTCGTCTCGTTGTAGAAGCTGACGTTTCCGCTCACTACCGGAGTTTCAAGGACTTTACAGGCATCGGCCATTCCGTCGGTTGCCTTTACAAACTGCCACATAATTTCCGGGTCTTCGGGGCTTGCAAAGTTGAGGCAGTCGGTTATTGCTCTGGGAACGGCACCGGTACAGGCAACGTTCCTTGCGGCCTCTGCAACGGCAATCTTGCCTCCCTCGTAGGGGTTGAGGTAGCAGTAGCGGGAGTTGCAGTCTGAGCTTATTGCTATCCCCTTTTTACTCTCTTTAACCCTTAAGAGGGCGGCATCCCCTCCGGGGTAGATAACCGTATTTATCTGAACCATGTGGTCGTACTGCTCCCAAATCCAGCGCTTGCTGGCAATCGTGGGAGAGGATAGGAGCTCCCTAACAATTTCGTTGTAATCCTCAGGCTCGGGGATTTCACTTTGGTCGTAAGAAGCGTTCTCTAAGATGTACTTGGGGACTTTAAAGGGACGGTAGTAAACGGGAGCTTCGTCGGTTAGAGCTTTAATGGGGAGCTCTGCAACCTTGTCACCGTGCCAGTAGAGCCTTAAAACCGGCTCCTCAATAACCTCTCCGATAACAACGGCGTCCAAGTCCCACTTGCGGAAAACTTCCATTATCTCTTTCTCTTTACCCCTCTCGCAGACTACGAGCATCCTCTCCTGAGACTCTGAAAGCATTATCTCGTAGGGGGTCATTCCCTCCTCGCGGGTGGGAACCCTGTCAAGCCAGAGCTCTACTCCGACCCCTCCCCTTGAAGCCATCTCAACCGAGGAGGAGGTTAAGCCGGCGGCTCCCATATCCTGAATTGCGACTATTCCCTCCTTCTCCATCGCCTCAAGACAGGCCTCTATTAGGAGCTTCTCCATAAAGGGGTCGCCTACTTGAACGTTTACCTTCTTCTCAACCTCCTCCTCAGAGGAAAACTCCTCAGAGGCCATTGTGGCCCCGTGAATTCCGTCCCTTCCGGTCTTGGCTCCGACGTAGATAACCGGGTTTCCTACTCCGGCGGCGCGGGCGTAGAAAATCTTGTCCTTCTTAACTATCCCGAGGGCAAAGGCGTTTACTAAGGGATTTGTCTGGTAGCAGGGGTCAAAGTAAACCTCTCCCCCAACTGTCGGAACGCCAACGCAGTTTCCGTAGTGGCTTATTCCGGAGACTACCCCCTTGGCAACATAGCGCATTTTGGGGTCGTGGAGCTCCCCGAACCTTAAAGAGTCCATACAGGCAACCGGGCGGGCTCCCATCGTAAAGACGTCCCTTAAGATTCCGCCGACCCCAGTTGCAGCCCCGTGGAAGGGCTCAATGTAGGAGGGGTGGTTGTGGGACTCAACTTTAAAGGCGGCACAGATTTCCTTCTCCTCGTCAACCATTATTATCCCGGCGTTCTCTCCCGGCCCCTGAACCACCCAGGGAGCTTCGGTGGGGAACTTCTTAAGGTGGGGGCGGGAGGACTTGTAGGAGCAGTGCTCAGACCACATTGCAGAGAAGATTCCAAGCTCAACGAGGTTTGGCTCCCTCCCCAGGAGCTCCTTAATCCTCTGGTACTCCTCCCAGGTTACATGGCTCTCTATAACCTTTCTGTCCATTGCTTCTCCCTTAATTGAGGTCTAACTAAAGAAAGCAAAGTAAATTATAGCGTTGATAGAGGGCTTTGGAAAACTTAAATTTCAGGCAGAAAAATACCCGGAAGGAGGGAGAAGATGGCAGTAGTAGGACTTGCCAAGCTGGAAGCCCTTATGAGGAAAGCGGCCGGCCTTGACATTGACAAGAACAAGGCAAAGGAGATTACAGACATTGTAGAGAAGAAGCTCTACGATCTTCTCCTCATAGGGGAGAGAAACGCCAAGTACAACGGCAGGGAGGTTATCTGGGAGTGCGACATTCCCCTTACAAAGGGCTTCCTTGAGTCAATTCAGAAGTTTAAGGCCCTTGAGGAGGAGCTCCCCCTACAGGACATCCTTGACTTCCTTGCAACAAAACCTCCCCTCAAGTACCCCCTTGAGGCTGAGCTTGAGAACAAGCTCCCCGAAATCGTGGGAACCCTCCTTTACATCCTTGCAAGGATTATGAAGGAGGTTGACCCGGGAGTCAGAAAGCCCTCAAGCGAAGACATTGAGAGGGCCGGAAGAATCCTTGACCTTACGATGTAAAACCCTGCAGGGCGGCTCTGCCGCCCTCAAACCTCACCGTGAAGTAAAATATCCTTACCGTAAAACCGAAAGGAGCAGTTAAAGTGGAAAAACCCACCCTCCAAATGACCCTAAGGGAGTGCCTTGAAAAGTTCCCCCAGCTAAAGGAAAAGCTCTACCAGCTTATTGAGGAGTGTATCTACTGCGAAGGTTTTAAAGACGAAACCCTTGAGGAGGTCTTTAAGGCCCACAGGCTAAAGCCGGAAAAGGCAATTAAAGAGCTTGAAAAAGCCCTGGAGGAGTGATGGAGTTTGAGTACTACGGGGCGGTAAGGACTGTTGCGGAGCTTATGTGCTGCAGCGCAATAACTGCTCCCAAGGGAAAGGGGGTAAACCTCCTCTACACGAAAATCTTTGAAGGCAAAGAGAAAGAGAGAGTAGCGGAACTCATGGAGAAAATCGGAAGGGAGAAGGAAATCCCCTTCTTTATAAGGGACGCAAAGAACGTGAGAGATTCTCTTCTGGTCGTCTTTATAGGAACCGAGGTTAAGCCCAGAGGCGTTCCCTTCTGCGGTTTCTGCGGCTTTGAGGACTGTGAAAAGTCTTTAAAGGCCGGCGCCTACTGTGCTTACGCAGTCGGAGACCTCGGGATTGCAATAGGTTCGGCAGTGAAAGTTGCAAGCCAGAACAACATAGACAACAGAGTTATGTTCTCGTTCGGAAAGGCAGCAATAGCCGGAGGCCTCGTCCCGAAAGAGGTTAAACTGGGCTACGGAATCCCCCTCTCTGTAAGCGGTAAAAACATCTTCTTTGACAGGAAGATGTAATGGAGAATGTGGCCTGGCTCGTTGTTCCCTCGGGGGAGACGATAACGACAATTACCTCCCCAATCTCGGCCCTCCTTGACAACCCAGGCTTAGTAAGGAAAAGACCCCTCTGGATACACCTGAGGAGAATTGACGAGCAGGCCGAGGAGCTCTTAACGAAGGAGTTTAAGGTAAACGAGCTCTCAATAGAGGACTGCAAAACCGAAGAGCGCTCAAAGGTAGAGAACTTTGATAATTACCTCTTTTTTCTCTTTGTCTACTACGACGGAGGAATAAGCAGACAGAAAAAGCTCTGCGTCTTCTGGGGCAAAGACTTCATAATAACGGTAGGGAGCCGAAGGCTCTTTGAGGTTGCAAGGAAAGAACTGGGATTAGAGGAGGAGCCCTTTAAGGAGGGAACCGAAAAGGTTCTCTGGATAATCTCCTCAATAATAACCGAGAAGTTCAAGCAGGTTACGAACGTCTTAGAGGAGCAGGCAGACGACATTGAGGCAAAGGTTTTTAAGGAGCAGAACCCGGAGCTCCTTGAGGATATTTCCGACCTCTCCTACGAGATTTTAACTTTGAGGAGAGCTCTAAAACAGCTGAGGGACTCCTTTAAGCTCGGAATGTCCTACTGTGCCAAGTTTTCAAGCCCCGAAAACATCCACTACTTTAGGGACCTCCTTGACGAAATCAGCATTCTCTACGACAGAGCCGAAACCCTCCACGAGTTTATCCAGAACGTTTTAAATGTCTTCTCGTCTTTGGTCTCGTTTAAGCTAAACGAAATTATGAAAACCTTAACAATCTTCGTTGCAGTCCTTGAGCCCCTTATGTTCATCTCCTCATTCTACGGAATGAACGTTGAGAACCTTCCCTTTGCCCAGAAGGCCTACGGAATAGTCCTGATTTCCCTCTTTATGCTCCTGATAAGCCTCGGGCTTATTTACTACTTTAAGAGGAAAAGGTGGATTTAGAGAGAAGACCCCTTACAGAGCCGCAGGTTTACTCTCTCTTAAAGGAGGTGGGAGCTCCTACTCCCCGCCACAAAGTAGTTAAGAGGGGAGAGGAGCCAGCGTGGGAGAGTTTCCCCGCCTACCTAAAAATCGTCTCTGAGGAAATCTACCACAAGAGCGACAGGGGAGGGGTTGTAAGGGTCTCGTCTAAAGAGGAGCTGAAGGGGAAGCTGAAGGAGCTCTCAGAGAAGTTCCCCGAGGTTGAGGAGTTCATAGTAGTTGAGGAGCAAAAGGGAATAGAGGCCTTTATCGGGGTAAAGAGAGACCCTTCGTTCCTCCACACAGTAGGGGCAGGAAGCGGAGGAATACTGGTTGAGCTCTTTAAGGATGCAGTCTTCATTCCCCTTTCGGCAGATAAAGAAGAGAGCCTTAAAAAGCTGAAAGAGACAAAGCTCTTTAAGTTAATTGAGGGGTTCAGGGGGTTTAAGGGAAATTTAAACCTCTTCCTTGACTTCCTTGAGAAGGTAAAGGAGCTGTGCAGGAAGCACCCGGAGATTGAGGAGCTTGACCTTAATCCCCTCTTCATCTCTACCGAAAGAGTTGCCCCGGCAGACGGTAAGGGTTTTACATCACCTCCTCCCGAGAGGAGAGAATTCAGGGAGCTCCCCTTGGAACTCTTTAGACCCGGCTCGGTTGCGGTAATCGGAGCCTCAAATAACCCGGCAAAGGTGGGCTACGCCCTAATCAGAAACCTTGAAAGGTTCAGGGGTAAAGTCTTCCCGGTAAACCCAAAGTACGGGGAAGTCCTCGGTTTAAAGTGCTACCCTTCGGTCCTTGACATACCCGAAACCCTTGACTGTGCCCTCATAGCCGTTCCTCCCGAGATAACCCTCAAAGTTATTGAGGAGTGCGGGAAAAAGGGGGTAAAGCTGGCGGTGGTTATAACAGCCGGGTTCAAGGAGGCTGGAAGGGAGGAGCTTGAGAGGGAGCTCGTAAAAAGGGCAAAAAATTACGGAATGAGGATTTTAGGCCCCAACACTCTCGGCTTTATAGTTCCATCTCTGGGGCTTAACGCCTCCTTTTCGGCGGTCTCACCTCCCGAAGGGGAAATTTCCTTCCTCTCCCAGAGCGGAGCTCTCATAACGGCCGTTATTGACAGGGCAAACGAGGAGAAAATCGGCTTTTCTGAGATAGTGAGCCTCGGAAATCAGGCCGACATTGAGCTGGCAGAAGCCCTTGAACTTGCAACAAGGAGAGGGGAGACTAAGGTAATTCTTGCCTACGTTGAGGGAACTCAGCTGGGGGCGGAGCTCTTAGAGTTCTTAAAGAGAAAGCCCGCCGTCTTTATAAAGGCGGGAAGGAGCAGTGCCGGAAAGAGAGCAGCATCCTCCCACACCGGCTCGCTGGCCGGAGACTACAAGCTCTTTAGAGACTGCGTTGAGTGTAAGGGGGGAATCGTTGCCGACTCCCTTGAGGAGGCCTTCGACCTCTGCCGGCTTTTAAGGAGCTACGGCAGGTTAAGGGGCAGAAGACTTTTAATAGTAACAAACGCAGGAGGGCCCGGAACTCTGGCCTCAGACTACGCAGAGACCTTCGGCCTTGAGCTTGCGGAAATTGAGCCGGTTAAAGAGGAGCTCTCGGCTTTCCTCCCGCCCAACTGGAGCAGGATAAACCCGATAGACCTTATCGGAGATGCAACTTCTGAAAGGTACAGGAAGGCCTTTAACGTCCTATCGGGGTACGGAGGGTGGGACTTTTCCCTCGTTATCGTCACTCCCCAGTCAATGACCGACGTTCCCCAGATTGCCCACGAAATCGTAAGGTTCAGGGAGCTCTCAAAGAGGCCGGTTGTTGCCTGCCTGATGGGAGGCCACTCCGTAAAGCTGGGAGAGGAGATTTTAAAGAGGGAGGAACTCCCTGTTTACGGAGAGCCGATGAGGGCGGTTCGCTCCATCTCAAAGGCGGTTCAATAAAGAACCCTTTTGTTAAACTAATAGATAGAACCTATAAGGAGGGAGAGATGGAGCGCGCCGTTTTAATAGGAGGGGAGGCCGGAGAGGGGATAAAGGAGGCGGCCAACCTCCTTGCAAAAGTCTTAGTAAACCTCGGCTATAGCGTCTTCACCTACCACGACTACCCATCCCTGATTAAGGGAGGCCACAACTTCTCAATAGTCAGGTTCTCAAACGAGCCGGTGGGAGCTCCGGTAAAAAAGGTTGACTACATCGTAGCCCTTGACTCAAGAAGCCTCAGCCTCCACAAGGAGAACGCAAAGGAGGGAGCAACCTGGATTGTTGACTCAGAGCTCCCGGGCGACATCAAACTCCCCTTCAGGAAAATGGCAAAGGGAGTAAAGAGGAGCTCGGCAATTCTCGGAGCTCTCCTGAAAGCTTTCAGGATTGAGGAGGAGCAGGGTCTGGCGGTTCTGAGGGAGCTCCCGGACTACGAGGAGAACGAGAAAATCTTCCTTGAGGCCTACCGGCTGGGCAGAGAGGTTGAGGAAATAGTTGAGGTTGAAGGAATAAAAGGAGATTACATTTCCGGAAGCGAAGGGATTGCCTTAGGTGCCGTTGACGGAGGTCTGAACATCTATATAGCCTACCCGATGACCCCCGCCTCGCCGGTTCTCCACTTTTTGGCATCCCACAAAAGGAAGCTGGGAATTAAGGTTATCCAACCCGAAAATGAGATAGGCGTAATAAACATGGTCTTGGGGGCGGCCTACGCCGGGGGAAGGGCAATGACGGGAACCTCAGGAGGAGGCTTTGCCCTGATGACCGAAACTTTAAGCCTTGCGGGAATGAGCGAAACCCCGGTAGTTATCTATGAGGCCCAGAGGGGAGCTCCCTCAACGGGCGTTCCCACCTATACCGAGCAGGCAGACCTCCTCTTTGTCCTCTTTGCAGGCCACGGAGACTTTCCGAGAATAGTCCTCGCTCCGTCAGATGCGAGAGAGTGCTACCTCTTCTCAAGGAAGGCTATGAACCTTGCCTGGAAGTTCCAGACGCCGGTAATACTCCTTTCAAGCAAAAACGTTGCAGAGAGCTTCTTCACTCAGGAGATAGAGAGGGAAAAGGTTATTGAGGAGCCGGAGCTCTGGAGCGGAGAGGGAGAGTACAGGCGCTACAAAATAACGGAAAACGGAATTTCGCCCCTTGCCTTTCCCGGAACAAAGGGGGCGGTCGTAAAGGTAAACAGCTACGAGCACGACGAGCTGGGGATAACGACAGAAGAGCCTCTGAAGATTAACCTTATGAAGGAAAAGAGGGAAAGGAAGAGAAGGGCGATTGAGGAGTTCGTAAGAGACGATAAAGAAGCAGTAAGTGTAGGAGGAGATTTAAACTCCAAAAGAGTTTTAATAACGTGGGGAGAGAACTGGGGAGTCTGCTGCGAAGTAGGGGAGGAGCTCGGATTTAAAGCGGTCAAGCCCAACTACCTTGAGCCCTTCCCCTTAGAGAGGTTAAAGGATGAAATTAAAGGGGCAGAGGAGACTGTAGTTGTGGAGCTCTCTGTAAGCGGCCAGTTTGAAAGGCTCCTTAAACTCTACGGCATAAAAGCAGACAAAAACTTCAGGAAGTACGACACGAGGCCGATTTTTAAGGAGGAGCTAAAGGCTTTTCTTGGAGGGAGAGATGGAGCTTAAGACGTACGCAGAGAATACCTGGTGTCCCGGGTGCGGAAACTTCGGCATTTTAAAGGCTTTTGAGGAGGCGGTTAAGGAGCTCTCGGCTGAAATTCCCTTAGAGAACTTCGTGATTGCCTCGGGAATCGGTTGCCACGGTAAAATCGTTGACTACCTGAACCTTAACAGCTTCTACTCAATCCACGGAAGGGCACTGAGCAACCTTCAAGGAATGAAGCTGATAAACAACAGACTCGTCTGCGTAGGTTTCGTGGGAGACGGGGACATCTACGCAGAGGGAATTTCCCACCTGATTTTTGCTGCAAAGAGGAACGCCGACATAACGGCAGTAGTCCACGACAACAGGGCTTACAGCCTTACAACAGGTCAGTTTACTCCCACCTCTCCATCCCACTTTAAAGGAAAGTCAACCCCAGAAGGGCCTCCGGAAGAGCCGATGAACCCGATAGCTCTGATGCTCTCTGCCGGGGCTACCTTCGTTGCAAGGGGCTTTGCCGGAGACGTTCCTCACCTAAAGTGGCTTTTAAAGGAGGCTATAAAGCATAAAGGCTTTTCGTTTATTGACGTCCTTCAGCCCTGCGTTTCATTCTTCAACACCTTCTCCTTCTACAGGAAACACTGCTACAAATTAGAGGAGGAAGGCCACGACTTTACGGACTTTGAAAGGGCAATGGAAAAGGCGAGGGAGTGGGACTACAACAGGGAGGACGAGGAAGTCAGAATCCCCATAGGGATTTTCTATAAAACAGAAAAACTAACCTACGAGGAGAGGGTATAGTTTTAGGGGAAACCGACAAGAAGGAGGGAGAGATGAGCTACGAAGTGATGATTAACCCCAAAACCAAAGAGATTCACATCTTTGAGGTAGGAGCCGAGAAGTCAATCTGCAATCAGGTAAGCAGGGAGGGAATGGAGGTAGTCCAAATCGTCCACGTTGATGCAGATACCTTAAGCGGAATTGAGCTCTGTCAGGTTGCAAGCCTCTTTGCGGCCTTAAAGTCTGTGGGGCTCAACACCTGCGGAAACTGTGCAAAGGTTCTCTACAAGTAGTTTACGAAGTCCTCAATTGTAATGAGCTCAAAGTGGAGCTCCCTCCTTCCGCACTCGGATACGTAGCGGAGGGAGAGCTCCCTACACCTATCTAAATCAACGTCAGGGGCAAAACTGGCAAGGTAGATGTGAACCTCCTTAAAGACAAACTTTAAAAACCGGGCGAGCTGGTTCAGGTACATTACCTTCTCCCTTACCTTCCTCCCCTTCTCGCCTCCCCTCAGGCCGAGCTCAAGGAAGAACTGAACGTTTCCCTTACACTCGTACCCCTCAACGTAATCCCTTCCCCAGAAGACAACGTCAAGGTTCTTGTTTGAAAGGCTCCTCCCCTTGCACCTTATCTCAACCCTCTTCCTGTTAACCATGGGCTGGCAGTGCATTGAAGTAAGCTCAACCTTCTCCCTCTTAACCGGCCCCAAGTGGTAAACCAGCTCCTCAAAGAGCCTTCCCTTCCTCAGGGCTATAAGGTCGTTTTGGGGAATCGGCTTACCTGAGGAGTTCTCAGAGTGCCTCAGGAAGAAGTTCTTAAGGAGAGACCAGAGGATTTTCCTCTCGGCTTCGGAAAGGGGAAGGGATGCGAGGAACTCCTCCCTTTTCTCCCTCCTAAAGCGGTAGAAGTGCTCAAGGTGCTCTACGCTCTGAAAGAATCGGGCAATAGTAACTATTACCGGAAGCCTCTCCCTCCTCCTCAGGCAAACGAGAAAACGAGCCAGCTCCTTTACGGGCTCCCCGAGAAACCTCTCAACGTCAACGTAGCAGCTAAAGAGGGCCATAAACCAATTTTATTACTTTAAGTAGTTAAGAAGAGAGATGCTCTGAATGTTTGAGATTGCCGCAAGGAGGGCCTGATAGGCCGTCTTTGCCTTTTCATACTCGGCTATTGCCTCGGGATAGTCGGCATCGGTAAGCTTAGAGTCAAGCTCTTTTAGCTTTAAAACCATTGATTCGTTCTGAACTTTCAAGTCGTCAACGACTTTCTGCTTGCTTCCCAGTATTGAGCGGTACTCCATCATCTTTGAAAGGGCCGCGTCAAAGGCGTCAAGGAGCTTCATACTCTTCTCGCCGTCTCCGAGGTCAACGGTAATCTCATCACTCTCAAGCCTTGAGACGTCCCCCGACTCAACAATTTCAATAACCCTGTCAAGAACCTCAACTACAAGGGCTTTACCCGAAGATTTATTAACTGCAAAGTAGTTCTGGCCGTTAAAGTTTGTGTTTGACTCAACTCCCGGGGCAACGGGAACTGTTGTCTCCTGAGTTGAGCCCCGGTATGTTCCGTCGGAGGTAAAGGGCGGGGTCTGGGTCTTAACTCCCCCGAAGAGGTAGGAGTCTCCTACCTTCTCGTTTCCCAGCTGGATTATGTAGTCCCTGATGCTCCTAAAGTAGTCCGAGAGGGTTTTTGCTTCTTCTGAGGCTATAACGCCAGTATTGAGGAGCTGAATAAACTTGACCCTTACTCCCTGAAGGGTAGCAACTGCGGAGCTGAGGGAGCTCTCAGCCGAGTCAAGGTAGCTCTTAACTACATCAATGTTCTTGTTTAACCTTTCAAGACCTTCTGAAAAACGCTTCAGCCTTAAAGAGCGGGCAAAGTCAACGGGGCTGTCGGAGGGGGCAAGAACCGACTTACCTGAAGAGAGCTCCTGCGTCTTCCTCGCAAGCTGGGAGCTCCTCAGCCTGTCGTACTTAACCAGAATGTCAAAGATAAGGTCGCTTGAGACCCTCATGCTTACCTCACCATGTTAAGAATCGTTTCAAGGAGCTCGTCGGAGACGGTTATAACCCTCGCGGCGGCCTCGTAGGCCCTCTGAAACTGGGTAAGCTTAATCATCTCCTCGTCAACGTTCACGCCCGAGAGCTCTTTCACCTTTTCCTTAACGGCATCAAACCTTAAAGAGCTGTTATCGTAGAGGTTCTTAACGCTTGCAACCCTTGAGCCCAAAGCCCCCACAATCTCGCTTGCATAGTACTCACCGAAGCTCATATCCCCAAGCTCGTTAAACTTCTCCTCTCCCAGCTCAATCAACTCCTTAACGTTCCCGTTATCGGCGTTGAGGTTGTCGGGAGAGGAGGCCGCGGCAAGCCTTTTAGGGTCTGTAAAGGCTAAAACTACGTTTGAGGCGTCAACGGGCCGGCCGTTATCGGAGGTAAAGAGCTCCCCTCCGACCTTACCGTAGAGGTCGTAGCCGGCCCGGTGCTGTTCATTTAACTTTTGAGCAAAGGTAGAGGCAAAGAGGTTTAACCTCTCCTTCCACTCACTGACGGCACTCAGTCCCGATAGGATTCCTCCGAGAGCTCCCCTCTTGAGGGAGGATGAGACATCCGTTCCGTTTACCCTCAGCTCTACCCCCTCATCGCTCCTGTCAACCGAAAGGCTAAAAGCCCTATCCCCCAAAACAAGGGCAAAACCCTTCGCGGTGTAAAGGTTAACCCTTCCTTCTTTATCAAAGGTAAGTTTGGTCTCAATCAGAGAGCTTATTTCCTCAATGAGCTTATCCCTCTGGTTAAGGTACTGGTTGTAGGTAGGGGAGCTCACGGAAAGGTGGAGTGAGCGGTTTACGTCTGCAAGCTCCTTTAGAAGTTGATTTAACCTACCAACGCTATCATCAAGCTGGCTGTAGTAGGTATTCTCTATCTCTTCAAGGGAGCTGTAGCTCTGCCTTATCCTCCCCACGAGAGTCTGGGCAGCCCCGAGGAAGCTCTCCCTTGCGGCAATGTCGTCGGGGTTGAGGGCTACATCGTGGAGGGCCGAGAAGAAAGCGTTTATCGCATCACCAAAACCGCTTCCAGTAGCATCGTTAAAGACCGACTCAACCTGAGAGAGGATTGAGTACTCCTGAGAGTAGGCCTCCTTCTCCTGGTTTGCAGAGATGTACTGCTTAAAGAGAGCAGAGCTGAAAACTCTCCTTAGCTCCTCAACAGAGACCCCCGCACCGGGAAGGTCGGCAAATACGGGCTCTTCCCTTGAGTAGCCTTCGGTGTAGGCGTTGTTTATGTTCTTTGTGGTTGAGTTTATCGCAATCCTGTTTGAAAGAAGTGCCTGACCAGCTATTGAGAGAGCTCCGAAGAGGGACATGGCCACCTCTACCCCGTTTTTAAGGAATTATCGGTAAGAGAAGCAAAAGTTTAAGCCTTTCCATTAAAGAGGGACTTTCCCTCTGAAGGGCCGTAGGTCTCCCTCGGCGCCAGCTCCCCTAAAACCTCTTCAATAAAGAAAAAGTTTGAAAGGAGAAGGGGCTTTGAGAGCTCCTGAATCTCCCTTATCTCCTCTATAAGCTCCTTAAAGGGCTCAAGCTCCTCGGCCTCAAGGGAGGAGAGTTTAAGTAGGAGCTCCCTCTTCTCCTCCTGAAGGGATAAAAACTCTTCGGGCTCACCGAGGGGAAACTTGATTAGGAGCTCCCTCTCTCTCTGGCAGAGCTCTTTCAGCTTTTTTAAGGTCTCTTCAACCATCTCCCTACCCCACTATTTCCCTTATCTTACTTAAAATCTCCCTCTGCCTTGCCATAACGTAATTCCTCAGAAGCTTCCTCTCCTTTTCTTTAACAAAAAGCCTTATCCCAAATTTCTCTTTATCCTCGTAGGGCTCAACAGAGGCAACCTCTCCCCTCAAACAGAGGGCCCCATCGGGAAGAACCAGCTCAACCTTTACAGGCTGACCGACCTTTAAAAGCCCATCCTCCCCTATGGCTCCGACCCCCCCTTCCGAAACGTCCCTAACCGTGAGCTCCCTCTTCTCTCCCTCCTCACCTACGAGGAAGAGCTTTACGGGAAGGCTATTTGAGGTGATAACCCGAACGCTCTGCCTCCTGAAGCGGGGGTCGGAGGAGGGAAGGGGAAAGGTGGTCTCAACGAAGGAGCTCCCGTAGTAAGTAACGTCTGCACCCAAGAGCCTGTTCTCCTGATAAGAGGGGTCAAAGAAGTTAAAGAAGAGCTTTCCCCCCTCTGCGGCCGCTAAACAGAGCTTGGGCTCAGACTCCCACTGAACGAACTCATCGTCAAAGTCAAGAACTTTACTCTTAACCCTGATTGGGAGCTCCTGATAGAAACCGACAACCTCTGTGGGAACTCCCTTTTCCTTTAGCTCCCGGAGCCAGTTAACTATTCTCTCCTTTACGTTCAATCTCCACCTCCGCACTTGCCAAAGTCTCACCACTGCCTTAAATTTTTGAGCGCAGGTTCGGGGCATAGCTCAGCCTGGTCAGAGCGCGTGCCTTGGGAGCACGAGGTCGCCCGTTCAAATCGGGCTGCCCCGACCACTTACAGAGGGCCCGTAGCTCAGCTGGATAGAGCAACGGACTTCTAATCCGTAGGTCGGAGGTTCGAATCCTCCCGGGCCCGCCACTTTGAAAAAACCTCAAAAAAGATAATCCCCACCCACTCCCTGTAGCCGGCAACCGAGTCCTGAATGTAGTGGGGAAAGGGTAAAAAAGAAAAGAGGTCATATCCCTCATCTCCTACCCTATAATCGGCAGGAACGGGAACAACTTTAAACCCGAAAGCCTCAAACATCCGCACGCTCCTGGGCATGTGATAAGCAGAGGTAATCAGACAAATCGGCCGAGAGCCTATTAACTTCTTCGTGTAGAGGGCATTCTCAAAGGTCGTCCTGCTCCCATCCTCCTCAATAACCTGAGACGGAGGAACCCCCAAGTTAACGAGAACCCTCTTCATTGCAGAGGCTTCTGAAAAGGCTGAGGTTACCCGCCCTCCCGAAACGACAATGGGAATCCTCTTTACCTTCCAAACCTTAAAGGCCTCGTACAGCCTCTCAAGGGTATCTCCCCTAACTGCAGGAAGTCCCCCTTCCGAGGGGGAGCGGGAAACGACTCCTCCCCCGAGAACGACTACGTAGGAGCAGTTGACCTTCTCAAGCTCCGGATAGGGGTACTTACCCTCAAGGGGCTTTAGGAGAAGGTTCCTTCCAGGCTCCGTTGAGAAGAGATAGATGAGGAATAGTAAAAGGAAAGACAGGAGCTTTGCAGCCCTCAGACGGTTTTTAAGGAGCAAGAAAAAGAGAAGAGCAGCAATGAGAATAAAGAGACCGGGAAGAACCACCAAGTTGCCTATAACTTTTTTAATCAAGAAAATCATGGTCTCAGAGAGCTCCCAAATCCCATATCCCTAATCATCTGGGCGTCGTCTCTAAGTCCCCTTCCCTTTGTAGTCAGGTAGTTTCCGACCATGAGGGAATCAACCGTTAAGAGGGCTAAGGGCTGGAGCTCCCTCAAGTTGTACTCCCTCCCCCCGCAAACCCTAATCTGAGTTTGAGGAAGGGCAAACCTCAGGGCTACAAGAATCTTTAAGCACTTTAGCGGTGTTAAGTAATTTGCTCCTTCAAGGGGTGTTCCCTTAATCGGGTGGAGGAAGTTTACCGGAACCGAGTCAACCCCGAGCTCCCTCAGGCTCTCTATCAGGGAGATAACGTCCTCGTCGCTCTCCCCGAGGCCGAAAATCCCCCCGCAGCAGGTTGAAAGGCCTACTTCCTTAGCCCTTAGAACGGTCTTGAACCTGTCCTCCCACCTCTGAGCAGTAGAAATTTTCGGGTAGAACTCCCTTGAAGTTTCAAGGTTGTGGTGGTAGCGGTCAAGTCCGCACTCCTTTAGAAACTTTAGCTCCTCCTTTCCCAGCTGCCCGAGGGAAGCACAGAGCTTAAAGCCGGCGTTCTCACCCTTTAACTTCTCAATAACCCTGCCTATTCTCTTTAAATCCTCTTTCGTAGGGGAAATCCCGCTTATTACGAAGCTGAACCTGTCTATTCCTAACTCAAAGACCTCTTTTGCCCTTTTGTAGAGCTCTCCCTCGGGGAGGAGAGGGTAGGTCTTAATCGGAACTTTAAACTTTACAGACTGGGCACAGAACTTACAGTCGGAAGGGCACTTACCGCTCTTTGCGTTTAAAATTGCGCAGGTCTCAACTCTAAGGCCGAAATACCTCTGCCTTAAGTCAAAGGAGTCGGAAATGAGTTTATAGAACCTATCGGGAGGGCTTTTAAGAATTTCAAGGAGTCTCTCTCTCACTTTTTCAACTTTTTAAGAACCTGCTTCGTTATCTCTTTAAAGGTCTCAAGAACTCCTACACCCTTGGTGGCAATAGCTTCAAAGTCGGGCCTGTCCCACCTGTTAAGGTCGGCCCTCAACTTCTCTACGGGCAAAATGTTTGGAAGGTCTCTTTTGTTGTACTGGAAAACGAGGGGAATCTCCTCAATGTCAATCTCATAGTCCTTAAGGTTTTCAATCATGTCGTCTAAAGTATCAAGGTTAGCATCGTGCCTCTCCTCCTGAGAGTCGGCAACGAAGACTATCCCGTCAACCCCCTTTAAAATCAGCTTCCTGCTGGCCTGATAGATAATCTGGCCGGGAGTTGTGTAGAGGTGGAACCTTACTTTAAATCCCCTTACGTTTGAGACTTCAATGGGAACGAAGTCAAAGAAGAGGGTTCTCTCGGTCTCGGTGGCGAGGGTTATCATCTCGCCCCGGTTTTCGGGTTTAATGTGGTCGTAAATCCACTTGATGTTGGTGGTCTTACCCGAAAGCCCCGGCCCGTAGTAGACAATCTTACAGTTAATCTCTTTAGTCGCAAAGTTTATGAACGGCATTAAAGCTCCTACTCAAAGAGGGTATCAAGGTCTATGTCCTCTACGTCAATTTCGGTCGGGATGGAGCTCTCTTCCTCAACCCGCTCTTCAACAGCCTTAAGAATTTCCTCAATTTCTCTATAGTACTTCTTAATCTTAACCCTAACAATACCGAGGTTAGAAAGCCTCTTGTCAAAGATTGAGACCAAAATGTACTTGCCGGCAATCAAAATCATGTAAATGCCCTCTTCCTCGGTCTCGGTGAACATGTGGCTTAAACTCTTATCACCGAGGAGCTTAGAGAGGGCTTCAGAAGCGGCGATGTTGCCCGCAGTCAAAGAGGCAAAGGTAACGTCGTCAGAAGAGAAAGCCGGAGACTCGCTCCGGCTTATAAGTTGTCCCGACTTATCAATAAGGAGAACAATCTTTGACTTACTCTCCTCGTTAAGCCTCGTAAGTAAATCCCTTAACTTCCTATCCTCTTCAGGCCTCAAGCTTAACATTACTCTTCCCTGTTAGTTAGTTCTTCCATTTTGTTGAGCCACTCCCAGCGTCTGTTAACCTCCTCCTGCAGCTCTTTAATTTTATCCTGATTTTCAGGTTTAAACAAATGTTTAAATCTACCCTGAATCTTCAAGTACTCCTCTAAAGGCTTGGGGTTCTTGGGCCTGTGGGTGATTCTCCACTTACCGTTCTCAACCTCAAAGAGGGGCCAGTAGTTGGTCTCAACGGCAAGCCTTGCAACCTTCATACCCTCTTCCTCTTTAGTCCTCCAGCCCCTCGGACAAACGGTAAAGGCGTTTATGAAAGAGGGACCTTCGGTTAAGAGGGCCTTCTTGAACTTCTCCATGAGGTCTTTCCAGTGAGAGGGGGAAACCTGAGCAACGTAGGGGATTTCGTGGGCTGCTGCAACCTCAGGAAGCCACTTCTTGTGCTGGGGCTTACCGAGGCTCTCAGAACCTACCGGTTGGGTTGTCGTGTTTGCGTACTTGGGAGTAGCAGAGGAGCGCTGAATACCGGTATTCATGTAGGCTTCGTTGTCGTAGCAGACGTAGATAAAGTCGTGTCCCCTCTCAAGGGCTCCGGAAAAAGACTGAAAACCGATATCATAAGTTCCCCCATCGCCTCCGAGGGCTACGAACTTAACCTTCTTATCGGTGGGGAGCTTACCCTTCCTCTTTAAAGCTTTATAAGCAGCCTCAACGCCGGAAATCGTCGCCGCAGCGTTCTCAAAGGCGTTGTGAATCCAAGGAGACTTCCAGGATGTATAAGGGTAAACGGTCGTACAGACCTCAACGCAGCCGGTTGCGTTTGCCCAGATAAGCTCGTAGCCCAGGGCACTTGCAACCATGTACATCTGCCTGATAATTATTGAAGCTCCGCACCCTGCACAGAGCCTGTGGCCGGGAGCGAGCTTTTCGGGGTAGTTAGTAAGCTTCTTTAAGGGGGGAACCTTTATCTCTGAAGGTTTAACTTGTTGAGCCATCTCTTCCTCCATTACTCGTTAAGGTTAAGGTAGTTAATGAGGGGAACCTCTTTTCCGGCAGCTTTTGCCATTACCTTATCAACGGCCTCCTCAATGTGGTGGACGTTTGTATCCCTTCCGCCGAGGCCGTAGATGAAGCTGACCATCGGATAGGTCTTACCCCTCAGATACATAGCAGTTGCAATGTCGCTGTAGAGTGGGCCTCCTACAGCTCCAAAGGTCTCTGCCCTGTCAAAGACTCCAACGGCTTTTGCGTTTGAAGCCTCAAGGGCATCCATCACGTCGTAGTAGGGGAAGGGACGGTAAGTCCTGATTTTAATAAGGCCTACCTTTATCCCTTTCTCCTTTCTCAGCTTGTTGATTACGTACTTGGCAGTTCCGGCAGTTGAGCCGATGATAATTAGAACGTAGTCGGCGTCGTCTATCATGTAGGTCTCAACGTGCTCGTACTTCTTACCGAAGGCCTCCTCAAACTGCTGGCCTACCTCCCTTATAACCTTGTAGGCCTCCATCATGGCCTCTCTCTGCTGACGCTTAAACTCCATGTAGGAGTCGGTCATGGCAACGGGGCCGTGGGTTACCGGGTTGTCAACGTCAAGGAGGGGGTACATTACCTTAGGCTCTCCGACGAACTCTTCAACGGCCTTGTCAGGTAAAAGCCTAACCCTCTCAATTGCGTGGGAGATAACGAAGCCGTCCATTCCTACCATTACCGGAAGGCGGGTTCTTTCATCTTCAGCAATTTTAAAGGCCTGAACGAGGTTGTCGTACTGCTCCTCGGCGTTTTCTGAAAAGAGCATAATCCAGCCCTGGTCCCTTGCTCCCATCATGTCGGACTGGTCGCCGTGAATGTTAATGGGAGCCGAGAGTGCCCTGTTTACGACGGTCATAACTATGGGAAGCCTCATTCCGGAGGCGATTCCGAGAACCTCCCACATGTAGGCAAGTCCGGGACCGGCAGTTGCGGTCATTGCCCTGCTACCTGCAGCAGCCGCTCCGACGCAGGCCGACATTGCAGAGTGCTCACTCTCAACGGGAATGTACTCAGTATCAACAAGGCCGTTTGCAACAAAGTCTGCAAAGAACTGCATAAGCTCCGTTTGGGGAGTAATCGGGTAGGCGGCTACAACGTCGGGGTTAATCTGCCTCATGGCCTCTGCTGCCGCCATGTTTCCTGAGTAGGGAACGTAGGTCACCTCTTTTATAAGCTCGGGCCTCATAGTTAGTCCTCCTCACGGAACAGGTATTCGGGTTTCATCTCAAGGGCTTTTGTGGGGCACTCGTGGGCACAGATGCCGCAACCTTTACAGTGGTCGTAGTCAATCCCGACCATCTTCTCCTCTTTAACTAAGATGCAGGAGTCGGGGCAGAAGACCCAGCAGAGCATACAGTTAACGCACTTGCTCTCCTCAAATACGGGCCTCCAGGCCCTCCACTCGCCGGTGTTGTACTTCTCACTTGAGCCCGGCTCGGGTATTACCGCTCCTATAGGCATCTCTTTCCAGCTCTTCCCAATCATTCTGACTGTACCTCCTCATAAGCTCTGTATAGTGCCCTTATGTTTGCTTTGAGGGCATTTTCGGAGAGTTTCTTCCCGAAAGTTTTCTTGAGGTCTTCCTCAACGGTCTTAACGTCAACGACGTTCCCCAAGACCCTGACCAGAGCTCCGAGCATGGGGACGTTCATGAGGGGTCTTTTGAGCTCCTCCATGGCGATTTTGGTTGCGTCAACGGTGTAGATTTTCCTTCCCTTGATGTTGTACTTCTGCCTGATTTCTGCGGGAGATTTATCGGTGTTGATTACCAAAACGGCGTTCTCGTCGGTTCCCTCAAGGAAGGGAACGGTCTTAAGGAGGGTCGGGTCAACTACTACAACTATGTCGGGGTTGATAACCATACAGTGGAGGGTAATGGGCTCCTCGGAAACTCTGTTGTAGGTTCTCAATGGAGCTCCACTCCTCTCAGCCCCGTAATCGGGGTTGCTCTGGGCGTACTTGCCCTCCCTGATAACTGAAGAGGCCAGAATTTTTGATGCCGTAACGGCACCCTGACCACCGCGGGCGTGCCATCTAATCTCTATCATTACTCTCCTCCAGCTATGAGTTTCTTATCCTCAAAGGCTTTCCTGAGGGTCAGCTCGTCTGAAGCGTCAATCGTCCCTCCGTAGGGGATTCCGTAGCCAATTCTGTAAACCTTAACTCCCATCTTCACGAGCCTGTCAAGGAGGAACTTTGCGGTAGCCTCCCCCTCAACTGTCGGGTTGAGGGCTATTATTACGCTCTCAACTCCCCCTTCCCTGATTCTTGAAAAGAGCTTCTCGATGTTAAGGTCTTCGGGGGAGATGTCCTCCAGAGGGGAAATTACCCCCCCGAGAACGTGGTAGAGGCCTTTATACTCTCCGAGCTTCTCAATTGAGAGGGCGTCTCTGGGCTGCTCAACTACGCAGATTGTTTTCCTATCCCTTTCGGCATCGCTACATATACGGCAGAGCCCCCCTGAAGAGGGCAGACCACACTCAGGACAGGGAGCGAGCTCTTCAAGCTCCCTCAGGGCGTTTATCACCACCCTCTTCTTCTCCTCCGGAAGCCTTGAGAGGAGGAGAACTGCCCTCTCTGCCGCCCTCTCGCTTATTCCCGGAACTTCAGAGAGGAACTCAATGAGGAGCTCCAGGTTCTCAGGGTATATCAAAACAGCCCCCCGAGGTCTATTCCAAGGCCGCCGGTTAGCCTCTCCATCTCCCTTGCAAGGGTCTCCCTTCCCTCTTTCAAGGCCTGATTTGCCGCAACTACTATGAGGTCTTGAAGCATCTCCCTTTCTTCGGGATTGAGGAGCTCCGGGGCTATTTCAACGGAGACGATTTCCCCCGAGCCCTTTGCAACTACCTTAACGGCTCCGCCGCCGGCAGTTCCTGTAAACTCCCTGTTCTCAATCTCTTCCTTAAGCTTAACGGCCTGTTGCTGAAGCTGTTTAGCCATTTTCATAAGCTGGTTTATATTTCCACCTCTGAACATACTACCTCCAGTTTAAAGGGTATTCTAATTGTAAACAAATTGTAAAAAGTTCACAACGGGGGAGAGATGGAGCTTGAGAAGGAAAGGGCGGTCTTAATAGCGGTAAAGAGGCCGAAGGAAGAGGTTGACCTTGAGGAGTTAAAGGGGCTCGTTGAGGCTCTCGGCGGCGAGGTTGTAGGTGAAATCGTCCAGAAGAGGAGGAGCTTTTCACCGTCAACCTACATTGGGAAGGGGAAACTTCAGGAGGCAGACCTCTCAAACGCAACCCTCCTTGTTGCCTACCACCCGCTAACAGCCTCTCAGAAGAGGAACATTGAGGAGCTCACGGGCCTACCGGTTATAGACAGGACAGAGGTAATCCTTGAGATTTTCGCAAGGAGGGCAAGGACTAAAGAGGCAAAGCTACAGGTTGAGCTTGCAAGGAGCTACTACGAGCTCTCTCACCTGAGGGGAATGGGTAAGGAGCTCTCAAGGCTCGGAGGAGGAGTAGGAACGAGGGGGCCGGGAGAGACAAAGACCGAGGTTGAGGCAAGGGCGATAAGGAGGAGAATCCACAAGCTCAGGAAGGAGCTCAACGAGGTCTTAAAGAGGCAGGAGTTAATGAGGGGCTCAAGGAGGAAGAGGGGCTTTAAGACGGTTGCCGTTGTCGGCTATACCAACGTAGGTAAATCAACTCTGGTAAAGGCTTTAACGAGGAAAGACGTTTTCGTAAAGGACATGCCCTTTGCAACCCTTGACGTAAAAACCGGCTCCCTCTACCTTGACGGAAGGCAGGTCCTCGTTTCAGACACCGTTGGCTTCATAAGGAACCTCCCCCACGAGCTCGTGGCCTCCTTCAGGGCAACTTTGAGCGAGGTTAAGGAGGCAGACCTCCTCTTAATAGTCTTTGACATCTCCTCAGACAAAATTGAGGAGGAGCTCAAGGCCGTTGAGGAGACCCTCAAGAAGTTAAGGAGCTGGGATAAGCCCAAAATCTTTGTGGCCAACAAAGTGGATAAGGTTATAGACAGCCCCGAGAAGGCGCAGGAGCTCTACGACAGAATTGCCGGCCTGATACCCGAAGGCGAGAAGGTGGTTTTCGTATCGGCAACGAAGGGGTGGGGACTTGAGGAGCTCAAGGAGGAGATTAAGAAAAGGGTTTAGAGGAGCTCCTCAAGCTCCTTTATCTCCTTAATTTCACCCAGCTTTTCCTCAACCCTCTTTATTAGCTTCTGGTCGGTTGAGACCTCAAGAACCTGGTTGTAGAGCTCCCGTGCCTCGTCAAGCTTCCCCTCTTCAAAGAGGGCGTCCGCAACGATTTCCCCTACCTCACTAAACTCCTCGTCGGTGATTTCGGGGCTCTTAAGGAGCTCCTTACCCGCCTTTACTATGTCGGAAAACCTCTCCTGCTCAAGGAGGATAAGGGCAAGCTCTGAGAAAACGTCCATGAGAACCCAGATGTTGTCGGAGGTGGAAAGGAGCTCCCACAAAATCTCTTCCGCCTGGTCGTACCTTCCCTTCTCAATGAAGAACTCGGCAAGTAGCTTCTGAGCATCCTCCTTCATAAAACCTTCCGAGACGGAGATTGCCCTGCGGTAGTAGTACTCTGCAAGCTCCTCGTTTCCCACCATATCGTAGAGAGCTCCGGCACTCTGAAGGACGTAAACCGCCTCGGGGTAAAGTTCCAAAGTCCCCAAAACGACCTCAAGGGCTTCGTCGTACTCCTCAGCGTTTACGAGAACTTCGGCAAGTTTCTGCCTGTACTCAATGTTCTTAAAGTCAAGGCGGCAGGCCTTACGGAGCTCCTCCTTGGCCTCCTCAGTCTTGCCCCACTCTGCGTAAACCTTACCCAGCTCAAAGTGGATTTCGGGGCTCTCAATCCTCTCGGAGGCTTCTTTCAGAACCTCTGCGGCCTTGCTGAAGCGCCTCCTCAAGAAGTAGTGTTTTGCAAGTTCAAGGTAAGGGAAAGACATATAGGGCTCTAAGGTTATGAGTTCCTCAAGGGTCTTTACCATCTTCTTGTGGTTGCTGGTCTCCCTGTAGAGGCGGTAGAGCTCTATGTAGGCCTCTTTCTCAAAGGGGTTGAGCTTTAAGCTCTCAAGGAGCTCTTTTTCTGCAGCCCTGAAGTTCCTCATTGAGGCAAGGGTAATTCCCCTCTGAAGGAGCTCCCTTGAGCGGATTTCGGTATCAAGGAACCGGGCCTCCTCAAAGTAGCTTTCGGCCTTCTCGTGGTGCCCCAAGCCCTCGTAGGCCTGAGCTAAAAGGAGGTAGTAGTCAACGTCCCTAAACTTAACCTTCTCAAGCTCCTCAATTGCCTTTTTAAAACTCTTGGCCTCTATTAACTTCTCTGCTCTCTGGAGAATCTCCTTAACGTTCTCTCTTCTCTCCTGAAAACCTTTCTTCACTTAAAGGACTCCCTTGAGATAATTCCTGATTTTAAGTATAAATCTGGCCAACCGATTTTCAACCGGAGGAGCAATGCTCTCAAAAATCAGAAAAAACCTGAGGGCCTTCAGCCTCCCCCTGTGGATTGTCGCCGCCTCATTTGTAGGGACAATTTTCTTGGTCTGGGGGAAGGGCTCAGTCTCGGGGCCTTCTGGCAGCGAGGTCGCAACCGTTAACGGTGAGGGGATATCAGTAGCCGAGTTTAACAGGGAGTACCAGAACACCGTTTTTACGCTGAAACAGCAGTTCGGAGAGAACTTCAGAAAGTTTGTAAAGGAAGACGACGTAAAGAAGATAGCCCTAAACAGGCTCATTACGAGGAAGCTCCTCCTCCAGCTTGCAAAGGAGGAAGGTTTAAGGGTAAGCGACTGGGCGGTTGCAAAGTACATTGAGGAGATTCCGGCCTTTCAGGAAAACGGCAAGTTCTCGGTGGAGCTCTACAAAAGGTTCCTTGAGGCAAGGCACCTTACCCCTCAGGCTTTTGAGGATACCGTCAGGGAGGACCTACTCGTTCAGAAAGTTCTTGCGGCAGTTAACAGAGCTCCGTCAGTCAGTCAGTTTGAGCTTAGAGAGCTCTATAGAAAAGTCTTCGGCAAACGGAACTTTAAGTACAAGCTCTTCCTTTCAAAGGAGTTTAACCCTCAGGTTTCACAGGAAGAGGTTGAGGAGTTTTACAGAAAGAACAGGGAGCTCTTTAAGAAAGAGGGAAAGGAGTCCTTCTTCCTGCTGAGCTTCCCCAAAACGCCCGAAGGGGAGAAGAGGGCAGAGGAGGCCTACAAACTTGCAAAGGAGGGCAAGTTCAACCGGCTTCTAAAGATGAACCCGAAACCCTTAAAGGATAAAGAGCTTATTGAAAAGGTTAAGGAAAAGAACTTCGTATTCCGCACCGAGGATAAGGAGCTCCTCCTTGCGTTTAAGTCAAAGGAGAGTAAGTACAGGAGCTTAGAGGAAGTTAAGGGAGAGATAGAAAAACTCCTTAAAGAGCAGAAAGCCCTTGAGACGGCAAAAAAGGCCGCAGAGGAGTTTAAGGGAGAGCCGAAGGAGGGGACGGGAGAGGTTGACGTTGCACAGCTCGTTAAGAAGTTAAACATCCTGCCGACGGCAAACCCTGAAGAGGCCTTCAGGGCTAAGGTGGGTCAAAAGGTCGTCCTCCCCGTCAGCGGCGGGTACGCAGTCCTAATTCCCGTAAGCCAACCTAAGGTAGAAAAGGTAGAGCCCGAGAAACTCAAAAGGTTAAAGGAGTTTGTTTTAAACGTTAAAAGGGATACAGACTACAAGAACCTTTTAAACCTCTTAAGGCAGAAAGCCACAGTCAAAATAAACCCATCTCTCTTTAGGAGTAGCCAGTGAAGAGTATGACGGGCTTCGGAAGGGCAGTAGCCGAGGACGAGAAGTTAAGGGTAGTCGTTGAAGTTAAAAGCGTTAACGGAAAGGCCTTAAGGGTAAGGTTCAACCTCCCGAGGCTATTTAACCCCCTCATAAATGAGGTTAACTCAGAGGTAGAGCAGTTTATAAAGAGGGGAGAGGTTGAGCTAAACGTCAGCTACCGGTTTGCCCCGGGATTTCAGGTTCCCCTTGAGATTAACTACGGGGAAGCACTTAAGCTCATAGAGGTTGCGAAGAAGCTCTCTGCCCTCTCGGGCAGCCAGATTTCGGTAGGTTTAAGGGAAATCCTCTCCTTCCCCGACGTTGTTGTGAAGGAGGAGCTGAGCCCCGAGCCCTTTAAGGAAACGTTCTTTAAAGCTTTAAGGGGAGCTCTGAAAGAGCTTGACAGGGCAAGGAGAAGGGAGGGAGAGAAGATAAAGGCATTCCTTGAGGAGAGGTTGAGGGTAATTGAGGAAACTCTCGCCCAAATAGAGGGGGAGCTCCCCGAAATCAAGGAGAAGCTCTTTAAGAGGCTGAAGGAGAACGTTAAAAAGCTCGTTGAAGAGCAGGAGCTCGGTCGGGACTTTACAAAGAGGGTTGAGCTTGAGGTTGCCTTCCTCGCAGAGAGGCAGGACGTCTCTGAGGAGATTTCAAGGCTAAAGGCTCACATAAGGAGGTTCAGGGAGCTCCTTGGTGCAGAGGAGCCGGTAGGGAAGACCCTTGACTTCCTGTGCCAGGAGATGCACAGGGAGATAAACACACTCGGGAACAAGGTCAAGGAGATTGACGTCACCGAGCCCGTGATAAAAATCAAGTCCGAAATAGCAAAGATGAAGGAGCAGGTTCAGAATGTTGAGTAAGGAGAAAGGGCTCTTAATCGTAATCTCGGCTCCGTCCGGAACGGGAAAGACAACCCTGTGCCACATGCTCCTAAAGGACTTTCCCGATATGGAGTTCTCAGTCTCCTTCACGACCAGAAAGCCCCGGCCGGGAGAGGTAAACGGTAAGGACTACTGGTTCGTAAGCAGGGAGGAGTTCCTAAGGAGAGTTGAGGAGGGAGACTTCCTTGAGTGGGCCGAGGTTTACGGAAACCTCTACGGAACGAGCAAGAGTCAGGTTTTAAAGGCCTTAAACGAAGGGAGAGACGTTCTCCTTGACATAGACACTCAGGGAGCTCTTCAGGTTAAGAAGAACTTCCCCGACGCAGTTCTGATTTTTATCCTTCCTCCCTCACTCGGGGAGCTTGAGAGGAGGTTAAGGAAGAGGGGAACCGACCCGGAAGAGGTTATTGAAAAAAGGTTAAAGGTTGCAAGGGAAGAAATAAAGAGGGCGCGGTTCTACGACTACATAGTGGTAAACGACGTTCTTGAGGTTGCCTACGGTAAACTAAAGTCTATCATTACTGCTGAAAAGTGCAGGACGAACCGCTTCTTAGAGAGCTTAGAAGCCTACATAAAAGACCGGAAGCTGATTGAACTGCTGAAAGGAGGGAATAATGGCAAAGAGGATACCCTTAGAGCCGATAGTTAAAAAGGTAGGGAACTACTACGAAACCGTCCACGTTGCGGCAAAGAGGGCAAGACACCTCTACACAATTGACCCCTACACCTTCGGAAAGGACGAGAAGGGAGAGGAGCACAAGAAGACCGTAATTGCCCTCCTTGAGATTATGGAGGGGAAAATCTGTCCCAAGAGAGAGAAGTAAATGGGCTTTAAGGTAATCGTCAACAGACACCTTAAGGGTAGGGATTACCTCCTAACTGTTGAGGCCGATAGGGAGACGGTTGAGAGGATAAAGCCCGGCCAGTTTGCAATGGTTCAGGTTCGCCCATCCCTCCAGTTTGACCCGCTCCTCAGAAGACCCTTAGGAATCTTTGACGCTGAGGGGAATAGAGTCTCCTTTATCTACAGAATCTTCGGAAGGGGAACGGAGCTCCTATCAAGAGTCAAGGCCGGAAGCGAAATTGAAATACTGATGCCCTTAGGGAACTGGATTACCGATAGCAGAGAGAAGTACCTCTTCATAGCCGGAGGAATCGGCATCGGAGGGCTCTTCTTAGCGGCGAAGGAGTTTAAAAGAAAAGGAAAAGAGGTAATCCTCCTCTACGGGGAGAGGAGCAGTAAAACCCTTTCAGCCCTTGAGTTTATTGAGAAATACGAACTTGAGTGTAAGGTCTACACGGAAGACGGCTCCTACGGAGAAAAGGGCTTTGTTACAAAGGAACTCCACCTCTTCAAGGATTACACGTGGGTCGCCTGCGGCCCCACCCCTATGCTCAAAGCAGTAAAAGAGGAAGCAGAGAGGTTAGGAGCCGAGTGCTACCTCTCACTTGACAGGCGTATGGCCTGCGGAGTGGGAGCGTGCCTCGGGTGTACGGTAAAGACCACAGAGGGCTATAAGAGATGCTGCGTTGAGGGGCCGATTTTCCCGGCCGGAGAGGTTCTTTTCTAACTCTTTCCAAATGCAAATTCTTGCCATTTACTCAAGAAGGCCATAGGTTAAACTCTCACCCCATCGGGAGCAGCATTTATGGAAGAGAAGAAAATCTTAGGGATAACAGACGAACTCCTTGAAAAGTGCGTCCGTTGCGGCTCCTGCAGACAGGTCTGCCCCGTCTTTAACGTAACCCACGAGGAGCCCTCGGTAGCAAGGGGAAAGATTTTCCTTGCCGACATGGTAAACAAAGGTAAGGTTAAGCTTAATAAGGAGATTGCCGGCTTTTTCAACCTCTGTACAACCTGCCTCAGGTGTGCAGAAATCTGCCCCGTAATGGTTGACTACGAGAGGATAATAATTTCTGCAAGGGCCTTTGCGGCAAAGGAGGTGGGCTTAAGTCCCGAGAAGAAGGCCGCAATAAAGCTCTTCTCAAACAGGGAGCTCCTTGAAACTGTCGGGAAGCTAACGGCTCCCCTAACAAAGCTCTTCACAAAAAACTCAAAAAGCCCCGGAAACAGGCTCCTGCCTGTTAAACTGCCGAAACTGGGGAAGGTGCTGATTCCCCAAATAAAGCCAAAGCCTTTTAACAGCAAGGACAAAATCTTCCCAGCAAAGGGGGAGGAGAAGGGGAAAGTCCTCTTCTTTACCGGCTGCATGTTCAACAACTTCTACACCGAAACGGCCGAAAATACAGTGAAAGTGCTGAACGCCTTAGGATATACGGTTTTCGTTCCGAGGGAGCAGTACTGCTGCGGAGCTCCCGCCTTCTTCGCCGGCGACCTTGAAACCTTCTCAAAGATGAAGGAGAAGAACTTAAGGGGATTTGCGAACACTGAGGTTGACTTCTGCATAACGGCCTGTGCAACATGCGGCCACGTCTTAAAGAAGGAGTACTCGGAGCTCCCCTTCCCGGTTAAAGAGTTAATAGAAGTTCTCTTTGAAAACCTTGAAGAAATCGGAAAGTGGAAGTACCCCGAAAAGCTAAAGGTTACGTGGCACCACCCTTGCCACATAGTAAGGGGGCAGAAAATCCCCAGAAGCTATCCCGTTGACGTTTTAAAAGTCCTGCAGAAGGTTGAGTTCGTCCCGATGGAGGAGGCCGACAACTGCTGTGGAATGGGAGGCTCCTTTAAACTCTCCCACCCCCAGATTTCAAGGGAGATTCAGCTTAAAAAGGCAAGGAATACCGACAAAACCGGAGCAGACGCGGTCTTAACCGAGTGCCCGGGCTGCGTGATGAACATAGCCGAGGGCCTTGAAAGAATTGACTCAAGAGTTAAGTCCCTCCACATAAGCGACCTCTTGGCAAAGTGTCTTGAGTGAATGTAATAGAATAATCACGTTATGAACCGAGAATCACTTTTAATCGCCCTGTTGCTCCTTTTCTCTCTCCTGACGGGATGCCACACAGGGGAGAGGATTTACGTTATCTCTTCCGACAAAGAGGTTCTCCTTCCCATCAAGGCAAGCCAGTTTTTCGGCTACTTTTCAAAGAGGAAGATTGAGGTAAGAACCGACAGTACAAAGGACACTGAGGAGCTCATAAGACTTCTGAACTTCAGCAAGTACACGGTTGTAATAACCGATAGGAAGACGGGAAAAAAAGTTGAAAATCTTTCAAGAAAGTGGAAGGAAATCTGCACCGTTGCAATAAAAAGGCGAAAAATTAAGCCGATAAAGAGGGAAAGGTTCGTGATAATCGTTAAGGAGAGGCTCCTCAAAAGGCCAAAGGAGCTGGTGGAGCTCCTAAAGGGCTGGAACTACGGAGTTGACCTGCTGAAAGACCCGGCAGTGCTCTACTACTTAACGGGAAAAGATAGGCTGAAGGGGATAAAATTCCTTAAGTGTCAAGGCAGTAATGAGGATTGATAAGTACTGGGTTCTCTCCATTCTTGCCTTCGGGATTACCCTCTCTATAGGGATAGGGGGATACTTCCTTACCTACTGGTTTTCAAAGAAGTTCTTCCTTGAGTACAGTATAGAAAATGCCCTTAATTACGTTGAGGTAAGTGCAGTAGCCGTAGGAAGCAAAAGCAGGGCAGAAGAGATAGAGAAAATCCTTGAAAGGGCTCCCTATATTGAGAAGGTAGAGCTCAGAGAGCTCCCGGTAAACTCCCCTTACGAGATAAAAAAAGAGCTCCTCTTCCCAGACGGAAGGCTCCCGGTCGTAATCCACCTTGATAAAGAGCTGATAGAGGAGAAGGCCTCAAGGCTTGCAAGGAGCGTGGCAACAACAATAACCCTTTTAACGGCGGCTTTCCTTGCAATTTACCTGATAGCCATAAGACTCCTCTACCTTGAGCCCCTCCACAAAATAAGGAGAGACGTTGACAAAATCTACAGGGGAATCCTCAAGAAAATCCCCATTTACGGGAAAGACGAGTTCGGCAGAATCAGGGAAAGCATAAACATGATGATAGACAGCATAAAGGAGAGGGACGAAAGGGCTGAGATAATCTCCCAGTTTATCCAGCTCTTAACGGTGGGGAAGGGTTTCAACGGTGAGTTCATAGAGCTCATGAGGAGGGTTTTAAAAATAAGCGAGACCGACGGAGTAATTATAGGGATAAAGAGCTCCCCCCAAGAAAACACAATAAAGATAAACCTGATAACCCAAAAAGACGAAAAAGAGCTCACCAGAGAGATAAATCAGCTTGAGGGAATTGAGCCCTACATTCTTGAAATTGAGAGAGAGATTGAAACCAATAAAAAATCCCTTCTATCAAAGGAAGAGCGAAAGCTGGGGATTGAGTACATATACGGAATGCCCCTAACAGTATTTTCAGAAATCCTCGGATACGTAATCTTCTTCAGAAAGAAAGATAAACCCCTCAAGGAAGAGAACAAAAAGTTTATAAAAAACGTTGCAAAATCAATTGCCGTAGCCGTTGAGATAAAACACCTAATAAACAACCTTGAAAAACAACTAAAGAGGGAAAAGGAGCTCTTTGATAAAGTATTAAAGAGTTTAATAAGAGGCATAGAAATAAGAGACTCTTATACCAGAGGACACTCCGAAAGAGTGGCCTACTTCTCTAAAAGAATTGCCCAAGAGATGGGACTTTCGGAAGAGGAGGTTAACAAAATCTATACGGCCGCGCTCCTGCACGACATAGGGAAAATCGGAATTCCCGACAGCATTCTCTTAAAGCCGGGCAGGTTAACAGAAAGGGAGTACGAGATAATCAAGCTCCACCCGATTTTAAGCTACGAGCTCCTTAAAAACCTTGACTTCCTTGAGGGTGCCCTTGACGGAATCAAGTACCACCACGAAAGGTGGGACGGAAGTGGTTACCCCGAAGGCCTTAAAGGAGAAGAAATTCCCCTTTCGGCAAGAATCATTGCAGTTGCAGACTCCTTTGACGCTATGACGAGCGAGAGAATTTACAGGAAGGCCAGAGAGAAGAGGGAAGCGGTTAAGGAGATTAAGAGATTATCAGGTAAAGCTTACGACCCCAAAGTTGTGGAGAACGCCCTTCACATACTCTTAAACGAGGAACCTCCCAAGCCGGAGGAGGAGTACCTTGAAGACGAGATAATCAGGGAAATTGAGGAGAGGAGGCTTGACTACTTCCTGAGAGACCCCCTCACGGGAGTCTTCAACAGGAACGCCCTTGAGCTTGCCTATACGATTGCCAAAGAGAGGTTCAGGAAGCTGGCAGGAATAGTTGTAGACATAGTAAAACTCAGAGAAATAAACATAAAAGAAGGTTGGGAAAGAGGAGACGAGCTCCTCAAAAAAGTCACAGCCGAAATCCATAGGAGAATCCCCAACGTAATAACCGTAAGGTACTCGGGCGATAACTTCCTTATTTTCACATCAAGGAAAAACCTTGAGGAGGCGGCAAAGAGGATTAAGGAGATTGAAGGGGAGCTCTCCGTCAACCTCAGAGTTCTGACGATAGGGGAGATAAAAGAAGTTGAAAAACTCAAAAAGGAGCTAACCGAAATAGAGTTTGAGGGAAGGCCTCCTGCCAATGTAAATGTAAAAATTCTGTAAAAATTTTGTTAAAATGTTTACCAACTCAAAGGCGGGAGGCAAGTAATGAAAATACACGAGTACCAAGCCAAAGAAATCTTCAAAAAGTACGGGCTACCTGTTCCCAGAGGAATCGTCGCCCACAACGCCCACGAGGCAGAGTGTGCCGCAAAGGAGCTGGGAACCCCAGTAGTTGTAGTGAAGGCCCAAGTCCACGCAGGAGGAAGGGGTAAGGCAGGCGGAGTAAAGCTTGCAAAGAGCCCCGAAGAGGCCGGGAAAATCGCTGCTGAGATGATAGGCAGCCGCCTCAGAACCTATCAGAATCCCGAAGGACTTCCAATCAACTGCGTTCTTATTGAAGAAGGAGTAAACATAGACAAGGAGTTTTACGTAGGCTTAACCCTTGACAGGGAAGTCTCAAGACCGGTCTTTATGGTCTCCGCCGCAGGCGGAATGGAGATTGAAGAAATCGCGAAAACAAACCCGGAGCTCATAATAAAGGAGCACGTAGACCCCGCAATTGGCCTTCTTCCCTACCAGGCAAGGAAGATTGCTTTTAAAATCGGCCTAACCGACAGGAAGCTAATCAGCCAGTTCGTAAAAATCCTCATGACCCTCTCAAAGATGTACTTTGAGCTTGACGCTTCACTCATAGAAATTAACCCGCTGGTAAAAACTAAGGAAGACAACTTCATCTGCCTTGACGCAAAAATTGACTTTGACGACAACGCCCTCTACCGCCACCCCGACATTCAGGAGCTTGAAGATACAACCCAAATTGACCCGTTGGAGCTTGAGGCCAAGAAGTGGGACCTAAACTACGTTCGCCTTGACGGCAACATTGGTTGCATGGTTAACGGTGCAGGCCTTGCAATGGCAACAATGGACACAATCAAGTTCTTCGGCGGCGAGCCTGCAAACTTCCTTGACGTCGGCGGAACGGCAACGGTAGAGAGGGTTGCGGCCGCCTTTAAGCTTCTTCTCTCAGACCCCAAAGTTAAGGCAATCTTCGTAAACATCTTCGGCGGAATAGTCAGGTGCGACAGGATTGCCGGAGGAATTATTGAGGCAGCAAAGCAGGTTGAGCTTGACAGGCCCTTAATCGTCCGCTTAGAGGGAACGAACGTTGAGCTCGGAAGGAAGATGCTTGAGGAGAGCGGCCTCAACATAATTCCCGCCAAGGACATGGCAGACGGCGCCCAGAAGGCCGTAAAAGCTGCTAAAGGTGAACTCTAAAGGATAAGGGAGGGAAAAATGAGCATTCTTATAAACAAGAACACCAAAGTTGTAGTTCAGGGTTTAACAGGTAAGGAGGGCTCCTTCCACGCAAAGCAGTGTCTTGATTACGGAACTCAAATAGTTGCAGGGGTTACTCCCGGTAAGGGTGGAATGACATGGACAGACGACGAGGGCAAGTACAAAGTACCCGTCTTTAACACGGTTGAGGAGGCGGTAAAGGAGACCGGAGCAGACGCTTCCCTAATCTTCGTTCCCCCCGCCTTTGCTGCAGACGCAATTATGGAGGCGGCAGACGCCGGAATTAAGCTAATTGTCTGTATTACCGAGGGAATTCCGGTAAACGATATGGTTAAGGTTAAAAGGGCCCTTGAGGGCACTGGAGTCCGTTACGTCGGTCCCAACTGCCCGGGAGTGATTACCCCCGAAGAGTGCAAAATGGGAATAATGCCCGGCCACATCTTCAAGAAAGGTAGAGTTGGAATCGTCTCCCGCTCCGGAACCCTTACCTACGAGGCTGCCTACCAGCTTACAAGCAGGGGAATCGGCCAGTCAACCGTAATCGGAATCGGCGGAGACCCCGTTCCCGGAACAACCCACAGGGAAGCGGTTGAGATGTTTAACTGTGACCCCGAAACCGACGCAATCGTCCTCATAGGAGAGATTGGCGGAACAATGGAGGAAGAGGCGGCAGAGTACATTAAAGAGTGCGTTGACAAACCCGTAGTTGCCTACATCGCCGGAGTTACGGCACCTCCGGGAAGGAGGATGGGACATGCAGGAGCAATCATCTCCGGCGGTAAAGGAGACGCAAAGAGCAAGATGGAGGCCCTAAAAGCTGCGGGAGCATACGTGTGCAACACTCCCGCAGAAATCGGAGAGATGGTTGAGAAAGCCCTTAAAGAGAGGGGGCTTCTTTAAAGAAAAGTAAGGAGGAAAAGATGGCGGCAAAGGGAATAGTTGTAGTTAAGGAAGAGTGGTGTAAAGGGTGCAACATCTGTGCTGCAGTCTGTCCTACACAGGTTCTCAAGCTTGACAAGGTTAAGGCAATTATGACCGTTGCCCACCCCGAAAAGTGTATAGGGTGCAAGCAGTGTGAGATGATTTGCCCCGACTTCTGCATCTACGTCTTTACACCCGAGGAGTACGAAGAAATAGTAAGCGCATAGGGAGGAAGGATATGGCAAAGTTAGAGTTAAAGTACGGAAACCACGCCTGTGCAGAGGCCGCAATAATTGCAGGCTGCAGGTTCTACGCAGGCTACCCGATTACACCCTCTTCTGAGATTGCTGAGAAGATGGCGGAGCTCCTACCTAAGCACGGAGGAGTTTTTATCCAGATGGAGGACGAAATCGCCGCAATGGGAGCGGTAGTTGGAGGTTCTTTTGCAGGCCTCAAGTCAATGACGGCAACCTCAGGCCCCGGCTTTTCATTAAAGCAGGAGAACCTCGGCTACGCCTTCATGGTTGAGGCTCCCTGCGTCATCGTAAACGTTCAAAGGGGCGGTCCCTCAACCGGTCTTCCGACCCAACCGGGTCAGCAGGAAATCATGCAGTCTCTCTGGGGAACGCACGGAGACAAGCTCATTCCCGTTTTCTATCCGGGGAACGTTCAGGAGATTATGGAGGAGACAATAAGGGCCTTCAACTGGGCTGAGAGGCTCAGGACTCCCGTAGTACTCCTCCTTGACGAAGTCCTCGGCCACATGAGGGAAACTGTTGACATGGCTCAGTTTACCCCCGACAAGGTAGAAATCTGGAATAGAAAAATGCCCGACGTTCCGCCCGAGGAGTACCTTCCCTACAAACCCGGAGAGGACGACGTTCCCGCAATAGCTCCCTACGGAACTCCCGGATATCGCGGCCACGCTACCGGTCTCCACCACGACTACACCGGCTTCCCCACAACCGACCCGGAGATGTGTCAAGAGTTAATTGACAGATTGATTAGGAAGGTCAAGAACAGACAGCCCGAGCTTGAGAAGAACGAGGAGTACAAGCTTGACGACGCCGAAATTGCAATTGTTACTTTCGGAACAACCGCAAGGGCTGCAAAGACTGCAGTTGACCTTGCAAGGGAGAAGGGAATCAAGGCGGGCCTTTTAAGGGTAATCACAATCTGGCCTTCACCGGAAGAGACCCTCAATAAACTTGCAAAGAGCGTAAAGGCAATCCTCGTTCCCGAGCTCAACATGGGACAGTACGTCTTTGAGGTTGAAAGGTGCGCAAGGGGAGAAGCTCCCGTTTACAGGCTCAACAGGGCCAACGGGAAGATTATCTACCCTCACGAAATCCTTGCAAAGATAGAGGAAATCGCCAAAGGAGGTAAGTAATGAGTACTCCTAACATTCCCATGGAGAAAATTGTAGAGAAAAAGCCTTACTTTAAATACCTCCGCCTCAACAAGATGCCCACAATCTGGTGTCCGGGCTGCGGAATCGGTCAGGCCTTCAGGGCTACCTGTATGGCCCTTGACGAGCTGGGAATTCCCAACGACAAGGTTGCAATGGTTTCAGGTATCGGGTGCTCCTCAAGGACTCCCGGATACTTTGACGGCTTCACTCTTCACACCACCCACGGTAGAGCTCCGACCTTCGCAACAGGCCTTAAGCTCGCAAGGCCGGAACTTACGACAATCGTCTTCACTGGAGACGGCGACGCCCTTGCGATCGGCGGAAACCACTTTATCCACGCAGCAAGAAGGAACATTGACATTACGGTAGTTCTCATAAACAACTGGATTTACGGAATGACGGGCGGACAGGTTTCACCTACGACCCCGACAGGCTCTTACGCTACAACAACTCCCTACGGAAACTACGAGCCCCAGTTTGACGTTGCGAAGTTGGCCATAGCCGCCGGAGCAACTTACGTTGCAAGGGGAACCGCCTACCACGCAATGGAGCTCAAGAAGTTAATTATGGACGGAATCAAGCACAAGGGCTTCTCCCTAATTGAAGTTCTTTCACCTTGTACAATCGTCTACGGTAGGAAGAACAGGATGAGCATTGAGGAGATGTACTTCTGGTTTAAGGAGAACACGATTCCCGTTAAGGCCTGGGAGAAGCTCCCCGAGGAGAAGAGGGCCGGAAAGATACCCAGGGGCGTTCTCTACCACGACGACAGCCGTCCCGAGTATACCGAGCTCTACTGGCAAAAGGTTAAAGAGCTTTCCGGAGGTGAAAAATGAGGTATGAAGTTAGGGTTATAGGCTCTGCCGGACAGGGTTCAATCTTGGCGGCGGTTGTCCTCGCAACCGCTGCAGCTGAGGAGGGTCTCTGGGCTACCCAGACTGCAACCTACGGTGCTGCAATGAGGAGCGGAGTTTCGCTCGGAGACGTTGTTATCTCAGATAAACCCATAGACTTCCCCAAAACCACCGAGCTTGATGCGGTAATTATTCAGTCACAGGAAGCTTACGATGACATGATTAAGGGTAAGCCCGTTCGCCTTGACCCCGAGTGCAGCGAGGCAGACGCGGACGTCTTAGTTAACGTTAAGCCGGGAGCTCTCGTAATAGTTGACGAGGACCTCGTTCAGTGCGACCTTAACTGCAACATGTACAGGGTGGTTTCCGCCCCGATAGCAAGGACTGCCGCCGAAGTCCTCGGACGAAGGCAGGTTATGAACATCGTTGCCCTCGGAGTCTTTCAGGTTGCAACCACCCTCCAGTTTGAGGGAAAGCCCCTCATTTCTGAGGAGTCCTTCCTCAAGGCTATTGAGAAGAGCGTTCCCGCCCGATTTATTGACCTCAACAGGAACGCCTTTATGGAAGGGGTAAAAATCGGCAAGGAGGCGCTCCAAAAGGCCTAATAGAGGGAGGGGGAGCTCCCTCCCCTTTTACTCCATAAAGCCGACCTCTTCATCTTCCGACGGTGTATCTGTAACGTTTAAGGGAGAGTTCTCCCTATCGGTATCAACGAAAAAAACATCCTCGTTGCCCGATTGACTGTTAGCCCCTTGACCGAGCAGACAATTGCCCACTCCGTAAAAGCCCAAAATAAAGTCCTTGTCAAACTCCAAAAACCTCCAAGCGCTTTCATTCTCTAAGTTTTCCGGTTCCACAAAGTAGAGAGTATCCTCTTCAGTAGCCTTTTTGACGAGAAGGAGTCCTTTAATCATACTGTCAACGGAGCCCGAAGGCTTACTGGTAAACTGGTAAAGCCAGCCCAGTAGGAGTTGGTAAAACAGACGGGAGAGAGGGAGCTCCCGGAAGCCGGCCAGTAGCAAGCAGTCGGAGAGGTGCCGTCAGACTTAGTGTAGAAAAGCTTTTTATCGGCAGTCAAATAGAGCGAAACTACTCCATCGTCAATACTTCCGAGAGTACCATCCCGGACATCGTAGTAGCCGAGGGAAAAAGAAAGACCACCTGTCAAAGTAGAAGACGATGAGAGGTAAATCAAGTAATTTCCGAGAATACCTATACTCCAAACATCTCCCACATCCGAAACAATCTCGTTGAGAGAGCCATTACTGTAAGAGTAAATCTTGCTCCCGTCAGTTCCGAAAACCTTCTCCTCGTCGGCGCTCATCTCCTTCCAGCCGCTGCAGTCTCCGCCGGTAAGGAGACTCATCCGGCTGCCGTCCCACTGATAGAGCTCCCCTCCGGAGCCAAAGTCCAGACAGTAGAAGTGTTCAAACTTACTCTTAGAGTGCCTGTAAACTGAAACTCCAGTAAGAAGGTAGCCGGAAGGATTCTGAACAACCCTCGGCAGGGGAATTGTCCGGCAGTTGCTGAGTTCAGGAAGTTTACAGATCTCAAGAATGAGGCTTGCAGTGTCAATAAAGAGGGCGTGGGTAATCCTGTAGTTGCTGTCGGGAAGGTTACAAACCTTTTTGAGCCCAGATTTTGAGCTTTAAGGTTTTAAAAGTCAATGAGAGCTTTACCGTTGCCGCCGGTAGTAGCGCAATCTCCGTCTGCTCCTGCAGTTTCAACTACTATATAGGCTCTCTCGGTGTCCATGTCGTGCTCGCTGTCCTTGAAGGAACAGGCGTCATCAATCCCGCTCACCTCTTCGGGCCTGGGCAGGGAACTCCCCTTAATAACGCTCAAGCGGTAAACCTTACCGTGTTCAGTATATAGACGAGGTAGGTCGAAGTAGGTACCGCCGGCCAAGTCAATAGAGGAGCTCATTGAAAAGAGCTCGGCATCGTCAACGTCACCCTCAACGAGCCTTACGGGAGAGGTCGGGGACTTACAGTCAACAAACTCAACACTTCCCAAGTAGGGCAGGTGGTAAGAGGTGGTCGCTCCTGAAGAGCCCCCGCCTGTACCGGTACTTCCCGACAGGTAGGAGGAGCTCCTCCCTCCGTAGCCGGAGATTAAAAATAGAGTTAATTCCGTTGAGTTGGTAAAATGGAAATTCAACAATCAATAAATAGGAGGGAAAGAATGAAGAAAAAGCTGGGAGTTTTAACTGCGGCCCTCATACTGGCAAGTTGCGGAGGAGGTGGAGGAGAGCTCAGCACAAGCTCAACTTCAAATACCTCAACACCTAAAACTAAAGAGATAACTGCAACAGTTGAGTCAAGCTTGGTAAAGGGAGCTCTCGTCTGCGTAAAAGGAACAAGCAACTGCGCAATAACAGACGACAAAGGAGTTGCACACCTGAGAGTAAACTCCCTTCCGGTTGAACTTGAGGTTAAAGTAGGCGGCCTCGTACTGGGAGATGTAGGAAGCTCCTCCGACACGGTAAGAATCAACCCACTCCTGCTGGCAGAGGGCAATCTTCAAGTTGCCCAGGCAATTGCAAACATAATCCACGCCCTGGGAGGAGACCCCGAGGGCGAAAACACCGTTGTTGACCTTTCGGGAGTTGAGGTTGAAACTCCTCTATCCGAAAGTATTGAAGAGCTCTTAAAGAAAGGCAAAGAGGTTGAAATAAAGGTCAAAAAGGGCGGCAAAGAGCACTCTGTCGCCGTTGAGAAACCTGCTGACAGCGAAGAGGTTTTAGTCACTTACGACTCTAATCCCTGCGCGGCGCCAGATACTGAGAAAATACTCCTTTGGAAGATGGCAACATTCCTCAGCGCCGCCGACGGCAAGAAGGTCTCCATTCTTTCCTCCAAAACGGGAGAAACGGTTGAATGTACCCTTGAAGTTAACTCCGACGAGCCCAACCAGTTTAAGTTAGCCGACTGCTCAAACCCCGACTATAACGACGACACCTGGGAAGAGGTAAGGATTGAAGACGGAAAACTAATAGTTGAAGACGAAGACGGAAAAATTTTCCAAGTTTCAGACATTAACCTGATAACCTTTACAATAAAGCTCAACGGAGAGGAAGAGGAGCTGACAGTATGGATAACCGACGCTCCGGCACTCGTTCCCCAGATGAGCCAGGAAGAGATAAACGAAAAACTTGAAAAGGGTAAGTTTGACCTTGTCTACTCCTACCTATCAACCAAAAAGGAGCTGACCGACAGCGAAAGGGTTGCCTTGGCAGTTGCAGTCCTCGGTAAAGCAGTTAAGGACAACCTTATGGTTCCCGCAGGCCTATCCATCATCTCACCTGAGGATTCTCCCTTCTTCAAAGTAGTTGAGAACGGAAATCAGGTTCAGCTTAAGGCACTTGAAGAGGGCTCAAAGGAGCTCCTACCACAAATTGAGAAGGCTTTAGAGGAGCTTGATAAGGTCAAGGAGCCCTGTAAGGTAGAAATTCCCTCAAACTTGGGAACTGAGGCCAAGACCCTTGATGAAACTTCCCTAAAAGCTCTCAAAGCTCTCCTTCTCTACGCAAAGTCAAACCTTGAGTACCTCCTGGCCTACGACTGGAATACCTATCAGAGCGACCTCGGAAAGAAATACCCGTCGGTTCTTGAACTTGCCTCAAAGCTAAAACTGACAGAAGATAAATACCTTAACAAGTCCTACGAAGACTTTAAAAAGAGCGCAGAAGTCCTCTACGAGGCGGGAAGTGAAGTTATAAAGACGAAGCCTTCAGCCGACGGCCTAACTTACGCCTTTATAAAACCCACCTCTGACGGCTACCTTATTAACGACGAGCTGTGGACGGAGGAGAACCTTGAAACCTTCATAGAGAACTTTAAAACCGTGGCAAACAGCGGCTCGGGAGCAGTAGACATCAGACTTCCCAAGGACCCATCCGACCCGTCAACTCCCGTAAACGACCACTGGGTGAACCTCTCAGTACTCTTCAACTCTCCTCTAACCGGAGAGCAGTTTAAAGAGGACGTTGATAGCGCAAACGCGATAGAGGTCAACTTCTGCACATCCTGGGCAGGATATACCGACCCCGATGGTGAATGGCACGAGGAGTGTATAGAGTACGAAAGGGACATCTGGATTACTGCCGACTCAAACCTCTACAAATTCCTTGAGAGCATCTACTCCGACGTTAAGAACAAGCTGGGAGAGCCCTTCCAGTACAACGGAAAGACTTACTACTCGCTCCAGGGATTCTACATTGAACCCGAGTACAGCGACTACCACGTGGTCTACCCGAGAAAATGAGGAGAGCTCTAATCGGAGGAGCCCTCGGGCTCCTCTTTATCAACCTCCTACTCTTTTTGCTGACTTATAAAGGGGAGAAGGAAACTTTTGAATTTCACCCCGAAAGAAGCGGAAAAAGAGTTAACTCAATCCTCCTTGAGAAGAATGGAACCGTTATAAACCTCAAATTTTCTCCCACCAATTTACTATCGGGGAACTCCAAACTTAAAAACGTAAGTCTTAAATTGAAATTTAAAGAAGGAGAACTCCGGGGTACCTCAAAGGGAGGAGCTCTAATAGGAAACCGAGTTATCCTTAAAGACTTTGAAGGAGAAATTTGCGGAGGAGAGATAAAAAGCGAGGAACTCCTACTCAACCTCTCCTCTCTTCAGGAGATAACCCTCCGAAAATTTCTTATTACGGGAAGTAAAAGGAGAGTTCGGGGAATCTCAACCCTTAAGCTAAACCTAAACAAGGTATGCCAATTCCTTAAAGGAAAAAGAAGACTTCCGAAATAACCAACGAAATATAATTAATTGGACGAAACCGATTAGGGATAAAAATGAAAAAACTAACGGCAATTCCAGTTTTCCTCTCACTCCGATATTCGGGAAGCTCTTTTGAAGAATTTCCCTTTAACTGGAGTAACTTGAAGAGCTCCAGAAGAGGGAGACAAGGTAAGGTTCCTGTCTCATCCGAAAACCCCAAGTTCTTTATAGTCAAAAAGGATAACTGCTGCGGCCAAAGGGGAGGAGACTACATCTCGTTCCCGACAGTTGGAGGAATGTGGGAGAAGGGAATTACAATCTGTGCATGGGCAAAGTTCACCGAGCCCCGCTTCTTTGAGAGGATTGTTGACCTCGGAGGAGTAAGCGGAGAGGAGGGAGGCTACCCGGTAATCGTGGATAAACGAAGACGGAAACCTTAATAGGAGCAGGGGAAGGTTAACCTACCCGGCAATCAAGGAAGGTAAGTTCAGGTTTTACTGCGGAGTAATTAAGAACGAGGGAAACGAAAAGGGGCTGATGGAGCTCTTCGTTGACGGAAAACTCGCGGCAAAGAAGGAAGGCAACGGCGTAAAGAATGCAGTCAGGGCAAGGAACTTTATCGGCCACTCCAACTGGTGCTTCAACGACGCCAGGCCTCTGACGGAAAAAGAGGTTGAGGAGCTCTACCAAAAAACGAAGCCCTCAGGCCGAGAGAGCGTCTCCTTCGGAACTTCAAAGAGGACTCCCTTCGTCTTTGAGGGGGACATCTACTTCCTTCCCAAAGGGACAAACCGCCTTCCCGACTTCTCAAAGCTTAAGCCGGTCGGGAAAATCTACACTCCTATTCTAAACGTAACTCCGAGGAGCTTCAGAGAGGGCTTCCCCGGAATAACCGACAGGTTTGAGTGGTTCGCAATTGACTACAAGGGGAAAATCTACATTCCCAGAGATAGGGAGTTTACCTTCTACCTCTTAAGCGACGACGGGGCAAAGTTAATTATTGACGGGAAAACCGTAATAGACAACGACGGAATCCACCTGCCGACTGAGAAAAGCGCAACCGTAAGGCCGAGCAAAGGAATCCACACCGTTGAAGTCCGGTACTTCCAGGGGCCGAGGTATGAGGTTGCCCTCGTTCTATCCCACCTTAAAAATGGCCGTAAAGTCCCCTTTGACATCAGAGACTTTGCTCCGGTTCAGGTTGAGGAAGGCAATTATCAGGTAAACTTAACTTTAAGCTCGGGAATCCTCTTTGACTTTAACAGCTACGCCTTAAAACCCGAGGCCATAAAAGTCCTTGACGAGGTGGTCGGATAGGTTGAGAATACTCCCTACGGGAAGGTAATTGTTGAAGGCCACACCGACAATACGGGCTCAGCAGAGTCGTTCCGGCAGACAGAATTGAAGTGGTCGGCTACGGAGAGAGCAGGCCCAAGTACCCCAACACTACAGAGGAGAAAAGGAAGGTTGAAATTAAGCTCATAAAGAGGTGTCAAAAGTGAGGAAGGAGCTCCTTAAAGAATGGGACAAAAGGTACGTCTGGCACCCCTTTACCCAGATGGCCGAGTACGTTAAGCACGAGCCGATAGTCATTGAAAAGGGTGAGGGGTGCTGGCTCATAGACATTGACGGGAATAGATACTTAGACGCCGTAGGCTCAATCTGGTGCAACGTCCACGGCCACAGCGTAAAAGAGCTCAACGAGGCCCTAATTGAGCAGGTAAACAAAATCGCCCACTCAACACTTTTGGGGCTTGCAAACGAGCCATCAATTCTCCTTGCAAAGGAAGTAGTAGATATTACCCCGGAAGGTTTAAATCACGTCTTTTACTCGGACAACGGCTCAACGGCCATGGAAGTGGCTCTTAAAATGGCCTACCAGTACTGGCAGTTAAAAGGAGAGAAAAGGAGAACAAAGTTTATAAAGCTTGAAGAGGCCTACCACGGGGATACAATAGGTTCGGTAAGTATCGGAGGGATAGAGCTCTTCCACTCAATGTTCAAGGAGCTTATGTTTGAGACCTTCAAAATCCCCGCCCCCCACCCTTACAGGTTTAACGGAACGGCCGAGGAGTGCAGGGACTACTCCCTTTCAAAACTTGAAGATATTTTAAGGGAAAGGGGCCAAGAGGTCGCCGCCGTTGTTATGGAGCCTCTCGTTCAGGCGGCGGCCGGGATAATAGCCCACCCGGAAGGTTTCTTAAAGGGAGTTAGGGAGCTCTGCGACAGGTACGGCGTCCTCCTAATCCTTGACGAGGTCGCTACGGGCTTCGGGAAAACCGGAAAGTGGTTTGCCTGCCAGCACGAAGGGGTGGTTCCCGACATTATGGCAATCTCCAAGGGGTTAACGGCCGGCTACATGCCCTTGGCTATAACCCTTGCAACAGATGAGGTTTATAGAGCCTTCTGGGGGGGAGATTACGGAAGCGGAAAGACCTTCTTCCACGGCCACACTTTTACCGGAAATCAGCTGGGGTGTGCGGTAGCCCTAAGGAACATAGAGCTCTTTAAACAGAAGGGCTGGCCCGAAGGGCTAAGGCCGAAGATAGAGTACCTGTGGAGGAGGCTGGAGGAGGAGCTCTCACCCCTTAAGCACGTAGGAGACATCAGAGGAAAGGGCTTTATGGTGGGGATTGAGCTCGTTAAAGATAAGAAGACCAAAGAGGGTTTCTCCTGGAGGGACGACGTAGGAAGGAGGATCTCAAGGAGAATTATTGAGAAGGGAGTTTTCACAAGACCCTTAGGCCCCGTCCTCGTAATTATGCCTCCACTTGCAATAACTGAAGAGGAGATTGACTTTATGGTAAAAACCTACAGGGAAGCAATAGTTGAGGTTCTTGGAAATTAGGGGAGGGTTAAACCTCCCCGTCCTCCTCCTCGGGAGTCTTAACTATCAAGACCGGCTGACTTACCGCCTTAATAATGTCAAGGATTTTCCCAACCCTAAAGAAAGAGAGGGATTCTGAGGTAACCCCCAAAGCTATCAGCTTAATTCCGTACTTGTCGGCGTACCAAGCAAGGGTCTCGTCAAGCTCGCCGGGAACGAGAACAACCCTCGTTTTAACGCCGTTTTCCTCAAATTCTGTAGCAACCTCCTTCATCTTCCTGAAAATCTTTAAAAGGCCGCTCACAAACCCTTCATCCATAGTTCCTTTTAAAGCCTCAATCTTCTCCTCACAGTCAAACTCTTCCCGTGAAAGGAGACCCCACTCGGAGGGAACCATTACGTAAATCACATGAACTTCTCTGCAGCCGGCCTCTTTTAGCTTCATAACGTAAGGTTTCACCTTTAGGCTGGCCTTCCTCATATCAAAGGGGTAGAGGACTTTTTCAAAGAGCATCACTCCTCCCTTCTCTTAACTATCAAAACGGGACACTTTGCTTCCCTTATAACATCGGTAGAGACGCTTCCCAAAAGAATTTCGCTTAAGAGCCCCTTACCGTGAGCTCCCATAACTATCAACCTCACTTTCTCCTCATCGGCAACAGAGACGATTTGTTTAGGAATGTTTCCGTACTTCAGGTAGATTTTTACTTTGAGGCCTTCGTCCTCAAGGATTTCCTTAACGGCGTTCAGTTTCTCTATAAGGTTGATTAAGTACTCCTGGTCAACCTCGGGAAGGATTTTGTAAACATCCTCCTCCTTTAAGAGATCTGTTCCGTCGGGGAGCTCCACCGAAAGGTCGTCAACAACGTGAACTACAACTACCTCTTCCTCCCCGGCCTCCTTGAGCTTTTTAACGTAGTCAAGGGCAACTTCGGCCAGAGGCGAAAAGTCGGTTGAGTAAAGAGTTTTCTTAAAGAGCGGCATCTCTCCCTCCTAAGCCGTTAGTGAGTACTCTTTTGTCTCAAAAAGGGGCTCAACTTCAATCACCTTTATTAGTTTACCATCACGGTAAAGGGAAACGGGAACGCTCTTTTCCCTTTTAGCATCAGAGTAGCGAGCAACTATTCCGGCCGCCACCTTTAAAACCTCCTCGTCGGGCTCACCGGTGCACCTCAAAAGGCCGGTGGGGGAAGGGGCTACTTCAACTCTTAGAGTAAAATCCCCCTCTCTGCCGAGCTCCGAAATCCTCCTGTTCTCCTCCCTGTTTCTCCCGACAATGAGCTTACAGTTTTTAATTCTGAAGTGCCTTCCCACCTTCAGGAGCTTAACGTTCTCCCAGCTGAGCTCGTTATGCTCTATTAAATCTCTCACCTTAACGGCAAAAGAGGGCTCGGTTAAGAGGCAGCCTCCGGCAGGTGTGGGGAGCTCCTTCTCGTTAATCCCCAGCTCCTTTAAGAGTTCCGGATACCTCTTCCTTGAGCGCCCCTTTAGGTCAAGGAGCTCCTCCCTCTTAACAATTCCCTCCTCCTCGTAAACCGTAGGGGGCAACAACTTCCCCGAAAGGGGCCTCAAAACTTTACCCTTTAGCCCTGCCAACTTTTCTATACTTCTGAAAGCGTCAAGCCTCTGGGACATAGGCCTCTGGCCGAGAACTTCTCCGGTCGCAATTATCCCCTCTTCACCTGCAATTTCCTTTAACTTCTTCAGCATGTAGGCCTTACAGTCTATACAGGGGTTAACGTTCTTACCGTAGCCGTAAACGGGGCTCTTTAACACCTCAAGGTAGTCCTCTCCCGCCTCAACAACCTTTAGCTCAATCCCCAACCTGTCTGCAAGCTCCTTAACCTTCTGGAGCTCTTTTTCAAAAAAAGGAGAGGTTATGTGAACTCCTACAACCTCAAAGCCCATCTTCTTTAGTAGCTTCGCCGCTATTATGCTGTCAAGCCCCCCGGAAAAGAGGAGGTAAGCCTTTTTACCTTTCTCCATAGACACTCCTTCGGTAAAGTCTTTAATTTAAAAGTAGGAGATAAAAGAAAAGGAGGAAGGGATGGCACAGCTAAAGCTCAACCTAATCGGTCACGGGATTGACCTGACGGGGGCAATCAAAAACACCCTTGAGGAGAAGTTTAAGCGACTTGAGAAGTACCTGGGGGACGACGACAGAAGAGAGGTATTTGCAGACGTAATAGTCAAGAAAGAGAAGTACCGTTCAAGCGTTGAGATAGTTATCTACAACGTCTTTGACCACACCTTAAGGATAAAGAAGGAGACCGACGACCTCTACACCGCCGTTGACTACGTTGTTGACGCCGCCGAGAAGCAACTGAGGAGGTTAAAGGATAAGGTAAAGACCTCTGCAAAACACGAAGCCCAAAAGGCAAAAAGGCAAATTACTCTTGTTGAAGAGGAGGTGGTTGAGAAGCCGATAGAGATAATTGAAGTTGAACCCGAGCTCTATAAGCCGATTTCAGTTGAGGATGCAGTTTTAAAGCTCTTAGGCTCAAACAGGGAGTTTGTAGTCTTCTGCAACGTTGAGACCGGAAACGCCGCGGTGGTCTATAAGAGGAAGGACGGAAACGTCGGTCTTATCCAGATGCCTTCCTGCAGGTAATCTCGGGGGCTTTCCGCCCCCTTTCAAGCTCTCTTCCACACTTTTGAGAGGCTAACTTTAAAGGGGCATTCGGTTTCAAACTCTACTTCCCCCTCTTCGCCGTCAAAAACCTTCCGGTAGCGGCCGCCTTCAAGCTTAAAGACTCTTGCCTTACCCAGCTCCGGGTAAACGAGTGCGTAGTACTTAACCCCTTCCCTCTCGTAAAGGGAGAACTTTACCTTTTCATCTTTAAAGGCCGTACTCTTTGAGACAATTTCAAAAACAACTTCAGGGGGCTCCTTAAGGTACTCGTCAACCCTTTTGCAGATAACGAAAAGGTCAGGCCTTACTACGGTATGCTCGTCAACTATCCAGTCAACTTCCTGATAGACAAAACACTCTTTCGGACACTTCTCTAACTGCTCCTCAACCTGCCTGAAGAGCAGGCCAGAAATCCTCTGATGCTTTCCGTAGGGGGAAGGAGCCATTGCATAGGGTATTCCCTCTATCAGCTCCCAATCCCCTTCCCAGAGTTTGTAGTCCTCAACTGTATAGCGGGGGCGCTCCGCCCTTTCCACTCTAACCTCTTTAAAAGGTTCACTATTTAACTTAATCCACTTTCAGAACTGCCAAAAAGGCCTCCTGAGGAACCTCAACCTTCCCGAGCATCTTCATCCTCTTCTTACCCTCTTTCTGTTTCTCAAGGAGCTTCTTTTTCCTCGTCACGTCACCGCCGTAGCACTTTGCGAGAACGTCCTTCCTCAGGGCCTTAACGGTTGAGCGGGCAATAATCTTGTTCCCGATTGCCGCCTGAATAGCAACCTCAAAGAGCTGTCTCGGGATAATCTCCTTGAGCTTAT
>Ga0256838_1000022_pt1 | contig 131428 bp, 110 predicted proteins | sample 4571419metaG_FD_185978 | JGI IMG/M metagenome (GOLD analysis project Ga0256838, IMG submission 185978) | Hydrothermal vent microbial communities from Guaymas Basin, Mexico - 4571-419 | ecosystem: Environmental > Aquatic > Marine > Hydrothermal vents | place: Mexico: Guaymas Basin | collected... | reverse complement strand
GATATGGTAGTGATGGCTATAGATGAAATAGAAAATGCGATTGAAAAAATGTCGCTCTTTGATCCTATTATGGGAATATTCATGTATGAAAGCGCAGTAAGATTAGGCAAAATCGATGCGTGGGAAGAACCGTTGGAAAATTGGGAAGCGCTATATCGTAATTCATTATCTTTATTACATTTTTATCATGGATGGATCGACAGGCCACATATACACAATGCTATTTTGGAACGTTATTATGTTGACTCAGATTTCTTAGATGGCAATGAATTGTTAAGAGCCATTAATTCTTTTGCATCTAACAATGGCAATTATTTGCATATATAAAGGAGGGAGAACAGTTATGAAATTTGATTCGCGTCATCTTAGTATTGAAGCCGGCGTATTTTTATACGGCAAAGGGGATATGTTCATAGAAGACGCATGGATTACTTCATGGATAGAGGCATTTTATCTTTTAAACAATGAGCACAAGTTTCCCCACTTGATAGATCTTTTATGCTCTTCTATCACACCGCCGATATCCAATGAAGATATTTTCTTTGACATAATAGAAACGATACATACAAAAAACAAATCAGATAAGCCGTGGTGGAAAGAATTTAAGCAACTGCGCCAGGAAGTTGACACATTATTAAAAAACAATGGCGACAAACTACAAATATTAGAAAATCTATATAACCGTCAAGTGGCACAGATGAATGATAATCAAAAAATTACTGTGCACATTGGCTATTCTTCTTTTGTAATTACTACGTCAACATCTTTGTGGGAAACTTTATCGGGGATTGACGAATATAGCAAAGGCTTTATTCCTGATGGAGTTGCTTTGGCTGTAGGCGCAAAACTAGGCATTGTGCCACAAGCCGATATTATCAATAGTATTAAATTGTGGGTAAATAGAATGGGGAAGCCTGGCGTGGAACAAGACCCTATTTTCTATCAAATAATAATATTTGACGTACTTACCGATGGCATGTTAGCAAACATAACAGACCCAATTATTAAACAAATTGCAAATAATTATTCATACGTTGATGAAGATCTATTGCGTACGTTATTATTATCTTTCGATGGACTACAGTTGGCGGCTTTATGGTTTAATTCATTATATAGAGACAGATTATCAATTTCGTTGGGGCGCTTTATAACAATTGCAGCTAATAAGAAAAAGATAGAACCTACGCATATGTTAGATAAACTCTGGGATTCAATGCTATCACTTGAAACATTGCCATATTTACGCGATATTGGTCTTCTAATGATGTATGATACGATGTTAACAATAGATATAGATTATAAGCCGGCGATAGAACCTAAAGATTTTAAAATAAGATCTGAAAAAATTATGCTTAAAATCTTGTTATTGAATAAACTATCTGGGATTGAAGAAAAGCCGCCTCTAATTCGCCTTGCTAAAGAATTCGGCATAACATCAGAAAAAGTCGATGCAGAAACTTTTATTAATATTATTGATCATTTGTACACCCTGCGCACGAAAAATCTTAACTATCTTCATTTATGAAAATTTTTATATTTTCTTTGCACCATTTATTAAAACAAAGGAGGAGGTAAATGATGAAAACAGAAGTAGCCAATGATTATTTGCGCGACATAGGAATTAGCACAGTGTCTATTCTTCTTGCCACAGGTTTGAGCTATTTTTATTGGGTTTTTCTGATGGGTAATTGGATAGTTCCAGCGTTAATAGCTATTGGTATGCTTATGCTACCCAAATCACATATAAACGGATGGGATTGGGCAATAGCTCTATTGTTGGCTTTTGGTTTGCATAATTCAATGCTTGCTATAAGACCAGAATCAATGATTACCGTTCTTACTCCAATGGTTATGCAAACGGCTAATTTGTTTTTGGTTAAAGCCATTTTGTGGCAACTTTTTTCTACAACTAGCAATAAATAAATTTGTACCTCTCTTTTTGTGACGTATTGCATAATATTACTCAAATAAACCAACCATATGCAATTCATATTGCCCCAAAATCCCGGGTATTTGCATATTTGTGGACCAAAATATGCAGTTTAGGAAATATACTAAAATTTTATGCACAAAAATATGCATATTAATAATCGTGATAAACGAAGCAGGTTTTGCCTTTTACTTCGATATATGGGTGATATTCATCGACATAGATACCAAAAAGTTTATTGTTTAAAATATACCGATACCCGGCGCGGTCACCGTCTATGCAATATTTATGCCCTGGTGTTATATTGATAGTTTTCCATGGATAGCGATACTTTTTCCAATCATAATATGGTCCTTCTGATTGCCACCATATTAATACTTTGCCAGTGTTAGTATCTACAACAGGATGCTTAAACCACCACCAATATTCACTCAAATGTGTTTTTGTTGATTCTTCTAGTTTTACTCGATTAGTGCCATCATTTGTAATTTTAATTCCACGCGGCAAAGTGACCATTCCACCATTGCCTATTCTCACCGGCTTACTTAAAATAAATTTGTGATACTGTTTAACAGTATTCAAATTAGTTGTATTGCGGTCAGAAACAGCAAAATTAATAGTGCCAAACGTGTTAACATTATGAAGGGTGTATACTCGCTGAGTATTATTCATGCGTCCTAAATTAATAAGAGAAATATTCGTGCCAAACAACATAAGATAATAGCTGCTATAGTAGGGATGTATAATTTTAATTGTAAAATCATGTTCGTTAGGCGTCATAAGAAATCTCCAGCTATCTGCTCTTCCCGAAATAAGAGAAGATCGATTACAATAATACAATAATGCTACATTATGGTCTTCGTCAAGCACCCATCCTGGCTGAATACATTTATGTTCCCACACACCATCTGGTCCCCACATATGATGATAAAAACATTTTGCTGAATAGCCTGAATTTGTGCCGCTAATTTTCCAAATATAAAGGCCGTCATCCCATGTTCCATCCCTATCATTTGCCATGTGCATAACAATATGATTATTATTTGACGTTTTATAGCATGCTCCCGTATACTCAGAATTACCGCTCTTTTCATGTTTAACTGCTAATAATATTGCATCATCAGGTGTGCCGTCGATCTTTGGGGCTGCTACTGTGTATTCGTAGTTATGAATTACTTCACCGTGACGATCATAAATTTTAACAGATAACTTAAATTGACTATTAGAATGATAATTCCCTACAACAACATTAGCAGTATCAGAAATTTGATAATGTTCATTGCTTCCTGAAATATCATACGTTTTACTGCTGCAGTTAGTTTGATAACACGCATTAACATCAATACGAGTCGCATACGACGTTGTGATGCTATAAATAATGCGATTTTTTCCATCTAATCCAGCCTTAATATCCTCTATTAAAGGATAATTAAATACTGGGCAAGTTGCCGGCAAATAATTGGCTTCTGCCACATTTGCGGCTCCGATTTGTATAATAAACAGCGCAATAGACAAAAGTAAAATTATTTTACGCCACACTGTTTTCACCTCCTCAACGGTCATTTAAAATATAAACAACCATTGTTCGTAATAATTTGTAAAAAGATCACAGTGTCATTTGCTATAATTTAAAAAGAAAATATGTCCCCTTACAAAGGAGGTGTTTTAATTACAATGGCATGTGTAGTTCAGGAAACACATTATAATCTTTATTTTGGGATAGGCTTAATCATAATTGCGGCCATATTGTTTTTTATTTATTGGAAAAAAAGCAGATGGATTACAGCACTTTCCGGGGTAGGCATAGCTTTCGGTATTGGCTTAAGTTTTAATATGCCACTATCGCTAAATATAGTTATGAGTGTTGTAGTGGGAATTGCTCTCTTTGATGCGTATAAAAAACTTGTAGCAGACCCAAAAACGCAATTATCCCAGGAATTAATTGGTAAAAGTGGTGTAGTGCTTGAGGTAGGTGACACGCATATTTTGGTAAGCATTGACAACAAGCCATATCTTGCGCGTAGTGACGATAAACTAAAAGAAAACGATATTATTTTAGTAGTTGCAATTGATGGAATGCAAGCAGTTGTGCGCAAACAGGAGGAAGAAATAGAAAACAATGAGACAGACACTACACAGTCTGAAAAGAGCGAGTGAAGCAATATTCTTTGGCGGACCGCGTTTGTACGAAGGAGAATTAGCACCAATACATTTAAATATCTTTTTGTCTCGCCCTATTCCTCACATTGGCAGCATTTGTCAGTCTGTTATCGGCGTCAGCTATATTTTTCAATTAGAAAAAACTATTCCAATAGCAGAATCATTTATTATTTACACTAACCAAATTAAAACGCTTATTTATCATTGTTCATTACCTATTAAAACGCTTATTCTTCAACAAACAAAAGACTTTTATATGCAAGCTTATGAAAGGCAATTAAAAAAAACATTATCTATAATCCCCGGTAGTCCCTGGAATAAGCATGAAATATTGCGTATGTTATTATCTCTGATGTCAGATAAGGACACTGTTTATCAAGTTTTGCCGGCATTTATGGAAAAATATGAAAAATTATATTCTTCATGGCCTCATCCTTATTGTTGCAAAAATAAAATTGTTCACGCAGATAATGACTGGCTATATATTAGCAAAAAGCGTATACCGCTGAGCGCTCAATGGAATGATATATACAACATAACACTGATACAAATGGAAGATTATATAAACGCCTATTATCGTGCCATTGTCAGCGCATTTATGTTACGTTATTCTTTGCATTGGCCGTTGCCCCGCAAAGAAAAAGAGGTGTTATATAACATTCGCATTAATGCATTAAATATAAACGAAATGCAAAGAGAATTAGTAAACGCTTTAATATGGATAGAATAAATTATTTTTATCAAGGAGAGATTGCCACACATGAAAACGCGGTGACTCCAATAGCCATTTATTAGTTTCTATTTCAGCTATTGTTGGATGGTAATCTGTGATAAATTGTTTGAAATCATTGGTAAATATTGGATTATGTATATCAATTTCAAAAATTTGTTCTATTCCTTGCTGATAAATGCCTCGTGTTTCGCGTGTGATAAATCCGCGAATAAAACAATTCTTTGTAAAATAAGCGCCCGATGATGTATGAAATACAAGCAATTTATAGCCATAATAAGCCTTTCTTGCAAAAAAGTCAAAATGTTTGTATTTATCGAGTATTTTAAGCACAGCAAAATCTAGCGAAACCTGCGCCCATTTAAGCTATTGCATTGGCTGAATATAATCGGCATAAAAATCTTTCACTTCTACAATAATCCATTGATATTTATTATTGCTCTGTTGTGCAATTATTTTCTTTAATTCATGTTCTGTATAAACAGGTTTTATTACGGTAAATTCGTTTAATCCTATTTGTGAAAAAAGTGTTTGTAACATTGCTATTTCTGTCGCGGTAATTGAAAGGCTTAAAATTAGTATTGTTTTGTTCATGTACGTATTACACCACCAGAGGCACGGCAAGGATGTTGCGTAAATAAACGGCATTTTTCATAATTGCATTAATATCAATAAACTCAGATGGCGTTGGAATATTAACTGTTTGCCATGTTTCCCATCGCAAGGCATCATAGGCTTCTATAAATGTTACCAAACCATGTGGAAGTTCGTCATTTATATTCGTGGCAACGCTTTTAACTGTTTCTACGTCTATGTGTGGCATGACAATAGGGGAATACAATAATTCACGCATAAAGCCGTTTTCTTCTAACAATATAAAAAGCCACAAATATGCCGCCGCTACCTGCTTAATAAAATCATCGCCCGCTTGCATAATATGATGTTGAAAAAATAAAATATTTTCTCTTTTTTCATTTTGTTCTGAAATATCTGCAATAATTTCCTTAAAAATTTTAGCTTTTCTAGTCATTGACACAGGATAAGAGGTATTTGACCAATCAAGTAAAACGCTTATGTAATCTGATATGGGAAATAGCAAGCTAAACCATATTCCTATTAATGGTTGTTGATAACCAACATAATCCAATGGCGCGTGCACGTTAACTAAGTCATAACTGTGCAAAACATTAGACATTGCATCAATTATTTCAAGGCACGTTGCATCATCCGGTAGAAGATTTATAAGTGGCTGGCGTATTTCATGCCACCGGCTTTTATATTGTTTTAAAGCAAGGAGAAAGGATTGCGTCAGTGCTGGATGCATATTAACACTTGCTGCGACCGCTAAATGTTCCCACTGCATAAAACTCCTCCTTCCGTCTACAGATAACGACTATTATAATTATGAGGAGGTGATGTGCTTATGGTCAATTATAACGATTATGCGGCTACAGGTATAGTAATTGATTTAACTGCAAGAACTATAGAAGTGCTTGATCAGGATACGCTCAAATATATTAAAGAGATTACGCAAGAAAACACCAATGAGCAAGGAATAAACCTACTCTAAGAGATGTCATTTTTGTAAAGTATTCTTTGTGCAATAATATTTATTCCATACCCTATTAGAAATAAAATTGCCCATATTATATAAGTTGCGATTAAACCTTTGATAATAGCCATGTGAGGATTGTGTTTGAAATACCATGCTGTTACGATACTTTCTACGCCTACATGAATCATATCGCTATTAAGGCCAATAATAGCCGGCGCTGGTATAGGTGCAAGAATAAAAATTGCTGTTGCATCAGAATTCTGATAGCCGGACGCTGTAGTGGTAATCGCCTTTCCAAGAAAATGCAAGGGAATATAATATGTTGTATAACCATTCTCATACACTATTCGATGCTCGCCAATATGACTCACTACATAAGAATGACCAGGAGCTGGCGTTGGCGCAATGTGTAAAACGATTATTACAAAGGCAACAATTACAAATATCACCCCTACATACTGCAATATTTTCTTATCTTTTTCCATTACGACAACAGCAAATAAAAAGGCTATTCCTATTGCAAGCCAATATAAATAGGACAATTTTAATAAGAAACTAGATGCCATAGCAGTTAAAATAATCATGAATACGATTAAGCCCTTTTGTAGATTGCTCCACTTATTGCTTAAATAAATAAAACCAAACAATATGATAAAAAGCATAGTCAAAACCTGCCAAATCGCTGTTAACCACAATTTAAAATTCCTCCCCTCTATTCACATTGTTTTTTTGTTTTTTAAATTATACCGGCCTAATATTGCATAATTGTTGTAGAAATTTAAAATTAAAGGAGGGGGATATACAAAAATGGAAAAACATTATTCTTTAACGAGGCTAGTAATCATATTTGCTATTGTTGCATCTATAATCATGCCATTAACTACTGGATTTATTGTGTCGTCATTGTTTTCTAATGTTATGAACAAACTAATTAATCATGAAATTTCTGTGGCAGAAAATACGATGGAAGAAGCAGTCGCTGCGTGGCTTGATTCGACGATAATTGAAAACACAGCCAGCCTTATGGTGATAAACGGTGATCAAATATGGTCTACAAAAAGAACAATTGCGCGACTTGCGACAAAGTATGGTTTTACTGATATTAGCAATATCCAACATGTTTTTGATTCACAAGATGCATTGGAACAGGGATATGCACTATATAGACAAGCATGTATTGAGGGAAATGAAGATGCAATGGAATGCGGAAAAATTAAGAAACTATTAGATGCTTATGCGTTGTTATCCAATTCCTGGCGCACTATTCACGGTGACAAAATTCTTTGGCAATATGCAGGATTTGAAGATGGCAGCATTATTGATGGTAGTTTTTGGAATCCTATGCCGGACGAATACGACCCACGCGTAAGGCCCTGGTATAAAAAGGCTATTGCTCACCCAGGAGAAGTTGTAGTATCAGACCCATACGTAGACGTACAAACGGGAGATCTTGTTGTTACTGTTGCTAAAACTATTAGAAAAGACATGAAAGTTATTGGCGTGGCAGCTATAGATTATAATTTAAAGCAATTTGTTAATTTGGTTCAAGCAGGATTACTTACCGATAAAAAGAAAGAAAAAGTTTATGGTATGCCTATTATTATAGCCCCTAATTCTATTATTGTAGCACATCCTAATAAACAATTCATTGGATTTGCGTTAGATAAAGAAAAAGTGGAAGACAAAGACTATGATAAAGTTTACGAAAAGAAAAAATCTCAAATAGGATTATCTAACGAAATGATACAAAACCTTAAAGAAATATGGGGCAAAATTGAGTCGGGCGAAACAAAGATAGTTGGTGAAGATGATAATGGCAAATTTACAATGTTTATAACACGATTGCCCGGTGGTTTTATATTGGCATATGAAATTTATGATGTTTATTATCAACAATTTCGTACGGTAAAATATATCATGATTGCAACAATAATAGGTATAGGCTTAATATTGTTTGTCTTCATTTGGTGGCAATTTATTATCCCAATTAAACATTTGGGAACAATCACAAGTCAAGTTGAATATATAAACAAACACAAGCGTTTAGACACAGAGATAGATGATTTTAAAACGCGAAATGAAATTGGTTACTTAGTGGCAGCAGTAAAAGAATTGCGCAATAATCTTGCTGAATTTGTTAAAACTATTAAAGGTTCCTCGCGTTCTCTTGAAAAATCTAGTGATACCTTAGAGGAAGCTTTCTCACAAGTTGAAGATAGCATTAATCAAGTCAGAGACGCTGTAGATTCACTAGCGGAAGCTGCCTCTCAACAAGCAGGCGAAATTACAACAATCGCAAATGCTGTTAGTGAAATTGATAGAATTTCTACCGAATCCTACAATCGCGCTGTAACTTCAGAACAGAACATTGCTAATATTATCGAACAATTACAAAATAATGCTAACAATGTTATTAGTTCTTCTATACGTCTTGGCACAAACATTGAAAAAATGGAGCCTATTGTGCAAGAGGTACTTGAATTAAATAAAATGGCACAGAATATTAGTGAAATTGTTGACACTGTTTCATCAATTGCAGAACAAACGAATTTACTTGCGCTTAATGCGGCAATAGAGGCGGCAAGAGCTGGAGAAGCAGGAAGAGGCTTTGCTGTTGTTGCTGATGAGATTAGAAAATTAGCAGAGCAATCCAATGACAGCGCTGAAAACATTAGATCTATACTTAAACAACTTTTGGGCAAAATAGAACACATAGCCAAATCATTGAATGAACAATTCTCTTTATTGCAACAAGAAGCAATGGAATTAAGCGCAATGGCTGAAGATACAGAAAAAGTAAGCGAAAACGCCACTGTTATCAGAGAAGAAATGCAAAAAACAACACAGGCCATGGCAGAAATTAAAGATATGTTGGAACAAATCAGCACGTCTATAGAACAAGCGGCGGCGATTGCGGAAGAAAATAGTGCTACTGCCGAGGAACTATCAGCAAGCACGCAAGAAATTGTAAGTATTGTGAAAAACCTAGAAAATGCTGTAAACGCTATACGCAATGAAAAAATAAGATTGACTGAAATATCTAACGAATATATTGTAAATGAATAAAACGCTGGCACTATTTTTGTTGTGTGTTTGTATACCAATTATTGTCTATTTTATTAATTGAAAAGCAATAAGAAAGGGGTGAATTGTGTACTATGGGACAATTAGCTGAAGAACTTGAAAAAACCGATTCGGGTACATTGTTTCTTTCTATGATAAAAATGATATCGTCGCCAAAAGATGAAACAATAGATCGCATAATGAAACAATATAATATGACAATAGATGATTTTCACAAAACTGATTCCGCCGTTATGAGGGGAAGAATTGACGAAATACCAGAACACATGAAAGAATTTTTTAAAGAACACACTTTTACAGCCGCAACGGCACCGCTTTATGATGACGAATTTTATAAAGAAGCGTCGTTAACAATGTTCTTTGTGTCATTATATATGCTTTTATGGCCTGAACTTGATGAATCACAAAAGATATTCATGGCTAGATTTGGTGGCGATGTATACACTCGATTTGTTAACGCTATGCCGTTGCCTGATGTTGATGAAGAAGCCACAAGGGCAATTGATTTTATAAATGATGTCTTTAATTATGATCGTATGGCGCGCAGCCTGCAGCCGGTGTCTTTATTAAAAAGATTTAAATTTGCGTTTCAATATGGGCGCTCTGATGACCCATTACGTAGATATCTTTATTACATTACAAAAATGTCAAAAACCTTGCCCACTACTGGAAAGGGCTGGAATACTTACACACCATTAGAAGAAATGGAATACAGGATAGATGCTGAGCGTTTGTCAGAAATATTAGACAAAATTAAAACTATTGCTCAAGAAATGAATGCCGAATCTGATTATCAAGAAAATGACACGGACCAAAGAATAGAAGGGGGGAGATCTTTATGAGCCTGATGCTAGTTGGGTTTACGCCGGGAGAAGTTCGTTGGATATTAGATAACATTGATAATCCTAAAGTCGCTGATATATTAGCAGAAATTGTTAAAATTGGCATTAGTGCGATACCATATTTAAGACTTGTTGGTGTTCAACAATTTAACGAGACAGATAGCGAAAAATTTCGACAATATGTTCGTTATTATACGATATCCAATAACAATAGAACATTAATGCTTTTCAGATCATCTGTTAGTTCATCCCCAAAGAAAGTCATAAACTGGTTAAAACAAAAGACACGTTATGCAAAAGAAAACCCGGTTGAAATGTCTGCAATGGTAGCCAAAGAATTGTTAAGACAAGGTAGACTCGACGAACCGGAATATACTATTGAGTTTTTAAAACTTTATTCAGAAACATTTGCTGTTGAGAAATTATCAGAAGTAGATAAGAAGATGATAATTTTAATGGATTCTACCCTACCGCTACGGTTATCGTCAATAATAGCAGGACTATTTGCACTTTCATTATATGCCCAACATTTTGAACCAGAAGAGCCAGAGATAAAAGATAAAAATCCTGCTCCCCTTATGCCGGAAGTAACACTCGAATATACAGATAGAAGTATTGATAAATATGACAAAGTGCGTGAAACACTCTATAAAAAAATACCTGATCCACGTGGCATTGGGCTAGCTGAAGCTTGGGCTATTGGTATGAAGTATAAAATTTTCTTTGACCCATTTATGCCAAAGCCGTGGAAAGAAGTATTGATTGAAGGTTTGGTAAGTAAAGAAATTAATTTATTTGCCACATTGCAAAATGGAGCTGATTTAACATTAGAAGAGTGGTATGATGCTTTAGTGGCAAGACCTGGCGATCAAGTCACTTATAAGTTACCTAGATATACAGATTATGCACCATCATTTCACGCAGCATTAATGTGGTTTCACAATATTACACCTTATACACTTGGCAAATATCTTGGTTTAAATAAGCCATATTATGAGCCGTTTAAAGTTACGGTATATGAAGGATTGTTTGGCACATTTGGAAGAGGTACACGATTGTTTTCTAGAGAAGAAGATACAAATACCATGGATTTACTGCGCTTTGGTAATTCACCGGAAATTATTGCTCATAAAACCAATGAGTCAATGGCGTGTCATTTATAATGAAGAGGGGGGATAATCGATGCTATTAGGATACGGAATGAAACAGGCGATAATAAGAGACAGATACGATGAAGCAATGGAATTATCTCTGTTTTCTGCGGGTAAAATTGGATATGTGGGATTATCTCAATTATATTTTCCTTTAGTAAAAAGCGTGCAACAAGAAATACCGGTGAGATTGATAACAGGAGTTGTATTTAATGATAATATAGTTAAAGCCATTTGGTGGGGAATGTGGAATTGGAAAGGAAATTCGATTTTTGAACATCCAACTGAGGACGATATACGTATTGCAGCAGCGTGGGAGCAGCGTATGGAATTTGCTAAATATGCAAAGCAATATGGGGCAATATATGCAAAAATGATGGCTTCAATGCCAGCATTTCGTAAAAGTTTATTTAAATTTTTAACTGAGAAAAAAACGAGGTATTATTCGCCATTCTTTGCATATTATGATAAATTTGTCCATGATAATTCGGATCTATTGCAAACCAAAGAAGGTGAAACAATATTCTCTTTGACAGCTATGTTAACATTAATGAATGCCATTCCACACGAAGAAAAATTGTGGCAAATTATGCGTGATTTTTGGACAGGCTATATGGAGGAAGCAGAAAGAATAAATATGCAGCCTTTACAAGTTGAAAGAGTTGTTGCTCCATCTAAAACTACTATTTACATAGAATTAATGGCAGCGATGCTTGCAAACCCTAGGCGCGAATTTAGTATTGAGGCCCTTCCTAAAATGGTAGGGGATGCAGTAATAGATTATCAATGGAAAGTTTTATTAGATAAACAGCCAGATCCTCTTATTTACCAGGATTTAGAAGAATTGCCACCGTTGCGTGATAGTTATTCAATTAATCTATCGATATCTTCTTATTTAACACAAGAGACAAAAGAAACATTGCTTGATGTTTCGCCAATTTTGTTATCTATGGCAGTTAACGTTGGCACAGATTTATTGGAAAAAGACAAAGATATTAAAGAGCGTTTCGAGGATCGAGAATATGTTAAAATGGGTATTATCGGCGCTTACAAGAATGTTGATGATTTATATTATAAATTTAATATAACGCCACATGTTAGTGTTAATTATGGCCGTCTTCTTGTGGATCCTCGTATTATGCCTGATAATGGTTGTATGTCAGTTTACTTTAGAAAAAAAGGCTTACAATTATTGGAAAAAGATGGTATTTTACCTTCAGGCCTCAGCGAGCGTGGAAACGATAGACCTCAATATTATTCAAGTGATGAGGTAATAGATATTGTAAAAGAGATGGCAGATTATGATTTTCTTGCTAATATTATTATTAAAGGAGGCGAGAATATCAATGCTATGGGTATTTGAGGGGCCAGACGGCGTTGGTAAAAGTACGCTCATCAAGGCAATGAAAGAATCATTAGAAAATAAAGGAAATGTAGTTTACACCACTTATGCGCCAAACACTGATATTATTCATCGCTATCATCCCAAATCAGCTAGCGAAGAACTTGCCGCTTTTTTGTTTGATTATACATATCACGTTAATTCAATGCTTGATGAGTTATTTGACGATGATGCAATAGTTCTTTGTGATCGATGGGTGCCATATAGTTCTAGCGTTTACCAGGGAGCTAAATTGGCTATAGAAAACAACATTCCATTAGAAGAGGCATTGAATACAACGCTTTCTTTTTACGCCAATGTGTTATCGAGTTCTGTCTTTGAAAATATAGTGCCTACTGTTACCGTTTACATCAAAGGAGACATGGACATTATAAAAGAACGCATAACTAAGCGCGGAGAAATTGACCAACGCTTTGAAAACGATGAACGTTTAAAAAGAGTAGTAGCAATGTATAATATGCTCTTTGAACAAGAAATGTATAAACTTTTACCACAATATGATAAAACTATTATGATAGAGTTGCCGGCTGATATGCCTGTGGAAGAAAAAGTAGATACTATTTGGCGCTCTATTACAGATTTTAAATTGCACCGGTAATTTCTTACCTATGATATAATTAATAATGTGGGTAAATGCCCACAGGAATTATTCTAAGGAGGGTTGAATTATTTTATGGCGTATGTAAAGCGTAGAAAGGGCGAAAGTGTCGAAGATTTGATTAAGCGTTTTAATCGCAAGGTTGAGCGAGAAGGAATTGCTAAAGACATGAAACGACATCAGGATATAGACAGTAAAAGACGCAACAAGCGTAAGTAACAGTGTTAATTTCTTTTTGTTTCACTTATACAGGGGAGGAAAATGCCGAATATGGATGTTATTGATATATTACACGATATTTCTTCTGCCACTATTGAAGGTGATATTGAAAAAATAAGAAACAAGATTTATGCTCATGCTTATTCATTGCCATACAATGCTATTATTGTTGATACAAACTTAATACAACCGCTTCGATACCGCTTATTTTATTGGCCGTTGACTTCAGGCTATCAAATGTTGTCACGCAAACATTTTATGGAAACCGTAGAATACAGGTATAAATACCGCACCGGGTATGATATGTCAAAAAACGTTTCTATGGGTAATATGGCAGTCTTTGTATTAACATTTATGTTTCCCTACCTTAACATAGACGAACTAAAGACAATTTTAAAAAGCGGGAAAATATATAAATTGTTGACAAAGCATCGCTTAGTGCCTGACCACTATTTAATTTATTATAATGTGCCGGATTATAAAGGTAAAAGTGTAATTACAGAAACCGATTGGGATTTTTTAAATTCAATGCATAAATTAATGCTAACACAAATTGGATTGCCTTATTTGCGTCCGGGTAGCCCAGAAATAATCGGCATTCCAACGGATAGCACTGAAGATATTACATCTATGATAATATATGCAGCACTTTACTCTTGGGTGCAAAAAAATGTAAAGATGATAATAATTCTTCCACAACATAGATTAGATGTGCGTGTGTGGCTTTGGCCTAGCATAGAAAATCTTATAATTATCGGGCAAAGTGGAAAACAAATTGATAGAATATTGGGAACACCAGATTATGGAGCGCATTATGATTTAAGAGAGGGGAAAGTATATGTTTAAAAAAATAGCAACGTATTTACTGATATTGTATGTTGTTATTAATATTTTTGCTATTGTTTGGATAGGTGTTGATTATGCCCACTACATAAGCGATATAAAATCTGCGAAAAATCTTGTTATCGTTTATGCTAATAATGATGTAAGAAAACAAATTGATAAGGTGTGTTCAAGTTACGAATTATTGAAAAAATCCGTCCTCATCACCGAATGCAAAGTGCCAAATAATGTTTCATACACAAATGTTTTTATTGATAACAGTTCAGAGGTTTTATTTCTTATGGAAAACGGGCAGATGGTAAAAATTAGTTCAAGTTACGATACAATAGTGCTGCCTGATATTGTACATATAGAAGTTGTTTTTATACAAGACGCAATTAAATGGATACATATTGATTTGTTTATTTTAATGGGATTAATCATGTTGTATGTTGTAGCATTAATTGATAATGCTGTGAAAAACAAGAATTGACTATAATAATATCTGATAAGGAAAGGAGAGTGATGAAAATGACACTGTTTAAAGAAGCTAAACAAGCGTGGATAAAAAAGACAATAGATCGGGCAAATAATGAGTTGCCTCTTGGGTTTTTTTATGACCCATATGATGACGTAATTTTAGTATATAATGACGGAGAAGAAATAATGCGTTTATCTGCTGACAAAAACACTGTGGCTGCCTTGCAAGAAGCCATTGATATTTTAACGAAAAACCACAAACGCAAATTAATTTATGATGCAGCCGTTGTTCCAATAGCAATGGGATTGAGCCTTGTTAATTTTGGAGCGGGCGCATTGGCCACTCTTGCAATTAGCGGAAAATTTGCTGTTGATATTAATACAGTTATTAACGAGCAAAAAGCGGCGGAATATAATCGTGTATTAAAAGAGTTAAGAAATATTATTGATGCTAAAGATGTTGCTGTAGCGCTTGATAAATAAGGAATTAATTCTTTTTGTTGCGAACAATTATTGTGGTATAATATGTTTGTATTAAATTAGCATCGATTACGAGGGAGGAGGTTGTAAAGTTATGGGTAAACTTGAAGATTTGTTAAATCAGCTTATAGAAGAGGCTGGTAGTGAAGAAGAAGTTGAAAAACTGCTAATGGAATCTTTGTACGAAATGAAACATGAAAAAGTTTATGACTGCATTAAGGAAGGACCGGCAGCGTTTTCTAGAGACAAAAAATGGCAAAATTGGTGCAAAAAACGTATAGCTAAATTTAAGAAAGAAGTGCGCGATATTATTAAAAGGAACAAATGGGATATTGTTGAAGTAATAGAGGCAGTTTACGCTTATGCCGATAAAGAAGAGGTTTTGGATACAGATTGGGGATTCTACGGCAATCTTGTAGCAATCATGGAGGAAATTGAAGAAATTGATCCGGAGCAAGCTATTCTAAAGGCTCTTCGATATTGGGAGGCTTAAGAAATAACAACATTTTTGTGTAAGAATTTAAAAGGGGGGTGGTTAGCGATGATAAACACATTGGGAAATCATTATATTATTGAGGCATCCGGATGTAATCCTGCTATTTTAAACGATATAGAACTTATTGAAGAAATAATGGTTCAGGCGGCGAAGGAGGCAAAGGCGTCGGTTGTGACATCAGCTTTTCATCGGTTTTATCCTCAGGGTGTAAGCGGTGTTGTAGTAGTTTCAGAATCGCATATTTCTATACATACATGGCCAGAAAAAGGCTATGCTGCTATTGATATTTACACCTGTGGCGAAAATACAACGCCTGATGACGCTGTTTATTATATTTTGCGCGCTCTGCAAGCACAAAACACACAAATCACTTATCTCGCGAGAGGATTAAAAAATAAAGAAAATTATTATCATCTTATTGAAACAGACAGTTTTAAATTATAGTTTGTTATTAGTTTGCGGCTATAAATCGATTTTTGTAAGTCTTTATAAAAATCGTGGTAATTGTGGCACATGTTTATGAATATCCAATGCTTCTAGCCATACCCAGGGCACTGTAAATGTGTTCACATATTCCCAATCGTTAGCTTTTCTGGACCATTTATAATATAATATTTCATAATCTGGCTCTCCCGGCTCCGGTTGTCTGATTAAATAGCGTCTTTTGCGTGCGATATTTATTTCTAAATAAGTGTCTCCATAATAATAAAAGTCGCGGTTTATTTTAACAAGATCAGGATATTCTTTTACAAGATAAATAAGGCTAGCTATTACTTCTCTTGTATCGTTGGTATCAATAACATTTTTTAATGTCGCACGCAAAGAAGGGTCTAATTTATCAATATATCGCATATGCAATCAACCTCCTCTTTTGTAAAGATTATAGCATAACGAAAAAACTTTTTATTGACAACCGAATGAAGGCTATATTAATAAATAGAGACATTAAGAAAGGAGGCTATGCAATGAAGGAAGAAAAACAGCAAGAACCGATGATCATTACATATAGCCAGCCGGCAGCAGATGATGAGGAAATAGAAAAAATTGTCCAAGGATTATTAGATCAGCAACAGCGGGAAAAATCTTTAGAAAAAATGTTATCCGCAAACAGAAATAAGCAAATTAAGATACTAGAGCGCTTATTGCACAAGAAAGGGCGCAAAATTCGTTTCTCTTTGCCGGAATTAACATTTGCAAAGCATAATGGTTACAATGTGGTGACATTAGCAAAATCCATTATTGCCGGGCGCAAATCTGAGGTATTAGACACAATAGAGGCGACACAAAAAGGAAACATGCACACCAATATAGCTAAGCAATTGCAGTACATTATTATTGCCGGCAAAGAGCGAGAGTTAGACGGCAACATGCAAAAAGCGATGCAGAAATTATTAAATAAACATACCATTCCTGCAGAGACAATGTATCAAATTCTTTTATTAATGCCAGATCAAGTTCCAGCTAAACAAATTAAGACATTTTTAGAAAGGGAAGAGAACAGGAAATTAGTTGAAAAATTTCTTCTTAAGGCGAAACCGGAGCATTTGACTTCATTAAAATTTGCTTACCAGCAAGAAATGAGAAAAGATTTGCAACATATGATACAATTAGCAGAGGACATACAATATATCACATCGGCCTTAAAAGCGAAGAAAACAATGTTGGCGAAAAAGAGATTGCAAGAAATGAAACTTACTGGCCTAATGTTATTTACAGATGATGGAATATATAATAACTTTAGAGGAAAACTTAGTAATTATTTTAGGCTAATGAAAATAGATCGCAAAAAAGAACTAGAAAAAATTGAAAAAATGCGAGAGCAATTGCAGAAATATAAGAAGCAGCATGAAGAATTGACGTGGCTACAGTTATATGAATACATTCTAGCGCAAGTGGAAGCAGCTTTAAATGCTGATGGTTTTGAAACAAATGAGGCCGGCAATATAGCGGCTGGTATTACGGATAATAATATTGATATTGTTAACAAGCCTATAGAAATAGGTGAAACTGGTACAGCCATTACAAGGGCAGAAGCAAACGCAGATGAACAAATAGAGAGTGCCGAGTCGCAAATGGTAGATGAGAAGGAAGAGCTTGAAATGCCAGAATTTGATATGCCGATTCCAGGAGTACCACGTGCTCTTGAAAATGAAAAATACACAAAAGGAGGTTGATATTTATGCCGTTTGGAAAAGGTGGTTTTGGTGGAGATTTGCTAGGCGGAGGTAGAAACCCGGTAAAGGAAGAAATGAAAAATGCCGTAACAAAAGCTCAATATAGAATTGGCCGCATCACAGACGATGAATTGTTATTGCTAATTGAAATTGTTAAGTCAATAGAAGATTCCTTTGCAGTAAACAGTGATAATTCAGCAATTAGCCAATACGTTAGAGAAGCTCGCGAACAATTAGAAGCGTTGGTTGGCCATGAACAAAATGAAGCGTCACGAATTGCAGCAGTGCAAAGAATTATACGCAATTTGTCGAATAAACTGTTAACAGATGACGATACGCTTACCCTCAAAGACAAAGAATTAATTGGTATGCTTTCAGCAATGTTAGAAAAGTTTGCCACACAATTACAAAATGGTGCTCACATTGATTTTGCTGAAGCGACAACAACAATTCAGAGTTTGCTTATGTTAAAGGATAACAGAGGTAATATCAGGGAATTTTATTCAAGATTTAAAGATGTAATGCTTAGTAATTTGTATCGCATAGAAGAAAATCACTATGCATATTCACATATTCTTGAGTCTATTGCCAGCTACAGCAGCAAGATAGAGGGAAATGAGTTTTATCGTCTTGGTGAAGATGTAAGCAAAATACCAGAAATAAAATTATTCAATGATGCAGCGGCAAAGGCATCTTGGCTGCGAAATGCGGCGTTTAACACTGATGCTAACACTGGCCAGCGTTATGTTGTCTTTGATGATAAAGATGGCGAAATACACATTAAAATGAATGAAGTTTATGCTCGTCGTCTTGCAGAGTACATGGTAACAGAATTAGGATTAGATCCATCCATTCAGAATATTAATGCAATTAGCAACAGCATTTTAGAAGCGGCGAAAAACAATCCAAAAATGGAATCTGTTTTATTAACTCTTGTTTCCATGCCTCACAGAGATGCAGCGACGGTGTTATTAAAATATTTTAACAAAGAATTACAATATGGCGCAGATAAAGCAATGATTCCTTCGAGTGTTGCCGAAACAGTAAAAAATGCGTTTCAAAAATATCAAGAAGAACATCATACTTATACATATTCCAGCAGAACGCTTGCTACATTATATGTTTTACCAAGTAGCTTAAACAAGCCGGAAGTTGTTGTTCTTGCGCCAGATGAAGAGCCGCCAGAAGGTGCAAGAAAAATTGGCGAAATCAAAGAAATGGCAGGCCGTGCAGTATTGCATTTGCATAATATATCAGATGATGCAGCATATCAGCAGCGACTTAACAGAATTGCAATTGAAAAAGCAATACAAGATTTTTATTGGCCTCTTAACATGGCAGACAGTGATTATAAATTACCGTATTTTCACGTTGTAGTAGATGATGAGAATAATCAATATTTCTCTGAAGATATTATGGAAGACATTTTAGCTTTTGATGTATCAGAAAATATTAGCTTTGGCTTTGTCCAAGGTGTGCGAGCAGAAGCAGCCAGGGAATTTTTAGCTGAAATGGGCCGTCTAGACAAAAATGCAAATGAATTAAAAGTAAAAGCTATCGATACACATGCTTGTTCTATTGCTGCCGCGACACTAGCAAACTATGCCGATGAAAACGCTAGTTATTCCACACTGGCAACAGACATGATGGATATGGATGTAAAACCGATTCAATTGGAGAAAATGTTACCAAAACCAATAGCTAGAGAAGTTTTATCTCACATTGAGAATACGTTATTAAAAGATGAAGATACAGCGCGCCTCTTGCTCGATGGTGCTGACGAATCATTACCACCATTTATTGCTGACTCTATTAAACAATATGCATCGGAAAAAATTGAAGAACTAGAAAAGAAAATGAAAGATGACAAATTAACTAAAAGAGACGAAAGAATGTATGAAAATTATATAAACCTTTTACGTTATTCTGATACGTTTGGAGTATACGTTACAACTGCTTTTATTGCGTTAAAGGAAACAGATCAGGAATTGGCGAAATTACAAGTAGAATATAAAAACGCTGTCAATGCTGAAGGTAAAAATAATAAGATAACAAAAGCAATTGAAAACAAAATGCATGAACGCGAAAGAGAACTTATGAATAAGGTAATGCGCTTCATCTTTGACGCGGCAAGCAATAATTATGATTTAGAAAAATTAAAGAATATTGATCCTGAATACGCATTATTAGCAAGACTATTTGGTGATCAGAAATTAATTGGAAAAATTATTAAAGCTGGTGCCGTCAAATACTCTTCACCGATTGCTCCCGGTGTTAAAAATGCTATAAAAGAATGGGATGAAATTTTATCAGCGAGATTAAAGACACAAATTATAAATAATGCAAATTCAAAAAAAGTGCGTGAAGATTTGAAACAAATTGAAGCATCAAAAGGCTCACACACATCAGCAATTAGTCGTACAGCTGGAGGCGCCAGAGCAACTAACGAACCATCAACAATTTTCGTGCACAAATATGCAAAATTTTTCACGGGCCGAGACGAAAGCGCAATGAAGCAATATCTTGACTTACTTCAAGGAACCGCTAAACTACTTGAAGAAGCGTCTGATGGATCGGTGTCACGTCGAGAAGCAATGACCGCATTTAAAGCATTGCATGATATAATGTTAATAAAGCAAATAAAAGAACGCACTTTCTCGCTTACAACAGATACAGAGTTACCGCCAAGTTCGATGATAATAGTATCTACTATGCTTGACATTGATTCATTTAAAAAGCTTGTTGATTATAAAAATTTAATGTCAAATTACAAAGACGAAAAAGATCTGCCAAGTGTTATCAATCTGATTAAAAAAGGTGTGGAATTGTCTATAATAAGAGCATATAGTGATTTTCCAATGAACCCGAAAGACATTGAGAAATACAAAGAAGAAGTAGAAGAGCTTAAAGAAATAACAAATGAGCTAATGTTTATTTTAGATACAATAAACGATTCCACATCGGGAAGCAAATATGAAAGATTACACGAGCTTCTTGATCGTCTTGAAAAAGTCGAAAAAAGGCTTGAAGAAGAAAATGTGCGCACATTCCGCAAAGAGTGGTCTGAAAGCAGTGAAATAGCGTATGGAGCAGCAATTACCACATTGCCGTCACTCAAAGAGCCATGGTCAGAGATGTCACCTCCAGAATTGTTAGAAAACTTAAGAAGAATTACAAATTATTTCTCATTACAAGAAGATTTTATCGAAAATGAAGATGTTGATATTGAAATATTATTTGATTCTGTCCTTCCACAAAGAGAAGTGGACCCGGACGCAGTGCAAACAGTACTTGCGGCAATTGATGAAACAAATATACACCCACGCTCTGAGATGAAAATAAAAGATATTGACGACTTACTCATAGATCCCGCAGAAATGGTAGTAGAAAAATATATGAAAACTGGTATTAAAACTATAATCGACAAAAAAGAAGAACAGAAACAAGAAGAAAAAATTGAAATAGACGAGCGCACTGGCTATGTTAAAGAAAATAAGAATATTACTAACGCTATATCAAGGAAAGAAATTAACGAAATGATATTCTATGACAACCCTGTTACTAATGTCATGTTTGTTAGCGATGAACATGTTAAGGAAAAATATGGTGATCTTCGTCTATTCCCAGAAAATCAAAAAATTGACAAACGCTATTTCCAAGAAATTACAACACTTGCGAAATTCCTGCGCGTGCTTGGTGTAGTCGATAACGCTGATGAAGCCTTACAATATGCCACAGATATGGTGCAGAAAGGTGTACATTTTGCTGATATAAACGAATTAGAAGAAGCAATTGCCGTAATAACTGATCCTAACGCATCACCGGAAGAAAAAGATAAAGCAGCAACAAAATTAATTGGTTATGCTAAACAATTAGATGACAAACTTATGGGACGCGCAGATCTTAAACATATTCACGATAAAATTAATCTTACCCCGTATCGTACAAGAGAAAATATTGCAAGCATTACAGATAAAGTACTAGACGATGCGGCTAATGCAGCGGTTGTTGATTCTCTTAACATTAATGAAGATATTGAATATACACGCGCACTTGCATTAATTAATAGACGCGGTGCAACAGTTAATGATACGTTTGCAAAGATATTTGGTTCACCGGATACTAACTTTTATGCCGATATTAAAACAATTATTGCAAGCAATGATCTTAGCCACGAAGAGAAAATACAGGAAATAAAAAGAATAGCGCGTCAACATAAGAGTGGAAAATCTTTGATGATGTTTACTGGTTTGGCAGCAACAGGAGTCACAGCGCTTAATTTTGGTATGAAAAGGTTTGATCAGGAACCATACACAATGATAGTAATGACATTTGCAGCGCTTGCTATCTTTGCCCTTGCAGCATTGCGCTATCTTTACTCACGCCACGCTCATAACAAAGCAGCAACAGAAATTATTCGTGCGATGAAATTAGATCAAAAGCACTCTATGAAAAAAGTAATGACAAGAAACAAAATGCAAAAGAAAATTAAAAATGATAAAAAGAAAAAACGACATTTGATGTCTGCACCATCTCCGATTGTGCCTTTAGAAGAAAAAATAAAACAAATGGCGGATAAGTATAAGAAAGAGCAAAACTCAGCAAAGCGTGTGGAAATATTTAAGCATATGATGGAACTATATGCGCTTGAGTATGGCAAGGACCTTAATGATAAAGAGCAACTATCAGAAGTGTTTAAGAAAGTTAGACAACTAGGCAATATTGATACAATGCCACCGGAAGATATAGCCGCCATTTTTAATGCTAAAAAACGCACAGAAACAGTACCTTATGCCGATCACTCAGACCAGATACACAGTTATGATGGCGAAGTAGAACACGTCAAATCTGACCTTGCGACAGAAGCAGAAGAAATGAAACAACAGAAAGAAGCATCTGCGACACAACAGAAAGAGTCGTCTGCAATACAACAAACAACAGAAAATCAAGAAGAAATCAATATAGAGGCGCTACGCGAAACTGTAAACAATTTAATAGATAAAGGAAATAGCGATGTTTCAGAGCTTGCTATCGAAACATGGGATTATATAGAAAATGGACATGACGAAATTCCTGATGAACACAAAGAAAAGATAAAACAAATCATTTCATTCCTTAAGCAAATGGAACAGAAAGATTTATATACAGAAGAAGATCTTAATACAGCCAAAGATTTTAGACAGCAATTATCTGAGATCCGAGGAAACGGCGCATCAATTAGCTAGTTTTTTGTCTCTCTCCACTTCCTTTTTGTGGTATACTTTACATGTTAAATGTCGCTTTAATATTTTAAGAAGGAGGCGATGGTTTTTATGACAGATGTGCTAAAAATTGCGCTAATTGCTGTATTAATATTCGTTATATCATTGTTAGGCATTGCGACAATAACAAACTACCAAAAGGCTCAAAAAGAAATTGCATTATTAAAATCCAAAATTACACAGCAAGAGCAAGTAATTGATAAACTTACAGCATCGATACAAATGCTAAGCTCTGCAAGTATTAAGCCTACGGGCACAGCAGTGGTCGCAAATTACAAGTATTATTTTAACATACCTGCTTTTAGATTGTTAACGGCACAAGTGACAGCATATGTCCCAAGCGCCGGTGGCATTAATTGTGCAGGAGATTGCAATAATACATCGCGCTCATTTAAAGTTTCCGCTGTAGATAATCAATTTTCTACTTTGCGAGGTATAACATATTGCGCTGTTGATCCAAATGTAATTCCCTTTTATTCCTTAATTATTATTCAGGGATTAGATCGCCCATGTATTGCCGTAGATACTGGTAGCAAAATAAAAGGGCATCATATCGATGTATTGTTTACAAATTACGACGAAGCCTTAAAGTGGGGTAGCAAAAATGTTAAAGTTATTGTAATTCCTCCTAGCGTGTTAAAACAAATAGAAATTACAGACACCAGCACTAATTAACTGCTTCATACATTATATAATCATGAAAAATGATAGTTTTAGGTCCGAATTTGTTTGTTATAATGTTTGCTATCTTTTCTTGTGGCAATAATCCGGTGCGCGAAATTACTGCTATTGTACTAGCAGAGTGTAATCGTTGTGAAGGCGATTGTAATAATAGCTGATGCCATCTATTGCCATACCATGGAATGAAAAACTGTAATTGTGGCATATTGTTATCAATTTCTGCCATAAATTGTAAGCCATAGTGTGTTATCATGTTTGTACGTCCACTTAAAGAAATACCGCGCTGTACTATATCATGTAAATGTAAAGTTGTGTTTTCCACTATTAACGCCTGAGGGAAATAACGCAATAAAGATGCTACCGAAAGAATGGTGTGCTGACTGGGTATTGATGAAAAATGAAAAGGAATTTGACGCAAACGTATTACATTGTGCTTGCCTGCTGTTAATTTAATATGTAATTCATAATGCAAGCCTGTTACTGGGATAATTACGTCGGAAAATAATTCAGACATTGCTTCTAGCATTGCTAATTCCCAATGTATTTGGCTATTTGTTGACATGTGCCCCGCAATAAAGGTAGTTTTGTGCTGATGAATATACTTAACAATATCAATAAATGCGGCAAAAGGCGATGGTAATATGTTTTCATTAATATTAAGAATGGTTTTCCATGTAGAGGCTTCGATATTGGTAAAAGGGAAAAGAACAATTGATATTGTAAATAAGTTTTTGATTTTTATATTCATTGAAATTGTCGGTCTGTGTGCTACCATATTAGACGGTATACGCACTACAATGTTGCCCTCAGGAGTTTTCTGCAACGGAATTGTACCTTGTATGTCTATTGTTATATTGCTATTTGTTAATTTACCGGAAATATCAATATTTAACAATATAAATTTAGTGTTATCTGCTTCAATGCAAACTGTTTCATAGTTATAAGATTCTATGCTAACGCCTTTATCATCGCCAACAAACCATTCAATATTAGGTGCGGCATCGCAATGGAAATCTGTTACCGGCGAATATTGCTCCAATTGTTTGTAACTGTTAAAAAATGTTAGCCACTTCATACCTTTGCGTCAATTAGGAAAAAGTTGATGTGTTTCAACATTTCTTTATAAAGTTTTAACAACTGATCGGGCGGAACAGATTTAATGATTTTTTTGGTGCGTTTATCCATAAAAACGATTTGCATGCCTAATATTAAATCTTTTATCTCTTTATCGTGTTTGATTTTCACATCAATATTGGCGTCCAATGCCTCTAAAATTTTACGTATTCTATCTACCATATCTTTCACATCATCTTCCGTTAAATGATGTTTATCTAAAGCGTGCCAGTTGCGTGCTGATTCAATAACTTGGCGATCGCTTATATTTGCAAGAGTTTGTTCAATACCTGACTGACGTTTGCTATTGTCTACCGGTTCGATTGATTGTATACCAAGAACTTTTTCATTCATCTTTTTATGCCCCCCTTATTAAAAATTACGCCCCCATTAAATAATATCGGCTGTGATAAAAACAAATTTCACATTATGATTGGTAAAATGCGTGCTATAATTTAATCAGATAAAATAAAAAAGGGGGCGTATTTATTATGCATAAATTAATAATAGCGATTCTTATTAGCAGTGTAATATTAGCAGGCTGTTCATTTGACATGACGCAAACCACAAATAAAGCAAAGGAATATACTATTCAACTTTATCAATTGGTTGATACTGGTACGACATTTAAGTGGGAGCCAGAAAAAGTAGTAACAGCAACGACACTTTCTGGTGCTGTGAAAAAATTTATAAACTCCATGCAAAATCAAAAACTCCTGCCACCGGGAGATTTGATAATTAGCGTAAAATTAGAAAATAATAGACTGGTATTGAATTTTAATGATAAAATAATGCAAAATCCTGGTGCTGGTGCCGAGATCGAGCAACAAGTATTATGCGCCTTTGCAAAATTGGCCAAGATGGTGGGGGCAAAAACGGTAGAAATATTAATTAACGGACAAAAGCCAACAGAAGAAAATGGCTACGCTGATTTCTGGGGACATATTGGATTGTATGAAAATATATTTGATGATAGCATTTGTGGTAAATAAAGAACAAATTTGATACTATTTATCGAGTTATATTTAAATGAGTTAGTGAATATAGTAAAAAAAATGTGTTGCAGTTTTAAATGTAACCCACAGGGAATGTAAACGTATATCCCATTGGAATGTAAACATGTAACCCATAGGGAATGTAAACTCAAACGCAAAAATGTAAAGGAAACAAAAACCTTTTTTGTTTTTATGGCTGTTGTGCCGCTGCTTGTTGTTGCTGCTGACTTATTTGGTTTCGCTCTGTAAAAGGCATAACTTTTTCTAATTGTTCCCACAAGCCTTTATTTTCTTGTAGCCATTGGATAAACTGTTCTCCGCCTTCTTGTTTTAATTCTGTCATCAAACCCACGCCGATTTTCGAGCGATAAAAGGATATTGCCATATACAGGATAACGCTGCGCAATAGATTATTCCATTCTTTTTCATCTTCTGTTATGTTGTATTTTTCACGTATTTCCTCAATAGCCTTTGGTAACTCCCATATTGGCACAGCACGGCGAAGCATATGTGTGACAAGAGTTAACGTGCGCGCTACAGCAGGGGAATATTGAAGATCTTTTAAGATACTACCACTTCTAACGCTAACAGGGCGATAATAGCGATAAAATGCGGCACCAATATCGTTTAACGTAATTGTTGATATAGTCCACAACTCAATTGGGCGTTCGACAAATTTCTTTAAAATATCTAGTACAAATTCTCTTTCCATTTCATTGTTGAAGTCGATTATTATTTCTTTCCCATTAAGAGATACCCTTACTGAATCTAAATTTGTATCGTCAATAATTTCAAACTTTGTATTCATCGCTTCTCTTAACTCTTCGATGGTAAAGGTTTGATTTTCAATAATACTTTTCCCTGTTGATGGAAACATGCCTGGCAAAGTTTCAGTGCGATGTGTCATCATGCCGTTTTCTTTTGCTGCCGCAATTGCCGCTGCTACTGGGTTGTTATATAGCGTTAATACCTGTTGCATAATAATGCTATGTGGTTGCTGTCTCTTGGTAAGGATATGTCCCCATGCTTCCATTAGTGTTTTCCATTTATCGCCTACAAGCTCTTTGGGCACTACAAATGACGCTTTCTTGCTTACAAGCTCTTTTGGCGCTTTCTTGTCTACATTTGGCATTACAAATGGCGCTTTCTTACCGGCTAGTTGATTTTTTTCAAGTATTTCTGCCATTTTCATGTTGATTAAACTATCAAAGGTATATACTTGCCAAAACATGCTCGGATTAAGGTGTGCCTTATATCCCAATTCTGTTCCGAATTTTTCTATTTCTTCTGCCATTTTTTCTGGATCCGTGATATTTGCAATTTTTTCAACACGTTCCTTCCAATCATCCATGTCTATTTTGTCAAATCCAGGCAACACCAATGCAGCGTCTTTTTTGTCAGGTGTATACTCGAATATCCCAAGATAAGGTTCTATAGGCATATCTAAATATTTTGCCTCTATCAGTAGCATGGCAAGATAAATACCTAATTGTTCTGTTGTCATCTGATAACTAAGGCCATGATAACTAAATGCTCCCATTAATGTTTCACGTGCATTCATACGCTTATACCCCCTTTAGCAAGTTTTTCAAGATATTGTTCATTTTCTATATAGTCTTTAAGCTTTTTATCAATGTTTTCTTCTTTTAGATATCTATTAAGGTCAGCAGCCATCGTAGGCACTGCTACAATAAAGGAATTTTCTTCCCCTACACCAATCGCCTGAGCCATCATCTTACCATTGCTTTTTGGCGCCGATGTGACCATTAATAAGTGTGGCATAATCTTAGATGCCAAAGTATTATTGTTTCCTCCATCGATAAGAATATCGCCGTCGCTAACCATTATGAATAGTGAACGATGTAAGGATAGTAAAACTTTTTCAGCCTCTGGATCATTTATCCAATCATCGCCGATCATTTCTTGTATTGCGCTAATCGGCGCTGCTCCCTTTTGTAGTGCTACTAATTCAAGAAATTCAAGCATTTCGTCGCGTTGATTGTGATATGTTGGTAATAACAAGGCTGCTGTCATTTTTTCAACGGTAGAATGCACATTTTCACCTACCTCTGATGGTGAAAGCATAGTACCGCCACCCACTTTTGACATTACAGAAAACTCAAATGGATTAAAGAATCTTCCTTCGTCGGGCAAGTTGTATCCTACCACAAAGAATGGTTGCACGCCTACATCAAAGTAAAAAACGGACACAATACTTGCAACATCGTGCTCTTTAAAGTGATTTAAAGTATTTCTTAATGCCTCGAATGTTGGCGCTAATTCCTCACTCATTGAGCCTGATGTATCGAAAAGTACTGCTATATTTACAATTCTATTTGTTACAGTTTCTCTCATGCGTTCATTTTCAATGGGTAAGGTGTATCCATAGGTATCATTCATAACGGCAGCATTAATAAATGAATTTTGATTAATATAGCTGTCCATATCAGTTATTTGTCCGGTTTGAGGCACAAAGTCTAATTCGGTGTCTGTTATCGCTGGTAAAACAAGTGCGAAACTGTTTTTCTTGCCTAATGGTTTAATGAAAAATCTAGATAATTTTCCTTGCTGTTGACCGGGTTTGCCTGCTCGATTTTCTTCAATTAATTTTTCTAAGTCTGTTGCTTTTAGTGTCGGCAATACTTCTAGATAATCTATGAATTTTTTAATTGCACTCTGCATTGCAGTTTGCTTTTGTAAATTAAAGAGTTTCGCGTTTTTGACATCTTGTTTCCATCCATCAATAATTTGTTTCATAATGGTCTTGTTTGCCGGTTTGTTAACTGTTACGTCTAATAACTCCTTATTTCGAAGCTCAATGTCTGGAATATTAATATTCGGCGGTTCTATACCTAACTTTCTTAACTGGTTTGCAAACTGTTTGAGATATTCTTTGGCTTTATTAACGTTGCCTTGTTCTAAAGCTTTTTGTGCGTTGCGATATGCTTGCATAGCATTTGCGTATTGTTGTTGCTGTTGCATCATTTGTTTCATTGCTTGTTGCCCAAGCGAACTTTGGGACGAAGACATGCCTGACTGACTACTGCTTTGTGATCCGTTTGGAGAGAGCATCATTCTTGGCTTATACGGTAATATTTCTTGTAGCATAAAATATGTTGGTAATGCATAGCCGCCTAATTTTACGCCGACGAGAGAAGCTTTTCTTTGCACAGCTTTTTGTGGATTATCTATAATTTCATCAAGAGGAAATTCTATTGGCATTAATATCGGCGCGGGGAATGGTTCTCTAAATCCATCAATATTAAGCGGTGGAGATTGCATTGTTTGTGTCCCCATCATTGCGCCAAAAGCTTGAGATTGCAATTGTTTTTTAGATAATGCTTTCATTGGAAGATAAATGCCACCTTGTTGCGACCATTGCATAATATCTGCTGGTGTGATGTCTGCATTTTCTAGAATGTCATTTATTTGTGCAAATACTTCATCGCCCCATGTTTGCGGTACATTAAACATTGATGACGCAGCACTTTGTATAAACCGCTTATATTGTTGTTGTGCATTGCGCTGTGTCTTTTTTAACATTTCTACAGAAGGAACACGAATTTGCCTAAGCGGAAGCAATGTTGGGAATTTTTCTGATGCGCGTTGAATTTTATCGTTTATTTCATTAGACAGTATTTCTTTAGCTTTATCAATTTCTCCATTTTTTAAAGCGTTTTCTAATGTGGTTAATCCATTTTCTTTAGCATATTGCATTGCTTTATCGGTATTGCCATTAATTAAATCATTTAGCGCATCTAATGGTTTCATTAATTCTTTAATTTTATCTCGAAGGGATTGTTCGTTCTCAGCTGTCTGTTGTGCTACGTTTTCTAACTGTTTCTTCAATGCATTAACAACGCCTTGTCTTACTGCGTCATCGACTATATTATCCGGCATGAGATCGGCAACGGATTTTAAATAGTCTATATCACTATTTTTAAATGTTTCTTTTACATTGCCAGGGCCCATGTTCATTAGACCACTGAAATTTTTAATTAAGTCATTTATATTAGCATATTCGTGTTTAACAGCATCACGGAAATTTTCAATATCGCTTAATTTATCAATATCACCACCGGCTACAGCCTCTTTCAATTCTGTTAATTTCCTTGCTGTCCAGTGTTCGAGATTTGCTTTGGCGCGATCAAATTTATTAAGCAAATCATCAACAGAAAGCTTGCCGTCTGCAAGATCTTGAATTTCTTGTTGAAAATCAGGAAATGCTAAAGCTGCTTTTTTCCACAATGCTGCCTGTTGTGCCTTAGACATTGAACGACTTTCTTTAAGCAATCGTTCAAATAGTCTTCCATTGCTGCTAACATATTTTAAATCTTCCTGCGGCGCGCCATGTTTTTCTTGCCAATCATAAATTAACCTACCGGCTTTCGAAAATTGTGTGCGGAAATCACTATTTAAATTGCGTATGGCATTTACTATTTTTAAAGCATCTTTTGCATCAGGGTCATCTATTTGTTCCAATTGTTGCGCTAAGCTTTTTAATGTATTCCATTTAAGATTAAACTTTTTAATTTTTTCTCCTAGTGCGGCTTCAAGCGCTTGTCTGGCTACATCAACGGTGTTTTCTAGTGCCTCCAATGCTTTATCAATTTGTTTCCAACTACCAAGCTCTGCATAAGCGCCGATTGATTGATCTGGCATTATTTGTTCTAGTAATTCACGAGCCTGTTTTGTGGCTTCGGCATAAGCGGCTTCAAGTCGTTCCATAACATTGCCTTCATCTAAAATTCTATTAATTCCTGAGACAGTATTAGACAATTTCTCTTGTATTTCGTCAAGAGAAATATCGCTTAATGCTTCAAGAAGAGTCGTGATAATAAATACTGTATCACCATCAATAAAAAACTTAATAGCCGTCAACAATTCTTTAATTTTTGTCGGATTTTTCTTATAATCATTGTAAAATTGTTGATAATTTTTGTATCCCCATAAATTTATGAGATAACTAATTTGATGTTTAGTGAAAATAGTTGGCACTTGGATACCGTCTGGGGTAATTTGTTTATCCAAATTTCTATATGGTGTTTTATCTGCTAACATTCCAAATAAAGTTTTAAATTTTTTCTTGTCCCATACGGCGCCGGTGATAGGGTGTTCTTTCAGTCCTAAACTAGCCATTACTCCTGCTTCATATATCATGTCAATAAGAGAGCTTAATTTTGTAAGATCTTCTTCACTCTTAATTAATTCTTCAACAACAGATTTAAGTGGTGTAAGACGTAGTAAGGATATTTCGCGGAAAATTGATATATAATTAATTCCTTCTCCATATAAGAAAGCAATTGCGGCCAAAATAGATTGAAGGATTTTAGATTGTTCGCTACTATTTATATATTTGTTAACAACATCTCTTAAACGAGACACGTGCGCATTTGGATTTTTTAGCAATTCTTGAAATATTTGTTTTGTTTTGTTCACACCAATGATTCGTGCTGTAATTGACTTATCTAATGATTGTGTAATTTGTGTAACTTCTTCTGGTGTTAAAAATGCCATTGGCGCCGTTAATTTTTGTATGCCAAGCAAATCAGCCCCGATAATAAAAAACATAATTGCGTCGAATGGATTGATGTGTAACACCAAAGAATCTCCGTTTGCTACTTTTACTTCCCAATCACCTGGCACAAAGCGCGGCACCGGGGCAATAATTTTTATAGTATCGTTCCATGCTTGGGCATAGGCGACAAAAAACCAAGCACTTTGCTCTTCTTTGTGCGCCCGCATAATACTATTCCATTCAATATTAGCCAGTCTCTGCATTACTGTTTGCAACTGCATGGTTCTTCACCCCTTTTAAAAGATTTTACCGAAGATATCGTCTATATCGTTTTCTTCTGTGGCTTTTTCTTCTCGCTGTTGTCTCTTTTCGCTTCTCTCGTTATCAAAACGTTCTTCCATAGCTTCAAATATTTTTGTGTATACTTTGCCGGCTCGATCAGTAAAGGCAGTAGTATCAATAGATGCTTGTGCCCCCAAACCAGCATAAATAAATGACAGAATTGTGGCAGTAATTATTGGAGATAGTTGTTTATTGGCAATATCTTGCAGTGTAATTGTTCCTATTGCGGCGCCTAATGTCTCCATTAGTATACTAATGTGCTGTTTGTATTGCGGATATCTTGTCGTTAATCCAGCTGTAATTTGGTCAATAAATGGCTTAATAGCATCGCCGCTCTTAATCATTAGGTATGTAATAACCGGATATCCATCAACTTCGTATGCACGCGCCATACTGCCAAGAGTGCTTTCAAGCTGCTGATTAGATGTTAAAAGATTATTTGGTCTCAATTGTTTTAGAGGCACTTCTTTGTCATGATATTGCACTGTTTTTCTTTCATCAAAGTAATCAACTGCAGATTGGCCGTTAACACCGAGCAAGTAACTAGATAACAGTACGGCATTCCATGTAAACATTGGACGTAACATTTGCATTACAGAATACATATGGCCCATTGGTGAAAGATTCTTTGCATTATATTGCGCAAGAGCGGCATTTACGATAGTGACAGCAGAAATACGTCCCGGTGCTTTAATGTCTTGATAGATAAGTTGCGATAGCTTTTTAATAACTCCCCATATGTTTTTGGCTTCGTTGCTGTTTAGATCGAATGTATCTCTTAAATATTTAACTGGTTGCGATCCAGACAATCTTGCCATTTGTGCAATATGTGTAGGTTCTATCTGGATACCGGTAACAGAGCTTATTATTTCTGACAATATAGATGATGTGCGAGCGTCTGAGGCAATAGACGATAACGAGACTTGCGCTAATCTATCCACGTGCGCTCTTACTTGTGCCCTTCCATTTAATATGTTTTCATAAGTTGCGTTTGTTACTCTCATTAAAAATTCTTTTGTCATTGTGTATTCAAGGTTCTTAATGCCTGTTTCTTCGCGCAATATATCAAGCGCAGTCTTATATCTGGTGCTGCCTATTTTAACTGGTTGCAACAGCATTGTTGTAGCAGCAAGCATAATCATACCAGCAACAGCAAGGACGCTATGTTCGTATCCTGCCTCCATCTGAATTCCGCGTTCACGCATAAATACAGATAGCGGAAGTTTTTTATGCGGTTCAGAAATGTATTCAATAGCTGCCTTTACTGCCTCCGGTGTAATATGAGAAGTAAATTCTTTTAATTCTCTTTGAGAAATAGTATTACCGATAATAAACAACTGATTATTTTTAATCAATTCCCAGAACGACGATGGATTAGCAAAAGCAAGTTTTGTTGCTGCAGGAATTAGATTATTGTAATAATAATGTCCTATCGCGTCAAATGCCTTACCAAAGCCCTCGAATGCATGCGTATCAATATATTGTTTTGCCATATCAATAGCCGTTAAAACACCGCTATAATTATTTGTAACTTCATTAATAATTGCATCAATTGTTTGTTCTTTATTACTATCGAGGTAAACAATAGATTTTTTATGCATCTCTGATACAGTGCCATAGAAATTTGGCGCTGTAAGTATTGGCGCGGCAAGGTAAGGCATAATAATTTCTGTACCCTTTGGTGAATAAGCTTTAATTTTATTATAAATTTTTTCAACAAGGGCATCGTGTGTTTCAGGTTGCAATAATTCGTGTTTAAGCATAGCATTTGCAATTGCGTAAAATATAGCATCTTTTAAGTCTCTTCCAAGTTTGCGTACATTTACAGAACCCCTTGATTCCAATGCTTCTGTTTCTGCCGTCCATTTTTTAACAATTTCACTAACTCTTTCTTTTACTTGCGGGTTGCGCTTCAACATCGTCATTTTTTCGGATATAAGATCATAATGAATTTGATTAATGACATCAATCAGAATGGCAGGCATTACCATTTCATAACCTGTTTCCTCTTCAATTGCGTGCCATCTTGCAACAAGATTTGGATCAACTCTTTGAAGCATTTTAAGCACATCGTCAATATATTCAGAAATAACTTCAACAGGTACAGATACTTCGGATCTGACAATACCTACAATGTCTAATACGTTTGTAGGTAATGGATGTATGTCCTTTTGTGTGCTGTCCGCATTAACCATTAAAAGCAAGTCTGTAGTAGCCGTAAGAGATTTTGCAACACGAGGCTCAAGAGCATTAATCTCCTCTAAAGCAATGGTAGTTAAACGCAATTCTTTATCAAGAATAGCTTCAGCCATACCTTTTCCGGCATCGTTTACAAAGCCAACCCAAATGGCAAGCGGATCAATTGTTTTATAATTACCATTAAGCATAGAACTAATAAGATTAATCGAGTTATTAATATTTAACAGAGCAACAGATACAGCATCGCCATGTAATTTGTTTTTGACAAATGCAATAAGCTGAGTTTTGATTTCTTTTATACTTTCGGCAACATGTATGGAATATAACACATATGCGAGATCTTTAAAATTGTTATAGTTTACTGTAGAAAAACCACCGAGTTTATTATCAACAGCAAATTCTTGAGCTTTATCCTTAATGTATTTAACAATTTCTGCATCCTTCATTTCTTCAAACATGTCTACGTTATCAGGCTCTAAAATTGCCAGCATTTGTTTAATAAGATTCATACCTTCTGAACGTTTATAAGTTTTCATAATCTCGTTGTAAACTTTTCCGGCCTCAATAATTGATTGTGGTGTTTCTAGGCGGCTAAGGAATTCAATCAGGCTATCTCTTATATCTTCAATGCGTCTTTGGGTAGCCATCAAACGAATATCTCTCATTTTTCCTGGTTTTACAAGGTTATTTCCAATTTCGAGCAATCCTTGGAATTTGTTAAAAGCTTCAATGTGGTCGCCGCCACGAATAATATCTTGAATAAATGTAGCAAAACTGTTACGCATTAATTTAACTTGTGTTGTTACAAGTGCGCCAAGGTCTCTGGCATAAGAAGCTTCTTTTTCAATAATGCGCCCATCTTCTACACCAAGGGCTTCTCGTGTTTTTTGAATACCGGCAGCAGAGGTAAGATTTGCAATATTAGCCATCGTGTGTACATAAGGCAAGAATTTGGCTAATACTGTTTTACCGCCATTATTTGGTCCCATCAGCGCCATAACTTGTGGCTTATTGCGTATTAGTGCTACTTCTGCAGCAATAAATGCAGTGCCCTGAGCGTTGTCTAATTCTGGAACTCCCGATAGTTTCGGGATAAATACTGGGACTTGTTCATAGGAATCTGTTTTAACTCTAAATGTTCTGGAGTCTTTTACTGCCTCTTGTAAAGGCTGCGCGTGTAATGTAATACCATTAACATTATCACGCAACATTTCAATTACTTGTAATGCTTTTCTATTCATCGTTTCATCTCCCTCCTTTTTATACCAAGCCTATTGAGGATTCGTTTGATATGTTGAATTTATCCTTTAAGAAATCAATCATGCGATCAAGATAGCCGTGTAATTCATGCGTTTCTGGTACGCGATCTCTAATGTCTGCAAGCTCTTCAATAAGATCTCTAACATCATCTTCAGAAGTTTGAACTACTCCGTCAAATTGCAGTATCGTCATCGCCTGAGTAATTTTTAACATGTCTCGTGTAGATAGTTTCAACTCCATATTATTATACCTCCTTTCTTAATATCACTGTTTCATTATTTAATATAGCCATTCGCGTGAAACAATATTTTTTGTCTTTTGTGGCAACAATGCATCTTATATTTAAAACGATATGAAGATGAAACATGGCATTGGAATAATTAAATTAATGCTTATCATTGCGTCAGCGCTGATGTTAATATTTCCATATATTGATATTGCAAGCGCTGATTATTTACCTTCTATTTGCCCAAGTAAAGATGTATATATTGAACATATTTTGCCATACCCTAATGAAGTTAGCGATTCATCTGCAAACATTGTTATGGACGTTAAGGCAATTGCGCCCGCTGGTAAAATAGTATTGAAATGGTATGATGCTTATGGCTCTTTAAAGTGTGAAAGAGAATATACGTTTACGCAAGAAAAGCGTGTTATTGATTCGTGTTCTGTTAATCTTGAATATCAAAGCGATAATTGGGTAAAAGTAGAAGCCTATTTATATGGTCCCGGAAATGTACTGCGACAAAAGAACTGGTTTGAATTATTTGTTCCAACACCTTATACGGCAGAACATACATGGATGGGCGCCCAATGGAGAGGAGATAGCTACTATGGAAAAAAGTCAACATTTTATGTAAAGCACATAGTTGGAAAAAATAATTATGTCGCGCACGCCTTTTCCGGAAATTTGGGTTATACATATGGAATGGATACACATATTACTAATATTCCTGGGTATGTAACTGTTACGAAACCCCTAACAAGAATGCTCCCCTTTTTAAAGGGACAGATGAATTGTTCTTTAGAAGCAGGAAGCCCCCTACTTCAGTAGGGGGAGGAAGTCACTATGCCTGTTAGTATTAAATACGATCGCTGTCACAAAAATCTGTTAGTGGATAGATATAATAATTTATCTGGCAATGGTGGCTCATGTATGTCAAACCATAACAATTATCGTACCCCATATTATTTCTATGTTTTTGTCAATGATGGAAACGTTACATTCAATTTAAAGCCCGATGGAAAAGTAATATACAACCGATTGAGATTACATTCATACATAAATAACCCAGGATATCACGATTACGAACATAAATTCGGCACAATTTATAGCAATAACTATATTTATACGTTTTCGAATGTTGCTGCTGACTATTATTCTGCACAAATAGGAAATTATAAATGGTCCTCCTATAATATATGGGAATACACAAATACCAAGCCGGTCGTTGTGGGTGAAGGATTTACCATTGATATAAATTCACGTTATGATATGCCCGGAACTTCTTTTAAATATCCAACAGGCGTTGTGTCTTACATACGCACATTTACCAATAAATTGGAGGCCGCAATTTATCTTACCCATAGATGGGATCTGTATGTAATTGATGAAACAACAGGACAGCAAAAATATCATTGGAGTAGCGCTAACACAAAACAAGCAAGGCCTAAAGTCACATTCTCTGTTACTTTAGACAGTCAAAAACGGTATACCATCAAATATTATTATTGGTTTACGGACGAAGCAATATTCTGGTATAAAGGCTATGTCGAACAGTACCATGTTCAGCCTCAAACTTGACGAATTTCATTTATAATTGCTTCTGCCACTTTCTCTGTATCAATATCATATTCCCCTCTTTGTATAGCCATCTTTAACGCTTCAATCTTGTTTTTTCTTAATTTTTTGATTTTTTTAATTTCGCGCGCTATTAATCCTATGTTTTCTTGGTTTTTTATATTCTGATCATTAATAGGGTGTTTAACAATTAAATTTCTAATTTCTGCAATGGTTTGGTTATTTATTCCTTTTATATTATCCACCATAATGCATTTTCCCTCCTTATACTGATGCCTCTCACATTTAATGATCGGAAATAACAATAAAAACTTTATATTTTACATGCAGGAGGTGGACGACAAATTGAAAGACAAAATAATCGATGTTGGTATTGTAATAATGCTGCTATTAAACATTTTTTCATATTTCTATTTACATCCGCCGGCAATACCACGATTACCAGAAATTCAGGACAAACCAATAGAGATGAAAAGTGTAGATTATACTTACTATGCACCCACAAAGTCAGGAAAAATTTTTGCTCAGCCGGCAGGAATAGGACAGCCAACAAGTACACCAGATATTGTTAGCGTAGCCAGTAATATGATTCTTTTGTCATCAATAGATTTGGGGGCGGATGTGGAAAAATTGTTTGATTATAAATATGTAGAAAGTGTGGCGACGACATCTCTTATTAATGATGTATTTATTGTACAATTAACAGCAACAGGATATGCCTCATTTAAACAACATTTTAATGACGCTTGGGCATGTGCATTTCAACAAACATTTAACTTTTACCCACAGATTAAAGAATTGGTTTTTAAATATCAAAGAGAAACATTGGCCGATCTTGCTTTTGAATACAAGGATTATTGCGGTGGTTATTATGTAATGTCAGTAGAAGAAAGTAGTAATTATTGGAATAAAGTAGAAGGGATTGAAACTCCTACGGTTACAGAGCCTACCGGCCCCACGTTTATTGCCCCGATTAATCCTTTTATAGGTTATAACATGTTTGTCGGAGATACTTATTAATTATTTTCTACATGTGAATAATGTTATATTTTTGTTAAATAAGTATTGTCCAAAAGGGGGTGTTGTATCATATGAAGAAAGGTTTTACTCTAATTGAATTATTGGTGGTTGTTATTATTTTAGGAATTCTTATCGCGATCGCTATTCCTCGTTATTACCAAGGAATAGACAGTTCTAAGGTGCAAGCCCAAAAAACAAATATTAAGCTAATGCAAAAGGCCTTAGAAGTGGTAGCAACGCAAAGAGCAGATAAGACTTATCCTGCCGCACCATCTAGCAATATGAAGGTAGCGGATTGGATAAACAGTAGCGCCTGGCCTGGTAATTTTAAAGATTATTTTGACCAAGATTTGATTGACCCATGGACAGGGCATGATTTATGGGTAGTTGGAGTTAATGATTCTGTTGCAGAAGCTGCAGCAGTTAAAGACGCTGAGGCAATTGCACAAATTTTAGACAATAAGACCTATAACATTCTTTATGTAGGATTTAATAGTGCTGGCGACCCTGTGGCTTTTTCTTCGTTTAGTACTGCTGTATATCAAGTTATTATCCCTCCTGTAACAGGAAGCCCAAATTCGGAGAATAATCACATCGTACATTATTGCCTTTATTACTTTGAGCGTCCAAACGAACTTAAAAGTACTTGTGGAGATTTAAGCTCTCCTGCAAACAACGGCCCCATTGACGTCAATTAAAAACACAAAAATATTTTTGTTTTATCTATATCTTATACTCCATTTACCTCCGCCGGGGAAGATAATAGGCACTTCAGCAAATTCTACGTAAATATCGATTGGCTCCGTTACATAAATTGTATCGCTATATGTTGTCAATGTGCTCTTATCGTTAATAAGTATTGTTTCCATATTGATAACAATTGATTTTATAAAATATCCGTCATTTGCCGTAATTGTGTATTGAATGGTGTCGCCATAGCCTGCTTTATCTGGTATTTGCACTACGCCGGCGCCTGGGATGTTCATCGTTACAGATATAGGTATCATTTGTTTTATTGTCAGAATCTCCACTGTGGTGTCTGTTGTTGGTGTAAAAGCAATAACAGTTTCCCGTGTCGGCGCAATATGATAAACTGTCGAGGCTGTATCTGTTATTAAACGGTAACCATTTATTAAATAACCCGTAGCACTTTTAACCCTAATAATTGCAGTATCATTTGGCGCTACTTTTAAAGATGTTGGCGTAACTTCTACATTAGGATTCGGCATTACTGTAACAATGTGCTTTAGTGTTTCAATGTGTAGTGTCCATTGTCCTTTTGTCAAAGTTGCTGTTTTATTATCAGTAATAGTTATTTTTTCGCCTGTAGTTGCGTTTATTAAATGCGCAATGCTGTCTTTGTCTACCGTCACATGTATCGAAATAGGTGTGTCAAAGGTGTAATAATAATCTCCCGGCTTGTTAATAATAGTATTATCAATTGTTACCTGGGCATGTGCGTTTTGCTCCCATTTAATACGCAATTTAATAGGCGCTGTGTTTGATGTTTCTATAATGAGATTATGCATACCGTCCCATTGAATAGCGTCAATGTTTTTCGTAACTGTGCCGTCAAAAGATACAATATTATTGCCGCCTGCGCTGGGAAGTATAATAGTATATGGCTCTCCCCATGTTGTTTCGGCAATAGTGGCTGTCTGTCCTGTATCTTTATTCACTAAAATTGCATATACTTTCTTAGGTGCAGAAATGAATAACAGACTACTGCCAGAGGCATATGTCAATTGATTGTAATAAGTGAAAGAAGAGTCATTTGCATAAATATCCGGCATAAAATTCCATTTTTTGCTATTTAGATTAACTGCTATCGTGCCAAAACCGCCTGAAATATATACCACAGGCAGATTTAATAGCACGGTGTTTTTCATACTGTCACTAATTTGGAAATTAATGACTGGCTTTATTGTATCAGTCAGCGGATCGTATACTGTTAATATTGAACCTTCATTTGAAACAAGGTAGAATTTGCCTTGGTATTTGAAAATATATATTGGGAAAAACGATATGACGCTGTCATCTTTTTTAAGTTTTTTAATTTCATAAGACAATTGGCCGTTGATAACATGATAATCTAACCAATAATATTCATGTTTCTTTTTGTTATACGTTATAAATTTCACATGATAATCATTAGCATCTCCATATGCAATTGGCATACCTAGCGCTAGCATATCAGAATTAAGTGGCTTTACTTTAATTTCTCCATCGTATCCAGCGTTTCCTGAATTATTAAACCATATTTTTTCATCATACGTGTAGGTCAAGATTTCGCCATATTTTCCGGCTTTTGTAAGCTTTTCCATTCCCGGCTTCCAATAGTAGACTTCATTATTGTCTGTATTAAATATAACGGCACCATCAGGCATAATTTTAATTCCATTAAGTATGCCTCTCTGTAGTATTTCATCAACATCTACCTTATAGACTTTGTCTCCTCTGCGATAATACAATACGGTTTTTGTTTTTGATGAACGCGCGAGTGAAACAATAACATCCTGAGGGGCAAGCCACTGATATACCATTGTTTCTTTAATTTCAGAAAAATTAATTGGTTGAGTAATAACAGAATCATTGATTGCATCTAAAATCGATATTTTATTAGATCTATAATTAGCGTAGACAACTGCTTTTGCATCAGCGTCCCATGTATAACCATTTTCCCATGTTTGTAATCTAATATTGGCATTTTCTGTGTACACAATATTGTTGTAATAAGAATAATAAGGCAAATGTGATGTTTTCATTAATGTTTGCCCGTCAAATACATAGCCTTTTATTCCGTTTGCTGTCGATGTAATAAGATATGTACGACCATTATACTGAATGCTATGAATAGAGGAAACAATCGCATCGTCAATATCAATTTTTGAAACTAAAGAGAATACTTTATCAAATTCCGGTATAGGTGAGTCAAACATAGCTTTTTTATTGACTTTCCAAATTGTAGCATAGCCATAGTAGAAATTGGTTGGCATTATCATGAATAAATAAATATCGCCATTAATTTGGAATAAATATGGCGTAGGGAAAATCTTCCCATAATCGTTAATAAATACAGCGGCAAATTGTTCCGACAGAAAATTGCGTTCTTGCAGGGTATTAATGTCAATAAAGTGTATTGAATCATAATCGTTTTCAACTAGCAACGAACCAACCATATTAATGTTTTTAAGATTCGGGGATTTGCCCGAAGTAAACTGATCATTTTTTGTATAAACAACCTTTTTTGTATCAAGTTCAAGAATTATCAAGCGTTTTCCTATATGTACTATTACTTTTCCATCGTGAGCATTGACATACGATATATCGCCCAAAGCTGCGTTAAATGGCATAATCCAACGCCACCAATGAATTAGAGAATCGCCTTGGATTTTATATACATCTACTGCACCTGGTAAATACACGGCGACATAAGGATAAGTGACGCCTATATTTCTGTTTATCCACGACGATCCTGCGCTAGGCAAGCCAGTATGTTGAATTGTTGTTTTGTAATTACGCACCATAACTCGGGCTACTATTGGCATGCTTTTATTGCCAACAAATACGGTACCAGTAATAGTGTAACTACCAAAAGCCGCTGTTGTTGCTGTAATTTCCACATTGACATCCCATTTTTGGCGCTGTGGTATGTTTGTAATTGTAATCGTAGCCGGAGAAACAGTAAAAGCGGTATGTTTTGCTATTTCTACTTTTACCATGGCAGTTGTGGGAGTTTTTGTACGAATATGAATATGAGTAATAGCAGAATGGCCCGCATCTATAGTGATAATATATGGTTCCCATGTGGCAAGAAATGGTAAATTTATATTTACATCATCAATCCAAAGGAAAAAGCCACTTCCAAGCAAATGGTTAATAAATGTATCATAGTCTACCCATGCAAATCCTTGATTTCCCCAAGATGTGCCCCATGAGTTTGCTAAAAGAAATGCATGTTTAGTATCATCATACCCGACAACAGTCATTGCGTGAGGTATTCCACCGGTTTGTGTACTAGTAAAAACACCATTACCATAATAAGATAGAAAATCAGTTGATATTTTTACACTAATTATTGCAGGTTTTCCCTGAGATAGTAATGTTTTTAATGTTTTTATAAAACGTTCCGGCTCTTGTTTGTATGAAATAAATGAATAATGAGCATAAACTTTAATATTTTTGCTAAATAATTCAGCAACCTTATCCAAAGGCAGGCCACCAAGCACATAATCGGCTGCATATGCCGTCCATGGAAGTATGCCTTTATTTTTAAGAGCGTTATGCATATCAGTAAAATTAGAGCCTGCGTCAAATCCGCCATTAACAAGAGAATAAGCATACGTTGGCGATAAAATGGCAAGTGGATCATCGATTTTCCATCCATATTTTTTAGCCATCATATAACTTGCAGAATAATAAATTGAAGCCCATGCAGTACAAGAGCCCATTTCTTGGCTATTAATCGGTGGAAAATAGTTTAAATCAATCGTTGCTTTTTCCGGCAAATTATTGCTAATAGGAACATCGCTATAAGTTGCAATTACACCGTTGCGATACACCGGCAGATGTAGCGACATTAATGTCTTTGTAATCATATCTTTTGTCATAATGTTTGTTTTTGCACCAGTATCCGTTGTTATCGCATAAGAAGTAGGCACGTATATTCCGCTTGACAATATTGCAATAGTTAACAGCATAATCATTAACCTTTTTATTCTCACAGTGAAATTACACCTCCCTGAAAGTACTTTGCTAATATTAGTATACCACATTAATCATACACCATTAACGGCACAGCAAAATTAACAAATTTTATCTTGGTGAACGTTAAAACTGTTTCACTTAATTAAAAAAATTGTACGAGTGCCTTAAACCGTTGACGAAACTTACACTTATCGCAAATTAGGCAGTATTTATTTAAAAATATATGCAATTCATTAATTTGTGTTTGCGAGATGAAAATCTATTTTTAAAGAAAACTAATACATTTTAAATGTTATCTGTTTGCGCATAATTATGCAATTTTCTTGGATTTTTAATTACCGATTACCAATATATTCCTTATAAAGGAGGTGAAACAATTGATAAAGTGGTTAAATAAAATACCAACAATTACAGTAAATGAGGCAATGTCTACGTATAATGTAGCAATAAAAACTGTTAATCAAACCGGCAAAGAAATCGTAGGAACAGCAAAGCAAGAAGTCGCAAATGCTGTTAAAGAATCTGCTATTAAAGCATATAACTCAATTAGCAAAGCCAAGCAAACCATGGAAAAAACTGCTATAAATGCAATCAATCAAACGACAAGCAAAATTACACAAACATCTGGCACAATAAAGGACATTATAATTAAAACACATAAGAATGTAGTAAATACATGGCAAAATGCAGATCAGACGCAAAAACAAAAAATTCACACAACTCTTAATGTAATTGGGATGATTCCACTTTTAGGAGAGCCGGCTGACATTGTTAATGGTATATTGTACGCCATGGATAAAGATTATATTAATGCTATCCTATCGTTTGTGTTAGCAATACCAGTTGCCGACGAAGGCGTAGGTGTAGTTAAAATAGGCGAACGTTCTGCAAAATTATCAAAATATGGTGAACTACTCCTCACTAAAGTGAGGATCTTCCCGTTTCTACGAGTGCAATCGCACTCTCCACGGGCGTTAGTTCGGGACGTTCCATCCCTACCGCTCGTAAGGTGAGCGACCCCTTTAGGTGTTTCAGTCCCTCACGCAACAAGTTCAAGGTTGCGTTATAATCTCTATCATGCTTTGTTCCACATACAGGACATATCCATGTCCTATCCGACAGTTTAAGGTCTTGTTTTTTATATCCACACACGCTACAAAGCTTTGAGGAAGGATAAAACGGGTCTACCTTGATAAGCTGTCTTCCATAGAAGCTTGCTTTATACTCCAAGTAGGAAATGAATCTCCTCCAGCTTGCATCTGCTATATGCTTTGAGAGTTTCCCGTTTTGCATTAAACCTTTTATATTCAGGTCTTCTACTATTATGGCTTGGTTCTCGCCAATTATTCTTCTACTTAGCTTATGGAGGAAGTCATTGCGTTGGTTTACTACTTTTTCATGAAGCTTTGCTATTTTTCTCTGGAGTTTACGGTATTTATTGCTACCCTTTTTCTTTCTTGACAACTTCCTTTGTAGTTTCCTCAATCTCCTTTCGGTTTTTATTAAATATTTTGGGTTCTCTATTTTTTCTCCTGTTGATAAGGTGCAAAAATGAGTAATTCCTACATCTATAGCCACCACCTTATCTGTTTCTGGCAAAGGTTTTATTTCCCTATCTACAAGGATGTTAAGGTAAAATTTGCCCGATGGGAGCTTTGTTATAGAGATGCTTTTTATTCTACCCTCTATTTCTCTATGCTTTTTGAATTTTATTGGTGTTTTGAGCTTTGGTATTTTGATTTTATTACCCTCTATACTAAAATGCTGTGGAATTGATATACTGTTCGTTCTTTTTTTACTCTTAAACTTCGGAAATCTTGCAATCCCTTTAAAAAAATTTTTAAAAGCTCTATCAAGCCATCTTACTGTCTCTTGAAGTGATTGGCTATTTGCCTCTTTAAGAAATGGATATTTTTCTTTAAGTTTGGGAAGTAGTCTTTTATACTCATAATAATTCCATTTCTTTCCCTCTTTTTCGTAATTTTCTTTAGCTATTTCAAGGAGTTTGTTGTATACAAATCTGCTATGTCCTATTTGACGATTAAGAAACTCCTCTTGTTCTTTAGTGGGATATAACCTAAATCTGTAAACATACAACATTTATTTTCTCTCCTGATTTTCTATGTATTTGCGTATTACATCTTCAGAGACAGAACCTACGGTTTCTATATAGTAAGATGGGTTCCACAAATGTCCTTTCCGCAGTTTCTTCTTAAGCTCTGGAAACTTTAAAAACAGTTTTCTTGCACTTATTCCTTTCACCATTTTCACGATATATGAAAGAGCTAATTTGGGGTGTGCTGACACGAAGAGATGAACATGATCTTGTTTTCCTACTTCTATCATAGCTATTTCAAAGTCTTTTTCTACTCCTGTTTCTATTATCACTTCCTTGAGGTAATTTGCCACTTCGGGAGTTAGGACTTTTTGTCTATATTTTGTTGAAAAAACTATGTGGTAATTGCAGTTATATACACAGGTTCTTCCTCTTTTTATGTTAGGTTTCAGCTTTACTTTCCCCATACATATAAGTATACCATATTTATATAGAAAAGTAGTATAATAACGCTTGTTTACGCATAACATATAGTCAGTAGTAAATTATACCGTGTGCTGTATCTCCCCTTTGAAAAGGGGAGGATTAGCACACAATTTGTCCTAAAAAGGCTTTGAAAATTTATAAAAATGTTTACGGGCAATATTCTAAAGCACAAACTTTTTATACGCTAACTAAAACTCCCGCAGTGCAAAAAGCTGGTCAAAAACTAGCACAGACAGCCACAGACGGAAAAAATGCTAAGATAAATTCGTAATATTTATGCATAAAAAATAGGGGGGGATTTTATTAAATTATCCCCCCTTTTACTTTGTTTATCTGAAGAGTGCCAAAACACTTTGCGGTGACATATTAGCCTGTGCAAGCATTGCGGTAGCTGTTTGCTGAAGAATCTGGTCTTTTGTTGCCATAAGCTGTTCTCTGGCCATGTCTGCGTTATAAATTCTATTCCAAGACGCTTCTACGTTTGTCTGCGCAATCATTACTGTTTCTTCTTTTGCCTGCAATCTGCTTTGAAGTGCGCCGATGCCTGCAACCCATTCTGAAACCTTGCGAATAGTGGCATCTACTTTTTTAAGCAAAGCATTAGCCGAAGCATTAACATTGTTTGTATCAGAAGCGCCTGCAATTTCTGCGACTTCTGCAACGCCAAGAGATTCATAAACTTCTTTAACTGTAAATGAAGCGGATGCGGTAACAAGCCCTGAAGCAGCGTCTGAATCATACACTTTTGCCGTTGCTACTTCATCTGTGCTACCTGCTTTTACAATGGCTACACCTAATTTGTCTGCTTGGTTTTTCCAATCGTTCCAGTTGCCCTCGGTGTTTACATAGTTTGTTGTGTTATATGCAATCTTAAACTGTCTATCCCACGTGGTTACTTCATTGGAATCAGCGCCTGTTTGGAATTTAAATGATGTAGATGCTGTGGAGTTTGTGCCAACCGGCTGAGAATTGTCAAGTAGCCCAATATCATTCCATCTGGTTTCGTGAGCAATGCGGATAATTTCATGCATGTATTCTTTTACCTGTTGAGCAATAGCAAGACGTTCCTCCGTGCCCATTGTGTCGTTTGCTGCCTGGGAGATTTTGTCTCTAATGTCAAGTAAAAGATCTTTCATTTTTGTAAGTCCGCCTTCTGCTACGGAAAGCATGTTTTTAGCGTCGGCAATGTTGTCAAGAGCTACGCCTAATCCTCTGCTGCGCGCCTTAAGTTTGACGGAAATTCTCCAGCCTGCGGGGTCATCAGCTGCCTTTGTAATTCTAACTCCAGTTGCGAGTCGGAGTTGCCTAAGGGCCAAGTCGTTGTTAATGAGTTTGAGGCTGTTTAGGGCATTAAGAGCCCCAATGTTTGTGTTAATGCGGGTAAGATCTGTTAACGCCATGATAGTTTCCCCTCCTTGGAATATTGTACCCTCTTCCCTGAGGGCCGTTATCATTATCGGAGGGAGACACAAAAATTTTAATATTTTTCTATACAGTCTGAGCTATTGCCTGTTGTATTTGTTTCTGTTCTAAACCGAGCTGCTCCGCTGTTAATTGTAGATATGCATTAGCTATATCATTTTTGTTCATGCCTGGTTCATTAGAATAAAAGTTTTTTCTGACAGTATATACCGACAAAGTGTGTCCAACAGCAGATAATGCCATATATCCGCCGGCAATAACACCGATCCAAGGATTAATCATCCACCCAATAGCTCCGGCCCCAAGCACTTTTGCCCACGTTGCGAATTTGCGCGTTTGTGCAGTAACAGATTTGGGGTTTGCCGCATCATTAAAAACACGTACAGCGCGCAGCAATTTGCTAATATTCTTTGTGTCATCTAGTTTGATAGAGGATTGATACTGCTCTCCGTTGATTTGATACAATAGATCTACTTGCTCTTGCTCTCTGTCTACATTAATGCGCGCTCCGTCGATGTTGTGTTCTTCCATAATTTTGTTAAACATTTGCGCCTCTCGATCAATAGCACGAGTCAACCATTTGGTCTTGATACTTTTAAAGATGTTCATGATAATAGACACCTCCTCTTTTAATATGTATTTAAATTATGATTGGGTCAATTATAAACTCAGCATCGTTAATTTCAATGAACAATTGCGTTTTTAGACGAATGTTCATTGCTATTTCTTCTGTATAATCAATGTTTCATAATCTATATAGTCTATTATTGATAATCAAAGCTATCGCAATAACAAGATGCCGGCAATGCTATAAATAAACACCCTTCGGCTTCTATATAAGTTATAGAAAGTGTAAAATATGTTTGCACGTTTTCTATATAAGTTGTAGGAGGTGTGAAGTATGTCTGCATCATTTCTTTTTTACCTTAGAGAAGAAGATGTCTTTGAAAATCTGCCTCAGGCCGTAGCGCTTGCTTATACTCGCCATGCCCAAATCGCGAAAAACACTAAGGATCCGCGTCTAAAAGAATTGATGGAGGACGAAAGTTCTGTAATTTTCAGCGAGGAAATTGTGGTAGTACACGAATATCAAATTTCTTTTGTGCGCAATCACCACAGCGTCGAAGCTATTAGAAATATGCCATTTAAAGAAGATCTTCTATCACATTCTGCGCCGCCTTTGCATTTATGGCACAAGCCACTATCCCAACGTCAAATTGCGTTAAAGACGCCACTAACACAACTAACGTATGACGACACTTTTATTCTGCGTCTATTAATCAATTATCAGCGCGGTTTTATTGATGAAGAACAAAGTAAACAGCTATTATTAGAATATTTCGATGCTGCGAATGTTAAACTGGGATCCAAATTTGCGGCAATTCTTTATTGTTCTTATTTTATTCCGTCCCTGAAATTTTCTGACTTCGGGATTATACCAGATCGATCTTATGATATTAACGTCTATCGGGATAGTGGCACCTCCTTAGGAGAAATACTAAATTTCTTATTTCTTGATGTTTTGGTTGATTTTAAACTTATCGAGCATGTGCGAGATTGTGGTGTTATGCAATGTAAAGATATTCCAGGATCCCCATGTAACGTAGCGGTGGAGATGATAGAGCCGCTAAACGCAATATTTAATAAAGACACCGAGACTTTGTGGTTTGATGATGACGCGATTGACGCCCTTACTGCTACTGGTTATTATAAGCTACGCTTACCGTTTGCCAATTACGTAAAACCACGCAACATTAGCCTTGATGGATTGGCTCCTGCAATGGGCTTTTCTGACGGCGAAGAATTTATTAAATCAATTTCAACAACTAGCAATTGGCTTTTTTTGTAAACATTATAAGGAAATAAACATTTGATTGCTGTTTGCAAAGAGTTGTTCTAATGTATCAATAACATCGGCATCGCTAGAGTTGATATGCAAATATGATAAAACATCAATGCTGCCGGTAACATTGCCCCAAAAATAACATAATTCATATTCATGATTACTTGCGCTCCACTTAATAGTATTTTCTTTACTTAATTGAAGCGCATCTTGAAAAGTTTTATATTGTTCTACTCTTTCACCTGTTAATGTATAATACAGATAATCGAGAGTTATATACGCTATGCCAAATCGCAACGGCTTAAGCCACGGAGATAGCTTATCTATAAGCGGTTTGTAAGCATCTATAATAAATCGTGTTAAATATTCTCCAAAAGAATTATTAATAAAAGCATAATCTATAATCCATTCTGCCTGTGATGTCGCTTGTCCCCAACTACCTCCCCATGGTTCATACATATTGCCATTGGGGTGATTTTTTATAAATGATTGAAGTAATTCAATAGCATCTTCTCGCAGATCTTGTCTGTTGTATGTCCAATAGCCTAGCATCAAAGCAACTATTAAATCATTGCAATTTGATACATCACTATGTGCCAAAAGAGGCTCGATGTCATTAAGGGTAATTTTGTTGTTAATTAAGCCCCATTCTATCGTTACTAAAGCTAGTTCTGCATATATTATCCACGACAATGTAGCATCGATATTTGTAAATTTGCTAAGATACGCTTCCTCTATCGTTGTAGCATCCTTGACTTCTAATAACCATGTAGAAAACGCACTACTTAATGCTACATATGAATTGTTAATAATATCTGTGCCTTGATTGATTTGTAAAAGCCGTTCACGCTCTTGTAATAATTTTTGAACAGACTCTTTATCTCGTCGTTGTGGAGGTTTGTTATAAGTGTTGTGATAATAATAAATTCCTGTCATTGTTTCTGACTTTGCTCTATCATAAATTAAAGGAAAATTAAAAGGATTAATTGCATTCAAACGTGCAACAGCTATTGGTAAGAGTTCCCCGAATGTGTGATTTTGTATTTCATCGTGGCTTAATAAGTAATGCAGTCCTATGCCTTCAGCCATATTTGGTCCCTCCCAATCAACAGACGAAATTATAAAGAAAGTTTTGCATTATTTTCTGGCGTCCACAATTCAGAAAGTGCATCTTTAATACTTTCATTATAAATTTCCCGTCGCCCAAGATACACATCAACATAATCGACATCAGTAATATCTCCCCAAAACAGAATTGATTCTATATTGTATGATGATTCACCCCATTGAATTTCTTCGTCATCAAACTTGTTTATCCATTGTGCATCCCCTGTCCATTTCCAATGTAAATAAGCCAATACCACATCAAACAACATTAAATTTGATTCATTGGCATAATATAAATCGTCTTGTAAATCAACTTTGTTCATATGAGGCATGTATAAACGTGATAACATTGCAATTATATGTTCTCCAAGCGCCGGGTTAACAATCATGTTTGACATAATCCACCCAGGAATAGCAAAATCTCGTGCGTTTCCTATAAGACGCGTATATTTGCGCGCAGAATCATTGAATATGTCAATCGCCGGTTCGATTAAATCTTGGCGATGAAATGTGTAATATGACAACAACATTGCCAATGAAAAATCATTGTATTCTGTTGCAATTTGTTTAAAAAACTCATATCCGTCAATAGCATTGTTTAATAACAGCCATTCAGCGGCAATTAATGCCAAATCTGATGAGAAAAAAGCTGATGGAGAAGTTATTATTTGTTCGTATAGCATTTGCGCTGCTTCGGTTAATTCGTAGTCCTTATCAATTACTAACGTTCTTCTGTTAATAAAATCTACGATCATAAAGTCATCATTACGTTGCCACTTTTTTGCCGGAGTTTTAATGTTATGTAACATTTCTCTTTCCTTTTTGAGGATTTTAGTAACACTGTCAGGTTTAAGTTTGACTGTATGACCCTCATCTGCATAAAAAGGATCGGTAACGTTATAATAAATGCTTGGTGATTCTGAAGAGTACATTGCGCGAAAATCCCATGCATTCATTTCATTAAGCCTTGCAGCAATTAATGGCCATAGTTCTCCAAACGTATGCGCTTCTGCTTCTTCTATGAACACTAAATAGCTAAACATTACAGGCTTATACTTTATCATTTCTCATTTTCCCCCCTCAGTTTTATAATGACAGATAGCCTCGCTCTGGTTTTATAAAATTAGTGAAATAATCCACAAATTCTTTTACTACGTTGATCTTTTTTGGATCGATGTAATATTTATCGTTTGGCATTTTTAGCGAATCGTTAATTGCTTCAGGCCATTCTTCTAATGGCAAAGTAGTATAATCTACAATATGCCAGTTCGGAACATATATAATGGCACTTGCTAAAGTGTAAGCCAGTATCCAATTCTCATAATTATCCATATCGATTTGCTCTTGTAACATTCGAATAATATCCCATGGTATTATAGTAACATCATCACCAATCATCAAGGTTTCGTTATTTATTTCATGCATAAAATACCATGATTGTTTCTCTTCCATTATTTCTTTAAACAGAGAAGCGAATAATGCAGAATTAGTATTTGTACTGACTTTTGGCAAATGAATAAGAATAGTATCATCATTGTTAACTTCTACATCGCGCCATGCTGACATTAATAATGGTGGGACAGTATTGCGCTTTCTTATATGTCCAGCATCTATTAATTCTGTTCTAATAATTTGATATTCATTAATACGACGCAAAATCTCATCTTTATCCAAATTTAACAAATCTTGAAGGTTATCTAACGAAACAGTAAAAGTCTTATTGCTAGAATTATATTTTCCCACGATAATAAATGTTGGTTCCATAATGCTTTACCTCCTTTTACTTTTTTTATTGCTCATGTTATAATATAGTCAAAGATGAAAACGAAAGGAGGATTAAAACAAGCATGCAAGAATACTACAGATCAGTAATTGCCAATGCTATGGGCACAATATGGAAAGAAACCGAAGCAGGCAAAAAAATCACACACGCGAATTATATTGTTACAGAAATTTGGCGCGAATTATTTGAAAACTATAACAGTATTGATATTTTGCGTCTTACACAAGAAGCGCTGACAGAAAATGGTTTATCAGAAGATTACTTGCGAATTATTTTAGTAGATGATGCTTATGTTTTTTCTTCGTACTGGTATCCATTGTTTATATGGCTATATGCACCAATAGGCGACCGGCAATTGCGAATGAGAATTTATCAGGAATGGTTTTATCCCATGGAAGACAAGACTATTTTTGCTTCTCCTGATGAAGCAGGCGTTGTGCCGGTGGGACTTAATCTTTACGATCTTTATTCTGCAAATTCTCCACTTTTATCAACTCTTTTATGGGATGCATGGACCTTTATGCTGTCTTATGTTTTTTGGCTTGTAGAAGTGCGCGATGATAATGATAATGCTGATATATATTCAGCTACGATACATTCCGCTGTAAAAGGAGCTTTGCAATATTTGTTTATAAATGTGCCGCTGCATATTGAAGATATTCGCTACATTGAACAACTTTTTCACATAATAGAAGATATTCCAATGTCTCTTTATTGGGGCAGTAAAGTTGAAGAACTATTAGAGTTAAACAATATCAATTCTGTATCAGCTTCGTATGCATTGATAAATAAGGCAGAATTGCATATGGCATGGCTATCTATTGCACAATATCAAACATCGCAAAGTTCCCTAATAAAAACAATATATGAAGAAACATCATATTTGTCTTATATAACGTTTTCTCAAAAATGGCTGCGACAAAAATTTTTTAAGTAGAATTTATTGATTTTGTGTTGCAACTTCCTTTTTAACAGAGTGATAAACGTTCCATGCTTTTGCAAATGAATGTACTGCATTTACCGCAGCATGAAATGCAACGACGAATGGGAAGAAAAGCATCACTACTCCAGCGATTAAAGTGATAGCTGCTGAGGATGGGACAGTGTTTTGCAAGAATGCAACCAGTAAAAACATGGGGCCAGCAATAGATGCAATATTGCCTATTAAGACTAATATCATTAATGTTAGCATATCATTTAAATCTATATTCTTTGCATCTTTTCTTATACCGTAGACATTTATTTGGATTAATGCTACAAGTCCGCCAATCATCAACGAAAGCAGAAAAATGTTGCCAATGTTGTTAAAAAGCCAATATAAAGCTGCAACATTATTAATCTTGCCAGCAAAATCTGATGTTTTTACAATACGAGCAAACAACCATCCAGCAAAACTTGTGATTCCCCATAAATTTAACATTGCTACAAGATAAATGGTACCCTCTAACGCAAAATCACGTACAATTCTTTTTTCTGTAGACATTTGTTAAATCACCCCCTTACATACAAAAATATAAGACTACTATTTAATAATGATCAGATCGCTGTCTGTGTCTACTGTAATTTTAGTTACGTCATCATTACGCAAAAGCTTTTCAGCAATTTTATTTTCTACTTCTGCTGTGAAAACTCTTCTTAATGGTCTGGCGCCGTATTCCGGATCAAAGCCTTTAGAAGCTAGAAGTTCTTTGGCCTTTTCAGTAACATCAATTTCAATATTTTGTTCTTGCAAGCGTTTTCTAAGACGATCAATAAACAATTCGACTATTTCCTTCATCATCTGTTCGTCAATTGGGTCAAAGACAATAATTTCATCAATTCTGTTCAATAATTCCGGCCTAAATGTACGTTTAACTTCTTCGATAACGTGTTTCTTTACTTCTTCAAGAGTCATTGGCGGTTCTTTGCCGTCTTTTAATGCTCTCAAATATTCAATAAAATACCGGCTTCCAATATTAGACGTCATGATAATAACAGTGTTAGAGAAATCAACGGTTCTACCTTTTGCATCAGTAAGCCTGCCATCATCAAGTATTTGTAAGAGTATATTCCATACATCGGGATGTGCTTTTTCTATCTCGTCAAAGAGTATAACCCTATATGGTCTTCTCCTAACAGGCTCTGTCAGTTGTCCGCCTTCTTCGTGGCCCACATAGCCTGGCGGAGACCCGATTAAGCGCGATATCGTATGCTTTTCTTGAAATTCAGACATATCAATACGCACTAATGCTTCCTCGTCGCCAAACAGAAATTCTGCCAAAGTTTTTGCTAACTCTGTTTTTCCAACACCGGTAGGGCCTAAGAATAAGAAAGATGCAATAGGTCTGTGCGGATCTTTAAGACCGGCTCTTGCTCTGCGTATAGCCTCGGCTACTGCTTTGATTGCATGATCTTGCCCCTTAACTCTCTTGTGTAAAATATTTTCAGCTTTTAATAATTTTTCTTTTTCATCTTCCATTAACTCGCCGGCGGGAATGCCTGTCCATTCTTCTACTATCTTTGCAATATCCTCTTTTGTTAAGACTAATACCGGTTCTTTTTTAATTTGTTCTAATTCTTGTGCTAATTGTTCTTCTTTTTCTTTAAGATCTTTTGCACGCTCATAATTTTGCGCTCTTGCCGCCGCCTGTTTCTCTCGCCTGATACGCTCTAATTCTTTCTCTTTTTCTCTAATATCAACCGGAATAGCTTCTAATCTTTTGGCAGCTGCAGCTTCGTCTAGTAAATCAATGGCTTTATCAGGCATTTTTCTTCCCTTAATGTATTTGTCTGCCATTTGTGCGGCGGCAATAATTGCATCATCGTTAATCGTGATTTTATGATGCGCCTCTAACCGATCTTTGATACCATTAAGAATTTCAATTGTTTCCTCTACCGATGGCTCTTCTACATATACCGGAGCAAATCTGCGCTCTAAAGCACCATCTTTTTCAATGTATTTGCGATACTCGTCAAGTGTTGTAGCACCTATAACTTTTATTTCACCACGTGCAAGCGCCGGTTTTAAAAGATTCGCTGCGTCTATGTTGTTTCCTTCTGTACTGCCAGCGCCCATAATAGTGTGCAACTCGTCAATAAAGAGAATAGTATTACCATCTTTGGCCTCTTCTATTACTTTCTTTAAACGCTCTTCAAAGTCGCCACGGTATTTTGTGCCTGCCATTAATGCGCCCATGTCTAATTCTAATATTCTTGCATTTTTAAGATTTTCTGGTACTTCACCATTTGCAATTTTCTGTGCAAGTCCTTCAACAATAGCTGTTTTACCAACACCAGGATCACCTATAAGCACAGGATTATTCTTCGTTTTTCTGCTTAAAATTTGCATAACTCGCTTAATTTCTTTGTCTCTGCCTATTACCGGATCAAGCTTTCCTTCTTTTGCCAATTCTGTTAGATCTCGTGCGAAATTTTCTATTGTTTTTTGCTTCCTCTGTGGCTTTTCTTTTTCAATAACGCCTTTAAGAGTTTGCGGTGATACGCCTTGATAAATGTAGTAAATCGCTGTGCGTATATCGTCGGCAGTAATGCCAAATTGTGAGAATATATCTGCAATATCTGGTTCTTGCAATGCCGATAACAGGAATAATTCATCTGTAACAATTCCAATGCCAAGTTCTACTGCAATACTCTGCGCTCGATATAATACGCTTTTAAGTTCTGGAGTATATTTGCTATCACCATCGCTATTGATTGCAAGCAAAGCATTTATTAATTTTTCTGTATCAGGGTTAAAAAGACGAATAATTTGTGAAGTAAGTGTTTTTTCATTCGCAATAAGGGCAGCTAACACATGCTGCCCTCCAACGCTAGATTCGCCGTCCTGTTTTGCTATTTGTTCTGCAATTGTTAATGCTTGACTCAATGTTTTGCTAATATACATAATCTTTCATGCACCTCCTTTGGAAATGTTTTATTTTTGCAGTCTACTATGACTATACCAGATTGAGTTGCATTTTAATCAAGCGTAAGGCTAATACAATTATTTTGAAAAGACAAAATAACAGAGTAATATAGTTATTAGAGGAGGAGGCGAAGAATTATGGTGACACCAGAAAACGATCAATTGCAAAGCCTTATAAGAACAGTTTTATCAGCAGTTACAAGCATTGTAGAAGAATTAACTGTTGCCGCAGGTAGGGCAGACATTTATACGTCTTATGGTGTTTTTGAATTCCAAAATATTGCGGACAATAACACAGATTATCAAGCAGCAAGATATTTAGGTACTGATTATGTTTATTTCTTTGGTTTCATCAGAGATGAGGAAAATAATATTATAGATGTACAAGGACGTATTCCGCGCAATGTTTGGCAAGAAATGGTTAAATTGGGAGTTGTTAATGACACTAATTGCCAAATTATTAATGATAGCGAAGAAGATTACATAATTCTTAATATTCCGCTATCTACGCTTGATAAATTTGTCAAAATATTAATTTCCGCCGCTCAACGTATGCATGTTCATACTTTTAATAATGTTTTCTTGCGCCCTTTTTATGACCCAAATGCTTATATGTCTAGCATTTTCCAGATTGATAGAATAATTCACGAAATACAAGAAAAATTCAATGTTTCTAAAAATGACGTTTATTCTAAAAATGTTATTGAAAACTTATCAGATATTGGTATTAGTCAAAGAGAAGCGAAAAGTATACAGCATTTATTAAGAAACTCCTGGCGCAAGGTAATAACGGCGCAAAGTAAAGAAGAAATATTACAAACATTAAAAAATATGTCCGATCAATTAAGAGATAAATATGGATATGAGTTTAACATCAATTGGGATAACGAATATGAGGCATTAGTAAAAAGTATATACGGCATGGCGGCGCTAGCTACTCATACTGGTATAGTGATAGGATTAAATACTGACACTAACAGAAATATCAAAATTAACAATAAGGAAATAGCTAAACACAATTTGACAGAATTAGATTTTTATTCAAAATATTACAATTCCATTGGTTCTTTTTCTGTGAACACAATAAAAGCAATATCGGTAGGCAGTGCTATTGAAACAGCTGATGTAATAGAAAAGTTAAATTTGCCGAAATCAATTAAGACTTTTTTAGTTGAAGAAGACTATCTTAAGACACGCAAACAAATTGGCGATGTTATTACATTCGAAGATATTAAAGACAGTCTTCTGCGTAAAAGTTTAGCAGAGTCTGCCTTGGCTGTTATAACTGCAGTTTTCAGAATCGGAGACCCAATAAAGGTTATAAATATTCAAGAAAACAATGACTACTTTATTAAATTAGAGGAAACAGAGGATGGCAAATTTATTATTAGTGCGGCCAATGTGGGAGAAGAACAAAACCAAAATATTCAAGAAAAGATTAATGAGCCTTTTAGTTTAGGCGAATTATTGCAATTATTTAATAATTTATACAAAACAACAACAGATCAGTATTTAAAGAGTTTAATGTCACAAGCAATAGGGATAGTGATAAATATAATTGCTATTAGAGACCAACGCATTCTACAAGAGCTCAGCAATGCTTTTCTTGACCATAAAACGCACGCCTTGCTTTTTGCTTATAATAAACAGGCGAATAAACGATTAACGGCTAATTTGTTACAAAATATTCCCAACGAGTACAAAGAAATTTTTGGTAAATTTAACGTTTCAAGGCAACAGATTAAAAAAGTAGTTAGCCTTTTTGCTGCGGGCAGAAATACATTAGATAAAAAAGCACGGAAACAGTTAATAAAAGATATAACTTCTTACCTTAAGGGAAATATATCAATTGCATTGAGGCAAAATCTACAGTATAAATATGCCTTTTTGTTTACAGTATTCACAATTCTTAACACGCAAGCTGTTACTTACTACTTAGCGCAAGACATGCATGGTGTAGCATCGGTGGCAAAACTTTATGATAAATATCTCATTCCCTTAATCGCGAAGGCTGCTAGTAGAAAACGCAGAAAATATAGTAATATTGCGGCAAAGATCAAGCGAATCGAAAAGACAAATGTATTATTAAACTCTAGCGAAAGCTCATTTTTAACTGTTCTTGAGCCGACAGTTGACGAATTAAGAGAATTAATGAAAATGGAAAAAATAGACGGGCTCAAAGACCTATGGAAATACTTACTCACGGACAAGTCATTGCCTTTTTATCGCAAAGGAGATAAAAATAAGTTTTATTTCATCAGCGGTTTTGCCCATGCTGTTTCTAAGCATTTATTATTAGCGCCAAATGTTGATAATAATGAATTAGAAGAATGGGATAAATTCTTTAGCTGGATGTTGGATGAGTTAAAAAGTGAGTATGAATTGGACAATGATAAATATAAAAAAGAAATCACACAAGCTATTAACTCTATTTATAGGGCAAAACAACAAATATATGCAAAGCAAGCGATTTTAGCAGCGCAGAAAAAAGATGCTAAAGCGTTTCAAGAATTAGTTGTAAAACAAACGGAATTAGTTAATAAACAAGAGGCTAATAGCAACAAGCCAGAAGCCCCGCCAGAAATTCAGAAAAATGCAAACATATACTATCAGGCAATGCTATTGGCGCAATTATCGGGCGATCAACAGGCATCAGTAAAATATCAAAATGCTTTTAACGAAATAACAAACAAATACAAGGTTGCTATAAATGATGATTTTCTTAAAGATTTACAGGATTTATTACAAGATGAGATTGCAACTGTAGATACATCTATTGAAAAAATTGTGCAAGACGCTATTGAACATAATAGTTTTCCATTTTCATATTTTATTAAACGCTTAAAAGAAGAAAATAAAGAATTAAAAGAAGAAAACAAAGAGCTAAGGCAAAAAGCAAGTGTACTCGAAAGGAAAGAAAAGTGGAGCAGAATAGTAGATGATGTAGAGGACCTTATTTTTGATGATTATGCCCTTGAGCGCACATGGTCAGAGCTTACAAGAGGCAGAGGATATTTTGCCGATATCAAGGACTTAAAGAAACGCATGAAGGAAGACCCAGAATTAAAAGCAATTATGTTATACTTCACCATTTCTAATTACGAACAAAATGCTACCGTGAAAGAATTAAAACCTAAAGAATTTCAAAAACTATATAAAATGCTTTTACTTGGAACTGATGGAGACGTTTTAATACATCAAGATGAAAACGGCAATTTAGTTACCGATAACATGAATAAATATGTTAGAATCTCTGATTGTAATCCAAAAACGGGCGATATTACAATAAAAATTACAGGTGAGGCCAATGAAATATATCAAAAATTACTAGCAGACAAAATTAGGCAAAGTTTTGAAAAAAATAATGTACTTGATCCTAATAGACTTTATACACAAGTGAACGATTTAAAATTGAAAGTTAAAAACCTGAGAGTAGAAAATAATAAATTAAGGCAACAACTAGAGGAATATCGCAAGCGAAATTATCGCTTAATAGAAAAAATTAATCGATATGAAAACAATATTTTAATCCAAACACTCGCTAGCGCTTATTTAACAGGAAATGAGCAATTAATAGATCTTATAAGAGAAAACTATAGCGAAGAAGGATTTGCAAAATTAAAGGAAAAAGCATACAATGTCTTAGTAAATTATGCAGATGAATTGGGGCTTGATGTAACTGGACTAGATATTGAAGAAGCAGCGGAAGTTATTGTAGAAGAGTTAAAAGCATCTTACAACGATTTTGCTGCAAGATAAAAATAAAATATGTTTGTTCTTTTTGTGACTTCCTCCCCCTACTGAAGTAGGGGGCTTCCTGCTTCGCAGAGGAAGTTTACACGGATATAGGGTGTATTTCCTAGTATCCGTGCAGTGACTTCCCTCTCCACAGGCTTCACTTTCCCGCAGCCCACGGGTAGGACAGACATTTCTAAGGGGTCTGTCAGCCCTTTTTGTTCTAAAGCTATACGCAATATATTCAGGGAGGCATTCAGGTCTCTGTCAATTTCCAGCCCACAGTTTTCGCATCTGAATACTCGTTGATTTAACCCAATTTCCTGAATGTGCCCGCATCTGCTACATGTTTTGGTGGTAGGAGCATATCTATCCACAAGGATAAGGGTCTCAAGACTGTGCTTCAGTCTTGAAATTATTCCCCCTATCCCTGTAGATTGCACCTGTTTCCCAAAAAGCCCTGAATGCCAGCCTTTGATGTTCTCATCTTGAATAGCCACTATGTCGTAGCATCTTAACAGGGCGTATATCCTATTTTGTATATCTTTACGAATATTTGTAATATACTCCCATTCTTTCTGTAGTTTCTTTTTAGTCTTTTGATAGTTTTTACTACCTCTCTTTTTTCTAGCAAGAGATCTTTGAAGTTTTTTCAACCTCTTGGTTTCAGGAACATTCCATCTGATGACTATTCCGTTAGAGAGGGTTATTTGATTTTTAATGCCGAAATCTACACCTATTGCTTCATGGATAGCCTGTTTGGGTTTATTAAGTTCTTTTGGTACATAGCAGGTTATGTGCAAGTAATAGCCTGATGGCTTTTTCACTAAATGGGCATTAGATATCTCTGCTTCTTCTGGTATTTGATGTAATCCTAAAATACGGAATTTTTTCTTAATACCCTGAATTTTGACGCGATTTTTGTTCTTATCTATTTTGTAGGTGTTTCCATACTGTTTAAGGGGTATGCTACTGATTTCTGACTTAAAATCCAGTTTTCCCACCTTATATCCCTGCTCCTTAAGTTTTTTAAGGGCTTTGAGGTTGTTTTTAATTCTTTCCACAATGCCTTGTCTAATTTGAGAACTTAAGACTTCTATTTTCCTACTTTCAAATCCACCCGGTGTTTTTATCTCTACTTCTTTTAGTTTCCACGCTTTACTGTTCAGTCTATTAGAAACATCGGCTACTATGTAGTTATATAGCCATTTTGCTTCAAGAAACATTCTATCAAGAATTTCAATATCAGCCGTAGACAGGTTTTGCAATTTAAGCTGATACACTTTACAAACCTGATTTTTTCTTCTTTTCTTTGTCTGTTTCAAGGTTCTTTTTATTTTTTCAGTTTTTAGCATTTAACCACCTTCATTATGATATTGAATGCTCCCTTTATAAGTATATTATAAAAAGACAATTCATCTACCCCTTTGAAAAGGGGAGCATTCTTGTTAGGGGTTTCGTAAATAAATTCTTGTTATATGCACAAAATAAATTGCGCGTCATCAATTATCAACAAAGCATTAATAAAGCGACAAGTTTTTTGGCGGAGGGGGCGGGATTTGAACCCGCGGAACGTCATTCGACGCCCAGATGATTTCGAGTCACCCGCCTTCGTCCGCTCGGCCACCCCTCCGCTAATAATTATAGCATTTACCAGCCCCAACCGCGTCCTCTACCGCCAAAACCTCTGCCGCGACCCCAGCCACGACCATAGCCTCTACCGTATCTGCAACCACGACCCCAACCACGACCGAAACCAAAGCCACCAAACCATCTGCGTAAACCCCATCTGCCATAACCAGGCCAGAAGCCATTAGTCCATCTGCTTGCACCCCAATAAACTTGCGGATTGTTATTAGATTCAACAATATTGCCACCCAAGACATCTCTTACTGTGCCATTGACTGTCTTGTGAACAATCCCCATTTGACGCAAAGCTGCTTCTGCATTTACACCGGGAACGGCTGCTGAAATTACCTCATTTACTCCGTGATCAGCAAGCCATGATACAAATTGCGGTCCTGCCCCACCACGAGCGGCAGCAAACGGATTAGGCTCAAATGCTACACTGCCATCTTCCTGTACAAAGCCTACATAAGGCGCACGTGCAAAACGCATCGATAATACACTATCAACTGTTGGCTGTTCTACTAATATTGCTCTCATAATTTATCTCACCTCCTACAGTATACATTATACCATATACATACAAAATATATGTAGCTTGTGAAAAGTGATATGAAAAAACTTAAACACTCGAATTTCCTATAATATGTGTTAGGAGGTGAGCAAAAATGTTTATATATTCATATTCAGATGACGGTTATTTAAAACTAGTACAATTAAGTGGCGAAGAATATGTTGTAATATTCTTTAATGAGACTCCTGATGAAATGGGAATTTATTTTGGCGCTGGTAATGATTATTATAGCATTATGCCGCACCATGCAAATTGGGAACGCATTAAAGACAAAGAATTAAAAATTGGCGATAAAACAATTTACATCAAAAACTATCCTGAGGGTGTTGCTGTTTGGGATAATATTAATGGTGTATTTATCAGACGGATAGGTGACATGCTTGATTATCGAAATTTTTTTGATTTAGCAGACACTGTAGGGTATACGCTCGAACACCCAATCGAACTGCCACCGGCTTTGCACAAAACACTTAACACTCAAGACGATAATAATGAAAATGTACAATATGCTGACAAAAAAGAAGCGTTGTTATCGCTATTATCATACAATTACAGTCTCAGCATCGATACATTTTTGCCGCTAATATTAGAAGCAAATTATGGAGCGACAGACGTTGCTGTTAGAAAGCGCATATATGACGAGTACACAAGAAAACAACATAAAATAACATTTGATGAATACAATGCGTTTCTTAATGACCCTCGCACTGCGCGCATTGCTGCAAACATGATAAGAATAACGGCAGGCGAAGAAGCAGCAAAGATATTCTTGCAAAAATTAGAACAAGCCCGTAACGGAAAATGGCAAATATCGGAAGCTTTTGTCGATCTTGCGAAAGAATTTGTTGTCAGTCCAAATGGATGGCCGATTACTGATTTGGAGGCCAAGTTATTAGCTAAAACTTCGCCCATTTTGACAACTGACGATATTTTAGCAATGTTAAATAGTGAATATGATGTCGTTTCTGATTTAAAAATTATGGCAGCGTTTGCGCCGGAAGCAAAGGAAGTTTTAGAACGTATTGAAAGCGGTGTTTTCATAGAACATAATCGATTATTGGGATTATAAAGGTTTTCTGATACGTTTTTGTGGTATAATTGTTTTAGCACAAAAGGCTAGATAATTAATAGGCCGAATATTAAAAGGAGGTTATATAATCATGATACAGCCTGAACAGTTAGAAAAATTATTTGCAAAATTTATTCAACATGATCAGATTGTTTTTTCTATTTTAAACATTGTTTATGCTACAGCCAAGAAGAGAAACGATCGAGATGCTATTGAAAATCTTACATATATTGCAAATGTTGTAATTCCGGCATCGCATGGTGCAAGAACAATTATGCAATTAGCACCCCAATACAATTTAGATGAAGAAATAATTAATGAGGCGATTAAAATTTATGTTGTGGCATTTATGGTAGAAAATGATACCAGAAGAGGCCTTTTTGAAGGATTGGAAAACCTGTTAGATCAATATAATGCTGGTGATGTATTGCTTGCTAGCGCTGCCATGCTAGAAGCTTCACAGAATTTTTATGAGGATTTTGATATCGATAAAATATCTAGGCCATTATTGGAACAGGACAATCTAATAAATTGTTTTGATAAACATTATGATAAAATCACTGAAATAGTATTAAGCGATCCTCTTATATATTTGGTAGATGGCGGTGCATCACTTCTTGCAAATAAAGAGTTATTAAGTACTTTTGAAAAGTGCATAAGTTCACAAAAAACATTTTGATCATTACAATCCTAAATAAGGGCTTTGTTTTCCTCTTAAATTTGCATCCTGCGTAATTCGTTCGACAATTTCTTCCAATTTTTGTTTATCATAGATATAATTAAAGACGTTTTCTGCTGTGATATTTGTTCCGAAGGTGCAATAAATATAAGGAAACACTAAAGGAATATCATCTCGTTCCAGTACCGACACCACATCTTCGGCAGTTAATTTGCCTAACGCTCGCCTTGCAGTATTATTTGATATAAGTAGCTGAAAGGCCTCGTATAAATTATTGTTTAACAACGTTTCATGAATTTCTTTTAAAAGGGCGCGTTTTTCTTTGTATGTCGCATGTTCTAATTTTTCTATGGTAGATAATGGAAAATTTAATATTTGTAAGGCAGCTGATACAGTTTTCATCATATCGTCAATATCTTCATCTGTATTAAAATCAAATATTATTGGTGTAGCAGGAATTTGTTGCAATGTATCTGAGTCTATCACAGGCTTTAATTGGCTGTGTTGGATTATTAGCAATGTAAAAAGGTTGCGAAGAGCAGCGTGTTCACCTAGGCCTTCTTTTCTAATCATCTCCGCCAATAAATCTGTAATATTATCTAACCGATATCCTTTTACCTCACTCGTTTTATCCAACCGATATTCATCCGTTGATTGAGTCCAGCGCCAATTTGAGAATTTAAGCCAGCTCCATTTAGCTGTTGGCAATAGTTCAGCTAAATATTGTCTATTGCTAACAAGGTCATATTCTGCTAAAATTAAAACGTCTGAAGATAAAGCTTGTTGTTTAACCTCATCATGCAAAAAAGATTCCGTAATTGTTTCTGCCATTGTATCGTAATATTTTCCGACAGAATTAGCGGCATATTCGTATACCACTTGTTTTTGAAATTCGGTCAATCGATCCCATATATCAGCCAACATTTTTATCCCCTCCTCTTATTTTTATAGTGAAATCGCAAAATTTGTGCCATTTAAAAGGTCATCTATAACACTTAACATACCCTCTAATTCTTCATCTTTTTCCCATGTTCTAATATAAGGCAAATATGTAGGTGTAATAATTGCTTCGTCATTTTCTACCGCATCTTGCCATTGTTTAGCAAGTTTTGCAACTAGTTCCCCGTTTTGTAATCTCGCATAATTAATTGATAAAATTTTAAATAAAGTAGTGCTGAATATTTTTAACACCAGGCTATATTCAAAATCAATTTTTTTAAGTGCATTCTCGGCAGCCGTAATATCGTTTTTTATATAAGCAGTAAGAAACTCCTTTTCGTCATCTGTCATTACAATTGGATTTTCAATTAACACAATAGCAGTCAATAGTGCGGCCAATGTTTCAGGATAATAACGGAATAAATCGGCCATTATTGAAAGGTCATTTAATTCGTGCGCTTTAAGTAATATTGGTGGCCGAGTAAATAAATCTGTATCAGGAAGCGTTTTTAAGGTGTGAATAATACCGACAATAAATTGTTCATCTTTCTTAACGTTAAAATCGTCAGAAACAAAACTAAAATCATATTCGCCTCTGTCTATCATTGAGAGCGTATGTGTTATTTTATTTAATCGGCCACGCTCATATTGTTTTATCATCTCTGCAATTACTTGATAATCCTTTAATGTCATGTATTTAGGAAAACGTATATGTGTGCCTATAAGATAACGCAACATAGTTTTACCCTCTGAAGATAGGTGTGAATATTCTTGCAAAAATTTCTCATAAAATTTGGGATTAGAATGATATTCAAAACCGGCATTGTTTGTGAGGTCTGAAAGTATATAAGCGCGCTGCAAGGCTGTTGGTAAATCTTCTTCTAATAACACATAATGTTGCCAGAACTCTTTGAAATGTTCTTTGCGCCAATTAGAGTCTATACTTTGCCACACCATTTGCAATAGTTCGTTATCGCTCCAGGGTAAAAAGCGAGGATTAATAAACAAAGCGCGCCACTTAAAGAATGCAATTTTCCCGTTATCATTATCAAAATGATAAGGATTTCTATCTGCTGTATATTCAGAAGCTATCTCGGATAACAGTTGCCGAAAAGCGGGCGCGGCTATTTTATACATAAAATCTTGATAATCTCCAGCGTATGGCCTTTGACACGCTTCAGGATGCACCAAAGAGGAAAAAATAATAGATAATTCCTCTGTTAAATGCACAATATTACCCGGTGACCATAAGAAAAAGAAACTTTGAGGTTTTCTCCATGTTCTTTTTACTTTTTTTAAGCGTTTTCTTATATGTGTTGGTAAATTTCCAAAACGCGCTTCTGTAATTAGTGCCAATGCTAAAATATGTAAGATATTGATATCATATTGCGGCATTTCTTCGCCTTTCATAAATTCAATAACTTCGCTAATGTTTGGCACTCCTATTTCAGTAATTTCGTTATTTAACCATTTATTGAACCATTCAGCTGACAATTATCTTCGCCTCCCCTTATTTTACAATTCGTATAATAGCATTAATAGCATTATTAATAACCGGCACACTAATAATTCCATTATATCTTTATTTAAAATTAATGAGCAATAAAATTATGCCAATCAATTGCCCAATAGTATAATATCAAAAGTTGAAACATAAATCCCTCCCAAAATGCTTAGAAGCCATAATTCAAAAATTATCCAATCATCTGTCATTTTATTAATTGTTGCTACAAGCAACGACGTTATCAATAAATATGAATAGCTAAGATTAGGAACCACAATCATTTTTTGTTCTACGACCGCCACCAAAGAAATGATTGCAGCTGCCAATAGTCATCTATAAAAAACCAGTGCCACTAATTAATTCAATATGAAATTAGAAAATATTAGGAAAACACCGCTTGAAAGTATTATTTGTCATGTCGCTATATTAATAATAGCGTGCTTGGTATAATAAAAGAGGGAGGTGGTTACCATTGGTCCACTTACATAATCACACATATTTTTCACTACACGATGCTATTACAATGCCAAAAGAATTAGTACAAATTGCAAAGGAACAAGGCGCTCCTGCTGTTGCCATAACAGATCACGGCACTGCAGCCGGTTGGTATCAGTTTGCCCATGCAGCATACGATATTGGTATAAAGCCGATTCTCGGCGTAGAAGCATATATTATTGATAATCCATACGAAAAACACGCGTTTGCTGACATTACACCGCTTACTGAAGAAGATAAAATAAGACAGACAAAATACGCGAAAAGAGTGCGTTACATGAACAAATATGGTAGGCCTTACTATCATTTAATTCTTTTAGCAATGAATGAAACCGGCATGCAAAATATTCTTTTTCTACAAAAGAAAGCTTATGAATTGCAAGTAAAATTGGAAACTAGAAAGCCGCGCATAGCAAAAGAGTGGCTAAAACAGTATAACGAAGGCATTATTGCGTCCAGCGCTTGTCTTGTTGGAGAAATTACATTTTTTTCATCTGTTGGCAGAAAAGATTTAGCGCGCAAAGCGTTGCAATGGTATCTTGACATATTTGGCGACCGTTTTTATCTTGAAATTATGTATCACGGGATTGAACGCGAAGCTAAAGCCATACCTATATTACTTGAATTAGCAGAAGAGTTTAATGTACCATACATAATAACAACAGATACGCATTATGCCAAAAAAGAAGATTATAAAAAGCACCAGATTATTCATGGCAAGGGTGAAGAAGAAGGCGAAGGAGATTTCTTTGGTAATCCGGCGTATTATTTGAAAACAGACGAAGAGATTATACGGGACTTATCTGCAGTTATGCCTAAAGACGCAATTATTAAAGGTATAGAAACGACTTACCAAATAGCAGACAGGATAAACCTCGAGCCGTATAAAAACACTAATTATATATTGCCACACATTTCTGATGACGCTGATGCAGAGTTAGAGGCGCTAGTAATGGACGGCATTAAGCGCAAATATTCTAGCGATATGTTACCAAAAGCATTAGAAAGAGCAAAATATGAATTATCTGTTATTAAGAGCATGGGATTTAGTGACTATTTTCTTATTGTGCGTGATTTCATAAAAGAAGCTAAAAAGCGTGGAATTCTTGTTGGCCCTGGGAGAGGATCAGCGGCAGGTTCAATTGTTGCATATGCTATTGGTATAGTAGATGTTGATCCGCTTAAATATGGTTTGATTTTTGAGCGATTTTTAAATCCGGCAAGAATTTCAATGCCAGATATAGATGTTGATTTTGAAGGTACATTAAGAGATGAAGTATACAAATATTTACAAGAAAAATATGGAAAAGATAATGTTGCCCGTATTGCGACTTTTACATACAGAAAGGCAAGAAGAGCAGTGGAGGATGCTGCCAGAATTGTTGCTGAAGAAATTCCTGATCAATTAAAGAAAGATGCTTTCCTTAATGCAGTAGACGAAGTAAAAAGAAGACTAAGCCCTGATGCTGATTTAGAAACAGTTATTGCCGCCTTATCTGAGACACGCACAACAAACGAATTAAAGGAAAAACTTATTCAAACAGTTAAATACATTTTTGGCCTCCCGCGCGATGTAGGAGTACACGCAGCCGGTGTTGTTATTACGCCGCAGCCAGTATATCATTATGTGCCGGTGATATATAACAAGAAAATTGGAGAAGATTTGATGGTTACTGAATTTGATAAAGACGATGTAGAACATGCCGGATTGGTAAAAATGGATTTGCTTGGAATTTCTACGCTATCGGTGATCAAACGCGCGGCGGAAATTGCGGCAGAACTTACCAATCGCTCAACCGTGGAATTAATTAAAGAATTTTACGATGCTATTCAAGATCCCACAGATGATAATGTTTTTGCCGTTTATAGAAAAGGAGACACGTTTGGCGTTTTCCAAATGGAAGGAAAAGGCATTACAGAATTTGCCCGTGCAGTGCAGCCAAAGAATATTGAACAACTTATTGCTATTTTAGCCATTTACCGTCCTGGTCCGATTGAGTCTGGTGGTACAGAGATGTATGTACGCCGCGCACGTGGAGAAGAAGACTGGAAGCAACACACTCATCCGGCATTACACGATATTCTTGAAGAAACTTATGGCGTTGTTGTATACCAGGAGCAGGTAATGCAAATGGCGTCGAAAATTGCTGGTTTTTCAATGGCAGAAGCAGACACCTTGCGAAAGGCCGTTGCTAAAAAGAAAGTGGAAATGTTTGCCGAATTAAAGGAAAAATTTATCGAGGGCGGCCTTAAGAACGGATATAGTATAGATTTTCTAAATGAATTATGGGATATTATCGAAAAATTCGGCGGTTACGGCTTTAACAAATCACATTCAGCCTCTTATGCATTAGTATCATACATGACGGCGTACATTAAAACTTACTATCCAACGGCCTTTTATGCGGCGCTGATGGAGTCTTATTTGCAAAACACTGCAAAAGTTATTCGCACAATAATGCGCACCAAAGAATTGGGCATTAATGTATTGCCGCCTGATATTACCCGTTCTCATGCTGAAAAAGTTATCGCATTAGATAATAACAATATTCTCTTACCATTCTCTATTATTAAAGGAATAGGGCAAAAAGATATAGAAAAATTAGAACAATTGCAAAAATTATTAGTAGAACAACACATGCCTCTCGATGAAGCAATTAAAGCTGTTGATTTAAAACCTGCGAAAATTAAAAAGCTAATAAATGCTAACGCTTTCCGTGCCTTTGGCGACAAGCAAGAAGTGGCGCAATTACTATTAAGCAAAAAGAAAAAGCGCACAGCGGGCACATTTAGACAGGCCTTATTATTTGGTGGTGATGATTCACAAACACAGGAGTCAGAAAACAGCAATATAGACGGTATTGAAACAGACACACTCGCCGCAGAAAGTGCAAGTTATGGTTTCTACTTACAAAGTCAAGCTGTAACGCCAGAAATTCGTAATAAACTAATAGATCACGATATTCCCATTGCTTTTATTGAATGGTTAGAAGATCTCGGTGAAAAAGAAACCGCTTTAATTGTCGGCAGAATTATTGGTGTTAAAGAGAAAAAAGGCAAAATTAATTTTATTGTTACCGATGAAACAGGGGCGGTGGAAGCAAATGCTAAAGTAACTAAATGGGATTTAATAAAATTCAGCCCTGATGATATAAAGCGCACAAGGCTAGACGAAGAAATTGCAAAGCATTTATACGTTATTCGTCTGTGGAAAATTGGAGACGATAGATATTACGCAACAGATATATGGCCTATTGGTTATATGCATGAAGTATTTACAACGGCATTACAAAACATTAATTCAAACACAAAAGAAATACAGTTTATTATGTCAAAAATTAACGACACCGTTACAATTAGCGCTAAAAAGCTGTTATCCCTTATTGACAATGACTTAAATGCATTTTACAATATGATAAAAGACGGAGAAGATACTGTCAATGTAAAATTAGCGCTGCCTGATGGAAGAATAATTTACGAAGGCCCAGTTGATCAAAACATCTTAGAACAATTAAAAATTTAATTTTTGTTAAACAAAAACCTAAAATAGAGACAAATACCATGCAAATATTTGATTTCCAAATAAAGCCAAAGTCAAAGCTGCCAAAAGCATAGCCGGGCCAAAAGGCACAGCATTATTTGGTATTTCATCGTTATTTTCACGTGAAGCGGGAATAAGATAAGAAAACAGCCCATATATGCCGGCAAATAAAGGCCATAGTAACGATTGGCTACCTAATAACAAACCGATTGCGGTAACTAATTCAACATCACCAAAGCCCATTTTACCTTTAAATACAATGTATAATATGCCAAATAACGCAAATAAAATTGCTGCTGCTATTAATCTTTCCCATAACGATGGAGGATGAACAACAAAGGAAAAGACTAATTCCACCCCTATTAAGGGCAAAAGCATACTGTCATACATATAAAACGTTTTCCAATCTATCCACATAATAGGAATGGCAAATAGTCCAAATATCATTATTTCTACCCAACGCAAATTCATTGTGTTTAAAGCGAGCAACCCCAACACCGCAACCCAAAGACCAGTGGCGACTTCCAAAAGCCAATATTGTATAGGAATTTTAGCACCGCAATATCTGCAACGGCCACGTAGCATAATATAACTAACAACGGGGATTAAGTCAATAGCATTAAGCTCGTGTCCACATACCGGGCAATGACTGCGTGGCTTAATAATTGATTGACCCTTCGGCACTCTGTCAACTACAACGCCAATAAAACTACCAATAGAAGCACCTAAAAAGAAAAGTATTATTCCGATTATCCATTCCAACTTATCTCACTCCTTACCAAAATTTTTAATTTTTTCAAGAGCGCGGCGCTTTTCTTCTACAAACACCACTGCTTGAACTGAATTTTTGTTAAGAAGTTCTAACAATGTTCTTGTCGTGTCAAAATACTGCTCTATTTCTTCATCTTGAATTGGGTATCTTTCTTCAATAGGAATATCAACAATATCTTTAATAAAATTCCATACTCCTTCAGGAAGATGTTGATAAACAAACTTTCTTTTGTTTTCTTGACGCTGTTTTTCTAATACATCTTCGATATCTTCATCATCTGTAATAATTTCAGAAAGCGTAGTATCTTCTTGTATCGGCGCATCTATAGAAACGTGGCGCACATCATACTGCGATGCTTGATCATCTTGTTTACCTAAATGTAATAACCCTTCTGTGGGAATGGCTACTGTGTGGCTAAATTTGGCCTTGCGATCTCTTAAACTTTTTTCTATCCACGTCCTGCCGTATGTAAGAAAAACTGTTTTATATTTAGCATGATACTTTGGAAAGGCTTTTTCTAACAAAAGCGCATTTGCATCACTTAACGCGTCTACATCTACATGGCCATAAAATGTGCGACTGGCTTTGTTGACAATGTATGCTTGTGATAGCAATAAAATAGCATTACGCAAATAAATATAAATGTTTTCCAATCCTTTATCTTCTGCTACAGACATTAGATATGCCAATCGGTAGGAATCTTTTGCTTTTAATGTTAGATGCTCATTAAGCTTGTTTAATCGCAATTTACCGCCATAATCGTAATAATGCTTGGATGGAATTGAACTAGCCAACTCTTCTAAAAATGCCGCAACATATTCTGCTTCATCCCAATCTTCAACTTCAAAAAGTTCTTCAAGTTTGTCAAGATATACAAGAAAGTATTCTTTAGCTATTTGTTTATCCAATGGAGAAGCCGCCGCCATAATTTGATCTAATATTGACTGTTCATCTTCTCGCCAAATAAAATCGTTTGCCATGTTTATTCTCTACCTCCCCCTTATATCATGCTTCATATGCAATTATACCACAAAAATCGCAACAATATGCTATTTTAGCGTTTTATCCACGATAATACGTGTAAAAAGGTTAATAACATAAATACTACATGCAATGCAGCCCCAATGGCCACAGCAGACGTAAACTCCACATTAGGCCATAGTAAATATAACAGTCCTAAAAATACGAAATCGACAGCGAACGTAATACCCATCATAAGCGTTGGCACAATTAGAACATACCATAACATTGTTTTAAATCCTCGATTAATTAAAACTATTAATGCAATAAACGCAAGGAGTAAATAGAAAAAGTAAATTAAATATGATAAATGCGTTGTTATCATTATGATATGTTCATGAATAGCTTCCACTAATATTCACCTCATTTTTTAACAAGCTTTATTTCCTCTATACCGTCTTGTATTGCTGCATTTGTAATTATTTCAGCTATTTTTTGTGGTGACGCCTTGCCGAAAGCACGTTTATTATTACTCATAAAGGAAAAACGCGCCATATTAATACGGCCGGCATTTTTATTTAGCACTTCTATTATTGCGTCATGATGTAACAGCCATTGTCTTCGCGGTGGATTAGTCGTAGCCAACACCTTTAATGGAAATCTATCCTTCAATTCCATTGTTAACGGCGCACCAAAAGCACGGCACATATTTGAATCACCACTTAGCACAATTCTTAAGCCGCGATAAATCTCATTTATGCTTTTATTCGCAAAGCTTAAGCGTTGTTTAATGCCAAAGTCGTCATAAATTGATTGCATTAATGCCTGATTATCCGTTGATACCAATAAAACTATAGGCATGTTCCATGTATGCATTTGTCTTAAACGTTGACTAAGCATATGTTTTGGTACAGGGGCAAGATTAAAGAATTTCGATGAGCGCGGATCAAGCACTGCTACTGCTAACGCAATCTGTTCTGATACTGTAAGGAATTTTTGCGGTATAGTGTTAAGATTATCATCGTCATAAACATAAATATAAATAGCTTCTTTTGTTACATCCAAGTGTTGTCTCGGCACAATGTCCGCAAATAATTCATCTATTGTAATAACAGATGTGATTTGCAATAAATATCCCAATTGTTTTCGCAATTCATCAACGCTTGCCGCTTCTATTGCTTCTTCTATTTTAATATCATGCTTTTCTTGTGTCTTTTCTTTATGTATTTCTGGTATTGCAACTGACTCAGCAGTTGTTTCTGTTTTTTCCTCTTTAATAGATGCGTGTTGTTTTTCTGTAACTTGCTCCTGTTTTTTCTTGCCCTTAATAATTAACGTTTCTTTTTCCTCTTCCTCACCTATATCTAATTGGGCACGTTCAATATTTATTTTCGCCGATGTCCTTGTTTTCTTTAATTTAACTGTATCTTTTTTCTGCTCTTTTTGTTCTTCAATGCCGTCAAATAATAATTCGTTACTATCAAGCGTCGCCGAACCAATTTCTGTAGCTGCAGTTGCATCAATGGATACTGTAAATAATACTTCTCCGGCAGTAAATCCTGTTAATTCGTCTAATGTATCGCCCCCATCGCTATGAACAATATAATCAGAACCTACCAACGTTTCTTCTCCTATTGAAGATACATAATTTGGTGTGGACGCTACTAATTTTGTTGGTAACACTAGTTTGTTCATGCGTGTGGATATGCCATGCACCGCTTCAGCTGTGTAATATTCAGTTCCTTGTATTAATTCTTCCAACTGCTCGGCTTCGCTAATTGATTCTAGCTTTACATTTTCATCACGGCGACGCAACGGTACATATAGGGATTTATTAATCTCTTTGCTCATTTCTTCTTCTGTAATGCGTGTAAAAATAGGCAAATCTACCAAAGGGTCTTCTTGTGATATTAAATAAGCCCTGTTTGAAATAACAGAACTCATTGCATTATAATCCGTTGTCGATCGTATGCGGAAAAACGGCAACATTGGAGGATTATTCCATTCTCTTACATCTACTACAATAATCTTCTTTTGCCCTTTGATAAGCTTAATAAATTTATCTTGTAATTGCTGAGGCGTTGTGTAATCAAGAATATTATTCATATCTAAAACTTTCTCTTGTAATCTCTTAAAACGTTTATCTTTCATTGCCGCAGCTTTACCAATTTCTGCCTTTTTTCTGCTTGGTATATATCCTAACGATAACAATACTTGTGATATTGCACTAATCAATAATTCCTTTGCTTGCTTGGGATCCGGCGGCATACTAAACAAAGTAATCGATGGCACCGTCATGCTAAGCGATGACGGAACTACATTCATGTCTTCGGAATAAATAATAACCATATTACATTCTAATGCCGACTCCGGAATACCGGCCTCTTGCTTAATGTTTTGCCACCAAATCTGCGGCTTATTTTTTATCTTAACGAGTTTAGATCCTACCTCGTTAATGTTAATATAATACGCCCGCACTGTGAAACCAATATCTTCTAGAAATGTTTTAATATTCTCCGGATTTCTTTTTGCTATGTTTATCAGCACAACATAAAGCTGGTGTTTAACAGCCAATCGTCATCACGCTCCTTTTAAAACGTTCTAACAAAAATATACATTTTTTAAATCTTGTATTCTGTTTTTAAATCTTTGATAAGCGCGTCTTGATTACTGGTGATTTCATGCAATTCCTCTAAGCGTTGAGTAATATTTTTATAACGTTCTTTCCATGTGTTAGGATTTTTAACAGCGTCTTGCAATGTTTTCATCGAAATACCACCCAATAATTCCCATTCTGCTTCGGTAAAATTATCCTGCTTGCCATATACATATTCCTCTAACAATTTTGGTTGTTTAACAATTTTAAGAATCACTGACGCTTTTGCTTGTTCTTTTAATAAACGCAAGGCTTCTTTTTCTCTTTTTCTTTTGTGCGCTTTTATTAAGTTTTCTGCCCAGTGTTGCAGCATTTGCTCAGCGCTGCCAACAAAGAGCATATCATTATGTAGCCACATGTATTGCACTCTGTAACGACTTTCCAACGGCGTTTCTTTATAAAGCTTTTCCTTCAACCTTGCCGGCGTCATTTTTCTATTCGGATACAAAACAATTTTTATCTTGTCTCCATGGCTGTCATCATCGGCATCGGAGAGATATTTGCCTAATTTGTTTAAAATCTTCGTAATAATTGCAGGCTTGCTAGTGTTATAAGGTAATCCAGTAATAATAACAGCTTTCTTGTCTACCTGTATTGAAGCGCGGTAAATAAAGCGCCCGCCAGAATTATGAATGTAATCTTCCTCTATTGTATACTCGCCCTTGGGATCAGTAGGGAAAGAAATTTTTAAATATTTAAGTGGATCTTCCTCGCCGTTAAATAATGCTTTAACAGCTTTTCTTACACTTTTTGGATCATGTGGTGGCATAAAGACGTTGAAACCTGTGCCAAAACTAAAGGCGCCATTGATAAGTAAAACAGGTTCTAATGAAGGCAAAAATACAGGCTCTTTGTGCTCACCATCATATGTCGGGATAAATTCTGAATAATCTGTTAACGGCAAAACTTTATCAAAAGCATATTGTGAAAGGCGCGCTTCAGTGTAACGCATTGCGGCAGCACTATCTCCATCGATAGAACCAAAGTTACCAGAACCATCTACTAATGTTTCGTTAAGCGAAAATGGTTGTGCCATTTTTACCATTGCATCATAAACAGATTTGTCACCATGTGGATGATATTTTCCTATAACAACACCAACAACACGCGCCGATTTAATGTGCTTTGACTTTGGCCCTAAATGCAAATCATTATACATAGCATATAAAATTCGCCTCTGTACTTGTTTTAATCCATCGGCTGCATGCGGCAGTTTTCTTTCAATTTCTACCTGAGAGTAAAGAAAATACGCATCTTTTACAATTTCTGCAAACTCTTTTATTTCCATGCATTATCACGCTCCTTTTAAAATGTATTCCATATAAATATAGACTTTTCACCCATATTTCTTTTTTTGCTATATTAAAATGTAAGTTCAACCCCTATAAGGAGGAGGGAAAATAATGGATACGACAAAAATTATTCATCAGTGGAGAAAACAATTAGAAAAAATTGCAGATCATGTTATGAGAGACACGAATGCCAATTTTTATAATGAGTTTTATCGCTTAGGTATCAACGCCAGCCTTAAAACGGCGCATGAAATAGCGAAACAATTTCTTAACGACGATGTGGTTGACAGCTATATCGTGTCCGCAGACAGTCAATTGATAAATTACATTTTACATAACCTTTTTGATTTTATAGAAGAATTAAAAGCTACTATTGAAAATTCCTCTCAACTTTCGCGTTAATCTGCTATAATTTTTTGTGTTCATTTTATAAAAAAAACTATATCAATGGAGGTGATTTTTCGTATGTTAAATATTCAACACATTATTCTTGCCAGCAACAATCAATATAAAATAAAAGAGTTTCAATCAATATTTGATGATATGGGCATTGATGTTAATGTTATTCCTGCCAATATAGAAATTCCAGAAGAAGTAGAACATTTTGACACATATGCAGAAAATGCAAGGGCTAAAGCAATATATGTTTATGAACAACTAAAGCCTGATACTAATACGCTTGTTTTGGCCGAAGATAGTGGCTTTGAAGTAGCAGGTCTTAATGGCTTCCCTGGTCTGCACGCAAAACGTTGGCTCGGCATAGAAAATCCGCTCGAAAATCAGGGTTTACCTTTAGCAATTGGCATTGTTAACAAATTAAAAAAAGCAGGCATAGTTTCACGTAATGATAGAAGGGCTAAATATATTGCATATCTTGTTGCAATATACAACAGAGACATCTTCGAATCCGTTGGAGAATTATACGGCTATGTAATCGATAAACCTCGCGGCACATATGGCTGGGCTTATGATAAAATTTTTATTGTAGATTCTGCAGATCCGCGCATTATGCAAATACCAAATGAAAATGTCAGAAATCAACTAATTAATGAAGAACTAACTTTGGCAGAAATAGAACCGCGCTACAAAAATATTCTTTCTCATAGAAGACGCGCTATTGAGGAATTAGTTAATAAAATTCTGTTTCTACAGCCCTCATAAAAGCTTTAATTTTTATTCAATTTTTAAACGTCTTCCTTTGCGCGGTTCAGAAAGAGGGATTTCAACAACTAGCACGCCATTATCGAATTTAGCTTTTGCGTTAGAAACATCAACACCTTCTGGCAACGGAATTGCGCGTGAAAATTTGCCATAGTATACTTCGCTATAAATTACACCGTCAGCATTTTTTGTGTTTTCTTGTTTTATTTCACCACTAATAATGAGTTTATCATCATCGACGATAACTTCTATATTATCTTTGTGCGCTGCCGGCAAATAGGCTGTAATTACAATTTTATCCTTGTCTTCTCTAATTTCAATAGGAGGCATGATACGCATAATTACATCACCTCCTTTTGGCGTGCTTGTGTTGCCAATTGTTTTATTACCAAAATATAGCACTTCTTATGCGCTATAATAAAGATAAAAGACAAAGGAGGGGAGTGATTAGCAGTGATGGTATTAATTGCAGGCCCATCAGGGGCAGGGAAAACAACAATTGTTAAATATCTTGAAAACACATTTCCAGATTCTTTTAAAGAAGCGGTTAGTCATACGACAAGACCGATTAGGCCTGGAGAAATTAATGGTGTTCACTATCATTTTGTTGACAAGAAAGAGTTTGAGCGCATGATAGAAAACAATGAATTAATCGAATATATGAAAATTTATGATAATTATTATGGTCTTTCCAAAAAAGAAATTGAATCCATTTTAGCAGAGGGCAAAATACCGCTAATTATTGTATATCCGACTGCTCTTCCGTCATACAAGGAATATTGCGAAGAAATTGGTTGTCTTAAATTATTCTTTACTGCTCCCAAAGACGTATTAATTGAGAGACTAAAAGCTCGTGGAGATTCACCGGAACAATTGCAAAAACGATTATCTAAATTGGATAAAGAGCTTGAGATGGAAAAAGAACTAAAAGATCAATTTGATAATGTTATAGTATGTGTCGGATCAATTGAAGAAGTTGCGGGTCACGTCTTAGATTTAATAGAACAGAAGAAAAATCAACGTTTTTCTATCGGTAGGTGATAAGCCTTGAATGTGATGGAGTGGGTGAGGCAGCAGTGGAATAACATAGAAACAGTTGAAAAGATTGATGATTCTCTTATTAAACTACGATGGCGCGGACGTAATTATTTGTTAAAATTCCCTTATGATAGCACTCTGGATTTGCTTATTTCAATAAATAAACCGCTTGATCCATATCTGCTAAATAAAAAAATGCAAATAAAACAGGTCTCAAAACACAAAAATAATACAGCACTTTTAATTGCTGCCTATGAGTTTGAAAAGAATAGAAAACATTTTGATCCTAAACAATTTTGGCAATCGATAGGCATTTAGTATGTAATTCCTAATCTTTTTGTGATATCAGATATTCTTACTGTGCCTCTGAGATTAAGTTTTTCCAATATAACAAAGGTTTTTCTTAAGTGTTCTGTAACCATAAATTTTATTTCGTTAAATTCTTCAGGTGTAGGTTGCGACATAATTATTGAAAATGGCAATGCCGCCGTTGCTGCCTCGTGATTAATAAAATTTTTTGAAGTGCTTAGTGGAAACAGAAAGATAAATGCCTGTGCACTAATTGGTGAGCATTGATTGGGATGTTTTAAATCCCATGCAATTAGATGCTGATATATTTCTGGCAAAATATGTGGATTATTATTCAACACCTGGGAAATATTATTCATTACTGTTCTTACCGGCTCAATAAGAGTATGCTGGCTCCATGCTTTTAATATTAAAAATGTGGGAATATTCGTATAAATTTCTATATTTTCTCCCCCTGCTAATGAAAATTGTGGTATATATAAAATTGTTTCATATAAACGTTTGACAAAGTTTAAATCTGTTGCCGCCTTTGCTATTACATCCCACTGCGCTGTGCTCCATATAGATATTAACTGCCATATTTCATAATTCAACAAAATTCCGTCTGGCTTGCGTAATAACATATCCTCTTCTATCATCTGTCGTTTAATATCTTCCACATTTTTACCACTAAGTAACATATGCCACAAAATAGAAGGAGAGGTAATCTCATTTACAGCAAACAGTTTCTTTAATACAGGATAAATTTGCAATATTTTAGGATATTCATACAATAGCACAGAAAATAAACTGTGCAAAATGTCTTTGTGTCCATTAGCAACCGCATAATCAATTATGTAATTAAACAATTCTTTTGCCTTTGGAATATATTCGCCTGTGGCATATGCATGCAATGTGGCTTGCACTTGTATAAGAGTATGAATTGTTACTGGAATAGAAAGCGGCGTTGCGTATTGCAATAATAATCCATATGTGTTTGGTGTCAGAAAGCGTTCGGCTATCTCTGATGAAAAGGAAACAGTTGATAATTTGCCATTCATTTCTTCTTTGACAGACAACAAATAAGGAATAACAAATCCATCAAAGGCTCTAAGAACAGCTTCAATATCGTGTGCAGCAATCAGTAAACGTTCTATCGGCATATTGTCTGGTATTATTATACGCCAATTTTTATCAATTTTTATTTTTGATAATGGTAAAAAATCAATACGCGGCTCAACTTCAGATATTGTTCCTATTGAAAAATCTTTAATTGTTAATTCCACCATAACACTTTCTACCTTCTGGGCAAATATTTTAAAGGATTTACAGGAATATTGTTAATTCTTATTTCAAAATGCAAATGTGGCCCGGTACTTCTTCCGCTGTTTCCCATTAACGCTATTACCTGACCTTTTTTCACTTTATCGCCCACCTTCACCTTAAATTTATAAAGGTGTGCATAAACTGTTTTTATATTGTTGCCATGATCAATTACTATTGTTCTGCCATAGCCGTATTCCCATCCTGCATATGTTACTATACCATCTGCCACTGCATAAATTGGTGTACCAGTTTTGTTAGCAATATCAATGCCTTTATGATATTCCCAACGCCCTGGCATAAAAGGATCTCTGCGCCAGCCAAATTTTGCGCTTAATTTTCCTTCCGCCGGCCAAATCGTAGGGACATGAGATAAATAATTAACATATTTTTCAACATTTTGCTCTGTTTGTTTATTAACATAGCCTAATCGTACTGCCACATCATTAATTTGAGAAAATATTTGATTAGTATGATCTATCATTAATGTCTGCAATTGGTAATCATACTCAGGAATTTGCGGAACAGTAATTTCCCTCATGGCCGGCGGTTCATTTTGTCGCTCAAATACATACGATAAATCAGATGCCGCAGCAACAGTTAAAGGCTTGACTCCTTTAATGTGAACATTATTTTGTGCCAAAGTCGCATTAATTTTATTCATATTTTCAATCACTGCAGATAATCGTTTATTTGCCTCTTGTGCCTTTGCATTTAAATAGGCAATTTGCTGCACTCTAGCTTTATCAAAATGTTGAAATGCTGTTACAATTTCAGCATCTTTTATAACAACAATTCTCATTTTATTATAAGCCCATAATTGCACTGTGCCCAAAGATAATGTGCCAAAGAAAAGCATAAGAATAATTGCCACTAATTTTACCTGCCACTTTTCAATATAAACGTGAATAATATTGCCATATCTATCGCGTGGAATAATAAATGAATAGTGATCTTTCTGATGATTCAATTGCTAACACCTCCCCGGGACAAACTCTTTTGTAAAAATATAATGCATAAACTTATCTTGCTCATATTATAACACTCTTATGGTTATTTCGTGCTATAATAAAAAATGAAGGGTGGTGACGCATCTATGGAAATTATTAGCAGAGATGGTATTAAAAAATTATTAGAGTCTATTCCACCTTCTACTGTCTATATTGGTAGTGACTCAATACGCAAAGGCAGAAAAATTATCTTTTGCACTGTTGTCGTTGTACATATTGCAAATGCGCGTGGTGCAAAAATTTTCTATCATTGTGAACGAGAGCCAGCAAAAGCCAAAAAACGCAATGATATAAATGAAATGATCTATCGTCTTACTAAAGAGGTCGATATGACAATTCGCGTGTGTGATTCAATTAAAGATATTCTTGAGGCCCACCCTGAGCACAAATTAGAAATTCATGTTGACGTTAACCCTTCGGAAAATTATAGATCTCATATGATTTACGATTATGCATTAGGATATGTTAAAGGATATCTTGGAATTACTCCAAAATTTAAACCAGATGCGTTCGCTGCCTCTGTTGCGGCAGATGGTATAATAAGAGGGAAGAATGAAAGATAAAAGGAGGTTGATAAATCATGCTTCCAGTCGTAAACTTTATGGTGAGGCATTATGTTGACCCAGATTTAATACTTTATTTGCCCGGTATTCAGTTTGAATATCATCACGCTTATGAGAGTGTTGTGCCGTATTACAATGATAACAAGGAATGGTTGCCAGAAAATGTGCTTCTATCAGAAATTATGGTAAATCTTAAAGATGATCTTGTTATGTTGCCGGGGAAAAAGTATGAATTGAAACGAGACCCGGGCAGGTATAACGAAATTTATTGGCCTAAAGTAAATGGTTATGCAATGTGGGAATATGTTAATGGAGGTATACACTTTGATGTGTACTACAAATACAAGGTTGGCGGCAGTTATATTGAAACAACGGCAGATGTTTACATCTTTCCTAACATACCTGCTACACGAGGCGAGGTTAACGTATTTAAAAAAGGCTATAGTTATCCAAGTGAAAGAGCAAAATGGGTAGATGAAGAAATTTGGGATAATCTTGTAGTAATGAAAGTTGAATTGCTAAACGCTTATTTTCCATCGCTTTAAAAAGCTATTCCTTTGCTCTCTCCTCATGATCGGCTATTATACTATACGAATAATCATGAAGGGAGGGAGTAAAGGAAATGTTGGTGTTAATTTCAGGCCCTTCAGGCTCTGGAAAAACAACAGTTGCCAAGAAGTTAGCTGAAAATTACGATGATATGGTTATTGCCGTTAGCCATACAACAAGACCCATGCGACCTGGAGAAAAAGACGGTATAGATTATTATTTCATTGACAAAAAAACCTTTGCTGAAATGTTAGAAAATGGTGAATTTGTTGAATATTTTCATTTCCATGGTAATGATTATGGTATGTCTTATGCAGAATTGGAGAGAATATTATCAGAAGGCAAAAATGCATTAGTTGTTATTTATCCTACGATGGCAGAACAATTCCAAATATATTGCCGAGATCATGACTGTATCAAGGTGTATCTTACAGCTCCAATAGAAGAATTGATAAGACGCATTAAGAAACGTGGAGGAAATTCAAAAGAAATTCAGCAAAGAATTGAAAATCTATATAAAGAATTAGAGGATAAACAATTCTTTAATGCTGATATTACAATAGACAATCTAAATTCCGACGTAACTGTTGAAATTTTAGCTGACATTATTCGAGAACGTAGTAGAAAAGCACAAATAGCATTGTAATTTATACACAAAGGAGGGGCGACCGATGAGTTTTATTTACATTTCCGATACGCCAATAAAGGATCAAGAAAATGTTGCTCGTCAATTATTTAGCGAACATAATATTAACATACCGTCTGATATATCTGTTAAAGAATTTTTGTCTGTTTGTAAAAATGCCATTCAAGCATGGGACGTAATTAAATCTGTTAATTATCTAATTGATCTTGATGAAACAATAAATGATAACAAATATGTATGGCCTCCTTTAGCGCGATATATCAATATTCCTTCAATATTAACAAAGTTGAACAAGTTGGAATTGGATTACAGTAAAATATTAAATGTAATCTTGTTTAAGAATATTGATGACGATGAAACTAAGGAATTGTTTGACGAACTTAATATTACAGTTAAACGGTATTATCAAAATTTGCTAAATGGTCATTCTATGGAAAAATTAGAAGAAAAAGCTGATCTGTTTTATCGCACAATAATTAGCAATGGTATCTTTCAAAATAATGTAAACGATGAAACTGCAAAGTTTTTTATTGAACGGTGGCCATTTTTATTCTATGACGATGCTTTTATGCATGTTATTGACAATATTGAACATGAGCCGCTTTTATCTTTGATAAGTGATAAAATCACAGGATATATTATCGATGTTAGTCAAATAAAATCTATTGTAGACAAAAATATAGCAAATGGCATATTATTAGCTTTATTATTATTAAGTAATATGCCGCCTGAAATTACAGACGACAATATTAATCAACTTGTTCATTATCTTTACAAAAAGGACTTAGTACGTCTTGCCGGAAGTGCAATTAGCAGTTACTATTATTTTCGCAGAATTCCTTTACCTGCTGATATTAAACAAATTGCGAGTAAAATAGAAGAAAAATATATTCCGGTAAATTTACGCGCTTTCCATGTGGCATCGTTGGAATACCGTGATTGGTATAACATTATTATGCACTTAGAAAGTTTAGTAAAAGATAAAAGTAAGCTACAGTCTAACTTGATATCAATTGCGTATATTGATGATCAGCTTGATATTGTAAAAGAATCTTCGCTTTTTGAGATGGGGCCGGTTATGTGGAATCTTTTTGCTGATTTAAAATTGCGTGTAACGAAAGCGCCACTAGTTAGCGATATTACTGATAGTTATATACATATAATGGAAACAATTTTATCCCAAGAAGAAAAATGGGCAGATTTTCTGCATAATCCACACATATATCAGCGTTTTCTTGAATATTTTAACCTTCATTATAACAGTTTGAGTATTGAAGATAAAGAAATGTGTCATTTGGTAATGTACCCAGATACAATAACAATTGATTTTGCAATTAAGGCTCTTCTATTAGAAAAAGCGGATGAAATTCATGATTTAGAAGATCTTTTTGCTGCGCTGCAATTAACTCCTAGAGAAGAATTGATAAAAATTATTGAAGACCATTATTGGGAAGAATTTTATTATGGTATATCAACTTTAGCTTACATTACTCCTAACGATATCATAGAATATGTCATTGAAGATGATCAAATTAAAAAATTCCCGAATATGTCGCTTTCCCTTATAGCGCGCTTATTTTTCTTAACACCAAATGGGCCTAAAACACTGCAAACATATGCTTCTAAAATAATTGCTGATCTCGCAGCTAATGCTGATGCACTAAGACGAATAGCAGAAGATGACATCGATGGTATCGAAGATATCCGTAGAGTTATAGCATACTTATTTGCGTATGCCGTATATGAAGATGAAGATATATTAACCGTTGAAAATATTGACTATTGTGCTGATTTGTTTGTAAAATATAACGATACTCTTACCGGTTTAAACGACGAAATAAAAGAATATGTTTATAATCTTATACGCCCATCGGGTTATATGTCTCTATAGTGAAAGATAAGCGTTATCTGGCGTAGTGATATAGTCTATAATCTCGTCGTGTGACATTTCTAAAAATTTATAAACATCTTTAATTGTGCAATCAAAATTTACTATTTTTTCTATAGTGCATCCAAGGCCTATTGTTAAATAAACATAAGAAAACTGTTCTGTCATCATAAAAGAGCCTAGTCTGCTAGATTCAGGAAACGTCAAACGCAAGAATTCATCTGCTAATTTATTATCTATAGCATGAAAAAGCCAATATGTATGTCTAGCCAACTGCAAATTTTTACGCATATCAGAATAAAAATACCTACCAATTACGGATATAGGCGTCTTACGATGTTGATATGAATAAATTTCTTCAGCAAGAGGAATGACAACAGGAATCAACTCCGGGCGTATGAAAGAAAGATATGCTAAATGAATAAGTTTTTCATTCGTATGCATCTTAATAACGGGATATATGCCTCTTATTATTTTTTCTAATCTGTGTATTGGCCAGTGATAGGCGGCGGCTGCTAATCTCATCGCCCAATCGCTTGTGTTTATAATCGTATTCACATCTTCAAAATTAAGCGGACGCTCATCTGTCCACAGCAATTTGTCCAGTAATAAAACAATTTTTTCATCTACATTATCATTACAGGCAACAGGCTTATTGTTTCTTATTTGTGTCATAATGTATTCGATTTCTTTATCTGGAATAATTTTTAAGTTTTCCCATTCAATAACTATCGGCGGATAAACATACAGACGAATACCAGTGATCGAGTGAAAAACATTATATAATAAAGGAATTCGTTGATAGCCTATCGGAACAAGCTGAGCAAAAAGATTGTTTGCTATTTCTTCACGTGTAAATAGCGATATAAAAGAAAGCAAAAACTATCACCTCCTTCTTAAGTTATTTGAGCATAAGCGTCTCTTATCTCTTTTATTATATCATAGGCTTCTTGCAAGTTACCACTGTGTATTTGGCGTAAACAGTATTCATACAAAGCCACCAAATTACGCGCAATTTCTCCACCTTTTTCAAAATCCAAGCTGTCAATAAGTTCCCTAATTCCTTTTCTTGCTGAAACTGTATCACCTTTTTTAAGGGCAGATAAGGTATAATCAAAAACCATAATTAACAACTCTTTTGGTGTCGCTGTTTTAATTTTTTCTTCGATAAAACGCTTAGCATTTTTTTGATACATATATTACCACCTCCTTATTGATAATATCGGTAAAAGATAGCTATTTTTTCACATTAATGAGTTATAATAAATAGTGCAAATACAAAAATGTATGGGGAGGCGTGATAAATATGCGTAAGAAAATTCTTTCTGCGTTGCTTATGTGGATATTGTTTATTAGCCTATTTCAATTTGTTCCTTCTGCCGCTGCATGGGGCTCAACAATTTGCGGTCCTAACGATAATTTTGATTTTATAATCAAGGCAACACGAGACGGGCATTGGATTAATCTCAATTTTATTTTAGACACGCATGGGAAACAAATAATGAAAAACTATACAAGATGGGTAAGAATAGATAAAATTCACAATGTGCATTATTATGAGCAAATTGTAGTTATGACACCACCCTGGTATCGTAGACTTATTACAGACACAAAAAAGCCCATTGTATTGGAAACAAGAAAACTATGGCTACCATTGTATCATTATAAAATGAATGTAACTTTGTATGCATGTGGTGTGCATCATTATTCAGTTATACTCGACAAAGAGCAAGTTAGTGTCAAAGAAAAGTAATAACATCCCCTTTTTTGTGCCACGTTTCTTATAAATGGATAAAGAATGATTGTTGTTCGTATACTCGTACTTCCTTCTTAATTTGAAAGAAATGATCGCCGCCGCTGAGTTGTGCAAAGAGTTTAATTGTGCCTGAATAATCTAATCCGTGATTTTCTAACATTTTTGTAATGTACTGAGAAAGTTCCTCTTCATCATCAAGTAATTTGCGGGATGGATCATCGTATTTTGCATATAAAATTAGAGGCGTTAAACTAGCAACATCTTCAATATCGTCAATATAAGACGGAACTGCAACGTATAAGCCAGTATCGTTAAGCGGAGCTAATTTAGCAATTGCAAGCTTACTTTTAGATACGGGTTTGTCAACATCGATAAGAAAGTATTTATAATCTGCAATGTATGGTCGTGTCTTATTGTCGTCGAGTTGTGAAACAAAGAAACGATAAGGATCCATTTTCCCTGTTCTCAGTTGCACTTTTTTACTTTGTGGATCTATATAAATACCATTTAACGGAATAATAATATCGCCGTCTGTTGTCCATTCCACAATATTACTGTATTCCTGTATTTTTGCGTATGTAACGCTGAATGGCGAAAGAGATTCATCTATGTAAGTAATAGCGCGATCAAGCCAACTTTGATATGGTTGTAATTGCAGTCCAACAAGAAGTAAAAAATGATAGTAGGGCAAATACTCATCTATAAAAGGGACACGCACACCTTCTAATGATGATAACACCTTCTTTATTTTAAAATGTATTTCAATATTCATCTTATCCTTTATTTCAGATTTAACAAATCCACCATATTTTTCTGCATCCGGCGATAATACGGCGCTGAGAAAGGAAATTTGCCCATCCTTAATAATGAATAAATAAGGTAACCGCGCTTGTTCTACAATATGCGTTCCATATTTTGTAAGAATATCAATATCTAGATCAAGTATTAAATAGCCCATTTCAGGATGTGAAGGAACAATATTTGGCTGCACCGTAAATTTGGCGTTTAATTTATTAATCTTTTTTGCATCTGCCTGAAACTTTTTTATCGGTCTATATTTAAGCTTGTTCACATTTAACTTATCTGCAGTTGTGCACGCCGGAATTATTCCTTCAAATGGTGTATCCGGTGAAAATTCCCAATATGTTTTCCATAAACGTTTGACTGTTTTTGACATCACAGGCCTAATAAGTCCCATATCTTCTTTTCCCCTTCCTTTTTCTATGTATATTTTTTATAGCATATATTGCCTTGAAGGAGGTAAAAAAATGAGACACGGCTTTTCTCTTACAGAACTGCTAGTTGTCATTATTATTATAGGCATTCTTGGAGTATTGGCAAGTGGACTCTTAATATCTGGCATGCGTTTGACAGCGAAAGTAGCTCCGGAAACAATTGAACAAGCGCAAGAGATTTTCTTAACTAGTAACAATTTTTATGATGCATTGTATTTTTTTAAATTTGCCACCGGAAATTATACAACAGATGATCGTCATGGAAATTTAAATAATCTTATTTTTTATACGTTAAGCAATGGCAACAATCCTTATAATGTTTTTGGTAGTTTCAGGCAAGGAGAAATAAGCAACGATGGGCAACGCATACAGTTTACCTGGGATGGAAAAACACGCACTTTACCGATATACGACACATATAAGACAAATATTAATATGTATTTTGGTGATAGAGACTTAAGCGTAAACGGAATCGTATATAAGCCGTACAGCAATTTAATGATTGACACAGGCACAGTGCAAATTTCTGAAACAAAGCTTTCGCCGCCCTTTCCAATGGCAGTGGCATGTTATAAGAACAGTACAACAGGCGCAGTTAGAACAGTAAAAGTTTTATTTAGCCAGCCGATACATAAAACTACAAACACGAGCGCCATTGGAGTTGTGTGTGGCGATGTGCAGGCAAATATTATTTCTGTGCAACCAATTAATCAAATAGGGGATTTATATGGTGGATTAGAAGTAACATTTAGGGTGCCGAATATTCCACATTTGCCAACATGTTATTTATATTTTCATAACACAGATGACATAGTAAGCGCTGACGGCTGGAGTTATGCTGATTTTTACACAGTTTATGGTGTATCGCCTGCTATTGGCTTAACAACTATTTGCCCGTGAGGTGAAATCAATTGCCTTCAGTAGCAACATTCTTATGGACCGTTGACATTTTTAAACAAGCAATACGCGACGGGGCTGGCTATTATTCTGTGGCTATTCATTCTTATTTACCGACAGAGTCTCATTTATTTTTATCGTGGCATTCAGTAGTGTTTGAACATATATTGCATGGTGGCCATCTTACCAATGATCCAAGAGATATTATCATTCATATTGCCGAACCACAATGGCGAGCGTTTTTTATGGGTTTCTTTGATAATCAGTATATTATTGATGATAGTATTGGCATACAATTTTTCCCTGGTGTTTATGAACGAGAAATTGGGGCAGTTATTGAGCCTGGAACACTTGCGGCAGAATTAGCGCTTACTGCTCCATTGCATAAATATGTTGTAAAAGTTCTTGAGCCTTTAATACATAAGACTCCATCACTGGTAATACATTCTCCCTGGGATAGTGGAACTAACATTTTTTATGATGTTATCGATGTGGCAGAGGCACTGGCTAATTATTATGGCAGCATTGATATAAGCGCTGGCATTATTGAAAAATCAGTTTCTTTGTTGCGCAATTGGTTACAAAGTGGAACACGATGGGATAAATTTCACACAATATTATTGGCTATTTGGCTATCTATCACAGAAACACGTTTACAATGGCGCGGTTATTATGATTATATAATGCCCAAATTAGGGTGGACTTATACAAAGGAAACGCACAAATTACCAAAGATTAACAAAGAAGAAATTTTTGATAAGTATATTGTAACTCCTATAACATGGGCAGAGTATAACAAATATTTTCGTGGCAAAGATCCGTGGCAGTGGACACAAGCATTATCTTTGTTGATTATTAATCCGGCAGAGTTAGGCTCAAAAACACAAATAAATGCTGCGCTTTTATCACATGACACACTATACACACAACAAAAACAACAATTTGAATTCTTAGCAGATCCAAACACCCTTTTGCGTATAATGGCCGGGCTACCATGGATAATGGCACAAGAATATTATGGCACTGAATTGTCTGTTACTGAAGAATTAGAAGTATTTTATATGTTAGGGCGCACAGTTGCAATGCCGTATTCTGCACGCTGGCAAATTGCAAGAATCGCAGAAAATTTTGGCAATCCTATAGCGCGATGGTTTTTAACACCAATTAATCCTCGCGTAACAGCTTTCTCGCCATTAGGACCGCAACAATTTCTCGACACATTAGACATGATCAAGAATGTTATGTAATTAAAAAGTATTGTTTCCCCATTGTACTTCTTTAAGTTTTGCTTTATCTTCTCCTTTAATATGTTTCTGTATTTTGTCATAGTATTCGCGCATGATTAAATAATATCTATTTTTTGTTTCATCCCAATATTTATCTACGTGCGGAGAAAGTGATGTAACCGCTTTGCTAATATCATCTACGCCGTTTAATGTAATTGCAATAAAGGTTTCTAATTTATCCGTTGTTACATACTTTTTAGATTCTGATAATTTGCCATTGTATTTAGCCATAAAAACAACAGTGTTTGGCAATATCATAAAATGATGTAAAACAGCCATAGAAACTGCCGCGCTATATCTGTTAAACAATTTAATTTCAATAAGCCCTTTGACGTCACGTTTATCCATTATTGCGCCATCAATTTCAATTGGAAATGCTAATTGTTCATTTGGAAAAACAATATCAAATACCGCTGATACAATTGGCGCTGAATTTAGACTGTTAAAAAAATTGTTTAGTGGTTCCCGCAATTCTCTATTAATTAAATCTCGCAAAATCACTTCATGCTCGTGCAATTTGTTTATTGAAAAATTCGTTTTATAAATATAATCAAGATAACCGTGCTTGAATAATAATCCTTTGGTAGGATAAAAATGCTTCAAAATCATTTCTTTTATTAATGAATCAAATACCATGCCGGCTAAACGCCTATTCCCAACATCAAAGTTAACAAATCCTTTCGGCAAGTAACGTCGGGCAAAATTCCCTTCATCATGTAAACGTCTTAAAATATAACTCTGAACAGACACCATGCCCATGACTACTGAATCACCTCCTGAAAAATATCTTTTTTCACTTTAATTATAGCATAACAGAAGCTCGTAAATATGCGACTTTTACAATAAAGATTTAAGCCCTTTTAGCAGATCTTGATGTAGATAGAAAAAGAGGGCTAAATTAGTGGCAGTAATAAATGCAAATAGAACAAACACAATTGGCTCAGATTTATCTTTTACCACCTCTTTTTGGTATTTTGTGCGCAATTCAAAACCATCTTTTGCCATACGTCTTAACGTAATACTATTTCTTACATAACGCCCCTTTGCGTATGGAATGCTACATGTCTTTTTGCTTAAAGGATAAAACCATTTTATACCGGTCTTATTAAAACAGTCGGCAAACAAATGCAGTAAATAGCCTGCACTAGAGCCCAATGCAAATTGTAGAATATTCGGTGATAACCAATAGCCAAAAAGAATAATTGTAATCGTAAATGTTATCCACCCTATCAAACTGTGGCTAATGCCTCTATGTTTTTTATTGTCGATAAGAACCATTACAAACAAAGGCAAAAGCACCGGCGCATAGAAATAATATGGCAAATATTTAAGTCTTTTTAATGTCCACATGGAAAATATAGTCCATATAATGTAAGAAGTGGCAATTGTGTCTATTTTCCAATTAGCAAAATAACCAATGATAGCAATAGCTGCGGCAATTACGCCAAGCAAGAAAGCTAATTGATACTTTTCTTTTTTTATCACCATATAATCAAGGTCAGGCAACGAAGCAGCCATAAACATTCCTAAACCAAATTCTGGCGGTGCAACAAACAAACTGGCGCTTGCAAAACCGGCATTAATTGAATAATGTGTAGGTGATGTCACATATATTCACCTCCTAACAAAATAATACCACAAAAAATATTGGCCAATCAATGATATGAAATTGTATATGTTTTGTTTGCCGTATCTATAGTAATTGTCATTGTTGTTCCGCCATATTTCTTCTGTATCCAATCAATTAAACCAGCATTATTTTCTACTAAAACTTTAAGATCGATATTTATTTCAAAGCTTGTATTGCTAATGCGTTTAGCCGTTACTCCGTCAGTGATATCGTCATTGCCAACTTTGTTATAAATATCCCACACTGTTACGCCTTGAAAAATCTTTTTTGCACACAAGGCTGCAACTTCATCATTTTCAATATCCGGGCAACTGCCGGCAAACATTGGCACAGTTTCATCTAACGTTTTTTGAATGGTGGTTATGTTTGATTCTACTTTATTTATCTTGGTTCTATTAATCATGCCACTAAACATGCTTGAACCCCAGGCTAAAATAAAGGCGACGATAATTAAACCTATCATTATTTCTAACATTCCCATGCCACGATGTTGTTTCAAGGGAAAACACCTCCTTTTGCATTAATACCAACAAAAATATACACGAATATTATAACTGCGGCATAATTTTTTTAACAAATACATCAACTAATTCTGGGTCAAATAATTTGTTTTTATTTTGAATGAAATATTTTTTAATTTGTCTTTTTGTCCACGGCTTTTTATATGGTCGTTCATGAGCAAGCGCATCATACACATCAACAATGGCGAATAATCTAGCTTCTAATGGTATTTCCTCACCTTTTAATCCCCTTAAATACCCTGAGCCGTCCCATCGCTCATGATGGTATCTGACTACATTAAGCGTTACCTCCGGCACGTCTGGCAAATTTTTTATAATCAGCTCGCCGGCTCGCACATGTTGTTTCATTAATTCCCATTCTTTTTCTTCAAGTCTCGCAGGCTTATTTAATATCATAGACGGCACTATAATCTTTCCCACATCATGCACTAGAGCACCTAACATAAGCTCTTTTTTGTAAGGAAAGCCAATAGTGTCAGCAAATAAGGCAGAGATTTGCACCACTCTTTTACTGTGTCCTGCCGTCTCATAGTCACTAATTTCCAACATCTGCGCTATCAATTCAAAAACCTCCTCTAGCCGTTGATAGTAATCCTTTTTATTTATATTATCATGTAAAGAAGAAAGTATCGACGACATTAGTACGATATATTGATATATTTGCTGATCTGTCTTGGCCGATAATACGCTATAAATTTGCTGTTCTTCAAGACTCAGTGGCGATGATGTAGCCTCATTTTGTGTACAAAAATTGTTCAGTACAAATTTTTCAAGGCGTTGTATTGCATATCTTTGTGCTATAGTAGATCGTAAAGCATCATTTAGCAATCGGTAAAGTTTTTCCTGTTTTTCTACATCCATTGGCAAAGTAACGCTGTTTTGCCTTATTGTAAATGCCGGTCCCAATTCTAAAGAAATAACACCATTTTCCCCAATGAAATCTAAGCCATCATCGCGCGGCATAGCAAAATAATTATAAAGATTAATTTCGTCTAACTTATCGGCTAGCCCATCGTCTACAGGCACGGTAATGAGAAAATATACTCCATCCTTCACTATCTTTTCCCTCCTCTCATCATTAATTGCTCCAAGAGTCTGTGGCCATTTGATTATCCCATACTATAATTTTTATTTTGGCCCCAGGCTTTGGGTTGGTCCACGTTTTTGTCCAAACATAACCAGTTACAATAAAAACATCTTGCAATTCATTATTTACATAAATTGCTACCTTTTCTAAGTTACCATCATTATCCCGCGCTGTTATGCTATATGTATTACCATTTTGTGTAACCTCTAATTGCGGATAATAGTTTTCCGGTATGTGTATTTTTGGAGTGAAATTATATTCTTTTCCTTTGTATGGCGTAAAGTTAAATGTTAATTTAATATCTGCTGCAGGCTGATACAATACTCCGTTTTTGATGGTGGGAGCCGGTCTAAAATCACTAAACACTCTTTCAAATGCAATTACAAATGGCAACGATGATTCCTCTAACGTTTTTTGATATACTATGTTGCCTTTATCATCAGTAACAACAACATTTTTAACACCTTTAACTCTCATTGAAACATGCAATTTAATATCGTTCACATTTAAAAATTTGGCAACCATATTAAAGCTTTCTACTACCATGTTATATCCTGCTCTTATACAGGCAATATCTGCTTGTGTAAAACATATTGGCGTCCAACCATCTCCAATTCTTGCTTTGGTGCAAAGATCTAAATTAATAATCTTGTTTGTATCGATTGCAGCTTTTACAGCAATTTCATTATGCTTCTTCGTTTCACGTATAAGATCCTGTGCGCTTCCCCAATCTTCGTTATCAACAACTGAATTGTGCCAATGTACATAAACCTTTTTCTCTCCCATCCTGAATGTCAAATAAACATCTCCAACAATAGCATTTTGATATTCTTTAAATATGTTATTTGTGATTTTCATATAGCGCTGCAAATGCGCATTTTTAAATGATACAGGAATAATTTGTTGATTACCATTGTTAGAGATATAGAGTTTGACAGTGCCGTCAACAAGCACGTTTTCTTCCCAATAATTCCAAATTAAATCGTTTTCTGCTGTATTAATTGAATATGGTTTGAATTGTAAAATTAATTTATCACCGCGAATTCGAGGTTTGGCCGCCAAAGCTATCGCATGATAAATAACATTTGCATTATATTCGTCATTTTTGTCAATTGTAAGTACACGATTGCTATTTTCCATGCTTATATCAGGTAAATAAGGTAAAACAGGAATTAAATTTTGTGATTCTGTGCCAATAAATAGCGGTTTCCACTTGTGAATAACTATCGCTGTATGCATTGGAAGTAATTTCATTAATGGTATAAATTGTGTAGATCCATCACTCTCTACCTCAATGTTAAATAAACTTGGATGTTTCGTTGCAATGTCCAACAACATTAGCTCGGGAATAGCGTTTGGAGGTATATTGACAATTTTTACAGGAATTATGTTATAGTTTGCAGACATATTACTAACCATATGAATATATTCTACAGGATTGATTAGCGTTTTATTAATAAAAATAAATGTTTGTCGCTGATTATCTTGTAAGAATACAATCTTGTCATTGGATGTATCTACTGTTGCTAATATTTCCCAATTAGTTAGATTATGCTTAATAATTTGTGCCTTATTAGTAATATCATCAACAATAAATGTGTATTTTGCCGGCATGCTGTATATAGCGCAGCGATCATTGCTATATAATTTTGTTTTTTTATTAAAATTTAATATCCCATTGTTTCTATTTAGAATACTGCGTATAGATGTACCAGCTTTGTTACCACATTTAGCTGACACATATTTAACCACTTCATCTGTTTTTAATCTAATTTTTGTTGGCAAATACAACGTTTTATTATGTTCCGCCTGCACTACACTAAGATGTATCACATTTAATATTAACGCTAATGTTATAATAATTATCCCAAAGGCAATAAGCCGTTTGTTCATTTATAATCCCCCCTTTAATTATTTCTTTCTCTACTTTTAAATATAGTTTAAGACTCGCTATTAGAAATAAAAAACTGTGAAACACGGGGGGCATATTCATCAAAATATTGACGAAGTTTCGTTTCTTGCGGCAAATCTTTTATTTTCCTGTAAATTTTAATATGTATCGTATGAACTTCAATATCATCTGTTGCTTGCCATTTTAATAAAAAATCAATAGCAGCAAGGGATTTTATATCGTCGTGATAATCTGTTATAAGAACATCTAGAATTTCTTCAGCTCTTTGATATTGTTTACGATAAATAGCAAAATTAATAGCGCGCTCTACCTCCGGCAAAGAAAGGTATTTAATAGAATCTTTTAACGAGATATTATCTGATACTATAACTTTCAAAATGCGTTTACTGGATCGATACCATAAAAAAAGAAAAATTCCAATTAGCAACACTGATATATAAACTGCAATAAGCATCTCACTTAATATCCTCCATTGTGATTGTGATTTGTCCTTCAGGAACAAGAATGGGCGCTAGTGTAGAATAAAATAAACGAATATTTCCGTTCCACGTCTTGTTTAATATGCGCATATTAAAAAAGTCAATGTAAACTGCAGCTTTTTCCTCTGTAGTTTCAGCATGCACAGTTTTGGCTACAGTATTTAACTCGCTAGGATTATTGCCGATAATAAGCCACTTACCATATTGATTTGAACTTTCAGATTTAGCAAAAGTATTCAATAATTTTATATCAATTGCTCCGACATTAACGGCCAATCCTTTGGTAAAATCTAATACAAATTGATTGCCATAAACGCCATAGAAAAACCACTGCCCAGGATTCCATGCATAAGACATACTTTTTCCATCATTAAATTGTTTTTGTACAGATGCAGCAAGGGTTGTCCTATCATCGGCAATATAGCGCGACATTTCCTTTAAAAAACCACCGGCTATAACAGCTCTTGCACCATTAGATATTTTTGGCGTGTAGTAATAACTGATTGAATACGGTTGCATATTATTATTATCTGTATGTAAGATTAATTCATTGTTAACACGTTGAATTTTTGTTTTTATAATAACTGATTTATCTGCCGCACGCCAAAAGATACCAGATTGTGGCCATGTTGTTAACACCGACGACAAAGGACGTGATGGCTTGCTTACCAATCCAAATGAGAATAATAATGTTTGATTTACTTTACTAATTTTAACAGTGGCCGTTGTAGTCGTATGCGCCAAATATGCAGTTTTACCATCTATCGAAACACTATCAATAAAAGGCAAAAAAGAGGCTTCTTGTATATCACTTAAAGCACCATCATATTCAATCATTATAAATCCGCGCGCATTTTTAACAATTTTATCCATTGGCATTGGTTTATCAAATATAAAATGACTAATAATTTTTCCCGCTGTCACTTTATTAATGGCTATTGCTGCATGTATTTGTTTAATATGTGTAAAAGTAGGGTGTAGACTAGCAATTAATCCTATGACCGGTTGCCCTATCGATGCGGTAATAACAACGTCATCATCGTATACAGGGATATTATCTTCTAAAACTTGTATTGTTTTTGGGATATTTTTAATTGCATTATCGTTAGCATTATGCATATTTATCCAATAATATGCACCAAACGCTGCAATCACAATCAATACTATAGCAACTATCATCTTTTTCATTTATCATTCGCCCTCCTTTATGGTGTAACACAAATCTTATCTTTATTAATTATGAGGCTGCTGCATAATTTAAAGCAGAGGAGGTGATAATGTAATGAGATATGCATACAGTGAATTACGTAATCTATATATACAAAAAATGCGTAACATGCGAAATGACGAAGAGATCATTGAATTTGTCGAAAAACTTGATCCTGATGTTAAAGTTATTAAGTACCGTAATGGTTATTTTATCAAAGTGGATGGTGAAGATGTTGAAACGGTTTTTAAACGCGATGAGTTCATTGAAGTAATAGCCTCAATTATCGCAGCAAGAAAACAGTATAAAGAAATTGGAGATGTTCCTAGACTTAATTCCTTTGGCACTACTGGAATTATTATGGCTGCTTTAGGAATATTAGGCTATATATTTAGTTTGGGAACAGCGTTAATGCAAATTGGAACATTTAATTTCTATGGCATCGCTTATTTATTAGTAATTATTGTAATCGCAATTAGTATTGGTTACGTTATGTGGGTCGGCACGAAAGAATTAATAAGGAAATATAGAATGTACAATATGCTGCAAAATACAATTATTGCCAAAAATCAAAAAAAGGGGGAAAATATAAATGATGCAGGAGAAATCAATTCGCAGGAAGACTCTGAGGGGGACGAGCAAACAGGGTAATTATGTAGGATTTGCCTTATTTGCGCATTTACCATATGAAACAGGCAAGAGATTAATGTATATTTCTATTGTGGCTTTTTTAATTGTTGGAATAACATTAATTTTCGGCGGTTTTAAGTTTGGCATGTGGGTAGGAATAGCAGCGGTAGCATATGTAGTTTACAATATAATAATTAACAGTCCTCTTGATGGAGAGCGTAATCCTGGGTTGGCAGGATACACACAAGGAGATAAAATATTTGGTAAAGCCTATCCTAAAGCTGATTTCGAGGTCGATGTCAGTGAAGTATTTAATGAAGTTTCAATGGAATAAAAGATTATTTTTGTTGTTGTTAATTTTGCAATATATACTTTTTATCTTTAGTGGCAATACTGTTCATGCCGAATATGCGCCTGCCGTATGCCCGCCCAAAGGCCCGCCACGATTAAAATTTGTAGGGCTATATTCAAAAAATGACAATACTCCAGCGATTATTCTTAACACAGAGGGATTAAGAAAAGCCAAAATAGCGTGGAGTCACACTTGGAATAGTAATTCGCCTGATACTACATGGGAAGAATATACAATTGGAGCAGACGGCATCGTAAAAACACAGGCGCAGATTGCACCATCAGGGCGAACACCATCGGCAGTTAAGGTCTTTATTAAATTGTACGATGCTCGTGATCGACTTGTATACGATAATCAATATGTTATTGTAATGCCTTATATTGCTTACTCAGAGAGTTACAACATGATGTCAGGAATGGTGAGGTATGTTAATCCTGGTTATCGCAATCTCTACAATAGCAGTGTAAAGCGCACTTATTATTCAAAAGGAGAAAACGGCATTCGTTATGCTATTTATGCACATTGTTCTGGCAAAAATTATGTACACATTGACGAGAATTATCGCTCACTTAATCCGAATAGTTATACTACTATCACATATTCTCACCCATCTATGAATTGTTGCCGCACATGGTTTGTTATGCAAACAGAAGTGGCCGCGTCTTTTTTGACAACCCATGGCTACTGCACCAACTATGGATGGGACCATCAAAATGATTATGCTTATGTTACCGGATTAAAAGCTGTGACCAATGGAAATAATATCTCTGTTTCTTGGACACAAACACGCAAAACCAGGTATTTTAGTGTTAACGTATATGACTACATTTTAAATAAAAAATGGGAACATAAATATTCATCATCGCAAAATGGTACATATACATTTACAGTTTCCCCGCTGTACGGCGCTATAAGTGTTAGAAGTTATCGCTGGGTGCCAACAGTATCAAATGGCGCTAACAAAAGAATATATGTTGGAACACCCGATTATAACGGTGATCTTTCTTCTATTGGCGGCGGATACAACAATTATATAATAAAAGGTTTTAAATTAGAACATGACGGCGGCAACAATTATAAAATCTATATTGATAATCTCGGAGATAATTCTTACTACTATTATGAAATGAAGGTATTTGATACGCACGGCAATCAAATTTTCGCCACTGATAGTATGCATACAAAGCCAGGCAACACCTATCGCGGCCGGATAACCGTGACATCTTCAATGCTGCCTTTAAAAGTGGTATATACAGCAAAAACTAGTGTTATTCCTTATGAAAAAGTAATTCAGTATATATACCAGCTACCTAATTGATAAGCCTTTTTTCTTTTATTCCCTCTCCTAATATGCCGCCAATGTATTCTATATCTTCCTTTTTTATTAACATTTCTTGCGTGCTAACCGGTAACGCATTTTGATACAGTGTAACACGGACCAAAACAATATCGTCAAAAGTTTCTATAATTTCCCATGCTAAAGCTCCTTCAGGAAAAGGCGTATATCCAACTTCGAAATCTTTAACGCCCAATCATCATCACTCCTTTAGGAAAGGTTTTCCAATAATTATCAACTCTTGACAAATAATCTTCAGGCTCTAAAGCAATTCTATATTGCGCATCAATGAGATAGTTTTTATTGTTAAATACAATAGGCATTAAAATTCGCCCATTTTTAACTGTAGGTTTGCCCATAATTACAACCGCATCATCTGGCCATATTGCTGCTTCTCCCTGTGGAATAAGAAAATGCCTCATAAAATATCGCATTTCTCCCACTGTGGTTGTTACAGGCTCATCAAGGTTAAGAAATATAGGATGATGCGTTATTACTAATGGCTTTTGCTTATTAAAAATACCGCTTAAACGGCTAAAAATACTCGCCATAATTTCACCCCCCTTTTTTCTCTTATTTATTATAGCATCCATATAGAATCGCCGGTAACTTCTTGAACAATTTTATTAATGGCTTCTTTATCTTGATAAGCCAACATTGTTGCTAAGCGCATAGCTACGTCTATTTTTTCCAAATCATTTAAAGAATTATGTTGTATATTTCCATCTGCATCAACGCAAATGTAGCGCCCAGTATCCTCTTCATATAAAATAACACGATCCCATAATTCCTTGTCATCGCGCTGTATTATTATTATGCATCCATTCCATGAGAAGGCAACTTGTTCAGCTATATTCATGAAAATAACCTCCTTTCTATCTCGCACAATAAATATAAGAATGCTGTTCGTCTTTAAATAAACAAGAAATTAGCTATAGTATATTATAAGGAGGAGGGAAAAAAACAAATGAGAATACACGTTTATGCTTTGCAAAGTATTGATGAAATAGTAAAAAGCAGCTTTTACGAAAATTTAAGGCGTGGTTTGTTTCGCACAATGCTACTAGGTTTTAACAATAATATCACGTGGCCATCTGGTAGCGATAATATATTGCTTTCAGATTATCGCATGGCCAACATAAAATTATATTTAGGCAATGAGACAAAAATTGACGATATAGCATCATCAGTAGAGGTTATTAAAACAGCGACTATTCACCAAATTAATGATATGCAAATGAAAAAAGCAATTGAAACTACTATCAACACGCCTTATAACAGTATTAAAGATTTGCAAACGATGTGGCACAATTTTATGACAAAAAAACCGGTATCTTTTCATGATTTTGATGTATTTTTCTTTCACGAGAATCTTACAGTTATATATAGCATTCTTATGCAACCCGACGACTACTTTTTTGATATTAATATAACACAATTTGCAAACATAATGTTACCGGTATTCAAGGATCTAATCAATCCGTCAATAGCAATAAAAGAATTGCCAAAAACTATTGAAGAATATAGTGTTTCTTTTTCATCTAAAGAAAGGGCGGGCGTAGTTGCGGCAATCCTTGCCATTGTCGCAGCAGAATATGACTTACCACTTTCTTGGGGTATGAATGCAATAAAACCAATAATAAAATCATCTAAAAAACATTTAGCACCATCATATATCGGCGAAATTACTATTGCTATATGGCCATATTTAACAGATAAAAAAGTATTTAACTATTGGAAAGAATTGTTAATACTAGTTAATACCATTAACAGCAAAGCCGAAAATACTGCAGCCCAGATATGGAGCGCACTTATTGATGCCGCATTGGATAAACCCGTTGAATACATTCCTACATTAGAGTTAGACGATGAGACAGATAACATTATTTTACGAGAACATTTTAATCCTTTTATGGATAATACAGATCTCGATAGCGTAATTCGTTATTTTATTAACAATATTCATCGCGCAGAAATAGGCTCTTTTTGGGAATGCAGCGAATCATTTATCCATATCTAAAGGGAGGATGTATGAAATGACACAAAAAACATTAATAAAAAAAATTAAAGAAACAATACCACAATTAACGTTAGAAGAAAAGGCAGTTTTAGATATGCCGGGCAAAATTTTAAAGCAATTTTGGAATGAAGCGTACATTCAATCTCTAATTAAGGAAAATAACACAACGCAAATTATTAGTGAAATTCAAGCGATAGCTAATCGAATTAAAAAAAGCGAATATTCTAATGAATTTTATAATATTCTTGCTGATAAATTAAAAAATTACCATTTTCGTGTAAAACCAGAAGAGTCAATTTTATCTGTGCTTTATGATGATCCATATTATGCTATAGCTAAGCGACTTTATATACCAACGAATGAACTGGTTTATATTATTGATAAAGATGCCTTTAAAACAGATGATGAACGCAGCAAGGAATATTATGAAATGGATTCTAAGGTATGGAAACAAACTTACGATATAGCAATTGGAGAATGGGAAGAAGCAGTTGATCAGCCGTTTGACGATTGGCTTGATTATGTTAATCAAATTGCGATGATAAAAGCAAATAATTTTTTAGACACTAAAAACTTTGTTACATTAGAACCTGATATTGTTTATTATCTTTATATAATATGTGACAATCAGCCCTGTGATAAATTAAAGAAATACCCGGACAAGCCACCGGTTTTTCAAAGAAATAATGTATCATGGTTTATTGCTGCGACTTTGCCATATGAAGTCCAAAAATTTAATCCTGATGAATTCGGCGAATTAGACGATGCTGCAATAGATCAAATTTTTAACGATGCAGAAGATATTGGATTTTTTATATATGATCACCCTTACACACCCTCCGCATGGCAAGCAACAATATACTTTTATGCTTACGGAGATTTATATACGACAGAAGCGCCTAAAATAAATGCATTTTTAGTACCAGTGCAAATCCCGTTGGTGTTTCATAATATTAAGAAGGACACAATAGACAAAGATTTATTATATGCTTTTTGGGAACTTGTTGATAAATTACTAAGTGCAGACAATGATGAACAATTGTTTAATTATTTAGATGAACATGGCTATAACACAAACCTTGTAACAATTAGATATAGCATTCCACAGTCACACAATTCCTCAGCAAGCGCTCTAGTTTGGATGGTAGGGCATATTATTACGCTTGAACCAACTTTCGCAGAATTGTTTGATGTTAACAAAATAGAACAATTTATCGCAGAACATAATTGCGCAGTTTTTAATTCTTATACAAAATTAATAGAAAATGGAATTCAAACAATATATAACATGGAACGCAATAGCCCAATGTTTCTTTAATAAAAAAAGAGGGCAGGAAATTACCCTGCCCCCCATTAAATTTTTCTTGTAGCAATTATTTGTGGCGAATTAGTGTGACAGTTCTGGTCTTACCATCCCACTGAACTTCAAGGCCAAATGTTTCTGCAACGAATCTTATAGGTACAAATGTTCTGCCATTTACAATACGAGCAGGCGCATCTAGAACCACAACTTGATTATTTACAACAGCTGTCTTAGCAATACCTTTCTTGTCCATAAGGAAGATGATATAATTATCCGCATCTTTGATTGTAATTGTACGTGTATTTCCGTCCCATTTAACTTCATAGCCGAGCACCTCTGCGATAAATCTAAGTGGTACCATAGTTCTACCGGCTGCCTTGTCAATAAATGGTGCAACATCAAGCATGTGTTCTTCGCCGTTTACATAAACGTGTCTGGAACCAATCTGGAGCTTGATTTCATCCTTATGCAAATATGGATTGTACTTAACATTAATAATAACTGTGTATGTATTTCCATCGTCAGTTGTTACATATACCATGATAGCCATAGTGTCCCTATCTTCTGGCATTCTGTATGCAATTTGTGCAACGTCATCAAGCATTGGCACAATCACGCCGTTTGCAATAACGCTAACTTCGCCAGAATACTGAATCTTCATAGAAATAATGCCATTTCTCTGATCTGTTTCATAAGTCCAGATAGCGCCATCTGTTGTTGTTGCATCGGCTACCTCAAACTTAGGCTCTGCCTTGTGATAGATAACTGTAATTGTAAATGTCTTTTCTGCGCCATTGCTGAAGGATGCCACAATTGTAAAGGTGTTATTGCCTTCAACAAGGTCTGTCTCATATGTGAAGAGGCCGTAAATGTTTGCAACAGCCTTACCGTTGATCTTGATTTCTGTTGGAGCCTCGGGCGCAACAACCTGAGCCTGCAATTTAAAGTGTTTCTTGTATGTTATATAAACCGGTGCATTATTAAGCTCCTGTGGCTCGACTATTACGAGTTTAACCTGTTTAAGGAACTTAATAATCTTGCTCTGTTTATCATAGTAGATGGAATAATTGTAGTCGTAGGACTGATTTAGACTATCATAAACAGTAATTTTAACTTCATTATTTCCTTCTTTGAGATTCTTAATTTCTTTTGTGAAGTATTCGCCCTGCATTACTGCATCTTCACCGTTAACGACAACGCGGACAACCTTGTAATCGGACATGTTTGTGTTAATTATAAGTTTACCTTTGAGTGTTATGCTATCTTCGGCTACTGTTGCTACGCCTTGGTCATTAAACTCAGGAGAAATCATTACGATATTAACATTTGCATAAGCATCAAAGTTTACTGTAAATGTGTATTCTGCAATAAGTCCGCCCTTAGTAATTGCCTCAATCTTTACTTTATTTGCACCGGGGACAAGTTTGAGATCGTATTCAAACATACCATTGACAGAAAGAGCTGCGAGTTTGCCGTTTACGTGCACCTCTGCAAGCTCATCATTAGTGTTGGAGCTAACCATTACACGACCGGCAATATGAATAGTATCATTATTTACTGTAACTGTACCGCCATTTGCAACCATTGGAGTGTTAAGGAATATCATAACATTTGTCTCTGGCTTGAACACAGCATAAATTGTGTACGTACCCGTAGCGCCAAGTTCAGATTTGGCTTCCATGACGATAGCATTTGTACCGCTCTGCAATGGTACAGTGTAATAGAATACACCATTTGCTGCAACCGGTACGGGAACGCCATTAATTGTAAAGGATTTAATTTTATCATCTGTATTAGATGTAACTGTGATATGGCCTATGAGTTTGAGACTCTGCTCATTAACATTGATAACACCGTTATTTGCCACCTTTGGCTCTTCAAGAGTGATAGTAACAGTGCTTTGAATGTTTATCTTAGATGCGTTAATGTAGTATGTGAGAGTTCTAATTCCGTCAATCATGATGGAGTTGTTGTTCTGTGTTGGTATTTCTTCAGTATATCCATTTGTGTTTGTGTAATACTTAACGCCATTTACGATAACTGCAATACCACTAATAGCGCCTTTGTCTCCGCCAACATAAACTTTGAATGTTGGATCAATTGTAGCAGTTGTAGCGGTATTTTCCTTAAGCTCGATAACACCGGCAACACCTGTATCTACTTTAACATGGAGCTTTTCAGGCACAATCTGGGTTTCACCAACTTTGTATTCGTTAACATAAGCCTCAACTGTTACTGTTGCACCAGCGCCGGCAATCTGATAAATTTTACTTGGTCCCATGACTTCGTCTTCATACTGAGAAGACTTAACATTTCCATAGTATGCCATACCAAGGAAGTGAAGCTTGCTAATGGTAATTGGCTCATTATCAAATGTGAATGTGAAGGCTATATTATTGCTAATATCGTTAATGAATCTACCGCCAACAGTGATTGTGACAGGCTTTACTTCAATTTCTGCCTTTGCAGAACCATTACCATTAATGTCTATTACATAAATTGTATATGTGCCAGGCTCAGCAACAAAGGAAATAACACCGGAATCTTTGAAGACGCCATTTGCAGGATAATAAGAGAACTTTGCATTTTTATCATCTGCAACAATTTTATCAATAACAAAGCTGTGTCCTGTTGCTGTCAACTGCAAGGAAACTGGAGTGCCCGGAATAATTTTGCTCAAAGCTTTCACATCAAGGGCCATAGATTCAGATGGCATTATTGTAAACCATTTTGCTGTTGCAATTTGTAAAATACCCTTATTGTCGTAAACACTAACATAAATAACCGCTGATTCTTTTGCAGATAGGTTATCTTCGCCTGCGGCCTTGGCTAAATCATATACGCCATTAACAACATTCATATCTCTTGAAGAAATAACCCATTCATAATCATCTACAACTATGTCGGAGTTTGAAGGCTCGCCAAAGACATCAACAAGTTTAATTGAATTACCATACAGATCTTTTGCAGTAATAAAGAGTGAAGCATTATTTATAGGTGTGCCATTTTCATCTGTAATTCTAATTGTTGGAGTAACAGTATCGCCCACATGTATCTCCTGATCAGTAATAGATGCCTCGTATTTCCAACCAGTAATGGTAACATTAACCATCTTAAGCTGTGTGGCAACGACATTAGAGTACTGATCTGTAATCTTAACGACAACATACATTGGGAAGCTCATGCCATAAGGAATATTAATTTCCTTAATAATTTCTGCACTGTGACCGCTAAGTGGCTGAGAACCAATAAAGTAATCGTCCTGGTGCTTGTTAATATAATCAACAGGATCTACGCCGTCCGGAACTGATTTAAATGGTGCGTCGTCATAGCCCTCAGGAACTGCAAAGTATACCTTAGCATAAAGCCCACCGGTATAATCAGAGCTATATGTTACATATACATCAAATTTGTTTGTACCAACACGGCCCGGTGTGACGTTAAAGTTTACACCAAGACCTTCTGGCTGAATAATTGGTAATGTTTTACTATCACCAAGATAAAGATGGCCATAATCGTAGACATAATTAATGTTAACAGTTACGAATGCTGGGTGATCTTTCTTTTCTAGATAGCTGCCAGGAATTGTAATCAATAGCTCGCCGTTATCGTTTGTATTTGCAATAACATTTTCAATGTTTACGTAAGAACCACCAAAGAATAAGTCATAAGAAACAATGGCATTTTCCAATACTGCGCCGGAGTTAGAACTGACAATAATTTTGATGGTCTGGTCTTGGCCGTTGCTAATAAGCTCAGTATTAATATAAGAGAATTGTGCTATGTAATCAGTATCAAGATATACCTTACCATAATCAACGCCACCAACAATTGCATTGCTGTCTGGATGTAATCTAACTGTCATATAAACAGCACTAGGTGGCATGGAATCAGTGGTAATATAATACGCTGTATTTTCGTGTCCTGTGATTGTTGCAGAACGCTCTACATTGTGAACAGCGACAATGTTACCGTATTGGTCCCAATAAACAAGGTCAATGCTGTCCGGCTTTGTGTCGCCATACACAGTATTAACAGTTGCTGTAAGCTGAACATTAACTTCGTAAGCGTTGTTTGGATCAAGCTTCTTTGGTTTAGAAATAATAACCTCTGGCCAATAAACTTTAACAGGATTAAGAAGAATTTCAAATCCTGCCTTATCTACAACGGCCCAATAAAGTTTACCTTCTTTTGCGTAATTGATAACACCAGCTGCCAATCCATCTGTCATTGTAATTTTGGAAATTGGCTGATAATTCTTTGAAGGATCAACTAAAGCAATATAGCCGTCGTAAAATGCGTACGGAATAGAAAGATCTTCGGCCTTAACAGAAATTTGTTCGCCTACGCCGTAAGTAGCCTTTGTTGGAAGGGCAAGTTTGTTGCCTGGTGCTGCCCATGTATAGCTAGGAGACCACATGGCTGCAGACCATGAAGCAACTACAGCATCTGTTGTATCATTGTGCACAACGATATTGACATTTACAGTCTTGTAAGAACTTGGAACTGAAACATCATCGAAATTAATTGTAGTAGATTGTACTGTGCTGGAAAGCTGGAATGTAACGGATTTCTCTGCTAACTGTACACCATCAGAATTTTTTATATATAAAGTGGCTGTAAAGTCATTAGTTGCAGACAATGCATTATCAGATACTGTGACTGAAAAATCAAGTTTTCCACCAGGCATTACATTACTCGGTGGAAAACCAAACTGAATCTGCCCATCGCTAACAACGCCAGATGAAAATGTAGTTCCTTCATTTGTTGTATAAGTGGCATGTTCAAATGTAACGCCTGTAACAGCATGCACATTTGGAACTACAATTAAACCTGTAACAACCATTGCTAGCGCGAGCAGTAAAGATAGTGTCTTTCGCATAAATGCATACACCTCCTATATGTTTTTTTATTTTTATTAAGACCAGCGCAGTTTTACTACGCTAGTCATGTTCACCTGTAAATTATACATCCTTAAAATTCTGTATTAGCTAAAAGTGGTGTCAATTTTTGTTGACAGATCTTTTTAGAAACAGCTATTGCGGTTTTGATAGCTGTAGATTGAGTATATATTTCAAATTCGTTAGCTATAAATTGTAGTAACTTTTTCCTCGCAATTTCTTTCATGGGCTTATAAATTGTAGTTATTTGTTCTTCAATTTCCGGCGATAGCGTCATTTCGTGTTTATATCTGCGTTTATCTTGCGTATACAACTTTCTACGTAATTGTGTACTAATAACAGCTTTAATATATTGTATTTTTTGTGGTAAATCGCGACCGTCATCTAACCTCTGCCCATTTAAATATATTTCTTCTACAATATTTGCCGCTATATCGTCCGGTGTGCGCGCATTGTCAATAGGCAATACTTTGATGGTGCGTACAATGTGATCAACTATTGCCGCCTCTCCATCTGTGAGACCAAGCTCTTCTAAAACTTCATGAATTCCGTGTTTGTAAAGTAATCGACGTAAATATTCATTTGCATATTGTTTATTTTTGTCCAAGAAACCCCACCTTCCTTTCTTTCAGAGTATAGGCCATTCTAATTATACAATTTTGCATTTTCAAATAAGTGTAAGATTTCAGTTAATTTTAACAAAAATTTATTGGCTATGTAATTTATTTTTCAATAATAGCGTTCACGACACTTAACATTTTTACTATTTCTGCAACAGTGACATTGCGATTTGCCTTAAAAGTACCATCAGGATAACCATTAACAATGCCCATTAGTTTTGCTTGGCATACATATTTGGCATACCACTCATTGCCCTTTATATCTTTGAAGGAGTTACACATCTCTTCTGTTTCATCAACGTGAACCCCTGCTTTTTCTAATGTTCTTATAAGTATCGTTACTGCCTCTGCTCGTGTAATCGGCTGTTGTAATCTCACAGTGCCATCGGGATAACCCTTAAGAATGTCATTCTTTTTAAGAGTTTCCAATATGCTTTCAAAATGATCATATATTTTCACATCTTTAAAAGTTTTCCCGATAACTGATATTGGCTGATAATGCAGTATTTTAAAAACACCCCATAATACTTGCGCACGAGTAGCCTCATCATTCCACGAGTTTCCGGGAATCAATAACTCATGAAGATTTGATAAATATTCAGTAAGCCAATCAGGTGGATTTGAAATAATCATATCTGTCTCTTTAAAAATTGGTAATCCCATATGATAAGTGCCGGCGGGAATATTAATTTTAATGCTGTCCATGCTCGTTAAAAATTCTTTATTTTTAATAACCACAATATATGTTGGTAAATTGCTAACTTTTTTGGTGAACGTTCTTACATTTGCATTTTGGTCCCATTTAAAGGAAGCTAATAATATTTTTTCACCAGGCTTCAAAGTTATCGTGCCTGTTGTCTTGAAATGTAAATATTTTCCATCATCGTATTGGCTTGTGTATCCTATATAAGCCCCATGACCAGCAAGAATATCAAGTGTTATGGGGAATTCTGACATTCTGATAGTATGTTTTCCTTTATTTTGCAAATAAAAATCAATTGCCACATTATCGTTATCAGATACAATAAATTTCTTAACGCTAGCAGTAATTTGAAGATATGAATACAATTCTGTGAATGGTATAAATATTGGTACACGTTTTATGAAAGCTTCATTTGTTGCATTAATTATTCCCGCTATTCCCACGTTATGCCCAACGAGAACAGCATTAAGCTCGTAAACACCATATGGCACTCTTATAATATCAGTACCTAATGAAATAGTTTGCCCAGGTAATATTTTCTTTTTTGTTATTACCTGTAGAAAGGCTTTACCATCGGCATAATGATAAGAAAAATTTTCACCTTTCAGCCAGTAGTCAAATGTTTGAGATGTATTAAATTGCAGAACTTTTGTGGAGTTTCCTTTGTTTGTAATAAAAAATTCCAATGCCAAAGTCATATGTCTGTCATGAGGATCTAATATTGTTGCTTTCACAAACATAGATAAATCGGATTCAGCAGAAATAGGGATTATGCCAATAATCGGCTGCGGTCTTTCCAAAGCAAACGCAGATAATGAAAACGTGGATAAGAATATCATAAGCGATAATATCCATAATAATATTTTTCGATATTTCATGATTAAACATCACCTCCTATTAATGTATACGGCAAAAGTTGCTCATGATAATTAAGTTTGTTGCATTATACCTCATATTTAAATGAGATTCTTATCATAGAGGGAGGTGCCATTATAAGATATGATAAACCTTATTACAAAATTATTAATTGGTACATTAGCATTGACATTTATTGTTTGGGCGCATGAAATGGGGCATTATATTGCGGCAAAACTCTTAGGATTGCGAATCGGTAAAAAGGGAATCGGCATGGGACCTAAGCTTTTTGAGGTTTTTGGTTGGGAAATTCGGTTGTTTCCTATCGGCGCTTATGTTCATATTGTCGAAGTTGACGAAGCTTATCGTGTCCCTTGGTGGAAAACAGCAATTACTTCTTTTGCCGGGCCGTTCATGAACATTGTGATCGGCGTTATTTTATTGTATATTGTGGCAGCAACTCAGCCAATTATTTATGTAAACGCCCCTCCAAAGCCGCCATTTGAACCAGGAGATAAAATCGTAGCAATTAATGGCCAAACATTTCAAGATTTCGAAGATTACACACGATTAGCATGTAAAAGGAAAACAGGCTTACAAGCAAAAGTAACGATAATACGCGACGGAAAAAGACAAGCAATTGACGCTCCTTTAGATGTTCTCTGTGAAAATCTATTATTTTTGCCAATAAAAGTTGTTTCTGTTTTGCCCGGTGGTAGCGCTCTTGTATCTCCCGGTGATTTAATTGTTGGATGCAAAGGCGCACCTGATATGCCGGGATTGTGTGTGAAACAGTCTGATATTATGTATATTATCACGAAGGATGGAAAGAGAAAGGAAATATATATGACTGAAGATGACTGGTCTAAATTTCTTTTTGTCGTTGGCGGAATCACCGAATCAAACAAACCAGCCACTAATAAACAAGCAGATAAAACAACTAAAGAATATCTTACGAACACAATTGCCGCCACAAAGGAAATTGTTAAAAAACATGATGTCAGCAAGCTTGGATCAATTATTGGTGCAATTTACGCTCTTGTAACAACAACATCATGGCGCATATTTTTACTTATCCTTGGTGTACTGTCACTATCTATGGGAATAATTAACCTTATTCCAATTCCTCCTCTTGATGGCAGCAAAATCGTATTTGGTGGTATTAAAAATCTTGCCCCTTCTGCATATATACTAGTTGAACGCATTATGTTTTTGTTAATTTTAGGATTACTATTATATCTCGTGTTGCAAGACTTATTTAATATTGCTCTTGCTGCAGTGCTTTAAGTTTGCCGCTATATAGTGTTTTTGTGCTATTTCTGCCTTAATCGAATCATGATAATTCGCAAAAATTTTATTTAAAATAACAGCGCTGAGAGATGATCTATCATTAATAAACGATGCAACACCTTCGGCAATGCCAAGTCCTATTTCAATTTCTTGTTGTGCAAATGCGTAAGCAATTAACAAGTGAAAATAAGCTAAATCAGACCAATAATGAAAGGTTTCTCCCTGTTTAAAGGCGGCGCGCAAAACATGCAATTCTCCCATAGTTGTAAAGTATAAAGCAGCGTCAAACATTGTTATCTGTGGACATTTTTCCTTAGCGATAATAGCATACAATAATTTTATTATTTTTAAAGATGTACTCAGCGCTACGATATCCCTTTCAAAACGATTTATTGTCGTTGTTTGACGCGCTAAAAACGCAAAAACTTCTTCAGTAGAAGACTCTATCCATTGTTCTGTATATAATGTAAAAATAAATGTTCCAAAAAATTTTTCAATAGAATCACATCCGTTTGTTTCCTGTAATGCAATATTTGTAGCATTTATTATTTTATCAGCGGTATTTTGTGATACAGCCCAGTCTTCAATTGCACGAGCAACTAACAATAATATTTCTCCTATTTTTTCTCCATATTCGTCATTGTTGTTTTTTGACAAAGTGGCTGATATCGGATAATAAAACGCCGGCTTATGTTCAAATAAAACACTTATTCCATCAATATGCATAAAATAATGCCTCCTTGTGTAAAAATTCACAATAAAAATATAGCGAGGTTATTTCGATACAATCTGACATCTATAATAAAAGTGTATAAAGGAGGTGCGAAATGATATGAATCATTCAAATATTATGGAAGAAGAATTGAAAGATTTATTCTTGAGCGCGATCAGAGATATACTAGGCGCAGCGGAAGAAGTGGAGGCACATGGCGGATTTATTGATATTTATACACCTTACTTTATTATAGAGTTGAAGCGTTCTGTAAACAAGCACGATGACCACAATGCAAAAGAACAAGCCAGAAGATATGCCGGCACTCATTGGGTGATATCGGCTGGTATTGATGAAGAAACGGACACTTATCAATTGCGCATTCCAATAGCAATGTATAAACATTTATCAGCAAATTCCCAAGTGTGGCAAGAAGTAGGAATAGACCCGACAGATCCAGATTATATGGTTATAAATGTTGTACCAGAAAAAATAATTGATTTTTTTAAATCTTTGCGTGATTTTACATCTAAAAATTATGTAGATACATTTAACAATGTTTTCTTGGCAGCATTTTACGATCCTCTTGCCCCTGTATTGGATAAAGAATTGTTAGATACTGCTATTGTGCAACTGGCTCAGCAACTTGGTTTTACGGTATCAGAATCAGACATGCCGCGTGGTGAATTAATTAAAAATTTGCTTGATGTTCCGCTAACAGTAGATAAAACACCAACAGATAAGCCGGCACGCCAATTACAAGAAAAATTGCGTGAATTGTGGGCAAAATTAAACGAGGCTCAAAATTCCGAACAAATGTGTGATATTATTAAAGAATTAATAAACACAACGCAAGAATACGGGCTAGTTTTAAATGAAGACATAATTCCCAAAGAGACAGATAACGACGGATATTGGTTAACTTATGGAATGTATTTAATGAAAACACTTGCAATGCGTACCGGCGTTGTAATAGGCGCTGAATCATTTACGAATAGAGATATTCAAATGTTTATGAAACATAACGATTCTGATAATAAAAAAGAAAAAACATTATCACAAAGTGTAACAGCTTTACAAAAAAGTCTTATAAATTCAACAAAAGAAAACATTCTTTCATATAATAATTTTGCCTTATACTACAACACAATTGGCATGCAAACTATTTTGTTAGATCAGCCAGTTTTTGCCGGTGGTATTATGTATACCACGAGCCAAGCGTTAGAAATGGACTTAAATGGAGATTTTGGTAAATGGTTTAAGAAAATGCTTAGTATTCCTAAAGGAGAAGAAGTATCCATAAAAAATTTAGAGAATGAAATTAAAGATTATGTAATATTAGCGGTTGAAACATTACTTGCAAGCATATTCAGGTACGGCAATAGTGGCAAGGCAATTAATGTCAAGGTCGAGATTGGTAAAAACTCACAAACATATATAGAAATTCAATACCACAAAGACGGAATAGAAATTTCCACTATTGGGCCAAGAGTTACCACCAAATTCTTATCCGCTGTAAAGAAAGTTTCATGGGAGCAAATTATCACCTGGTATCAGCAAATAGTAAGTGGAAAAAGACCAAATATACCCTGGACTAAGAGCACCTCTGAAAAAACCATTGAAAAAGAGACAGAACTTTTAAAGTCAATAATTGGTACAGCCATAGCACTGCGCTTTTTACACGGCGATAATAAAAGTAGGCTTGAAAAACTTTCTGAAAGCTTTAAAGATTTTACAACTAACATAGTAATATTGCTATACCGTCGCGAAATTACTGATAGCAATTTTAATAAATTACTTACCAATTTACTTACCGAATTTAAAGACGCTAAACAATATTTGGCTTCTATTTCACAACAAGAACTATCAAAAAAATTAATAGATTTTGCCCGCATTTTTCTTTCATCTGTGGGCAAGTATAAGACCACTAAACAAATCTTGTCAAAAAAACAAAAACTTAGCGCTGATGAATATGCAAAAATTTTAATGTATTTAATTACCGGGCAGCAACCTAAAAATGGCCCAATTACGGTAACACCAGAACAATATAAAACAATTCTTTCAATGCTATTGTCTCTTTTTGCCACAGTACATGTAGGGCTACTTAATGAGCAAGCACTATCACAAAAAACTTATTTGCGTCCAATAGATATAGTGTCAAACATAATGAACAAATTATCACGTGCCATTGCAAAAGCATATGACGATAATGGCAAAATACGATTCAGTCCAATTGAGGAAGAAATGACGCCCTTTATGCATATTGAACATTCGCCATATGCAATTCGCAGAGTGCCAGAATATCGAACAATTTTAGACTTAAATGGATTATCTGATGAAGAAATAGTTAATGGTGTTACAGCGTTTCTTAAAAGAATGGCAATAATTGAGAGAAAAAGTGGTAAAAACCGGTCAATCACAGGTCGAGGCAGAGCTTATTTAAATTCTTTAGCTGCCGGCATTAAAATGATGGTGTTATTATACGATCCTGATGAAGCTACGGTAGACAAATGGCTTAATGTTGTTGATGGCTTGATGAAAAGTTTGCGAAATCTTAAAGGTGTTGAAAGACATTTGCAGAGTGCGAAAATAACTTTAATGGCAGCGAAAACAAAATTTGAATTAAGAAAAGGCAATTATCAAGAAGGCGGCAAATATTTGACACAGGCCTTACAAGGTATGGCCAATCTTGGAAATGACAAGGATAAACCCAAAGGAAATGAACAAGTTTTAACAAACCTTATCTCTGCCTATGTTGCAGCGCAAATGTTAGGCTATGACGAAACTGCCATGACGTTGCTAAAACAAATTGATAATATGTTCCAAAAATATCGATTCGAAAATCTTGGTTCACATTTACAAGAACTAATAAATTATTTGCAGAAACTGATGGAAAGCGCTTCACAAGACGAGGAATCACTAGAACTCTTAAGAACGCATATAAAGCCGCAAGAATTATTAGAATACAAAGAAGATATGTTGAAAAAGAGCATATCTTTATTGTCTCGTGGATATTCTGAATCACAGAAAAAAATAGAAAAAATGCGTAAACAAATGCTAGCTATGGCGGCAAGTGCAGTCTTATCAAAAAAGCGCAAAGAATCTTTTTCTCAATGGTTCGAACAATATTCTGAACTACCCTTATCAGCAATTGCGGAGTATCTTAACTTTTTTATGACCGATAATGAAAAAAAAGAGTTAATTTCTAATCTTGAACTATTCAATAACAATGACTTATTAGACGTGATACAAGAAACGTTTAAAGAACGTACAATATCTAATAAAAATAGTTTACACGCATTATCAGTGCTGTTATCACAAAAATCACTTGATTCCTTTAAGCAAGCTGTATTATCTTCTTGGTCTCTGCCAGCACCGCGACGTATTGGCTTAGAAAATTGGGCTAAGCAAAACCAAAATATTACCCCGCATGAGTTTCTCACATATATTGGAATGATGATACCATTGGAAGCCTTAAAAGAACTAAAAAATAAAATACATAACATTATTCTTGATGAGACTGACAAAACGATTATTCGCGAATATATTGACCAAGCTATTAATCGTCGAACACAAAAACCGCAATCAGAAAAATTGGATACTCTTATTGCACAATACAAGAAAATGGCATCAAAACATACTGAAACTCAACAAGCGAATAAGACCTTGCGCGAAGCTGTGGAAGAGTATAGAAAATTGTATAACATCCCAAAAGGCGAAGATTTTGATATTGCTATATTAAACGAGTTAGCACAACATTACGATTTTGTTGTGTCTGCTCAAGCTTATGCCTTTATCGCAAATAAAACTCCATCAAGAAAACCAGACACGATTGCCCTTCATCAAAATAAGGTATACGATTATCAAGGTGAAGTAGAACATGTAAAATCTAATCTTGCCGAGCAAGCCACAGAGCAACGTAACAGAAAAAACGAGGAACAAATCCAAGAAGAGGAAGATAATGAATTAGAACAAGAAAATACCAGCGGAATACATCTTTCATAGCTTATTTTTGTCGATATTTTTTGTCAAATCGATTAATTAAATTTTTATCAAACATCCGCTAAAAATGTCGCTATATTTAAAGTGATTATACCATATAAAAAGGAGGCGATTAACTTTGAGACAAAAAGCATTTACGCTTATAGAAATATTAGTTGCTGTTATTGTTATATCTTTGGCGGCGGCAGTAGCGGTGCCATCTATTGTATCTTCGTGGCATAACACGGTAGATGTATCAATAGCGGCAAAAGAAGGCTTGGTAGCACATAACGGAACACGCCTCAGTCAAGTAAAGGCTTTGTGGGGATTGACTGGTGATGATGCGTATAATCAATATGGTATTGATTCTACAGTGCATAAGGAACAAGACGGACTTAAAATAAAGGTAGATAATAAAAATTTTAAAAGCGCTGTTCTTCCATGGGTAGTGCACTTAAATTATGCGCAAATTATTATTGATCCTATTCAACCTAAAACAGGCGATGAAATTACGGAAGAAACATTAGTTGTTAAATTTAAGGCGCAATATTATGACGGAGAGAATTACTCAGACGTTGATTCAACTAGTGTTAAAATTGAAAACAACAGTTGCACAATGTTAAATCAGTCTGGAAATATTTATACATATCAATGCGATGTAAGTCCCTTTGAAAACCAAACTGTGGCTTTGACTTTGTCAGCATCAAAAGACTCGTTAACACAAAGCAAAATTGTCACAATAAAAATTGGAGAATTATGTAAGGGTACTTTAACATTCCAAACAGTGCCTTTTAATGGTAAATGGATTAAAAATATAGAATATAACATTCTTCTTGCCGCACAAGGCACATGTCCCACGTATACAGTAGAATTAACTAGTGATAACACACATTTAAATTGCACATTAAGCAACATTAATGGCGCCGCCACGGATAATAATCGTACTTATGAATATCAATGTATTGCAGACAATGAGGGCAATTATACGCTGACTGCTGAAATGTTAAAGGGCACAAAACCTTTAGATACAAAAGAACAAATGATTCGTGTATACAATGCTAATTATTCTTTTACGATAAAAGACGCTGATAATCATGTGAAAAGTTGCATGCGCCAGGATTACTTTATTTATCTAACGCCACAGAATGCTAATACTCTTAAATTAGATAATGGATCTTATAGCGTTGATTTAGAAGCGCTTGACAATAGCGGCAATGTAATAACGACGTTAGGAGCAAACGTAACCTTGCTATCTGGCGGCGGCGCAAAAATTCAAATAACAACGCCATTTAACTATTCACAGTGGAAAAATATAAGATTAACATTGCATCTTAACGGTTATACAAAATCGTGGACTATGCCTGTGTGTTGTCCGCCGCAAGAAAATGTGGCGTTTACACTAAATTTGCCGACAAGGGAAGATGAGGCTGTTAAAGAATATAAGTGGCCAAACACATCGGACAAATGGGTACATATTTCTTTAAATGAATGTGGAATTTTTACGCCGGCAGATTCCTTTGAACATTTAATGTTACATATGCCAGGGGATGGAAGCGATACATCTGATTTTTGGGCCTCTACAAACATTGCACCAGCGCATTGGGGTATTACAGGTTGGTTAACAAGAGTACAATTAACACATGATTATTGGCGAGAACATATTGGGAAATTCGGCCAAGATGGGCATTACTATGGCACAGTTACCTTATCCGTACGCAATTGGACGCTTACAGAGATGTTAAAAAAAGTAACAATCTTTTTACCAGATAAAAATTCAGTGCTTCTCACATTATCACCGGAAGGTAGTGATAAACTATTATGGCAAGCACAGTCTGGTCATGGCGTAGCGTTTGATGATGATTTGACATCTTTTTATGCAAAAATAAATGGAGCATTATTGTCTTATAACGTCGGAACACGTGTTGGATCTTATTACTATTACAGTGATTACTTAAATATGATGAATCAACTCCTCCGGGTTTCCTACATCCCATACACGCTACCGCTTTCTGGCGCTAATACTTACACAAACAACAACTGCGGCTTTACCAAATTGCACATTAACAATATTAGTACAACAGAGCCTAACAATTCGCGCTTTGATTATTTAGAAGTAACAATTTATCTCGATAACACAAAAGCGATTTCATACAAAACCCTTGGATTTACTAATCTTTCACCGTCACAAATTACATACACAAACAATAGCATTATTCAATCTTGTAACAATTGGGAATGTACATTTAAGCATGAAGTGCATTCTATGCGCGTGGAGGCTATTGTACATACAAAGCCTTATTTAAATGGCCACTTTTCTGACCCACCAACAACAGTAACGCTTCACTTCACAATTAAACGCTAATTTTGCAAAAATAGGGGACTAAATAAACAGCCCCCTTAATTTCTTATAAATATTCATTAGTACACAAATAGCGATAAGTTGTTTTAAATGCCTCATACTGCCTTTTTGTTTCTTCCCAATCTGTTTGAGCTAATTCTTCCTTAAGCCAGTCCCAGTCTACGAGATATTGCACATCTTCGGCATTGATTTTTTCATATCCTGCTTTACCTGTGCGCCCGGTAAGATTAACTTTTAATAACAACGATGCAATGCGGAATGCTATTAAACTCGTTATTAATTTACCTTTCTCATCTGTTGGCAAATTGTCTATATAATTGCCAATGATATCGTAATTAACTTCAACGGCGATAAAATCTTTAGAAAATCTAATATCTCCCATGAGTTTTTCATCATAAAATGTTATCTTTTTTTGATATGGTCTTGCTGGTGCAATTAACACAACGCCAGATGGTACTTTAACAAATCCGCCTCTGCGTATTTTCTTTTCTATTCTCGCATGTTCTACTTCTTTTGGCGTAGGAATGAGCTTGTGTTTGATAATATCTCCTGTTTCAACTATTATAGTCGCTTCCTTATCTTTGCTGTATTTCCCAGCGCTTTTTACTTCTATCCACTCGGGAACATTAGATTCGCCAAAATGTTTACGATAGCTTGGGTTTAGTTTAATAAGCAAATCGTGTAAAGAAATAACACTATAATCGGGGCTAATTAATTCGTTCGGGGTTTGGTGCACAATTATATTGTTGCCTTTTTTCTTAATATAATACCCAATTTGTTTAACATCGGCCCAATTAAGCAATTCTTTTTGAAATTCATTAATAATAGGATCCAAATCATTTGCTTCAAGTTTTTCCAATGCCCACTTGACAAATTTTTCAGGGCGACGTTTAGCGTGCAATAGAACTGTTACCTGTCTAGCATAAGGGGCAAATGCATACTCTGGAATGCGCACAATCTCTACAGGCTTAAACAAACTAAATACAAATAACACTGCTTTAAGATTTGAAGAATCTAATACATTCATTGGCAATACTACAGAAATTTCACCATTTTCTTCAAGAAAATACCACCAGCGCTCAACAAAGAAGAATTCGCTTTGTTTTTCTGCTGTTACAAATTTGCTCATTCTAAATTGGTCAGGATTGTGCACAATTACTGAAAATGGTGGATTAGAAACAATAGCCTCAAAGAAACCATTATTAACGTTAGGAATTTTAAGTTTCAGAGCATCATGGCGTATAATTGCTCCTTTTCTATCGTGCAATTTGACATTAAGAAAGGCCAATTTTGCCAGAAATGGATCATATTCAATGCCTGTAATATCGGTGTTTGTTGGTGTTAGCAGTAGCAGCCCAGCGGAGCCTGCAGAAGGGTCAAGGATATATTGTTTATCTTTAATTTTAGAAACAAGGAATTCTCCGATAGTTTTTGGGGTAAAAAACATACCGCGGCTTTGTCTAATGTGAAGAGCCACTATTTGCTGAAATGCCTCACCCATCCAATCGCCTTTGGTTGCTGTTAATTTATACCACTGCAATTTACTAACGATATAATCTATAATTTGTTGTTTTGCATTTTGTTCTACATCGGCAAGGAATGGCGTTGGTGGTTGTCTAAAATAAGCCTTATTAGCGTCCTTATACAAGCCCTCAATATCACCGCCCTTAATAAAGCGTGGTGTTTTATAGCGTTTTTCTGCTAGCATTTCTTCATCGTAAATTTTTGCAATAAGAAAGTTGAAGATAACTTCCATTGCCCTGCCTTCGATGATACCATGGGAACGTAAAAAGTCATGTAATGTATTAAAAAATGCGACAATTTCGTTTTTATTTTGAAATGGCACCATATTATTAAGCGAGCGTGGCACGGAGCTAAAAGAGATAGTGGGGCTAAGTTCACTAATATCCTTAATTTCCTTTATATCATTGCTAAAGTAGAACTGATATTCGCCGGTTTGTGGATGGATATGGATCAGCAGCAAAGCGGATGCATCGAAGATTGGTGCTAATTTTGTTAGTTGATTATTGAAGAAATCGATAATTTGTTTTTTTGAAAGTTTTTTATAAGTTTTCACTTCAACCAACATTTTTTCGCCGCTGATAAGTTCTACCACGAAGTCGCCTCTAAGTTTTGATCCCAAGCGTTTTTCCTGGTAGTGGATATTTTTAATAAGAGTGCCGAGTTCTTTTTCCACGAGCAAGATAGCCAAAGCCTCGCCGTAGCCCCAATTAGTTTGTGGGACATTTCCTTTTCCGTTCCACGACACACGTCTTCTATCCACTTTTACAAATTTACTATTCCCAGCCAATTCGCCGATTTTAGTAAGCAATACCTCACTCATTGAGCAACACCTCCTATATTTATATTATACCGCGTTTTCGCTTTATACGATCGTATGTTAGTCAAACTTAAAAACATCTCATACATTATTAATATAGTCTATTGATGGGATAATTTGTATGCGTAACATTTGCATAATACCCGGGCACCATTGTACATAACTCCACCCCGCTATTGCATAAAAATAAACAATTGCAAAAATCCTTTGTTTGTCAATATTTTTGTGGGATCACTGCCATGTTATTGAAAAATAATAAAAACCTCCCCCGGATCGTGGGGGAGGCCTGAAAATAACTGTGTCCACAGAGGCTTCCTTTGGTGCGGGCGGCGGGATTCGAACCCGCACGGGGATTGACCCCAGCAGATTTTAAGTCTGCTGCGTCTTCCAGTTCCGCCACGCCCGCGCCTCTCACTATTAATTATACTACCCTCTATCGTTTTTGTCAACCCTCTATTTATAAATAGCTATTATTATAATGTGAATCAGCAAAAAGGAGGCGATGAATGGTGAATATTTTTACAGTGGCAAGAAATAAGTGGGAGAAAACAACAAGCGAAAATTTATATAAACATTCATTAGCATCATTCGGCAGCGCAACATACGCAGCAATGGCGGCAGTAGCATTGCAAGGAACAACAATAGCGCCAATTTTTACAACACTGGCCGGCGTGATGGCAGTGGCAGGTACAACAGAATGGGGATTAGCCAAAATAAAGGAAAAACAAGCACTGAGTAGATGACCGAAAAATTATGATGTTGTTTAATGTATGGTAGGATAAACAAAAAAACACTCTAAGATGAAAAGATTAAAGAAATAATTGCACTATTCCATCTTTCAACAACGGAAAAGCGACAATGAAAAGTAGAATACTGGCAATTACCTCAAGATATGGTAGTATCTTTCCCTTTGCCTTTTTTACAAATCTAACATTGCCAACAATGTAGGCAAGTATAGAAAGCCCCCAGAATGGGACAGAGAAAATAATATTGTAGACAAGAAGAAGTAAAAACTGAAGCACAGGTGAAGACGTATATGAGGCAAGTTTTAACGTGAAAACGATATATGGTCCCATAGAACATGGCAAGAGCAGAAAAGAAAGAACTACTCCTACTACATAACTGCTTCCCGGAGAGGTAGCCTTTTCAAGATATTCCCTTATCGTCCCTTTTTCACTTTCAGGTGTAAGACCTTTAGCGCCACGAAAGGCATCAATAATCGCAAGCACGGCTAATATACAACCAGCTCCACCAATGATGAGGTTAAGCCACGGTATAACATTTGATGGCAGGAGATGATATCCCCACAAGAGAGCCCCTCCAAGTGCCATATATCCCGTAATGATTCCTAGCGTAAATGCAAGCCCACTTTTCAGCGCTTGAGCGGGATTTCCTTTAATAATATTCAGCGTAAGCATAACAAGCAATGCATTAATACAACAGGGATTAACAGAATCGGCCAGCGCAAGTCCTAATAGAGATAACCAGAAATCCATACTATTCACCACCTTATAGTGATTATTGTTCAATATAAGTATACCAAATAAACTTGGATGTATAAAACTCTAGAAATAAACAACCTGGTTTATTTTTTTAAAGGAATGGCTTACTTTTTTCCAGCGATAGGGGTTTTCGATTGGCACAAGATTATTTCTTTTATCCGGCTTTTGTTCCTTTCAGATTGATAACCCTTCTTTTTATTGCCTTTTATTTCTACATTGTTTTTTTGCATAATGTTATCGCATATGTAGTGAATTTCATTGGGCACGAACAGTATAATTAGTGGTGAGAGGAGGGAGATACACATGGTAAAACAAAAAATAGACAAACAAACACTAGAAGGATTGTTTAAAAGGACCGCAGATTTACTACGAAATAAAGTTGATTATTCATTTATATTGGTAATCATTTATTATAAAGCACTAAGCGATTACATTCAACAAGAATTAGATGAATATGGAGAATTAATAAAGCGAACAGAGCTTAAGCCATTGGTGCAATATAGATGGCAAGTGGTAGAAGAAATGTTACATGACTCATTTAATGCGGTTGAAACTTTTATCCAGGGAATACATACAATTGAAAACATAAAGGATGACACAGGGAACCAACCATTTAAAGGTTTATTGAATAAATATCGCTCTTTTATTGATGATATTCACGAAAATGAGGGAACAATTATTGATATTATAAGAATGTATTCTCCTTATTATTTTACCGATGCCGATCACGATATAATAGGAGATGCTTATGAATATTTTGTTCACAACTTTGCAATAGAAAGAGGCAAAGAGGGAGAAGTTTACACGCCGCCTGAAGTAGTGCGGTTAATTGTTGAAATAATACAGCCCCAACCCGGAGATTCAATATATGACCCTGCATGTGGCACTGGTGGAATGTTAATAGAGACTTTTAATTATCTGCGAAATCACTACGGAGAAGCAAAAGCCACGTTTTCTGATTATTATGGTCAAGAAGTTAGATCAGACACATATATTCTCGCAAATATCAATTTGTATATGCGCGGTATTCCTTTTGATAAGATGCATCTCGCTCAAGGAGACACATTGAAAAATCCAAAATTTGTAACAGAAGACGGAACTTTACAACGTTTTGATGTAGTCATTGCAAATCCACCGTGGAATCTTAAAGGATATGATTGGAAAAAATTATCAAAAAGCGGAGAGATTAAATTTGTAGATAGATTTACATATGGTTTTCCCCCTAAAAATTCGGCCGACTGGGCATGGGTTCAGCATATGATAGCGAGTTCGAGTGGCGAAAAAAGGATTGGCCTTGTTATTGACCCTGGCATGTTAACAAGAGGGAATAAAGAATTTCTTATTAGAAAACGGATTATAGAAGATGATTTAATAGAAGCTGTTATTATGCTACCATCTGGACTATTTTATCATAGTCAAGGATTAACCGGCATCATTGTGATTCTTAACAAAAATAAACCATCTGATAGAAAAGGGAAAGTTATGTTTATCAACGCTTCTGATTATTATGAACAACATCCTAGCATTAAAAAACTTAATAAACTCACAAACATTAAAGAAATCGCTGAGCTTATTCATAATTGGAAAGAAAAGCCTTATGTATCAAGAATAGTTTCAATAAAGGAAATATGCCAAGATGTACGCGAAGTAATGCAAAAAATAGAAGAAAAACAAGAAGAAATTGCAAAAGTAGATGTCCAGATAAAGGAAATAAAGAACAAAATTAAGAATCTAAAAAAACAGATTAAAAAAAGAAAAAAATCTAAGAATGTGCCAAATGAAACAAGAATTAAAGAGGAGATAGAAGAATTAGAAAAAAAGGAAAAAGAGTTGTCTGCCAAAAAGGAGCAGATGCAATCCGAGATCCAATCTATCAAAATCGAGAACGGATGTTCTCTATCTGTTCGCAGATATGTTCCTATTAAGATTGACGAAGAAGATATTGACGCAGTAGCAGTGTGGAAAGAAATACAGGAAATTAATAATAAAATTGCCGAACATGAGAAATTTATAAGTAAAATTGTAGATGTTTTCTTTAAGGGAGAGGATGAACATGTGTAAAGAAGGGTATAAAATGACTGGATTAGGATGTCTGCCTGAGGATTGGGAAGTAATTTCAATGAATCAAATATTAGAGAAATATAACAGAAAAAGTTTTCCCATATCAGAAGAAAAGATAGCCTCGGTAGGAAAAGGAACTGTTTATCCCAGAAAAGAAATTTATTACAATAAAAAAGTTAAAACAAACGCACCAATGCTTCACCTTTATCCCTTTAGTATAGTTTTTGGATTGGGCAGTAATGAGATATCCTATGGATTTAATTATGATAAAGAATGTTGGGTTTCTCCTGCTTATCATGGGTTTATTGTAAAAAGAAGTATTATTGACTACGATTTTCTCAAATATATATTCGAGCAATACAAAAAGATATGGAGTAAAATTTATTTGATTCAAGGAGTAAGAAATGGAAAACAAATAAACTGGGGGGGATTTTTAAGCGTCTTCCTCCCCCTTCCCCCCTTTGATGAACAAAAAAGAATAGCAGAAACTCTAAAACACATTGAAGATGATATTAAAGAAACCGAACAAAAAATTATGAAAGCAAAAGAACTGAAAAAGGCATTTCTTAAAAAATTGTTAACAGAAGGAATAGGACATACAGAATTCAAAGAAACTGAAATTGGCAGAATACCAAAGGATTGGCAAGTTGTGAAGTTAGGGGATGTGGTGGAAGAGTTTATTAGAGGAGTGAGTTATAACAAAAATGCGATAAATTGGGAAAGTAATAAAGGTATTCCGGTTCTAAGGGCTACAAATTTAGAAGATATTTATCAAATCAATATAGACCAAAGTAAGTTAGTTTGGCTTAATCCAAACCAGATTGTAGTTAAGAAAGAACAATATATTCAATCTGACGATATTATTATTGTTACTTCTAGTGGCAGTAAAGAGAAGGTAGGTAGGATAACATTGGTTAAAAAGGATTATAGTGAGAGATATGCTATTGGTGCTTTTTTAGGCATCATAAGATTGAAAGATAGTGTAGAGGTAAGTTATGTCTTTTTTTGGTTATTAAGCAATGTTTTTAGGAAGTATATTGAAAATACTGTTTCAGGAACAAATATCAATAATCTAAGAAAAGAACATTTAACCAATTTCCTTCTTCCCCTCCCCCCACTCCCAGAGCAGAAGAAAATAGCCGAAATACTCCAACGTATTGATAATTACATTATTGATCTTGAAAAATCCCTTAATCTTAAGAAGCAATTATTTAAAGCAATGACCAACGAATTAGTTACTGGCAAAATAAGATTAAACAAAGAACAATATAATGAAATAGTTAAATCATTGCAACAATCGTAGGCGGATGGTGATGCCTATGCTAAAGTTTGACGATGAAAAACAATATCAGCAAGCGTTAGAGCAGGCATTGATAAAAGAGTTTGGATGGATTCCATATAAAATACCAAACAAATTGGGGCCAGATACACCTATACTTCGCAACGTATTTTTGTCAGCTATTAAGAAAATAGATACAAACAAGCCTATACTATCCGAACTCAAGAAAAAATATCGGATATCAGACGACGAATTAGATGAAATACTTTATAGCAGTTTTGTGGAGGCGTTAAAATACGATCAATTTAAGTTTATTAATGAAATAATGTTGTCTGGCAAGTTTAAAATAAAAATTAACGGTGAGACATATTATACTTCGATTATATGGTTAGATAAAGAAGAACAAGCAAATAACTCATTTCATTTTGCCCGCGAAATGAGTGTGCAATATAAAAAGAATAATGCGCGTTTAGATTTTTTATTTTTTATTAATGGAGTGCCTGTGGTTAACTTAGAAACCAAAATAGCAAGACAGCAGAATAATGGTACTAAAATTATTGATTGGACTAATGCTTTTGATCAAATTATCAACTACAAAAAATTTTTACCATTTTTGTATAAAATGGTCTTAATAGGCGTCGCAGCAACACAAATACGAAAAGATAATCACTCTCCTGTTTATTTTTCTCCATTAAATCTTTCACACGAACATCAAAAATTATCACGCATTGAAAAAAGGAAATTAGTATATAAGTGGCATAAACATTTAATTCTTCCTGATATTGATCCAAAAGAAGAATATATGTATTCCAAAGAGCTACCAGAAATCTTGCAATTTTTAGGCTTTCTACATCCTGCTGTTTTATGGGATTTATTCCGGGATTATATTTTCGTCTATCATCAAGGAGAACACGATAATTCACAGACTAAGATAATAATTCCATACTATATGCAATATCGAGCAGTATCTAAAACCATCAATGCGATGAAATCAGATACTAGAAATGGAGTTATATGGCACTGGCAAGGGACAGGAAAAACATATACAATGGCGTGGATAATGAAAAAGGCTGTAAGTAGAGAAAAACTAGTGGATAAAGCGTGGCTGGAAGTTGATAGGCGCGCACTAGAAAGACAGGCACAAAAAGAACTGTATGAAGTATTAGGCAGTAGCATGACAATTATTAATCGAGCCGAAGACATGAAAAAATTTATGGTAGAAGATACACATTATTATGCTGTTTCTACCATACACAAAGCATCGAATATTATAGAAGATATATGCAGCGACATTAAAAACTCTCATAATAAATGGCTAATATTAGTTGATGAAGCACATAGGACGCAAAAAGGCAAAATGGCTAACAAAATTCGTTCGTGCATTAAAAATGCTTATTTCTTTGCCTTTACTGGCACCCCGGATATATGGGATAATCGCCGTGGAACAAATGTTCTGTTTGGTGAAGTTATTGATCGGTTTTTCATTGATGAATCTACAAAAGAGGGATTTGTTTTAGAAATAGAATACCGTCCCGCTTTGCCAGAATATCATATAGAGACTGAAACAATAGAAAAAGTTATGAATAGATTAGAAAATGAATTAGAGTCTATAACTGATCCAGATATATTAGATTCAATTAGCGAACGGGAAATTAAAAAAATCATTAGACAAAATAAGAACGTTCACCAGTTAATTGTTGAGCATCTTCTTAATGCTTTTATAGAATTTTATAATCAAGGTCTTAAAGGAATGTTAACAGTTTATTCAAGAGAAGCCGCGGTAGAATTTTGTCAACTTATTAATCAAAAAGTAAAAGAAATGAAAGAAAAAGGAATAGCGTGGCAAAATATAGATGATAAAGAATTAGACAAATTCTGTGCTGTAGTAATTACATACAAACAAAACAACGACACAAATTCTATTATCAGTCATATGAATCAAGCCTTTGAAATTTGGAATGTGGGAAACATCGATGAATATGAGAAAGTTATATTGGATAAGTTTGTACATTCTGATCATGCTCCATACTTATTGGTCGTTGTCAATAAATTAACAACGGGGTTTGACGCCCCACGCCTTGGTGTTGTATTTATCAATAATATTCTTACCAAACATTCTTTGTTACAATTAATAGCCAGAACTAACAGGCGCTATAAAGACAAAAAGAAAGGGGTTGTTTATGATTATGTAGGCGTAATTAAATACTTGCAAAAGGTTTTTGACGATTATAATAAAAACAAAAACGCAAAACGTAAAATTAAAGTATTTGAGCAAGTAAACAATGAGGATATTATTAATGAAAAAATATCAGATTTAGAAAACATTTTAAAACAATCCTATATTTTGCAATATGTCTACGAAAACATGTCACCAAACGCTAATATGCTTGAATTTATTAGCGAAAACGAACAACAGATAGAAAACGAAATAAAATCTGGAACAATTAAATTATATCAGTTAAGAAACAGTATTTCTTCTCTCTTAGGCCTAATAGATAATTTGTCACGAGACAAAATTTCAAGTAATATATTGCAAAAATATAGAAGGCTAAAAACAGTTAGAGATTTTCTAAACACATTAATAACTATTCGAGGCAAAAAAGAGAAGGAACTAGAATTAATCAGAAATGCCATTAATGAAGCCATGGAAATAAAAGGAATAAAAGAATTAGAGAGCATTGACATCAGCAAAATACAGCATAATAGTAACTCTAATGTTCAGTTTCAAGAGAAAATTAAAAGCACGCTTGAGACACTTAATGACCATATTGAGAAATTGTTGTCTAAAATATCGATTAACAAACAAATAAAACAGCAATTACAAGACTTTAAACAACGGATTGTTTTAGCATTACAAAAGATAGAACAGGAGCCAGAAATTATTAAGCAAATTATTGAGGAACTTAAACAACTACAATTAAATATAAATGAAAAAGAACGTCGTATTAACCAAATAGAAATGCATCTTAACCAATTTCCTAATGAGTGTTATCAAGAAGCCTTAGATTTAATCAAACAGAGTCATGGTACTGTTTCAAAACGCACTATAAGAGATAGCGTCACAAAAAATTGTAAGCAATACTTGGACAATAAACAAATGCAGCAAATAATTGAACTTTTGATAGAATTAAAAAATGTAATAGAAAACTAAAACTATACTATTTTAAAGCGCTACAACATAATCTCTGTATGTAATCTCTCCACAGAATTTCTTGGTTAAAAAAAGATTGTTATCAGCCACTAATATTTCAAAAAGGCAGGTGAATTTATACTGACAAAATACCCTTTTATGTCTTCTCTCATTTCAATACATTATTGTAAAGTGTTCCATTTCTTAAAAGAAAGATAATCAGAAACATTACACCGCCATTAAAATTATTAAGAAAAGTAAAATTGTAAAGATGGACCAAAAGAATAAAAGGATGCTAATGTGAGTCTCTTTGTATTTATTTTTCATGAATATTATCCCTCCATTCCTATACTAAATCCACTTTTATTTTAATGCATAAACACGCTCATTGATAATTTCTTTTATACATTTTCTGTTTTCCCATAAAAATAATACGAAAGGCTCACTTTTACTTATAAAAATAAAAAAATTTGGTATAATTAAGATGACGAAAGAAAAAAGAAATTAAGTGGCCCCGTAGCTCAACAGGATAGAGCGCTGGACTTCGGATCCAGGGGTTGCGGGTTCAAATCCTGCCGGGGCCACCAATTCTTACCACACAAATTCGCCTGACGCTGCTTATGATATTTTGTGAACAACGTATTATATACCAAATATGCAGATTAGATTACCATCTTATGCATATACGATTGCCCAAAATCCCCGGGTTAATGCATAAAATTTTTTCAAATATGCAATAATGTGGATATGTGGATAACTTTATGCAAATTAAATTGCATACAAAGACAAAAAGGGTATAAAAACAAAAATTATGAATTTGTACAAGCGCTCCAGCCGCAAATTGGGCAAGTAACGCAGCCGTCTTTTCTAATTAGCTTAGCGCCGCATTCTGGGCAATAAACTCTTTCTTTATCATTAACTTCCTCAGAGGCAGGCAAATTCCCGCTTATACCGATATTAAGAAACATCTCAGTAGTTTCTTCTTCTTTTTCTGGCTGAGTAGTAACTGGCTCTGAAATAAGATCTTTAAGAAATGGTTGCTGTTCTAAAAGTTTATTAATAATATTGTTCGTGTATGCTGTTGGCGAATAAGGCTCTATCCAAAATTCCATGCTATTAGTTTTATACACCTGGGAAAGCAAACTGCCATCACGATATACTGTTATTCCTTTTAGTTTAAGGCGTTCTGCGAGGACAAAGGCAGATTTTACTTCAGAGACGCTAATATTGTGAGGCAAATTAATTGTTTTTGATACGGCATTAGTAATCCAACGTGCTATTACCCATTCAAGAATAATATGATCTTCTGGGCTCATTTCGCGCGCTGTGATAAATACACGTTTTGCCCATTCCCAATCTTCTTCTGGTATCTGTTCTGGTTTTTCCGCATGTTTAAGACCGCCATGCTCTTTGATACTATCGGCAAACTTTTTAATATCTATTTCGTCAAGATATTGTCTAAGCCATTTTTCAAAAACTGGATTGAAATAATAATACACTCCCGCTGTCGTGTCTTTTATGTAAACAAGCGCAAATTCTGGCTCAACACCAGAAGACGTTTCTGCAAGCATAGATACAGAACCTGTTGGAGGTACTGTTGTTAAGTCAAAGTTTCTAATGCCTTTCTTTACCTTTTCAGAGAGATAATTCCAATCAAGCGTTATTTCATCATCTGGTATTAAGTCTGTTTGATATAGCGCTGCTACAGGCAAAAAGCCGTCTTTATACTTCGACTGTTCAAATTCGCTAAAGCTATACCATTCCTGCGCTTTTTCTGTAGAATAATAAATTGTGTGCCAGGTAATAAATTCGGCAATTTTAGACATTGTTTTAAAGAATTTATCAGAATTATAAGGCAGTTTCATAAGCATAGCGGTGCGAGCAAGCCCCATAATGCCTAATCCCACATTGCGCAATTTTCTTGTTTCTAAAGCAATTTTGTCAAGCGGGAATTTGTTTACATCATTAATGTTGTCAAGATAGTTGTAAGTTATCTCGATCGTTTCTTGCAATTTCTCCCAATCGATGACTGTTTGATCTCCTTCATTTTTCAAATGCTTAGCAATATCAATAGACGCAAGATTGCAAGAAGTATAAGGATACAATTGCTCTTCGCCACAAGGGTTAGTTGATTTAATGGGACCGCGTGCATTAACTAAGGCGTTCGCGTAATTGTTATGATTGTGGAAATATAAGAATGCAGGATCTCCCTTTGCCCATGCGTATTCCGCCACTTTATCTAATAGTTCTCTTGCTCTCATTTTGCCTACGACTTCATTATTGCGTGGATTAATAAGGTCAATTTCTTCATCATGAAAAACCTTTTCCCAAAACTCTTCATCGGTGCCGACAGAAAGATTAAAAGTAGAAAGATATGTCTGCCCTGTGTTTTTCTCTTTAGCTTTAACAAAATCCATTATCTGAGGATGCCAATACTCCATAATAGCCATACCTGCGCCTCTTCTGACACCGCCCTGGGAAACTACAGAAAGCACTTTATCATATAATTCAAGGAAAGAAATAGGGCCAGATGCTGCTCCCATCGTGGTTTTAACTGTGTCTCCTTTAGGCCTTAGCTGCGACAAATTAATTCCGATGCCTCCACCGCTTTTTGAAATAAGCGCGATATCTTTTGCATAATCCATAATTCTAGACATGTCATCGGGCACGTATCCTAATGCAAAGCAAGCGCTATTTTGTCCCAATGGCCTACCAGCGTTTACTAATGCCGGCGTGTTTGGTAAGAAACGCCTTTCAAGCAATGCATCGTATGTTTTTTCAAGCCAGTAAAAGAATTCTTCGGCCTCTCCACGGTGCAATCTTAGAAACGCTTCTTTAAATAAATCTGGCCCTGTGAGATCACCAACACGGAATCTGTGCGCCAATACCCATAAACGCTCTACATGATATTTTGTTAGGAAAAATTCGCCATTGCCTGGCAACCTAAAGATATAGCGGTATTTTTCTTTATCCATATTGAAATAAGATGAAAGGCGTTTAAAGCCAGATACCCAATCCCATACAGATTCTTCATCAATAATGGAATCAACATAACTAATTTCTTCCATTGGCACATTTTTTTCTACTGCAATTTCATGAATCAAATGTGGCAATAAGCCGTTAACAGCAACTCGTTTAAATAAGTCATCAATAGTTTCAATAAATGCCACTTTGCCGTTAATTGATTTTTTCCACAAATAGCGCACAGTAAAAAGCCTAACAGCATTAAGCGAGGCCTCTTTTTCAACTTTTGACAGGAATTGCCTATCTTTTAGTTCGCCAGTAAGCTCATCGTAATATGGAGACAATAGCTGCAGTTTTTCGGCGCGACGCTTTCTTTTTTGATCCGTGTATAAAACATAATTTTTTACTACTTCTGGATATTCAACGCCAATAACTGCAATAATTGCTGCTTCTATGTCGTCTGCTGTTATCTCTTCTTTGTCTAGCCTGAATGCTATACGGCGATGAAAACTAGCCAGGTCTTCGTCTGTAATTGATACCCCGGAAGATTCAAATGCACTTTTGATAGAACGCAATAATTTTTCCTTGTCATAGCGCTCCGTGTAACCAGCACGCTTAATGACTCTCTTTACTCTCATTATGCTTTCCCTCCTTTGTTTTGGTAAATCCTTCGTTACTACTGCCAATAAGCCAAATAATATTAGCAATTTTCGCATCTTTTAATAATGATATCACATTCATGGTAAAATCACCCCCTTTTGAGCACTTAAATTATAGCAATTTGACAGAAAAGAGCCCTGATTTTTGGCCAATATCAGGAAATAGCGTAAAAAACGACTTCTTTGGAATAATTATTTTGAATTTTTTGCACAATAAAGTGGCATAAAAAACAAATTAATTATGTGGTATAAAGCATTGGCGGCAGCGCGCGGAATCAAGGAATTCGAGTTTCTTTCCCTTGCTAACAAAATAATTTATAACAAAAAAAACAATAATACTAACATGATGCTATTTTAAACAACAAAGGAGGTGATTATTTATGAACATTCTTGATACTATCAGCAGGTGGTTTGAAAAACGAAAAGAGCAGAAATGGAAGCAACGTATATGGCACGAATTAAACACTGGTCATAACAGGTTTGCAAGTAGA
>Ga0256838_1000021_pt1 | contig 133172 bp, 128 predicted proteins | sample 4571419metaG_FD_185978 | JGI IMG/M metagenome (GOLD analysis project Ga0256838, IMG submission 185978) | Hydrothermal vent microbial communities from Guaymas Basin, Mexico - 4571-419 | ecosystem: Environmental > Aquatic > Marine > Hydrothermal vents | place: Mexico: Guaymas Basin | collected... | reverse complement strand
AGCTTAAAGGAGAAGGAAAACTCCTAAAAACCCTACCCGTGGACTGCGGGGAGGTTAAGCCCGTGGAGTGGGGTTTTTCCCACGATGAAGCGGGAAGCCACCGACTTTAGTCGGGGGAGGAAGTCACCGATATTACTATAAGATAATTGATCCACCTTAGCCGGAGGTTCCTCCCTTGAAGCAGAAGGGAAAGCAGTTCAAGCTGAGAATAGAGAAACTTGTTCACGGCGGTAAGGGGCTCGGAAGGTTAAACGGAAAGGCCGTATTCGTCCCTCACGTTGCCCCGGGAGACCTGATAATTGCAGAGGAGACGGCCAGAAAAAACAGCTACAGCGAGGCAAGGCTCGTAAAAATCCTTGAGAGGGGAAAGGGAAGGGTAAAGCCAAAGTGCCCATACTTCGGAAAGTGCGGAGGGTGTGATTGGCAACACCTCAAGTACAGCGAGCAGGTTAAGGCCAAAAAGCAGATAGTTGAGGAGAACCTTCAAAAGATAGGAAGGATAAAGAAGCCCAACGTTGACGAGGTAATACCCTCTCCCTCTCCGTGGAATTACAGGAACAGGGCTCAGATTAAAGTTAAAGCGGGAAAAGTAGGCTTTTTCGCAAAGAATTCCCACTTCGTAATAGACATTGATAGGTGCCCGCTCCTTAAAGAGGACATTGAGGACATCTTTCCCAAGTTAAAGGAGCTCCTAAACCTTCTCCCGACTCAGCCATCGGAGTTCCACGTTTACTCCTCAGGAAAGGACGAAGTGCTCCTGAAAATCGTTTATCAGGGAAGGTTTAAAAGGTTTGAGCTTCCGCTGGAAAAAGTCAGGGAAGTTTTAAAGGTTAACCTGGTAGGCTACGGAATCTACAAAACGGGAAAAGAGGGCTACCCCGAGAGAATAGAGTTCTTCGGAAGGGACTTCACCTACGAGCCGGTAGGCAAGTTCAAGTTCAGGGTAAGTGCCGACTCCTTCTTTCAGGTAAACCGCTTTCAGGTAGGCAACCTGATAGAAAAGGTTGCAAGGGTTGCAATGGAGCACCAGTACATGCTTGCAGGAGACCTCTACTGCGGAGTCGGAACCCTTACGATACCGGTGGGAAGGTACGTCCACAGGGCCTTCGGGGTTGAGTCAAACTTTTGGGCAGTGAGCGACGCCCTTTACAACAAAGACATAAACGGTTTAAGAAACGTCCAGTTCTTCTGCAGGGAGACCGAAGAGGCCCTAAAGATAATCAGGGATTACAGTCCCGACCTCGTAATTGTTGACCCTCCCAGAAGCGGCCTCAACGACAGGATAATAAAGACCCTTGCGAGCCTACCCAGACTGAAGAAGATAGTCTACGTCTCCTGTGAGCCCTCAACGCTGGCCAGGGACGTTGCAACCTTCCACCACTACGGCATCAACATGGAGAGGGCAAAAGTCCTTGACATGTTCCCCCAAACCTACCACGTTGAGACCATAGCAATCTTAAGGAAGGTAAGGTGATGTTAAAGGTTAAACTCTTCGGAGTAGAGTTTGAGAACCCGGTCTGGACGGCCTCGGGAACTTTCGGCTTCGGCCTTGAGTACGCCCCCTACTTAGACCTGAATAAAGTAGGTGCCGTGTGCGTTAAGGGGCTATCTATAAAACCGAGGGAGGGAAACGAGCCCCCGAGAATCTGGGAGACCCCCTGCGGAATGTTAAACGCAATAGGCCTCCAAAACCCGGGAGTTGAGTACTTCCTGAAAGAGATAGTACCGAAGCTCAAACAGTATAAGTGCAGGGTAATTGCAAACATCTACGGAAGTACGGTAGAGGAGTACGTTGCGGTTGCAAAGGAGATAAGCGGAGAGGAGGGGGTTGACGCAGTAGAGCTTAACATCTCCTGCCCCAACGTTAAGAAAGGAGGGCTGGCATTCGGGGTTGACCCGGTTGAGGCGGCTAAGCTAACAGAAGAAGTTAAGAAAGTTCTTGATAAGCCTTTAATAGTAAAGCTCTCCCCCAACGTTACCGACATAGTTGAGATAGCAAGGGCAATTGAGAGCGCAGGTGCAGACGCCCTTTCGGCAATCAATACCCTCCTGGGAATGGCCATAGACATTAAAAAGAGAAGACCGAGGCTCAAGAACAAATTCGGAGGCCTTTCGGGGCCTGCGATAAAGCCGGTTGCGGTAAGAATGGTCTATCAGGTTTCAAAGGCGGTAAAGATTCCGGTAATAGGAATTGGAGGAATCTCAACCTGGGAGGACGCAGTTGAGTTCTTCCTTGCAGGGGCAAGGGCCGTTCAGGTTGGAACTGCAAACTTCTTTAACCCAAAGGCCGTTGAGGAGATAGTGGCCGGAATAGAGAAGTACATGAAAGAAGAGGGCTTTAAGAGCGTAGAGGAGATAGTGGGAGCTTTGAGGGAGTAAAGAACGTTGGAAAAAGAGGTAGCGGCGCTTCTAAACGGATTTAAAATAAGAGAAAACTCTATTCCATCCCTGGCTTACAGGTTTACTCTCTCCTTTGGCGAGGAGGATGAGGGAGAAAAGTTCAGGATAATAAAAGGGAAGTACGGAGGAGTTCCTCTATCCCCCGTCAGTTCAACCCTTATTGAGGTTGCCTCCCTTGAAGCTACCAGTGAAGGAGAGCCCGTTCCCCTGTTCCTCCTTCCCCAGGAGAAACAGGAGGAGCTCGTCCTTCTCTACCTTAAGCGCAAGCTTAAAGTTGTTAGAGAGCTCCAGAAGAGCCTTCCTCCTCCGAGAGTTGACCGCAGAAACAACGTTCTCATAGCCCCAACTGTAAAGAGGCTCACGGTTAAGAAGCTCGGCGAGGCTTTTTACCTTTTTTTTGAAGTGGGCTTCTCTGTAAGGTCTTTAAAGAACATCCACCAGCTCGTCCAGGATGGCAAGCTGAGCTACCGGGAGCTTGAGGGAAAAGAGGTCATATACGACCCCTACGGAGGGGAGTCGGGGGAGAGGAAGCTCGTAAAAGTCGTTGAGGTCGTCACAAATCCTCCAGAGGAGCTTGTTGAAAACCTGCGCTCCTACCTCTTCTCAAAGTACGGCTTTACTGCCGACCCCTCTTCATCCCCTGTTCTCCGCATAAGGTTTAAAGGAGACAGAGGGAAGGTTTACGAAACCCTCCCTCAGACCCTCTTTCTGGACAGGGTGGAGCTCCTGACGAATCTGGTAATCTCCAACGGGAAGAGAAGGGAACTCCTTGAAAGGATGGCAGGAAGTATTGACTTTCTTGAAGGGCGGTGCATGGAGCTCTCAGGAAAGAGCTACCCCAAACCCCTCTACTTAGTAAGAACGGAAAGAGGAGAGTTCAAAAAGGTGGCAAGCCTGAAAGAGACTTTAAAGTACCCGGCTTTCTATGCCCCGCGGGAAATCTGCTCGGCACCCATACCCTTATTTCTCTTCATAGACGAGGAGCTCCCTCAGAGGGAAGTTGAGAGGTTCGTGAAGGAGCAGACGGCCAGAGGCTACATGAGGCTCAACAGGAACGGAAATCCTTTCAGGTTCAACTTAGTTAGAGCTCCCTCCTCCGTCTCTTTCAAAGTTAGCTTCAAAAGGTTTAAACTCCCCCAGGAAGTTAAAAAGGCTCTCGGGAGAAGCCCCTTCGGCTTTGCCCTGTGCATCTGTCGGGAGATGAAGGAGAGCGAGTACGACAAGGCTAAGAGAAAGCTCTTCGCCCACAACATCCTGAGCCAGTTTGTAGTTTATGACAGGTGGAGGAACTCCCCCTCTTTCGTTTCGGGGAACCTCACCCTCAACATCTACGCCAAGGTTGGAATAAGACCTTTCTCCCTTGCCGAAAAGCTTCCTTACGACTTTGTAGTGGGGATAGACGTAGGAAACGACAGGTACAACAGGCGTTCAAAGGCTGGAATCGTGACGGTCTTCCTCTCAAACGGACTGATAAAGACGATGTTCCCGGTCTGGTTTGACACCGGAGGAGAAAAGATAGAACTCCTCGGAGAGCTAATTGAGCTCCTGACGGAGAAGTTGGAACTTCAAGGAGGGAGAATCTTAATCCTGAGGGACGGAATCGTTCACAGGGAAGAGCTTGAGAGCTTAAAAACTTCCCTTGCAGAAGAGGAGCTTGAGGTTGAGGTGGTGAGCGTCAAGAAAAACCACTCTTTTCGCATCCTCTCAGACAAAGGACCCGTTGCCGTTCTCCTTGACGGAGGAGCAGGGATTCTGCTTCCCCACTCCGTAAAGGGAGCAAGGAGCCTGCTAGTAGACTCTTTCTACTCAGTTAAGAAAGGTCGGATTGAGAAACTTTCCGTAACCCACTCTCTCCTCTCCGTCCTCTACAAGCTAACGAAGGTGAACCTTTCTACCATTTTCAGAGAGGAGAGCCTCCTGAGGCTTCCCTCCCCTCTCCACTACTGCGACCGCTTTATAAAGAGCTTGGGAAGAAACTGGCAGGTCAGCGACAGCCTCCTCAAGATAGGGTGTCTCTACTTCATTTAGCCCACTTCAACTAAGTCAAACTTTCTTCCGAACCTAAAAGATAGGAGCTCCTTTAAGTCTTCAAGCCCCTCAAGGTTGGGGTTCTCCTCAACGAGGCGGGAGCTCTCCTCCCTTGCCAGTTTTAAAAGCTCGTAGTCCCTCCTTAAATCGGCAACTTTAAAGTCTCCTAAACCAGATTGTCTCGTTCCAAAAATCTCTCCCGGCCCTCTGAAGGCAAGGTCTGCCTCTGCTATCTTAAAGCCGTCGTTGGTCCCCTCAAGGACTTTTAACCTTTTTATTGAGTCCTCACCTGCGCTCCTGCTGGTTAAGAGGAAACAGTAGGACTTCCTGTCCCCCCTTCCTACCCTTCCCCTCAATTGGTGGAGCTGGGCAAGGCCGAACCTCTCTGCGTGCTCAATTACCATTACGGTTGCCTCAGGAACGTCAACCCCCACCTCAATTACCGTTGTTGAAACGAGAACCTGTACCTCTCCCTTTTTAAACTGCTCCATTACTGCATCCTTCTCTTCCTGCTTCATTCTCCCGTGGAGAAGGCCGACCTTAAAGGGCCTCAGCTTTTCACTCCAGTAGTTGTACATCTCAGTCGCCGCCTTTAGCTCCAACTTCTCGCTCTCTTCAATTAAGGGGTAGACTATGTAAACTCTGTTGCCGGCCGAGAGCTCCCTCCTCAAGAAGTCAACCAGCCTCTCCCTTTCGTCCTCAAAGAGGATTTTGGTCTCAACGGGCTTCCTTCCGGCCGGGAGCTCGTCTATTACCGAAACGTCAAGGTCGCCGTAGGCGGTCATTGCAAGGGTTCTGGGAATCGGGGTTGCAGTCATAACGAGGACGTCGGGGAGCTCGCCCTTCTTCTTTAGCTCAACCCTCTGCTTAACTCCGAACCTGTGCTGCTCGTCAATAATTACCAGCCCCAGGTTCTTAAACTCAACCCCTTCCTGTATGAGGGCGTGGGTTCCCACAACTACGTCTATAAAGCCCTCCCTAATTGCCCTGTAAACGCTCTCCTTCTGCCTCTTTGTCATACTCCCTGTTAAAAGCCCCACCCTGACCCCGTAGGGCGAGAGGAATTCCCTGAACTTCTTGTAGTGCTGGTTTGCAAGGATTTCTGTAGGTGCCATTACGGCGGTCTGGTAGCCGCTCCTTGCTGCGAAGAAGGCTGCAGCTGCGGCGACAACGGTCTTACCGCTTCCGACGTCTCCCTGAACGAGCCTGTTCATAGGCTCGGGCTTTTTCATATCCTCAATAATCTCCCTTAAAACCCTCTCTTGAGCCCCCGTTAGGGTAAAGGGGAGAGCCCCCTTAAACTCCTCAATCATCTCCTGACTAACAGGGAAGGAAATCCCTTTCTGGCTCTTTATCTTCTGCCTGTGAAGTGCAAGGGCAAGCTGGAAGAGGAAGAGCTCGTCAAAGATTACTCTCCTCTGGTGGGGGCTCTTAAACTCAAGGAGTTCTTTAACGCTTCCGTCGGGGAAGTGAACTTTCCAGAAGGCCTCGGGGGCGGAGGGAAAGCCGTTCCTCTCCAAAATCCCAACCGGCAGATACTCCCTTAAGAAGGGAACAACCCTCTTTACAAGGCCCTGAACGTCCTTTCTGACGGTGGTCTGCTTTAAACCTTCAGCAGTATGGTAAACGGGTATAACCTTCCCGAACTTCTCTAACTTCCCCTCCTGATAGACCTCAACCTCCGGGTGTGCCATCGTAAAACCGGAGGTTTCCCTCTTTACAGTACCGTAGGCCAAAACCTCTTTCCCCAGCTCCTTCGCTCCCTTAAAGAGCTTCCTGTAGTAAGGAAATACCTTCTGGTTAAAAAAGTAAAGGGCAATAGTTCCGGTTCTGTCGTAGAGAAGAACTTTAAGGAGCTTCCTCTTCTTCTTCGGGGTCTCAATCTCAGAAATTGAGACGACCTTACCCTTAACGAGGTACTCCTTCCCCGGCCTTAAGTAGGCCATGGGGGTTACCGTTGAGCGGTCTTCGTAGCGAAAGGGGAGGTAGTAGATTGCGTCTATAAGGGTCTCTATCCCTAACTTCTTGAACCTGTTCTTTACCCTCTTGTTAACGACCTTGTCGGGGAGCTCCTCAACTTTTTGGAAGAAAGCCCTAATTGGGTACTTCTTTCTGCTCTCCTCAAGCTCCTCTCCCTTTACCTTTAACTTCTCAACGGGGGTCTCCTCCTCCCTCTCCTTCTCAATCTCCTCCTTTGAGAACTTAAGGGCCACTACTGAGTGGATTTCCCTTATCAATTTCCTCTGCTTCTCGGGGGGGAGCTCCGGGTAGAGCTTGAGGAACTTAATAACTTTCTTTACCCAATTCTTTCTCTTTGTATCAAGGTAAGGAAGGAGCTCTGTAAAGAGGTTGATTAGGGTCTTATCCGGGTCTTTAACCCTGTCAAAGTACCTGAAGTCTTCTTTAACCAGAAGGGAAAGGAGCTCCCTGATTCTCCTTAAAACCTTTTCCATTGCCGCCCTTCACCTACTATAATTAGAGCTCACAGGAGAAATTTAAGAAAAGGATAGGTAATGAGGAAGCTAACTCTCCTTACCCTAATTTTAACCCTCTCCTCCTGTGCGGCAGTTGAGGGTTTAAAAAGAGGGCAGGTAAAGGAAGGAGTAAAAGCGCCCCAAGGGGTTCAAAAAGAGGCCGAAGAGAGAAGAAAACTTAAACTTGCGAAGAAGAGCCCCTACAAACCCGACTACCTCTACTACTACATGCTCTACCTCAACTACTACTCTAAAGGCGACTACACCACAGCCCTCAATTACCTTGAAGAGGCTATTAAACAGTCTCCCGATAACACCCAGCTCCTATTTGAGGGGGCAAAGCTCTCTGCAGCCCTTAAGAAGTACGATAGGGCAAAGGAGTACCTTGAGAAGATTCTCAAAAAGGAGCCGGAAAACATAAGTGCCCTAAAGCTCCTTGCGGGAATAAACGTAGTTGAAGGAAAGCTTGACAGGGCGGCACAGCTCTACAGGAAGATTTTAAAGGTAAAAAAGGACAGGGACACCTACATCTTCTTCGCAGACCTCTTAATAAACGAGAAGAGGTATAAGGAGGCGGTGGAGCTCCTGAAAGAGGCCGAAAAGGAGTTCCCCGACGATTACCTCATTGAGTACTTCCTCGGACAGAGCTACTACATGCTAAAGGACTTTAAAAGGGCCGGAGAGCACCTTAAGAGGAGCATAGAGCTCAACCCCGACTTTGAGAGCGCTTACATCCTCTTGGGAAGGCTTTTTAAAGAGAAAAGGAGCTACAAAGAGGCCGAGAAGTTCCTCAAAGAAGTTCTAAAGAAAAACCCCGACAACACCCACGCCCTAAGGGAGTTAATCGTAATTTACGTACTTGAGAACAAGCCCCAACAGGCCGTTAAGCTCATAAACAAACTGGCAGAGCTTGAGCCCTACAACTTAAAGCTCCTCTCCTGGCTTGCTGCAAACCTCTTTCAGCTCAAAGAGTACAAAGAGGTCATACCCATAATAGAGAGAATCACAAAGCTAAACCCCGATAACCCGAACGTTTACTTTATGTTAGGCCTTGCCTACGAGATGTCGGGTCAGCTTGAAAAGGCGGTAGAGGCCTACGAGAAGGCGATTGACCTTTACCCGGAAAACCCTACAGTCCTTGAAAGGCTTGCGGTTGTAAGCTACAAACTGGGCAAACTCCAAGACGCAAAGGCCTACTACGAAAGGCTCTGGCAGCTAACCGACAACCCACAGTACTTGGTAAAGCTGGCACTCATAACCGACAAGCTGGGAGAGACGGAGGAGGCCTACAAACTCCTGAAAGAGTGGAAGGGGCAGTTTAAGGATAACCCCGAAATCCTCTTCTACCTTGCATACTTCTCAGAGAAGCTGGGCAGGTACAACGAGACGGAGGAGAACCTTAAGGAACTCCTCAAAGTAAAGCCCGACCCCGACGCCTACAACTACCTTGCCTACTTCTACGCCCAGAGGGGCAAAAACCTCAAAGAGGCCCTAAAGCTAATAGACAAAGCCCTTAAAGAAGTACCCGACAACCCGGCATTCCTTGACACGAAGGGGTGGGTTCTCTACAAAATGGGAAGATACGAAGAGGCGTGCAGGTACCTTAAAAGAGCCCTTGAGGCCAAACCGAACGACCCGGTAGTAAACCAACATTACGGAGAATGTCTTTTTAAGTTAGGAAAGAAAAGGGAATCGCAGAAATATTTAATAAGAGCTTTATCAGGCGTGCTAAACGAGCCTCAAATAAGGAAAGAAGAGCCGGGGATACTTGAGAGAACCGTAGAGATGCTTAAAGAGATAGGAAGAGAGGAGGGAAGATGAGCTGGACTATGCTTCTGTGGGGTTTGGTAGTTTTCCTGATTATTGCCCTTCCCACAATTACGGGACTGATGAGAATAAACGCGGCATTAAAGTTCCTTACAGAGAGCCAGAGGGGAGACTTTCTGCCCCTAAACGCAATAAAGCCCGGGGGATTTGCCTACGCTTTAACCTTCAGCTTCAAAATTACCTTCCTTACCGCAATAATCCTTGACTACGTTGAATACGTAAAGCAGGTTTACTTTATCGTTTCACTCTACCTCTTTTTCCTGTTAATTGACTTCGTCGTTCAGTACTCGGGAGAGGCCTTCAAAGTCCTCTCAATGAACGTAAAGAGCGCCTTTGTAGGGGCTTCTCTTCCGGTCTTTACAATTTTCGTACTCAACTTCATAATCCAGAGGAAGCTGAGGAAGTTAATTCCTCAGGAGATTGAGAACTACAGGAAGGGAAGGAGAAGCCCCGCACTTAAAGAGTTTGACCAGAAAGGTTAGAGGAGGTGGGAGATGAAGGTTGAGTTTAAGAGTGAGATTAAGGGTAAAAAGGCAGACGCCCTCATTACCGGAGTTTACGAGGGACTGAAAGAGGTTGAGAAGGAGGAGAGGGAGAGGCTAAAGGCCCTCTCTTTCGGCGGTAAGAGGGGAGAGGTTGCAGTTCTGCCCGGGGAGGCCTTTAAGAGGGTAATCTACGTAGGCCTCGGGAAGAAGAGCGAGGTTGATTCTGAGGCCGTAAGGCTTGCGGCGGCAAAGGGGATAAGGAAGGCAGGGGAGCTCAAGGCCAAAAAGGTGGTCTGCGAGCTTTTAGGGGTTGACAAGCTCAAGGAGAAGGGAGCAAAGGCCACAGCCGAAGGCCTGATAATCGGAAGCTACCGGTTTGATAAGTACAAGAAGGATAAAAAAGAGGAAATTGAGAGGTTAACCGTTGCAGGTCAGAAGGAATTTAAAGAGGCCTTTGAGCTGGGAAGGGTTCTTGCAGAGGCCACAAACTTTGCGAGGGAGCTCGTAAACGAGCCGGGGAACGTTATCACTCCTGAGAAGTTAGCAGAGGTCGCAAAGGAGCTTGCACAGGAGTACGGTTTTGAGTGTAAGGTCTTTGACGAGAAGAAGTTAGAGAAGAACCAGATGGTAGGAATTCTGACCGTTGGTAAGGGCAGTAAGAACCCGCCCAGGTTTATCCACCTGACCTACAAGCCCAAGAAGGCAAAGAAGAGGGTAGTTCTGGTAGGTAAGGGAGTCACCTTTGACAGCGGCGGCCTAAACATTAAACCAGAGCAGTTTATGAAGACGATGAAGTCTGATAAGGCGGGGGCATGTGCCGTCCTCGGGATTATGAAGGCTGTTGGGGAGCTCCGCCCCGACGTTGAAGTCCACGGCCTCATTCCTACCGTTGAGAACATGCCCGACGGAAAGGCCTACAGGCCCGACGACATAATCGTTTACAAAAACGGCGTAAGCGTTGAAGTCCACTCAACAGACGCAGAGGGAAGGCTAATCCTTGCAGACGCCCTGATTTACGGAAGCGAGCTTGAGCCCGACCTGATGATTGACATGGCAACACTTACAGGAGCGTGCGTCGTGGCCCTCGGCCACTACACGAGCGGCCTCTTTACTGAAGATGACGGTCTTGCGAAGGAGCTCTGCTCAATCTCAAGGGAGAGCGGGGAAAAGCTCTGGAGAATGCCCCTTGACGAAGACCTTGAGGAGGAGATTAAGGGGGCCTACGCAGACATCCAGAACGTAGGAAAGAGCAGGTACGGAGGGGCAATAACGGCCGCCCTCTTCTTAAAGAAGTTCGTTGACGGAGAGAAAGTTAAGAGCTGGGCACACCTTGACATAGCAGGCCCGGCCTTCCTTGATAGGGAGTGGAAGTACTACTCTCAAGGGGCAACTGGCCAGCCGGTCAGAACTGTAGCCCAGCTCATTACAGAAATTAAAAAGTAAGAGGGGGAGCTCCCCCTCTTTCTCCTTCAAAGATGTGGAAGAGCAAGCTCCTTATCCTCTCCCTTTTAACCGGCCTTCTCACCGGTCTGGCCATAGCCTTCTACGTTTTTCTGACAGAGAGCCTCTCCTACATCCTCTACTTGGGAGAGCCCTTCAAAACAATCCCTTCTCTTCCCTGGTGGTACGTAGTCTTTATAACCACCTCTTCAATCCTGATTGTTAACCTGATAATCCTCTACAGCGAGAGGGCGAGGGAGTACGGAGTAAGGGAAATCGCAAAAGCCCTTGAGGAGAACAGACTGACCTTTACCACTTCAGACCTTGCCCTCAAGATTATCGCCTCAGCCCTCTCAATAGGGAGCGGCTTTGCCGTGGGGAACGAGGGGCCTTCTGCCGCAATAGGAACGATGATTGCCTACAGGCTTAACAGGGCTTTTAAGCTCCCAAAAGAGCTCCTGAAGGTTGCAATCGGAATAGGGGCAAGCAGCGGAATTGCGGCCGTCTTCGTCTCTCCGATTACCGGAGTCCTCTTTGCAGTTGAGAACGTTGCCTACACCCTTATCAAGGACTTTGTCGGTTTCGTTCTGCTGGGGAGCTTCACCTCTTTCCTCATAGCCCTCTCATTCTTAAAGCCCATAATCTTCAACTACTCAACCGGAAAGGAAATCCACCCCGACTACGTTCTCTCAATTCTCCTCTTTATTCCGGTAATCCTAATCGGAGTTTACCTCTACCTTACCCTGAGGGATAAAGTCCTCTTCTACCTGAGCTCCTTGGCCTCAAAGAAGCTGACAAGAATCCAAAAGGCTATTCTAACCTCACTAATAGGAGGTATTACAGTCGGAACTTTACTCAAAATAACTCCCTACGCCGGGTTCTCCGGCCATCAGGTTGTTGAAGCCCTCATAAACAGCAAGCTCCACGTTCCCCTTACGGTTATCTTCTCCCTCGTAATCCTCAGAATTGTGGCAAACGCCGTCTCCCTCTACTCAAACGCCGTGGGAGGGCTCTTTATAACCCTGATGAGCATAGGGGCACTGATTGGGTACGGATTCGGCGAGGGATTAAGGGGACTGGGGTTTGCCGTTGAGCCCTTCTACTTTGCAGCCGTGGGAGCGGCGGTCTTCGTAGGGGTGGTGATGAAGATACCCTTTACAGCAGTCGTCCTCGCTCTTGAGATAACCTACGACTACAACGTAATTGTTCCCACGGGCCTGATAGTCTCAACTGTAGGGCTGATGGCCTCGGCGGCATTTGAGATAAAGAAGGCGATGCTCCGCAGAAAGGAGAGTTAGAGCACCCCTTACAGGAGGGCTTCTTGAAGGCAGACTTCCAGAGCCAGTAGCCGGAAAGGAGCAGAAGGGAGAGAGTAAAAAGGAGTTCCGCCATAGCCACTACAAAGATAGTTAGGTTATATTAACTCTATGGCGAAAAAAGGGGGGGGCGGTCACCCCCCCCTTTAAGAGACCTTCTCTTTCTCCTTATTGCTCTTACTCCTGTCTTTGCGCTTCTTACCCTTTTCCTCTTCTGGGTAGAGGGCAGTTTCAAAGACAGGCTCCACTCTATCAACGAAGAGGAGCTTAACCTTCTTCTTGGCCTCCTCGGGGAGCTCCTCCATAACCTCCTGCCTGTTCTTCTCGGGCAGAATTACGGTCTTAACCCCGTACCTGAGGGCGGCCAAAATCTTCTCCTTCAGCCCTCCTACCGGCAGAACTTTACCTCCGAGGGTAATCTCTCCGGTCATTGCAACGTCTTTGTGAACCTTCCTTCCCGTCAACGCCGAAAGCATCGCCGTAGCAATTGTTATACCGGCAGAGGGGCCGTCTTTAGGAATTGCGCCGGCGGGAACGTGAACGTGAATGTCAATCTTTGAGAAGTCGTCCTTGATTTTGTACTTATCGGCGTTGGCCTTTATAAAGCCCAGGGCCGCCTGGGCAGACTCCTTCATAACCTCCCCGAGCCTTCCCGTAAGGATTAGCCTTCCGCTACCTTTCGTAACTACCGCCTCTATGAAGAGGACGTCTCCCCCTACGGGAGTCCAGGCAAGGCCGGTTGCAACCCCTACCTCGTCCTCTCCCAGCTCAAGCTCGGGGATAAACTTGGGAGCTCCCAAAATCTTCTCAACCATCTTCTTGGTAATCCTGTACTTCTTCTCCTTACCCTCGCTGAGCCAGAGGGCAACTTTACGGCAAACCGCCGCAATTTTCCTGTCAAGGTTCCTTACGCCGGCCTCCCTGGTGTAGTGCCTTATTATGTGGAGGAGCGCAGAGTCGGTAAACTCAATGTCGCTCTCGGTTAGGGCGTGGTTCTTCATCTGCTTCGGAACGATGTACTTCTTGGCTATCTGGAGCTTCTCGTATTCGGTGTAGCCGGGGATATTTAAGACTTCAAGCCTGTCGTAGAGGGGCTCCGGAATCGTATGGGGAGTGTTTGCAGTTGCTATAAAGAGGACTTCCGAGAGGTCAAAGGGGTGGTTTATGTAGTTGTCAACAAACTCCTTGTTCTGCTCGGGGTCAAGAACCTCTAAGAGAGCTGCGGCAGGGTCTCCCCTGAAGTCCGAGGCCATCTTGTCAATTTCATCAAGGAGAATTACGGGGTTCTTAGTTCCGGCCTTCCTTAAGGCCTGAATGATTTTCCCCGGCATTGCACCGACGTAAGTTCTCCGGTGTCCCCTTATTTCGGCCTCGTCCCTAACTCCTCCGAGGGAGATTCTAACGAACTTCCTTCCCAAAGCCCTCGCAATTGAGCGGGCAAGGGATGTTTTACCGACTCCCGGAGGCCCAACAAAGCAGATTGTCGGCTGCTTTACCTCTTTAACCTTCTTCTTCCTCTTTTTCATTAAAGCCTTTACGGCCAAGTATTCCAAAATCCTGCTCTTAACCTTTTCAAGGTCGTAGTGGTCTTCGTCAAGGATTTTCCTCGCCCTCTCTATGTCAAGCTTATCCCTTGTCCTCTTAGACCAGGGGAGCTCTATCATCCACTCAAGCCAAGTTCTCAAAACCCCGGCCTCGGCAGACTCGGGGTGCATTTTCTCAAGGCGGGCAAGCTCCTTTAAGACAGCCTCCTCAACCTCTTTAGGCATCTTGGCTTTTTTAATTTTCTCCCTGTACTCCTCAATCTCCTTGCTCTTCTCCTCCTCTTCCCCCAGCTCCTTCCTGATTGCCTTTAGCTGCTGCCTTAAGAAGTACTCCTTCTGCTCCTTCTCCATAGACTCTCTGGCCTTTGTCCTGATGAGCTCCTGAACCTCAAGAACCTTGATTTCGTGCTCAAGCTTCTCGCTGATTTTCTTTAGCCTCTCTATGGGGTCTTCGGTTGAAAGGAGCTCTATAGCCTCTTCCGTTGAGAGGTCAATCTGGGCGGCAATCAGGTCTGCAAGGCGGCCGGGGTCCTCAATTGAGCGAAGGATTGCAACTATATCGGGGGGAATTTGCTTGCCGAGGGCAACAACCCTCTCAAGCTGGTCTTTAACCAGCTTAACGAGAGCTTCCTCTTCAATGGTCTTGGGCCTGTACTCGGGTTCCTGAAGGTACTCTAAAAGGGCTTTATAAAAGCCGTCCTCTCGCTTGAGTTCCTTTATCTTGGCCCTACCCAAACCCTGAACGAGAATCTTCACCCTACCGTCGCCCATCTTCATCGCCTTTAAAATCACGGCGACGGTACCGTAATCGTAGAGGTCTTCCCTCGTAGGCTCTTCGGTCTCCTTATCTTTTTGGGTCGCAAGGAATATGAGTTTGTGCTCCCTTAAAGCCTCCTCAACTGCATTTAAAGAGAAAGGCCTTCCGACGAAGAGGGGAGCTATCATCATCGGAAAGACAACAACGTCCCTTAAAGGCAGAACCGGGAGCTCCTCAGGGAACTTGGGCTCAGAAATTGGCCCCTGCATCATTTCCGCCATCTTCTACTCCTTCTCCAGTTTTCTCCTTAAAAATTGTAGGAAAGGTTCCCTAAGGTCTTCCCTTGAAAGGGCAAAGTCAACTGTAGCCTCTAAGAAGCCCAGCTTATTTCCTGTATCATAACGCTTACCTTCCATTATCCTACCATATATGGCCTCCCTCTCTGAGAGCTTAGCTATCGCGTCTGTAAGCTGAATCTCCCCCCCCTTACCGGGCTCGGTTCTCCTCAACATCTCAAAGATTCCCGGAGTTAAAATGTACCTTCCGGCAATTGCAAGGTTCCCGGGGGCCTCTTCGGGAGAGGGCTTTTCAACGAGTTTGTCAACCTTTATAACGCCGGGCTCAACCTCCTTCCCTCCGGCAATTCCGTACTTGCTAACCTCTTCGGGAGGAACCTCTTGAAGGCCGAGGACCGAACACTTAAACCTGTCAAAGACCTCCATCAGCTGTTTTATAGCAGGGGGCTCTGAGACCATAACGTCGTCTCCGAGGAAAACGGCAAAGGGCTCGTTTCCCACCGCCGGCTCCGCCGTTAAAATGGCGTGGCCGAGGCCGAGGGGCTCCTTCTGCCTTATGTAGATAAAGTCTGCAAGCTCAGAAATCTCTTTAACGAGCTTTAAGAGCTCCTCTTTCCCCTTCTCCTCTAAAGCCCTCTCAAGCTCCAAGTTCCTGTCAAAGTGGTCTTCAATTGCCCTCTTGTGCTTACCGGTAACGAAGATAATCTGCCTTATTCCAGCCTCTACGGCCTCTTCTACGATGTACTGAATTACCGGCTTATCAACAATGGGAAGCATCTCCTTGGGCTGGGCCTTGGTGGCCGGTAAAAAGCGGGTTCCGAGCCCCGCAACGGGAATTACGGCTTTCCTAATCATCTAAACCTCCCACTCAAATCTCCTTGCAAAGATGCACTTTAAGTACCTGCTCTCGGGTATTTGAAGGACGAAGGGGTGATCTTTTGCCTGATAGGTCGTGTAGAGAACCCTTAAGGGGGTTCTGGTGTCATAAGCGGCAGAGAGGAGAATCTCCTCAAGGATTGGGGGAGTAACGTGGTGGGAGCATGAGCAGACCACAATCCTGCCGCCGGGCTTTAACATCTTTAAGCCCCTTAAGAAAAGCTCCTTATACCCCCTCTTTGCCTGCTCAAGAACAGTTCTGCTCTTTGCAAAGGCCGGGGGGTCAATTACTATTGAGTCAAACTTCTCCCCCTCCTGAGCCATCTTTTTTAAGACCTTAAAGGCGTCCCCCTTAACGAACTTAAACCTGTCGGCAACGCCGTTAAGCTCTGCGTTCTCCTTGGCAAGCTCAAGGGCAAGCTGGGAGCTGTCAAGTGCTACGACCTCCCCCGCCTTACCGATTACGGCGGCGTGGATGCCGAAGCCCCCGAGATGGCAGAAGGCATCCAAGACCCTGTCTCCCTCCCTTACAAACTCCCTTGCGAAGAGGAGCTTGTTCTCCCTCTGGTCAAGGAAGTAGCCGGTCTTCTGGCCTCCGATAATCTGAACGTTAAACTTTATTCCGTTCTCAAGGATTACGACCCTCTCGGGAATGTCTCCGTAGAGGGACTGCTCAACAAGGGGAAGCCCCTCAAGCTCCCTGGTTTGAACGGTTGACTTCTCGTAAATTCCCTTGGGCTTAACAACCTCAACGAGAGCCCTTACGACGGTCTCCTTCAAAATCTCCATTCCGAGGGTAGTAACCTGAATAACAAGGTAGCCGTCGTAGTAGTCAGCAATGAGGCCGGGAAGGTAGTCGGCCTCAGAGTGGATTAGCCTGAAGGCGGTACAGTTATCGGGAACGAGCTCTCTCCTGTAGGCAAGGGCTTCGGAAATCCTCCTTACGAAGAAGTCATAGTCTATCTCCTCGTCCTTTTTAAAGGTCAAAATCCTTATTGCAATGTAGCTGTCGGGGTTTATGTAGCCCTTTGCGAGGAAGCCTCCCTTGTAGTCCCTGACTACGCAGAGCTCCCCCGGCTTAGGTCTCCTTGAAAACGAGAGAATGTCGTTTTTATATACCCACGGGTGGAATCCTTTTATCCTCTTTTCCCTTCCTCGCTTAATTGAGACCTGAAGCACTCTCCCATCCTCCTGTAAGCCTAAAATTTAAAGAGGGCTTTTGGAACAAGTTTAAGGTAAGAGAAAAATCCCTCCTTATAGGAAATATCCCCCGAAAGGAGCCGTGCTGCAAGGAGGGGGAGTTCCTTTGAGCGCTTCAGGAGGTAAAAGTTAAATCCTCTCAAGGGAAAAAAGAGCTTTCCGACAACCCTTGCCCACTTAAACTCCTCCCCCATCTCCCCGTCAACCCAGGCTTTATAGACAGAGAGCCTTGAAAGGTCTCCCTTCGCAAAGGCCGACTTAACGACCTCCGCCGCTATAACCCCGCTCCTTGCGGCGTAGTAAATTCCCTCTCCGGTCAGGGGGTCAACGAGGCCTCCCGAATCCCCGAGGAAGAGAACCCTATTCCTGTAAACGTCGTTATTCTTTTTGCCGGCGGGAATGGGAAATCCCCTCTCCCAAAGAATCCTACCTCTGAAGCCGTGTTTTGCGTTAAATCCATTTAAGAGCTCCCTCAACCTCTTAAAGAGCTCCCTGCTCTTAAACTCCCCTACTCCGGTAGTTATAAAATCGCCTTTGGGAAAAGCCCAGTAGTACCCCCAAGAAAACCCAGAAAAGTCAATAACGATTCTGCTGCCGTAATTAAACTCAACGTCAATCTCGTAGGTAAAGCCGATATCCTTCTTAATCTTAAACCGGGAAGCAATCCTGCTGTTTACACCCTCACAGACGACAAGAGTACGACAGATGTAAGAGTCCTTATCAGTCTTTACCGAAAGGTTCTCGTCGCTCAACCTCTCTACAGAGAGGCACTTTTCTCCCGTGTGGACTTCAAACTCTCTGTGGGGAAGGAGCTCAAAGAGGTAGCCGTCAAGCTCCCCTCTATCGGTAAGGTAGGTTAAGACTGTAGGGGCGGAAATTTCGGCAGAGTGGTCTTTGTAGTGGAGCTCTATGCTTTTGCTGGAAACCCTTACAACCTTTTCTAAACCGGGAAACAGGCCGTTAAGGAGGTTGTAGGCCTTTACCGTCAGACCTCCGGCACAGGGCTTTCTCCTGGGGAACTCATCCTTATCAAAGGCAAGGACTTTAAGCCCCGAGCCGGAAAGCCTCTTTAAAAATGAGGAACCGGCCGGCCCCAGGCCGGAAACGATAACATCGTATATCATCTCCCCTTCCCATTTTGATTTTCTTTATTACCTTCCTCTGTAATCCCCTATCAACCTCTCAAACTCTCTAAAGAGGTACCTTGAATCGTGGGGACCGGGGGAGCTCTCAGGGTGGTACTGAACGGTAAAGAGGGGCTTAACTTTGTGCTTTAAGCCCTCAACGGTCCCGTCGTTTAAAGAGTAGTGGGTCACTTCAAGCTCGTCGGGGAGGGTACTCTCGTCAACGGCAAAGCCGTGGTTCTGGGCCGTAATCTCAACCCTGCCGGTCTTCTTGTTCTTTACCGGCTGGTTTGCCCCCCTGTGGCCGAACTTAAGCTTGTAGGTTGAAGCCCCGAGGGCAAGGGCCGTAAGCTGGTGGCCGAGGCATATTCCGAAAATTGGCTTGTTGTAGGTTGCAATCAGGTACCTGATTGTCTCTATCGCGTAAGTCACTGCGGCCGGGTCTCCGGGGCCGCAGGAGAGGAAAATACCGTCGGGCTTCATCTTTAAGATGTCCTCGGGGGGAGTCGTAGCCGGAACTACAACCGGCTTTATCCCCACGTCAACCAAGTTCCTCAAGATGTTGTACCTGATTCCGAAATCAAGAACGACAACCGAGTACTTAAAGTCCTTCCTCCTCGGGTAGCCCTCTCCCAACTTCCAAGTCCCCAGCTCCCACTCATAGGGCTCTTTTGTAGTAACCTCGTCAACGAGGTTAAGCCCCTCCATCGGGGGAATTGAGCGGGCTTTCGTAATCAAACTGTCAACGTCAAGGTCAACTGTTGAGATAACCCCCCTCATAGTCCCGGCACTTCTTAACTTCTTGGTTAGCTCCCTCGTGTCAATTTCACAAATTCCCACTACTCCGTACTCTTTCAGGTAGTCCTCAAATGACTTCTCCGCCCTCCAGTTTGAGTAGATTTCGGAAATCTCCTTCACTATAAAGCCTTCGGCTTTCGGGCCGTCCGACTCAACGTCCTCAGAGTTTGCTCCCACGTTCCCGATTAAGGGGCAGGTCATCGTTACAATCTGACCTTTGAAGGAGGGGTCGGTTATGATTTCCTGATAGCCGGTCATTGAGGTAGTAAAGACGACCTCTCCGGCGGTTTCCCCTTCTGCCCCAAAGTTTAAACCCTCGTAGTAAGTTCCGTCCTCAAGGGCGAGAATGGCCTTCTTCCTCTTTAACATCTACCTACCCCGCAAGGAAATTGGGTTAAATTATACCAGTGCACAGCAAAGCGGAGGTTAAAGAATGAAAAGGTTAATCCTCTTACTGGTGGGTCTGAGCCTGTTCGTCCTGGGCTGTATGAAGGAAAGAAGCGAGAAACCCCTCATAGTAACTACTCTTCCCGTCTGGAAAAGCGTTGCAGAGTACATAGGGGGAAGGGACTTTAGGTACCACTCTATCTTAAAGGGTGGAGTCTCCCCTCACGGCTACGAGCCAAAACCTTCAGACGTAAAGCTTGAAAAGGAGGCCTCCCTCGTTATAGTTCACGGCCTCGGCCTTGACGACTGGGCGCTGAAGGGAATTGATGAGAGGAAAGTTTTAAACTTGGGAGCTCTCTTTTCAGAAAAGTACCCCCAGGTAAAGAAGCCCGGCTACCACCTGTGGATGAACCCGGTTCTGATGGAAGAAATTTACTTTGAGGTTGCCCACAGGTTAACATCCTTCTACCCCAAAAGGGAGACCTACTACACAAAGAGGGCAGAGGACTACGCAGCAATGATTGAGCAGCTAATCGGAAGGATAGACTCCTGCCTGAAAGGGGTTAAAAGCAAAGCAGTTGTAATCTACCACCCGGTCTGGAAGCCCCTCCTTGAAACTTTTGGCCTTAAAGTAATTGAGATAGCAAGAACTCCAGAGGAAAGGGTAAGCCCAGAGAGGCTTAAGGAAGTTATTGAGGAGGCAAAGAGGGAGGGAGCAAAACTTGTAATAGGCGAAACCTTCTCAGACAGGAAAATTCCCGAAACGGTTGCAAAGGAAATCGGGGGAAAGGTCTTAATCCTAAATCCCCTACCTGAGGATAACTACGTTAAAGCCCTGGCCGGCTGGGGTGAGGAAATCTGCTCTTCTTTAAAGGAGTAGGAAGATGATTTTGATGATAGACAACTACGACTCTTTTACCTACAACGTAGTCCAGTACTTCGGCAAGCTCGGTGCCGACATTGAGGTTTACAGGAACGACAAGATTACAGTTGACGAGATAGAGAGGAAAAAGCCTGAAGCGCTGGTAATCTCTCCCGGACCTTGTACTCCGAGGGAGGCTGGGGTCTCGGTTGAGGCAATCAGACACTTTGCCGGGAAAATCCCCATTTTGGGTATATGCCTCGGACACCAGTCAATAGGCTTTGCCTTCGGGGCGAAAATCGTTAGGGCAAAAAAGCTAATGCACGGCAAGGCCTCAAACATTATCCACGACGGCGAGTACCTCTTTGAAGGAATGAAAAACCCCTTCTCGGCAATTCGGTACCACTCCCTCGTAATTGACAGGGAGAGCCTGCCGCAGGAGCTCCTCATAACAGCAGAGAGCGAGGACGACAGGGAGATTATGGGAATAAGGCACAGGGAGTACCCGATTTACGGCGTTCAGTTCCACCCCGAGTCAATCCTGACCGAAGACGGAATAAAGATAATTGAGAACTTCCTGAAGCTGATTTAAAGGATGAAAAAGCTCTTAATCGTAACGGGGGAGCTCTCGGGCTCAATTTACGGGGAGAGGATAGCGGGGGAGCTCTCACCCTACGTTAAGCTCTACGGAGTCCTTCACAGGGAGGTTAAGGGGGTAGAGAGGATTTACGACTCCAAGAGGATAACCGCCTTCGGCCTCTTTGAAGCCCTCAAAAAACTTCCTCAGATAATTAAGACCAAAAGGTTAATAGCCGACTTCCTTGAAAGGGAAAAGCCCGACGCCGTTCTTCTTATAGACTTCCCCGGTTTCAACCTAAAGGTTGCTGCAGAGGCGAAAAAGCGGGGAATAAAGGTCTTATACTTCATTCCTCCCAAGCTCTGGGCATGGGGAGAGGGAAGGGCAAAGAAACTGAAAGAGCTCGTTGACAGGCTCTTCGTAATCTTCCCCTTTGAGGTTGATTTCTACAGGAGGTTCGGGATAGAGGCCACATTTGTCGGAAACCCTCTCTTTGAAATAGCAAGGCCGAAGCTCGGAAAGGAGGAGTTCTTCGGTAAGACCGGCCTCAAAGAACCCCTCTACGCCCTCCTCCCGGGGAGCAGGGAGAGTGAAATTAAATACCTCCTTGAGCCACTCCTTGAAACGGCAAGAGGCTTAAAGGGAGAAAAGGCAATCCCCGTTGCATCAACGGTTAACTTTGAGAGGGTAAAGAGGTTAAGGGACAAATTGAACCCGCAGGTAGCCCTCTTAAAAGAGGAAGCCCGCTACGAGCTTATGGCCTACTCGGAACTGGGAGTGATAGCTTCGGGAACGGCCTCCCTTGAGGCGGCACTCTTGAACCTTCCCCACGTCGTTGTTTATAGGCTAAACCCCTTAACCTACTTTATTGCAAAGAGAGTAGTAAAAACAGAGTTTGTCTCCCTTCCAAACGTAATTGCCGGTAGGGAGGTAATTCCCGAGCTCCTACAGGAAAGAGTAAATCCCAAAGAGATTTTAAGAGCCCTTGATGACTTGGAAAAGAGGAAAAAGGAGATAAAAGAGGCTTTAAAAACGGAAGTTGCAGGGAAGTTAGAGGGCAACTGTTTCAAAAGGCTATCCGAAGAAATTCTGGAGGAGTTAAGTTGAAGCTCTTTGCTGTAGCCCAGCCGGGAATTGAGGAGATAACGGCTCAGGAGTTAAAGGAGCTGGGAATAGAGGGGAAGGTCGTCCCCGGCGGGGTTGAGTTTGAAGGGGGGTTAAGGGAAATCTACCTTACAAATCTGTGGCTCAGGAGCGCAAACAGGGTTCTCGTCAGGCTCTGTACATTCAGGGCAAAACACTTTGCAGAGCTCGTAAGAAAGGCTTCAAAATGCCCCTGGAGTGAGTTTATTACCCCGGAGCTCCCTATAAAAATAAGGGCAACCTCCCGCCACTCAAAGCTCTACCACACAAAGGCCATAGAGGAGCGGGTCTTAAGGGCAATCAAGGAGGCCGTGGGCTTTGAGCCTCAAACCACAACCTACGAGGACGAGGGAACCAGCGTAATAGTTAGGTTTGAGAACGACATCTGCACAATCAGTATAAACAGCTCGGGAGCTCTCCTCCACAAGCGGGGCTACCGGGTTAAAGATGTTGAAGCCCCTTTAAGGGAAAACCTTGCCGCCGCAATGGTTTTGCTCTCGGGTTGGAGGGGTGACGTTCCCTTAATAGACCCCTTCTGCGGCTCTGGAACAATCCCTATAGAGGCGGCGATGATTGGAGCAAACGTTCCACCCGGCACAAGGAGAGAATTTGCCTTTATGAAGTGGAAGAACTTTGACAGGGAGCTCTGGGAGAGCATAAAGGAAGAGGCCTTAAAGAGAGTGAAAGAGGTAAAAGTACCTATTTTGGGCTTTGACATAGACCCTACGGCAGTTGAGGCAGCGGTGGAAAACTCAAGGACTGCCGGAGTTGAAAGGTGGGTAGAGTTTAAGAACCTCTCGTTCCCGAAGCTCTCCTTTGAGAAGGCCTTTGTAATAACGAACCCTCCCTACGGAGTAAGGCTGAGCTTTAAAAATACCAGCCTTATCTACCGCCAGTTAGGGCACTGGGTAAGGAAGTCCTTCAAAGAGTTTAAGCTCCTCTTCCTCTCACCAAATAGGAGACTTGCCCGAGAAGTCAGCCCGGAAGTCCGGATGCTGACCTACTTTGACAATGGAGGAATAAAAGTAGGACTTTACCTTGTAGAAGCGTAAATTATTAGCTGAAATTTCCACTGGAGGAGCAGCAATGATAGAGAAGGTTCAAGAGCTTAAAGAGGAGCTCTCAAGGGCAAAGGAGAAACTCTCTGAGATAAGGGGGTATTTTTGACCTTCCCTCACTTGAGAGGAGGTTAAGAGAGCTGGAGGAGGAGATGTCCTCCCCCGACTTCTGGAGCGACTCAAAGAGGGCTCAGTCTATTTCAATGGAGAGGAACAGAATTGAGGGGGAAATTTCATCAATAAAGGAGGTTGAGGAGAAGGTAGAGGAGGCGGAAGTTTTAATAGAGATGGCAGAGGAAGAGGGGGAGAGCTCCCTCCTTGACGAGGCCGAGAAGCTCATTAAGGAAACGGAGAAAACACTTGAAAAACTTGAGATAAAGAAAGTTCTCTCCGGAGAGTTTGACAAAAACAACGCAATAATAACAATCCACGCCGGCGCCGGAGGAACAGAGTCCTGCGACTGGGCCCAGATGCTCATGAGGATGTACACCCGCTGGGCCGAGAGGAAGGGCTATCAGGTTGAAATCCTTGACCTTCAGGAGAACGAAGAGGCGGGGATAAAGAGTGCAACCCTCCTCATAAAGGGCCCTTACGCCTACGGCCTGCTTAGGGCAGAGCACGGAACCCACAGGCTCGTAAGGATTTCCCCCTTTGACTCAAACGCCCGCCGCCACACCTCCTTCTGCGGGGTAATCGTAGTTCCCGAAATTGAGGACGAAATAGACATTGAAATAAGGGACGAGGACTTGAGAATTGATACCTACAGGGCCTCAGGAGCAGGAGGCCAGCACGTAAACAAAACCGACTCTGCAGTAAGGATTACCCACATTCCGACAGGAATAGTGGTAACCTGCCAGAGCGAGCGCTCACAGATACAGAACAGACAGAGGGCAATGAAAATCCTGAAAGCCCGCCTCTACGAGCTTGAGAGACAGAAGAGGGAGGAGAAAATAGCCCAGGCAAGGGGAGAGCACAAGAGCATAGCCTGGGGGAACCAGATACGCTCCTACATCTTCCACCCTTACAAGCTGGTGAAGGATTTAAGAACGGGGGTTGAAACCTCAAACGTTAACGCCGTAATGGACGGCGAAATTGACCAGTTCATTGAGGCCTACTTGAAGCAGAAAGCTTCCGGCGGGGGAGCTTAGAGCTCCTCCTTCTCTCCTCATCAACAGAGCCAGAATTAACAGATAAAGAAATCTTTATTCTCAATAAATTCAAACTTTCTTATTCTATTAAAAGCTATCTTGAATTTTCTAAATATCTAAATAAAATATTCTTTGAATGTATCCAATTCAGAGGTGATAATGAAAAGGCTGAGGTGGAAGAGCACTCTGACCATGAGCTCTGCCTTCCTGTTAGCCCTAACAGGACAGGCACTCTCCTCCCACGACCCGGTTCCCCTAAGAGACATAAACGGAAACCTAATAACAAAGGACACCAACGACTACATAGAGGTGGGAGGAAAGAAGTACTACGCGGGAGCTCCAGTAAGCTGGGAGGCAACCTGCGGCTACTGCCACTCGGAAATTACGGGTGACGTGAAGGGAGGTGTTAAGTCCCCCGGCCCGATTCACGCCGCCTACCACATCGGAAGGGGCTGGGACGAAATGGCCGATAACTTTGGAGCCGAGAGGGTAAAGGCAGGTAAAGACTGGCGTAAGTTCCTGCGCTCCTTCGGCGACGACGGAGCCTGGTGACCCCCTTCCTACCGCCAGTTGGCGGCAAAGAACCCCTCCCAAGACCCCGGTCTTGAACCCGAGCTGAATAACGGAATTGACTACAGAGGAAATACCAAATACTCCTTTGACTTGGGAACTCCCGATAAAATTTTCACCTGTGCATCCTGCCACTCGGGAGGAATTCTTGAGTTTGACAGAATAACCGGCAAAAGGCACGACGAAGAGGAGAGCTGGGACGAGACGAAGGACGGAAGCGGCTTCTTTTCACAGGCCGATTACAAAGACTCTCAAATTGACGGAGACCTTTTCTCGTACACCCAAGACGAATACTCAAGGGGCTACATCGGTAAACCTCACAAGTTTAACTGGAAAAAGTCGGGCGTCCTTGATACCGACTGTTTCCTCTGCCACGCTTCAAGAAGCCTTGCAGAGAGTGAGAACTTAACAGTTCAAACAGCCAACGGCTGGAAAGCTGTTAACCCGACTCCCGCAAATCCGAGAGTTTTCATCTTTGTTAAAAAAGACCCCGACGGAAAAGTGGTTAAAATCACTCTCGGCTTCCCGCCCCAGCTGACCGACGAGGAAAAAAATCAGGGTTATACAATAGACTCGGCAGCCTTCTACTCAGACCCCCTTGAAAGACTTGTAGCTCTCTACTACTCAGACGTTATCCAGTACTGTATTGAGAACTCGGGAATAGACTTATCAAACGCTGACCAGCAGACCCTTGAAAGGATAAAGAGCTACACGACGGCCGTTATTACGGGAGCTCTCAAAAGGGGCATTACAACCGGCTTTAACATTGATTACACACGATTCGGAGGAAACAACTTTACCTACGACGACAGTCAGAATAGCAACAGGCTCTCTTCCTTCTTCGGCCAATTCTACCTTGACGTCGGGGCTCCCAACTACTTAGCAAAGGACTACCTGAGAGACGCCTTCTACGAGTCAACAGTTGAGGGACAGCCCTACGTAGGAGGAGGCCTCTACCTGAGGCAGACAGACCTCTCAAGCAGCTACTCCTACAAGCCCTTTGACCCCAACGAGACCGCAAAGATAGTTAACCTTGCAAGGGCGGGCTTTTTCTTCGGCTGGGCCGATTCGGGAACTTTAATGGGAATTGCTGACCCCAACGACCCGACAAAGCCCATCGCCTTTGTAGTCCTCAAGAAGAACCCGGAAACAGGCCGGTTTGAGGCCAAAACCTACTACGCAGAGGACGTTGACCTATCGGAAGTCCAACTGCCGATTCTCCAAACCTCCGGAGCCTACAGTCTCGCCAAGCCCGACAGCACAAAAGAGACGGGAGTAGTGAAGTACCATAATGGAAGCAGCGATAAAGACTTAGGGCTAATGTGTGCCCAGTGCCACTTCGCAATCCCCGATACTGAGAACAAGTGGACTCCCGACGGCAAGCAGTTCTTCCCCTCCTGGTACGTAAGAAGGGGAATAATCGGCCTGGGAGCAGACGTCGTTAAGAGGGGAGCCGTTTACGCTCCGCAGGAGCACGAGAACGACCCCTCCGTTGCACCGATAGCAATTGACTCAAACGGCGAGATAAACACCAATTTAAACGCAACAGAAGGTCTACCGGTAGGCTACGATGTCCACTTTGACAGCAACAAAGGGGACTTAACCTGTCTGTCGTGCCACGGGCAGGATAACCTCAGTAAAGAGGAGAAGTTAAAGCACAACCCCCACAACTTCCTCAAGGGCAACGACCCGGCCGGTGAGGTCATGCCGGCACTTGACTACAACCCGTCAGTTCAGACCTGCCAGAAATGCCACTGGGGCTCGGACGAGGCAGCGGCAAAGGTTCACGAAAACTGGTTCGGTCCTGCTGCAAAGGCACACATCTCATCAATTACGTGTCAGGTCTGCCACATTCCCTTTAAGACCTACTGGAGCTTCAGGTTCTTTGACGACACGATGGGTTACTCCAACCAGTTTGACGACAGGCTTAAGAGCATGAGCATACAAGACAACCAGCTGGTAGCCCAGCAATTTCCACCTGAATGGGCAATACCGGCCTTTGCTCCCAGCCCAACCTACGGAATTAACTACTCCTACGTAATCGCCCAGACCGATGACGACGGAAACGACGTAACAGCCCCGATTTTCCAGATAGACATGGACCCCTACAGGGCCATGATGAGGGTAGGAAATACTATGTTCGGCAACTGGGCGATTCAGAAGGGTCTTTTCCCCTGGAGGTGGGAGCCTGTAATCATCAGGAGGCACACAATCGGAGACGACGGTCAGGACGTCGTTAAGGCAGGCCTCATAAACCCGATTCAGGTTGCAACCTGGGTTGATGCCAAGACCGGAAGGGCTCTCTTTGTCAGGGAGATGAACATGGCAATTGACGGAGTTGCTTACGATAGCAGCGGCAAACCCTTAGGCCGCTCAACCATTGACCCCGAAGAGCCCGAAAAGAGCGTTCCCGGAATAACCATAAACCCCAACACCCACAAGTTGGCCTACAAAATCCACTGGGTTAAGGGCAATCCGGGAGGACTTCCCGACTACATTGACGACGATAACGGCGACGGACTGCCCGAAATCAACACCGATGCCGAGTACATGGCAATGAAGGAGGCCCTCAAGCAGGTTCTTGACGCAGAGGACCCCGACCACCCCCACGACCCGGTAATTCTCTTTGCAATGGCTCCCTTCGGAGTTGACCACGGAGTTCTGCCCAAGGAGTACTCTTTAGGTGCCCAGAAGGATGGTCCCTTCTCCTGTAATGCCTGCCACAACTCGGACGAGAGCAAGAACAGGCTGAGCCCCGCAGTCTGGAGCGGAGATGAGAGCGCAGGAAGGGAGATAACCCTCGCACCGATGGCCCTACCTGAGAAAGCAATTGAGGAATCTAAAGCCGCAGGATTCTGGAAGGTTCCCGAAGGAGCAGAGGTTAAGGACGGCAAGATTGTCATTACTCAGGGAGCTATGGCAAGGTTCACCTCAGTCCCGGTTGAGAGCAAGGAGTACGCGGGCTACTATCTTATCACGCCTGACGGGAAAGTCAGCGGCCCCGTAAGCGAAGAGGTCAAGATTTCTGCCGAGCCCGGAGCAGTTGACGTACCGACGGCTGTTAAAGTTGAAAAGGTTGAGAACTCACAGCTTGAAGATGGCGCCTTAGAGAAAGCCAAGGAAGAGGGCATTGAGAACCCCGTTTTGGCAACCGATATCCTTGACATTCACACCAAGGACAACAAGTTTAACGCGCCCATTACCTTTACCGTTAAGTACGACCCCGAAAAGGTCTCGGGTAAAGTGGCTGTTATGGTCAGCGAAGACGGTAAGAGCTGGAGCAAACTGGCAGAGTTTACAGTTGACCCGGACAACCCCTTCGTAACCTTTGCAAGGCAGAACCTCAGCTACTTCGCAGTTGTCGGAAGCGCACCCTCTTCAACATCTACGACCACAGTTTCAACCTCCGGAGGCGGCGGAGGAGGCGGTTGCTCAATGGGAGCTCCTCAAAGCGCCGCAAACGGCCTTGCGAACGTCGGAGCTCTCCTTTCAGGACTGTTGGGACTCCTAATCGGAAAGAGAAGGAAGAGGAGTTAACAAAAAGGGGGCTGCGCGCCCCCTTCTTTTCACTTCTCCGAAAAGATTGCAAGAACGTAAACGATAAACGCAACAACAAAGAAGAAGACTATTAGGTACCAGGTAAGTTTAAATACCGTCCTTGAGAGGGAGCTCCCCCCCTTTTCTTTCTTCTCCCTGTAGTAATCCCTATCGTAAATTCCCACGGCTAAATCCTCTTGTATACGGTTCCCGTAGGCAGGTCTTCAAGGGCTATTCCCAGCTCCTTTAGTCTATCCCTGATTAAATCGGCAAGGGCAAACTCTTTCTTCTTTCTGAGCTCCCCTCTCACCTCAATAAGGAGTTTAATAAGCTCGTCCTCAATACCCTTCTCTCCCCTTTCACCCTCAAGTCTAAAGCCGAGGGTCTTCAGAGCTCCCTCAACCAAATCAAGGGCTTCAAGGAGAGAGAACTTTTCTGCCTTAGTAATCTTTCCTTCTTTTAAAGCCCTGTCCTTTAAGAGGTTGGCTTCTCTGATTAGCTCAAATAGGGCTCCGAGAGCTCTGGCCGTATTAAAGTCGTCGTCCATGGCCTCCTCAAATTCTTTCCTGAAAGCTCCTACATTTACAGGAGAGCCTTCTCCTTCAAGGATTTCAAGCCCCTCTATTACCTCCCTTATCCTCAGGAAGTTTGTAAGCCTCTCAAAGCTCCTCTTTGCCTCCTCCAACCTCTCAATTGAGAAATCTATGGGGCTCCGGTAGTGGGTTGAGAGGAGGAAGAGCCTTAAAACGTCGGGGCTAAACTTCTCAAGAATCTCCTTGACGGTAAAGAAGTTCCCCAAGCTCTTACTCATCTTCTCGCGGTTAACCATAACGAAGCCGTTGTGAACCCAGTAGCGGGCAAAAGTCTTACCGGTGTATGCCTCACTCTGGGCAATCTCGTTTTCGTGGTGGGGGAAAATGAGGTCTAAACCGCCCCCGTGGATATCCATAGTCTCGCCCAAGTACTTCATTGACATTGCCGAGCACTCAATGTGCCAGCCGGGCCTACCGTAGCTCCAGGGAGACTCCCAGCCGGGCTCGCCCTCTTTGCTCTTCTTCCAAAGGGCAAAGTCAAGGGGATTCCTCTTTTTTTCACCCGGCTCAATCCTTACACCGGCAAGGAGCTCCTCAGTCTTCCTCTTTGACAGCTTCCCGTACTCGGGAAACTTCTCAACGCTGAAGTAGACGTCACCTTCCGATTCGTAAGCGTAGCCCTTCTCAATGAGGCCGTCTATCATCTCAATAATTTCCCTTATGTGCTCACTGACCCTCGGCTTGTAGGTTGGCTCTTTAACGTTAAGGGCTTTCATATCCTCTTCGTAGGATGCTATGTACTTTTCTGCAACCTCGTACCAGGGAATTCCTTCCTCCTTGGCCCTCTTTATTATCTTGTCATCTATGTCGGTGTAGTTCCTTACAAAAATTACCTTATAGCCCCTGTACTCAAACCACCTCCTTATAACGTCAAAGACGACGGCACTTCTTGCGTGACCGATGTGGGCGTGGTCGTAAACGGTGGGGCCGCAGACGTACATCTTGACTGCTTTACCCTCTAAAGGCTTAAACTCAACCTTCTTTTCGGTCAAAGTATCGGTCAATTTAATCATTTCTGACTCCCAACTTACGTTTTGATTCTTAAATATATTTCCCGCAGGAAAACTCACGAGGGAGGTAAACCTTGAAGGAAAAGTATACATTCAGCGACCTTGTTAAAGTAATGGAGAAGCTTCGCTCACCAGAGGGGTGTCCGTGGGACAGGGAGCAGACCCACGAGAGCCTCCTGAAGTACCTGATAGAAGAGGCTTACGAGGTAGTTGATGCAGTTTTAAAGGGAGACGACGAAGAGCTTAAAGAAGAGCTGGGAGACCTGCTCCTTCAAGTGGTTTTCCACTCTCAGATAGCAAAGGAGAGAGGAGCTTTTACGGTAGAGGACGTTATTGACTCCATAACGAGGAAGCTCATCTTCCGCCACCCCCACGTCTTCGGAGGGAAAGAGGGGATTAAGAGCGCCGAGGACGTTAACCGGGAGTGGGAGAAGTTAAAGGAGAAGGAGGGGAAGAAGAGGGAGAGCTCCCTTGACGGAATCCCCAAAAGTATGCCCGCCTTAGAGAGGGCCTACAAGCTCCAGAAAAGGGCAGAAAAGGTAGGGTTTGACTGGAAAGACTTTAAGGGAATCAAAGAGAAAATCGTTGAGGAGCTCCAAGAAATTGAGGAGGAGCTAAAAAGAGGAGACAGAGAAAAGTTAGAGGAGGAAGTGGGAGACCTTCTCTTTATGGCAGTTAACCTCTCAAGGTTCCTCGGAGTCCACCCGGAAATTGCCCTCAGAAAGGCCAACGAGAAGTTTGAGAAGAGGTTCAGGTACATGGAGAAGAGGGCAAAAGAGACGGGGAAGGAGCTAAAAGAGATGAGCTTGGAGGAGATGGAGGAGCTGTGGCAGGAGGCAAAGGAGAGGGAAGAAGGTGGTAATATTTAAAGACCAAACGCCGCTTACGGAGGGAGAATGCCGCTATTTAAGAAAATCTTATACCCCACCGACTTTTCAGAGCTTGCAGAGGTAGCAAAGGAGTACGTTAAGAAGTTAAAAGAGGCTAACGCAAAAGAGGTCGTCGTTCTCCACGTGATTCACCCCTTAGAGTTCTCGCTTCCCCAGTTTGACGACCCCTTTGCCCTTGACGTTGCAACTCTTTACGCCCACCTGCCGGAGATTGAGCAGGCGATTTTAAGGAGCCACGAGGAGAGGCTCAAGGAGATTGAAGAGGAGCTTAAGGCCTGCGGCTTTGAGGTTAAAACGCTTCTAACCGTAGGAGAGCCCAAGGAGGAGATTGTAAGGGTTGCAAAGGAAGAGAACGTAAGCGTTATAGTTATCGGCTACCACGGGAAGAGCCTCATTGAGAGGATTCTTGAAATCGGAAGTACAGCAAAGGCCGTAATAAAGAAGGCCGAGTGCCCCGTCTTAGTAATAAAGAAGAGGGAGGAGAGCTGATGGGGAAAATCAAGGACATAAGACCCCTGAAGTGGACGGGAGAGAGCCTACTCCTCCTTGACCAGAGGAAGCTCCCTCTGAAAGAGGATTGGATTGAGTGCAGGGACTACGAGTGCGTTGCGAGAGCAATTGAGGAGATGGTAGTAAGGGGAGCTCCCGCCATCGGCGTAGTTGCCGCCTACGGAGTTGTACTGGGAGCAAAGGAGCTGGCAAGGGAAGCAAAGAGCTACATAGACTTTAAGGCAAAGGTTGAGCTGATTATAAACAGGCTCGCCGCAACGAGGCCTACGGCCGTTAACCTCTTCTGGGCCCTAAAGAGAATGAGGAGAATAGTTGAGGCGGGCCAGAAGGTTGAAGACATAGTTGCAGCCCTTGAGACCGAAGCGGTAAACATTGAGAGGCAGGACGTTGAGACCAATAAGAAAATCGGCTTCTTCGGGGCGGAGCTCCTATCCTCCCGGGAGGTAATCCTGACCCACTGCAACACAGGAGCTCTCGCAACGGCCGGCTACGGAACGGCACTGGGGGTAATAAGGGCTGCGGTAGAGATGGGGAAAGAGATTACCGTCTTCGTTGACGAAACCCGCCCCTACCTTCAGGGGGCAAGGCTAACTGCGTGGGAGCTCCAGCAGGAGGGCATTCCCTACTACCTGATAACCGACAACATGGCCGGCTACTTCATGGCCTTAGGTGAGATTACCTGCATCATAGTAGGTGCAGACAGGATAGCGAGGAACGGTGATACGGCAAACAAAATCGGAACCTACTCCCTCTCGGTTTTAGCAAAGGAGCACGGAATACCCTTCTACATAGCCGCTCCCACATCAACCTTTGACCTCTCAATAAAGAGCGGGGCGGAAATCCCCATAGAGGAGAGGAGCGAAGAGGAGGTCCTCTACTGCCACTGTAAGGACTGCCGCATAGCTCCCTACGGTGCAAAGGTCAAAAACCCGGCATTTGACGTAACTCCCCACGAGAACATTACGGGAATAATAACTGAGAAAGGGGTAATCAACGCTCCCAACGAGGAGAAGGTAGTTGAATTCTTCAAAGAGGCGTAAGGGCTTTGTCCTCTTTATTGTTCTCGTTATCGTCTCGGCCCTGGCCTCTTTTCTCTTCTCAATCTACTACCTCTCCCAGCTTACCTACAGCAAAACCCAAGGGCTTAAGGATTACGCCGTTGCCTACCACGCGGCGGTCTCGGCCGTCAAAATAGCCTTAAACTTCCTTCAGGAGGATAAGAATAACTACGACGGCGAGGGGGACGACTGGGCAAGGCCGATAGTCTACAACTACAGGGGAATTGCCGTATCGGTCTCAATAAGAGACGAGTGCGGAAAGGTTAACCTAAACGCCCTTTACGACAAGCGCCTCTTTAAAGTACTCAAAAGGCTCTTTGAGGAGATTGGCGTTGAGCCTTCGGTTGCCGATTCAATCAAGGACTGGGTTGATAGAGACAGCTCCCCCGAGCCCTCTGGAGCAGAGGAGGAGTTCTACGAAGGGCTGGGCTACAAGCCCTCAAACGGCCCCATGAAGAGTTTTGGGGAGCTCCTATACGTAAAGGGAATAGACGAGAGGCTCTACAAAAAACTGCAGAAGTACCTGACGATTTACGGAAGCGGAAGGATAAACGTAAACTCGGCACCGAAGGAAGTCCTACTTGCCCTCTCTCCTGATATGAGCCCCGAGGCCGCCGATAGTATAATTGAAGCCCGCCCCATAGAGGAGCTCTCAAAACTTACCGAGCTACCTGGGATTAGTAAGGAGCTCTACTTTGAAATCAGGCCTTTAATAACCAACAGGTGTGATTACTTTAAAATTGACGTCACCGCCTCCTACGGCGAGGCTACCGTACAGCTGAGGGTCTTTGCCTCAAGGAGGCGCCCCCTTGAGTGGAAGGTTATCAGATGATTGGCGTTGACTACGGCACCAAAGAGATAAAGTGGTTTGACGGAAAGAGGTTCGGAAAAGGACTTCCCGAGCGAAAGGGGTTAACGGTAGGTCTAACCTGTGCCGAGACTCTCGTTAAAGAGGCCGTTTTTCCCCTGTGTAAAGGGAGACAACTTGACAAGCTGGTACTCAACGAGGTTATAGCCGACCTCTCGGTAGAGCCTTCCCTAATCTCGGTAGCCTACTGCCCCGTAGAGAGGCTGGAGAAGGGGTGCAGGCTCCTGATTTTCGTTGAGAAGAGAGAGCTTATTGATTCACTTCCTCGCCGGCTCAGGGAGAGCTCGGTAATTACCCTTGACCTTATAGGAACGGCCGCCGCCGTAAAACTCCTTTACCCAAAAGGAAAATTAAAAGTGGTTGACGCCGGAGAGGGAAAACTATCCCTCCTTAGCTTTGAGGAAGGAGAGCTAAAGGGAGTAGAGCTCTTTAAGGGAGGCTTCAATAAGGCCGAGGCCTGGGAGGAGCTGACGGCAAGGCTGGAAAGGGGGCAGGAGCTCCTTCTAATCGGCGGAGGAGCCCTGAAAAAAGAGGTAAGGGAGCTCTTAAAGGACTTCACGGTAAAAGTCCCATCCCTTGAGCCTTTCGGAGACGAAACTCCCCTTTACTTTAACGCCTACGGCCTCTACCACTTTAAAAAATCTTCCTGTAAAGCCCTCTTCAGCCGACCTTCTCTCTTTTCGTCGGAGCTCCTTGAGAAGAACAGAACTATTTTTGTTAGGGCAGGAGCAATTGTAATCGCTTCCTTAATTCTCATTACAGCCGGAGAGGTAATAAAGCTAAAGGCGGCAAAGAGGGACTACTACAACCTTAAAAGGGAAGTTGTAAGGGAGCTCTCAGAGCTAACCGGTGAAAAGGTCTTACTCCCCGAAGTTCAGATTCCTCAGAAGGTAGAGGGGTTAAAAGAGCTAAAGGAGTTCCTGAAAGTTGACCAGCCCTCGGTCCTAATTTACCTGAAAGCAATATCCGAGAGCGTAGTAGAGGGAATAAAAGTTCTTGAGGTAAGCGGAAGCGCCTCTTCCGGCCAGTTTGTAGTTGTAGGGAAAAGCTCCTCCGAAGAGAGCCTCAAGAGGTTTACCGAGAACCTGAGAAGGCGCTTTGAGAGGGTCTCTATCTCTTTAGCAGACGGCAAGAAGTTCAAAATAACCCTCTGGAGAGTTAAGGTTGGAACTTAGCAGGCTGAAGGAGAGCCTTGTTCAGTACTTCTCTTCAATAAGCGACAGAGAGAGAAGAATCATCCTCTTAGGTTTCCCCGTCCTCCTCGTTGTCCTCTACATCACCACAGTCTTTATACCAATTCTCGGGGCAAGGGAGAACTACCAGAATAAGAGTGAGAAGTTAATTAAGAAGGTTGAAGCCCTAAAACCTCAGATTGAGGAGCTCCTAACCCTCAAATCCCGGATTGAGCCTCTCTTAGAGAAGGTAAAAAGGGGAAGCGAGCTTGACGCCGCCTCCTACGTCAAAACGGTTGCAAGAATGGTAGGCCTTGAAGTTAAAGAGGTAAAACTCCTTCCCGGTAAAGTCCAGAACGGAATAGAGGCGGACATAATTTCTGTAAACTTTAAGGAGCAGCCGCTAAACAGACTAACAAGGTTCCTCTTTAAACTTGAAATCTCAAGGTACTACTTTAAGTCCGACGGAATTAAAATCTCCGATTACGACGAAAACGGCCTCGTTTCGGGTAAAGTAAGCCTCTACTTCTTCCGGAGAGTAAAATGAGGAAGCTGCTTTTCGGACTTCTCTTTATCCTGTCTCTCTCATTTTTCCTCTACTTAAACTTTCCCTTTGAAAGGTTTATAGAGAGCTCCCTCTGCAAGAGGGGAATAACTGCCCAGAAGGTGGAGTTCCACAGGCTCCCTCCCGAAGTAGTCCTGAAGGAAGTAAGAGCTCCCGCCCTACCCTTCCCCTTAGAGTTAGTAAGGCTAAAGCCCTCCCTTAACCTCAAGGAGTTCAGTTACTACTGTAGAGTTTGCAAAGACGAGGTAGAGGGAAAATTCACAAACCCTTTAACCTACTTATCCTTTAAAGCTAAAGGAATAGAGGTAGGGAAGTGCTACGGAGAGAAGGTAAAACTTGAGGGAAAAGCAGCAGGAGAGGGGTACTTTAAGCTTAAAAGGGGGGAGCTGACGGCGGGAGAGGGAGAGGTAAAGGGGAACTCTCTAAAACTTAAAGGGGTTGCCTTCGGCCTCTTTCAGGCAGGGCTCCTTGACCTCGGGGAGTTTAAGGGGAGCTACAGGGTAATAGGGAAAAACCTATTGGAGCTTAAAGGGAAAGGTTCGGGAAAAGACGCAGATTACAAGCTTTCGGGAAGTTTAAACTTTAACCCAAAAAGGCCGGGGAGCTCCTACCTCAATCTGAAAATAACGGTAAAAGTAAAGAAAGAACCCTTGAAGGGAAAGAGCTTTACCTTTAAACTGAGGGGCTCTGTTAACAACCTGAGGCTCTAATAATGGTTGAGTTCATAACCGGTAAAGTGGTTGAGAGGGGAGAGGAGTTTGTTGTATTGAGGAGCTCTGGGTTCGGATTTAAAGTCTTCACGCCCCACCCCGAAGAGCTGAGTGGAGAAGTTCTGCTCTTTACCGAGCTCCTCCTTCCGCCGGAAGGAACGCCCCTCCTCTACGGCTTTAAAACTAAGGAGGAGAGGGAGCTCTTTAAGCTCCTCCAGAAAGTTCCAAAAGTCGGAGCAAAGGTAGCCCTCTCAATGCTTTCAAAGTTCAACCCGGAAGAGCTAAAAGAGATAATCCTCTCGGGAGACTACGAGAGATTAACCTCGGTTCCCGGCCTCGGGAAGAAGCTCTCCCAGAGGATAGTCCTTGAGCTAAGAGGGAAGCTGAAGGAGGAGAAGGGAATTCCGGAGGAGCTCTACCGGGTTCTAAAGGCATTGGGCTACAAAAAGGGAGAGGTAAAAGAGGCCCTGAAAGGCATAAATTTAGAGGGGCTCTCCTTGGAGGAAGCAGTCAAGGAGGCCGTTAAACGCCTTTCGGGAGCAAAACTTGATAGAGAGACCTAAGAGACTATCAGACTTTATCGGCCAGGAGAGGGTAAAGAAGATTCTGAAAGTGGCGATAGAGTCGGCCAAAAAGAGGGGAGAGCCCCTTGACCACGTCCTCTTCTACGGCCCTCCGGGAACGGGTAAAACAACCCTTTCAACCATAATAGCAAACGAGCTTGATAGGGAGATTAAGCTGGTCTCCGCCCCGACAATTGAGAGGAAGGGAGACCTCTTAGGAATCCTTACGAGCCTAAGCGAGGGGGACGTCCTCTTCATTGACGAAATCCACAGGCTGAACAGGGCGGTTGAGGAGACCCTCTACAGCGCAATGGAGGACTTCAGAGTTGACGTCGTAATGGGAGGGAAGAGGACAGTCTCTATAGAGCTCGCCCCCTTTACCCTAATCGGAGCAACTACGCGGCTCAACCTCCTTACTCCCCCCTTAAGGAGCAGGTTCGGGATAGTCTGCAGGCTGGAGCTCTACACCCCCGAGGAGATGAAGGAGGTCGCGAGGAGGGGAGCGCAGAAGTTAAACATTAAACTTACCGAAGGGGCGTTGGAGCTCCTTGGAAGCTGCTCAAGGGGAACCCCCAGAATCCTCAACCAGATTCTAAAGAGAGTAAGGGACTTTGCAACGGTTCACAGGTGGGAAGAGGTCGGCAAAGAAGAGGTTGAGATGGTCTTAAAGGAGTTGGGGATTGACTCCCTCGGCCTTGACAGGCTTGACAGGAAAATCCTTGAGACAATTGCAGAGGTATTCAAAGGGGGACCGGTGGGCCTTACGACCTTGGCGACCGTCTTAAAGGAAGACCCCGAAACAATTGAAAACGTCCACGAGCCCTACCTGATAGAAATGGGCTTCATAGTCAAAACCCCCCGGGGCAGAAAGCTAACGGAGAAGGGCTGGAAGGCTATAGGGGTAGAGGGAATTCTCCCCCTTAATCTCTTTGAGCAAAGTTAAGTTTTTGCGGAAGATCGGAACTCTCCTTAGTAAGGCTCTTACTATTAAATGTTCAAAGCCTAAACTTAACAGTATAGGTTGTAGAAAGGGGAGCTCCCTCTATGTTCTCTATCAGTTCGTACTTGTAAAAGAGAGAGTTCTTGTAGAAAACAGGGCGTTTGAGCCTCCGGATAAAGGTGAAATCCGGATTAAGGTCTTCCTTTAGCTCTTTTAAGGTTCTTAGTTTCGTTAAGCTTTAAACAGGTCTGACTTGGTTTAAAAACTTTGTATCCTACCTAAAGCTCTTTATACAAAGGTGCTAAAAGTATCGTTCTTCTAAATACCGTAATCTAATAGCAAGACTGGTAATAGCTTAAGTGTCAAAACAAACAATTTGTTTAATATTTAATCTAAAACTCCCTAAGGACATACTAAGGTTAAGGAATACAAGGGAAGAAGCCCTTAGCTCAGGACTCTCTAATACCTTAAGTGAATAAACACCCATTATCTTCCCTGCAGCAGGGCCGCAAGCCTGAAGAAGATAAACAAACTGCCTATTACAGTAAACAGGTAGGGAACCAATTAGATTGGGAGCAGTTCTTAAGTTTTCTCCTCTCCTGAAGGGGAAATAATGATTGGCTTACTTGCACCTGTGTTGTCCTCCAGGTAGGACGGTACCCATGACAAAATTGTTAAGCTCACTTCTTTGAAGTTGAAAAAAAATAAGTTATATTTCTAAATGAAAGCACAATATATTCTAAAGAGGTAAGTAAATTATGGCAAAAAAAGAGTTTTACTTATTTATTCAGGAACTACAAACTCTATCTAAAAAGTTTTATACATTCCCGTTTATCAATATAAACATAGAAGAAGAGTTTCATAAACTGAGCTATGAACTCAAAAAACTAATGGTAAAATATCAATTAATAGACTCAAAGAATAAAATTTATATACCAAAAGAAAACTTTGAACTATGCACAAAACACTTACCAGAGCACAGGCAGAAATACATAAAACAAATAGAATACAGGAAACTCAGTATAGACGGAAAAGAAATAATTTCGATTGATATAGACTCTATTACTCATCTTCTCAGAGAAAACTTATTGGCAGATACATTTGCCTTCCAGCTTAAGCCACCTCCTTTTTTCTATCCTTTACTTATTAGATTTGCTATGGAGACAGCAGGGAAACTACTTTCGAAATTAACCTTTGAGAAATACCAAAATCATTTGCTCTGTTTAAGCAAAGCAACTGCAGACTATATTCTTAAAAAGTAACTGCTATCTCCAAGAAAATCATAGTTCTTACTGATATTGCATATCAAATCTTTGAAACTTCTGTTATTTTCTTGTCCCTGAATTCCTTACCTTCCTCTCCTCCAGCTTTCTCAATTCAAAAGCTTCAAACCTTTAAATAAAGACTCTCTCCCTTACTCACAATTTCAGCTATTCCCACTTCACAATAGCCTTAGTATTTTCCTTTTAATCTCGAACTCCTTGATAACTTTATCTATCAAGTCTCTGTGAGTCATTAATGAACCTCAGCAACTCTAGGCATAAACAGACAGAAGCTTTTTCTCTTTTGCTCCATCTGGAAATTTCAAGCTTAACAATGAGGGGGTTTGAAAATTGCCAATCCCATAAAAAAAACCTATCCTCCCCGGTATGAAAGCAAGGAGACTCAACTTCCAACAAATCCTCAAACTCTCAAAAACCTATATGAACCGGAGAAGACAGGCTCTAATAAAGTATTTATATCCCCTCAAGATCAAAAGGGGAAGACCCAGAAAGCATCCTGACTATCCAATTCTCTCCCTCTTATTTTTGCAGGTAGCCTGGAGACTTTCCTTCAGGGACTTAGAACACTTTGCAGCTCAGATATTTGGAAGAGAAAACATACCAGACTTCTCAACCTATTACTACCGCTTCAAAAAACTATCTCCTATCCTCTTAATAGATTACCTCAACTTCATCTCCCGAAAGCTCCTTGGCAAATATCACAGGCAAATAAAGTTCCTGATAGTAGATGGAATGGGATTTAAGTACGATTGAGGATACTTAGAGGGCTTGAGGTAAAGAGAGTTAAGAGCCACATTAAAGTCGCTGTTCTAAGCGTTCACCTTGAGAACGGTAAAAGGTTTGTTCTGACTGTCTTTCCAGAACGTAGTTATTCTTCGGAAGTAAAAGTTGGAGAGAGGATAATCCATCGGCTCTTAGAGAGGGGGTTCATTCTAAGAGTTTTACAGAACAAGCCTTTGCTTGCAAATAAAGCTTACGATAGCGTTAGGTTTATTGAGCTTGTTTCTTATTCAAGGTGAAAGAAAGTGTCAGCAAGAGTGTAAGGTCTGAGAGTAGGTGTCTGGCTAAGAGGCTTGTTGAGTCTGATGAGGTTTACCGGTATAGGGGACTCATAGAAAGTATTTTCGGGGAGATTAAGCAGGATTCAGGATTTAGGAAGTTATGAGAGGACAAGAAGTTTCCACCTGGCTCAGTTGTTTGTGATGGCAAAGTTTATCCTCTTTAATCCGGGGCTTCTCTTTTTGGTGTGGTGGATTTTTCAAACATCCTCCAGTGAGTCTTTCCTGAAAGATTCTGATAAGTTATAATAAAGTTTTGAAAAACCATTGATGGAGTAGAGCGATGGCAGAGAAGAAGGAAATTTTAGCTTTATATCAATCTGTTAGAGAAGGTGACATAGAGAAAATTAAATTATTATTAGATAAAGGGATTAATGTTAATACTAAAGATAAGGAAGGCTGGACTCCTTTGCATTGGGCTACCAAGAATAAACATACAGAATTGGCACTACTGCTAATAAAAAAAGACGCTTATGTTACTACTAGAGATAAGTTTGGTGCTAGACCTATAGACTTTGCTCTTGAATACAATAATGAAATTTTAATTAGTGAAATGATGTCTCGGCTTATCTCTGAAGAAGAAAAAATTTTTGAAATTATTTAGTATTTAATTTCAAACAAATAGAATCTACGTTGATAGATGTGCGAGCAAGCCGGCAAACTTATTATACAGCCTCTAAAGTGTAAATCTTATGGTAATCAAGTTACTAATAACATCTAACATCTGAATAACCACTTATTATTCCAAGAAAAAGTTCTTACGTAAAACTTTTTGCGACTAGAAATGACTTACTTAATACCTATCTTAATTTCCGTCTCTCAAGTGATTTCCTAGCCAAACTTTACAGCCATAGGTTGAAAAAGCCCAGTCAGGCGTCAAGGCCAAAAGTTGAAAATGAATTGGGAGGATAGGCTAATACAGATATTTGGAATTAACTAAACTCCAATCGTCCTACACAAACTTCAACAAAAATTAAGATTTAAAGTAGAAAAGTGGGGCGGCTTCCTTAACCAGGGAGAGGAGGGAGAAAAATGCTGGTACTCAGTATTTTCGGCTACACCGTTCTCGGACTTTTAATTGTTGTCACTCTCTACAGTTTAATCTCGGTATTAAGGGATAGGGAAAGTGGTTAGGTGGTTCATTATCCTGATAGAAACCATTGCTATCTTCTACCTTTTCCTTGAAAACCGAAGTCTTAGTCAATCTCTTAAACGCTGCCTAGGGAGTGCAGTAAACCCCGACCTCTGGGCCCTTCAGGGGGGTCTATCTGGGAACTTTTCTCATAGTAGTGAGCCTTGGTTCAGGAATCACTTTTCTTTTACTTTACACCCTGTTTCAGAAAATCCCCACGCTCTTGAAAGAACACAGTGGTAGTAGTGATCTAGATGAAGTAATGATTCAATATTTAATAGAGCAGCAAAAGCAAGTTTGAGCTTCTCAAAAAGGAAACCGAGAGGGAGTTAAGGGAGCTCAGAAAGAAACAACAGCTCTTAAAGAGCAGGGAGATAGAGTACCAACGCCTTATTAGAAAACTTCAGTACAGAATAGACAATCTTGAGGAGGAAAGGATAACTATTAAGGCTTCTCCAAAGGTTCTCAGGTTCAGGCAGAGATATAACTTTTCTCACCTAAAGGTCAGTAGCTAGAGTATACTTTTTTAAAAGAAATTAAACTTCAAAGCGCGAAGGAAAAATAGCCAGAGGCAGAAAAGCTGGTAAGAGAACGAACCAAACAGTTAGACTCTCTATACCCAAAAGGCCTTACTATATCCTCTACGGAATAGCCGGAAATAACGAGCAGAAGCTAAACAGGCTGATAAGAACCATCATAGAGGAGAAGCTGGAGAACTCCACGGTTGCCGAGATTGCCTCTACGCTGGAATCTAAGAGCAGGGTAAAGGAGGAAGAGGAATAAACCATAGAGCAGGAATAGGCATAAACTTACTTCCGAAACCTATTAGATAAACCGAGGGCTCCCCCAGCTACGTATTCAGAATTACTATCTTTTATCTTTTTAACCGGTTCATGGGGAGCTTATCCTCTCCAAGTGAGGAAATCAGGAGCTCTTTAAAGTACCTACCGCGAGCTGGAGAAAGATGTAGCGCTAAGGGGTATGCTTAGGGCCAAGTACCCTTATCGCCCTTCTGCAGAGCTTAACTTCCCTACCTTAAGTTTGGTTCTCTTTATACCAAAGTTTAGTAGTGATAGCCCACAAATACCAACTTTCTGTACAACTTGAAAACCTAACTTAAGAAAGAATATAATAAAGTCTCAAGATAGCTAAATATCGAACTTAACGGCTTAATCAGAGGGCTTTTATGCGTAAAACTTGCTTGGCTCTTCTCTCTGCTCTCTCCCTTTTCCTGCCGACAACACAAAGCTCAAAAGCTTTTCTCCTTGAAGAGCTCACTCTCTTCGTCAACCGCCCGTCAACAACAATACGGCTTGAAAAAGACAGCAGCTTCACGGTACCCACAGACACGGAAAAGGGCTTCGGCATCTCCTACTCGGTTGAGAACTTCCCCGTAATTCCCGACGTAAGAGCTGAGTACACCCACCTCCACACAACAGGCTCAAAGCGCCTTAAAGAGGATTTAACAATTGCTGACTACACGGTTGCAAAGGGAACGAAAGTAGGAACAAAGCTTGACGGGAATAACATTAATCTCACTCTCTACTACCAACCTCTTGACCGGCTTAACTACGACTTCTTGAACCTTGAACTGGGAATCAACCTTTTCTTTATTGACTACAAAGTAAAAACGAGCTTCAACTACAGTGGAAATACGACCAAAACCGAGGACGACCTCTCAACGGTCATCCCGAGCTTCCACGTAAAGATAAGCTGTAGCCCTACCTACTACCTGAACCTTTTCTTGAGGGGAGCCATTCCCTTCTCAGACAGGAGGGAAAATAAGGAGATTGAGGGAGGAGTGAAGTACTTCCTCAACTCCCAACTCTACCTTTTCGGCTCTTATGCTTACGGCCTGAGTAAAGCCGACGACGTTGACGGATACGATTTGAAGGCTACCTCAAGAGTCTTCTCTCTGGGAGTTGGCTTTATCTGGTAAATGAAAATTAAGCGTAAAAACTACGGAGGAGAACAAAATGGAGGAGATGAAAGTCTCTTGTGCCCTGACAAACCGCTTTATCTCGGAGCTCCTGAAGGAAAAGATAGACAGCTTAGGAGAGGAAATTAAGTACCTCTCTTACTGGCAGAACGCCGACATAGTGATTGTTGATGACGAGTTTCTCCTTAACAACCTTCCCGAAATACAGAAGTTGATTGAAGAGGAGAAAATTTTAGTACTCCTTGACTACGAACTCTCAGAGGACGACATAGCCGTCTTTTTAAAGCTCTTCCCCATAAAAGGAGTAATCTACAAGGACATGGACCCAAAGCTACTAAAGAAGCTCTTTTACGCGGTTAAGGCAGGAGAAGTCTGGATTAAACGCTCCATCTTCCACTACATCCTAAAAGACGACCTTGCGGTAAGGAATTTCTCAATGAAGGAGCTGAAGATTATCCACTTCCTCCTAAAGGGCTACACCAACAAGGAAATTGCAAAAGAGCTGGGACTGACCGAGCAGAGCATCAAGTACTACATCAACCACCTCCTCAAAAAGGTTAAGTGCGAAAACAGGACTCAGCTGATTATTAAGTTCCTCAAGTTCCAGAAGTTAATTCAGGCTCTCATCAATCAGGGAGAGCTGGTGGAATGCTTAAACGCTTAGCTCTGACGTGGGCCCTGATTTTAATCCCCCTCAAGGGCGTCGGGGCCCAGACAGATAAGAGCTATTACTGTATTCAGCTCCTGTCAAGTAAGGAGATAACTGAAAGAGAGAGGGAGCTCTTCAAAGAGCTTAACCGGGAGTTTAAAGGGGTAAGGCTTGAGAAAATCGGCCGGTACTATACCCTCAGAATCGGGTTCTGGAAAGAGATAGGGGAAGCAAGAAGGGCTCTTAACCGTTTGAGAAAGAAGGGGTTTAAGGGAGCTTTCCTGAGGAAGTGCTACTACCTGCCCAAAAGGTGGGTTCTTCCTAAGCAAACGGAAAAGCCCCGACCTTCTCCCAAAAGAAGGGTTAGGGAAAATCCTAAAGAGCAAGAGAGAATTTCCCAGCTGATTGAATCTCTATTAAAGGAGAACACCAAAAGGGAAGTAGGAGAGGAAGGAGGCAGGGAGGTTAAGTTCCCCGAAAGCAGGAAGGAAGGTAAAAAGGAGAAAGGAGTTGAGTTTTCTTTCGGAACTTCGGTAAACAGGGAGCTTTCAAAGAGTTACTCTTTTACCGCCCTCTACTACAGGGGAGCAGGATTGAGGCTAATTAGGTCGGGAGACAAAACAGAGCTCGGCGTAGCAATAAGGGAGCTCTCAAAGGAGTTCTGGCTCAAAGACACGCTCCTTTTAAAGCTCGGTATCCTCCGCAGGGAGAATCCCCTTGAATCATGGAGCCCCCTCTCGGCTGAGGCCTTAGGCGACTTTGTTGACAAAAAGCTCTCACTTTCGGCCTCTTATCAGGCCTTCAGAAACTACGAAAACCAGATAGACCTGAAGGGGCTCCTCTCCTTAAGGGGCGGGCTAACTTACCACTTTTCAAACTCTTCGGGAGTTGAGCTAACCTACCTCTACGACAGGTTCACAAAAGAAAGAGAGCTCCCCTTTTCAACCGGAAGCAGGTTTAACCTTAAAGGCTGGAGCGGGAGCTTCTCGGCCTTTGCCTCCGTCAGGGGGAGCTCCTACCTGTTGAGACTTGGGGGAAAGGTTAAAGACTTAAACCTCAACTTCTTTACTGACAGCTCCCTCAGTATGCCTCCCCAGTCAAAAGGAGAGCTCTATACCGACGGTAAAACCCCATTCTTCGCCCTTGACCCGATGAACCTTACGGGAGCGGAGTTTAAGCTGAGCTTAAAAGAGTTTTCTCTCTCAAGCTCCCTCTACGGCGTGAACGGTAAGGGCAAAACGATTTTAATAGGCAAAAGGAAGCTAAAGAGCAGGGGAAGATTTGCCGGCGTCTCCCTATTCCTCAAGTATAGCTTAACCTCACCCAGAAAAAAGCTGAGCTTGGGCGGCGGGCTTTTCTTCCCGGGAAACGCCTTTGAGGAGAGAAAACCGAAGGCGGGCGGATACCTTGACGTTAAAGTTAGCTGGTAATCTTCTTCTGATTTTCCTCTTTTCCTGCTCAACGGCTCCGATAACCTACCGCAACCTAAAGGAGTGCAGAGTAAAGCCTTCCCAAGCAGTAGAGGTAAAAAAGCTGGCAGACAAGGGTTTCCCCCAAGCTCAGCTCTGTGAAGGGAAACTGCTCTTAAAAGGGGGAAGGAACAAAGAGGCAAGGAGATACCTTCTTATGGCCTTTAAAAGCCTTAAAGGAAAAAAGAAGGGAGAGGCGGCCTACCTGATAGGTAAAAGTTTCTTAAAAGAGGGGAAAAGGAAAGAAGCGAGGGAGTGGTTCTTTAAAGCTACGGAAAACCTCTACCCCAACAGGGAGCTTTTTAAATTGACCGATTACCTAACTCTAAAGGAGCTCAAAAGACTTGAAGAGCTCGGGAAAAGGGAGCCGGTTCTTTACCTTTATATAGGAGATTACCTAAAGGAAAACGAACTCTTTAGGGGAGCTCTCTTCTACTACCAGCTTGCAATAAGGTACGGAATAAGAGAGGCGAGGTTGGGCTCGGCCGCCTGTCTTTTTAAACTGGGGAACCAAAAGCTTGCCCGTTCAATCCTTTTAACCGAGTACGAGAGGGGAAACAGAAAGGCCGCCCAGGTAATGGGGGAGCTCCTATTTGAGGCCGCCTCTTCTGTAGGAAAGGGGGAGTGCCTCTTAATAGAGGTAAAAAGTCCCGAGGAGTTTTTGAGAGAGAGAGTCGCTCAGATAAAGGAGAAGGCAGAGCTCTACAGGGAGGCCTCTCGGTGGTTTAAGAAGGCAGGGGAGGAGAGGAGAGCCGAAGAGAGCCTTCACCTTTACAGAGTTTACTCATTTAAAGAAAGAGAGAAACTGCCTAAAAAGGAGCTCCCGAACAAGCAGCTAATGGAGCTGTGCAGGGAGGGGGAGCTCTGGGCTGAATACCTGCTATCACAAAGGCTCAAAACTCCCAACTCCGAAGCGGCACAGCTCCTATACAGGAAACTCTTTAAGCAGTAGCTCTCGGGGAGAGCGCAAGGGGAAGCTCAAAACTGCTCTGGAGCTCCCTGAGGCTCATCTTCAGAAGAGCTTCAAGGTTTACGCCGTCGTAAGGAATAACTTTAAAAGAGTAGTTAAAGGCATCACCATTTAATCCGCTTTTTTTCATAACTCCTTTAATTCTTGAAACCACCTTAAAAACATTTATCCCCTCTCCCCGAGACTTAAGAGAAACAACGGCAACCGAGTAAACTCCCCAGGAGAGGTTTGCTATAAGGTCGTAAAACCTGAAGCTTCCTGCAAGTGCTTCCTCAAACTCCTCTTTCTTATCTTCGGGGAGGTAAGGAACTCTAAAAGAGACAAGGAGAACCCTTCCCTCTTCCCTAATACACTTTGAGGTCTCCCTTGAAAGGTGTTTTAAAAACTCGTTTACGTCTCTTATTACCCTCTCCTTCGGACTTCCGTTTACAAAGAAGAGGGTTTCGGCAACGTTTCTGAGCCTTGTAAGTGTTTTCTCTAATGCCTCCATCTCTCCCTCCTAAACTGGAATGTAGATTGAAGTATTACTCCAGAGGATTTTTAAGGGACTCCTTTTTTCACTGAAAACAAACAGATGATTCATTTTTCACCCCCCGGAACCTTTAGCCCGTTTTAAATTCCATTTTAGGGGAGGAGCTCCCCCTCTCCGCTAACCTTTAAGTGAACAGAGAGGGGAAGTTTGTTTTAAACTCCAGGTTAAACTTTTCCACCCGAAAGAACAAAATCTACCATCTCCTTCAGAGCTCTGAACTTACCGCTCTGAGCCGCCTCAACTAAAGGGGTGATTCCCTGTGAGTCCTTTTCGTCAAGGGAAGCGCCGGCCTCAAGGAGAACCTTTACAACCTCTGCACAATCGCCCGAAGCGGCGTAGTGGAGGGGAGTTTTCTTCACCATGTCTTTGGGAGAGGGCTCAACTCCCGCCTCAAGGAGAAATCGGGCAACTTTGGGAGCTCCAAGCATTGCACAGAAGTGGAGGGGGGTTTTACCGAAGTTATCCTTAAAGTCAAGGTAAGCTCCGGCCTCAACAAGAACTTTCAACGTCTCAACGCTGTCGCTCTTTGAAACAAGGTGAACGGGAAGCCTTCCAAAGTTATCTTTCAGGTTTACCCAAAGCCTCTTCTCAATCAGGTATGCGGCACACTTTGGGGCTCCGAAAGAGGCGGCATAGTGGAGAAGGCTCTTTCCCTCCTTTCCGCTCTCCTTAAGTGATAGAAGCCCCTTCTCAACGAGAGATTTTAAGAGCTCCACTCTGTCTGCTTTAAATATTCCCTTAACTATGGGGCTCTCGGGATTCAGCCTCTCCCCTGCAAGCTCCAAGAGGGAAGCCAGAAGCTCCGGAGTCCCCAGCTCAACTCCGTAGTCAACGGGAGTTTTACCCTCACTGTCAGGCTCGTTAAGGAGTTGAGGCTCAGAGCCGGCTATAAGAGAAAGGGCTTTCAAGTTGTCAGAGATAACGGCAAGGTGAAGGGGAGTTCTTCCTCTATCGTCCTTGAGCTTCGGGTCTGCTCCTTTCTCTATCAAGAGCTCAAGGAGCTCCCCGCTTGAGGACTTTACTGCGTAGTGAAGCGGAGTTTCCCCCCTTAAGTCTTTAGCGTTAACGTCGGCTCCCTCTTCAATGAGTAAAGAGGCAACCTTTAAACTGTTCCTGAGGGCACAGACGTGGAGGGGAGTCTTTCCCTCTTTGTCTTTAACTCCAACGCCTGCGCCGGCCTCAACGAGCCTGCGGGCTATCTCAAGGTTATCGGTAAAAGCGGCAATGTGAAGGGGAGCAACTCCGGAAGGGTCTGAACTCCCTGCCTTTGCTCCGGCCTTAAGGAGAATATCAACTATCTCAAGGCTTTCAACCTCACAGGCGTAGTGGAGTGGAGTCCTTCCTACCTCATCAGCCTTCTCAAGCTCCGCCCCGGCGAGGATTAACCTTCTTACGCTTTCGGGCTGTTCTTTCAAAACGGCGTAGTGAAGTGGGGTTCTCCCCTTTTTGTTAGCTCTGTTTGGGTCTGCTTCCCGTCCGAGGAGGAGTTCCATAACTTCTAAGCTTCCTCCGGCGGCGGCGTAGTGGAGGGGAGTTCCTCCAAAGGTGTCTTCAACCTCAAGCTCTGCTCCCATCTCTAAAAGCAGCTTTGCAACCTCGGGCAGGTTTAGAGCAGCCGCGTGGTGAAGGGGAGCTTTTCCTTCAGCATCCCTCTCGTTAAGGTCAAAGCCTTTGTCGGCAAGAAGCTTTAAGGAGTTAACGGCCTTTGAGGTAACCGCTTCAACAACAAGCCCTTTTCCTTTTAACTTCTCCAGACCTTCTCCCTTTAAAAGGAGCTCCAGAATTTCCGTATTGTCGTTGGCAATTGCATAGTGGGCAGGCGTTCTGGCGAAACCGTCCTCGGCCCAAGGGAGAGCTCCGTGAGAAAGAAGAAGGTCAACAAGCTCCGTAAGGTTCCTTGAGACGGCGTAGTGAAGGGGGGTCTTACCTAACTTATCCTTACAGTCGGGCCCGTGGCCGAGCTCAAGCAAAACCTCCAGTACGACGGCCTCTCCAGTATTAACGGCGTAGTGGAGGGGGTAGAGGTTGTCATTATCGGGTACCTCTTTTAAGAAGAAGAGCTCCTTAATTAAAAAGAGGTTCTTGTTCAAAACCGCCTTGTGAAGGGCGGTCTGTCCCTTGCCGTCCCGGGCGTGGGGGTCGGCTCCCTTCTCTATGAGGAAGAGAACGGAAGACTGAGCATCCTTCTCGGCAGCAAAGAGAAGGGGAGTATAGCCGGAAGAGTCCCTGTAATTGGGATCTGCTCCGGCTGTTAGAAGAAGCCCTACTGCCTCAAGCTTTGACTTTGCAGAGGCATAAAAGAGTGGCGTTCTTCCCTTTGAGTCGGGAATGTCGGGAGTCTTTACCTTCTCAAGGAGTAACTTTAAAACCTTAGCACTTCCGGCACTGGCGGCATAGTGGAGCGGTGTTCTACCTTCCTCGTCAACCTCCAACGGAGAAGCCCCTAAAGAGAGAAGCTTTCGAGCAACCTCAAGGGAGTCCGAGGCTGCAGCGTAGTGGAGAGGGGTTCTCCCCTTTTTATCTTTCTCGTCGGGCGAAAGCCCTAACTTAACGAGAAAGTCAACAACCTGATGGCTGTTGCTCTTTGCAGCAACGTGAAGCAGAGACTGGCCTTTATCGTTAAGACTTAAAGGGTTTTCTCCCCTTCTGACCCCTTCCGAAAAGAGCTCGGGGTCGTTCTTTAAAACTCCGGAAAGTAGGAGGGAGCTCCTTTCCCTTACGCTATCCATTTCTACCTCTTCTTTTGGTTTTCTCGTACCAGAGAATTAGATTCCTCTCCTTCCTCAACCTCTTCAGGTAGTCGTTAATCTCCCTTTCGGTAAAGTCCCTTCCGAGAATCCTCCTAAGGTTATCTTCTTGCTCTTTAAGCTCCTGAAGTTTCCACTTAAAGTACTTCTGAACAACGGGGGAATAAACATCTGCAGGGTTCTTAGGTTGCCAATAACCTTTTGCAATTCCCTCAATTATGAGAGCATACACAGCTTTCTCTATTGCTCCCTGAAGGGCATAAAGACCGGGTTCATTGGTAGTAACTCCGGTCTCAAGTTGAAAGAGCCTTTTCCACTTGACGTATTTAAATGCATGAACGTCTAAAGCCCGTGATAGAATGGTTTTTGTTGCAGTAACCGTCAAAAGAACTTCTCCCGTCTTTGCAGATATTGCCCTCAGGTAAACAGTAACCCTGTCTCTCCTGAGCTGGGTAGAGCCGCCGACTCCGAAATACTTGGCGCCGAAGCCTCCGGTAACTGTATCGGTATCGTACCCGATAATACCACCGGTCAAAATTACGGGAGCAAACTTTAAGGGGGGCAAAATGTTCTTTTTTGGTTTTAAACCCTTTGCCTTTAGCTCCTGCTCAATAGCGTTCCTGATAATTCTCCTTTCGGTTAAAAGGTCCGCAAGATTCTCTCTTTCTACCGGTAGGAACCAACCACTGTCGTAAGCAGCTTTAACCAAAATGGAAGTTGCGCCCTGTGTCACCGCGGTAGAAAATGTACTTATGTTGTTGTAAACCTTGTACTGCCCGGTCTGGTCTCTGAAGTTGTAAATAGCGACGGGAATAACCTCTTTCGGAGAAGGAAGAAATTGAAGAAGGCTGTGGGACGGAGGTTCTTGGTTAACAACAGGAGGTTCAACGCTTAAGGGTTTTGTGGGTGGGGTGTAGGCACAGCCTACAAACGAGAGAAAACCCGAAAAAAGCATGGGTAGCAGTCTCCTTTTCATTTGAAGCCGTCCTCCCGGTCTTATTAAGGTTTATCTGAAGAGCTACTGGTTGTACATGGGAACGATTACCTCAGTTGTTGAACCGGTACTTGTATCTACGATGTTAACGTGGATTTCTCCTCCTTGAGGCTGAACGGTAACTTGAAAGTTCTCAATTTGATAAGTTCCGGCCGGGAGTTCCTCGTCTCCGAAGGCAGCGTTAACCAGTTTAGAAGCAAGCCTGCTCAAAATCATGTACTGGAGTTGCTCTTTAAAACGGTCTATCGGGTTTTTAACAGAAACTTTCTTCCGAGGAGCGTGGTAAATATTTTGTTTATCGGCTTCGGCCAGAAGACCTCCCCAGTTATCAGGGTCTCCGCCGAAAGAGGGGATAATAGGTTTGTAAGTAATTGTTGAAGCTAAAGCAGCAACTGGTAGAGAAACAAGAACGAGAGCACATAAAAGCTTTTTCATTTTATACCCCCAACTTTAGAGCTCCTTTTCAAGAGATTTAAGACGAAAATAATTCCTAAGTAAGAAGGAAAGGGTTTTTTTTACAGCTTCAAGAGCTTTTGACTGCATGTCCATTTCGCCCATTGTCGGCTTTAGAAGGCTTGTATAAACTTCGTAATTGAAGATGTTATCCCCGACTTTTACGTAAACCCAACTTTGCCGGAAAGAAACCTTTCTTTCACCAATTATTATGAAGTACCCTTTTATCCCTTTGGGAGCCTCCCAAATTTCTTGATAGGTTCTATAAAACTTATGCCCCCAAGGTGTTTTTGTTTTATCAACTATGTAATAATCAATATCGTAAACTTCAGCTGCCCCTGATTGATGGAGTGAAAGGGAGAAAAGAAAGAAGAAAATTAGGAGAGACAAAAAAGAAGGGATAACCCTCCGAAGAGGGCTACCCCAGCCGGGAGGACGCTTAAATCCCCCCACCCACGAGTATAAAAACGGAGGGGGGACTCCCCTCCTACGCTTAAGCTTACTTGACATATGCCTCAACCGTTGCATTTCCGCTTACGCTGTCTTGAACAATCTTGATTGTGTTATCGCTGGAAGCAACCTGAATGTCAGCATAGGCTTTGTTAGCAGCAGTCTGGTAGACCATGATATTGTTGTTGCTTCCGTCAACTACAGCGTGGAAGTAATTCTGAGTATCGGCTTCCTGGTGGATTGCAAAGAGGTTAGTATCACCGCTGTTAACAGCGATATCTAAGACGTTCTCACCGCCGAGCTGTACAGCAGGCTTGTTGTCAGACTCCTCGTAAGCAACAACGTGGTTGTTGCTGTCAAGGTAGGAGCCAAGAACTTTGTTAGAGTCTGTAATGTCAAGTGTAATTGTATTGTTAGCATCACCGCTCTGGTAGATGCTTACGAAGTTGTCGTTTCCTTCGTCGATTGAAACGCTGTTAGCTCCGTTTGATGTCTCTTGGTAAACAAGGTTTGTGTTACCATCTCCCATTGTAGCTGTAAAGTCGTTATCTCCGGTAGCCTTCTGATAGAGACCGACGGTGTTGTTAGAGCCTGCAGTAATCTCTAAGTCGTTGTCATTACCGTCCTGAGTAGCGTAACCGGACTCCTCAAACGTAAGGTCGCCGCTGTCGTACTTAACGCCAGCAATCTTAGTTGAGCTTCCGTTAATTTTGATTGTTACATCGTCATTAGCTCCTGAAGCTGTTCCCTTAACCCTGACGAGGTTTGAGCTTCCTGTAATCTCAATCTTGTCATTGATGTGGTCAGCAGCAGTCTGGTTGAGAACTACAGTGTTGTCGTCACCAGTTTGAGTAATTTCGTTCTTTACATAACCGCTTGAAGCTTCCTGAGTCTCAACAGTGATTGAGTTGTTAGCACCGTCCTGAGTGATGTTGTTGTCAACGTAAGTACCGGCTTCCTGCTTGGTAATAGTTATGGTGTTGCCATCGCCACCTTTCTGGGTAATTTCGTTCTCAATGAATTCATCACTTGCAGTTTGAGTATCAATAGAAATCGTGTTGTTGTTGGTAAGCTGCTTGACGAAGTTACCGATGTTAGTCTTTGCATCTTGGTCTTTAATGGTAAGGGAGTTGGAGTCGCCGGATTGTTCTACTTCATTTTCCATATAACCATCGTCAGTTTCCTGAGTTTGCAGTGAAATTGAGTTGTCGTTTCCACTTTGAGTAAAGACGTTCTGAATGTAATCACCAGCATTTTGTGAAAGAACCTCTACAGAATCACCGGTTCCAGTCTGAGATATAGTGTTCATTATGTCAGAGCCGGCAATTTGAGTGCTGAGGTTAACCTTATCTTTCTTGTCTCCATCGTTGGTCTGAGTTATCTCATTGCTAATAGAACCGCCTGCACTCTGAGTACCAATGGAAGCCGTGTTGTCTCCTGCACCGTTAGCATGCTGATTTACAGTGTTTGTGATATCTCCACCTGAAGCCTTTTGAGTAGTGATAGTTAAGTGGCTGTGGCCTGTTCCTGAACCATCCTGAGTAATTGTAGTGGTTTGGTTTTGATCTGCTGACTGAGTATCAATAGATACCTCGTTATTTTCTACACCTGTTTGAAGAATCGTAATTTTGTTCTCACCACTATTTGCCGAAGACTCAGAAATGTGAATGGTGTTACTATTTGAGTACTGCTCAACTTGAAGAGTAGCGTTTGTTCCGGCACTCTGTGTTCCGAGAACGACTTGGTTGCTGTTTGCAGTTGTAGAGGAATCTTGACCTTGCTTGACCTTGATTAAAGCATCATCACCGGCAGTTTGTGCGTCATTAACCTTGATTACGTTGCCATCACCGTACTGGTCAAAGTTAATGTAAGCGGTGTCTTCATTATCACTTCCGGCTTCCTGCTTCTTTACGTATAATTTGTTTCCAGTTCCTTCCTGATGGTAAGCAGAGCTTCCGTCAAAACCTTTAACTGCAGCGTCGCCGCCGGCTTTCTGGTAAACATCTACTTCGTTATTGCCGGCTACTGCGGCACCTGCAAAGGTTACTCCTCCCACTGCTGCCAGTGCGAGAGTTGCTCTGAGAAGCCTCCTGACTCCCATGGTCTCCTCCTTCCGATTGGTTTTTTGTTGCTTCCTGACTCTGATTATAGGGAGGAGCAACCCCAAGATTTGCTGTTTAAAGGTATAAAAAGAGGTGTTTTTGGTTTTTAACCATAAGGAGAAAAAGAACTTACCCAAAGGCTAACCTTGATTAAACCATTGGATAGAAAATGGGGGAGGGGCTCCCCCGAAAATGGAAATTTAAATTTCAGTTTCCTGAAATTGGCGGGATAAAAATTAGAGATTTACCTGCTTGACTTCAAGTATTTCGGGAATCTCTTTAATCTCCTCAATTGCCTCCTGAGGGACGTCGTCGTCAACGAGAATCACTCCTTTGGCCTCTTTGCCCTTCTCCTTCCTGCCGAGCTGGAAGCCTGCAATGTTTACCCTGTACTTACCGAGAATTGAGCCCAGTTTCCCGATAACTCCGGGAACGTCGTAGTTCTTAATTAAGAGGAGCTTGCCCTCAGGAGTAAGGTCAAAGAGGAAGCCGTTTATCTCAACAATTTTGGGGAACTTATCGTCCATAACCGTCCCGGCAATCGTAAACTCCTCTCCGTTTTCCCCCTTGCAGATAACCCTGATTAACTTCTTAAAGTTAATACCTTCAGGCCTCTTAACTTCAACGATTTTTATCCCCTTCTCTTTGGCAAGGAACGGAGCGTTAATCAGGTTAATGGGAATGTCAACAACTTTCTCAAGAAAGCCTTTAAGGAAGGCCGTAGTAAGGGGCTTTGTATCCTCTCCCAAATCTCCCCTGAACTCAAGGACGATTTCCTTACTCCTTGAGCAGGCAACCTGAACAGCAAAGAGACCGAGCTTTTCCGCAAGCTCCATAAAGGGCTTTAAGACTTTGGCAGCGGCAGTATCTTCAAATGGAGCGTTTACCGCAAATTCAACCTCTTCACCCCTCAAGGCAGCAAGAACCTGATTTGCAATTATTACAGCAACATTTGTCTGGGATTCAAAGGTATTTGCACCGATGTGGGGAGTTACGACTATGTTGGGGGCGTCAAGGAGGATGTTATCGGTGGTGGGCTCTTTGCTGAAGACGTCAACTGCCGCTGCCCTAACTTTTCCGCTAACGAGGGCTTCGTATAAGTCCCTCTCGTTTATTATCCCTCCCCTTGCAATGTTAAGGAGGATAACTCCGTCCTTCATCTTCTCCATCTCTTTCTTTGTAATCATATTGCGGGTCTCTTCGGTTAAGGGAGTGTGGACGGTTATTATGTCCGAGCGCCTTAAGAGCTCCTCAAGCTCGTCAACCAGCTCAACCCCGAGCCTCTCGGCCTTTTCTTTCTTTATGTAGGGGTCGTAGGCAATTACTTTCATGTCAAAGGCCTTTGCCCTTATCCCTACCCTTGAGCCTATCCTTCCGAAGCCGATTATTCCGAGGGTTTTACCTGCAAGCTCAACCCCCATAAACTTCTTCCTCTCCCACTTCCTCTCTTCCTTTAAGGACTTGTGGGCGTAGGGGATTAACCTTGCAGCGGCTATCATCATTCCCATCGTGTGCTCTGTGGCGGCTAAAGTGTTACCGGTAGGGGCATTAACTACGAGGATTCCCCTTCTTGAAGCTGCCTCAAGGTCTATGTTGTCAACTCCGACGCCGGCCCTTCCTACCACTTTGAGGTTTTTTGCTCTCTCTAAAAGCTCCTCGTTAACCGGCGTACCGCTCCTCGTAATGAGGGCGTGGTACTGAGGGATAATCTCAAGGATTTTCTTAAAGTCCCTAAAGAGCTCCGGCTCGTAGGTAAGTTCAATGTCGGGCTGTTTTTTAAGGAGCTCTATTCCCGGCTCGGCAATGTGTTCGGTTATCAGAACCTTAAACTTTTCCATTCTTAACCTCCAAATCTCCTTGTGGGTGCAGATTATACACCCGTTAAACGGCGCTGAAGAGAAACCTCAAGAGATTTGTGGCGTAAGAGCCGGCCGGAAGGAAGAACTTTAGCCGGTAGCCCTCACTCAACCTCTCAACTTCAAGCTGCTCGGGTTTTACAAGAGCCTTCCTTTTAAAAGGGTGGAATAGGGGAGAAAGGGGTAGGAGCTCCTCCCTTTTAACTCCCAAATCTTTCAGGATTTCGTCGTAGAGTGCCACTTGGGGAGTAAAGGAGGCAATAGAGGAAGGAAGGGGGATTTCCTCAAGGGGGTAGTAGAGGTAACCTAACTTATACTTGAACTTCAGTGCCCGGGAACTCCTTTCCCTAACCAGCCTTGAGAGGAGCTCATTAAAGAGGTAAGACTGAAGGACGTTGGCCTGAAACTCAAGCTCACTCTGAGGAATGAGTTTGAAAGCTCCATCCCAATCCCCTCCCCGTGCTAAGAAGTTAGAGACTCTCCTCCTCCAGCCCTTAAAGAGACGGGCGGCCTCACTAAACTTTCCCTCCACAAAAAGTTTCTTTGCCCTCCTTAAGGCCGAGCCCTCCCAACCTGCTGGAGTAAAGAGGTACTTAACCGCCTCCTCCTTAGACTTTAAAAGCTCGGTAATAAAGAACTTTTCTCCCCTTACGGGAGTAAACCTCTGTTCACCGTAGTAGTTGGGAAGGCCGAGATTTCTTAAAACTTCCAGCCTATCGGGAGGGAGGTCCCTTACTCCCCTTACCACAACCTCAAACCTGTTCCCCTTTAATACCTCTCTCGGAGCCCTATCAAGCCGGCCGACAAACTCAACTTTCAGGTTATCTTCATTTAACTCCTTTAACCTCAAGGGCTCTTTAACGGCTATAAACTGAACGGTCTCTGCATTCTTATCCTTAAGCCCTCCGTAGAGGACATCCCGGGGCTTAAGCTGCGAAAGCCTTGCAACTCTATTTACGGCTTCAGAGGTCTCCATTCCTCTCTTAAAGAGCCTGTAATACCTGTACTTCCCTCTTTTCCCTCTTAAAGGGTTCAGGCTTAAAACCTCCTCAACCCTAAAGTCCTCAGGCTTTCCCTTTACCTTCAATGCACCTCCGAAAATCGGTTAAGATTTAAGGAAATCTATTAACTAAGGAGGAAGTATGAAGGTCTATTTGATTGTCTTCTCACCTACCTGCGCCGAGGGAACTTTCATGTTTGCAGAAGAGCTTGAGTTTATAAACGACGCCCACGTCAGGGTTTCGGGCTACTTCGCCTATAAAGAGGACATTTCCGAGTACAAAAGGCTTAAAGAAGAGGGGGCAAAAAAGAGGACTCTAATAATCCCCCAGAGCTCCTACAACTTCATTGAGGAGCTTGAAGTTTGAGGGAAGACCAACTCGGGGTGGCAGGGGCATATATAATGGAGGTGAACCTTTTACGGAGAGAGTATGCTCCTTCACCCCGTTCTGGTTCTTGACAAGACCTACTACCCGGTTGCCGTATTCAGCCACAAGAAGGCCTTTCTGCTGGAGCTCCTAAGTAAGTGTGAAGTCCTTGAGTATTACCAAAACCTCTACCTGAGCTCCCCCGCAAAGAAGTACCCGGCCCCCCTGACTATCAGAATTCCGGTTCTCCTCCGCCACTGGCAGAGCTCTTCCCCCACAAGAAGGGCAATCTTTATAAGGGATAACTTTACCTGTGCCTACTGCGGGAAAATAGTTAAGGACAGTGAGGCAACAATTGACCATATAATCCCCAAAAGCAGAGGGGGAAAGTGGAGCTGGGAGAACCTGATTACCTGTTGCTCCGAGTGTAATCAGAGAAAGGGAGGGAAGACGCCGAAAGAGGCGGGAATGGAGCTCCTATTTAAACCCAAAAAGCCCTCAAACTTCCAGATAGACCTTAACAGGTGGAGAAACAGGTTTAACAGGGAGTTCTTAGAAGCCCTCGGCAGGTTCGGAGTAAGGTGGGAAGAGGAGATAGGGTAGAGAAAATGAGCCGGCTTCTCTTCCTCGTTCTCCCCTTTCTCGCCAACCCATCGTGTAGCAATAGCCCCTGCTCCCCAAACTTGACACGAGCACCGATTTAAAGGGTGAAGAGGTTGACGGTATAAGAAAGGACGTCCTAAGAGAGATTGAAAAGAGATTTGAAGAGAAATACCAAGGTAAAGAAAACATTTATAAGTCCATTCTCCTCTCTGCATGGGTTGACCAAAGATTGTTTGAAATTGACCCGACTGACAAAGAACAGGCTAAACACTATTCAATTTTGTGGGAGCTAGACGTTGAGTACATAGGTGATAGCTATAAAGAGTATTACATACCTATATTTGATAAAAAAGTACAACAAACCTTACCCGGATTTTTTTGGAAATAAAGAAAGCCTCCTAAATACTTTAAAGAACTTGATGAAGTCCTTGATGCAGGAGATTTAATAAGTACACTGACTTACAATACTTAGGAAAGAGCTAAATACTTCAATCAAGTAAATAAAAGCCTTGATGGAACAGTAACATCGTTAATACCCGAAGAAGCCCACAAAAGAGGACTTTCTACCTGCCAAGTTCTTGAGAAAATAAAAGAATACCGGGAGCAAGGTAAAGATATCAATTCAATTAATTACAAAGAGATAATCAATGAATTAGCTCAAGGGAAAAAGCAGAACCCTTCTAAAATCGGAAAAATTGAACAGTTTTATTAACCCCTTTTAACCCTTGAATCCCCACCTAGAGGATAAATTCAGAAAAAAATGAAGGAGGGGAAGGTATGAAAAAGCTCTTATCATTTTTCATCCTCTTTATCATCTCAACCTCATGCAACTGGAAACAGGATTCTGTCAAACCGCCTCCCGAGGAGAAGAGCCAGCTCTATTCCCAAATTGAAGAGGCTATTAAGAAAGGGGAGCTCCCCAAGCTTGACACAAGCACCGATTTAAGGGGCAAAGAGGTTGACGGCATAAGAGAGGACGTACTCAGAGAGATTGAGAAGAGATTTAAAGAGAAATACCAGGATAAAGGGAACATCTATAAGTCAATTCTCCTCTCTGCATGGGTTGACCAGAGGCTGTTTGAAATTGACCCTACTGACAGAGAGCAGGCTAAACACCATGCAGTTTTAATAGACCTGGGTGTTGACTGCAATATAGATAGTTATAATGAATACATTATTCCTAAAATAGAAAATAAGTACAAAATACCCTATCCGAACTTTTTAGATGTAAAAGAACCTGCAGCCGAGTACGAAGAAGGGTTTGATGAAATTATAGAAACCGGAAAAACAATAACTGCCTTAACTTACAATACTTATGAAAGAGCAAAGTATTACGACCAGTTAAACAGAAGTTTAGATGGAACTGTATCTTCATCAATTCCCGATGAAGCCCATAAAAGAGGATTATCCACCTGCCAAGTTCTTGAGAAAATAAAAGAATACTGGAAGCAGGGAAGAGATATTAGTTCAATTGATTATATGGAAATAATTGACGAGCTCTCACAAAAGTAAACAAATATAGGATGAGCTATGAGATTACTAACTTTTATCCTGGTACTAATATTTTATATCCCTTCACTTGCAGGTGTTCCGGACTGGTGTTATGAAAGGAAAGTCCAGACAGTCTTTGTCAACGGCATGTTAGTAGATAGAAAGTCTGCAAGATACAGTATCAATAAACTTAAAAATTTAATTTTAGTTCCAATAAATAATCAGCTTAAAAATTTTTATCTGCAAAACTATTTTGAAGCCGAATCTCCCAAGTTGCTATACAACTACCACATGGGTAAAGTAGACGATGCAATTGAAGCTTACATACAGCTTTGTCTTGAAAGCGGAATGACTTTTGAAGAGGCGAGGAAGACCTTATACCTCTGGCTGGCGAAGTTAAATAACATCGCAATACCACCTACTCTTTCACCAATATATCAACTCTTCTTTGATAAGTATCTTGATAAAATTACAGAAAAACAGGTAGAGAAGCTCACCGAGGAAAACTACGGCATACTATTGAAAAATTATCAAGAGCACAAGGAGAAACTTCAAGAATGGCTAAATAAAGGCTATCCGGTAATTCTGGTAGCCCACTCTCAAGGCAACTTCTTTGCCAACGCCTATGCTGACAATGGGTGGCTCCAACCTTCCGACAATTCGGCCCCGCCTCCGGTTGTCAGGGTTCTCCACCTCGCAACTCCGGCCACAAAGTTGGCCTTAGGAGACGGAAAAGCTATCTACTACACGGCATCCGAGGATTTGGTAATAGCGAAATTCGTAAGGTTCGCTTCAGATTTAGCCCTTGATATTAAGATTCTCCCTCCGAATATCTCCCTTAACTGCGGCTCTATAGCAGTATGTCTGTCCCGCCTTCACGACATAACACTCCACAGTTTTGTAAATACCTACCTCAATGAAAACTACCCACCCGGCAACTCTATGAGGAGTCTGGTAAGAACTGCTCTTGAGAGTTTTATAAAGTCCGCCGTAGAAGAGTGGTACAGCAATTTAATAGGAGCTCCCGGCAGCAACTTCTACGAGTTTGAAAAGCTAGCCTTAAACGGCAGATGTCCCGTGTGCGGTATTGACCCGACCGCAATAACGGGGCGTCAGATAGACCCACCGAGAATTGTAGAGCTTGATTGCTCAAACAACCCCGGAGTAGCCATGCGGGGAGGTTATCAGGTCACCACTTTAATTCTTGATACTTCAAAGCTGCCCAAAAACAGCTCTCTCAACTTCTACTTTGAGCCTTACTACATACCCGACAGCATCTGTATAAGCCATCCGCCGGGAAATGAGATTTACAAGAGAATAAAAATCGGAAGGAACGTAGGAACGCCCGATTTACCGATTAATGAAAGCTTCCAAGTTAACAACTTTTACGGAGTAGACCCCCTTAAGAGCAAAGTTGTTGTAATTATAGTAGGGGAAGACCCCCAAACGGCGTGGGATTTTGAGATAGGGTGCCAGTAAAGGGTAGGGGGAGCTCCCCTACCTCTCTATCCAGTAGTTGGGTGCTTCCTTAGTGATAATAACGTCGTGGACGTGAGATTCCTTAAGGCCTGCAGAGGTAATCTTTACAAACCTTGCTTTCTTCCTCATCTCCTCAATGTTTGCGGCCCCGCAGTAGCCCATTCCGGCCCTTAGACCTCCAACAAGCTGGTGGATTGTATCGGCCAGCGGGCCCCTGTAGGGAACCATCCCCTCAATTCCTTCGGGAACCAGCTTTTTCTCCTCAACTTCGCTCTGGAAGTACCTGTCTTTGCTTCCCTTCTTCATTGCTCCTAAAGAGCCCATACCCCTGTAGACCTTGTAGCTCCTGCCCTGATAGAGAATTAACTCTCCGGGGCTCTCCTTCGTTCCGGCAAAGAGGCTGCCTATCATTACCACCCTTGCACCCGCCCCGATAGCCTTGGCAATGTCTCCGGAGAACTTAATTCCTCCGTCGGCAATAATAGAGATGTCGTACTTATCGGCAACCTCGGCACACTGGGCAACGGCAGTTAACTGAGGAACTCCGACTCCCGCGACAATCCTCGTAGTACAGATTGAGCCGGGACCTATTCCCACCTTCACCGCATCTGCTCCGGCCTTTATGAGGGCTTCCGTCCCTTCAGGAGTTGCAACGTTTCCGGCTATTACGTCAACGTCGGGGTAGAGCCCTTTAATCTTCTCAACCATTTGGATAACGCCCTTGGAGTGGCCGTGGGCAGTATCAATAACAATCACGTCAACGCCGGCCTCTATCAGGGCTTCGGCCCTCCTTAAGGCCTCTTCCCCTACGCCGACGGCAGCTCCGACCATCAAACGGCCGAGCTCATCTTTACAGGCATTGGGATACTTCTCCTTCTTCTCTATATCCTTGATTGTTATTAAGCCCTTGAGGTAGCCCTTATCGTCAACAACCGGTAGCTTCTCAATTTTGTACCTGTGGAGGATTTCCTTGGCCTCCTCTAAGGTGGTACCTACAGGAACGGTTTTAAGGTTTTCCCTTGTCATTACTTCGGCGATTTTCTTGGAGAAGTTCTTAACAAACCTTATGTCCCTGTTTGTAATTATCCCGACCAGCTTTCCCTCTTCATCTACAACCGGGAGGCCGGAAATCTTGTACTTCTTCATTAAAGCCTCGGCCTCTGCTATCGTCTGCTCCGGCCTGACGGTGACGGGCTTAACAATCATCCCGCTCTCGCTTCTCTTAACCCTGTCAACCTCCTCGGCCTGCTCCTCTATGCTCATGTTCTTGTGGATAATTCCAATTCCTCCCTCTCTGGCAATTGCAATGGCCAGTTCGGCCTCAGTAACCGTATCCATTGCAGCGCTCATAATGGGAATGTTGAGAGTTATCTTCTTAGTGAGCTTTGTCCTTACGTCAACCTGAGTGGGAAGGACTTCAGAGTAGTTTGGAACGAGTAAAACGTCATCAAAAGTAAGGGCTTCCTTCACCTCTTTACCGAGCATATTTTCCTCCCTGAAAACTTTAGGGAATTATAGTTTTGCTGATAGAATTGGGCAAGTAGATTGGGAGGTGTAAAGTGGCCGAAGGTAAACTATGGGGCGGAAGGTTTAAAGAGAGTACAAATAAGCTGGTTGAAGAGTTTACCGAGTCGGTCTCCTACGATAAACGCCTTGCTCCCTACGACGTAGCCGGAAGTATAGCCCACGTTAAAATGCTTGAAAAACAAGGGATTCTCACTCCCGAAGAGGCGGATAAAATAGTAAAGGGGCTTAACGAGATTTTAACCGAAGTAGAGAAGGGCAATTTTCCATGGAAGACCGAGCTTGAAGACGTTCACATGAACATAGAAAAAAGGCTAACGGAGAAAATCGGCCCCGTCGGCGGTAAGCTCCACACGGGACGCTCAAGGAACGACCAAGTTGCAACAGATGTAAGGTTATACGTAAGGAAAGAGATTAAAGAGATTTTGGAGCTCCTTAAGAACCTGCGCCGCGCCTTCTTAAAGCAGGCCGAGGAGAACCTCGGGGTAATCATGCCCGGCTACACACACCTCCAGATTGCCCAGCCGGTTCTCTACTCCCACCACATGCTGGCCTACTACCAGATGTTTAAGAGGGACGCCGAGAGGTTTGAGGATACTCTAAAGAGGGTTAACGTTTCACCTTTGGGCTCGGCGGCCCTGGCCGGAACGAGCTACCCCCTTGACAGGGAGTTCACCGCAAAGCTACTGGGCTTTTCCGACGTTTCCCGCAACAGTATGGACGCCGTCAGCGACAGGGACTTTGTAGCAGAGACAATCTTTGACTGTGCAATGGTAATGATGCACCTTTCAAGGCTCTCCGAGGAGCTGATTTTGTGGTCAACCGAGGAGTTTAACTTTATAGAGCTCCCCGACGCCTTCTGCACGGGAAGTTCAATAATGCCCCAGAAGAAAAACCCCGACGTTTCGGAGCTAACGAGGGGTAAAACGGGAAGGGTTTACGGAGATTTAATAGCAATTCTAACAATCCTCAAAGGTCTACCCTTAACTTACAACAGAGACCTTCAAGAGGATAAGGAACCTCTCTTTGACGCAATAGATACAGTTAAACTGGCGCTGAAAGTAAACACCCTGATAGTTGAAGGTATGAAGCCGAAAGCCGAAAGAATGAGGGAGCAGGCCTCTAAGGGCTTCTCCTTAGCAACCGACGTAGCGGACTACTTGGCCAAAAAGGGGGTTCCCTTCAGGGAAGCCCACAGGGTAGTAGGGGAACTGGTGGCCTACTGCCTTGATGAAGGAAAAGACCTAAGCCAGCTTACCTTGGAAGAGTTTAAAAAATTCTCCGATAAGTTTGAAGAGGACGTTTTAAACCTAATGAGCCTTGAAGGCTCGGTAGAGAGCAGAAGAGTAATAGGAGGAACATCTCCCGAAAGGGTTAAAGAGGAGATAGAGAAAATAAAAGAGGAAGAGGGATTTTAAGCGGAGGTTGAGATGATAACTTTTGAGCCGGAGTTCTTCCTTAAGCGCAACAGAGACATAGACGAGGTAACCTTAAGGGCCATAGCAAGGGAAGTGAGGAAAGACATCTTAAAAATGACCTCAAACGCCCAGTCAGGACACCCCGGCGGGGCAATGTCTGCAACCGACATAATCGTAACACTCTACTACTACAAGATGAGGCACAATCCGTTAAATCCCAAGTGGGAGGAGAGGGACAGGTTCGTCCTCTCCAAAGGCCACGTCTGCCCCGCCCTCTACTCGGTTTTGGCAAGAACCGGCTACTTCCCCTTAGAGAAGCTGATGGAGTTCAGGAAGATTGACGGCGACCTTCAGGGCCACCCCGACATGCACAAAACCCCGGGAATTGAGATAAGCACCGGGAGTTTGGGCCACGGAATAGGGGCGGCAGTCGGAATGGCCTTAGGGCTGAAGCTCTCGGGCTCAGACAGTAAAGTCTACTGTATGATTGGAGACGGTGAGGCTCAGGAGGGAAGCGTATGGGAAGCTACGATGGCGGCATCCCACTATAACCTGAGCAACCTCGTAGTAATCCTTGACAACAACAACCTCCAGATAGACGGCCCCGTTGACGAAGTAATGTCAATCTACCCGGCGGCAGAGAAGTGGAGGGCTTTCGGCTGGAACGTTATGGAGATAAACGGCCACGACTTTAAGGAAATAAAGGAAGCCCTTGATAGGGCCGACCGTTCAAAGTTCAAGCCGACAATAATCATCGCAAAAACCGTTAAGGGCAAGGGAGTCTCCTTTATGGAGAACAGGGCAGAGTGGCACGGAAAGGCTCTACCGCCGGAGCTCCTCAAAGAAGCCCTAAAAGAGCTGGGAGAGATTGTTTAAGGAGGAAGAGATGGAAAAGGTTAGCTTAAGGGACGCCTACGGGGATACTCTCGTTAAGTTGGGAGAGAAGGACGAGAGGATTGTTGTATTGGATGCCGACCTTTCGGGCTCAACAAAGACGGCAAAGTTTGCAAAGCGCTTTCCCGAAAGGTTCTTTAATATGGGAATAGCAGAGACAAACATGATGAACACCGCCGCAGGCCTTGCAACCACCGGAAAAATCCCCTTTGTGAGCACCTTTGCAATCTTCGGAACCGGAAGGGCCTGGGAGGCGGTAAGGCAGACAATCTGCTACCCCAACCTGAGCGTTAAAATCGTCTGCACCCACGGGGGAATTACTGTAGGGGAGGACGGAGCAAGCCACCAGGCCCTTGAGGACGTTGCAAACATGAGGAACATACCCAACATGAGGGTAATCGTTCCGGCAGACGACGTTGAGACGAGGGCAGTAATCAGGAAAATCGCCTATACTGACGGCCCCTTCTACGTAAGGCTGACCAGGGAGAAGTTCCCCCGGATTTTTGACGAGGAAACCTTTAAGTTTGAAATTGGAAAAGGACACGTTCTGAGGGAGGGAGAGGACGTTACCGTTATAGCAAACGGAGTTATGACTTCCTTTGCCCTCTTAGCTGCTGAGGAGCTTGAGAGGGAGGGAATCTCGGTTGAAGTTATACATATGTCCTGCGTTAAACCTATTGACAGTGAGCTTATAGTAAAATCTGCCCAGAAGACCGGCGCAGTAGTAACGGCCGAAGAGCACTCAATAATAGGGGGGCTCGGCTCAGCGGTGGCCGAGGTTCTTGTTGAGAACTACCCGGTTCCGATGGAGAGACTCGGAACTCCCGACGTTTTCGGAAGGTCGGGTAAAGGGTGGGAGCTCCTACACTACTTCGGCCTTGATGATAAGGGGATAATTGAAAAGGTCAAAAAAGTCCTTGAGAGGAAAAGAAGATGAAGAAGAGCTTTAAAACCTCTCTCTTTCTCGTACTCCTTTTCACTTTCCTCGCCCTTATAGGAAAGAGCTCCGTCTCTGCGGTAATGAAGAAGCAGGATACTCAACAGGAGGAGCTCAAGTACATAAGGCTCTTCATGGAGGCCTACCAGCTCGTTAAGGAGAGGTACGTTGAGAAGAAGGAGCCCAAAGAGCTCTTTGAAGGGGCAATAAGGGGAATGCTTAGCAGCCTTGACCCCCACTCAACCCTATTTACCCCCGACCAGCTGAAGGAGTTTCAGGTTGAGACCAGCGGCCAGTTCGGAGGTTTAGGAATCCAAATAACAAAGACCAAAGACGGAAAGCTAATGATAATAGCCCCCATTGAGGATACCCCCGCCTACAGGGCAGGCCTAAAGCCCGGAGACATAATAGTCAAAATTAACGACAAAAAGGTTACACCCGACATGAGCCTGATGGAAGCGGTAAAGCTTATGAGGGGTAAGCCCGGAACCAAAATTACAATCTGGGTATGGAGAAAGGGATGGCCCGAGCCAAAACCCTTCACCATAACGAGGGCGATAATCAAAATCCAGAGCGTTAAGTACAGAATTCTTACCGGAGACATAGGCTACATAAGATTTACGATGTTCCAGAGGAACTCGGTAGAGGAGTTCAAAAAGGCCCTTGAGGCAATAAGGAAGGACAAGAAGCTCCAGGGAATAATAGTTGACGTAAGGAACAACCCCGGAGGTCTCCTTGACTCTGCAGTTGCAATAAGCGACTACTTCCTTCCGAAGGGAGCTCTCATAGTCTATACAAAGGGAAGAATTCCCGAGAGCATTAAGAAGTTCTACTCACTCCACGAGCCCATAATCCCCACCGACGTTCCCGTAGTAATGCTCGTTAACGGCGGAACGGCGAGCGCGGCGGAGATTTTAACGGGAGCTCTCAGGTACAACGATAGAGCAATAGTTGTGGGAGAAAAGACTTTCGGAAAGGGCTCGGTTCAGACCCTCTACCCCTTAGACATGGGCTACGCCGTGAAGATAACGACTGCCAAGTACTACATGCCCAACCACCAGTGTATAGACGGCAAGGGAATTGAGCCGGACATTGAGGTAAAGCTCTCTAAGGAGGACATTGAGGAGCTCAAGAAGGAGTTTAAGGAGATAGAGGAGCACCCCGAGAAGACAGAGGAAATCAGGAAGAAGAGAGAGAAGAGAATAGACAACCAGATGAAAAGGGCTATTGAAGTTATTAAGGAGTTCCACCTCTTTAAGGCCATGGAGGGTAAGAAGGAGGAGAAAAAGGCCGCATGATTTACACCCTCCACGGCTGGAGCTACGACGGAAGAGTCTGGAAGGGAACGCCTTTTGAGAGAGCAGTTCACTTGGAGCTCCCCGGCCACGGGGAGTCTCCCTTCAACTCAACCGACCTCTGGGAGCTTGCCGCCGAAGTCGGAGAAAGCATAGAGGAGGGCTCCACCCTTGTAGGCTGGTCTTTGGGTGCTACAGTCTCAATCCTCGTAGCCCTGAACTACCCGGAAAAAGTCCGGGAGTTAATCCTCTACGCACCTACCCCTTCCTTTACGGGAACATCTCAACCTGAAGCAGTAGTAAGGCGGTTTCTCAGGAGGTTAAAGAGGGATTTCTACGAAGGGGTAGAGTTCTTTAGGGAGCTCTCCTCAACGAAAAACGCTCCCCTTCCCCAACTAAACCCGAAAGCGTGCACAGAGCTCCTTGAGAGCTTTACAGAGATTGACTGCACCGAGGAGCTTTGGAAACTAAAGGTACCGGTAAAGGTGATAGTTGGGGAGGATGACGCCATAACGGGATTAATCGGGGCTTACTCGGTTTTTAAGGGAGCCCCCCTCTCACAGCTAAAAGTTATTCCAAAAGCCGACCACCTAACTGTTTTGAAGTATGCGATATAATTAATTTTACGCAAAATTCAAGGAGGGCTGAGATGGCTACAAGGAGCTTTAACGACGGCCTTGCAAAGGGCCTCGGGATAGGGGCTACAATAGTAGGCCTCTACATGATGACAATGTTCTCACTCCTGCCGCTGGGAATATTCTCTCAGCTCCTTGACCTTAAACACTACTTGGAGCTGAAGTTCGGTCTTGCAGTGGTTTTTTCACTTATAACTTTTGCCTACTACGTAAGGTACGTCAGAGCTCTCAAGCTCCCCCCGATTGTATGGGGCTTCGGGACAATGATTTCCCTCATAATGTCGGGAGTCCTCTTCTTCGTGGTAGTTGACGTCGCTCTCAAAGTAATAGGCTTAGAGTAAAAGGATAGATATGGATATAAGGCAGCTTGAAGTATTTACAAAAGTCTTTGAGAACCAGAGCTTCTCAAAGGCTGCACAGCAGTTAGGGCTCTCCCAGCCGACTGTAAGTACCCACATACAGCACCTTGAGGACATTTTAGGGAAAAAGCTCTTTGACAGGTTGGGAAGGAAGGTTATCCCGACAGAAGAGGCAAAAATCCTCTACAGGTACGCAGTGGAGATTTTAAAGAAGAGGGAGGAGGCCCTCGCAGAGCTCCTCTCCCTTGACAGCTCAAAGCTCTCGGGAAGGGTAAGAATTGCGGCGAGCAACATTCCGGGAGACTACTTCCTTCCCCACTTTCTAAACAAACTCAAAGAGCTCCTGCCTCAGGTACTCTTCCAAATTGAGATTTACGACTCAAACAGGGTGGTGAAACTTCTAAGGGAAAGTATTCCAAACTTTGACTTGGGGTTCATAGGCCTTGAGGTAAACGACCCTAAACTTGAGCTTAAAAAAATTCACGACGATGAAATTGTCCTTATTGCTCCCCCCTACTTTAAGGAGGGCTCCATACCCCTTGAGGAGCTAATAAACCTTCCCCTACTCTTCAGAGAGGAGGACTCGGGAACCAGAAAGACCGTTGAGAGCGCCCTGAAGAGGGCGGGAATTCCGGTAGGGAAGTTAAGAGTTGTCGCTTACCTGGGGAGCAATACGGCGATTAAAGAGGCGGTAAAGAGGGGAGCCGGCTTCGGTCTTGTCTCAAAGTACTCGGTTCAGGACGAAGTAGAGTGCGGAAAAGTAAAGGTGGTGAGAGTAAGGAACCTCTCAATTAAGAGGTGCTTCTTCGCCGTAAAGAGGAGGGACATTACCCCCGTTCCGGCAGTAAGGACTATCTGGGACAAAATAGAGAAGCTCTTTAGAAACCGAAACGGAGCTTGTTGAGAGCATCTCTGTAAATAGGCTGGTCTATAAACTTGCCTTTGTAAGCAACCCCTCCCCTACCCTCTTTAAGGGCTTTCTCGTAAACATCAACTATTCTCTTAGCCTCCTCAATCTCCTCGGGCTCCGGCGAGAAGACTTCGGTAGCAACCTTGGCCTGTTTTACCGAGATTGCCATCTTCCCGCTGAACCCGAGCTCCTTCTCCTTTAAGGCCTCCTCCTTAAAGCCCTCCAAATCCTCGTAATCCTGGTAGGCCGGAGCTATCGGGTAAACCCCACAGGCCTTACACTCAAAGGAGAACTTTTCCCTTACGTAGTTTCCTAAGCTCTTGCCCGTTAACCTCTGGCTAACACCGAGGCCGGCAAAGAGGTCAAGAATTCCAAGGTAAGCAACCTCAACCCTTTCGGAAGCCTTAAGTATTTCGGGCAGTTTTAAGAGGGCTTGAGAGGTTTCTATTGAGAGGTGGATTTTTATGAAGCCTTCGGGAGCTCCGCTGCTCCTCTCATAGGCGGTTATTAACCTGTCAAGGGCGGCAACGTCTTCGGGAGAGGATACCTTACTGAGCCTTATCCCGTGGGGAAGCGCCGGCAGGATATTTAACATATCCTCCCAGAAATAGGGGGAGTCTATGGGGTTAACCCTCACTATAACTTCTTTCTCGCCGGTTAAAGGGATGTTTACTAAGAACTTCCTTAAAAGGAGCCTTGCAAAGGGCTTCCTCTCGTCACTCACTCCGTCCTCAAGGTTGAAGATGATAACGTCTGCCTCCCTCTGAAGGGCTTTAGATAGGTGTTTAACTCTGTCGGCCGAAACTATTAAAGCCGCCCTTTTAAAGGGGTTTTCTACATCTTTCCTCTCCTTAAGCTCTTCTGGGTAGGCCGAAAGCTCCTCTAAACTCCTCTTCCCCTCCAAAACCTCCTGTGCCAGATTGAAGAGCTCCTCCACCTATACCTCCTTACAGGTGTTGTTTTTAATCATTTTGTACTGCTCAAGGTCAAGGCCGAAGAGACCCAAAAGGGCTACCGGCAGTAAGAGGGGCTTTGGGAGTTCTACTACAAACCTCCTGATTCCGAGCTCCTCCAAAACCTCTTTAAAGAGCTCCTTCATACTCATAACCCTGTCGCCGCACAGCTCAACCGTCCCCGTCAGCTTACACTCAATCCCCTTCTTAACCGCCTCAACCACCCTCTCCACTCTTACCGGCTGAACTTTCATCTTCGGAGCGGCCAGAACGGGAAGGAATCGGGAGAGCTTTCTCAGGTCTTCGTAGAGCTTCTGCCCCTCCCCCAGGACTATTGAAGGCCTTAAAATCAGGTAGGGAATCGCCGAGCTTCTAACCAACTCCTCCGCCTGCCACTTTGTCTTAAAGTACCTGCTCTCCTCCTCCGGGGAAGTTCCCAGGGCAGAAATCTGGATAAACTTCTCTACGCCCCACCTCTTTGCAAGCTCCACCAACTTTTCGGTAAACTCAGTGTGGGCTCTCTCGTAAGTACTCTCTCCCTTCTCTTTCAAAATCCCCACCGTATTTACTACTGCCTGAGGCCTTTCCACCTCAAAGGCCCTCTCAAGCTCTTCCGGAGAGTAGCGGGGGAAGGGGTAGGGGAGCTCTCTCCTTGAAATAAGAACTAAGGGGTACTCCTCGGAGAGCTCCTTAATCAGGTGCCCTGCAATAAAGCCCGAAGCTCCGGTTATTAAAACCTTCTTTCCCATAGGGAAAAGTTTAGCAGAAGGGGGCAGAAAGCCCCGAAGGATTACTTAAAGGAGTAGATGGCTCCGACGAAGAGAGCCCTTCCCATCGTGTTGTAGCCGTAGGCAAGCTCGTAGTCTTTATCGGTAAGGTTAACGCCCTTAGCGTAGAGCTCAAGGTTATCCCAGAGCCTGTAGGAGGCATAACAGTTGTAGGTGGTGAAGCCTCCGAGGGTCTTTCCGTTTGAATCCTCCCTGTCAGAGTAGTGGAGGGCCCAGGCGGAGAAGCTGAGTTTCCCGTAGGAGCTCTTAAAGCCGAGGGTGTAGCTGAACTCGGGCCTCCTTGCCAATTTCTCCCAGCTCCCGGTGGAGGGGTCGTACTCCTTAGCCCTCAAATGCGTGTAGTTTCCGAAGAGGGTAAGGAAACCGGCAAGCTCAACCTCTCCCTTAAGCTCAACCCCTTCGGTTAAGGCCTTACCGGTATTTTCGTACTTGTAGGTAGTCCAAGACCAGTCAATAAGGTTCCAGACGTGGTTCTTAAAGTAAGTAAGCGAGAGTTTCCCTTTGATGAAGGGAAGCTTCTGGTCAACCCCGACGTTCCAGCCCTCGCTCGTCTCGGCCTTCAGGGAGTCGTTCCCCACCCACGGGCCGTAGAGCTGGTAGAGGGAGGGAGCCTTAAAACCGGTTCCGTACTGGGCCCTGACTTTTGTACCGGTAGACTTAAAGGTGTAGCCGGCAGAGAGTTTATAGGTGGTTTTACATCCAAACCGGCTGTGAAGGTCCCTCCTCAGGGCAACGGTAGTGCTGAGACCGTAGAAGAGGCCGTGGAGCTCGGCAAAGGCAGACTTTAAGTGGGCAGAGACCCTCTCGGAGAAGTCGGCCTTCTCCTGCCTGTAGTTCACTCCGCCGGTGATAAAGAGGTTATCACTGAAATAGTAAACGGGCTGAAGCGAAATGTACCTTAAAACTCCCGTGTAAGAGCCGAAGGAGTACTCTCTCTCCTCCCTGTTGTGGCCTAAGGCGGCAGTTATTGAGAAGTTATCGGAGATGAGGGCATCAGCTTTTAGGTCTGTAAAGAAATTATCGTAGGTGCTTTTAGCTTTAGGAACAGCGTATTGAGGATTAGGGTTATTAGCATCAAAGTCAACGCTTCCGCCCTTTACCTTCAGGTCTCCGGTTATCCTGAGCCAGCCGTCGGGCCTGTATCCCCAAGAGAGCCAGCCAGTTTTGTACCTGAAGCCGTCGTTATCTGATTCATACCTGGAGTTTTTCTCATTGGTAGCACTAAAGCCGTTGGTCTTGAAGTTCTCAAAGGAGAAGGAGAGGAAACCTTCTTTAAGGGGAAGAGCCCCGTAAACCCTCTCTTTAAAGCTCTTGTACTTCCCGCCCTCAAGGTTAACCCTGAACTCTTTCTCTTTCGGCCTTTTAGTGATTACGTTTATAACTCCCGCAACAGCGTCGGAGCCGTAGAGAGCTCCCTGAGGTCCTTTGATTACCTCTATCCTCTCAATGTTTGAAATGTCAATCCACTCAAAGTTTGCCTCCCCACCGATTCTTGAGGGGTCGTAAAGGGGAACGCCGTTAACCATTACGAGGACGTGTTTACCGGGAAGTCCGAGCATAAAAAGGTTTGTGGGCTGTCCCGGACCTCCGCTACTTGAGATATGAACTCCGGCAACGTACTTAAGAACATCAGTGATACTGGTGAGGCCGTACTTCTTAATCTCTTCCTTCGTTATTACTGTGAAGTCCTCGCTTACGGCCTCAGCAGGAACCTCAACCCTGTTTGCGGTAATAACCACATCCCCGGCCTGCGCAGCAGACGTAAGAAGAAGAAGCGTTAGGGTAAGGAGCTCTCTCCTCATCACTTTGCCTCCTTTGCGGGTTTTATAAAGAGCTCTCCGTTTATTACCTTTACTTCCAAAGGGCAGTCAAAAAGGAGCTCAAGGCTTTCAAGGAGCTCTTCTTTCCCCCCGAAAAAGAGGGGCTCTCCCCCTTTTAGGCCCAAGAACCTGTCGCAGATTGAGTAGAGAAAGGGGATGTCGTGGGAGACGACTATAACGCTCCTGCCTCGCTCTGCGGCCTCCCTCACAAAAGAGGCAAGCTCAACCATCACAGAAAGGTCAAGGAAAGCAGAGGGCTCGTCAAGGAGGAGAAGGGATGGCTTTAAAAGGTAGAGCCTTGAAAGGAGAACTTTAACCTTCTCCCCTCCGCTTAAAGATTCAAAGAGCCTCTCCGAGAGTTCCTCTATCTTGAACTTCTTAAGGGCTTCCTCTACTCCGCTAACTCCGGTAGTGGCGTAGAGGAGCTCCCTCACAGTATAGTCAAATGGAAGGTGAATGCTCTGGGGCAGGTAGTTAACGAGCCTAACCCTTTCCCTTAAAGGGTAGGTTGAGAGCTCCCTCCCCCTTAAAAGAACCTCTCCCTCATACCTGTAATAGCCTCCGAGACACTTTAAGAGGGTACTCTTCCCCGAGCCGTTCTTCCCGATAACCCCGATAACTTCCCCCTCCCTAACCTTAAAGGAGAGGCCTTTTAAAATTCCGTAGGAGAGCTCCCTAACCTCTACCACCGGAGTACCTCCAGAGAAGGTAGATGAAGGCGGGAGCTCCCAAAAGGGCCGTTATAACTCCCGCAGGGAGAAGGGTCGGGTAGAGAAACTGACGGGCAATAAGCTGGGAGAGTACGAGAAGCCCTCCGCCCAGTAGAAAGGTAAAAAGGATAAAACCGGAGCCGAGCCTGTAGCCGAGAAACCTTACGGCGTGGGGGATAACTATCCCGACAAAACCTATAATCCCGAAAAGGGAGACCGTAAGGGCAACCGGAACGGTAAAGGTCAAAAGGAGGGAGACTGTTGCCTTTTCAGAGTTAACCCCCGAGAAGTAGGCCATCTCGCTACCCAGAGGGAGAAGCTCAACTGGGCGCCTGACGATAAACGCGATAAAAAGCCAAATGAGGGAAATTGAACAGAGGAAGAGGGCAAGCTTCAGCGAAGGAGGTGTTATAAAACCCAAAGTAAAGTAGAGGGCGTCTGTCAGGGTGTAGGAGGGAAGAAGGGCGTAGGCAAAGAGAATTAAGGCCGAAAAAAGGGCATTAAGTCCTACCCCGAAGAGGAGAATTGAGAAGGAGCTCCTAAAAACCCTGCCGGCAAAAAGCAGGAGAAGGAGCGACAGGATGGAGAAGAGGAGAGCTCCCCCTTCCGGCCTAAAGCCCAAAGCAACCGAAACAACTGCCCCCAGGGCGCTTGCAGAGGCAACTCCCAAAGTATAGGGCTCGGCAAGGGGGTTTCTCAGAGCGTTCTGGTAAACGGCTCCCGAAAGGGAAAGAATTGAGCCTACGGCGAAGGTTGAAAGGAGCTCCGGTAGCCTGACCGAGAGAACCACCTCCCTACCGGGAGAGCCGTAAAAGAGGAAGAGGAAAGAGAGAGCAAGCACTATTAAGAGGGCAGAAGCTACCTTGAGCACAGCACCCCCCTAAGCTCCCTGAGGCCTTTAAGGAGCCTCGGGCTCGGGTGGAGGAGGTCAGACTTAAAAGGCGAAACGTCAACGCACTCAAATCCTTTAAAAGCAGAGCAACCGCCGAAGGAGATAATCAGGGAAGGTCTTAAAGATAAAAGAAACTCCCGGGAAACCGCCTGAAAACTGCCGTCGGGGAAAACCTGCGCACCGGCCTTCTCAAGAAGCCGGCCTAAGTAGGAGCTCCTGCCGGCACAGTAAAGGGGCTTAACGGAAAGGGCAATAAAGAGCCTCTTCCCCTTTAAGCAGGGTTTAAGACCTTCAAGCTCCTCCTCAAGCTCCCTTTTAAAGAGGGAGACTTTAGGGGTAGCAGAGAGCTCCCGGGCAAGGGTTTCCATAACACCGTACAGGTCGTTTAGAGAAACGAGCCTGAACCTTTCGGTCTTAATTCCCAATCTCTTAAAACTCTCACAGAGCCTTTCGGGAGTCATAGTCGTACACACAACGAGAGTAGGTCTGAGAGAGACAACCTTCTCTATACTCGGGTTTACAATGCCTCCTACCCTCTCCTTCCCTCTACAGAAGTCCTCATCGCAAAAGACCGTTACTCCTACGAGCTCGGCGTCCCTGCCGAGGTAGTGAATAACCTCGCTTAAGGCCGGAGAAAGGGAGACAACCCTCTCCCCTCCGAAGGCAAAGAGAGGAAAGAGAGAGAGCAGCAGAAAAAGAAAAACCCTTATCACCTCACCCTCCCTGCCCCGAACCCCCGCAGGGCAGAAGGTTTTTCACCGCAGGCCGGTCTCCCGGCTCGCAGGCCCTTAAAACCGTAAACCTTCCCAGAGCGGCAGCTCTTAACCTCTCCGCCCCAGTGGTTTACGGCCTTCTTAATGCCTGCTCACGGTTGCGGGGACAGCGCCGGACTTTCACCGGACTTCCCGTTCACCTGCGGCAGCCCAATTCTAACAAATGGAGAGGTATAATAACTTTTCACTCAAAGAGCAACTCGGAGAAGGAGATGCCGAAATTCCAGTTTGCAAGAATAGACAGACTTCCCCCCTACGTCTTCGCGGTAGTAAACGACCTTAAGATGAAGCTAAGGCGGGCAGGGGAAGACATAGTTGACCTCGGAATGGGAAACCCCGACCTTCCCACACCCAAACACATAGTTGATAAGCTCTGTGAGGCTGCCCAGAACCCCAAAAACCACAGGTACTCCCAGACAAAAGGCCTCTACAAGCTCCGTGAGGCCTTAGCCCTGTGGTACAACCGCAAGTATGGGGTTGAGCTTGACCCGGAGACCGAAGTCATAACCACAATCGGCTCCAAGGAGGGGCTTGCCCACCTTGCCCTTACCCTGATTAACCCGGGAGACGTTGCCCTCGTCCCCACTCCAGCCTACCCCATTCACCCCTACTCAATAATCATTGCCGGAGGGGACGTAAGGAGCGTTCCCCTCTTAACCGACGAGGGGCAGTTTGACTCGGAGGCCTTCTTTGAATCGCTGGTAAAGGCCTATAAGGAGAGCTGGCCCAGGCCAAAAGTTTTAATCCTCAACTTCCCTCACAACCCTACAACCGCAACGGTTGAGCTTCCCTTCTTTGAGAAAATCGTTGACTTTGCAAAAGAGAACAACCTGATAGTAATTCAGGACATAGCCTACGCCGAAATTTCCTTTGACGGGTATACCCCTCCCAGCATCCTGCAGGTTAAGGGAGCAAAGGAGGTTGCCGTAGAGTTCTACTCCCTCTCAAAGACCTACTCAATGGCCGGCTGGAGGGTCGGCTTTGCGGCGGGGAACAAGGAGATAATCCACGCCCTTTACAGAATGAAGAGCTACCTTGACTACGGAATGTTCCAGCCCATTCAAATTGCGGCAATAATAGCCCTGAAGAGCGACCAGTCGTGCGTTGAGGAGTACAGGAAGATTTACGAAAGGAGAAGGGACGTATTGGTTGAAGGGCTTAACAGAATCGGCTGGAAGGTTGAAAAGCCCAAGGCGACAATGTTCGTCTGGGCAAAAATCCCGGAGAAGTTCCAATCAATGGGCTCTCTTGAATTTGCAAAGATGCTCCTCTTAGACGGCAAAGTTGCAGTCTCCCCGGGAATAGGGTTCGGAGAGTACGGAGATAAGTACGTAAGGTTTGCACTCGTTGAGAACGAGCTCAGGATTAAGCAGGCAGTAAGGGGAATAAAAAGAGCCTTTGAAAAGTACGGCTTAAGGAACATCAACGTTTAACAGGAGGAAGGGTGAGTTTTAGGGTCGGAATAGTCGGCTGCGGAACGGTAGGAAGCGGCGTCGTAAAGCTCTTAACCGAAAACGGGAAGCTTATTGAAAGGAGAATAGGAAAAAGGGTTGAAATAGCTTTTGTTTCAGACCTTGAGCCTGAAAAGGTTGTCTCCCTCGGAGTTCCCAAGGAAAAGGTTTACACCGACGCCTTTAAGGCAATAGAGGAGGTTGAGTGCGATGCCGTAGTTGAGCTCATAGGGGGAACGGGCGTCGCAAAAAGGGTAATTGAGGAGGCCTTAAAGAGAAAAAAGCACGTTATAACAGCAAATAAGGCGCTCCTTGCCGACTACGGGAGGGAGCTCTTTACCTTAGCAAAGGAGAACGGAGTCTCCTTAAAGTTTGAGGCCAGCGTAGGGGGAGGAATCCCCGTAATAAAGGCCTTAAGGGAAGGGCTGGTAGGCAACAGAATAGAGAGGATTTACGGAATAATCAACGGAACTGCAAACTTTATCCTTACACAGATGAGCCAGAAGGGGCTCTCCTTTGAAGAGGCCCTGAAGCTGGCTCAGGAGAAGGGTTACGCGGAAGCCGACCCGACCTTAGACGTTGAGGGCTTTGACGCAGCCCACAAAATTGCAATTCTTTCAAGCCTTGCCTTCTGCCGCTGGGTTAAGACGGAAAACGTCTTTGTTAGCGGAATCAGGGAGCTCACCCCCCTTGACATTGAAATAGCCCGAGAGGAGTTCGGCTACAGCGTTAAACTCCTTGCAATAGCAAAGGAGACCGACGGTGCCCTTGAAGTGAGAGTTCACCCTACGATGATACCGGAGGAGCACATTCTCTCAAGCGTTAACGGAGTTTTCAACGCCTGTTTAATTGAAGGGGACTTTGTCGGCGAAACCCTCTACTACGGCAAAGGAGCAGGACAGAAACCCACTGCAAGCGCCGTAGTGAGCGACATAGTTGACGTGGCGGTGGGAAATGAGTTCTGCGTACCCGAATGCCTCTTTAACGGAGATAAACTCCCCATAAAAGAGCCCGACCGCTTCGTCTCCAGCTTTTACCTGAGGTTCACTGCCGTTGATAAGCCGGGAGTTCTGGCAAAAATCGCCCACATACTCGGAAAGTACCAAATAAGCATAAAAATGGCCCTTCAGAAGAGCATAGACTTTAACGGCGGAGTTCCCGTAGTAATGACAACCCACCCCGCAAGGAAAAGGGAGATAGACCTTGCCGTTAAAGAGATAGACCAGCTTGACGTAATCCTAAAACCTACATTCGTCTGCATGATAGAGGAGCTCTAAGCTCCTCTCCATTTCAATATTTCTTTAGGAGAAACCCGGTCTAAGATATCTGGAAATCCGAAAAAGGTAACCCTTATGTTTTTCTTCTTTATTAGCTTAGAAGCGTTCCTTAAAGTCTCTTGATTGTAAGAATTTGTCTTCTTAATTGCTTCGTCGTACTTAAACCAAATTTTTTCTCTCAAAGTTAAGCTTGTATCGTAGAGGATTAAAGTCATTTTTCTATCTCTTTTGTGTTTTGATGGATTGAAACCTAAGGATAGAAGAGTTATCAAATGTGGGATGTCATCTTTAGGAAAAGAATATCCAATAAATACTAAATGGTCTGCTTCAGCTGCGCTTACAGCGTAATCGTAATAACTTTTAAGTATAAGCGGAGGCTCTTGAGGTTTAAAGACTGTTTGAATCTGTAAAAAGGTATCAGTAAAAAATGTAGGGTTTCCACAGTGTGGACATACTATTTCACTTGGAAGAATTTCTTCTTTGTTAAAAACTTTTCTCAAATATTCTAAATCTTCTTTTGTAGGAATAATATCGAAATAGAAAAGCTCTCTTAGCCTTTTAGGTTCTATCTTACCTACTTCATCAGGGAAAATTAGGAAGATGTTCTGACATCTTGGACACACCCTCATATTAAATAGACCATGAGGTACAAAGAACTTAATAAGTTTAACATTTACTTTACACAACTTCTTTTGTTTTGTTAGTTCATTAACGAAGAAAGCGCCGTCTTCGTCAACTATATAAGTTTTTTCCTTTCGTCTTTTAATGTTAAAAACATTAAAGGGAGCACTATAACTCAAGTAAAGCAATAAACCTTTGTATTTGAGTTCTTGGTTTTTATCCCTAACTCTGCGTATAAAAAGAAAAGGGATTACAGGCTCCCAGTTAAGCGTTGCTAAGTTAGTGTTTACGAGTATTTCCTCATCGGATTTGCCCTTAGAGATATCCGAAGTGCATTCTTCTACTACTGCATTTACAAATTTCCTGTATTTTGAAAGTTTTTCTTCGTTGAGCTCTTCCAAAGCATATTTGAATAGCTTAAAAACTAACAAATTATAAACTCTTACAGCCCCCTGAAGCCGTTGAGGATAATTAAGGTAAATTCTATTAGGAAAAGTAAACTTTTCCTCTTTAGGAAAAAGTTCTTTTGTCGGTATAGAGATATTAGAAAATAAGGCCTTAGAAATTATGGTAAGTATATCCTGTAAAGAGATGTTGTCTCTTTCTCCTATTTCTAATATGTCCTGAATTAGGCTTTTAAGAGCAAGCCAATCATAGTAGGGAAAAACATAAGTGCCAAAAAAGTGCTCATAAAGAGCTTTAAGTTCAGACTTCTGAGCTAAAGTTTTTATGTATCCTTTAAAAGTTTTTTCTTTTATATATTTAGCTTCTTTCTGGTTGGTTGCACCATTACCATCGTATAATAGGCTTAGTGTTTGTTCTATGTCTGCAATAAACTGTTCTTCGACTTCTTTACTAAATAGTCTCGTATCAGACAAAAACTTTTCAAGTCGCTCCTTTATTGAGCTGTTTTGTGATAATTCCTTAAAGAATTTTTCTATATCTATAGAAATTGGCATATTTAATCTTTTAGTTGCACCAGCTCCAAAGAAAACGAGTGTTTTCATAATTTCAACGCCTTAGAGAATTTAGTCCTCAGATTCTATTTCTATAGATTTAAGTATGGCGTTAATCTTAATACCTTGCCCTAATTGCAGATTCAAACAGATTTTATCCCCTAAATCAGCCTTTTTAAAAATTTCCTTAGCTATCTCACCTCCTATAGTTATGCTTTCTAAATGAGCATTGTTCAGATTTAACTTAATACTACTATTGTTGCTGTTGTTGCCGCTAATCTTTAAAGTAAAATCCTCAGAATCCCTAATATGGACATTTGCCAGGAGAAGCTCTTTGTCTTTACTGCTGACGTTGAATATTATCTTTTTTAGAGTTCCCTCTATTCTCATTGTCCCCTCCCTTTAATTGTTTACCTTTAAATTGTACAATACAAAAATCGATAAAGTCAATATACGGGATTATAGCTATGCTTATAGTAGCCCTTGACTTTGACTCTAAAGGGAAGGCCTTAAAGCTCGTTGAAGAGCTTGGAAGTTTAGTTAAGTACTACAAGGTTGGTTTGGAGCTCTTCTCAAGAGCCGGAATCGGCGTAGTAAGGGAGCTCTCAGAGAGGGGTAAAAAGGTCTTCCTTGACCTTAAGTACCACGACATTCCCAACACGGTAAAGTCTGCCGCCAAAGTTGCCGTTGAGGCCGGAGTATTTATGTACAACCTACACGCCCTCGGGGGCTTTGAGCTTATGAGGGAAGTGGCCGAGTTTAACAGAGAGTACGCAGAAAAGCTCGGAGTAGAAAGGCCCCTTCTAATTGCCGTAACGGTTTTAACCAGCATGAAGGAAGATGATTTAAGGGAAGTCGGGATAGAAAAGCCCCTGAACGAAGAGGTTTTAAGACTTGCGGAGCTTTCAAAGAGGGCAGGCCTTGACGGAGTAGTCTGCTCGGCAAAAGAGGTAAGGTTAATTAAGGAAAACTTAGGAGAGGACTTCATAACCGTAACCCCCGGAATTCGCCCTCTGTGGGCGGCAAAGGACGACCAGAAGAGAGTAGTAACGCCGAAAATGGCAAAGGAGCTGGGAACGGACTTTATAGTTGTAGGAAGGCCGATAACAAGGGCAGAAGAGCCGAAAAAGGCCGCAGAGATGATTTTGGGGGAGCTCCGCGAGTAATCTAAGCCTTCTTAAACCTTTCAGCCCGTCAGGAAGAATACCGCGCTACAATTCCGCTCATTGCGCCTTTCAACGCATTAGAGCCCGTCTTTTCCGGTACAGGTAGTTTTCGCTTTTATACCAGAAAGGACAGGCTTTTTTATGGAGTTGGCAATTTTCAAACACCCTCCCTACTCCACTTGACGCAGTAATCTCCTACGAATAAAATTCACAACATCTACTAAAGTTAGTATATCCTAACAAAGGAGAAAATTATGGTTTCGCTTCCGTTTTGCGGTGAGGGTAAAGAAGTAAGGGTAAGAGAAATAAAGGGAGGAAAGAGAGCTCTTGAAAGGTTGAGCTCCCTTGGAATTTACCCCGGGGCGAAGTTAGAGGTTTTAAACACCAAAGGAGGGCCTGTCTTAGTAAAGGTGGGAGAGTCAAGGATAGGCCTTGGATTTGGAATAGCAAGCAAAGTTTTTGTGGAGGAGGAGAGATGAAACTATCCGAGCTGAAAGTGGGTCAGAGGGCAAAAGTTGTCAGGGTTAAGTCAAACCCGGAGCTCTCAAGAAAACTAAGAGCCATGGGGCTGATTAAGGGAGAGGTAATAACTGTTGAAAAGGTAGCCCCTCTTGGAGACCCCATAGAGATAAGGGTAAAGGGCACGAAACTCTCATTGAGGAAGAAAGAAGCTGAAAACGTAGAGGTGGAGGTAATTTGAGATGGGCAAGTTAAAGGTTGCCTTTGTAGGGAACCCTAACGTCGGAAAAACGGCACTTATAAACGCAATTGCTGGAACGAAGTTAAAGGTAGGGAACTGGCCGGGAGTTACAGTTGAGAAGAAGGAGGCAACAGTTAAGGTAGACGGAAAGGAACTCTACCTCGTTGACCTTCCCGGAGTTTACAGCTTAAGCCCCTTTACCATAGAAGAGAGGATAACGAGGGATTTCCTCCTTAAAGAAAGGCCTGACGTAATAGTTAACGTGGTTGACTCTACAAACTTAGAAAGGAACTTATACTTAACAACCCAGATTTTAGAGCTCGGAATTCCCACAGTTATTGCTTTAAACGTCTGGGATGAGTTTAGGTCGCTCGGTTATAGCCTAAACTTGGATAAGTTTGAGGAACTCCTTGGAGTTAAAGCGGTACCAACAGTTGCTACAAAAGGAGAGGGGGTAAAGGAGCTCCTTAGGTTAATCACTGAAGAGGAAATTCCTATTCCCAAACCTCCAACCTACAGCCAAGACCTTGAGTACTTTATTAAAAAAGTTGAGCCCTACGTTCCAAAAGGTATGCCAAAGAGGTGGACAAGCTTAAAAATACTTGAAGAAGATGAGCTAATCCTTAAAGAGCTCAGCGATAAATCGGCACAGGCTGTAAAGGGGATTTTAAGAGAGCTTGAGAGTTTCTTCGGGGAGAGCGGGAACTCTGTAGTAGCAGAGGAGAGGTACGGCTTTATAAGGGGAGTTTTAAAACAGACTCTAAGGGAGCCTGTTGGGAAGAAGAGGACTTTAACTGACGTTCTGGACGCTATTTTTTTAAACCGTTTGTTAGGAATCCCTACCTTTCTTCTGATTATATATCTCGTCTTTAAGCTAACATTTGACGGTAGCGGACCTTTAATTGACTGGACCGACGGATTTATAAATGACTTTGTTGCAAAGTGGGTTTCTGCTGCAATTTCAGGGCTTCCGGAGTGGCTCCAATCACTGATAGTTGACGGAATAATCGGAGGGGTTGGAACAGTACTGACATTTGTTCCACTACTGCTCTTCCTATACTTCTTCCTTGCCCTCTTAGAGGAAAGTGGCTACATGGCAAGGGCAGCATTTGTAATGGACAGGTTAATGAGGGTGATAGGACTCCCCGGTAAATCCTTCGTTCCCATGATAATAGGCTTTGGGTGTAACGTCCCGGCAATCTACGCAACGAGAACCCTTGAAAGTGAAAGAGATAGAAAGTTAACGGCTCTCCTTGTTCCTTTTATGTCATGTGGAGCAAGGCTACCTATATATGCACTCTTTACTGCAGTCTTCTTTAAAGAGCATCAAGCTGAAGTCGTCTTCTCAATGTACGTAATTGGGATAGTTGTTGCCGCTACTGTTGGAGTTCTCCTTAAGAAGTTCTTCTTTAAGGGCAGTGCTGAAGCCTTTGTTATGGAGCTCCCACCCTACAGAATCCCAACCTTAAAGATGCTGTGGACGTCAATATCTGTAAAACTTGGAGCTTTCTTAAAGAAGGCAGGAACGGTAATTACAGCCACAATGGTCCTCCTCTGGGCACTGATAAACGTTCCATATGGGGCTCCCCCAAAGGATACGATTTTGGGCAAAACAGCCTCAGCAATTGCTCCCCTTTTCTACCCAACAGGAATTAAAAGCTGGGAGCCTGTTGCAGCCCTTATTCCCGGAACCATAGCAAAAGAAGTTGTAGTAGGCGCCCTTGGGCAGCTCTACGGGGTTGGAGAGGATGAAGAGGAGGGAGAGGAGAAGTCATCCTTCACCCAAGACCTTAAAGAACAAGTAGTAGGCTTTGGTCAGGCGGTAAAAGACTCTTTTGTAGCAATGTTCGGCAGTTTCAAAACCGGAGTCTTTGAAGTTGAGAGTGAGGAAGGGCCGGTTTCAAAAGCCATATCAAAAGCTTTTACTCCCCTATCGGCCTTCTCCTACATGGTACTGTGTCTCCTGTGGATACCCTGCATCGTTACGCTGGGAGCAATCTACCAGGAGTTTGGCACAAGGCTAACTTTAGCCTCAATAACCCTTACGACAATTGTCCCCTACGTAGTTTCAACACTCGTATACGTAGGTGGAAGGCTAATCGGAATTAACTAAAGGAGTTAGGTTATGGAAACCCTGTTCATCATAGCTGTAGGAACAATATCCGCAATCGCTATATTGAAGCTTGTAAAGTCAAATCGCCCGTGCAGCGGCTGCTCAGCGTGTAAGAACATCGGGCACATCCCCACTTCCCCTTCATACTCTTCTTCTGCGGAAACCGGTCGGTTTCCGCTTACCTTTAAGAAATTATTGAATATAAAAATACTCTAAGGAGGTAAGCAGCATGAAGAAACTACTAACCTTAGCAACCCTCTCGTTAATCACCCTCTCAGCTCCTGCTTTCCCCTCAGACCAGAAACTCTTAGAGGAGCTTGAAGCTCTAAAGCAGAGAGTAGAGCTCCTTGAGAGGAAGTTAAGGGAAAAGTCTGAAAGCGAGAAAGAGATTGCAGAGGAAGTAAAAGAATTAAAGGAGAAGCTCGGAAGCCTTGAAATCCACGGAGGAGCCGTAGTTTACTATCAGGGAGCAAACGCCGACAAAGTAGACGGAGAGGAGCTCTCAAATCCTTCAGGAACAGGCTACGTTGCAGACCTTGAGCTCTCATTTAAGCCCCACGAGGACGGAGAGTTTTACATGAGGCTTCACGCAGGAGAGGGAACGGGAGCAGACGAGAAGCTCGGAGAGATGCTATTTGCAAACCTCAACACAATTGCAGACGACAACCCGGAGGACAACACCTTTAACCTCCTTGAGGCATACTACACCCACGAGCTCTTTAACGGAAAGCTCTCTTTAACAATCGGTAAAACAGAACCCCTTGCCTTTGTTGACGATAACGAGTTTGCAAACGATGAGGCCGCACAGTTTGTAGGAAAGCCCTTCGTAAACAACCCTATAATTGACAGTGAAGATGAGTATGCCCCAATAGTTGCCTTAACTTTCTCTCCTGCCGAGAACTTTGAGATATCAGCCCTCGTACAGAGCAACCAGTCAACCACAATCACGTGGGACGGAGGAGAGTGGGTAGCAAAGGAAAAGAGCGTTTACGACGACGTATTTGATAACCCCTTCTACGCTGTTCAGCTTAAGTACTCGGCCGAGTTTAACGGACTACCCGGAAACTACAGGCTTTACTTCTGGGATGACTCGGCAGACCACATAAAAATCGGCCAGCCTACAGATAACCCAACTAAGAAACCTTCAACAGATGACGGCTGGGGAGTTGGAATTTCAATTGACCAGATGGTCACAGAGAACGTAGGAGTATTTGCAAGGGCTTCCTGGGCTAATGACGACGTTTACGAAATTGAGCAGTTCTACTCGGCAGGAATCAGTATTACAGGCCTTTTCAACTCAAGGCCGAAAGATACTTTAGGGTTTGGAGTAGCTGCAGTTGTTCCAAACGATAAGTTAGAGAACGACGATGTTGAATACCACTTTGAGGGCTACTACAGGTTCCAGATTTCCGAAAACTTCGCAATTACTCCCGATTTCCAATTTGTAGCTAACCCTCACGGAGACTCCGATAACGACAACGTCTTTGCCGGAATGGTAAGGGCTGAGTTTTCGTTCTAAACCTGGGGGCCTCCGGCCCCTTTAGAACTCAGCGGAATAAATAATTCTAAGGGGGCAGGCGGGAATACAGTGGCCGCACCCTACACACTTATCCTTATCAAACTCAACTCTGAAGGTCTCCTTATCAAGGTAGAAGGCATTTGTGGGACAGGGGGCTATACAGGCTCCGCAGTGGACGCACTTCTCATCTTCCCTGAAAATGTCAAGCTCTAAGGGCTTAATCTTTATCTTTAAGCTCCTGAGGAACTTAACGGCCTCGCCGATTTTTTTCCTGTCGCCGCGGAGCTCTACAACGGCCGAGCCCTCCATCTTGGGCAGAATCTCGGCCCTGAGAATGTTGACAATCAAGTCGTAATCCTTAACCAGCTTGTAGATAACCGGCTTATCCCAGGTCTCTTTTGGAAAGTGGAGAACCAGCCTCGTAGAGGTTTCCTTCAATTCCCGTCTCCTTACAAATAGGAATGCCTCTTAAAATTAAGCCTTTACGACCTGAACGGGAACTTTTTTCCTCACAAAGACCCTTACAAACTGCTGGAACTTGCCGGTTAAACCGGGAGTCCTTGAAATGAGGGCAAAGAGAAGGTCTTCGTCTCCTTTAACCCTGAAGTAGAAGCTGTAGGTGTAGAGGAGCCAAGTCTTCTTATAGCCTGCAACGGCCGCCTCAATTCTCTTCCACTCTATCCGCCTTACGGTATTGCCCCTAAAGTCCTTTACGATAACCTCTTTCGGGTTTACGATGAGCTCAAAGCCCTTGAGGATGGGGCGGGCCTGCCACAGAACGAGGCCGGCAAAGCCGAGGGAGAGAAGGATTAAGAGAACTCTCCAGAGGCCTGAGGTAAAGACGAGAGCTCCCGCAAAGAGAAGAAGGTCAAAAACCAGAGGGACAACAACGAACATCAAATCCTGCTTAACCCTAAACTCCTTCATTATCAGCTCCTCTCAAGCATTCTCTCAATGGCCTTCCGGGCTCCGGCGGCAACCTCTTCAGGAACGAAAACTTCAAACTGCTCTCTCTCAAGGGCTTTAATCAGCCTTTCGGGAGTAATCATCTTCATCTGGTCGCAGGTAAACTCCGGGTAGGCGGGAATAAACTCAACGTCGGGGCGGAGTTTCCGGAGCTGGTGAATCGTTCCCCTCTCGGTTCCGACTATAACCTTTTTGGCACTTGTCTCCTTAACGAACCTTACAATCTGAGAGGTGCTTCCGATAAAATCGGCCATATCCCTAACCTCTTTCCTGCACTCGGGGTGAACCACAAAAACGGCATCGGGGTTCTCTTCTTTAACTCTCCTTGCCTGCTCAGGGTTTAACTTTTCATGGACGGGACAGTAGCCGCTCCAGAGCTCTACTTTTTTCCCCTTAACCTTCTCAGCAACAAAGGAGCCGAGGTTTCTATCGGGAACGAAGAGAATCTTCTCCGCCTCCAAACCTTCAATAATCTTTACTGCGTTTGCCGAGGTGCAGCAGATATCAGAGAGGGCCTTAACGTCTGCAGAGCTGTTTACGTAAGTAACTACGGCATAATCGGGGTTCTTCTCCCTAAACTCTTTTAGCTCTTCGGCTATCGCCATATCGGCCATCAGGCAGCCGGCCTTGTAGTAGGGAATCAAAACTTTCCTGTCGGGGTTCAAAATCTTGGCAGTTTCGGCCATAAAGTAGACGCCGCAGAAGACTATTATCTCTCCCTCGGCCTCTTTCGCCTTCCTCGCAAGCTCAAGAGAGTCCCCGACAAAGTCGGCAACATCCTGAATTAGGCCGTCAACGTAGTAGTGGGCAAGGATTACGGCGTTTTTCTTCTCTTTAAGTTCCAAAACTCTTTCGGTAAATTCCTTCCTGTTCATAGCCTACTCCCATTCAATCGTGCCGGGGGGCTTTGAGGTGACGTCGTAAACGACCCTGTTAACCCCCTCAACCTCATTAATAATCCTGTTTGAGAGCCTCTCAAGGAGCTCGTAGGGGAGCTTAACCCAGTCGGCAGTCATTCCGTCGGTGCTCTCAACGGCCCTTATGGCTATAACGTAGTCGTAAGTCCTAACGTCTCCCATAACGCCGACAGTCTGAATAGGAAGGAAAACCGCAAAGGACTGCCAGATTTTGTCGTAGAGGCCTGCCTTCTTAATCTCCTCAAGGACTATTGCGTCGGCCTCCCTCAAAATCTTAAGGTACTCGGGCTTAACCTCTCCGATAATCCTTATTGCAAGGCCGGGGCCGGGGAATGGCTGGCGCTTTATAATCTCTTCAGGTAGCCCAAGCTCCCTTCCGAGCTCCCTTACTTCGTCCTTAAAGAGCTCCCTCAGGGGTTCAATCAGCTTAAAGTTGAGCCTCTCTGGAAGCCCCCCAACGTTGTGGTGAGACTTTATAGTGGCAGAAGGCCCTTTAACGGAAACGCTCTCAATAACGTCGGGATAGAGGGTTCCTTGAGCGAGGAACTCGGCATTGGGTATCTCCTTAGCGGCCTTCTCAAAAACCTCAATAAATGTGTGTCCGATAATCTTCCTCTTTTCTTCAGGGTCAACTACCCCTTTTAGCCTCTCAAGGAAGAGGTCGGAAGCATCTATAACCCTAAAGTTCTTCATGTGGAACTTCTCTTTAAAAGTCCTCTCAACGCTCTCCCTCTCGCCCTTCCTGAGTAGCCCCGTGTCAACGAAAATCGGGTAGAGCTGGTCGCCTATTGCCCTGTGGAGAAGTGCCGCAACTACCGAGGAGTCAACTCCTCCGGAAAGGGCACAGATAACGTTCTTATCCCCGACAGTTTCCCTGATTTTCTGGACTTCGTACTCAATGAAGTTTTCCATAGTCCAGGTGGGCTCACAGCCGCATATTTCAATCGCAAAGTTCTCAAGGATTTTGTCGCCGTACTGGGTGTGCTTTACCTCGGGGTGGAACTGAACTCCGTAAATTCTCTTCTCCCTGTTCCTTATTGCGGCGTAGGGGGCGTTTTCGGTTTTTGCAATCGGCTCAAAGCCCTCCGGAATCCTTAAAACCCTGTCTCCGTGGCTCATCCAGACGGTAAACCTGTCGGGAAGGCCTTTAAATAGGTCTGAGTGGTCTAAGACAACGAGCTCCGCCCTTCCGTACTCGTGCCTCTCCGCCCTTACAACCTCCCCGCCGAAGAGGTAGGTAATCAGCTGCATTCCGTAACAGATGCCGAGAACCGGAACTCCGAGCTCAAAGATTTCCTTACTAACCTTAGGGGAGCCGGGAGCGTAAACGCTTGCAGGGCCCCCGGAAAGAATTATTCCCTTCGGCTTAAACTCCTTAATCTTCTCAATTGGAGTGTTGTAGGGGTGAATCTCACAGTAAATGTGCTTCTCCCTTAACCTTCTTGCAATAAGCTGGGTGTACTGGGAGCCAAAGTCTAAGATTAAAATCTTACTCTCGTGAATGTCCTTTACGGCCATAGCCTCTCCGAATTTGCGGTTTTGGTCTGGTAAATTGTATTAAAAGGAATAGGGGGAGCTCTACTTTTCCTTTCTCTTCTTCCGTCTGTATTTTTCTAAGAAACTCCCGCCAAAGTAGATGATTAGAGCGCTGGGAGTTGTTGCAGTTAGAAGTCCAATAAAGAAAAAGATTAGAAAAAGTCCCAAGAGAAAGAATAAAACTCCCTCAACGAAACTTACAAGTGCGTTCCAGAGGCTCTGAAGGATGTCCATACCAGATATAATAGCAGAAGCCCTTTAGGGGAGGAGAAGTTGAAGTTAAAGGAATACCTTAAAGAACTCCACTCCCTTTACTCTTCCGGTTCTGCAACTGAGGGAAGCTATTACAGAGTCCTTGCCCGCCTGATTGAGGAAAACTTTAAAGGCTTTAAAGTAATTATCCTTCCCAAAAGAACGGCTGGAGGTTTTCCAGACCTTAAGGTTATTACTTCTAACGGCCACATAGTTGGCTACATAGAGTGTAAAAGGCCGGGAGTTAGCCTACCTGAAGTGGAAAGGAGCGAGCAGGTTAAAAGGTATAAAGGCCAGTTTAAAAACTTCCTTTTAACTAACTTCTTAGATTTCAAGCTTTACGGAGGAGGAATTCTATTAGAAGAGTTGAAACTCCTTAACTTTAAAGACTTTGAAAGAGGAAAACTCAAGCCCCTTGCCAAGGAGAAAGAACTTTTTGAATTTCTGAAAGAGTTCCTCAGCTATTCTGAAAAGCCAATAACCACCCTTTCTGAACTTGCAGAAAGGCTTTCGTGGAGGGTAAGGATTTTAAAGGAGGAGCTCTTAAGGGAAGTTAAGGAAAACAGCGTAATAAAAGCGCTTTATAACTCCATTAAAGAATTCATAATTGAGAGCCTTTCTGAAGAGGAGTTTGCAGATACCATAGCCCAGAGCCTCGCCTACGGACTTTTAATTCTAAAGCTCAGGAAGGGAGAGGTTCGGAAAGAGGAGATTATCTACGACTTTCCAAGAAGCCTCGCAGTAATAAGGGAAATCTTTATTGAGGTGTTAAAGGTAAGGGGAGGAGAGCTTGAGTGGGCCCTTGAAGAAATAGAACAGGTCCTGAACCTCTTTGACGAGAGGAAAGTAAAACTTTCTCCCGACGAGCTTACCACCCACTTTTACGAGCCCTTTCTCAAGGCCTACAATCCTGAGCTTAGAGAGGTAAGAGGTGTTTACTACACTCCTAAAGAGGTAGTCTCCTTTATTAACGCCTCAGTTGAGGAGGTTTTAAGGGAGAGCTTTGGTAAGGAAGGCTTTAAAGACAGGGAGTTAACCTTTTTAGACCCAGCCGCAGGAACTTTAACTTTCGTTCTTGACGCCTTTGAAAAGTTAAAAGAGGAACTCTCTGAAGAAGGTAGCGGAGTACTGAGGAAGTTCTTTGACGAAATTGTCCTTTCAAACTACTATGCCTTTGAGCTTCTACCTGCTCCCTACGTTATAGGCCATTTAAGGATTTCCCAGTTCTTAAAGGAGCTTGGAATTGAGGATAAGAGGTTTCAGCTTTACCTAACCAATACCCTTGAGTTTCACCACGAGCATCCCGGATACCTCTTCTCAAACGCCTGGGCTGAGGAGACGAAAAGGGCCGACGAGGTGAAGAGAGAAAAGGAGATAATGGTAATTGTGGGAAATCCTCCCTACAGCGGTATATCGGCCAACAACTTAAAGTCAATAAGGGAGTTCCTCAGGAAGGACATAGCAGTAAAGAGAGAGGACGGGGAAGAGGTTTGCCAGAGCTATTACAGGGTCAACGGTAAAGACCTGCAAACCTTTATAAGAGAAACTTCAGGCTCTAAAAAGGTAAAGGTCTGGCTTCAGGACGACTATGTTAAGTTTATAAGGTTCGCCCAGTGGAAAGTGTGCTCAGGAGGAAAGGGAATCGTAGGCTACATAACCAACCACTCCTACCTTGACAACCCTACCTTTGCCGGAATGAGGGAGTCCCTCTTAAGGAGCTTTGACAAGATTTACATCCTTAACCTTCACGGGAATAAGAGGAAGAAAGAGCCAGACGAGAACGTTTTTGACATCATGCAGGGAGTTGCCGTCGGCATATTCGTTAAGGACGGGAGTAAAAGGGGAGAGTTTGCCGAGCTCTTCTACTACTCAACTTTAGAAGACGAGGGCCTTTTAAAGAGAGAGGAGAAGTTGGACTTCCTAAGGGAAAACTCCCTTAGCACCCTTAAGTGGAGAAGGGTTAAGCCTAAGCCTCCCTACTACTTCTTCGTGCCTGCCGAAAGCAGGAAGGGGTGGGAGAGCTTCATTCCGGTAAGCAGAATTTTCAAGGAGTTTGTTTCGGGAATAGTCACGGCCAGAGACGGACTGGTTGTAGGTTTTACTCCCGAAGAGGTTGAGGAGAAGATAAGGCTCTTCCTTGACCTTCAAGTTCCAGACAAAGAGATAAGGGAGCTCTTTAAAGTTAACGACAACTACGCGTGGAAACTTTCAGAGGCAAGGGAAACTCTAAGAAGAGAGCTTAAAGGGAAAGACCTTAAAAGCTTCATTAAGCCTATTCTTTATAGGCCTTTTGACAAAAGGTTTATTTTCTACCATCCTACGGTAGTTTTCAGAGACAGATACGACGTTATGAAACACATGATTTCAACGGAAAATCTGGCTTTAATTTTAGGTAAACAGTGGCATGTAATAGGTTCTCAGACTTACGATATTACTTTCATCTCAGATAACATTAATGATTACAACATATTCCGCAGGGGTGGTGGAGTACTTTTTCCTCTATACCTCTATTCTAACGACGGAAGCAGAGCTCCAAACTACACTTCCGAAGTTTCTAAGGTTTTAAAGGAGCTCTACGGGGAAGAGACCTCTTTAGTTTCTCCTGAAGAGCTCTTTTACTACACCTACGCTCTCCTCTACTCACCGGATTACAGAGAAAAGTTTAAAGAACTCCTTAAATACGAATTTCCCAGAATTCCCTTTCCTGAAAAGGTTGAGGAGCTTAAAGAGTTGGCTGAGAAGGGTAAAAGGCTTGCGGAGCTCCACCTCTTAAAAGGGGTCTCACTGAAAGGAGTAAAGTTTGTTGGAGACAACTTTAAGGTTGAAAGGGTGAACTTCAAAAACGGCAGACTCTACATAAACGAGAATTCCTACTTTGAGCCCGTTAGCGGAGAGGTTTTTAGCTACAGGATTGGGGGCTATCAGGTTCTTAGAAAGTGGCTGAAGGATAGAAAAGGAAGGGAGCTCTCCCTTGATGAGATAGAAACTCTAAGAAAAATCGTTCGCTCTCTGGAGGAGACGGTAAAGCTCCAGAAGGAGCTCCGCTTAGAGTTTCTTTAAGACAAAGTAGAGGAAAACCATTGAACCGGTGAAGCCGACTAAGAAGACTGCTATCAGCTCAAGGAGTTTTGCGTCCAACTGAAACCTCTGACGGTGGAGTCTGGATGGTATTTTAGCAGGTTTTTGGAAGGAAGGGATTTTTGAAGTGGCGGGGACGACGGGACTCGAACCCGCGACCTCCGGCGTGACAGGCCGGCGTTCTAACCAGAACTGAACTACGTCCCCGCTAAGTGGTGGGCGGAACAGGGATCGAACCTGTGACCTCCAGCTTGTAAGGCTGGCGCTCTCCCAGCTGAGCTATCCGCCCAACCTGACGCTGGAAAATATAGGCTACTATTTGAGAAGTGTCAATAGGTTCAGAATAGAAAAATTAAATCCACTGGCTGAAGAGCCTTAAACCCGTCTCCTCGGGGAAGCCGAAGAGAAGGTTCATGTTTTGAACCGCCTGAGAAGAGGCCCCTTTGCCCATGTTATCTATGGCCGAGACGATAACTGTTAAGCCCGAAAACTTATCCTCGGTTATGTAGATGTCGCAGAAGTTTGTCCCGGCAACCTCACTCGTCTTGGGAGGGGTACTCCTTAACCTGATGAAGTACTCATTTCCGTAGGCCTTCTCGTAAATTTCCTTAAGCTCAGGAAGGCCTACCTTAGATTTAAAGTAAACGGTTGAGAGTATCCCCCTGTTCATCGGAACGAGGTGGGGGGTAAACCTTAAAGAAGGTATTGAGAGCTTCTCTGCAATTTCGGGGCCGTGTCTATGACCTTCAAGGGCGTAAGCCTTAAAGCTCTCGTTTACCTCACAGAAAGTAAAGTCAACCGTTGCCTTCCTTCCCGCTCCGGAAACCCCCGACTTACTGTCGGCAATTACGGGAACGGAAAAATCAACAACCCCTTCCTTAACGGCCGGATGAAGGGCAAGGATTACGCTGGTAGGGTAGCAACCGGGATTGGCAACAAGCCTCTTCCCTTTAATTTCTTCCCTAAAAAGCTCGGGAAGGCCGTAGACGGCTTTTTTAAAGAGCTCCTTTGCCGTGTGCTCTACTCCGTAAACCTTCTCGTAGGTTTCGGGGCTTTTAAATCTAAAGTCGGCGCTGAAGTCTATAACTTTGATGTCGGGGTTTAGGGAGAGGAGCTCCTTTACAACGGGAAATGAAGCCTTATGAGGAAGACAGCAGAAGACGACATCGCACTCAGAAGAAAGTTTCTCAGGACTATAAGCCTCAAAGGAAAGGCTTTCGTAGGGACTTTTTAAAAAGTGAGGGAAAACTTCTGTAATTCCCTTCCCCTCATACCGGCGAGAAGTAACCGAGACAACTTCAACGTAAGGGTGGTAGAGAAGGAGGCGGAGAAGCTCCGCCCCCGTATATCCAGAACCTCCGACAACTCCAACCTTAACGCTTTGACCACTGGTACCTTGCACGGGCTCCCCTCTGGCCGTACTTCTTCCTCTCCTTAATCCTTGCATCTCTTGTCAGGAAGCCGGCCTTCTTGAGAGTAGGCCTAAGCTCGGGGTTAAAGGCAAGGAGAGCTTTAGCTATACCGTACTTAACGGCATCGGCTTGAGCAGACTTTCCTCCTCCCTTAACCGTACAGAGAACGTCAAACCTTCCGTTAGTGCCGGTAACGTCAAAAGGCTGCTGCATAATCTTTAAGAGAGTAAGCCTTCCGAAGTACTCCTCGGCAGGAACTTCCTTCTTCTTCGTAAGCCTTACAACAATTTTTCCTTCACCGTTGGGAATAAGCCAGACCCTTGCTACGGCAGTCTTCCTCTTTCCGGTTCCGTAATATCTAATCTCAGCCATTACACTCCTCCGTTAAAGCTCAATAGGTTTAGGGTTCTGGGCTTTGTGGGGATGCTCTGGACCTACATAAACCTTAAGCCTTTTCATTCTTCTATCCCTTAGCTTGTTCTTGGGAAGCATACCCCTAACAGCAAGTCTGATAACCTCTTCGGGCTTCTCCTGAAGCATCTTCCTGAGGGGAGTCTCTTTAAGACCGCCGGGGTAGAGCGTGTGCTTGTAGTAGATTTTCTTGTCAAGCTTCTTACCGGTTACGTGAATCTTCTCGGCGTTAACTACAACCACAAAGTCTCCGCCGTCAACATGGGGAGTGTAAGTAGGCTTGTGCTTACCCATAAGGATTTTGGCAATTTCAGAGGCAAGCCTACCAAGGGTCTTCCCCGTAGCGTCAACCAGGTACCAGTCCCTCTGGACGTCCTCCTTCCTCTGCATGAAGGTTCTCATTTCACTTCCTCCGATAGTGGCGTTTTGGTAAAAACGCCGAAAATGTAGCGGGCAGGCGGAAATTTACTAAAGGAACCTTCTCTTGTCAACTGCCTTAAAATTCACTATATTTTCCTCTGCACGGAGGGGTGCCCGAGCCTGGCTGAAGGGGCACGATTGGAAATCGTGTGTACCCCCACAAGGGGTACCGCGGGTTCGAATCCCGCCCCCTCCGCCACTTTAAAAGGTTCTATGAAAAGCCGAATAGGGTTCTGTAAAACACTGCAGCTTAAACTTTAGTTAGCCGATTTTTATACCTCAAAACTGCTCGCAAAACCTTGACACCCGAAACCGGGATTCCTATATTTTTGAATAGCAAAGCTCCCCGGTAGCTCAGCTGGTAGAGCGGGTGGCTGTTAACCACCAGGTCGCTGGTTCGAGCCCGGCCCGGGGAGCCATTTTTATTTTCCCTCAATGAATTCAAAGCTTGAAAACCTGCTTATACTCCCTCTTCAATTTAGAAGGCAGATGCTCCCTTAGGAAACTACCAATCTTGTAAGCGTAAGGTTCAACATAAAGCAACCACCTTGCTCCCTCAACAAGAACCCTTTCTTTTAGGGAGAGCTCCCTATTCTCAAGTTTAAGAAAAACCTGATATACTTTCCCAGGTCTTTCCTGAGCTTTTAAAGGATAAATAATGAGAATAGAAATGATAAGAGCACCAGCGATCCATATAGTGAGCCTTTTCCCTTTAAATAGTTTTTTGACTAAGAAATTTAGCGGCATGAGGAGAAGAGTAATAAGGTTTAAAAATCCAATAACAGAAGAGAGCATAAGGGCAATCGGAGGAATGACTACCAGCTTTAGTGAAAGGTCAGCAAACTCCTCAATAGCCCTATTCTCCTCTATTTCCTCGACAGAGTTTGGAAGAAGGTTCTTAACATAAAACCTGTAAAAGCCTTTCTGACTCAAAAATAAAGGTACGTTCCCATAGTACTTAGAGAGCGATTCTTTAACCTTTTTTAAAAATTCACTTCTTGAAAGACCGGGAGGGATCGAAAATGGAGGAAGCCCCTTCCTTTTAAGGTACTTTTCCATTAATGAGCCAAACTTTGCCTCTAAAGTGTACCTGACCGATGGTCCATAAGTCCTATAAAAGCCTTCAGGAGAAGAAATTCTTAACTCAACAGTATGTGGTACTATTAGACCCTTATTAAAGAGTTCAGCCCTAATCTTTTCTCGGTAGTAGGAAATGTTTTCGATAGCTTTTATGAAATCAGAAAAGCTATATATATCTGGGGAGATATAAAACTTCTCTTTAAACTCCCTCTTTGCCTCCCTCAAAAGAACCTTCCTAATCCTCTCTTTTGAGGGACACTGCTTCCTATTACCGTTGTAAAGGCACCATTCACGGGGAGGAATGTAGTGGTGGAAGTTCTTGTACATTTCTGCTCTATAACGCCGTTGAGCCTTTTTAAGGAACTTATACCTGAAAAACCTCTTAAGCTCTTTATCTATCCTATCTACATTCTCATCAGATAGTTCCCTATTAAGTCTTCTATAAAACTCTACCCTCCTCTCTTGATACTCTTTCCAGTACTTTGTCTGAAGAACTTTTAGAAGTTCTCTATAAACATCCTCCTTACGTAAAAGCTCTCTCTTTAATTTGACATTAAGCTCCTGAACCTTCTCTTTGTAAAGTTTCCAAAACTCCTCGATCTGTTTCATTGTTCTTTTATATGAGTTCCACTTTGCATCAAGGTCGATACCAAGACTTTCAGAAAAGAGTGTTGCAAGACTTGCAACAACCTCTGAACTGTGAAACTTCTCAACTATCTTACTATCGTAAAGGAGAACGAGATAAGTATTGGCAAGCATAACTCTATCTTCCAGGGAAAAGGTATCTGAAGCTTTAACTGGAATGATTGAAGGATACTCAAAGTTACCGTTGATAATCCCAGTTCTCAAAAGGTTTACATAAAAACTCCCTACGTAGACCTGCTCGTTCTTTTTTAGAGATTCAAAAATGTAAGCAAAGAGCTCATCGTAGAACTTATAGAAAGAAGAGAAAAGAAGAGTAAAAGCAATAAATCCACCAGCAACCCTTAGAGGCATTCTAAAGTTAAAAAGAAATTTCTGGTAAACAAAGCCTATAATAAGAAGAGTCGTTCCTAAAGCAGAGATAATATGGGCAAAGTTTTCAAGGTTCTCCACGACATTTTTATCAACAGAGGGAGAAGAAAGAATATCAAGAACTGTTGAATTATATATAAATTCAGCAATTAAGTAAAGGATCTTTAGAACAAGAATAAAGAAAGTAAAGGAAAATATGTAACTAAGAGCCTTTCTCATGGTTTTACCTTTTCTAAGTTAACAGTTCTTTTATAGGGCCACCTTTTCTCCTCTTTTGGATTATAGTGAATATCGCTACTATCAACAGGGAAACTCTCTACCTTTGAATCAGCTTCGGCTTTTTCTTCTTTATTTTTCACAACCTTAACAGAAATAGGTAATATCCTACCGGAAGAATTCTTATACAACATCCTTGCTAAGAGCTTTCTATACTCTGAATAGGGTTGATAAAAATCGGCATCATTAGGAAGCAAAAGCACATTCTTTTCAGGTAGAATAGGCACAATGCCGCTACTAAGGAGATCCCTCTTAACCCCTAAAAAGAGGTACCTGTCATATCTTCCTAAGTAGTATAGAAGTTTGTCATTAGCTTCAGGGTCCTTTCGCTTTATAACCATATACTTTATTACATACGTAAGCTCCCCAGGAGTAAGGTCTTTAAGTTGATAAAATCTCTTAGCTTTTTTAAGTGGAACCTCTCCCTCAAGGAAAACCAAACACTGACCAAAAGCAGAAACAACAACGTAAGGAGCTACAATTGGACCACAATCAAAGGACATAAATTTACTCTCTTTTATTCTTGAAGGCCTTTCTTCCTCCCTGGGTTTTTGAGACACTACCTCTTTTGCCTTTGGGGCTCTGTTCTCTCCCGCCTTCCTTTCCACCTTATCTATGTTCTCTAAAACATCCTTTACGACAATAGAGGCAATCTTCCTCTTTTCCTCAGGCCTTACTTTGCCCTTTTCTATTGAACTTACTACTACAGGGGTAACCTCATTAAGGGTTTTGCAACCTCCAACTATTAAAAGAGCTGCTGTCAGGGAGAGAAAACGATAGACCATTATCTCACCCTCCTGATAGGAAATTTCCAAAGAGTTATTTTACAATTTTTGCTAAGTTCAACTTAGCAAAGGACTATTCTTTTAAAAAGGGTTGAAATTTTAACAGTTTCTCTCTTTTAGTACGGGAATTAAGATTGAATTAAGAAACCAAGTTTGGAGGTTAAAATGGAGAAAGTATCTCTTTCTTCACAAGATTTAAAATGGATTCTTAGCCTAATAGAGGAAAAGCCAGTCGAAACTTTCGACATTCAAGTTTTGAAAGAAGTCTTGGAGCTATCAAAGAAACACCATAGAGCTCCCTTAGTTATTTTACCAGAACTCTTTAAAGGGATGTTGAACCTTAAATCTACACTCTCAATCGACTTTAGTATTCTAAAACACTTACTCAACAATGAGTATGGTTTTGACCTTGAAATTAAACCAGGCAAGGAGAAGGTTGTTCCAATAGCTACCCCTGGAATAGTGGCTGAGAATCTCCCAGAAGTTGATAGTACAACATCCTACTTACTTGAGCTTGAACCATTACTTGGTCTTATAAAACTACTCAACAAAGGATTCCCATATGGAATCTATATTTGTACGGAATTCATGGCAAAGTACAATCTTGGTTGGCTAAAGGGTTTTTACAACCATAAAACCTTTCCTATTGACGATAATAAAGTTTTAATAATTCTTACACAAAAGGAAAACTTAACTCCAGACGACTTTATAGTTCAACTGGTTAGTAAGTTAACCGGACATAAAAAAACCTTCAGTTTTAAACAAATTCCCGTTGAAGTAATTTACTCTCCCCTTTCAAAACAAACACCTCCAATGATAGAGCTCCCCTCAACTTTTGAACACTCAAAGGGAATTAAAAAAGTTGGAATGAGAGAGCTTAGGCCTATTTTTATCTTCAAAAAGGACTTAGAACAGAGCCAGAAAGTCGAAAGTGAAGATGAAATTAAGCTAATCCTAAGTTCAATTGAGAAGGAAAATGACTTTAAATCCCCAGTCTTAAGGAAGGGAGACATACTCGTTCCTATTAAAAGATTAGGGAACTCAAATGTAGCCTTAATATGTGAGGAGCTCCCAACACAGCTTAACTTCCACTCTGAAATCTTTATACCAAAGGGGGATATTGCAATTATCCGCCTTGACCCTGACGTGTTCACTTTCAACGAGTCAAAGAACTTTGCAACAATCCTTATGGCTGAACTGAGAAACTTTTCAGGGGATAGGATACTAAACGTACAGCTCCTAAGAAAAATAACTTACGAGTTCTTCTCCGAAGACGTCCTTGTGGACATTCTAAAGGACAAAGATTTTGAAATAGTCCTAAAGGCTGGCAGGGAAGTAATAAAAGAGAAACTAACAAAGTACCTAACTAAAAATAGAAAAATAGAGATTGAATTTTATCTCTATGGGGATTTTAACGAGAAAGACATTGAGTTTTAGGAGGGAGCCATGTTAACCTATGCAAGTTCATACATATCAAAAAAGCTAAACGAGTTTATAGTGGGCCAGGAGAGTGCAGTAGAGGACATTGCTTCTGCAGTATGTGAAAACTTTGAAGCTTTTGCCCTTCAAAAAGATATAAAACCCCACAACATACTATTAATGGGTCCTACAGGGAGCGGTAAGACCCAAATCTCAAGGAGTATTAGTAAAGTCCTTGACGTTCCTTTTGTCCAGACCTGTATATCGGACTATACCTTAACCGGCTACAAAGGAAGGGACGTTCAAGAAATTGTTGCAGTAGACTTTAAAAAGGCTTTAACCCCTGAAAACCTACTTAAGCTAAGCCAAATGGCACGCGATGTCTTAGTAAAGAAAAAGGCTATTGAGATATTGAAAAAGGCAAAACCTTCTCCCTTAGAATTCTTAGTAGGCCTTGAGTTCTGTGCAGCAACAGTCTTCTTAAGCGAAGACGAGGTTATTGAAGAGCTATTTAACAAATTTGGGAAAGAAAAGTGGGTAGAGGAAACTGTTAAGAACCTAAAGTGGCTTATCTCGTATGTAATAGAGGGGGATTTTGTTAAATTTAACCAAAAAAGTATCTACAATAGACCCTTTGGGATTGTATTTATAGATGAGATAGACAAGATCTTAATCGATGAAAGGGATGGGGACAGTGAGTCATTTTACCGTCCCCTTCAAAACTTTATCTTAGCGATGGTTGAGGGAACAGTTGTAACCCATGAGGAAGGGAAGATAGACACAACGTTCCTTACCTTTATCTTGTCAGGCTCCTTCTCCCAGAGTTCCCCCGATGAGCTAATCCCTGAACTAAAGGGTAGACTTGATGTAAAGGCAAAAGTTAGGAAACTCGGCTTTAGGGACTATTTAGAAATATTAAAGAGGCAGAGATTTGAGATACCCGAGGTTATTGAAGGTATCCTTGTTGATGTAAAAGAGAGTGCTTTAGTTGAGATTGCAAGGGTCTGTGAAGAACTAAACAACAAGGAGTACTTAGGGGCAAGGAGGTTAAAGGAGATCGTATCCCAAGTAAATAGGGTACTTAAGGTTGAGTTAAAGGACATTAACGCACTTCCAATAACCGTTAACGATAAGTTTGTTAGGTGGGCTGTTTCCTTTAAACTTTCCAAAGAGCTTTTAACCAAAACAATCTCAAAGCCAATTGAGGACGTAAATACCAACTTAAAAGAAAAGCTAAGGGACGCTTTAGTAAAGGAATTGGTTAAAAACTATGAAAACTTAATGAAGGAAAGGGGTTACAAGTTAAGTCAAATTGGCTTTTTTGGAATAAACCCTGAACACATATTTAAAAAGGACTCAACTGGAAAGTCTGTCCTTGAATACCTAATTGAGAGAGGAGCTATAAAGAAGATAAGCCGATCCTCAGCCAAAGTGATAAAGGAGAACCTCGGAGAAGAAGTCTTTAGAAGGATAAAAGAGCAAGTTAAACTCTATAAGGAAACTGATGTTTAGGTAGGGGGAGCCCCCCTACCTCTTAAGGTAAACAAATCTTCCGCAGTAGGGGCACTTACTCTTACCGGGAGTGAGGTTTTTAATGAGCTCCCTATACTCGGCAGGGGAATAGGTCATACCGCACCCTTCACAGGCTCCGGTGGAGATGTCGGCAAAGACCAAGCCGTTAAACTTGCTCTTTAGCTGCTCAAACCTCTCTATCTCTGAGGGGTCAAGCTGAGCCTTTATCTCTTCAATTTCTTTAAGGACTTTATCTCTTTTCCTCTTTAAAAGCTCAGCTTCTGAAGAGAGCTCCTCAATCTCCTCTTTCAGCCTCTCAATCTGGGGAGAAAACTGCTTCTTAACCTTCTCGTAGGCCTCTTTAAGAGTCTCAACTTCTGTTTCAACCATAGTAATTTTCTGCTTCGTCTTTATTATCTCGTCTTCGTTCTTTGCTATTGCCCTCAAAATCTTTTTAAACTCTTCTCTGCTCTTTGCGCTCTCCTTCTGTCTGTTGAGCTCTTCTATTCTCAGCTTCTTGTACTCAACGAAGTTTTTGAGCTCCGAGAGCTCCCTCTCCTTCTCCCTTAACTTCTCCTTAGCAGACTCAACCTTCCTCTCAATCTCCGAGAGCTCCCTCAAGAGCTCCCTCTTCCTCTTCTCAATGTCTTTAATCTTGGTATCAAGCCTTATGGCCTCTATCTCAAGGTTTTGAACTTCAAGAAGTTTCTCGTTAAGCATCTCTTACCACCTCAAAGGGGGATTTTTCTTCAAAGACTAAATAGTTAAGCGAAGGGAAGGCCTCAGACAAGAGCTTTTTCAGCGGAAGGAAAAAGAGCCTCTCGGTACCAAAGTGGCCCATATCAAAAACCGTAAGACCCAAGTCAAAAGCTTTCATCGCGTCGTGGTACTTAACGTCTCCCGTTATGTAAACCTGAGCCCTGCCGTGAACAAGGTCTATAAAGGATGCTCCGCTTCCCGAGCAGACGGCAACCCTTTCAACAGGCTCATCGGATCTGTAGTTTACAGTTCTAAAGGCGTCAAAGGGCAGAAAGGAGAGGAGTTTACCTAAGAGCTCCCTCTGGCTCACGGGCTCTTTTAAACTTCCCACCAGCCCGTAGGGGGGCTTCTCAACAATCGGCTCACCCTCAAGGCCAATTTCGTCGGCTATCAACTTTGTGGGGCCGTAGGGAGAAACGTCAAGGTTTGTGTGGAGGGCGTAAACGGAGATTCCCCTCTTTACGAGCTCAAGGTAGAGAAGAGCCGGATAGCTATTCGGAATCAAGGCCTTAACGCCGGAAATTGTTATGGGGTGGTGGGTAATTATCAGCTGAACGCCCTTTCGTGCGGCCTCCTCTATAACCGCCCTTGATACCGTAAGAGCAAAGCCGACATTACTTACCTCGGCCTCCTCCCAACCTACTTGAAGACCGGAGTTATCCCAGCCGTCCTGCAGGGAGAGGGGAATCAGCGACTCAAGGAAATCTTTTATCTCCTTTAGCTTAACCATCTCTGCCCTCCGTCAAGTGGTAGAATTCTACAAAAATTCGCCGGGAGAAACTATGGCTTACAAAGATTTAAGGGACTTTATTAGAAAACTTAAAGAAGAGGGAGAGCTCCTTGAAATTGAGCACCCGGTAAGCTCCTACCTTGAGATAACGGAAATAGCCGATAGGGCGGTAAAGGCGGGAGCTCCGGCCCTTCTCTTTAAAAACGTTGACGGTAGGAACATTCCCGTTGCAATAAACCTCTTTGCAAGCTACAAGAGGCTCAAGATGGCCCTTGAGGACGACCCCGACAATATAGGAAGGAGAGCCGCAAAGCTCCTTAAACCGGAAAAGCCTTCAGGCTTCATAGATAAACTGAAAAAACTGGTAGAGCTCAAAAAAATCGCCGACATATTTCCGAAAGAGGTTTCAAAGAGTAAAGCTCCCTGCAAGGAGGTAATTGAAGAGCCCGACCTCTCAAAGTTCCCGATTCTCTTCTGCTGGCCAAAGGACGGAGGAAGGTTCATAACCCTACCGCTGGTATTCACAAAAGACCCCGAAACCGGCGAGAGAAACTGCGGTATGTACCGCCTTCACGTTTACAGTAAGAATACAACCGGAATGCACTGGCACTGGCACAAAGTCGGGGCTAAGCACTTCTGGAAGGCAAAGAAGATGGGGATTAAGAGGTTCCCCGTTGCCGTCGCAATAGGGGGCGACCCGGCTGTAATCTACTCGGCAACGGCTCCCCTGCCCGAAGACGTTGATGAGATGGTCTTTGCGGGCTTTCTAAGGGGCAAGCCCGTTGAGATGGTTAAGTGTGAAACCGTTGACCTTGAAGTTCCGGCAAACGCCGAGATAGTCTTAGAAGGGTACGTTGACACTGAAGAGTTCAGGTTTGAGGGGCCTTTCGGAGACCACACGGGGTACTACTCCCTCCCGGACTTCTACCCAGTCTTCCACATAACCAAGATAACCAGAAGGAGAAACCCCATCTACCCGGCAACGATTGTGGGGAAACCTCCGATGGAAGACTGCTACCTCGGGAAGGCAACGGAGAGGATTTTCCTCCCCCTGCTTAAGACCCAGCTACCGGAAATTGTTGACATGAACCTGCCGATTGAAGGGGTCTTCCACAACTTTGCCTTTATCTCAATTGACAAGCGCTACCCGGGGCACGCAAGGAAGGTTGTCTCGGCACTGTGGGGCTTGGGGCAGATGAGCTTTACGAAGAACATCGTGATTTTTGATAAGGACGTAAACGTTCACGACATCGGAGAGGTTATCTGGAGGTGGGGAAATAACGTTGACCCCAAGAGGGACGTCTTTTTCAGCGAAGGGCCCGTTGACGCCCTGGACCACACCTCACCGCTACCCTTCTACGGGAGCAAGATGGGGGTTGACGCAACGAGGAAGTGGAAGAGCGAGGGCTTTACGAGGGACTGGCCGCCGGATATTGAGATGGACGAGAGGGTTAAGAGAAAAGTTGACGAAATCTGGGATAAGCTGGGAATACCGAGCCCCATAAGGAAACCCGACCCCTGGAGCTGGGGATTTAAAGGTTGACATTTAAACTATAGGTTAATAATTATTGAAACTGGCAATAACAACAATACCTGCTCTCATTTTTTAGAGGCGGGCAGATGCCCGCCCCCTTTAAACTACTTTAAGTGTGAAAGGTCTATCTCCTCACCTACAACGCAGTAGCTTTTACCGCCGAGCCTTCCGACGAGGCCTTTTGAGGTCTCAAGGAGCTCCTCATCCCACTTAACGGCAACAACCTCACCTATTACAACGTCCATCGGGGTTGAGCCCAGGGGAATAATCTCTTTTACGGTACACTCTAAGGAGGCGGGAGAATCCTTAACCCTCGGGGGCTCTACTGCCAAAGAGGGCTCAAGCTCTATCCCGAGCTCCTGAGCCTCACTGACATCGGGAGGGAAGTCTTTTCCGGTTAAGTGCATCTTCTCAAGGAGCTCCTCACTCACCAAATTAACGACAAACTCGCCGGTCTCCCTAATATTCCTTGAAGTGTCCTTTAAACTCCCGTCCTTCCTCTTCCCGATTGAGACCATTAAGAGGGGCGGCTTTGTGGTTATTGCATTGTAGAAGGAGAAGGGGGCGAGGTTTACTACCCCCTCTCCCGAAACTGTCGTAATCCAGGCAATAGGTCTGGGAACGACGAGGTTAAATATGAGCTTGCTTACCGTTTGCTGAGGGAGCTCTTCAAGGCGAGCAGACCTCAACCTAAACCTCCTCCTTCTTTAAAACCTTAACCTTAAAGGTAAGGGGAACGCCCGCAAGGGGGTGGTTGTGGTCAAGGACGACTTCACTATCGTCAAAGGAGAGAACTCTTACGAGGAAAGTCCTTCCGTCGGGGGTTGTTCCCTGAAGAACCTGACCTTCGTGGAGCTCTATACCCTGAAGGGCCTGCCTCGGAACCCTCTCAACGAGCTCCTCTCTCCTCTCGCCGTAGGCCTCCGACGGCTGAAGGGTAAAGGTCTTCTCCTCTCCCTCCTCCATCCGGAGAACTTCCCTCTCAAAGCCGGGAATAACCTCGTTCTGACCGGTTGTAAATGTGAAGGGCTCCCTCCCCTCGGTCGTGTCAATTACGCTGCCGTCGGGGGCGGTAAGGGTGTACTCTACTGTGTAGCGGTAGTTGGTCATCGGAAAATCTCCTTTTCTAAAAGTTTAAAAGCCATCTTAACCTTTTTGGGAAAAAACTTCCATCGCCGCCCCCACCGAGGAGCCGAGCTTAAAGGAGTCGTAGCCGAGCTTTTTCAGGGCAAACTCGGCAACCTCAAGGCCGGTTAAAACGTCAAAGATGTCAACGTAGCCCATGTGGGAAAGGCGGAAGATTTTCCCCTTAAGGTGCTCCTGCCCTCCGGCGATGGTTACTCCGAACTCCTCCCTTGCAATCTTCACAATCTCCTGTCCGTCTATTCCCTCGGGAACTCTAACGGCAGTAACGCCGTTTGCGGGGCTTTCGGAAAAGAGCTCCAGCCCGAGGGCCTTAATTCCCTCCCTTGTGGCCTCAGCCAAGAGGGCGTGTCTCCTTGCAACCTCTCCGAGCCCCTCTTCCTCTATCATCTTCAGGGCCTCATTAAGGGCAACGACCAGGTTGGTAGCGGTGGTGTAGGCGGTCTGTCCCTTCCTCTGCTGTTTTAACTCTTTCTTCAAGTTGAAGTAGTAAGCCCTCTCCTCAACCTGCTCCAACCTCTCCTGAGCCCTGCCGTTGAGGGAGATTACCGCAAGGCCGGGAGGGGTCATGAGGGCTTTTTGGGAGCCGGTTATCGCAACGTCAATTCCCCACTCGTCTGTGGGAATGTCGTAAACGCCGTAGGCCGTGATTCCGTCGGCTATCAGGAGGGCTTCGGGGTAGTTTTTAAGGAGCTCCCCGATTTCCCTGACGGGGTGGATAGTTCCCGTTGAGGTCTCACAAATCTGAACCAGAACGCCCTTAACGCCGGGGTTCTCCTCAAGGGCCCTCTTAACCTCCTCAACCTTTACCGCCCTACCCCACTCAACTTCAATAACAACCGGCTCAACTCCGTAGGTCAGGCACAGCTCCTGCCACCTCTGGCCGAACTTCCCTCCTACAACAACAACGGCGCTGTCGCCGGGGTTAAAGAGGTTTGAAACGGCCGCCTCCATGGCTCCCGTTCCGGAGCTGGTGAGAATTAAAACCTCCCCTTCGGTTCTCAAAACCCTCTTTAGGAGCTCCCTCGTCTCAAGGAAAATCCTCTTAAACTCCGGGGAGCGGTGGTAGAGGGTAGGCCTTGAAAGGGCTTCAAGAACCCTCTCGGGAACCATTGTGGGGCCGGGAGTTAAGAGCCTCTTCTTTATGGGCTTCAACTTAACCTCCTAAGATAGGATTTTTAAAAACTTCCTCAAAATCGTCTTCTGGCCGTAGTTGGCAAAGAACGCAGTAATTTTATCCCCTTCAACCCTTTTTACTACGCCTTTACCGAACTTGGCGTGATAGACCAGTTTGGGAGGTTTCTCTTTTACCTCAAGAGAGCTCCCGGCCGAGGGGGAAGGTGCAGGTGAGACCTCACCCCTAACCTTCTTCCTAACCTCTTTTACGAGGTGGGGAGGAATTTCCGAGAGGAAACGTGAAGGAGTAGTAAAACGCCTTGAACCGAAGAGCCTTCTCTCTTTTGCGTATGTTAAAGTCAAAAGCTTCTTTGCCCTCGTAATCGCTACGTAAAAGAGCCTCCTCTCCTCCTCAACCTCGCTGCTGGTGTCGGTTGAGCGGGCGTGGGGGAAGAGCCCCTCCTCAAGGCCGGCAACAAAGACGACGGGGAACTCAAGCCCCTTAGAGGCGTGAACTGTCATCAGAACCACCCTCTCTTCACCCTCCTTCAAGGAGTCCTGCTCGCTTGAGAGGGCAACTGTTGAGAGGAACTCGGTGTAGAGCTCCCCGCCCCTAAGCCCCTCCCTCTCGGCAAACTCCTGAAGGGTGTTCCCCAGCTCCCTTACGTTCTCAAGCCTGCTCTCCCACTCCTCGGGGAACTCGCTCCTCAGGTACTCCTCGTAGCCGATTTCCTTAATCAAAAGTGAAAGGAAGTCGTAAGGTGGGAGCTCCTCAAGTTTATCCCTTAAGAGCTCAAGGGTCTCAACGAGCTTCCTTACGGCCCTCCTCTGCTTTTCCTGTTTCAAGGAGCCCTCAAGCTCTTTTAGGGCCTCGGTGGTGGTAAGCCCCCTATTAAGGAGCTCCTTTAAAGCCTCCTGACTCTTACTTCCCAAACCCCTTTTAGGAACGTTTAAAACCCTCATGAGGGAAATTTCATCTCTTTCAAAGAGGAGAAGCCTCAAGTAGGAGAGAATATCCTTTACTTCCCTCCTTTCATAAAACTTTACTCCTCCGACAATCTGGTAGGCGATTCCCTCCCTCCTTAAGGCGTCCTCTATAGCCCTTGAGAGGGAGTTTGTCCTGTAGAAGATTGCAATATCCTTGGGGGAGATTCCCCTCTTTAAAAGGAGCTTAACCGTTTGGGCAATAAAGAGGGCTTCGTCAACCTCGTTCTCTGCCCTGTAGAGGCGTATGGGCTCACCCTTGGGGTTATCGGTGTAGAGCTCCTTCCCCTTCCTGAGCCTGTTGTTTGAGATTACGGAATTTGCCGCCTCAAGGATTGTTCCGGTGCACCTGTAGTTCTTCTCAAGTTTTATGATTTTGGCGTTCTTAAAGTCCTTCTCAAAGGAGAGAATGTTGTCTATGTTGGCGCCCCTCCAGGTGTAGATGCACTGGTCTTCGTCTCCCACGGCGCAGATGTTCCCCTTCCTATGGGTAAGGGCTTTTGCTATTTCGTACTGGACTTTGTTGGTATCCTGATATTCATCAATCAGGACGTACTGGAAGTGGTTTGAGAGCCTCTCCTGAAGGTGGGGGATTAAGAGGAGCTCCCTTCCCATTAATAGGAGGTCGTCAAAGTCAAGGGCGTTTAACTTCCTGAGCCTCTCGTTGTAGACGTTATAGAGCTCGGAGAGCTTCGGGTAATGGGAGAGCATCGCCTCGGCCGTAAAGAGGCCGTTTTTAACGTTGCTGATTAGTGAGGAGATTGTCTGGGGGGAGTAGAGCTCGCTGTCAAGGTTTAAATCCTTTATGACCTCTTTTAAAAGCCTCTTCTTATCGTCGCCGTCAACTATTATGAAGTTCCTCTCAATCCCCAACTCACGGCCAAAACTCCTTAAAAGCCTAACGCAGAAGGAGTGGAAAGTGGAAACTAAGACGGGAGTTTGAGCCCCTAAGAGAGCTTCAACCCTCTCCTTCATCTCTTTGGCGGCTTTATTGGTAAAGGTAATCGCAAGGATTCTTTCGGGAGTGAACGATAATTCTTTAACCATATAAGCAATTTTGTAAGTAATTACTCTGGTTTTACCTGAACCCGCTCCTGCAAGAATCAGAAGGGGAGAATCAAAGTACAAAACGGCCTCTTTTTGTTGTGGATTTAAATCCTTTAAGAGTTTTTCCACCACTTTCCTCCTAAAATTAGGGAAGGAAATTATACCCTCACCGGGAGGAGACGGTTAAAGTTTTTGAAATTTAATCCATGTTTAAATAGGCATTTTGTACAATTGCTTCCAAGAAGTGGACGGAAAATTTCTTTAAAAAATTTTAATACTTCTGACGCGAGGGGGAAAGATGAAAAGAATTTACAACATCGGCGTCATTCCGGAGGACAAAAGGGCCCGCCTCCTCCTTGAAAGGGTGGGCAAAGTGGAGAAAATTCACCTCTCAATCACTCCTTTTCACCTCTCAAGGTTTGAAAGCCACAGCCCAAAACCCGATTTTCTCCTGATTTCAATCAATTCTATGGAAGAAATCAGGAGGAAAACGGAGCTCTCCGCCCCCGTTCCCGTAATTTTGACGGGAGAGTACTACCCCAACTTTTCGGAGAGGGGGATTTCTCTGCCTCCCAACGTTTACTTCTCAAACTACAATCCCCTTACCCTCTTCTCAATTCTCAAAGCCCTCTTTAAGACGGCAAAGAACGTCAAGATTGAGCTAAAAAACGGCTCAATAATCAACCTGATTACGAGCCTGAGCTATTCAAAACTTGAGAAGATAATACCTACGGGAAGGGGGAAAGAGAGGGAGCTCTCCTACAAGGAGGGGACAATCCTCAAGGAACTCTTCCAGTCTCCCGGAGAGGTCGTTCCTTACAAGAGGTTTTCCCTTTTGGGGATAAAGAAGGACAACATTCCAGTCTACATGTCAAGGTTGAGGAAAGTTGTAAGTGAAATTGAACCTATTTTAAAGATAAAGAGCGTGAGGAACAAAGGATACTTCCTCTCCTACGGCTTATAGACAATCGTAGAAATGGCGTGCTTGTAGGCAAGGATATTTCCCATGTAGTTTTTTAACCTCAGGCAGAATCTATCAAACCCCTTAAGCTTGGCCTCAACTTTACTGCCGTTCCTGAAGTAGACGATTATCCTCTTACCCAGCATGCTCCGGAGCTCCCGACTCTGAACCCCGCCCATGGTTGAACAGGCTACCACTTTGTAGCCTTCCTTTACCTTCTCCTCAATCTCCCTCTCCTGCTCTTTGGTAAGGACGGGAGGGATTACCGGCATCATCGTTGCCGGCCTTACAATCAGCTCCTCGTCAACCTTCTCGTAAACGATGTCGCCGGAGGACTTAAGGAGCTGAAGGAGGGGCTTAACGTTCTCAGGGCGAACCGAGAGCTCCTGAGCTAATTCCTCAAGTGTTCCCCTGAACTCTCCTCTCTCCTCAAGGAGCTCTATGAGCTCTATCTGAGCTTCCTCTAAAGTCTTATACCTCTTCATCTTTATAACCTACTCAAAGAGGATTGTTGCAACGGCGTGCTTGTAAACAAGGGACTTCCCTTTGGGAGCCGTCATTGCAAGGGTAAAGTTGTCAAAGTCAAGTAGAACTCCCTCAAGCCTCGTTCCGCTGATGAGGAAGACCGTAACGTTCTTACCCAGAAGAGATGAGAGAACTTGGTCTTGAAGTGACTTCTTCTTCTCCTTCTTCTTTTCTTCTTTTCTCTCTTCTTCTTTCTTCTCGGCCTTCTCTAAGCTCTCCTCCCTTTTCTCCTCCACGGCCTCCTCCTCCTCTTTCTTCTCCTCAAGGAGGGTTATAACTAACCCTTTACCCCTTTTGGTCTCCGCCTTGAGAAATCCCTCCTCCTCAAGCTCACCTACAACCTTTTTTATGAGGTAGGGGGAGGCTCCTGCAAGCTGGGAGAGCTCCTCTATCGTTCCGCTGTACTCTCCGAACTCCGAAAGGTATTCCTTTAGCCAAGCTTTGACTTTTTCCGACTTGGTCTGGCTGGTCATCTGTTTCCTCCGTAAACCGGGTTTTAACTACGCTTAAGAACCCGCTTTTTCTTCTATATTGGGTAAAATCTCCTCCTCAAGGGTTTTGGTGTCGTAATTACCCTTAAGGAAGGGCTCACTCTCCAAAATCCTCTGATGAAGGGGTATAAGGGTCTTAAGGTTCCCTCCAATAACAAACTCAGATAGGGCCCTTCTCCCTCTCTTTATCGCCTCCTCCCTCGTCTCTCCCCAAACGATTAGTTTCCCGAGGAGAGAGTCGTAGTAAACGGGAACGTTATAGCCCTCGTAAACGTAAGTATCTACCCTAACCCCGAAGCCCCCGGGCAGGAGAAGTTTTTCTATCTTACCCGGAGCAGGCCTAAAGCCCTTTTCGTAATCTTCACAGTTAATTCTAAATTCTATTGCGTGGCCGCTTAATCGGGCTTGACCTATGTCAAGCTTCTCTCCGGCAGCCGCAGAAATCTGCAGGGCTATAAGGTCTTTTCCTGATACCATTTCGGTTACAGGGTGCTCAACCTGAATTCTTGTATTCATCTCAATAAAGTAGAAATTACCGCTTTTATCAACGAGGAACTCAACAGTTCCTGCTCCCTCGTAGTTTATATACTCGGCAAGTTTGAGGGCAGCTTTAGAGAGCTCTCTCCTTAAGCTCTCACTAACGAAGGGCGAGGGCGACTCCTCTAATATCTTCTGGTGCCTCCTCTGAAGAGAGCACTCGCGCTCTCCAAATGTTATAACATTTCCGTGGGAGTCTGCAACCACTTGAACTTCCACGTGCCTGGGCTCTGCGATGTACTTCTCAAGGTAAACTTCACCGCTCCCGAAGGCTGCCTCAGCTTCGGCCATCGCGGTAACTATAAGGGTCTCGGCCTCCTCTTCGCTTTCTATTAACCTCATTCCTCTGCCCCCGCCACCGTGGGCAGCCTTTACGAGTGCCGGAAGGCCCACCTCTTTTAAAAACTCAAGGGCATCCTGAACGCTCTTTACAACTCCGCTGCCGGGGACTACGGGAATTCCCGCTTTTATAGCAACTTCCCTCGCTTTGGCCTTGTCTCCCATCAAAATCATCGTTTCGGGGGAGGGGCCGATAAACTTTATCCCGCACGCCGTACAGATTTCGGCAAACCCCGGATTTTCGGAGAGGAAGCCGTAGCCCGGGTGGATCGCGTCCGCCCCGGTAAGCTCGGCAGCGGCAATTATCGCAGGAATGTTCAGGTAGCTCTCCTGAGGAAGCGGCCCTCCGATGCAGACCGCCTCATCTGCAAGGTAGACGTGGAGGGAGTCTTTATCGGCCTTTGAGTAAACGGCAACGGTCTTTATCCCGAGCTCCCTGCAGGTTCTGATAATCCTTACTGCAATCTCTCCCCTATTGGCTATGAGGATCTTTTTAAACATCTACTACCTCGGCTCAATGTAGAAGAGGGGCTGACCGTACTCTACCGGCTGGCCGTTTTCAACGAGGATTTTCCTGACTATTCCCGAAACTTCAGACTCAATCTCGTTCATAACCTTTAAGGCCTCTATTATGCAGAGAGTCTGCCCCTTCTCAACGTAGTCGCCCTCTTTAACGAAGGGCTCTGCTCCCGGAGCGGGAGCCCTGTAAAAGGTTCCTACCATCGGTGATTCAACTACGTAGTACTCCTTCTCCTCCTCGCTCTCCTCTTTAGCGGCGGCCGGCTGAACCGGAGTTTCTGGCACTCCTTTAGCTGGAGCACCGGCTCCCTCTCTCTTAAATTTCGCCTTCAGCTTAAAACCTTCAGCCTCAAGCTCTATCTCTTCAAGGGAGGTATTCTCAAGGCTCCTTAGGAGCTCCTTTATCTTCTCTATCAAGACTCCCTCCTACTTTACGTTAACCCTCTCTATGTACTCTCCCGTTTCGGGGTTTACCCTGACCATATCTCCGGGGTTTATGAACATGGGAACTTGAATTACTGCTCCGGTCTCAAGGGTTGCAGGCTTTGTTACGTTGCTGACGGTATCTCCCTTAAACCCGGGCTCTGTGTCAACGACCTGAAGAACGATGCTCTTGGGAAGTTTAACCGAAATGGCCTCGCCCTTGTAGAACTGAACCATTACGGGAGTGTTTTCTTTGAGGAACTTTGCTTTCTCGCCGAGGGCTTCTGCAGGAACTCCAACCTGCTCGTAAGTTTTGGCGTCCATGAAGTAGTAGAACTGGCCGTCGTTGTAAATGTACTCCATCTCCCTCTCTTCAAAATCGGCAAGCTGAAGCTTCTCTCCTACTTTGTAGGTTTTCTCAACAACGTTGCCGGTCTTAAGGTTTTTGAGTTTAATCCTTGCAAAGGCCTGACCTTTACCGGGCTTAACGTGCTGGTAGTCTATTATCTCGTAGGGAGCTCCGTCAATTTCTAACTTCATTCCCTTTGAAATCTGGTTTACATCAATTGAAGGCACGGTAGGACCTCCTTTTTGGGGAATTTTGAGAAAATTATAGCAACAAATTAAAGGAGGTTTTTAGATTTTGAGAAAACTTCTCCTCCTTCCCCTCATACCCCTCCTCTTCTCCTTTACGATGTGCGGCCACAGGGGAGCTCCCAAACCTCCCTTAATCTACCGGCCTGCAACTCCTCAAGTCCACCCTCCGGCTCAGGAGTACGACTCACCGCTTGTATGGTGGGAGAGAGTTGATAGGTTCGGCGACGGAAGGAAAATCTCACAGCCCCAAAAGGTCAGCTATAGGGTAATAGTCAACTTCGGAAAGAGAGAGGTTGAGGTAAAGAAGAACTACTTTAAGGATAGCCCCATAAGAGCGGGGGAAAAGAGGTGCTATTCTGTAGTAGCCCTCTATGAGGGGCACGAAAGTCAAAGAAGTGAGCCGGTCTGCACAACGGGAGAGAAGCCGATTGAGGATATTCCCGAAGTCATAAAAGCCCACGGAGGGGACGGTTTTGTTGAGATTGAGCTCGCTCCCCACCCCGGCTACGAGGTTGAAGTCTTTAAAGATGCTGAGGAGCCCTTCTTAAAGCCCTACGCCCTCTTAAGGGAGGAGGAAAACACCTTCACCGATAGGAGAGTGGTTAACGGCAGGAGCTACACCTACCTTTTGAGGTTTTCAAAGGAGAGGTTAAAGGGAAGGTTTACCGAGCCTTTGGCCGTAATACCCGAGGACAGAGTCCCGCCCGCCCCTCCGAAGGAGGCCCTCTTAATTAAAGGTAAGGAGTGCATCCTCGTGTGGGAGCCCTCCCCTTCAGAGGATGTCAGAAACTACCTAATAGTTGCTGACGGGAGAAAATTTAAAACAGGTGGAATATACTTTAGGTTCACTGGTTGCCCGGCTAAGGTGGAGCTCTTTGCAGTAGACAAGGCGGGTAACCTCTCAAAACCGATAGTGCCGGAGGTAGTAGATGAAGAAGGTGGCGGTGGTGATGGGGAGCAAGTCGGACCTGCCGGTAATGGAGGCCTGCACAAAGACCCTTGAGGAGTTCGGAGTTCCCTACGACGTAAAAGTTCTCTCTGCCCACAGGACTATTGACGAGGTCTTAGCCTTCTGTGAGAGGGCCGAGGAAGAGTACGACGTAATAATCGCCGCAGCAGGCTACGCAGCCCACTTAGGAGGGGTTATTGCGGCAAAGACGGTTTTGCCGGTAATCGGAGTTCCCCTTGACGCTTCACCCCTAAAGGGAATTGACTCCCTCCTCTCAATAGTCCAGATGCCCGGCGGAATTCCCGTTGCAACGGTAACAATCGGTAAGGCAGGGGCAAAGAACGCTGCAGTTTTAGCTGTTGAGATAATGGCAATTAAGTACCCCGAGCTCAAAGAGAAGCTAAAGGCCTACAGGGAAGAGATGAAGAGAAAAGTTTTAGAGGGATAAGATGAGAGTTTACCCCGAGTGCCTCCCCTGTTTCTTAAACCAAATCGTAAAGACGGCCAAGGCCTGCGGACTTGAGGAGGAAAAGACGATAGAGGTTGAAAGGGAGGCGGCAAAGTTTATCTACAAAAACCTAAGACCGGAAAAGTCTCCCGGCTACAACGCAACCTTTATTCACAGGGTATTTAAGGAGAAGACAAAAATTAACGACCCCTTTAAAGCACTCAAGGAAAAGTACAACTCAATTGCAATGAAGCTTGAGCCCGTCCTCTACCAAGAGTACTACCAGAAGGCCGAAAACGGGCTGGCCGTTGCGGTTAAGCTGGCAGCACTGGGGAACGTTATAGACTTTGCCGTTCCCAGCGTTTTTGACCTTGAGGAGGAGATAAAGAACTTCTTTAAGACCCCCTTCGCCTACTACGACGAGGCAATCTTTGAGAGGTTCCTCGTTCCCGGAAAAACCGCCCTCTACCTTGCAGATAACGCGGGGGAAATCGTCTTTGACAAGTTCTTGGTTAGGGAGCTCAAAGAGAGGGGGCTGAAGGTTGTCTTAGCGGTTAGGGGAGCTCCCATCCTTAACGACGCAACCGTTGAGGACGCAATAAAGACCGGAATTGCAGAGCTGGTTGACGAGGTCATTGACAGCGGAAGCGACGTCATAGGAATTGACCTTGAAAGGGCACCCGAAAAGTTTAGGGAGCACTGGAAAAGGGCCTACTTCGTAATCTCAAAGGGTCAGGCCAACTTTGAGACATTAGACGGGATTTACGACAAGGACATCTTTTTCATTCTGAAGGCCAAGTGCAACCCGGTTGCAAGGGAGCTCAAGTGTAAGAAGGGGGAGCTGATTTTCCTCTACAACAAACACCTTCTTGAGCTAAAAGAGGGAAATGAAGGTAGTTAAGAAGAGCCCCGGGAGTGCTCCCGTAGTTGCAAAGTTCATAAAGAAAGGAGAGCTGGTCTGCTCCCCGACAGACACCCTCTACGGGATTTTGGGAAGCGCCCTGAGCCCCGAGGCCGTTGAAAAGGTTTACAGGGTAAAGGGAAGGGAGAGGAGTAAGCCCCTGATAGTCCTCTTTGGGAGCCTTGAGGAGGCCCAAGAGCTGGGAGTTCTAATTCCCGAGAAGTTCGGAGAGAGGCTAAGGGAAATCTTTCCGGCACCCCTTACGGTTATCCTGCCGCTAAAAGGGAGCTCCCCCTTTAGGGAAATCTTTAAAAGGGATAACCTTGCAATCAGAATTCCGGACGACCCCTTTCTTTTAAAGGTTATAGAGCTCTCAACTCCCCTCTTCGCCCCCAGCGCAAACCCGTCGGGCTTAAAGCCCGCTACCTGCTGTAAGGAGTGTGAGGAGTACTTCGGGAGTTTGATACCCCTCTGTGTAGAGGGAGAGGTAATCGGCAAGCCCTCAACCCTCGTCTCCCTCTTAAAGGGGAAGGTTGAAGTCTTAAGGGAAGGTGCAATACCGACCCGGAGAGTTATGGAGGTTCTCGGTGAATAGGTTAAAGGTTGTTTTCATGGGAACGCCCGACTTTGCAGTTCCCTCACTCAAAGCGTTAAAAGAGGCCGGATATGAAATTCCCTTGGTAATAACCCAGCCCGATAAACCCGCCGGAAGGGGGAAAAGGTTAAAGCCCCCGCCGGTAAAGGTTGAGGCCGAAAGGCTCGGCCTGAAGGTCTACCAGCCTGAAAGAATTAAGGATAACGAGGAGCTGAAGAAAATCCTTGAGGAAATCTCCCCCGATCTGATTGTCGTTGCCGCCTACGGGAAAATCCTACCCGACTGGCTCTTAAAACTGCCCAAGTACGGTGTAATAAACGTCCACGCCTCACTCCTGCCCAAGTATAGGGGAGCCTCACCGATTCAGGCGGCCCTGCTAAACGGCGAGAGGAAGACGGGAATAACGATAATGAAGGTAATCCCTGAGCTTGACGCCGGAGACGTCATCTCGCAGAGGGAAGTTGAGATTAAAAAGGAGGACAACGCCCAAACCCTCCACGACAGGCTGGCTCAGGTAGGGGCGGAGCTCTTAACCGAGACGATTCCCAAGTTCACCAAAGGAGAGATTGAGCCAAAGCCCCAGAACCACGATAAGGCAACCTACTGCCCGAAAATAACCAAGGAGATGGGAAGAATTAACTGGGAAAGGAGCGCTGAAGAAATCTTCAACATGGTAAGGGCCTTTACGCCGTGGCCGGGAGCCTTCACCTACTACAAGGGAAAGATGGTGAAGCTTACAAAGGTAAAACCGGCAGAGGGGAAGGGAGAGCCGGGGGAGGTAATAGAAGCGGGAAAAAGACTCATCGTTGCAACGGGGAAAGGGGCTTTAGAAATCCTAAGGATTAAGCCTGAGGGTAGGAAGGAAATCTCAGGAGACGAGTTTATAAGGGGCTACAGAGTTAGAGCTGGCGACAGGTTTGGGTAAGAGAAGAGCTTTATATTTAAAGGTGCAAATTGTTTTCCGAAGGAGAAGAGAAATGCTTAAGGATAGAGTTGAGGAGTTTAAGAGAAGGGTAAAGGCCTCGGGGCTCAAAATCACTCCCCAGAGGCTTGCAGTTTACAAGGAAATTGCCTCAAGGCAGGACCACCCGAGTGCAGAGGAGCTCTACGAGAGGCTAAAGGATAAAATTGAAGGTATTTCCCTTACAACCGTTTACAGAACCCTTGCAAGCCTTGAGAAGGCCGGACTCGTTCAGAGGGTTCCCACCCTGAAAGATAAGGTCAGGTACGACGCAAGGGTTGAGCCCCACAGCCACTTCGTCTGTATAAAGTGCGGTAAAATCGTTGACCTTGACCTGATTCCCGAAGTTGACAGGAGTAAAATAGAGGAGTTGGGCGAGCCCGTAAGCTGTACACTGATGTGCTACGGAATCTGTAGAGAGTGTAAGGGTGAAGAGACATAAACTCTTTATGGACCCGGTTTACGAGGAGTTCGTCGCAGTTGAGAAGGACTCTCCCCTCTACCGGGCAATCTCAAGCAGGCTCCTTCAGAGGTTAAGGTACGTAAGACAGCTCGGCCCCTGCTACCTCGTCTACCCGGGAGCCGAGCATACGAGGTTTCAGCACTCCCTCGGAGTTTCGTGGCTGACCGAAAAAGCCCTCTCTTACCTTGAGTTTAACGGTTTTAAAGTTGAGCCCTTCGTAAAGGAGGCCGTAAAACTTGCAGCGCTGATTCACGACATAGGCCACTCCCCCTTTTCCCACGCCCTTGAGAGGTTTATCCTCCCTCAGGGGCACGAGGAGCTGACGGTTTACGCTCTCGGGCTCCTTGAGGAGGAGGCAGGGATAGAGAGGGAGCTCCTAAAAGAGGTTGAGAAAATCCTTAAAAAAGAGCATCCCCTTCCCTTTACCTATCAGCTCGTTTCAAGCCAGCTTGACTGCGACAGGCTTGACTACTTAAGGAGGGACAGTTTCTACACCGGAGTCGCATTCGGAAGAATTGACTACAACAGGATTTTAATTTCGGCTCTCCTTGAAGACGGGGAGCTCGTTTGGAGCTTTAAGGGTTTCAACGCTCTTGAGGCCTACATAATGTCAAGGTACCAAATGTACTGGGCGGTCTACTTCCACAGGGGGAACCTCTCGGCCCAGGTTCTCCTTCAGAAAATCGTTAAGAGGATAAAGGAACTCCTGCTGAGCGGCGAAAACCTGCCGATAAACGGAAACCTGAAGAGGGCACTGAAAGACGGAGACAGGGAGGCTTTCTTCAACCTGACAGACGGCCACCTGATTTGCGCAATCTACGAGCTTAAGGAGTGGAAGGAGCCCGTTCTGAGGGAGCTGTGCGGAAGGTTCGTCAGGAGGGAGCTCTTTAGGACGGTTGAGGTAAGCCCCTCACTCCTTCTTGAGCTAAGGGAGAGGGTTGAGAAGATGGGGCTTAACCCCGAGTACTACTTTGAGGTGGTTGAGCCCTCTAAAGTCGCCTATTCCTACTACTCCCCAGACGAGAAAGACGTGATAAAGGTAAAGGTGGGAGACAGGGTTGAGGAACTCTCCTCCGTTGCTCCCACCGATGCGGTAAAGGCCCTTTCAAGGAAGGTCTCAAAGACCTACGCAGTAGTTCCGCCGGAGGTTTTAGAGCAGTAGAGCTCTACGACCCTTTCAATAATCCTCGTAGTTGAGATTCCGTACCTGAAAGGAATCCTCTCAACCCTGCCGGCAAACTCCCTTCCCACAATCTTCTCAAGGGGCCAGTCTGCCCCCTTAACCAAAACGTCCGGCCTAACGGTTTCTATCACCTTTAGAGGGGTCTCCTCCTCAAAGATAAAGACCAGGTCAACGGGCTTTAAGGAGGACAGGAGCTTTGCCCTCATCTCTTCGGGAACTATCGGCCTCTTTTCCCCCTTAATCTTCCTGATAGAGCCGTCGCTGTTCATTCCGACTATCAGGAAGTCTCCAAAGCCCTTGGCCCTTTCAAGGTAGTCGGCGTGGCCTGCGTGGAGAATGTCAAAGCAACCGTTTGTAAAGACGATTCTCTTTCCATTAGAGCGGAGCTCCCCCACAACCCTCTTCAGCTCCTCCAAATCCCTCAAAATTGCGGGCAACTTTCCCTCCTTCAGACTATCTTTGAGAGAGAATTTATTTAACGGAGAGGAAGATGGCAGAGGTTATAAACGTAATAGGAGGAGGCCTTGCGGGAGTGGAGGCGGCCTACAGGGCTGCCAAAGAGGGTAAAAAGGTAAGGCTCTTTGAGATGAGGCCCAAGAAGAGCACCCCCGCCCACAAGAGCGATAAGCTTGCAGAGCTCGTCTGCTCAAATACGCTCGGCGGAATTGAGATAACGACCCCGCGGGGGCTTTTAAAGAAGGAGATGAAGCTCCTTGACTCCCTCGTTATTGAGGCGGCAAAGAGGACGAGCGTTCCCGCCGGGGGAGCCCTGGCCGTAGATAGGGAAAAGTTTGCCGACTACATCACCGAAAAGATTGAAAAGCACCCGAACATTGAGGTTATCAGGGAAGAGGTTAAAGAGATTCCCGAAGAGGGAATAACCGTAGTTGCAACGGGCCCCCTGACCTCGGATGCCTTTTCTGAGTACCTGAGGGAGTACTTGGGAGAGGAGGAACTCTCTTTTTACGACGCAATCTCGCCGATAGTTTACGCCGACACCATAGACTACTCAAAGTGTTTCTGGGGCTCAAGGTGGGGTAAGGGCGGTGACGACTACCTCAACTGCCCCATGACAAAGGAGGAGTACGAAAGGTTCTACAAGGCCTTAATGGAGGCGGAGAAGGTTCCCTTAAAGGACTTTGAAAAGGCCTGTTACTTTGAGGGCTGCATGCCGATTGAGGAGATGGCGGAGAGGGGTAAAGAGACCCTCCTCTTCGGCCCTTTAAGGCCGGTGGGACTAATTGACCCGAGAACCGGGAAACAGCCCTACGCCGTGGTTCAGCTGAGGAAGGAAAACAGGGAGGGAACCCTCCTTAACCTTGTAGGTTTTCAGACGAAGCTCAAGTACCCCGAGCAAAAGAGGGTCTTCAGGCTGATTCCCGGCCTTGAGAAGGCAGAGTTTGCAAGGTACGGAAGCATCCACAGGAATACCTTCATAAACTCACCTAAGCTCCTATTAAGAACCCTACAGCTCAAGAAAAACCCCAGGGTCCTCTTTGCGGGACAGATAACGGGGGTTGAGGGTTATCCAGAGTCTGCGGCAACGGGTATAATTGCAGGGCTGAACGCCTCAAGGCTGGCCGAAGGAAGGGAGCCGGTCTACCCGCCGGAGACCACGATGGTGGGTGCCCTTCTTAAGTACATTACAACGGCCGACCCTAAACACTTCCAGCCGATGAACGCAAACTTCGGCCTTCTACCTCCTCCGGATAGGAGAATTAAGGGTAAACTTAACAGGAGAAAGTACCTCGCCGAAAGAGCTTTAAGGGACATGGAAAGATGGTTAAAAGAGCTCTCATAGCCCTGCTCCTCCTCTCAAGCCCCTCGCCGGCCGCCGTTTACCAGATAGACATAGTCAAGGAGAGGAGCTACAGGAGTGAAAAACCGAGGTTCGTTGTCTACAAAGTTAAAAGGGGCGACACCCTCCTAAAAATTATGAACAGGTTTAAAATTCCTAAAAATCTCCTCTACCAAGTTGCAAAGATTAACAAAATTAGAGACCCCAACCTAATCTACGCAGGTCAGGTAATAAGACTGCCGGTAGGCGAAAGTGATAAAAGGGAAAGAGTAAAAAAGGGAAGGTTCTCCGAGAGGGACTTTAAGTTCCTAAAAACCGTAGGTGTAAAGGTAAAGGACGAGGGCTTCCTTTTCACTGACGCGGGAAAGCTGAACTTAAAGAGAAACCCGATAGTTGAAGCGGGAGGAAAGAGGTTCATAGTTGACCTATCCGGTCAAATCAGGAAAAGAATGAGGAAAGCCCTTGAGTCTGCGGGCTTTACCGTTATAGGAAGCAAGGAGTTTGAAAACCTCATAGACGAAGTCCTCTCGGAGAACTTCGCCTCTATTCAGAAGAACGGAAAGTTAATTCTGGGAGAGAAAGACGTTCTGGTCTACAAGTACGACTACATGGGGTACAACAAGTTTACCGGCCAGAGAACCGTAATAAACAGGAAACCCGATACACCTCCGTCGCTGGTAAAACTCCTCAACTCCTACGGAATAGCGGTAATTCAGCCCCCCTACAGGAAGTTGGACACGAAGGAGGGAAAGGGAAAGCTGAGGATTGTAGGGGGGGGCGGTTTAACGAAGATTAACTCGGTTATAGAGATTTTAACAGGTAGCAGCGGAGTTATAAAGGATAAAGGGCTCTTCTTCCCCAAGCTGAAGCTCTACGTGGTTTACGACTTTGTAGACCCGGAAGACAAGGTTAAGCTGGAGCTCCAAGGGAATAAGGTCGTCGTCCTAACGGGAAACTTCCTCTACGACATTGAGAACATTCTCGCCCTCGTCCCCCTTGCCAACAAGCTGGTTGACCTCGTCCTCTACGAACCGCCCCTTTCTAAAGGGGAGCGCTCAAAGTTCACGATAAGGGGTCTTCTGGTCTCAACCAAGAAGGCAGACTGGTTCCTGATAGACTCGGTTGATAAGCCCGCAGAGCTTTCCTACCTAACCTCAAGGGGCGTCAACGTAATAGTCTATTAGGGGAAGCCCCCCCTAAGAGGAGGGCTTGTCGGTTAAGGCCATTACGCCGGGGAGCTCTTTACCTGCAAGGAACTGAAGGAAAGCTCCTCCTCCAGTTGAGACGTGGTCAAACTTGTGCTCAAGGCCGAGCTCCTCAATTGCGGCAACGCTGTCTCCGCCGCCGACAATCCTTAGAGCGTCCCTCTTCTCTGCAATTGCTTTTGCAACCTCAAGGGTTCCGACTCTAAACTTCTCAAACTCGTAAACCCCCATGGGGCCGTTCCAGAGGATAGTTTTGGCATCGGCTACGGCCTCCTTGAAGAGCTCCACAGTTGCAGGGCCTATATCAAGCCCCATCATGTCGTCGGGGATTTCCTTGTAGGTTGTCAGCTTCGTATGGGCGGTTGGGGAGAACTCGTCGGCGTTGTTGCTGTCAACGGGAACGTAGAACTTGACGCCGTTAGAGTCGGCCTCCTCCATTATCCTCTTGGCGGTCTCAAGGAGCTCCTCCTCAACCAGCGACTTACCTACGCTGTGCCCCATTGCCTTTAAGAAGGTGTAGGCCATTCCCCCGCCTATTAACATCTTGTCAACAATTTTTAAGAGGTTCTCAATAACCTCAAGCTTACCCGAAACCTTTGAGCCGCCGATTATCAGAACGAGGGGCCTTTCGGGATTATCAAGGGCCTTCTGGAGGTACTTAATCTCCTTCTCAAGGAGAAAGCCGGCAACGGCAAGGGGAACGAACTGGGCAATTCCGTAGGTTGAGGCGTGCTTCCTGTGGGCAGTTCCGAAGGCGTCGTTAACGTAGATGTCGGCAAGCTTTGCAAGTTTCTTTGCGAATTCAGGGTCGTTCTTTGTCTCCTCAGGGTAGAACCTTACGTTCTCAAGGAGAGCAACTTCACCCTCTTTAAGGTTGTTAACCTCCCACTCAACCTCTTCCCCGACGCAGTCGGGAATGAACTTAACATCCCTCTCAAGGAGTCGGGAGAGCCTCTCGGCAACGGGCTTTAGGGTCAGTTTAGGGTCCCAGCCCTTCGGCCTGTCAAGGTGGGAGCAGAGGATAACTTTTGCTCCGTGGTCCATGAGGTAATTGATTGTGGGCAGGGCCTCCCTGATTCTCTTGTCGTTGAGGATTACGCCGTTCTCAATGGGAACGTTAAAGTCAACCCTTACAAAGAGCTTCTTGCCCTTTAACTCCTCGGGAGGAACATCCCTGAGGGTCATCTTGTTAAACATCTTTCTAAACGGCATCTTTCCACCTCCTCAGGATTTCTTCGGCCCTTTCGGGGAGCATGTAGGAAATCGGTCTGCCCGATTTTAACCTCTCCCTGATTTCGGTTGCACTGATTTCAATGAGCCTTCCCCTGTAAACGGAAACTTTGGGGAGCTCCATCCCGGCCTCAACCTTCCCCCTCTCAAAATACCCAACCGTAAAGTCAACTCCAAGCTCCTTCTTTACCCTCTCAACTTCGGGCTCAAACCCGGGGCGGGAGAGGACTATAAGGCGGGCAATCTGAAGAATTCTCAGGGGTTCTTTCCATAGGGGAAGGGTGTTGAAGGAATCTGCTCCCATTATGAATAGGGGCTCCTCTTTGTAGAGCTTAATAAACTCCTCAAGAGTTTGATAAGTGTAGGAAACTCCTCCCTTTTTAATTTCGTAATCCCAGACCCTAAAGCGGGGCTCTAAAGAAACCGCAACTCTTAAAACTTCAAGGCGAACCTCCGGGGGAATTGAGAGCTCCCCCTTTAACGGCTGCAGGTTGGCCGGAACGAAGATGACCTCATCAAGGTTAAAGTCCTCTAAGACGTCCCTTGCCAAAATCAGGTGGCCAAAGTGAACCGGATTGAAACTTCCCCCGAAGAGAGCTCTCAACCTTTCCCTCCTTGCCGCCTCAATTTTAATTGAAAAGAGCTCCCCGTTGCTATAATTTCAGCCCTAAAACCCGAAGGTTAAGGAGTTTAAAGATGGGAATGACAATAACCCAGAAGATACTGGCAGAGCACGCAGGAAAAAACGAAGTTTACCCGGGCGAGCTGATAATGTGCAAGGTTGACATCGCCCTTGCAAACGACGTTACCGCCCCGATTGCAATTAGGAGGGTTAAGGAGCTCGGAGTTAAAGAGGTCTGGGACAGGGAGAGGATAGCCCTCGTTCCCGACCACTTCGTTCCGGCCAAGGACATTAAGGCCGCTCAGCAGGTTAAGATGATGAGAGACTTTGCTAAAGAGTTTAAAATCAAGCACTTCTGGCCGGAAGGAAGGATGGGAATTGAGCACGCACTCCTACCCGAGCAGGGGGTAGTCGTTCCCGGAGACGTCGTAATCGGCGCCGACTCCCACACCTGCACTTACGGGGCCCTCGGAGCCTTCTCAACGGGCGTCGGCTCAACGGATATGGCCTACGCGTGGCTAACCGGAGAGGTCTGGTTTAAGGTTCCCGAGCAGATGAAATTCATCTACTACGGAAAGCGCCAGAGGTGGGTAGGCGGAAAGGACATAATCCTCTACGTTATAGGAATGATTGGAGTTGACGGAGCTCTCTACAAAACGATGGAGCACACGGGAGAGGCAATAAGGGAGCTCCCCATGGACGACCGCTTCACAATCTGCAACATGGCAATTGAAGCAGGAGCGAAGAACGGAATAATTGAGCCCGACGAAAAGACCATCGCATACGTTAAGGGAAGAGCTAAAAGACCCTACAAGCTCTACAAGTCCGACCCCGACGCCGAATACTCTGAAGTTTACGAGATAGACGTTTCAAAGATTGAGCCTCAGGTTGCATTTCCCTACCTCCCTTCAAACACAAGGCCCGTAACAGAGGCTACACACGTCACCATTGACCAGGTTGTAATAGGCTCGTGCACAAACGGAAGAATCAGCGACCTGAGGATTGCGGCACAAATCCTCAAAGGGAAGAAAGTCAACCCCAACGTCAGGTGCATAGTAATCCCCGCAACGCAGGAGATTTACAAACAGGCCCTTAAAGAAGGCTTAATTGACATCTTCCTTGATGCCGAGTGCGTCGTCTCAACCCCCACCTGCGGGCCGTGCCTGGGCGGACACATGGGAATCCTCGCCAAGGGCGAAAGGGCCGTTGCAACAACAAACAGGAACTTTGTAGGAAGAATGGGACACCCCGAAAGTGAAGTTTACCTCGCTTCACCGGCAGTTGCGGCGGCTTCGGCAGTAATGGGAAGGATTGCCCACCCCGACGAGGTTGTCGGAGAAGAAAACTGATGGATTTGTTTGAGATAAGGAACTGGTTTGCCCACAACCTCTGCGATTACCTGAGGGAGAAAAATAAAAGGGCTTTGAGGGAGCTGGAGGAGGTCATAGAGGCCGTCCTCTCCGGCTCCTCCCTGATCCCCCACCTTAACATAAACATCAAGGAAGAAGACCCCTACACAAAGGAGTACGTTAAAGAGAAAGCCCTCTCCTACAGAAAATTTCTTGAAACCCTCCCGCAAGATTTTGAGCCGGCCGGAGAGGAGATTGGAAAAACCGTTGAGCTGGCAAAACTCCTCTTTGAAAAGGGACTCTACTTTGAAGTTCACGAGATTTTAGAAGAAGTCTGGATGGGCGAGTTCGGTAAAGACAGGGACTTCTTACAGGCCCTAATCCAGATTGGCGTTGCCTACTACCACCTTGAAAACTTTAATACCAGAGGCTTTGAGCTTTTACTTCAAAATGCCTTAGAGCTCCTTGAAGGATACTCCGGCACGCTCTACGGGGTCAACGTTGACAGGTTAAAGGAGGAGCTCCTCAAGGCCTTAAAGAGCCGGGAAAAGGTAAGCCTTCAATAACCGCGCTTGCACACAGGAAAAGGAAGCGTAAATTTATATACGCCGGGGTCTCTGCAACGCCCGGAGGGTGAACCCCGCCAGGCCCGGAAGGGAGCAACGGTAAGCCTGAAGGGCGTGTGCAGTAAGGCTCCGGCTTTACTATTTCTCAAGGATTATTGAAAGGGCCCTCGCCACGTTCTCAACAACGGGGATAACCTGAGAATAGTCCATTCTCTTGGGACCTATAACCCCTATAACTCCGCTGTTTTTAAAGCCGACCCTGTACTTACCTAAAACGAAGCTGAATGAGGAGAAGGGCTCAATGTTTGTCTCGGAGCCCAAAATTACTGAGACCTCCCTCTTCTCGCCGAGGAACTTCCTCAGAATCTCAAGGAAGAGGTTCTTCTCCTCAAGGATTTCAAGAATTTCTTTCATTCTCCTTATGTCGTCGGAAACTATGTTAACGAGGTTTGCAGTTCCGTGAATTTCAAGGTGATTAACCTCGTTTAGACTCTTTAAAATCTGAGCGTTCAGGCGGAAGGAGAGCTCCGAAATCTCCCTCCTCAAACCGTCAATCTCTTCAACGAGCTCCCTCTTAACCTCCTTCAGGCTCTTTCCTCTAAACTTCTGGGTAAGGGTGCGGCTCAGACGCTGGAGCTCCCCCTCGGGAATTGAAGCCCTTATAACCCTGTGGAGGACGTAGTCGGGCCTAAAGTTAATCACCATCAAAACCTTGTCGGAAGCCACTTTAACGAGAGTAATAGACTCAACGGTAAGGTTCTCAACGAGGTTAATCCCGAATCCCACGTACCCGGTTAGAGACTGGAGGAAGTCAAGAACCCTTGCAAGGATTTCGTCCCTGTCGCTCACCCCTTCGCTCTTTAAGTAGTCAATGAGCCTCCCCACCAAAGTCTCGTCTCTATTACCGAGAGCCAGAAAGAGGCTGTTTATGTAAACCTTCAGCCCCTCGTCTGTGGGAATTCTTCCGGCAGAGGTGTGGGGCTGGTAGAGGTAGCCTTTATCCTCAAGGTCTGCCATAACGTTCCTTATGGTTGCGGGGCTAAAAGGGAGGCCATAGGTCTTCTGGAGAGTCCTTGAACCTACCGGCTCTCCCTCCTTTATATAAAGCTCGGTAATCTTTAAGAGAATGTTCCTTTCTCTCTCCGTCAACTTATCCTTCAAAATCTCTCCCATTACTGCTTATAAAAACGGTTTTCCGAAAACTAAATATAGAGCTTAAAAACCGAGGGATAGGTACTCGTCCTTGTACTTCACGTACCTTAAAGCGTGCTCCCTCAAGCCCTCTATCTCCTCGGGGGTGAGCTCCCTCTTTACTTTAGCGGGAAAGCCCATAATCAAACTCCCCGGAGGAAACTCTTTTCCCGGAGGAACAAGAGTTCCGGCAGCAACTATTGAGTTCTCCCCTATAACGGCACCGTCAAGGATTATCGCCCCGATTCCTATAAGGCAGTTATCCCCGATTGTGCAGCCGTGGAGCTTTACTGCATGGCCCACCGTAACGTATGAGCCTATCACCGTAGGGTGAGTCTTCCTCGTAACGTGAACGACGCTTCCGTCCTGAATAGAGGTGCACCTTCCTACCTTTATATAGTTAACGTCTCCCCTCAAAATCGTCCCGAACCAGATTGAGCTGTCGTCTCCTATCTCAACATCCCCTATAACCGTTGCATTCTCGGCTATAAAGACCCTTTCGCCTATCTTTGGCCTTAAATCTCCAAAGTCCTTAAGCACCTTAAACCTCCCCGGAAAGTTTCCGTAGTTCATAATTTTATCAGATTCTACAAATAAAATTATCGTTATTTAATAAATATTCTTCAGAATTCTCTAATTAAATTTATTGCGAAATATCTAAAATTGTGCTAAATTATTGTTAGAAACCAAAAGTATTAGGAGGGGAAGATGAGAACCCGCCTGAAAGTGGCCCTCGGCTTCATACTACTGTCATCTCTAAATGCTTTCGGCCACACAGATGTAACCCTCAAAGACCAATTCGGAAACCCGGTAGTTGAGAGTAAACTGCCGGTGGACGTAAGGCAGAGCTGTAGCGGCTGCCACGACGTTGACTTCATCGCAACGGCCTACCACTTCCAGCAGGGAAGGCTGGCAATCCTCTCTGCCGACGTCTACAAGAAGTACTACGAGAAGTACGGGGACAAGGAGTTCACCCACGGCCTTCCCGAGAAGCTGACAGACCTTGACAAGGGTATGTACGGTAAGCTCTGACCCCCCGCCTACCGCCAGTTGGCGCCTGAAGAGGGAGACAACCCCGGTCTTGTAGACCTTACAACCCCCGACTACGCCGGTAAATGCGGAATGTGCCACCCCGGCGGCGGCCCCATGGAGAAGGACAGGCAGGACAATTTCCTTTACCAAAAGAGCCTTTCGGACATTCAGGCCGAGTTTGACGCAGGAAAAGTTCCCGGCGACTACGCAACCTGGAGTAAGACAGAGAAGAAGTTCGTCCCTTTTGAGTGGAAAGTTGACGTAAACGGCCAGAAGATTAACAACACAATGGCGCCGGCCTGCTTCTACTGCCACTCAAAGAAGGCCCTTGAGAGCGGAATTGACCAGGCAGCAAAGGGAACTCTCACGTTCAGGCTCTCTCTCTTAGGCAAGTTAACCGGTAAACACTACTTTGCAGCCTCAGACACTCTCGGTGGACTTTTAGGAACTGTTAATAAGGATACGGGCGAAATAAACTACGATTCAAGCCTCTTTAGCGGAAACGACCTTATCGGCGATAACATCATAGGGAAGAGCGACTTCTCCTGCGGCCACTGCCACGGAGTCTTCCAGTTTGAGGACTTTAATAACGATGGAAAAATTAACGGCTTAGACTTCTTATTAGCAGCAAAGGACCCCAAGTTTAAACACCCCGACGGTATGAAAGAAGCCCTTGTGTGGCAGTTTGGTGAGGGGAGCAAGAACTACGACGTTCACAAAGAGAACGGTAAAGGATGTACAGACTGCCACGCTCCGGTAAAACACGAGTACGTCGGAACCGGTTACTACCCATCCTCTTCGGTTCTGGTTCCCTCTCACGATTTTGCAAAAGGCAACGCGGGTCCGGCCTTCGGTGTTATGTGGAGTCAGCTTTCAGGAAGTGCCAGCTGTACAAACTGTCACGACGCAAAGACTATCCATGACGGAATATTCGGACCTCCCAGCTATACCGACAAACACCTTGAAAAAATTGCCTGTACAACGTGCCACATAGGAAAGAAGTACTTCTTTAGGGTTAAACTGGTGGATTGGACACTACCGATGCTGGCATTTAACGGAGCTGCCGGCACCAGCAGTGCAGTAGTCGGCCTTGATAAGCACGGCTACCTCTACGGCGACCCGGTTAACGGTAAGTGGGAGGATATCGCCCTCTTCCCTGAAAGGGACTTCAACACCGGCAAGGTAATCTGGAAGTATAAGCCCGCAAACGCGATGGGAGTTCTCCTCTTTGAGGATAACTCCTCAGGGGAGTTTAAGCCGGTATTTGCCCGCTACCTTGCGAAGGCCTTTAAACTTGATAAGAACCTACCTACAAAGTACATAATTGTTGAGCTTGACCCGGAAACCGGAAAACCGAAAAGGGTTGACGGAGCAGTTGACCCTGAAACGGGCCAACCCATAAAGGTTCTTTCTATGAAGGTTAAGAAGAACTCTGTAATTGCGGAAGACGAAGACCTTAACAGCGGAAACTGGGCACTGTGGAGAGCAACTCCCAACTACATTGACGTAAACCTCAACGGCGCTTACGACGAGGGTGTTGACGTTCAGATTACAGACGATACGGGACTCTACGATAAAGACGGCGACGGAACCCTTGATAAGGACGGTGACCCCGAAATCAACACAAAGAAAGAGGTTGACGCCGCAATAGCTACCCTCAAGAAGATTATTGAGGGTGCAACCGGTAAGAGCGGTATTGAAATCAAGCTGGTAACTACCGCCGACGCCTTCGGAATGAGCCACAACATCAAGTACGCAGGCGAAGCCCTTGACTGTGCCGACTGTCACGCCAACAGGAGCGACTCAGTCTTAACCGGCCCCCTCTTTACCCAGAAGACCCCCCTCTACTTCGCCTACGACCCGGAGGTTGAGAGCTCCTCTTACTTTGATAAAAAAGTTGACAGAGTTCCCACCGAAGCTGAGTTTGCCGACTTCGTTCAAGAAGAAATGGTAAAGGCCGGCTATCCCGCCCCCGAAGGGGAGACAACCCCAACAACTACCGAGCAGGAGGAGACAACAACCGCCCAAGAGGAAGAGACTTCAAGCGGCGGCGGAGGAGGCGGCTGTTCAATGGCAACTGCGGGAGGAACATCAGGAATTCTCTCGTTCCTCATTACCGTCTCTTCCCTCTTCCTCCTGAGAAGAAAAAGGAAGGCCTAATTCCTCAACCCCTAACCCCGATAGGAGGGGGAGCTCTCCCCCCTCCTTTTTTTATTCCCTTCCCTCTGCTACAATTGGCCAAGCCACTTTGGAGGAGTTCAGATGAAACCTCTCCTTGCCCCCTCCATTCTCTCTGCAGACTTCGGAAACCTTAAATCGGAAGTTAGGAAAGTTGAGAAGGCCGGAGCTCACCTCCTCCACGTTGACGTTATGGACGGCCGGTTCGTCCCCAACATAACCGTCGGAATTCCGGTCGTTGAGGCCCTAAAGAGGTGTACGGAACTCCCCCTTGACGTCCACCTGATGATTGTTGAGCCGGAAAAGTACATCCCCGACTTCATAAAGGCGGGGGCAGACTGGGTCTCTTTCCACTTTGAGGCGGCAGTCCACCACCACCGTATTGCAACACAGATTAAGGAGCTGGGAGCAAAGGCGGGAATAGCAATAAATCCCTCAACTCCAGTTTCTCTCTTAGAGGAGATTCTCCCTTACCTTGACTTCGTTCTGGTAATGTCGGTTAACCCGGGCTTCGGGGGTCAGAAGTTCATTGAGAGCTCTGTAAGGAAGATTGAGAAGCTGAAGGAGCTCTCCCTTGAACTAAATCCGGAGCTGATAATTGAGGTTGACGGAGGGATTAAGGTAGATAACGTTGAGAGGGTTTTAAAGGCGGGTGCAAGGGCAATTGTTGCGGGCTCGGCAATCTTTAAGGGAGAGCCGGAAAAGAACGTTAAGGAGTTTTTAAAGAAACTAAACCAGTTTGAATAGGGGAGAGGAAAGATGAAACAGGTAAAGCTCATAACGGGAACTGCAAACCCCGAGCTTGCCAGGAAGGTCTCGGCAAACCTCGGAATTCCCCTTGCAGACGTAACGGTGGGAAGGTTCAGCGACGGCGAAATTCAGGTAGTAATAAACGAAAGCGTGAGGGACTGTGATGTCTTTATTATTCAGTCCCTGTGCAGGCCTGCAAACGACAACATAATGGAGCTCCTTCTCATTGCAGACGCCCTCAAAAGGGCTTCGGCCGGCAGGATTACCGCCGTAATTCCCTACTACGCCTACGGAAGGCAGGACAGGAAAGTAAACCCAAGAGACCCGATTAGCGCAAAGCTCCTTGCCGACATCATAATGGCTTCGGGAGTAAATCACGTTGTAGTAATTGACCTTCATGCAAAGCAGGTTGAGGGCTTCTTTGACATCCCCGTTGACCACCTTGAGGCCCGCCCCGTTCTAACCGACTACTTCCTGTCGCTGGGAATGGGCGGGGAGGATACCGTCGTCGTCTCCCCAGACATAGGAGGGGTTGCAAGGGCGAGGAACTTTGCAAAAGTCCTGAACTCCCCGATAGCGATAATTGACAAGAGGAGACCGAGGCCCAACGTCAGCGAGGTAATGAACATAATCGGAGAGGTAGAGGGTAAGAGGGCGGTAATAATTGACGACATAATTGACACCGCCGGAACAATCGTCAATGCCGCAAAGGCCATTAAGGAAAGGGGAGCCACCGAAGTTTACGCCGCCTGCACCCACCCCGTCTTCTCCGGCCCGGCGATAGAGAGGTTAAGGGGAGCCGTTAAGGAGGGCTACATCAAGGAGGTTGTTATAACCGACACGATTCCCCTTCAGGAGGAATTTGAGGGAGTTAAAGTTCTGACCGTTGCGGGAATGCTCTCGGAGGCAATCAGGAGAATTCACTACGGAGAGTCAATCAGCCAGATGTTCAGGTTCTGATTTTAAAGACGAGGGGGAGCTCCCCTCCCCCTTTAAACCCAATCACCAGCTTTATTAAATCGCCCCTTCCCGAGCCCATCTTAACCCAGTCACCTCCTGAGAGCCTATAAACCTCAAAGGACTTAACCTTAAACGAGACTGGAACCTCAATCCCGTAGGGGGAGGTTGAGTTTATCCTCATTTCGCTCCTTATTAAAAACCTCTTCCCCGAGGGGCTCTCGTAGAACCAGTACTTTACTCGGCAAATTCCCTTAAAGTAGCAGCAGTCCTCGGTAAAGAACTCAATAGACTTCAGCTTGCCGTCAAGGTCCCTCTCAACCGTAAAGCCCCCGTACCTCTGATTTATAGACTCAAAGTCCTTTAAGAGAGAGTAAAAGAGCGGAGGAACGGAGCTCTGGAGCTCCGAGCTCTCAACGGCAAACCTGCCGGAGCGCTCAATAACGTTAAAGAACTGGTAGGAGACTACCAAAACGAAGGCCGAGAGGGCAACGGCAATTAGGAGCTCTATAAGGGTAAATCCCCTATCTAACCTCGTAAAGCTCAACAAGAACCCCCTTATCGGGCGTTCCAGCCCCTACTTTAACGACCCTATAACCCATAAGCTCCTCAAAGTCCTGATTGACCTTAATTGCGTAGTTAAAGAGGTTAACCTCCTTACCGGTAAAGGTTTTGCCCCCGTAAACCGCCTCGTTGAGGGCGTTGTGGGCGGCAACAGTTGAGAGGGTGGTCTTCAAAAGCTCGTCTGTTGACTGGGCCGTCCTTCCGGCAAGGATTAAAAAGGCGCCGAAGGCAAAGCCTATAACGGCAACTGCAACGAGAACCTCAATAAGGGTAAATCCTGAGCGGAGCATGGGATAATTTTATATCAGGAACCTTAAGGAGGATAAGATGAGGAGAATAAGGCTCGGTGTGAACATAGACCACGTTGCAACAGTAAGGAACGCAAGGAGGACCTTTGAGCCCGACCCCGTCCACGCGGCAGTAATTGCAGACCTTGCAGGGGCCGACCAGATAACCCTCCACGTGAGGGAGGACAGAAGACACGTAAACGAGAGGGACTTAAAGCTGATTAAAGAGCTAATCCACAGCAGGGTAAACCTTGAGATGGCAGTTACTGACGAGATGATAGGAATTGCGAAGGAGGTTAAGCCCCATCAGGTAACCCTGGTTCCCGAAAAGAGGGAGGAGGTTACGACAGAAGGGGGGCTTGACGTTATCGGTAACAGGGAGAAGGTTGAGAGGGCAGTTAAGGAGTTAAAGGGGGCAGGAATTACGGTAAACGTCTTCATAGACCCCGATGAGGAGCAGATAAAGGCGGCAGCCGAGGTAGGGGCAGATGCGGTGGAACTCCACACCGGAGCTTACGCAGAGGCCTTTGCAAGGAACGACGAGGAGGATGTTGAAAAGGAGCTTGAGAGGTTAAAGAGGGCAGCAAAGGCTGCAAAGGAGGTAGGTCTCAAAGTTTACGCCGGCCACGGTTTAACCTACAAGAACGTCAAGAGGGTTGCGGAAATCCCCGAAATTGAGGAGCTGAACATCGGCCACTCAATAGTTGCAAACGCAATCCTTTTGGGAATGAAAGAGGCGGTGGAGAAGATGATTAAGCTGATAAACGGGTAGGAAAGTGCTGCTGGCCGTCGGGGTTGACGTAGTCTCGGTTAAGAGGTTCGGGGAGCTCCACAACCGCTACGGCGAGAAGCTGATAAAGAGGCTCTTCCCCGAGGGGGTTGACTACTGCTTTAGGAAGAGGAAGGGGGAGCTCCCCGGGTGCCTCGCCGCCCGGTTTGCCCTCAAAGAGGCGGTTATCAAGGCTTTCGGCCGGATAGGGGTGGAGCTCAACCTTTCAAAGATAAGGGTTATAGGCGGGGGAAGGGAGATGAGAGTTGAGGTTGAAGGGGGGAGCGGGGTGGAAGTCCTCTTCTCAATCTCCCACGAGAGGGATTACGCCGTGGCGGTTGTCAACTTAGTAGGTAAACCCGGCCATAACCCTATTTAACCACTGGGCGGTAACGGTATCCATCGTCAGGATGTGCTCGGTAATCCAAGGCTTGAAGGTCTCCTTAAAATACCTTTTTAAAAACTCCCTGTCTCTCTCATTCTGCCACCTCTTCTTAACGGCCTCAAGCTCCTCAAGAACTCTACTGTGCTCTCCCGAGTGGCACTCGTAGGCAAAGAAGTGGCTCTTCCTCATAAGGTCTTCCTCGTAGGCGAAGTGCTCCCTCACGTCCCTTAAGAACTCTTCAAAGAGCCTGTCAATCTCCTCATCGCTCCTGCCCTCAACAACGGCATCGTAGAGGGAATTTAAATAGTCAAGCTCCCTCTCGTGAACGAGGTTCATTCCCTGATAGCCGACTAAGGGGAGCTCCCTCTTTTCTATCAGCGCCATTTCTCCTCCTAAAGGGGGGTTTGAACTAAAGTTAAGAGAGGGAATGGAAAGAAAAAATGAGGAAGGTCAAATAAAAAAGCCCCCTTTAAAGGGGGCGTATGGAAAATCAAAGGTAATTAAAGGCTTAAAGGTGCTTCTGAATGTACTCTATTGCGTCGCCTACAGTCTGGATTTTCTCTGCATCCTCGTCGGGAATCTCAATCCCGAACTCCTCTTCAAGGGCCATAACAAGCTCAACGGTATCAAGAGAGTCGGCTCCAAGGTCTTCAATAAATGAAGCCTCAGGAGTAACCTCATCGGGGTCAACGCCGAGTCTATCTGCTACAATCTCTTTTACCTTCTGCTCAATGTTTTCCATGGTCAACCTCCCTGGTGATTTATCAGTCTGGAATTATAAGAAAAGAGTTAAAAAAGTCCACCGTTAACGTGAAGGGTAGTTCCGGTAACGTAAGAAGCCATATCCGATGCCAAAAAGAGAACGGCGTCGGCAACCTCCCTCGGCTCCCCCTCACGCCTTAAAGGTATTGACTTTAAGAGCTCGGCTTTAATTTTCTCGGGAATTGCCTTTGTCATATCGGTAGTTATGTAGCCGGGAGCTACCGCGTTAACCCTTATTCCCCTTCCTCCCAGCTCCTTTGCAAGGGACTTGGTAAAGCCGATTAGGGCAGACTTGGTGGCAGAGTAGTTAACCTGCCCCACGTTCCCTGTAAAACCGACGACTGAGGAGATGTTAATAACCACCCCCTTCCTCTTTTTAACCATGTAGGGGACTACCGCCCTGGTAACGTTGTAAACTCCGTTTAGGTTTGTGTTGATAACGGCGTCCCAGTCCTCGTCCTTCATCCTGATAAAGAGAGCATCCCTCGTTATTCCGGCGTTGTTTACCAAAACGTCTATTTTCCCTTCCTTTTCAACTATCTCCGAAATTACCCTCTTAACCTCTTCCCTGTCTGAGACGTCCATCTTAACGCCGTTTACACCTATTTCGGAGGCAGCCTTAAGGGTTCTCTCCTGATTTGTTCCGGTTATGTAAACGGTAGCCTCCACCTCCTTGAACCTCTCGGCGATTGCCCTTCCTATTCCCCTCGTTCCTCCGGTTATCAGGACAACAGCCCCTTTGAGCTCCTCAAACATCAAAAGACCTCCTTCCTTTTTGAAAAAGTTTATCACCTTGCGGCGTCAAGGCCAAAGCTCCCTATAACCGAAAAGAGGGTAATCAGAACTGTCGCCTTAAAGAACCACTCCCCCTCTTTTATTATTGAGGGGTAAACCCCGAGGATAACGAGGGCAAGGGCGGAGACAGTGAGGGAGATTGTTAGGATTGTAAAGAGCCGCAGGGGTAGGAAGCCCGCAACGTGCTGAACTTTAAAGTTGGCAAGGTTTGAGTACTCAATAACGAAGAAGAGGGCAACCGCAACGAGGAAGAGGATAAAGAGAGCGTGGGAGAGTGAGATTTCCTTTGCAAGCTCCCATATGTCGGCGTTGGCCGCAAAGGGAAAGGCAAGGAGAACTGCTCCGGCAACCTCTTGAACAAAATCGCTGAACTTGAATGACTCTTTCCTCTCTTTCAGCCTCTCGCTTATCTGACTTACGGTCTCCTCTATGGCGTGGAGCTCCCTCTCTATCCTCTTAAGCTCATCCCTGTCCAAAGAGCCTCCCTGGGGTAAAATTGGGGTTATGGGAAGAAAAAGTTTAACGGGAATAATACTCTCCTTAACACTCCTTTCAAGAGCCTACGGAAGTTGCCCCTCGCCTCAGGAGGCCTCAGTAATCCTAAGCCGCCTTACCGGGACTGTTGTTGCGGCAGTTGAAGTTAAGCCCCTTCCCCAGTTTAACGCATGTAAAGTTAAAACCGAAAGCGGAGATACCTTCTTCATCTCGGCAGACAGAAAGTTGGTTATTGAAGGAATTCTCCTGAAAGTTCCTCAGGTCGTAATAGAGGAAAAGGATAGGGAAAAGCTAATCAAAAGGGCCCTCTTTAAGGTGGGAAAGGGAGAGCCCCTGATAGTTTTGACAAATCCCCTGTGTAGGGCGTGTAGCGAGAACAGGGAGAAGATAGAGGAGCTCTCAGAGAGGTTTACCCTCATTTTCGTCCCGGTAGGCTTTGAGGGGGAGGAGTTTGAGGCGGCGGTTGACGCCTACTGCCGGAAGAAGAGCGCAGAGGAGTTTTTTAAAGCAGAAAAGCCCCTTAAGGTGTGCGACTGGGGAAAGTTAAGGGTGTGGAGCTCCCAGGACGTCCTCAAAAAATACGGAATAACCGCAACCCCCACCTTTATCCTCCCCGACGGCAGGGCTTTAGTGGGGATTGAGGAACTCCTTAGAAGTTTAAAGTGAAGGCCTACCCGGTGGTAAGCCCCGGAACGCCCGGAATCGGCTCTTTCAACGACAGGTTTACCGAAACGTTGCTAAGAAAGCCCTGCTTTTTAAAGCAGGGATGAATTAGGGGAGGTGGGGGGGGTTATAATAGAGAATGAAGATGAAGATAGAAAAAGCTCAAAAGATTAAAGAAACTTTAAGTGCAACCAAACAGCGTAGGAAAAGTCAAGTCCCGAGGGTCTATCAGCTTAAACTCCAGAATCTCTCTAAAAGAGATGAGAAGAGATTAAACAGG